>Ga0078972_1000066_pt1 | contig 394933 bp, 323 predicted proteins | sample YelNatPaOPGAMG01_FD_67568 | JGI IMG/M metagenome (GOLD analysis project Ga0078972, IMG submission 67568) | Hot spring thermophilic microbial communities from Obsidian Pool, Yellowstone National Park, USA - OP-RAMG-01 (SPADES assembly) (version 2) | ecosystem: Environmental > Aquatic > Thermal... | reverse complement strand
GATTATAGAGCTACTTTTTGCTGGACCAAGGGCCCAGTGCGTCTCAATGCGGCACGAACAGCGGCACGCCCCGCACGAAATCCATCGATTTGGCTAACACCCGCCCGAAGATCGTCCACCCCGAACCGCTCGTGGCACCTCAGCCGGCCGATTTCCGCGTGCGGTCGTCCGCTAACGACGGATTACGGTATCGGCTCATTTCATTTCGCCAAACGGCGGATGCACCTCTCGGGGCGGCCGCGCTAACATAGGATTTCCCGCCGTATGCTGTCGCCGTCACGCAGTCGCGAATTCCTCCAGCACGTGGTCCCGGGCGTCATAAAGCCGCTGCGGGTGCTCTGGAACCAGGTGATCGGTTTCATGTTCGCTGTTTTTGCGCTCATTGCCGCGCCGCGCGCCGTGCGGAGCGTTCGTGAGTTCGACGGCGATTCCCAGAGCATCTTCGAGGTGGTCTTGACGTTCGCGTTCATACTGGCCATGGCTGCGTTCGCGATCCAGAGCTTCTGGCGCGCGCGGAAGGCGGCCAGGAGCACGGCGCCGGCCGGCAAATCCTCTTAGGCATGTCGCCAGATCGGCGCCGCGACGGCCGGCCCCGGCGCCAACTGGCAGTGACGTCACATCCGGGCCGGTGTGAGCGGCTGGAGACCACAAGCACAACGCACGCTCTCCCCGGAGTCCTGCTCGTTCCTCCTGAGCTTCGTGCCGCTGCCCGTTTGCCCCCAATGCAGGAGCCAGACAGAAAAGGCGGCAAGGAAGCGGGCAAACTGAGCGGGGAAGTACAATGAATTGTCCGGGCGGTTAGCTCAGTTGGTCAGAGCGCCTGCCTTACAAGCAGGAGGTCCGCAGTTCGAGCCTGCGACCGCCCACCACGTTTTGGGCTCTACGCCAACAACGGGGGCAGACCCCGATCCCAAGAAGGCTCTACGCCAACAACGGGGGCGGACCCCGATCCCGGAACCTCTGAGAACGCGGCACGGGCGCGGCTCCACGCAACGATTGGCTGGCTCTTGATCAGCTACGGCGTCGCTCAGGCTGGCGGTGAGGGTGGGATTCGAACCCACGGACCCCGTAAAGGGTCAACGGTTTTCGAGACCGCCCGATTCAACCACTCTCGCACCTCACCGGATCTGGACGGGTCTACAACTCAAATATAGCGGATGTGCCGCCGCCGTTGTGTCACAGCCGGCTCACGGGACCGCGCCGGCGAGCGCGGTGTGGCGCTTGCGACGGGCTCCAACTCGCCGCAAGCGCATTCTTCCCATTTCGGGACAGCCGCTACTTGCCCAGCCCGACGCGGCACACGTGCCGCTCGAGCACGACCTTCTCCTGGTCCAGGTAAGCGCGGTTCCGGCGAGTCAGTTCGTCGAAGTCCACTTTGTGCGCGTCGAACTCCGGCCCGTCCACGCATGCGAACTTCACCTCGCCGCCCACGGTTACGCGGCAGCCTCCACACATGCCAGTGCCGTCCACCATGATCGGGTTCAGGCTGGCGAACGTCGGCACGCCCCACTCGCGCGTCAGTTCGGCGGCGAATCGCATCGCCGGAATCGGGCCGATGACGTGCACCGTGCCCACCTTTACTTCCGGGTTCAACTCCTTCCAGTGCCGCATCAACTGCACCACGTTGCCATGGAAGTGTCCGGAGCCGTCGTCCGTGGCCCACATAACTTCGTCGCAGGCCTCGTGCAGGTCTTCATCGAGGATGATGTGCGCCGTCGAGCGCGCCCCGCACAGCGCGGTCACCTTGTTGCCCGCCGCGCGGAACGCGCGTGCTACGGGCAGCACTTCGGCGACACCCACGCCGCCGGCGACGCAGAGCACGTGCCCGGCGTTCTCGATGGTAGCCGGCTGCCCGAGCGGCCCGAGCAGGTCCGCCACGCGCTCGCCGGCTTCTAGCGCAAGCACCTGGCGCGAGGTCTTTCCGAGCGCCTGCACCACAATCTGAATGGTTCCACGCTTCGCGTCGCCCGCCACAAGCGTCAGCGGAATGCGTTCGCTCTCCGGCGTCGGCCGCAGGATGATAAACTGCCCCGCCTTCCAATGCCTGGCGATCTCGGGCGCCTCGATTTCAAGCCTTGCGATCTCCGGCGTCAGCAGCCGTTTCGCAAGCACCAGGTTTCCCACCGGCTTCGGCTGGCCGTTGAGATGCTCCTTTGCGGGCGTGCTCCTGAGCGCCGCATCGATTGCCGCCGCGGCCGCGCGCCCGTCGCGCATGGCCAGAATCACGGTCGCTCCGCCGCGCGTCACGTCGCCGCCCGCGAACACGTTCGGCATGCTCGTACGGCCTTCTTCGTCGATGACGATCTTGCCGCGCCTGGTGATGAGCTGCGGCGTGGAACGCTGGACCGTCGGGTTCGGGCTCTGTCCGATGGCCATCACCACGGTATCCACTTCAACTCGGTACTCGGAGCCCGGAATCGGCACCGGCGAAGGCCGACCCGAGGAATCGGGTTCGCCAAGCTGCATGCGAATGCACTCCATCTCGCGCAGCACGCCCTTCTCGTCGCCGAACAGCCGCACCGGCACAGCGAGGAACTCGAACTTCACGCCCTCTTCCTCGGCGTGCTCGATCTCTTCCAGCCTCGCGCGCAGTTCGGCGCGCCCGCGGCGGAACATGATGATGCTCTCGCTGCCCATGCGCTTCGCCCAGCGCGCCGCGTCCATCGCGGAATTGCCGCCGCCTATGACCACCGTCCGCTTGCCCACGCGCACCGGGGTGTCGCTCGCCGGGAACTCATAGGCGCGCATCAGGTTAATGCGCGTCAGAAACTCGTTCGCGGTGTAAACGCCGATCAGATTCTCGCCGGGAATGCCCATCAGGTGCGGCAAGCCCGCACCGGTGCCGACGAATACCGCCGAGTAGCCCTCGGCGAACAGCTCGTCCACCGTTTCGGTCCGGCCGACGATGAAATTCGTGCGGAACTCCACGCCTAGCGCACGGAGCCGGTCGATCTCGTCGTTTATGATCTCGCGAGGCAGACGGAACGGCGGGATGCCGTAGGCCAGTACTCCACCAAGCTGGTGCAGCGCCTCGAACACCGTCACCTTGTAGCCCTTGCGCACGAGGTCGAACGCCGCAATGAGCGATGCCGGACCGCTGCCGACCAGCGCCACCTTCAAGCCGTTCGGCGGCGGAATCTCGGGCAACCGCGCGTCCTTTGCGCCCGTGGCGCGCTGGTGGTCCGCCAGAAACCGCTCTATCGAGCCGATAGCCACCGGCTCCAGCTTCGTCTTCGGGCTGCCGAGCAGGCACTCCTTCTCGCAGAACAGCTCGTGCTGGCAGACGCGGCCGCAGATGCCGGGGAACGGCGTGTACTGGCTTATCTTCTCGAACGCGGCGTCGAAGTCCCCTTCGGCCACCAAGCCTATGACGGACTTCATATCGATGTGCAGCGGGCAGGCTTCCACGCACTTCGGGTCCTTGCAGTTCAGGCAGCGGAGCGCTTCGGCCAGCGCCTGTTCGGCGTCAAACCCTAGCGCGACCTCCTGGCAGGTGGTCGCCCGGACCTCGGGGCTGAGGAGCGGCAATTGCTGCCGCGGCGCCTTCGGATTGCGCTTCACACGCGGCTTGGCTGGGACAGATTGGTCAGGTGTATTCGGCATCGGCTTAAAGGGTGGGTGTAATTCCCCTATTCATTATGTCACCAGGTTAACTTCAAACCCGGTTAAGACTCCTAAACCTTTGTGCTTTAACCCCAAGCACCACGTTCTCGTGGGCGGGCTCTTGCGTGCAGCCTTCGCCCCGGGCCGGGGTTTGAGCCCGCGCGTGGCTTCAGCCGCGCGCGCCGGCGATCGCTTCCGCAGCGGCTTTTCCCATCCGTATGCAGTCCGGAACGCCTATTCCCGTATATGCGTTTCCGGCGACGTGCACTCCCGGCAGCCGGGCCAAACGGGCGTTGACCCGCGCTATTCGCGCCGCATGCCCGACCGTGTACTGCGCCATCGACCGCGGCCAGCGCGCCACCCGCGCAAACAGCGGCTCCGCCGTGACGCCCATTATCTGCCGCAGGTCCTCGCGCATGGCGGTTACAATCGCCTCGTCCGATTCCCCCAGCGGAACGCCTTCCTCGCCGCCCGCAAAGCACCGCAGCACGGCCAAATGGTCCGGCACGCGGTGCGAGAACTTGTTACCAACCCACGTGCACGCCATCATCGTGCGCCGCTCGCGCTTCGGAACGAGGAATCCGAAACCCTTCAGCGGATGCCCCAGCCTGCGCCTCTCATATCCGATCGAAACCGTAATCGATGACGAGTACTGCACTCCGTTGAGCAGTTCCGCCAGTTCGGCGTCGAGCGCTTCGACAACTTCACCGGCTTCATATGCCTGGCATGCGAGCACGATGTGGTCCGCGTCCATCCACTCGCCGTTGACGCGCACGCGGTACGCATTTCCGGCGCGTTCCACAGTCTCGGCTGCGCCGTGAACGATATCCGGCTTCGCGCGCTCAAGGATGGCCTCGGTGAGCTGCCCCAAACCGCCTTTCAGCGTCTGGAACAGGGGCATACCGCGCGCCTGCCGGGCGGCCTTGCGCCGCGCCCGCAGCACACCGCGGGTCAGGCTTCCGTATTGCCTTTCCAGCTCCACGAAGCGCGGCAGAACGCTCGCGACGCTGAGCCGGTTCGGATCTCCCCCGTAGACGCCCGCGAGCAGCGGCTCGGCCAAATAGTCCACCGCCTCGCGGCCGTAGTGGTCGGCCACGAAATCGGCCACGGAGCGGTCTTCGCCGTTTTCTCCGGGCCTGCGGAACCACTCCAGCCCCATGCGGATCTTCGTGGGCCATCCAAGAAGCCGCGTCGCCGCCAGCGGCGCGATCCTGGTGGGGATCATGAGCATAAGGCCGTCCGGCAAGGGGACGAGTCGCCCGCCTTTCAAAACGTACGTGACGCGCAGGTGATCGTTCGAACCGATCACGTCGCCGCCGAGCCCGACTTCGCGAATCAGAGCCAGCGCCGCCGGCTTCTGGGTGAGAAAGCTGTCCGGTCCGGTCTCAATTACGCAGCCCTCGATGCGCTCGGTTTCGATGACTCCGCCCAGCCGCGGCCGCCGCTCCACCAGCGTCGCTATGATACCCGCTTGCCGCAGATAGTACGCCGTCGAGAGGCCCGAGATGCCGCCGCCGACGATTATCACCCGCGGCACAGTTCACCCCCGGCGATGGCGGCCAGTGCGGCGATAAAGGCCGGCGAGGCGTTCAGAGACTCCGGCCGCCGCAGCGTGATCCCGCGCTCGCGCGCATACTCGCGGAACGCCACGTCGACGTCGTAAAGGATCTCCAGGTTGTCGCAGACGAACCCCACCGGCTGTAGCACCACATCGCGCACGCCTTGGGCGGCGTAGCCATCCAGCACTTCCTCGACTCGCGGCCCCAGCCACGCCTCGTTCGTGAATCCCTGGCTCTGGTAAGCGAAGTCCATCCGCGCCAGCCCGCTGCGCGCGGCCACCATACTCGCCGTAGTGCGTGTCTCGCGGTCGTATTGGTCGCCGGGTTCGAGCGCGCGTTCGGGCAGACTGTGCGCAGTGAAGAGCACGCGTTCGGCGGGCAGCAGCGGAGCAAGCCGTTCGGCGAACGCCTCGATTACGAGCGGATGATCGAAGAAAGCTCTCGTCCAGACGAGCTCGGTATTCAAGCCGGCCGCCGCGCGCGCCTCCTCCGTTCGCCGGACATACAGACCCGCGCCGGCCTGCGAGTAATGCGGAGTAAGCACGATCGCAATCACCCGTTCGACGCCGTCCGCCTTTATGCGCGCGAGCGCTTCCGCAATCGGCGGCCTCCAGTTTCGCATGCCCACGTATACCGGAACGCCCAGCCTCGCGGCAAGCGCTTCGGCCTGTTCGCGCGTCCGCGCGTTCATCGGTGAACCGCCGCCCATTGCGGCATAGCGGCGCCGCACCTCTTCGACGACAGCCGGCGCCGCCGGACGCCCGCCGCGGATCACCGAAAGATACTCGGGGATGTCTTCGATGCGCTCCGGCGCGCCATGCGCCAGAAGGAGTACAGCCTGCTTCATTACAACCCCGGCCGCGAAGGAACGCCGGCGGGAGCGCGGGCGCTCGTCCGCGGCATGCTCACGGCTTGAACTCCCTCACGAACTGCACGGCGGCCTTCACGTTCTCCACCGGCGTCTCGGGCAGGATGCCGTGCCCGAGGTTGAAGATATGGCCGGGCCGCGTGCCGGTGCGCTTCAGCAGCTCCTGCACGCGCATGCGCAGCTCCGGAAGCGGTGCGAACAAGGCAGCGGGGTCCAGATTTCCCTGGATGGCAGAGCGGTAACTGATATCCATCCACGCCTGGTCTATGTTCACGCGCCAGTCCACGCCGAGCACGTCGCCGCCGGCCGCGTGCAGCTCTTTGTAGAACCCGCCCGCGCCCGTGCCGAAGTGAATAACCGGCACGCCGGTCGAGCGTATGCGCTCGATGAGCGCGCGCGAGTACGGCGCGCAGTAGCGTACGTAGTCGCTGGGGCTGAGCGCGCCCACCCAACTGTCGAATACCTGGATTGCACGGGCGCCCGCCGCCACCTGGAGAATGGCGTACGGCCCGAGTACGTCCACGAGCTTGCCCATCAGGCGCCGCCACAGCGTCTCGTTCGAGTACATCATCTGCTTCGTGCGCAGGAACGTGCGCGAAGCGCCGCCTTCGATCACGTAGCTAGCCAGCGTAAACGGAGCGCCGACAAACCCGATCACGGGCACCTTGCCCGCGAGCGCTCTGACAACCGCTCCGATGGCCTCGCCCACATAGCCGAGGTCGTCCGTGTTGGAGATCGACAGCGTGTCGATGTCTTCGGTTGAGCGCACCGGGTTCTCTATCACCGGCCCTTCGCCGGCGATAAATCGCAGCTTCAGGCCCATCGGTTCGACGGGCAGCAGCAGGTCGGCGAAGATAATCGCCGCGTCGACGTCCAGTATCTCGACGGGCTGGAGCGTCACGGTCGCGGCCAGGTCCGCGCGCTTGCAGATCTCGAGAATGCTGTGCCGTGCGCGAATATCGCGGTACTGCTTCAGATATCTGCCGGCTTGTCGCATGAACCATACCGGCCGCACATCCGTGGGACGCCGCCGGCAGGCATCAAGGAACCGGCTGTTCATTGGAGCCATTCGCATCGCAGGTCCGCTCGGTCCTCGCATAGAAAAACGCGAAAGTTTTTGGGCTTGTGATTGGCCGTCCACTGGCGGCCGAGGATGAAGTAGGGCTTGGTCCAGGCTTCGCTGTCGAGCGTCGCCGGCGCGACTACCGATACCGAAAGCATGCCTTTAGCCGGATATCCGGTGCGCGGGTCCATTATATGGCTGTATATCTTGCCATCGGCCTCGAAGAACTTCTCGTAGCTCCCCGAGGTCGACATCGACTCGTCTTTCAGTTGCAGGTCCGCCACCGTCTTGTCAGGGTTCTTCGGATCGCGAATCTTCACGGGCCATCCGTCGCTGCCGCCGTCCGGCGATCCGAGCGCATAAATACTGCTGCCCCCGGCCGTCACCAGCGCCGATCGGATGCCGTTGTCTTTCAATACCGAAATAATGCGATCCACGGCATAGCCCTTGCCGATGCCGCCCGGATCTATCTCCACGCCGGGCTTCCCGAAGCGCACCGTACGCCCGGCGGGATCCAGGATGATGTTCCGGTAGCCGACTCTTTCGAGCGCCGCGGCGACTTGTCCCTTCCCGGGCAGGTGCCCGGTGCCGCGGTAGAAGCCCCAGACCCTCATCAGCGGCCCCACCGTTATGTCGAATGTGCCCTCGCTCTGCCGGCTGACATCAACGCATTTCTGGAGCAGGCCGAACAGCTCCGCCGAAACCTTGACAGGCCTCTCGGCCGCCATCCGGTTCACTTTGCTCCACTCGCTCTCCGGCCGGTAGTTGGACAACTCGCGGTCCAGCCGTTCTAACTCGTCGGTGGCGGCCTCGACCGCTGAAAGCATCTGCTCCCGGTCGTAGCCGTAAATCGTCACGACGTAGGTGGTCCCCATGGCGTCGATGCTCTGTTCGAGCCTTAACAGCTCGCCGGGGGCCTGCGCGTGCGCCGCTGCTGCTGCTGCCGGAAAAGCGGCCGCAAGCACCACCAATACACATAAACGTAGCACGCGCATTGAGATGAATGAAGTCACTTTTCGGGGGACCGCGACTTTTTTTCGCGGTTCTTTCTGACGCGTTCGAGAAGTTCTTCGACCCTGGCGGCGGGGCTCTCAGGGTTCTCGGTCTCGAAATGCAGCTCCGGAACCCGGTACAGGCGAAGGCGCGACGAAAGTTCGCGCCTCAGATAGCTGCTGGCGTGCTCGAGCGCCTCGATCGCTTCAGCTCCGCCTGAGACGCTCACGTGCGCGCGCCTCAGGCCGGGTTCTACATGCACGGCCGTCACTGTCACTCCACGCAGGCGCGGGTCCGCCAGCTCATACTCGATCATCTCCGCGATCTCCTCGCGGAGTGCGCCGGCGATACGCTCCACCCTGTGCGGATCCATCTCTCCGTCACTCAAACCATTCGACGCTGGCCGAAACCAGGCCCGGCCCGAGCATGCTCGCGGCCTCGCGCTCCACCGATTGCAGCACCTGCTCTGCGTGCAGGTGGTCGTTTGAGACCGTCACCGCGGCAACGGCCGAGCGCTGCCACAGGTCCTGGTAGTCGATCTCCGCCACAGCCACGTTGAACTTGTGCCGGAGGCGCTCCTTCAGGCTCTGGATTACATGCCGCTTTTCCTTGAGGGAGTGCGACTCTTCTATTCGCACCTCGAAAGTGATGACGCCTATGCTCGCCATGGTGTTTCGAACCGCCGTTCAGCGACCCTCCGCCTTAGGCGGGAACCTCGGCCGCCACCCGCTCCTGCACGAACGCTTCGATCACATCGCCCGGCTTGACATCGTTGAAGTTCTCGATGCCGATGCCGCACTCGAGCCCGTTGCGAACCTCGCTGGCGTCGTCTTTGAAGCGCTTGAGCGAGCCGATCTTGCCCGTGTACACCACAACGTTGTCGCGCAGGACGCGCACCTGGCTGTCGCGCGTGATGGATCCGTCCACCACCAGGCAGCCTGCGATGGTGCCGACCTTGGTGATACGGAACGTCTCGCGCACCTCGGCGCGGCCCTTGTAAGTCTCTTTAATAACCGGCTCGAGCATGCCCGCCATGGCGCGCTTGATCTCGTCGGTCAGGTCGTAAATGATCGTGTGCAGGCGGATATCCACCTTCTCCTGCTCCGCGAGCACGGCGGCATTGCGGTCCGGCCGTACGTTGAACCCGATGATGATCGCGTTCGACGCCGATGCCAGCAGGACGTCGGTCTCGGTTATCGCGCCGACCCCCGTGTGGATCACCCTTATGCGCACCTTCTCGTTCGACAGTTTCTGGAGCGTTTCCGCGAGCACCTCCGCGCTGCCGCCCACGTCCGCTTTCAGGATGATCGGCAGCTCCTTGGTTTCGCCCTCGCTGATCTGCTGCGACAGCCGGTCGAGCGAAAGCCTCGCGCTCTTCGCCATCGCCTGCTCGCGCAGCTTCGACTCGCGGTAAACCACGATCTGCTTCGCCTTCGCCGTGTCGGTCACCACCTGCATCGTCTCGCCGACTTCGGGCAGCGCCTCGAGTCCGAGCACCTCCACCGGCTGCGACGGTCCGGCCGACTTGATCGCGTTGCCGCGGTCGTCGAACATCGCCCGCACCTTGCCGTACACCGATCCGCAGATGAAGAAGTCGCCTACGTTCAGCGTGCCGTTGCGGACCAGCACCGTCGCCACGGGGCCCCGGCCCTTGTCGAGCCGCGCTTCAAGGACTGTCGCCACCGCCGTGCGCGACGGGTTGGCGTTCAGCTCCTGCATATCGGCGACCAGCAGAATCATCTCGAGCAGTTGCTCGATGTTCTGCTTCGTGCGCGCCGAAACCTGAACCATTACGGTGTCGCCGCCCCAGTCGTCCGGCACGAGGCCGCGATCCGAGAGCTGCTGCTTTACGCGGTCCGGTTGCGCGTCCGGCCGGTCCATCTTGTTGATGGCCACGATGATCGGCACACCCGCGGCGCGCGAGTGGTCTATCGCTTCCAGCGTCTGGGGCATTACTCCGTCATCGGCCGCAACCACCAGCACGACTATGTCGGTCACCTTGGCGCCGCGCGCTCTCATGCGCGTGAACGCCTCGTGGCCGGGCGTATCGATGAACGTGATAAGCCGGTCGTTCTTCTTTACCTGGTAAGCGCCGATGTGCTGCGTGATGCCGCCTGCCTCGCCCTCGGCCACATTCGTCTGCCGGATCGCGTCCAGCAGCGATGTCTTGCCGTGGTCTACATGGCCCATGATGGTCACGATCGGCGGCCTTTTCACCGGGCCCCATTCCTCGTCCTCGCGCTCGATGGCCGCCAGTTCCTGGCGCTCCGCCGCTTCCTCTTCGAAGCTGACCGTCGAGCTGATTGCCCCGAACTCCCGCGCCACCGCCTCGGCCAGTTTCACATCCAGCGTCTGGTTAATGGTGGCGAACGTCTTCATGTCCACCAGTTTCCGGATGACCAGGTTGGCTTTGATGCCGAGTTTTTCTGAGAGCTCTTTCACGGTGATGCCCTCGGCGACCGTGATCTGCTTGCCCTGCGCAAGCTTGGACTCTTCCTCGCGGCGGCGAACCGGCCTGAGGAGCTTGCCCTCGCGCTCGGCTTCGCGGTCCACCTGCGCTCTGCGGTCCTTCTGCCCCCGGCGCGTATCGGTTGTCGGGATTATCGCCGACTCGGGACGCAGCGGCGTCGTCGGGTGCATGCCCCGGCCGCGCATCGCCGGACCGGAAGGCGCACCGGGTCCGCCCGGACGCTGCCGGAGCGGCTGGCCCGGCCTGATCGGCCCCCGGTAGATCGGTTGCCCCGGAACCGGCGGAGACGCCGGGCGCGGCGGCCTCGGCGACGGCTGCCCCGGCATGGCTCGTGTCTGCGACAGGCGAGCTACGAGATCCGGGCGCGGCGGAACCACCGGACGCGCGGCCGGCTGGCCGGCGAGCGGAGCGCGCCCGGCGATCACCGCATCCGGCGGCGTCGCCTGGTGAATCGGCTGCTGCGACGGCGGCGGCGCCGGACGCGCCGGCGCCTGGCGCTGCCTGGGCGGCTCGGGGCGGTGTGCGCGCGGAGCTTCCGGCGGCAGAGGCGCACGCGGCCCGGACAGGATCTGCCCCGGACGCGGACCGGATGGCACCGGGCGCGCGGGTATCGTCGGACGTTGAGACGGGATCACCTGAGCTGCGGGTGGCTGTGGCGATTGTTGTGCCGGTTGTGAAGGTTGAACTGGAGGAGCCGCGGGACCCCTCGCCGCTATCGGCGGGCGCACGGCATGCGGCGGCGTCAGCGGCATAACCGGAACCGACGGCTGCGGCAACTGCGGCGCGGGCGGTTCGGCCTGGCCGCCTGGCCTCAGCAGCGGCGGCCGGATAGCTACTCGCTTCCTGGCCGGAGGTTCCTGCGGGAGCGGCGCCGGCGCCGGCTCGCTCGGGGCCGGCTCTTCTTCTGTTTCGATGGCCCCGGCCTTCTCGGCCACCGGCGCTTCGGCTTCCTGCACCTCGGGCTCGGGCTCGGCGGGCTCTTCGGGACGCGCCTCCACCTTCTCCGCTTCCTCTTCGACGAAAACGCCGAAGCGGCGGCGGATCTGGTTGGCTACGTCCTCCTCGATCGAGCTGGAGTGCGTCTTCTTCTCTGTGACGCCGTACTCCGGCAGGAGCGCCAGAATTACAGCATTCGGCTGTTCACATTCGCGCGCCAGCTCGTTTACTCGAATTTTCCTCATACTGGTCAACTACTCTGAGTCGCACCCCCCGCAGACAAATTTCGCCCGCCGCTGGAAAAACCAACAAACCCGGGTGGGTACGCTCAACTCCCGCTGCTATTGTCCGAGTCTTTTATCGTATCAAATTCAACAACATCGCTTCCTGTTTTCGTGAAAGGGGATCCGGCCCCCTCGGACTCTTCAGCCGCCGCGGTTGCGGCCCCGGCCGGTCCTTCTTGCTCCGCCGCGCTTTCCGGCGCGGCTCCCTGTGCCTTCCGCTCCCCCGGCAAGCCCTCAACCGGCTCACCGGAAACCAGCGGCGCCCGTTCGGGCACCGCCGCCGCCCCGGATTCCTCCGGGCCGGCCGGTTGCTGTTCCGAATATCCTTCCGCGGCCTGCGCCGGGGCCTCATAAACCGCCCCGGCCGGCTCCTCGAACTGCGAGTAGTACGAATTCACCGAGAACTGTATCGCTTCGACCGCCTCCGGCCCGATACCCTCGATCGCTTCGAGTTCCTCGGGCGTCATGGCGCCCAGCTTCTCTACCGTTCCGATACCGCTCTCGATAAGCCGCTCCACTATGCCGTCCGGCAGCCCGTGATCCACCAGCACCGATACCGGCGCGCCCGAAACCACCAGCGCCGCCATCTGCGACTCCACTTCCTGCCGCTTCTCTTCTTCGCTCTTGATGTCTATCCGCCAGCCCAACAGCTTGGCCGCAAGCCTGACGTTCTGTCCCTTTTTGCCGATCGCGAGCGAGAGCTGGGTGTCGTCCACGATCACTTCCATGTGCTTGTCCTGCGCGTCCAGGATCGTCACACTGCTGATCTTCGCCGGGCTCAGCGCATGCGTCGCGAACACCACCGGGTCGTCCGAGTACTCGATGATGTCGATCTTCTCTCCCCGCAGCTCGCGGATGATCGACTGCACACGCATCCCTTTCATGCCCACGCAGGCGCCTACGCTGTCCACGTCGCGGTCGCGGCTGTGCACGGCGATCTTCGTCCGCTCGCCCGCTTCCCGCGCGCAGCCCTGAATGGTAACCGTGTTGTCGTAAATCTCCGGCACTTCCTGCTCGAACAGGCGCATAACCAGCTCCGGCGCGGCGCGCGACACAACCACGCCCGGCGTCTTGCCCGTCTTGTCCACGCTCTTGATGACGCAGCGGATACGGTCGCCTACGCTGTAGCTTTCCAGGCGCGACTGCTCCTTTTTCGGCAGCCTCGCTTCGGTCTTGCCGATGTCGACCACCAGATCGGGGCCCTCCACGCGCTTCACCGTGCAGTTGATCAGCTCGCCCACACGGCCCACGTACTCCTGGAACACAGTCTCGCGCTCAGCTTCGCGGACTTTTTGCAGAATTACCTGCTTCGCCGTCTGCGCCGAGATGCGCCCCAGCATGCCCGTCGGCTTCGGAACGCGGACCTCGGATCCGATCTGGGCCGAGGGGTCCAGCTTCCTGGCCTCGCTGAGCGTGAGCTGGTTCACCGGGTCCTCGACCACCTCGACCACCTGCTTCACGGCGTAAATCTGAATCCCGCCGGACTTCTGGTCCAGGTCGGCCACGAGGTTCTCTTCCGTGTGGTAGTGCTTGCGCGCCGCCACCAGCATGGCGTCCTTGACCGCGTCGATGATGATCTGCGGATCGATGCCCTTTTCTTTGCTCAGAATCTCGATGGATTGGTAGATCGTTGCCAAGATGACCCTCTATACATTGGCGATGTCCGGGATTACCAGTCGACCTTCAGGTTCGCCTTTGCGACCTGATTGATTGAGAAGCGCACGGCCTTGCCGGCCGCCTCGATCGCGACAGTCTCGCCGGAGATCCCTCCCAGGATGCCTTCCCATTCGCGCCTCCCCTCCACGGGCTCACGCAGCACCACACGGGCTTTCCTGCCCTTGAACCGTTCGAAGTCCTGTGGTTTCACGAGCTTGCGCTCGAGTCCGGGCGAACTCACCTCCAGGTGGTAGCTGCCTCCGGGGATCACGTCCTCAACGTCGAGAATCGTGCCCACCTGCTGGGACACCAGCTCGCAATCGGCGTGCGAGACGCCCTGCGGCTTGTCGATGGTGATGCGAAGGAGGCGCCTGTTGCCCCCGCCGGCGAATGTGACCTCTATGACCTCTATCCCCTCCGGCCGGGCGACACGTTCGGCGATTTCCGTGACCTTTGCCACCACCGCGTCCTTCATGTCTGCTGGAGAAAGCCCGGCGCGCAACAAAAAAGTGGGCTTCCGCCCACTCGTTCGGACCGACACCTGATATCGATTATAACACCGCCCTCCGGGGAATTCCTCACCCTTCGTCACGCTCGGCTATGCTGAAGGTTTCGGAAGGAGAGAACAATAGCTAATGCCTGACAACGTCTCCCGCCGCACCTTCGTTAAGGGGGCCGCGCTCGCCGCCGCGCCGGCCGTCCTGCCCGCGCTGGGCGCTAATAGCAAGGTGAGCGTAGCTTTCATCGGAACCGGCAGCCGCGGCTACTACGTCATGGAACGCCTCTACAAGGGTGTCCCACCCGAAGATTTCATCATTACCGCCGTTTGCGACATCTTCAACGGAGCCCGCGAGAAAGGCAAGCAGCGCGTCGTCGAGATGGGCGGGAACACACCCAAGACCTACACCGACTACCGCGAACTGCTTCGGGATCCCTCCATCGATGCCGTCTTCATTTGTACGCCCGAGCACCTGCATCACGAGATGGCTCTCGACGCCCTCGCGGCCGGGAAGAACATCTACCTTGAAAAGCCCATCGCGCATACCATCGAAGAGGGCTGGGATATTGTCAAAGCCGCCGAAAAATCGGGCAAAGTCGTCCAGGTCGGCACCCAGAACCGCAGCAACCAGCTCTATAAAAAGGCCAAGGAGATGGTCGCCCAGGGCATGATCGGCGACTGCCACTACGTGCGCGCCTTCTGGTACCGCAACGGCTTCGATAACGAACCCGCCTGGCGCTATCCCGTTCAGGAAGGCCTCAGCCCCGAAACAACCGATTGGCAGAAGTTCCTGGGGCCCGCCCCCAAGCGGCCTTTCGATCCCCGCCGCTACCGCCAGTGGAGGCTGTACTGGGACTACTCCGGCGGAATCTCGACCGACCTCCTGGTGCACCAGACCGATATCACCAACTTCGTCCTCGGCCACACCGTCCCGACGTCCTGCTCGGCTTCGGGCGGCATCTATCGCTGGACGCAGCCCTACAACGGCCTGCCCGACGACCGCGAGGTGCCCGACACCATCAGCGCGCTTTACGAGTACGTGCCCGAGAAGTTCCACCTGAACTATTCCTGCTACCTCGGCAACGATCAGTACGGCTACGGCGAGCAGTTCATGGGAAACGAGGGCACAATAGAGGTTCTCAACCGTCAGACCCTCACCTTCACGCCTCAATCGTTCCAGGGCCGCCCGCCGGAGCGGGTGAAAGCGCGAAAGGCAATGACGGAAACCGTCAGGTTCTGCGACAATCTGGCGGTTGAGGCGCACACGCGCAATTTCATCAACGCCGTGCTCGGCCGCGAGAAGGCCATCGCGCCTGCCGCCGTCGGCCAGCAGGCCGCCATCGGCGGCCACATGGCAACCCTGTCGTACAAGAAGGAACGCAGGATCGTCTGGAACCGCCAGACGAACAAGTATCATTTCATTTAGGCACACACCATGGCAGCCAAAATCTCAATGCCGCGGCTGATCGTTGCGGCAATTCTCGCCATCTTCGTTTACGGCGTTATTGCCGCGATGCTGGGCACGATCCTGCCCAACTTGTCGGAGCGTTTCAATCTGACGCCCGATCAGAACGGCAATATCGCGCTAGCTCAGGCGCTGGGGCTTATTATCGCGTCCGTCGCAGCCGGTCCCCTCTGTGACAATAAGGGCAAGAAGACGGCCTTGGTGCTCGCGCTTGGGCTCATCGCTGTCGCCCTGTTTGCGCTGCCGAATGCAGGCGGGTACGGCATGATAATGGCCTGCATTTTCGTGCTCGGGTTCGGCGGCGGCATCCTGGTGACTGCTGCGAACGCGCTGGTAAGTGATATCAGCGAAGAGCGCCGTGCCTCAACGCTTAATCTCTTAAACCTCTTCTTCGGACTCGGAGGCCTGGCAACCCCGTTTATCGCGGCGAACCTGCTCGCGGGCAACGCAACCGGCATTGCCTACACGGCGGCTGTGCTCGCTGCGGCAACCTTCCTGCTCCACGCGACCACACCGATGCCGGCGCCCACCGGTGAGCGCGGCTTCAAGACCAGTGAGATAGGAGCCATCGTCGGCCAGCCTGTGCTCTGGCTCCTCGCGCTGTTCCTGTTCCTGTACGTATCGTGCGAGGTGGGCGTGTGGAACTGGCTGGCGCGCCATCTCATTGCGCAGGGCATCCCCGAGGTCCGCGCGCTCAGCATCCTGTCGCTCGGCTTCGCGCTAGGCATGCTCATCGGACGCGTGGTCGTCTCCCGGATTCTCGTGAACGTCAGGGCGGCCACTGTGACTCTGGTGGCAGCGGTATTAATGGCGTTGACCACTTACTTCATGCTCCAGACTGCCGATCCTACTGTCGCCTGGGTGCTCGTGTTCCTGACCGGTGTAGCGATGGCTCCGGTGTTCCCGACGACGCTCGCCATGGTAGGCGACGCTTTCCCGCGCGCCACCGCGACAGCCATGGGAATCGTGATTACCTGCGGCTGGATCGGGCTGGCCGTGAGTTCCCGTATCATCGGCAGCATCGCGGGCGACGACCCGCGGCGCCTGCAAACGGCCCTGCTGGTGCTGCCGGCGTTCTCGGTCGCAATGATCGTGCTGAACCTGATCGTGCGTCCGATGCTGGTCCACAAAAAAGCCGCTTAACACACGCTATCGGGTGGAGGTGGCTTGGCGCCTCCTCCACTCAAACAGCACCACGCCCGCCGCCACCGACACATTCAGCGACGAGATCGGTCCCGCCATCGGGATCCGGATCAGAAAATCGCAGCGCTTCTTCACCAGTTGGTGCAGCCCGCGCCCCTCTCCGCCGAGCACGAAGACCGCCGGCGAGGCGTAATCGATGCGGTCGTAGTCTTCCTCGCCCCGCTCATCCAGGCCGTAAATCCAGAAACCGTTCTGTTTGAGCGTCTCCAGCGCCTGATTCACGTTCCCCACGCGCGCTACCGGCAGGTGCTCCAGCGCACCCGCCGCGGCCTTCGCAACCGTCTCCGTGAGCCCCACCGCGCGCCTTTCCGGAATGACTACGGCTGAAGCGCCCGCCGCGTGCGCCGTGCGCACGATTGCCCCAAGATTGTGCGGGTCTTCGACTCCGTCCAGGACCACCAGGCACCTCGCGCCGGGCATTACGTCTTCGAGTCCGGCGTACTTGTGCGCCGCGCCAACGCCGATTACCCCCTGATGCGTTGTGGCGCCGGTCATCCGGTCGAGCGCTTCGCGCGGCTCGAAACGCACCGGCACATGCAGCTCGCGGCAGAGGTCGATTACCTGCTGGATGCGCGGGCCGGATGTGCCGCGGGCGATTATTACGCGGCTCAACGGCCGGCCGGCCCTGAGCGTTTCTAGAACGGCGTGCACGCCGGTGCGTACGGCCATTACTTCATAATCCCGCAGACGCCGGCCCGGGGGCGGCCCTCGCCCCGCGGCCCCCTCAGGCGCCCCCAACGCGCCCGGCCACGCCTTACCGTCTCCCCGGCTCCTCTTCCAGCCTGAATCGCGCCGGGCTCAGCGCGAAGTACTCCACAAACCGCCGCACGCGTTCCGGCTCCGCGTCTGCACCCATCATCTCCCGCGCCAGTTCGGTGAACTTCCTGCCGAGCTCCGACTTCTTTTCAACCGGCTTCCCGTCCGTGAGCGCCTTGTGTACCCCCCGATAGTCGTTCGGCAGAGATGTCGCCACGGGCAGCCCAATCACCTTCTCGATCTCCTCCGCCCCCACCAGCGAGTGCTTCTGCGCACGGTTGAGCACCACCCGGACGCGGTCTTCCAGGTCCAGCGTGCGCAGAAACTCCACTTTCTGCCGCGCCAGATAAACCGATGGAAGCTCCGGCGTGCACACCAGGAAAATGCGCTTCGATTCCTGCATCAACTCCACCGAGTAGCGCTCCATCAGCCCGGACAGGTCCGCGCAGATCACGTCGTAGTTCCGTCTCGCGAAGCCTATCAGATACCGTATCTGCACCGGCTCTATGCGGAACCCCGGGCGCATGCCGCCCGACGGAATCACGTCCAGCCTGCCGCGGCTCTCCACCAACTTCGGCCACAGCTCCTCGTCCAGTTGCGCCGCGTGCTCGGCCGCCTGCACGATCGATACCCCGTCGCCCGCGTGCAGCAGGAATCCGATCATCCCGCAGTTAAGATCGAAGTCCAGCAGCAGCGCGTGCGTCTTCGGCAGTTCCGCAAGCGCCACCGCCGCGTTCAGCGCCACCGTCGAGCACCCCACGCCCGGCTTCGACGGCAAGAATGTGAACATCCGGTCCGTCGTCGCCGCCGCCGGCGGCTTCTTCTCGAGCGCCTCTATGCAGCGCCTGACCGCCCCGGCCAATTCCGCCGCGCCGTCCGGCAACACCACGTACTCGCGCACGCCCGCGCGCATCAGCGCAATCAGCACCGCCTGGTCCGGCCCGCGCCCGCAGGCGATCACGTGCGTGCCGGGTGCGTTGGCATGAATGGTCGCAATCGCGGCGAGCGCCTCATCCAGGCTCGCCACATCCACGAAAAACAACTGCGGCCCGTGAGCCCGGATTACACGCACGAACTCGTGCTCGGCCGGGTACGCGGCCAGCTTGCGCACCACCGCAATGCCGCCGATGGCGGCCAGCGCTTCCTCGAGCGCGGCCGCATAGGCCGTGTCGGGCGAAAGTATCAGCGCGGGCTTCATCTACCCCGTATATCGGCAGACCCCCGCGCCGGCTTGAGAGCGGAGAGCGGCTCTAGTCCCCCGCCGCCTCGGCGGCTGCCGCCGGAACCTGCCGCCGCCGCGCGAGCCAGGCTTTCGCGTCCTCCACGAACGAATAACCCACCGGCACCACCACCAGGGTCAGCAGCAGGCACAGCGTCTGCCCGCCGATAATCGTCACCGCGATCGCCGATCGCTGCGACGCGCCCACGCCGATGCCCAGCGCCGTCGGGATCAGCCCCGCGACAATCGAGAACGTCGTCATCAGTATCGGCCGCAGCCTTACCCGGTTCGCCTCCAGGATCGCCTCGTGCAGCGGCAGCCCCTGACCCCGCAGCCGGTTCATGTAATCGATTTGCAGAATGCCGTTCTTCTTTACGATGCCGAGCAGCAGCAGCACGCCGAGCGCGCTGAACAGGTTCAACGTGCGTCCCGTCGAGATCAGCGATATCAACGCGAACGGGATGGACAGCGGCAGCGTCAGCAGAATGATGAACGGGTGCGACAGACTCTCGAACTGCGCAGCCAGCACCATGAACATGAATATCGACGCCAGCGCGAACGCCAGCAGCATGTTCTTCGTGGTCTCCTCGAGAATCTGTACCTGCCCGGAGAAGAACATGCCGTACCCCGGCGGCAGCCCGATGTCGTTGATCGTTCTCTCTGTGTCCGCCGCCGCTTCGGCCAGCGAGTGTCCCGGCGCCACGTTGCCGAAAATGCCGACCGTGAACTGCCGGTTGAAGCGGTCGATGCGGCTCGGACCCAGCCCGCGCTCGAGCTTCGCGATCGAATCCAGGCGTATCATGCCCAGCTTGGTCGAGGGCGCCAGGATGCGGCTCAGCACGGCCGGATCGTCGCGCTGTCCGGGCATCAGCCGCATTGTCACCGGGTACTGCTCGGAGCCCTCCTTGTACGTCGAGATCTCGTCGTCGCCCGACATCAACAGCCGCACCGCATTCGATATGTCCGCCGTGCGCACGCCCAGGTCCGATGCGCGCGTGCGGTCCACGTGTACCTGCAACTCGGGGCTGTTCAGGTTTAGGTTCACCTTCACGTCCGAAAGCGACGGCACCTTCAGCAGCCGCTCGTTCGCCTGCTTGGCTATGCCTACCAGCGGCTCCAGCTCCGGCCCCAGCAGCGACAGCCGGATCGGCGCGAACGTGTCGCGCCCGCCGAGCGCGTTCGGAAACGCCACGCGCGGGCGCGTGTAGGCGTAGTCGCGTATCGCGTTCCGGACCAACTGGCCCATCTGCATGATGTCCGCGCGCTCGCCCGGCGGATCGAGCAGCACCGTCATCGACGCCATCGTCACCATTCCAAGGAAACCCGAGCTGCCCGCCGTCACGTACCGCACGCCCGGCACCGCGCGGATGCGTTTGGCCATCTCCAGAGCCACGCGCTCGGTCTCGTTGATCGACGTACCCACGGGCAGCTCGATCGACACCGACAACTCGCTCTGGTCCTCCTGCGGCATCCAGTCGCGCCCGATGAACCGGTACACGACGAAAGTCGACAGGAACGTCGCCGCGGCGATCCCGACCACCACCGCGCGGTGTTTCAGCGACCAGTCGAGCAGGCCCACGTAGGTGCGGTCCAGCCTGCCCCCCTTGTGCGCACCGTGCGCCTGCCCCCCGATCCGCTTCTTCAGAATCCGCGCGCTCAGTGTGGGCGTCAGCGTGAACGCCACCAGCATCGACACGATGATGGCAAACGCCATCGTCCACCCGAACTGGTTCAGATACCGCCGCGCATAGCCGGTCATGAACGCGATCGGCACGAAGATGATCACCAGCGAAAGCGTCGTGGCCATCACCGCCAGCGCGATCTCTTTGGTGGCCGCCACTGCCGCCTGCATGGGCGGCAGATCCTTCTCCTCGATGAACCTGTATATGTTCTCCAGGACGATGATGGCGTCGTCGATTACTATGCCCACCGCCAGCGTCAGCCCCAGCAGCGTCATAGAGTTCAACGTGAAGTCCATCGCGCGCATCAGCGTGAACGTCGTGATGATCGACGTCGGAATCGCGATGGCGCTGATCAGCACCGTGCGCCAGTTCCTGATGAACAGCCACACGATGATCGAGGCCAGCAGGCTGCCCAGGAGGAGGTGCTCCTCGAGCGCCTCGACCGAAGCCTTGATGTACCGGGCCTGGTCCCTGATGACGTCGAGCTTCACGCCGTTGGGCAGTTCGGCGCGAATCTGGTCCAGCCGCTTCTCTATGTTCTCAACCACCTCGACGGTGTTCGTTCCGTTTTGCCGGCGAATGTCCATGCCGACGCCCGGAACGCCGTTGAAGTAGGCGAAGCTGCGCTTCTCCTGCATGCCGTCCTCGACGCGCCCGATGTCTCGGATGCGCACCGGCGCGCCTCCGACGTTCTTCACGATGATGTCGTTGAACTCGCCGATGTTTCCCACCCGGCCCAGCGTGCGTACGCCCACCTCCGTCGCCCCGCGCACAATGCGCCCCCCGGGCGCCTCGATGTTCTCCGATTGCAGAGCGCGCTGGACATCCTGCGCCGTCAGGTTGTAGGCGCTCAACTTGTCCAGATCCATGAAAACGTTTATCTGGCGATACTGCCCGCCGTAAATGTCCACGGCGGCCACGCCGTCCACCGTCTCCAGCGCGCGCCGCACCTGCTTGTCGGCTATCTCGGTGATCTCGCGCACCGGCCGGTCCCCGCTGAGCGCCAGGCTGACTATGGGATCGCTGTCGGGGTCCGCCTTCTGCACCAGCGGAGGCAGAATATTCGGCGGCAGGTTCCGCACCGCGCCCGACACCTTCTCCCGCACGTCCTCGGCTGCCTCGCCGATGTCCCGCTCCAGCACGAACGTCACGATGATATTCGCACTGCCTTCGGCGACGATCGAGCGCAGTTCCTCGATGCCGCTTACCGAGGCGATCGCCTCCTCGAGCGGCATGACCACCTGCGAGGTGACCTCCTCCGGACTGGCCCCGGGCAGTTGCACCCGGACGTATACCGTCGCCGGATCGCTGCGGGGGAACAGGTCCACCCCGAGCTGCATGAAACTGAACCCGCCCATCACCGTGAGGAACATGATGAGCATGAAGGCGAAGACAGGCCGCTGGACGCAGATTTCAGAGAGACGCACGAGACACTCCCGGACTTGTCACGGCGCGTGCCGGACCGTCCAGGTTACCCAAACCCGCCCCGCCGCCGCATCCCGGGCCCCGGCTCCACCCCGGGCGCCTCGAAAACCGGGACACTCCAGGCCGGCTCGCTCCACCCTCCTCCAACGCCCATGTCAGGCGTGCCCCACTGTCTCCGTGAGACGCATTTGATCGAGCCGCCGGCCGCGCCGGCTCCATCCCGCCGGCATCGTACAATGAATGGTTTGCCATGAAAACCGCCTTCCTGTTTCCCGGCCAGGGCTCCCAGTTCGCCGGCATGGGCAAAGCCCTCGCGGATACTTTCCCCGCGGCTCGCGCAACTTTCGAGGAGGCCGACGACGCCCTCGGCTTCGCCATCTCGCGCCTCTGCTTCGAAGGCCCAGAAGATGCCCTGAAGCTCACCGAGAACACCCAGCCCGCGCTCGTAGCCGTCTCCACCGCCGCCTTCCGTGTTCTTCGCGAGAACGGCATCCAGCCGGACTACGTCGCCGGCCACAGCCTCGGCGAGTACTCCGCCCTTGTGGCCGCCGGCAGCCTCGCCTTCGCTGACGCGCTCCGCCTCGTCCGCAACCGCGGCCGGTACATGCAGGAAGCAGTCCCCCAGGGCGTCGGCGCCATGGCCGCTCTTCTCAAACTCCCCGACGGCAAGCTCGACGAAATCCTCGCGCAGGCCGCGCAGGGCGAAATCGTTTCCGCCGCCAACCTGAACTCGCCCGAACAGGTCGTGATCGCCGGCCACGCGGGCGCCGTCGCCCGCGCTGCCGATCTCGCCAAGGCCGCCGGCGCCAGGCGCGCGGTCATGCTCCCCGTCAGCGCCCCCTTCCACTGCCCGCTCATGAAGCCCGCCCAGGAACGCCTCGCGGTTGATCTGAACGCCGCTGACTTCGCCGATCTTGCCTGGCCGCTCGTCCAGAACGTCAGCGCGAAAGAGATCCGCACCGGCGCCGAAGCGCGCGAGGGACTTATTGCCCAGGTATCGAATCCCGTCCGCTGGACCGAGTCCGTCCGCTACCTCGCATCCCAGGGCGTCGCGCGCGCCGTCGAGGTCGGCGCCGGCGCTGTCCTGACCGGCCTGCTGCGATCCATCGCTCCCGGCATTGCCGGCGCGAAGTTCGGAGATCCGGCAGATCTCGATAAGCTGCTGGCGCCCGCCGCCTGAACAAGCTATCATTCGTCTCCGGAGATACCTATGCTGCGAACCGCCCTTCTGATCGCTCTTTCAACCGCTCTCTTGCCGGCGCAGACTGACCCGTTGCACCCGTCCCGCCCGGGAGCGCCCGCTCCCGGCCTCACCGCCGGATGGATCGATATCACGCCGGACCCCTCTCTTGGAGGCTGGACCCGCCTGCCGTTCATGACCGACAAGCCGATGTCTGAGAAGTCGCAATGGCACGTCGAAGACGGCGTCCTCGTATGCGAGGGCGACGGCGGCCACGAATGGCTCCGCTACGACCGCGAACTCGGCGATTTCGTCTTCCAGGTGGAGTGGCGCTTCACGAAGGCGGAGGGCGACCAGAAGTACAACAGCGGCGTCATGGTGCGCAACAGCGCCGACGGCAAGCTGTGGATTCAGGCGCAGAACGGTTCGAGTTCGGGCGGGTTCCTCTTCGGCAACACGCTGGTGAAGGGCGCTCCCCAGCGCTTCAACCTTCGCAACGACGAGCCCGCCCGCGTCCGTCCCGCCGGCGAGTGGAACACCTACGAAATCCGCTGCCAGGGCCGCGACATCACGCTTTCCGTTAACGGAGAAGTCGCCAGCGAGTTCCACGAATGCGATTTGCCCCGCGGCTACATCGGGCTCGAAGCCGAAGGCTACCGCATCGAATTCCGCAACATGCGTGTGAAGCCTCTCCCGGGCAAGGTAGAATAGCGTCTGGCTGGAAAGATGAATAGCCGTATTGCGTTACTGACCGCCGTCAGCGCTCTCGCGCTGGTCTCCTGCAAAAAATCGCCTCCGCCGAACGTCGCGGCGACCGTGAACGGCAGCCCGATCACATACGATCAGATCGAGCGCATCTACCGTTCGCAATTCGATTCCGCCGACCGCTCCACAACCGACGACCAGGCGACCATTCTCCGTATGGAGACCCTCCGCGGGCTCATAGAGCGTCAAATCCTGTTGCAGCGCGCCGAACGCCTCGGCCTGCTTGCCACCGACGCCGAGGTCGAAGCGCGGTACAACGAGTTCCGTGCGCCGTACACCCAGGAGGAACTCGAGCGCAAACTCGCTGAACGGAAAATGACGGCAAACGACGTCAAGACCGAGATCCGCAACGAACTCAGCGTTCAGAAGCTCATCAATAAGGAAATTACATCGAAGATCAGCATCAGCGACCGCGAAATAGCCGACTTCTATAACCGCAACAAGGCCAGCTTCAACCGCCCCGAGCCCACGCTCCATCTGGCTCAGATCCTCGTCACCTCCACGCCCGACCCGCAGGTCCGCAACCTGAAAAACGACAAGGCACAGAACGACGCGGAGGCGCGAAAGAAGATCCAGTTGATTGAGAACCGCATCCGCAACGGCGAGGACTTCGGCATGATCGCCGAGAATTATTCGGAAGATCCGCAAAGCGCGGCCAACGGCGGCGACCTCGGCTTCCTGCCCCTGTCCGCGTTCGAAAATTCGAGCCCGGAAATCAGAAAACTGCTCGACTCGCTCCAGCCCGGCCAGGTCTCGCCGGTCATCCCGACCCAGGGCGCGTATCGCCTCATCAAGCTGATTTCGCGCGAACCCGCGGGACAGCGCGACCTTAACGACCCGCGCGTCCAGCAGGAGATCCGCCAGACGCTGCTGGCTCAGAAGGATCAGCTCATGCGCGCTGTATATTACGAGGTCGCGCGCAACGAGTCGGTTGTCGTGAACTACTTTGCCCGGAAGGTCCTCGAAGGCAAGCAATAGAGCGGTTCCGTGGCCGCTGGAGTCCTGAGTCCCGGGTTCGGAATCCCCCCGGCATGTACTGCCGGGCGGCCCTCGGGCGCCGCACCGGAGAATGCCCACTGCGGGGCGGCCCCGCTTTCCCCTTGCCTCAGCCAGCGCAGGTCGGAGCGAGAATGGGATAGCGCCGGCGTGCTCAGCCGGCCTTTCCGTCGAGCCGCGGTTTGCATATCCGGCCGAACCGGCGCGTTTCGCAGAGGCTCGTCTCGTACCGGAATCCGACCTTCTCGATGACGTGGCGCGATGGCGTGTTCGACTTCAGGACCCCTATGTAGACCCCGCCGGTGCCGGGCGTCGCGCCCGCATCGTGAATCATCTGGGTCAGGGATTGGCGATACAATCCCCGCCCTCGAGATTCCGGACGCGTGTAGAAGTCGTACACCACGGCCGAATTCGGCGGCAGTTCCAGCGTATGGCCGAACTCCTTTATCAGCGATGTCCGCTCAATTAGCCAGCCGTAATGCGCCAGTTTGCCGTCGAGCACGATCGTGTAAAAGTGGTGGCCGGCTTCCAGCCGCTCCATCGCGGTGCTGAGGAAGGCCTCCAGCGGCGGCTGCCAGGCCTCGGCCGGGCTGTACAGCAGCAGATCCTTCAGGCAGTCGCGCCGCGCTAACCGGACCGGCGCCTGCGCCGGGAGCGAATACGGCGCGAGGCTGTAAATGCGCATCTCGCGGTGGTCGCGCCAGAACCTGCGCAACCGGCGCCCAACGGAAGAAGCAAGTGACGAAGCGCTCGTCAGCGCGGCCTTCCGGCGCGCAGCGCTCAAGAGATCTTTGACACGGTTCGTGTCTATGAATCGTTTTCCCAGCCCGATCAGCGCCCGCCTCGCTTGATATGAGCGGGCACTGGACCGTGAGAAGAACACATCCAGCGCATGAACCTCATCGTGACCGGATGCGTGATACTCTTTGTACTCGCCGCCGGGCGTCAGATCCAGCGCCTGAAATCCTTCCTCCTCCAGCCGCTTGCCCAGCAGCAGCAGATGCAGCTTGCCGGCTGAGTGTTCGGCGAAAAACGGGGAGTGAGTGATGAGCCCGAGCACCACTTCGTCCCTGTTGCGCTGGCCGATGTGCGCCGCGGCGATTCTCCCTCCCACGCGCAGCACGGTTACGTGCAGCAGATCCGGGCAGTCCATCATGCCGCAATAGAAGCTCTTCTTTTCCGGATCGGCCCGGAACGGCAGAACGCCGCTGATGGCGCCCTGGCGGAAATCGCACAAATCGGCGATCTCATCCAGCGCAGCCCGGAACTCGCCGCTGTTCGTGATGCGTTCGAAAGCGACCGTACCCATCTTCTCCAGCCGCCTGAATCGCTTCTTGTTCTTCGGCTTCTCCAGTGAGGCGCGGGCGATCTCCGCCGGCCGCGTCGCCATCACTGGCCGCGAAAATGGCCGGAGAACGCACTGCGAGCGCAGCTTTGCGGTCCACTCCAGCGGCGTTCCAACGGGAACGAACAGCAGCCTTAGCTGCCTTCCAACCCCTGCGCGCCCAAGCAATCCGAGCGCCTCGGTTATGAACGCATCGCTGTGCTCCGGAGTCGCCAGCCAAACCTGATACTCGGCCTGATGCGTTCCAGCGGCGTGCAGCGTGCCGGTGTTCCTGTCGCGCGCCAGCGTTAACAAGCCCGCCAGGACCCCGTGCTCCTCCGAGACGGCGATCACCGGATCGAACCGGCCCGCGTAGCACTTGTACCACGTGGTCACAAATGGCACGCCCTGGAAACACGTCGCCCAAGGGCACGCATCGTGAAGCGCCCTCCATTGCTCCAAAAATTCAACGGATTGCAATAAGCGGTCCGCTTCAGAATCCCTGTGCAGCACTACCATCAATGGTCCCGTTCGAGCTCCGGGCTCGGCCGCCCGGCGCCGCGCTTCTGAACGCGGCGCCGCCCATCAGCGCGGCTGCGGCTCCCGTCAGCAGACCATTATGCACCACGAAAAACGCGGGGCACTCCGGCCTCCATCGCGCTTCGGAAACGCGCCGGAACCGCTAGAGCGACCTCTCCAGCACGTCCGCAATCCGCTCGCTCGCGTGCCCGTCCCAAAGCTCCGGCGCCGGCTTCCTCCGGGGCGGCGTGTCTAACACCTCGGCCGCGGCCTGCATCGCGCGCGCCGGGTCCGTCCCAACCAGCCGGTTTGTCCCCTGCTCCACTGTCACCGGCCTTTCCGTGTTCTCCCGCAGCGTCAGGCACGGCACGCCCAGAACGGTCGTCTCTTCCTGGATGCCTCCCGAATCCGTCAGCACGATACGCGCATCTGTCACCAGCCGCAGGAAATCCAGATACGGCAGCGGGCCCGTCAACAGCAACCGCCCGTCCGCCGCCGCGAACTGCTCCATCCGCGCCCGGGTCCGCGGATGCACCGGGAAGACAACCGGCAACCTCCGGCTCAGTTCTGCAAGCATCGCAAGCAGCGCCGCCAGCCGCTCCGCATCGTCGACGTTGGATGGCCGGTGCAGTGTCACCACCGCGTAGCTCCCCGCCTCCACTCCGATTCGATCCAGCACGTTCGATTCACGCGCCTTTTCACGGAACCGGAGCAGCGTGTCGATCATAACGTTCCCCGTGAAGAATACCTTCTCGCGCGGCACGCCCTCGGCGGCTAGATTCCTCAAGCCGCTCTCCTCCGTCACGAAAAGGAAATCGGAAAGCGAATCCGTCACAATCCGATTTATCTCCTCGGGCATCCTGCGGTCGAAGCTGCGCAGCCCCGCTTCAACATGCGCCACCGGTATTCCCAGCTTCGCAGCCACCAGCGCCGCCGCCACCGTGGAGTTCACGTCCCCCACCACCACAACGGCGTCCGGCCGGCGCTCCAGGAACACCGGCTCCAGCCGCATCATAATCTCCGCAGTCTGCCTCGCATGGCTGCCGCTGCCCACCTCGAGGTTCACGTCCGGCTGCGGCATCTCCAGGTCGGCAAAGAAACTCGCCGACATCTCGGGGGAGAAGTGCTGCCCGGTGTGTACCAGCAGCGGCCGGAACCGCGGCCGCCGCCTGAATTCGCTGAGCAGAGGCGCAGCCTTCATGAAGTTGGGCCGGGCGCCCACCACGCATGTAATCGCCAAAGGTCCCATCGCACCCGAACCAGCATGCCATGAATCACGCGTTGGCGGGCGCGCCCGCAGCCGCACGCTCAGGGAGTCACCGCCGCCGCCTGCACCGGACCCGTGGCGAGAACGTTCCCGTCCGCATCCCGGTACTTCCAGCGGTAGTACAGCACCCGGTCGGAGATGGCCGGCACCGTCATCGTGCACCCGGCCGTGCAGTCTGCGCCCACTACGGCGTCGGTGTCCGCAAACTTGAACGGCGCCGCCTTGTCGTATGTCGCCGAGTCCACCACGCACCCCTCCGCGCGCTGCGTGCAACGCCACTTCAGCTCCGGATCGTATCCGAACTCCACTACCGTGCGCGTTGCCCCCGGCCGCCCCGCCAGCCGCACCGGAAACGGCACGAACTCCATGCGGTTCACGTTGTCCCTTGCGGGCATCGGGGGCACCAGCGCCTCCAGCAGCCCCATCCTTTCGGCGCCTATTCGCGGCGTGAACAGCAGCCACTTGCCATCCGGCGTCGTTCTGGAATTCGTCAACATCCCCCAATTGCGCCACGGGCCCGCCAGGCCGCGTATCAAGGCGCGGCTGCGCTCTCCTCCATTGGGACCGATTCCAAACTGCGCCACCGCCTGGCCGTACGCCGCCGTCGTGAAGAGGCACAGGTCGGCGGTCGCGCTCCCCGACGAGCATTGAAAGATATTCAGAGCCGGAACGTTCACGTACGATTCCCCCGGCGCCGATCCCGGCCAGCATTCGCCGGCTTTGTATGCGGTGCAGACTTTGTAGTTATCCGCGATCGTATCGCTTAGCATTGCGCCCGGCCCACTGATATTCAGCAGTACTTTCTGCCCGCTCATCTCCAGATGCGGGGCCTTCTTGATGTCGGTAAAAGATGATGGCAGGCTCTTGTAGATGTAGGATGTTCCGGCGACCTTTGAGGTCGTCCCCATAGGAGTGATGCCCTGGAAAGGCGTCGTGTCGATGAACCAGTCGTTCCGTCCTTCGGCCGCCCAATTCTCGAATGATGGGTGCTTTCCATAGGCGTTCCCGTACAGATATCCGGTCACGCCGTTGTAAGACGGAGATGATGGTATTGCGTACGTCGGTGAGCCTGTGTAGGCCGTGCCTTTGCGCAAATACCAGTCGGCGATGATGCCCCAGTCGCCGCGCTCCACCCGGTGCCCGTTATACATGTTCTGATCCTGAATGAGATACGTGTTCGTCATATCCCGGCCGTGCGGATCGGAAAGATACTTCCAGAAAAAGTCATTCTTCGGCGCATCCATGTTTGACGTGCACTCACAAATGACTTGTATTGACGAGCCCGCTGCGTGAGCGGCGGCCGTTGTGCCCATATATCCCCTTTGAACCGTCCAGCTTGTGCCGCTCTTGGCGAGCACCTTGATTCTCTCGTTTGTGCCGTCCATGAACTGCAAGACGTCGCCGGGCTCTATGTCCTGAAGATACGTGCTCCCGTCGGTGGGGCACGTCGTGTTGACGCAAGTAGGCTCTCCGTTCACGGTGAAGCTCTGGTCGCCGGCCGTTACTCCGGCTGGGTTTTGCAGAATCACGTACCACGGGCCGGTTGCAGGCCCCCCGGCCAGATTCTGCGCAACCATGTGAAAAACGTGGTCGGGATAGACAAAGTTGCCATAATGATAACCGCACCACCGCATCTTGGGATGTGCGTACATCGGCATCGCCGCGACCACTCGCAGACAATCCGTGCACTGGCCGAGGGGTTTGCGGTCGCCCAGATAGAGCACCCACAGCCACGCTTGCGAATCCTGACCTCTGGCGTGCGCTTCGCCCGTTACGTAATCTCCTTGTACGCTGGCGATGGTTGTGGCCGTGTAGGTTGATTTGGAAAAACGCGCATCGAAATCGTAAATGAGATCCAGGAGATTCTTCCCCTGAGCTAGGGGAGTCAGCGTTTCAAGCGACAGGTTGACGAACGAATCGCGCGGCACTTCAGCGGTGCTGTTCAGTGTGGCTATTGCAAATCCCGGCAACAGGGTCGTCTTCTGCGGATACAGCGTATAGAACCTGTTCGGACTGCCGCTGTCCGGATAAATCTGTACGCCGTTGAAGAAAAAGCTCTCCCATTCGGTCCCCGACGCCACTCTGGGATAGCCCAGGAACCGTACCGTTCCGTCGTCGCCGTGCCAATACCACCGGCCGGTTAATCCTGTTGTCGGCGAGTGGCAAACATACCCGGGCGTCCCCCCGGTTCCCGTGTTTGTCTTCTCCCAGGCGCAGCTCACCTGATTGCCGGCCGAATAGGAGGCCACTGGATCGAAGGTGTCCGAATCGAGGGACACACGAATGGCCAGGACGCCCGTCACCGGGTCGATTACCTCGTAGCCCCTCTGATCCGGAAGCGACGGGTCCAGATACCGCATCGGCGCGCTCGACCAGTCGAAGGCTCCTATCTCCCCGTAGCTCGAACCCGCCGGCACCGTGCGCGTTCTGAACGTCCCCTCGTAAGTGTCCGCGCCGCATGAAATACGGTACCGGTGGTCGGCGTCCGCCTGTAGCGCCCGGCTGTACCGGTTCGCCCGCGTCACCGTTCCGCCTGTTGACGAGCCGTCCGCTCCAGTGCTCGCGTACTTGAACGTGTCCGCGTCCACGACGGCAGTCACGCGCGCGTCCATCGTCGCGAAACTTCCGTCCTCCACGCCCGCGATCGCGACATTGTCGTTCATCCTCAACCCGTGCGGCGATGCCGTGTTCACGGTGGCTACGTTCGATGCCCGCGAGATCGAGGAGATTGCGACCGGTATTGAGGTCGCCTCCACCGGCGCATATCCGTCCCAGCCCGGGATCGGGATCTGCCCCGCGACGAAAGTACGCTGGCGCAGGTTGTTGGCGCTTCCGGAGCGCGAATCCAGGTCCACACCCGGGCCGAATATCCTCGGGTTCACGTCGTGTACCAGCCGCTGCACCAGCCCGCCTGAAATGTACGTTCCGTTCCCGGCCGCGCCATCCAGAGTAAATGCCGTCGCGCTCGTGACCGTCACGGTGTGGTAACCGTTAGCATTTGTATTGCCCGAGACCCCGGAGATGTACACTCTATCGCCCGTCTCGAGAGAATGCGGGCGGTGAACCGTCACTGCTATCGGATTGGTGTTCGCCGCCGCCGTCACGCGCAGGTCGCTGCTGTATACCTCCACCGAACACGCGGCTGCGTCGGGCGCCGTGTATGAAATCACCGCCTGGCGGTGCGTCGCACGGACACTCACGTTCGTGATAGCGGCGGACGAATCCCCTGCCGTTATTAGAGCGGCAATTAAACATGCCTTACTGAAGTTCAAGCACATATCGCCACGCATAATGACCTTTAAACTGTAACCCCAATGACGCAGGCGCTCCGGCGTCCCACCCGGCCCCATCCGGCTACCTGTCCGCGCTCGCAACAAGCGAATGGATATAGATGTCTTTCGCCTCGTCCGCCTGGGGCCAGATCCGGACGCTCGCGGGAACATTCTGCCCGGTCCCGACGTGTCCGGTGCTCGAATAGAACCGGCACACCTGAGTCCCGTTTATCCGAAAAGTCACCGTCCGGGGATTCGAACTGTCATCCTGGACAATTTCGAGCCGCTGCACCGTGGTGGTGCTCACCGCTACGCCGGTATCGGCGCTCGATGTGCCCGTGCTGTCTTTACTAAGACATATCCACCTTGTATCTCCCGCCGGCGTGGAGTACCTGAACCATGCGCCCTGCCCGCTCAAAATATCGTCGTTTATACAGTTGCCCAGACCTATGCAGACTCGCTCGTTCGTCAACTGCCCGACAAAAACGTTAGCCGACAGGTACGGGCTGTAACCCAGACGCAGAACGGACATGCCGTAAGCGCCCGCAACCTGGCCGGCTGCCGCCGTCGTTGTGTACTTGATCAGTTGTCCATTGACGCCATCGGGGCTGACACCAGTTTGCGTTCCATTGGCGCTGATCTGGTCCCCTATGACACTCGCCGTGCCGGCCGCGTGGCCGGTCGGCAGCCATAGCACCCACCGCCGCATCGACGGCTGCGGAAGCAGATACCCGGATACCGGTACGTAAGCGCTCACGTTGTTCGGCGTGCTGGAATCCTTCTGCCATCTGACGTTGATTCCTTGATCGGCGCCCGCCGGTGCGGCCGGCAGTGCATCGGAGAAATTAGCGTCGGCAACGGCTGAAGCGTTCACGCTCACCGAGTCGCCGGTTGCGCCTCCGGGCGGCACTGCCCATGTGCCATCGGCCTTCAGGTACTTGCCCGCGGCGGCGTCTCCCGCGGCCGGCGCCGGAGCCAGCCCCGCGGCTCCACCAGCCCCCGTGTCGCCTCTGAGCGGCGGCACCCATGCCGCGTCGATCTCGCCGGAGGAGCCGGCACGGGGCAGTTTGCCCGCCGCCGGAGTAACCGATGCCTCACCGGTGGTGATCACCGCCGCGCTGTCCACCGAGAACACATCGGCGCCCCCGGCATCCTGGGCAATCACTATTCCGCCTGACGGCGCCGCTTTGGAGGCCTTCGCCGACATGAACGCCCGCCGGTCCGTACCTGCCGCGGACCATGTGTCATCCGCCGCCGTCCACTCGTAAAGAGGCACCGAATCCGCCGGGAACTCGCCCCCCGTCTCCGCCACGCAGTTGCCGTTGCACTGCAAGCTGCCATTATCCGTGAAGTCGACGCCCCAGACCAGCCTGCAATCCGGCCGCATATACAGGCGCGCCGTACCGCTTACCGCTGCTCCGGGCGTGATCGAAAGCGTTGCCGGCACCGGCGGCGCCGCGCACACGTGATTGCCGAATCGCACCGTTCCGGCGGCGTTCACCGTGAGCTGCGTGGCCGATGCGCGCGTCACTGTGAAATCGGCCAACTGCGACGCCGTAGACGCCCCCGCGCCGGAGCCGCTGATGGCCGTCCAGGTGTTCGGGGCGGTGCACAAGTGCAAATTCTGTCCGGGCGCGGCGTCCGTGCGGAAATACTGCTCGCCCACTTCGCACGCCGCCGGCAACCCGGCGCCGGTTCGCGCCGGCTTGCTGGAAGCTGCTCCGCTTGCATCCCAAACGCCTCGGATCTGCCTGCCGCCGTTGATGGTCGTCTGGCCGTTTGTGGCCGCCGCCAACGCCATTGCCGCTGTCAGGGTGATCAAGAATCTCATCAACTCGTCTCCAGGAGCGGATTTGCGTGCCGGCTCGCGCTATCGCGGGCCGCTCCGCCTCCGTTCCGAAGGATGTGGAAACGGGTCGCGCTTGCCGCGGCTGATTTTCCTAAGTGACTCAGCCGAGAACGGAAATAATGCGGGAACCGGCGTCAACGGATTCACCCGGCGCACCCTCGGGGCCGGTGGCTGTTCCCGATCAGAAGCTCGACAGCGCCGGGTTTCGGGTCTTCCTAGGCGGCGTCGCCCGCCCCCGCCGCCGCGGCGCCCGCGTGCCGCGGCGCGAACAGGTACTCCGCGAAACCGGGATCGGGATTCAAATTGATCAGCTCCAGATCCAACCTCTTACGGCAGAACGACATCACTTCCGGTATCGTCGAGAACTCGCAAGGGTATCCCCCAAGCCAGTCGCGCACGTCGGTCATCAGGTCCATGCCGCGCCGGCGGCGGTACTCGCGGATATACCTTACCGGGTTCTTGCCCCGCACCAGCAGCGGCAGCAGTTGATGCCGCAGCGCGGAGTAGATCTCCATCATCCGTTTGCGCGCGCTCGAAGCCGCGTTGTACCGCTTCTTCTTCGCCGTCCAGTAATCCGACTGGGGGGTGGTAACGTAGAGCGCTATATAGAACAGCGATGCGCCCGGTTTCAGCAGCGCCGCCGCGTTCTCGATTGCCTCCCACAGTCTGCCGGTGTGGTGCAGCACGCCCCAGGAGTAGACTATGTCGCCCGGCTCTATCTTTTGCAGGAAATCCCGATCCAGAACAGAACCGTGAAGCACCGTCCAGTTGCCCGGATCACCCCGCAAGCGCCGCAGCGCGGCCGTAGTCTTTGCCGATGCCGGATCCACGTCGAAACTGACGATCCTGTCCGCGCCCGCGTCGAACGCCGCCAAAGACGACAGCCCGCTGCCGCAGCCGACATCTATGAAGTACTTGCCTGCAAGCGTCTGCAATTCGAGAAATCGCAGAAGGTGTTCGCGCGCGATTCGCGCCCGCTCTTCACTGAAATGCCCGGCAATGAATTTCTCCCAGTTCTCGCCGAACGAAAACGACACCCCGACCGCTTCATCCTGGGCCATGCAGCGCTCAGAATAGCCTGCGCCTCTGCATAGTGTCAACGCGAGCAGAACCCTGGCGCGTTTCGATAAACTCACTTGCAATGACTTCCGGCCGGAACGGTATCGCGGGCGAGCAGCACCCGGCCAGGCTGGCATACCTGGTGGCGCAGGTGCCTGCCGTACACCATACGTATTTGCTGCGTGAGATCAGGGCGCTGCGCGTGCAAGGCTTCGAGGTCGAGGTGGCCTCCATCAGCGCACCCGACCGCCCCCTGTCCGCCCTCGCTCCCGACGAAGCCGATGAGGCCCGCCGGACTTTTTATGTGAAAAGCGCCGGCCTGGCGGCCGTCGCCTTCGCGCACGCGTCCACCCTGCTGCGCCATCCCGCGCGTTACCTCGCCGGCCTCGCGCTGCCCTTGCGTCTCGGCCGCGGCCACTGGCGTAATACGCTGTATTTCTTTCTCTACTTCGTCGAGGCGGTGCTCGTGGGCCGCTGGATGGAGCGAAACGGCCTTGCGCACGCCCACGTGCATTACGCCCCAAATGTCGGCCTGATTATGGCGCGCATATTTCCCATAACCGTATCGTTCACCTTTCACGGCTCGGGCGAGTTCTACGACCCGGAGGGCACGTTTCTCGCCGAAAAGGTCAGGCATTCGCTGTTTTCGTGCGCGATAAGCTATTACGGGCGCAGCCAGTTGATGCGCATCTGCGAACCGGAACAATGGAATAAACTCGAGATCACGCCGCTCGGAGTCGACACCGCTTTGTTTGTTCCCCCGCCCGCCCGGCCACCCTCTCCTCCGGTGCAGGTCCTGTGCGTCGGCCGCCTTTCGGCCGAAAAAGGCCATCGCGTGCTCCTGTCGGCATTCGCCCGCGTCGCCGCGCGCCGCCGCGACGCCCGCCTCCGGTTTGTCGGGGACGGGGCGGAGCGGCGCGCGCTCGAGGCGTTCGCCCGCGAACTCGGCATCTCCGAATTGGTTGTTTTCGAGGGCTCTCTCAACCAGCCGGAACTGCGGCGCGTGTACTCCCAGTCGCACATCATGGTGCTGCCGAGCTTCGCCGAGGGCGTCCCGGTGGTCCTGATGGAAGCCATGGCGATGCAGTTGCCGTGCATTGCGACTCACATAACCGGCATTCCGGAGCTGATACAAGACGGCGTTAGTGGGCTGCTCGTGCCTGCTTCCGACGACCGGGAACTCGCCGAAGCCATGTCATATCTCATCGAATCGCCGGAAGTGCGGGAACGCATGGGCATCGCCGCGCGCGAGCGCATAATCAGGGATTACGATCTGTCAACCAACGCCGCCCGCCTCGCCGGGGTGTTCCGCCGCCGTCTGTCTGTTCCGGCCGCCGCCGAAGCCGCCGCCGCAGACGCAGCGCCGGCGCAGCGGCGCTAATTTCACCCGGCGGGCGCGACGATAAACAGGTTACGATGGAACGCTCCATGGCTACTCCGGCCGGCGCCGCGCAGACCGCTTCTTCGTCCCGCTTCGTCAAGAACGTCCTGTGGACCTGGATTGGCGTTGCGCTCACGATGTTCGCCGGCCTGGTGCTTTCGCCTTACGTCATCCACAAACTGGGCGCCGAGGGATACGGCATTTGGGCGCTGCTGTTTTCCCTCATCGGTTACTACGGGCTGCTCGACCTCGGCATCCGTTCCGCGCTGGTCCGCTACACCGCTTTCTTCCATGCGCAGCACGAGCCGGCAAAGATCAACGAACTCATCAATACCGTCATCGCCTACTACACCGCTGGCGCGTCGGTCTTGCTGCTGATCTCCATCTTTATCTCGATGCACGCGGACCGCATTTTCCACGTTTCGCCGGCGTTCAGGCACGATTTTTCACGACTTATCATCGTTGTCGGCCTCAGCTCAATGCTCGGCCTGAATGTGTTCTCGGCTGCGCTTCAGGGATTGCAGCGTTTCGGCCTGAGCACGCGAATAGCGGTCGTGGCCATAGGAATCCGCTCCCTCGGCGCGTTCTTGCTCTTGTATCTGGGCTTCGGCCTGCTGGCGCTCGGCATCAATGTTCTTTTCGCCCAGGTGTTCGGATATGTCGTGGGATACGGCGCCTTACGCCGCGCGATGCCCGAGTTCCGGTTGTCCCTCCGTATGGCGCGCTTTAGAATGCTGCGCGGCATTTGGAACTACTCGGTGCACACGTTCATGGCAACGGTGGCCATCCAGTTGCTCTACCAGTCTCCCGCGATTCTGATAGGACTTTTCCGGCCTGCCGCCTTCATCGGCTATTTCTCGTTCCCGAGCAAGCTCGTCAACTACTCCGGAGACTTTATCCAGCGCGTCGGCGATGTCTCGCACTCCGCCGGAACCGCGCTCGCCGCCAGGGGCACACCGGATCAGCTCCGCCGGCTCGCCGTCTACTCAAACCGGTACTGCCTGGCGCTCTTCATGCCTCTGGCCATCTTTCTGGTTGCTTACGGCCGCGAGCTGCTGTACGTCTGGATCTCTCCCGAATTCGCCGCCAATAGCGCGCCGGCCATCAGCGCGCTGGTGCTCTCGGGCGCGCTCGCCATGGCCGCCCAGTACAACTCGGGAGCGCTGCTGTTCGCGCTGGCGGAGCACCGCCGGTACTCGCGCGCGCTGCTCGTCGAGGCTGCGCTGAGCATCTCCCTCATGGCTCTGGCCATTCCGCGTTACGGCGTCGCCGGCGCGGCGTGGGGGTTTGCGATACCCATGACCGTAATTCGCGGTTTTGTCACTCCATGGCTGCTCGCGCGGAGCATTCGCACTTCCTATGCTCCCTTCATGGCATCGATTCTGGGCGGACCACTGCTCGCTGCTGCGCCCGTATTTGCGCTCGCGGCTGCCGCCAGGCGCGCCTTCCTGCCGGGAGCCAACTGGCCGCAACTGATCGGCGCCGGCGCCGCGATCACCCTGCTTTACTTCGGGATCGCCGCATTCACCAGCCTAGACCGGCAACACAGGCAGCTCGGCGTCAGGTGGGCGCGGCAACTTGCGGCACGCCTCCCCGGAGCCTGAACCGCAGCCTCCCGCGCCGCCTGCTCCGTTTCCAGCGCTGCCGCGCGCCCATCTTGGTTATCCTGAAGTTTTCGGAGGCTTCAAACAATCCAATGAGTTCTGAACCACAAAAACCCACGCCGCGCATGGTCTTCTGCGTGAAGTTCCAGCGAGAGCTGCCCGGCCTCAAAGAGATCCCCTTCGAAGGCCATCCGCTGGGCCGGCGCATCTACGAGAACGTTTCCGAGGATGCCTGGCGCATGTGGGTAGATCACATGAAGATGCTCATGAACGAATACCGGCTGAACCTGGGGACGCGCGAAGCGCAGGAGTTCCTGTTGCAGCAGATGGAAGAGTACTTTTTCGGCGAAGGCGCGGCGCTTCCCCCGGACTTCGTCCCCCCGGGCCGGCGCCGCTAGACGCTACCGGGGCGATACGCCCGGCGCGGCCGGCGCCGGTATGTGTTCGGCGCACACCGGCCAGGGCGCAAAACCCAGCGTTCCATCCGACCGCTCATACCACAGCGCGACGCCGCCGCCGCTCCGCGACTGAAGCGTGACGATCACGCCCGTATTGCAGAAGCTCGTCTTCGCTATCGAGGTGACACCGGCATACTCGCCCTTCGGCCCCCAATCCTCCATGAACTTTTCAAAGGGATAGCGCCTGCACGGCTCCGCGCAGCCCCACATGCGGTACGCCGATTTGTAATCGCCCTGTTTGAGGGCTTCGAGGAAATTCGAGGCCTGACGGCGCGCGGGATAAGTGCGCAGGATGAAGTATCCGGCGATGGTGCCTGCCACCAGCACGGCCGCCGAGATTATCAGCCACCGGATTACACGCTCGCGCCGAACCTCGCCCTCTCCATAGTGTTCGAGATATCCGGCCATACTTCCAGCGTTATTGTACTGCGGACGCGCAATCGCGCGCGCGCCGGCGATCCTGCGGCGCCTACTTCGCGGGCTTCGCAGCCGGAGCTGCGGCAGCGCCCGGCACCGGGTACGCCTTGTTGTACTCGGCGACCGCCTGTTCGGTGATGTCGAAAGCGGGTTTTGCGAACACGACCGCGCCGGCGTCCACGACGACGTCGTAGCCGGCGGCCGCCGCGAGCTTGTTGACCACTTCCTGCATCCGCCTTCCGGCTGCGCTCAGAATGTTGCCGCGTTCAAGGTTCAGTTCGTCTTGCAGGTCCTGCGATCCGCGCTGCAAGTCGCGCTGGAGCTTCTGCGCCTGATACTGAAGGTCCGATTCCGCCTGCGGCGAAAGTTTGCCCTGGCCCGCCTGAAGCTTCTGCTGTATGTCCTGAAGCTCGTTCTGAGTCTTCTGGAGCTGATCCTGGCGCGGCCTGTATTTCGCCTCGAGATCCGCCGAAGCCTTCTTTATCTCGTCGGTTTGCAGCACCGCCTGCTGCGAGTTGATGACAGCCACTTTCGTCTGCGCCTGGGCCGTGATTCCGGCGAAGGCCGCAAGCGATATCGCAATCGTGAAAATACGCTGATAATTCATGCGTTTCCTAAAACCTGTATTGTAGTCGAACACGCGCGCGACCGGAGCCTACTTCGGCAGCACCGCCAGGATCTCGTCCTCGCGAAGAACCAGGTACTCGGTCCCGTCGATCTTGATCTCCGAACCCGAGTACTTCCCGAACAGGATGTTGTCGCCCACCTGAACGTCAATCGGCACGCGCTCGCCGTTTTCCAGCAGTTTGCCGTTTCCGACGCCCATCACTACGCCACGCTGCGGCTTTTCCTTCGCCGTGTCGGGAACGATGATCCCGCCGATCTTGGTCTCCTGCTCCTCGACGCGCTTGACCAGAACACGATCATGAAGGGGACGGATAGTCATACAAAGCTGCGCTCCTCTGGCCCATTATAAGGAACGAAGAAGGCCGGCGGACGGAGTTCGCGCCCGTTCCCGTTTCCCCTGCGCCCGCGCGTGCTACGATCAGCCCTTATGCAGAAGGTCCGTGTGCTGGTGGCCGGCGCGGGCGCGTTCGGCCGGAATCACATGCGCGTCGTCCGGGACTCTCCCGGAGCGGAACTTGCCGGTGTCATCGATTCCGACCCCGCCCGCGCGGCCGCCGCCGCCGCCGAGTTCGGCTGCCCGGCGCTCGAGCTTTCCGAGGCCGCCGCGCACGCGGACGCGGCCGTGGTCGCCGTACCCACTACCGCGCACGCGGATGTGGGCTGCGCGCTCCTCGAAGCCGGCCTGGACGTTCTGGTAGAGAAGCCCATCGCCCCGGAACCCGCGTCCGCGCGCCGCCTCATCGAGACCGCGCGCGCCCGCGGCCGCCTGCTGCAAACCGGCCACCTGGAACGCTTCAACCCCGCCGTCATCGCGCTTCGAAAGGCAGTGACGCTGCCGCTTTTCTTCGAGATCCACCGGTTGAGCGTGTTCAGCCCCCGCAGCCTGGACGTGGATGTCGTGCGCGACCTCATGATCCACGACCTCGACATCGTACTCGCCCTGGCGGGCCAGCCGGACGAAATCCGGGCCGCGGGAATATCCATTCTCTCGCCGAAGGTGGACATAGCCACCGCGCGCCTTGCGTTTCCAAACGGTTGCGTGGCTAATCTCACCGCCAGCCGGGTCTCCACCGAGCGCGTTAGGAAACTGCGCCTGTTCCAGCCGCGTCAGTATATCTCACTGGACTACGCCCGCCAGGATGCTGCCGTTTTCGAAGTGGGCGCGTCAAATGGGGCGCCGCAGATCGGCCACCGGATGCTTCACGTCGAAAAGGACGAGCCGCTGCGGCTGGAACTGGAGAGCTTCTTCGAGGCCGTGCGTACGCGGTCCGTCCCCGCGGTGACCGGCGAGGACGGCCTGCGGGCGCTCGAGGCCGCGCTGGCCGTGATTGATAAGATTGAAGAGCACGCCCGCCGCGTCGAACACTCGCTGGCGCTATGGAAGTCGGATGAGAACTGCGCGCCCCCCGGTCACTGGTGAGGGCCGGCCGCTGCTGCTGCTGGAATGTGCCGTCCAGGAGCGCCGCCGCGGCGCCTGGATAGCTTCGCTGCTCCTGCACGCCGGCGCCGTCGCCGGCCTGGCGACGCTGCCCCAAAGCGCGCTGCGGCCCAGTCCGGCGCACTCCGGCGCGCGCGGCAGCATAACGCTCGTCGCACCCCCGCGTGAGTTGACCCAGACGGCGCCCAACCGCGGCCGCATCGGCAGGGAGTTCACAATCGAGAGCCTGATGGCGCGCCGGCCGCTTTGGGTCCCCGCCATGCGCAGTCCCGCCCAGCCGCCGCAACCCGCCCCGGCGGAGGCCGCTCCGAAGCCCGCACCCAAACCCGCCCCCGGGATGCCTCCCGCTCCTCCCCGGCTTGCCCCTCAGCCGCCGGAACCCGCTCCGCCCCGGACGCAGATCGCGGCCGCTCAGCCCCCGCTCTCGAATCCGCCCGCGGCTCCTGCGGCTTCCGCCCCGCAAATACAGCCCGCGGAAAAGCCGAAGCTCGCGTTCGAGACTCCGGGGCTGCCGGCCCCCGTTTCACAGCCGGCCGGGTTGGCGCCGCCTAGAATTCCCACTCCCGCCGGCACCGTGGCGGAGGCGGCGGGAGTCGCGGCGCGGAAGGGCGGCGCAGGCATGACCGTCGGCGAGTACGACTTGCCCGGCTCGGGCGGCGCCGGCGGCGGGTTCCAGTTGCCGGGATCGGTCCCGAGCCCCCCGCGCAACAGCAGTTCGCTCGAACTGCTTAGCGATCCGCACGGCGTGGATTTCAAACCGTACCTCCTCCAGGTGCTGTCGGCCGTGCGGCGAAACTGGAGGGCCGTAATCCCCGAAAGCGCGCGCCTCGGCCGGAAGGGGCGCGTGCAAATACAGTTCGCCATCGCGCGCGACGGCTCCGTGCCCAAGCTGGTGATCGCGCTGCCCTCGGGAACGGACGCCTTCGACCGGGCCGCGGTGGCGGGAATAAGCGCCTCGAATCCGTTCCCGCCGCTGCCGGCCGCATTCACTGGCGATGAGGTGCGCTTGCAGTTCACCTTCCTGTACAACATGCCGAATTAGAAGCTCGCGGCGGCGGTACACCGCCCACCGGCCTGCGCGGCATAATTACACCGTGAGGCTGCTTGTCTTCTCCGATATCCATGGTGCTTACGACTCACTTGAGCGCCTCGTCGAGACTAGTGCGGATTACTACATAGCTGCGGGAGATCTAACGAGTTGGGGGCGCGGCCTGGAGAGGTGCGGCGAAATCCTCCGCCGCCGGGCCGGACGGACTTACGTGCTCCCCGGCAACCATGAGACCGAAGACCAGATAGCCGGTTTCTGCGCGCGTTTCGGCCTGAACGCCTTACATGGCAGGGTCTTTGAGGCGGGCGGGTATCACATCGCGGGGCTCGGATACTCAAATCCTACTCCCTTCAATACTCCGGGAGAGTACTCAGAGGCCGAAATCGCGCGCCGCTTGCGGCCGTTCGAGTCTCTCGACCCGCTGGTACTAATCTGTCACTGTCCTCCGGCCGGAACCCCGCTCGACCTGATACGCGAAGGCGTTCACGCAGGGAGTGTTTCGGTGCGCGAGTTTATCGAACGTGTGCAGCCACGGTACTTCTTTTGCGGGCACATTCACGAGGCCGAGGGCGTTACCGCGCGCCTGGGGGCGACTGAGTGTGTGAACGCGGGCCGCAACGGTTATCTGCTCGAACTCCGCTCCGAGTAACCGGAGCGGGCCGCCAGTAACCCTCATTTCGTATTGTTTTGTCACTGCAATGTTCGTAAACATTGACTGCAATGGTATTGTATGGGTTACAATGTGCCGAAATGCCCCGCGAACCTAAGTTTAGTAGAGAATTACTCCAGGCAGCTCTGAGCGGCCTGGAGGCCCAAAGACAGCGGCTCGACGAACAGATCGCCGAAGTCAGACGGCAACTGGGACAAGCTCCGGCCCGGACCAGGCTGGAGACTCCCGCACCGGCAGCAGCCGCAGCGCCGCGCCGGAGGCGTAAGATGAGCGCCGCAGCGCGCAAACGGATCGCCGAAGCACAGCGCAAGCGCTGGGAAGCCTTTCGCCAGCAGCAGGCCAGCGCCGCCAAACAGCCGAAAGCCGCGGCCGGGAAGAAGAGAGGCAGAAAGCCGGGCCGGCGGGGCCGCAAGCCCGCGACGGCCGCTGAAACCTCCTCGGTCGAGTAGCCCGCCCGGCTCTCTGAAAAGGCAAGGCACGGGAACGGGGGATCTGTGTCTACCCGGTCCCGTGCTTTTCGCGTGTACCGGAGCCAGGCGCCCATTTAGCGCGAGGCGCGCTCGAGCCTGTCAATGACGGCCGCCCATTCGGGTGTCTCGGGCGGGCGCTCTACTGCGATCCACTCGTAGCCTCCAGCGTCCAGGCTGTGCAGTGTCGAGTATAAAAGCGATGCGTACTCGGGCGCGTTGCGCGGCATCTGCACCGTGGCGCCCGCGCTGAATGCCACATAAGCGCCGCGGCCCCGCGGCAGGCTGTCTCCGTTCCGAACCAGAACGAGTCTCGTGCGCGGGCTGTAGTGCCGGGAGTGCAAACCCGGCGCAGGGTGAGCCGCGCCGCCCGGAACCGAGGCGTGCACGTCCACGTGCGCGCCGATGGTCTTCTCTATCTCCTCGCGCGTGACCATTCCCGCTCTCAGCAGCAGCGGCGCATTCACGAGTGATAAGACGGTCGATTCAATACCCACCTCGGCAGGTCCGCCGTCGAGGATAAGATCGACGCTCTCTCCGAGTCCCGCGCGAACGTGTTCGGCGGTCGTGGGCGACAGGTGAGTGAACCGGTTCGCGCTTGGGGCGGCTATGGGGACGCGAGCCGCCCGGATGAGCGCGAGAGCTATGGGGTGCGCGGGCATGCGGAGCCCTACCGTGCCCAGCCCCGCCGTTACAGAGTCTGGAATGCACGGCGCTTTGGGAACCACCAGTGTGAGCGGCCCCGGCCAGTAACGCGAGGCAAGCGCTTCGGCCTGTTCGGGCCAGCGCGACGCGAGCGAGCGCGCCATTCCGGCGGAGTCAACGTGGACTATCAGCGGGCTTGTGGCAGGCCGGCCTTTGGCGTCGTAAATACGCCGGACGGCGGCATCGTCGAGCGCGTTCGCGCCCAAACCGTACACAGTTTCCGTCGGAAACGCCACCAGCCGGCCGCCGCGGATCAACTCCGCCGCGCGAGCTATGAGTTCGGGAGATATCACGTCTTAGTCGGGCAACTCATCTTTCTCGCCAGCCGTCTTCCCTGTCTTTCTCCAGACCAGGTAAGCGTGGATGAGTTCGTCTATTTCGCCGTCGAGAACCCGGTCCACGTCGCCTATGCCGAGCTTGGTGCGATGATCCTTCACAAGCCGGTACGGGGCCAGCACATAGCTGCGGATCTGGCTCCCGAAGTTTATGTCGGCTTTGTTGGCCTCCAGCCTGGCCTCTTCGGCGCGCCGCTTCTGCATCTCATGCTCGTACAGCCGGGCGCGGAGCTGCTTCATGGCCATGTCCCGATTCTTATGTTGCGAGCGCTCGTTCTGGCACTGCACCACTATTCCGGTCGGCAGATGAACCATACGAACGGCCGAATCGGTCCGGTTTACGTGCTGGCCGCCGCGTCCGCCGGCGCGGAATGTGTCTACCCGGAGGTCTTCCGGGCGGATCTCTATCTTGATCTCGTCGTCGACCTGCGGGTATACATACACCGAAGCGAAGGAAGTGTGCCGCCGCGCATTTGCGTCGAACGGCGAGATGCGAACCAGCCGGTGTACGCCGACTTCGGATTGGAGCAGCCCGTAGGCGCTCTCCCCGTTCACCTCAAACGTGACAGACTTGATGCCCGCGCCCTCGCCTTCCTGCTGGTCGGTGATTACCGTGCCGAAGCCCTTGCGTTCGGCCCAGCGCAGGTACATGCGCATGAGCATCTCGGCCCAGTCCTGGCTCTCGGTTCCGCCCGCGCCGGGGTGTATGGTCACAATGGCGCTGCGCGCATCGTTCTCGCCGGAGAGGAGCATGGCGTTCTCAAGCTGCTCCACCTCGGCGGTGAGCTTCTTCATCTCTCCCTGGATCTCGAGTTCGACGTTCTCGCCTTCGCGCGACAACTCGAACAGCGTATCCAGGTCGGAAAGCAGCGACGAAACGCGCCCCTCCGCCTCGATGGATTCCTCGAGCCGCTTGCGCTCCTGGAGGAGCTTCTGGTCCGGCTGGCTCCAGAAATCGGGCGCCGAAACGCGCTCTTCAATCCTGGCTAACTGGGCTTTCTTGTTGGGGGAGTCAAAGATAGCTCCGCACAGCTTCAGCCTGCTGGCGGAGCACGGAATACTCTCGTTCGAGATCCTCGGCGATCATTTCATTACTATTGTATCGCGACGCGGGGCTTATCTAAGTACCTGCATCCAGTCTGAAAGCGAGCATCTCGGGCAGTCCGGCTTTAAATATCTTCGCCTGGCAGCTCCGGATGTCGTAGCAAACGCGCCGGAACTCGACTGTGCGCACATCCGGATCGTAAACAGCCCAGGCTGCGCGATTGTCACCATCCCTGGGTTGGCCCACAGAGCCCGGGTTGAGCAGGTACATGACATCCGGCTCGATTTCGAGCAGGCGCGAATCGGCGCTCCTGGGAATCCGTTCCACCCGGCGCACGCCGCCGCGCAGCCATTGGAATCCGCCTTGCAGGTGAGTGTGGCCGAAAAAGGAAACGAGTCTTTGCAGATAGGCCGCCTGCTGTGAGGCCTCGTACGGCGAAATGACGTACTCGTCCTCGTCTACCGGAGAGCCGTGAAAGATCTGAAAGCTGTCCGCGACCGTGAGCGGGCCGGCCGGCAAGGCGCGCAGGTACTCCAGGTTGGCTTCCGTGAGGGTCCCCGCGGTCCACCTGGCGGCGTGGCGCGCGATCGGGTTGAACCACTCCAGGTCCTCCAGGCCCGCGCAGGCCTTGTCGTGATTGCCGCGGACCACCAGCGAGACGTTCGCGCGCACCCACTCCACCACGCGGTTTGGGTCCGCGCAATACCCCACCAGGTCCCCGAGGCAGAGCACCTCGTCGTAGGAGCCGGCCGCGGCATTGACCACGGCCGTGAGCGCCTCCCAATTCGCGTGCAGGTCGCTCAGTATCAGGTAGCGCACAGGCGTATGAACGCGATCTCAGGAGGAGCGCCGAGCCGGGCTGGAATACCCACCGTGCCGATCCCCCGGGTGACATACATGGAGCTCGGGCCTTTGGAATACAACCCGTACACGTATCTCGTGAAAAAGCGGGCGGGATTCAGGCTCTGGTCGAAGATGTCCACGGATATCTGGCCTCCGTGCGTATGGCCGGAGAGTGTGAGGTTCCAGCCTTGCGCAGCGGCGGAGTCGAAACCGTTCGGATTATGGCATAACAACAAGTTGAAAGCGCCGGGCGCTATCAGCTTTTCCCCGTGCGGCACAAAAGCGGGGCCGCGCCGCCAGTCCACTCCGCCTATATTCAGCCTGGCGGCGCCGAACCGCAGCACGCGGTTGCGATAGCGGAGGAAATCGATGCCCAGGCGGCGCCCGGCGGCCTCGGCTTCGTTCTGGCAGCGCGCGTACACCTCGTGATTGCCGAGGCAGCCGAACGTGCCCGCCTCCGAACGCAGGCGCGCGAGCTGGCGCAGGCACGCGTGCAAGGGGTCGCCTTCGGCGGTGATCAGATCGCCCGTGACGGCCACCAGGTGCGACTTGCCCTCGTTCGCCATGCTCACGGCACGGGCGAGTTCGGCTTCGCTCAGGAACGGGCTGAGGTGGATGTCGCTGATGTGTGTGATGCGAATGCCGTTCAAGTCGCGGGGCAGGTTGGCTACGTGGATGTCGATCTCGCGCACCGTGAACCGGCTTCTCTGAACCAGCGTGCCGTAGGCGACCGCGCCGAACGGGGCGGCGACGGCAAGCGAGCCAGCCGCGCGTATGAACCCCCGCCTTTCCGGGCTGAACACCCGCACGCGCCGCCACATGGCTATTAAAACGAAGGCCACCAGCGAAGACAGCGCCCACGCGAGCGCCGCCCCGCGCACCCATTGCAGCACCGGCCAGTGCGGGATCAATGCGGCGAAGACCTGGAAGTGCGCCAGCACAGCGAACACGCACGCCGCCGCGAGCACGGCAGCCGCGCCCCACGCCGCGCGGCGCAGAAAGTGCGAGCGGCGCCCGGTTTCGGTCTGAGCCGCCCAGGACGCGAGTTGAAACTGGATCCAGACTGCGATGGCCAGGCCCAGGAACTCCGGCAGGTGCCGCAGGGCGTAGCGGCCGTATGTCTCCATCGGATGATTTCATTCTATCCGCGAGCGTAAACCGCCTGCATTCGCTGGTATCTCGCCCGATCTCTTACAATTTAGGTTTATGAACCTGGTCGTGGTAGGTTCGGTGGCCTATGACGGCGTGGAGACGCCGCATGGGAGCGTCGGGCGCATGCTCGGCGGGTCCTGCACCTACATAGCGTTGGCGGCGAGCTTTTTCACGGAAACGGGCGTCGTTGCCGTCGTGGGCGACGATTTCGCCGACTGCGACGCCGAGTTGCTCTCATCGCGCGGGATCGACCTTGCGGGCCTCGAACGCACGCCGGGCAAGACGTTTTTCTGGCAGGGCGTCTATTCGGACGACATGAACGACCGCACGACGCTCACCACGGACCTGAACGTGTTCGCCGGCTTCGATCCCAAGCTGCCTCAGTCCTACCGCTGCCAGCCCTATCTTTTCCTCGGCAACATCCAGCCCGCGCTACAGCGCAGCGTGCGCGCCCAGATGACCTCGCGCGCCACCGTCGCCGGCGACACGATGAACTACTGGATCAACAACACGCGGGAGGAGCTGCTCGAGACCATCCGCGAGTGGGATGTCCTGCTCATCAACGACAGCGAGGCCAGGATGCTGTCGGGACAGTATAACCTGCGGCGCGCGGCGCAGGCTATTCTCGCAATGGGCCCGCGATCGCTCATCATCAAGCGCGGCGAGTACGGGGCTGTTCTTTTCCACCCTGAGGGCCATTTCGCCGCTCCGGGGTTTCTTCTGGAGGACGTTTGCGACCCCACGGGCGCGGGTGACTGCTTCGCAGGAGGGTTCATGGGTTATCTGGCGTCGAAGGGCATCACGCTCGATGACGGCGCGCCCTGGCAGGAGCTGCGCCGCGCGGTCATCTACGGCTCCGTGATGGGCAGCTTCTGCTGCGAGCGCTTCGGGGTGGAGCGCTTCCGCCATCTGACCCGCGCCGAAATCGATGCACGCTTCCAGCAGTTCAAAGACCTCACGAGCTTCTAGGCGGCACTCCCCGTGGTGGGCGGCGCCCGCCGCCGCACTCGCACTCGCGTGCCTGGGCGCGGCCGCTGCGGCCTATGTGCAGGCGCGCGGCTGGACGCTGTACTACGGCGACGCCATGGCGCACCTCAACATCGCGCGCAGGATCATCGATTCGCGCGCGCCGGGGTGGGAACAGGCCGGCACGGTGTGGCTGCCGCTCCCACACCTGCTCATGCTGCCGCTGGTTTCGGTGGACCGGCTGTGGCGCACGGGCCTTGCCGGAGCCATCGCCTCGTGCGCTTGCTTTGTAATCGCGGGAACGTTCCTGTTCCTGGCGGCGCGCCGGGCGTTTTCGAGCGACGCGGCGGGCGCGGTTGCCGCGTTCGCGCTGGCCTTGAACCCCAACGTCCTGTATCTCCAGGCGATTCCGATGACCGAGCCCGTGTTCCTGGCCTGCTTCGCGGGTCTGCTCTACTTCACGGTGCTGTTCCGCGATTCGCAGTCGCTTTGGGCGGCCGCCGCGGCAGGCTTGTGCGCGCTGGCCGGCACGATGACCCGCTATGAAGGCTGGTTTCTGTTGCCGTTCTGCGGGCTATACATCCTGTTTGCGGCGAAGCGGAGGCGATTGCTCGCCGCGGCGCTGTTTTCCGTGATTGCCGGCATCGGGCCGTTATTCTGGCTCGCACACAACTGGTGGTATTACGGCGACGCGCTCGAGTTTTATCGGGGCCAATGGTCGGCGAAGGCCATATACGAGAGGGCGCTCGCCGCTGGAATGGCGCGCTACCCCGGCGACCACGATTGGGCGAAGGCCTGGCTGTACTTCCGCGAGGACGTGCGCCTGGTGGCGGGCTGGCCGCTCGCCCTGCTCGGAGTCGCCGGAATCGCCGCTGCGTTCCTGAAACGGGCGTTCTGGACAGCGGCGCTGCCGGCGCTCGTCCCGGCATTCTACGTCTGGAGCGTTCACTCCGGCTCCACGCCTATCTTTCTGCCGCATCTTTGGCCCAACAGTTACTACAACAGCCGGTATGCCGCCGGCGCGCTGCCCCTGCTGGCGCTTGGCGCCGCCGCGGTGGTGTCGCTCGCGCCCGGGCGATTTCGCAAATGGGCGGCCGTGGCCGTGCTCGCGGCAGTGGTCGCGCCGTGGATAATGCGGCCGGCGCCCGAGGGATGGGTGTGCTGGAAGGAATCCCAGGTCAACTCCACTGCCCGCCGCGCCTGGACGGCGAAGGCGGCGCACTTCCTGGCCCGGCGGTATAGCACAGGCGACGGCGTTTTCGCGAGTTTCGGGGACCTGACGGGCATCCTTCAGCAATCCGGCCTGCCGCTCCGCGCCGAACTGCATGAGGGTATTCATCCCCAGTGGGAAACTGCGCTGGCGCGCCCGGATCTTTTTCTGCACGAGCAATGGGTTATCGCCATTTCGGGCGACAAAGTAGCTACCGCAATAGAACGCCTGCCTAAAGACGGGCCGCGTTATGATTTACTGGAAGCGATTTCGATCACAGGAGCGCCGGTAATTAAAATTTACCGGCGTAGTCATGGCTATTCCATTTACCAAGGCGCATGGCGCAAAGAACGACTTCTTGCTGACGTGGGCGAACGACGCCCCGCACGATAACCTTTCCGCGATCGCGCGCGCGATTTGCGACCGCCATACCGGCGTCGGCGCCGACGGATGGATTCTTGTCGCGCCAGCCGCGAAAGGCGCTCGATACGACGCCTCAATTCGTCTCTTGAACGCCGACGGCAGCGGCGCGGAAATGTCCGGCAACGGCACGCGCTGCGCCGCGGCCTTCCTGATCGACGCGGGCGTCACGGCCGGGCCCGACGTGGGCATTCTTACGGGAGCCGGATTGAAAACGCTTCGTCTGCTGCGGCGCCGCGGCCTCTGGTTTCTGTTCGAGATGAATATGGGCCGCCCGGAACTGGCGCGCGGCGAGGTGCGCAGCACCATTGCGCTGTCTTCCGGCGATCGCGAGGTGACGATACTCAATGTCGGCAACCCCCAGTGCGTCGTTTTCGTCGACAGCTTCGATTTTGACTGGCGGTCCCTCGGCGCCGAGATAGAGCGCCATCCCGCGTTCCCGAACCGCACTAACGTTTCTTTCGTGCGAGTGCTGGACCGCAATACGATCGATGTCCGCTTCTTCGAGCGCGGCGCCGGCGAGACTATGAGTTCGGGAACCGGATCCACCGGGGCGATGGCCGCCGCCGTCCTTCGCGGCGCCGCCGAAAGCCCTGTCCGGGTCATCACGCCCGGAGGACCGATCGAGTTTCGTTGGGAAGGGGATGTTTTTTTGACCGCCCCGGCAGAGATCACCGCCGGGGGTGAGTTCTACTACTGACGGAAGAAACTGGAGGAGCAAAATGGACGGCACGGGAACCGGCCCAACAACTACCGCGGCGCAACTGGCCGAAAAGATACGCTCGAAAACCGCGCGCGTAGGCATCGTGGGCCTGGGCTACGTCGGGCTGCCGCTCGGCGTTGAGTTCGCAAAGGCGGGTTTCAACGTCACCGGCATCGATATCGGCGAGGACAAAGTAAACAGGATCAACGCAGGCGATTCGTACGTGCTGGACGTCCCCACGCCGACGCTGGCGCCCCTGGTCCACTCCGGCCGCGTTCGCGCGACTACGGATTTCTCCGTAATCTCCGAATTGGACACGGTCAATATTTGCGTGCCCACGCCGCTCCGCAAGACCAAGGACCCGGACATGAGCTACATCGACGCAGCCTGCCGCGACATAGCTCAGTACCTCCACCCCGGTTTGCTGGTCATTCTCGAATCCACCACGTATCCGGGAACGACGGACGAGTTCGTTCTGCCGATGCTCGAGCGGTCCGGTTTGAAGGTCGGCGAAGACTTTTTCCTCTGCTTCTCGCCAGAGCGCGTCGACCCCGGAAATCCGACCTACCAGACCGTAAACATTCCCAAGGTGGTGGGCGGCATCACGCCCTCCTGCACCGAGATCGGCTCGCTGTTCTACTCGCAGGCGCTCGAGAAAGTTGTGCCGGTAAGTTCGACCCGCGTGGCCGAGATGGTGAAGCTGCTCGAGAACACCTTTCGGATGATCAACATCGGTCTTGTGAACGAACTGGCGCTGATGTGCGACCGCATGGGCATCAACGTCTGGGAGGTGATCGATGCGGCGGCCACGAAGCCGTTCGGCTTCATGCCCTTTTATCCAGGGCCCGGCCTGGGCGGGCACTGCATTCCCATCGATCCGTTCTACTTATCATGGAAAACGCGGCAGGCGGGCATCGAGGCGCGTTTCATCGAACTGGCTGGCTACATCAACGGCCAGATGCCCCACTTCGTTGTGGATAAGGTGCAGAACGCGCTGAACGAGGCGGCCAAGCCTCTGAAAGGCTCGCGTATCCACATCCTCGGCGTGGCGTACAAGCGCGACATAGACGACCTGCGGGAATCGCCGGCCCTGGACGTGATGCACCTGCTCATGAAGCGCGGCTCGGTGGTGACCTACAGCGACCCGTACATACCCACGCTGAAGGTGGATGGCATCGACTTGAAGAGCGAGCCGGAAATGGAGGCGGCCGCGGCGGCCGATTGCGTCGTGATCATCACCGATCACAAGGTGATCGACTACGCGGCGGTGGTGGAGCGCTCGCGTCTCATCGTGGACACTCGGAACGCGCTGAAGCGCATCAGTTCCGGCAAGATCGTCCGGCTGTAGAGTTGCAGCGGGCCCTGACCTCGGGCGCCGCCGTTGAACGCGGCGGCGCCTTGGAAAACCGCATACTCGAAGAGGCGCTTTCCGCCCCGCGCTAGTGCGCTATCTTCAGGAACTCGCCCGTCGTAACGTCGACGAACACGGAGAAATTACTGGTGCTGATCGAATCGCCCCATATAACCCGCCAGGTCGGGTTCCGGAACTGAGAAGTGGACTCCAGAAGGAACGCTACCGGCATGCCGGGGTGCTTTTTCGCATAGTCGGCGCCGCCCTTCTCGAGTGCGACTTTCAGCGCATCTGTCGTGTCGGTCTTCAGCGCCTGTATGGCGATCGGCTTCTCGCGGCCGTTCGTCCAGGAGTCGATGGGGCCGGCAAATACGCCCTTGCGCAGGTTGGCCGACGGCACGTCCGCGACCCCGTAGGTGTAGCGGCGCGTGCGGCGGAGGCTCTCGGAAACGAATGTAGCGTCCCAGCCGCCGGCCTTGCCGCCGGCGCTGGGGATTTCCTTGAGGTTCATGCTGGTCACGCGCAGCGGCAACGCATCCGGCGACCATGCGCGCGCCTGTATCCACATTGCGCGCACCGCGCTCTGTGCGCCGATCGGCTCGGGCGGCTTCGGAGGCTCTTTGACCTCGGCCTTCTGCGGCGTGCCGGAACAGCCGGCCAGAACCAGCGCGAGGGGCAGGTAAGCAAAAAAGTGCAGTCTCTTCATGGCGTTATTCCCGAACTGAACATGATAGCTGAAGCGTGCGCGGGCGAGAGCGGTTCCGGCGTCCGGCGCGCCCCGGCGATACGGTAACATAGCGGGACTGTGGCTCTTCCCGAATCCGCGGTTCAATTTCTGACGGCTCAGAAGGAGCGTGTCCGAAGCCAGAAACCGAAGAAGCGGATCGTGTTTTCAGAGGGCGCCGATCCGCGCGTGGCCGCCGCCGCCGGGCGCCTCGCCCGCGAAGGCCTCCTGGAGCCTGTCCTGGTTGCGCCGAAAGGCGCGCGCCTGCCCCCCGGCGTAACGGCCATCGATCCGGAGTCGTCGGGGAAGCTGGATTCCTACGCGGCGCTGTACTTCGCTCGCCGGCGCGGGCGCGTAACGGAACGCGAAGCCGCGCAGATCGCCCGCAACCCGCTCTATTTCGCGGCTCTCATGGTAGCCGCCGGCGACGCCGACGGCACCGTCGGCGGAGCCTTGAACACAACCGCCGAGACCGCACGCGCCGCGCTGCACGCCATCGGCACGGCGCCGGGCTCGGGAACGGTTTCGGGACTGTTCGTAATTGCGCTGCCGGACCGCACGCAGGGCCATAGCGGCCTGTTCGTCTTCGCCGACTGCGCGATCGTGGTGAACCCCACGGCGCATCAGCTTGCGGACATCGCGATTTCCGCCGCGCGAAGCACCGAGGTGCTGCTTGAGACCAGGCCCGTGGTCGCGCTTCTTTCGTTCTCGACCAAGGGCAGCGCGCAGCACAGCGAGGTGGCAAAGGTAACGCGGGCGCTCGAGCTGGTGCGGAGCCGCATGCCGTCTCTCGAGGTGGATGGCGAGCTGCAAGCGGACGCCGCGCTCGTGGCGTCGGTCGGCCTCTCGAAGTCGCCCGGCTCCACGGTTCCCGGACGCGCCAACACGCTGGTTTTTCCGAATCTTAACTCGGCCAACATCGGCTACAAGCTCACAGAGTGGCTTGGCGGCGGAGCGGCGATCGGCCCGCTGCTGCAAGGACTCGCCAAGCCCGCGAACGATCTTTCGCGCGCATGCACCCCGGACGAGGTCTACAGCGTGGCGCTGGCGACGGCGCTTCAAGCCGGCACACAGCCCGCCGCGGCGGCGCCCGCCGGCGCCGAAACCGCCCCAGGCCGCCCGCGCGCGGGCACAGGCACATGAATGTTCTTGTCCTCAACAGCGGCAGTTCGTCGCTGAAGTACCAGCTGATAGAAACCAGCGCCGAATTGATGCGCCGGGATGCCGACCGGCGGCTCGCGCGCGGCATCGTCGAGCGCATCGGGACCGAAGTGCCCGATCACGCCGAGGCGGTGCGCATCGCAATTTCGGAGCTGGCGGCAGGCGGCACGGCCTGCCTGGGGGAGATCGACGCCGTCGGGCACCGCATCGTGCACGGCGGCGAATACTTCAGCGAACCGGTGCTGATAGACGCCTCGGTGGAGGCGCGGATTGAGGAGTGCGCCGCGCTGGCGCCGCTGCACAATCCCTTGAACCTGCGAACCTATCGCGCCGCCCGCAAACTGCTCCCGCACGCCGCGCACGTCGCCGTTTTCGACAACGCATTTCATGCCACGCTGCCGCCGGCTGCGTTCACCTACGGGCTGCCCTATGAGCTGTGCGCGCGGCATCGCCTGAGGCGATACGGATTTCACGGCACCTCTCATCGCTACGTCGCCGAGCGGTACGCGCGGCTGAGCGGCAGGCCGGCTTCGGAGCTGCGCATCATAACCTGCCACCTCGGCAACGGCTGCTCGATGTGCGCCGTGGCCGGCGGACGGTCGGTGGATACAACCATGGGACTTACGCCGCTCGAAGGGTTGCTGATGGGAACGCGAGCCGGCGACACCGATCCGGCCGCCGCCATTCACATCCTCCGCCGCGAAGGGCTCTCGCCGGAAGACCTCGACCGGCTGCTTAACAGTGCCAGCGGATTGCTCGGAATCTCGGGCGTTTCGAACGATATGCGTACCGTGCTCGGGCACGCCCGGGCCGGCGACGAACGCGCCCGCCTGGCCATAGATGTCTTCTGCTACCGCATACGCAAGTACATCGGCGCGTACTTTGCGGTGCTGAACGGCGCCGATGCGGTGGTCTTCACCGCCGGCATCGGCGAGAACAGGCCGGAGATCCGCGCGCAGGCGTGCGAATCGCTCGATGCACTGGGCATAAGGGTGGACCCGGAACGCAACTTCGCCGCGCTCGGCGTGGAGGCGGATATATCGGCCGATGGAGCCACCACTCGTGTGTGGGTTATTCCGACAAATGAGGAACTCCTGATTGCGCGCGACACTGCCCTGGCGTGCGCGGGGCGCGGCGCGGCGGCCTAGCGGGCGCGATTTCGTCCGGCGGACCCGTCTCAAATCGCCCTCAGCTATAAAGTCCGGCTGAATTCCAGGCGATGTACTGGAAAGTGCCGCTCAAAATCGCGCGAATTCATAAGAATTATCCCGTCGAGGACCTGCGATATCTAAAGCGTTGCGCGACCGGGACGATAAGCGTGCCAGAGCATAATTCATGCAGCCCGCCAGTACAACCGCGCCGCAAGCCATAAGACGGCCGAAACGCGAATTGCAGCCGCTCCCTGCGATTGCAGCGCGGCTCATGCAGATGGTGTCGGATGACGATGTGGTCTTCCGGCGCGTTGCCGAGCTGATCCGTGCGGACACGGCGTTTACGGCCGAGGTGCTTACGCTTGTGAACTCGCCGCTGCTCGGCTGCCGGCAGGAGATCGGCAGCATTCTGCACGCGGTGGCGATTCTGGGGTTGGAGCGGGTGAAATCGCTGGTTATGACCGTGGCATTGCGCGACATGCTATCCGCCAGCCTGGGAGTGCCGGCGCTGCACCGCTGCTGGCGCCACTGCCTTGCGTGCGCGCTAATCGCCGAGGAGTTTGCCGCCGCAGCCTGGCTCGACAAGGACAAAGCCTATACGGCGGGCCTGCTGCACGACGCCGGCCGCCTGGGACTGTTGATGGCGTACCCGGACGACTACACCCGCCTGCTCGAAATAGCCGACTCAACCGGGCGGGATGTTCGCGTTTGCGAGAACGCATTCTTCGGAATGGACCATTGCGAAGCCGGCAAGGAACTCGTGGCCGAATGGCGGCTTCCGCCCGGCTTCACCGAGATAGCACTTCACCACCACGACCCTATAACGGCGGATGAGCGTGTGGAGTTTCTCCAGATTGTGAAGGTGGCCTGCCGCACCGCCGACATCCTGGGATTCCAGGTAGCCGGCCCGGCGGCGGCTGCGACACTCGACGAGCTGCGCGCCGCCGCTCCGGAAAGCTTCCGCGACCGCCTGCGATCGGAGCGCGCGCTCATGCTCTCCATCGCCGGCAAGATAAACGCGGTTGAGTGCAGTCTGATATAGCCGGGCCGCCGCCCGCGCCTGCGCCAACCACCCGCGGACCCGTGCACAGGCCCGCCTCATGTGCTGCGGTCTGTTGCGATAGAATAGCCGCTGCATGATTCAGGTTTCCGGGCTTACGAAAACCTTTACCGACAAAAAACGCGGCACTTTTCGCGCCGTGGACGGCGTGTCGTTCGAGGTCCGAGAAGGCGAGATTTTCGGCCTGCTCGGCCCCAACGGCGCGGGTAAAACCACCACGCTCCGAATGCTGGCTACAGTGATCCGGCCCACGAGCGGCGCCGCCGCCGTCGGCGGCGTGGATATCTGCGGGGACCCGGGCGGAGTCCGGCGCCAGATCGGATTCCTGTCGAGCGACATGGGCCTTTACCACCGGCTCACGCCTCGCGAGACGCTGACGTTTTTCGCACGCCTGAACAACGTTCCCGGCGGCGAGGTGAAACGCCGCGTCTCGGCGGCCATTGAGACGCTCGGCATCGAGAAGTTCGCCGACACGCAGGTGGACAAGCTCTCCACGGGAATGCGGCAGAAGGTGGCGATAGCGCGAACGCTGGTGCACGACCCGCCGGTGCTGATCCTCGACGAGCCAGCCGCCGGCCTGGATCTCCCCACCGCGCGCGTGATCGAGGAGTTCATTCTCAAGGCGAAGCGGTCCGGCAAGTGCATCGTCTTGTCGACGCACGTTATGGAAGAGGCCGAGTACCTGTGCGACCGCATCGCCGTCATACACGACGGGAAGCTGAAAATCACCGGCACCATGGCGCAGTTGCGGGAGGCGACGGGAAGATCCCGTCTGCGCGAGGTGTTCCTGACGCTGCTGGGTATGGAATCGCTCGAAAGGGGGACCGGAGCCGATGTTTGATCACGTGCCCGCTATCTACCGCAAAGAGATGCTGGACCTGATACGCGACCGGCGCGCCTTCTTCAGCATGGTTGTAGTTCCGGTGCTGGCTGTGCCGGTGCTGCTGCTGGTTATGGGTAAGGTGGCCGCCAGACTCGAGCAGAAGGCAACGGCGGAGGCGGACACCGTCGCGGTGCGGAACCTGGACCGGCTGCCGGGGCTTCTCAATGCGCTGGTCGGCTACAAATTCAGGGTGAAGCCCAGCGAGAACCTGAAAGCGGCGGTTGAGAGCAAGCAGTTTGCGGCCGCCGTCGAGCCGGTCGAGACGCCGGAGGGAATCAAGGTGAACGTCTACACCGACGACAGCCGGCCGGAGTCGAGCATCGCGGGCGGCAAGCTCCAGGAGGCGCTGGATGCCTTTAGGGAGACGACAGTCAAGCTGCGGCTGCGTTCGTACAACGTGCCGGAGCAGACGCTGACGCCTTTTTCCATCAATCGCGAGAACGTAGCGCCCAAACAGCGCATGGCGGGTTTCATGTGGGGCGGGATACTCGGCTACCTCGTGGTGCTGCTGATGTTCACGGGCGGCATGTACCCTGCTATCGACACCACGGCCGGCGAGAAGGAACGGAGAACGCTGGAAGTGGTGCTCTCGTCGCCTGCGGGCCGGGACGAGATGATTCTCGGCAAGATTCTGGCAGTCACCACGGCCGTGTTCGCGACGGCAGCCTTGACGATGTCGAGCCTGGTCGTTTCGTTCCGGTACATCGACTTCGGAAGCGAGGCGCGGAAAATTCGCGAGATGATGGGCGACCTTCCTGTCAACTTCCACACGATGGGGATGGTGCTTTTGGCGCTGCTGCCGACCGCGGTCATGGGGGCGTCGCTGATGATCGCCGTCGCGATGTTCGCGAAGAGCTTCAAGGAAGCGCAGAGCTATCTCACGCCGGTGCTGAGCCTGATCATCTTCCCGCTCCTTATCGGGATGATGCCGGGTGTGACGCTGACGCCGGTTTCCTCCCTGATACCCCTGTTCAATGTTTGCCAGCTCGTGAAGCAAATCATTCAGGGCGAGTATGCGGGCGCTAACTTCGCGATCGTCATGGCGGCTAACCTGGCGTATGCGGCGGCTGCGTTCGTTGCGGCAGTTCGCGTCTTCAATAACGAGAAAGTGCTGTTCCGGACGTAAAAGCTGTGGGCGTGCTTTCCGGGGCTGCCGCGTGCTTCCGCCCGGCTCCGCGGAGCCTTGGAGCCCCGACGCGGTAAAACCAACACGCATGCGGCTCCGCTGGGAAGCCAAGGCCCGTAGCGGGCACGGTGCGGCCCACCGGGGCGCGCTGGTGCGCGCGTTGCGCCCCGCTTGCGTTCAGGTTCTCGTCCCTTGACACGAGGCCGCTACCGTGGCGGCTGCTGCGAGGGTTGCGGCGGAACATCCACCGGCTCGCCATACCGGATATTCACGTCGCTCTTGAACTGCTTGTAGTCCTCGTACTTGACGATCATGCGCATGCGCTGCGGGCCCATCTGGAAGTAAAGCGTGTCGTCCGCGCGCGTGTAAGTGGGGAACCAGTACTTGCCGTCGATCTGCTCGCGGTAGGTCTCGAACTTCGGGAACTGGTTGTCGCCGCGGACGATGCCCACCCCGCGGCCGTAGCTTTTGACGATTTGCAGATCGCGGTCGTCGACCCAGATTAGTCCCTGGAAGTACCGCTCTCCCTTCACGAGTTCCTTGGGCTTGACGGCGAACACATAGCACGGGATCTCGTCGGCCATCTGCTTGCCCAGATAGCGGATGTTGTACTTCGGCACCTCGCTCAGGGTTAACACGAACGGCTGGACGTCGCGGAGGTCCTGCTCGTCCTGCGGCGTCAGCTGCAAATTCTTCAGCGTGGATACGGGCGCCCGGACCACTCTTTCCGTCCTCCTGTTCTGATCGTCGAACAGAATATCCGTCACCATTTCCCAGCGTCCAACGGTGGCGCCGCCGGGCTCGAGTTCCAGCACCCTCGCCGTCTGGCGGTAGGTATAGTTTTCTCGCGCGCGGGCGAACTGCGTTTCCTTCTCGGCGAACTTATGGATTATGTCGTTGATCTGCGCCTCTGACAGCTCCTGCTGCGTTGCGCTCTTGCCCTCGTCGACTTTGCGCCACCCCGCCTGCTGCTGGGCGAAGGCGGCCGTAACTATAGCCAGGAGTGTGAGATACCGCATGATGGTCCTAGTGCCGTCATCTCTTCGATGCTGCTCGGGGCAGTTCCGTTACCTCTAGAGCCAGGATAGCGCCCGCGGGGTGGTCTCTTCACAGGACGCCGGGCAAGCGGGACACTGGTCCCCTCACCGCTCGATCAAATCGCCTGTGCGGGGTTCGCGCTGCTATTTCTTCGGATAGTACACCACTGCAACACCGTCCTGGAGCCGGCCGGCCGGCCCTTGCGGGCCCTCGGCGCCCAGCGGCATCGAGCCGACGTACTGCGGCTTGAGGCCGAAACGCGATATCAGATAGGCGCGCACCAGACGCGCGCGGTCGCGCGAGCGCAGAAACTGCTCGTCGGCGTTGCCTTGGCTGGCATAGCCCTCGACAAAAAGCGGCGTGTCGGCGGCGTATCGCAGATATGGCGCGGCGATCTGGTCGAGTCTGGCTTTGCCCGCGGCGGAAAGCACCTCATTGCCCTGGGCATCCTTCGTCATCAGTTCGGCGGCGTCCACGAACACGCGCCTGCTTTCCCGCCCGCGCGCAAACTTGCCCTTACGGTACTCCTCCGGGCTGATGCTGTCCAGGTCATAGAAGCCGCGCTTCTTAAAGAAGCCTCGGAAGAACCAGTTGCGTTTGAGGGCTTCCATGTTGTCGGCCAGGTCGCTGGTGGCCTCGCGGGTGTTCTCGAGGGTGCCGCGAACGTCGCCTAGCAGGCCCGAATCTCCGGGATTCGCGCCCGGGCTTATGGCGTGAATTACGTCCTTGAGCTGGCCTGCGGCATCCTGCACATTGGAAACGGCGGTTTCCATCTTTTCGCCGATCTTGCGGCGGCGCAAATCATCCGTGACGGCGCGCAGGTTGTTTGAGGCCGCCCTGGCGTTCCCGCTGATGGCTTCGACGTGGTCCACCGTGGCGCGCGCCTTTTCGTAAATGGTTTCATCGGTCAACAGCTTGCCCACCGTGCCATTGCCGTCGCGCACGCCGGCGACGATAGTATCCACACTTTTCACGATTCTCTTGCCGGTCGCGATCACGTCTCCGGCGTCCGAGCCCAGTTCCCTGGTCAGCCGCTCCGCTTCCTGGCCGACCGCGGTCAACTGGTTTACCGCGATAACAACCTGGCCGTGGATGTCATCGACGGCCTGGTCGATTTGCTTGACTGTTTTGGCGGCCTGCTCGATCAACTGGCCGATCTCGACCGGCTCCCGGCTGGGAACGACGGCCCCGGCCTGGAGCGGTTTGCCGTCGGCGGTACCGGCGTCCACCTGGAGTATCTTGCTGCCGACGAGCCCTTCCACCTGGATGGTCGCTACCGAATCGCTGCGCAGGATGGGCCGGAAATCGTCGAGCACGCGGAATCTGACGCGGAACTTCCCGCCTGGCTTGGGCGGCACCTGTATGCCCAGTACCTCGCCGGCCTCCATGCCGGAAACATAAACCTTCGAGCCCACCTTGAGGCTGCCGAGGTTGGAGAACTCGGTCGCCAGTTCGATGTTGTTCGCGAACAGGAGGCGCCGGTTGCCTATCCAGAACAGTCCCACGCCGAACAGCAGAAAACCGCCTAGGAGAAACAAACCCACCAGGGCTCTTCGCTTGAGCGGAAACATCAAACTCCTCCCTGCGCCTTCATGAACTCGCGCACTATGGCGTGCTCGCTTTGTTCGAGTTCATCGGGCGAACCGCTCGCCAGGATTCTGCCCTGGTGCAGTAACGCCAATTCGTCCCCGATGCGGCGTGCGCTCGGGATATTATGCGTGACGACCACCATGGTGGTGCCCTCGCGGGTTTTCAGATCAAGCAACAACTCGTCGATCTCCTCGGATGTCACGGGGTCCAGGCCGCTGCTGGGCTCGTCGGCGAGCAGGATCGGCGGATCGAGCGCCAGCGCGCGCGCCAGGCCGACGCGTTTACGCATGCCGCCCGAAATGTCGCCCGGCATCTGGTTATAAATGCCCTCCAGCCCGACACGGCGCAGCTTCTCCTCGGCCTTCTCCCGGATCTCGCGATCCCGCATCTTCGTGTGCCTGCGCAGCGGGAACGCTACGTTCTCGCCCACGGAAATGGAGTCGAACAGCGCCGAATACTGAAACAGGAAACCCATCCGCTTCCGCACGCGCGAGAGGCCCGGGCCGTCAAGCCCGGTTATGTCCACGCCTTCGATGTAGATGCTCCCGCGGTCCGGCTTGATCAGTCCCGCCATCTGCTTGATGGTCACGCTCTTGCCGGATCCGCTGCGGCCCAGAATGCAGAACGCCGACCCGCGCGGCACCTCGAACGACACCTCCTCGAGCACCGTCAACGGGCCGAAGGACTTCGAGACCCTGTCGAACCGGATAGCGGGCTGCTCCATTAGCCCCCCGCGCCCGGGAAGAAAAAGAAAATCGCTTTAACCAATACAACATTGGTCACAATAATAAGAATCGACGTGCAAACCACGCTCCGCGTGGAGGCCTGGCCGACTCCTTCCGTCCCGCCGACCGCGTTGTAGCCGAGGTACGAAGCCACCGTGCCGATAATGAATCCGAATATCGCGGTTTTCAGCGTCGCTGGAACGTAATCAGTGAAATCCACCATCGACCAGGCGCGGTCCCAGTAAAGCGGCAGCGACATCCCGCTGATGAGCGTCTCGGCCACATAGCCGCCGAGAATTCCGCTGAAATCCATGATGGTCGTCAGCAGCGGCAGCGTAATCACGCATGCCACCACGCGCGTCACAACGAGGTACTTGAAGGAATCCACGGCCAGCGTTTCGAGGGCGTCGATCTGCTCGGTGACGCGCATGGCGCTTAACTGCGCGCCGATGCCGGCTCCCACGCGCCCGGAAAACAGCAGCGCCGCCACCAGCGGCCCGGTTTCCTTGACGAGCGCGAGCGCGAGTCCGGCGGGTATGAGCGCCTCGGCGCCGAAGCGCTCCAGCGACGATCTGGTGTGCATCGACAGCACGGCCCCGACGGCAAATCCCGCGGCTATGATGAGCGGCAGCGAGCGCCAGCCGATTTCGTAAACCTGCTTGACGGTCTCGCCTATTTCGGCGGGCAAACGGAAGGTGTCGCGGATGACGCGGCCGGCGAACAGCGCCATGTCGCCGCAGTAGTCGAGCCCGTAAACCAGCGGCTTTACCACCATCGAGGTCTCGCTTGCCATTGTAACCGCTGCCGTGCGAGCGCCGCCCCCGGGCCCTGCCGCCGGACAAACCTGCGGAATTTACCAGGATGCGCCGCGCCCGCCTGCCGTTTCCTGAATTGCTTTAACCAGAACCGCCGTTCGGACCGGCCGGGCTGGGATGCCGCGCCTCGACTGCACTATCTCCTTGCGGGACCGAGGCTAAAGCGTATGACAAGTGTTGACATCCACAAGAGCCGCAAGCTATTCTGGCGCGTTCGACAGTAACGGCATTCTGGAATATCAGCCCGCGCGCCGACCGCAGTCCGGCCGGAATGAGCCGGGCTTTCGGGAGAGTTCAGCATGTCCATGCCCGGTGGTGTCGCACTCCTCCTGGACAGCTGCCCAGCCGGCTGGAGCAGTCAGGAGGAGTTTCACGCGCGCCTCGCCGCCGCGCTCGGGGAGCGCGGGATCCCTACGGTTACCGTGTTTTCGGGTGAACCTGCGCCTGTCTCCCGGCGGAAATTCGAAGCCGCAGGCGCCGCGGTGGCCGTGCTTCCATATCACGGCCCGTCTCCCGGATACGTGCGCTCGCTCTGCGGCCTTCTGGAAAAACATGCGGTCTCGCTGGTGCACCTGAGGTACTACTGTTACTTTTCCCTCTTGCCCTGGTTGGCCAGGATCGCCGGGGCACGCAGTATCGTGTTGACGGACGCCAACAGCGGCGAGTGGCAGCCGCGTCCGATAAGGGGCACGCTGGTGCGGCTGAGAACCAGGCTGGCAACCGCACCTGTTTCGCGGGCAATCACCGTATCTGAGTTTGTGCGAGGGCGGCTGGTTTCCGCAGGCGTGAACCGGGATAAGATTGTTACGGTGCACAATGGAGTGGATACCAGGCGGTACCGGCCCGATGCCGGCGCGCGGGCGCGGGCTCGCGAGGCTTTCGGCGTCGGCGACGGCGAAATTGCCGTGAGCACGATGGCCGTGCTGCGCCCCTGGAAGCATCCGGAGGTCGTCATTGAAGCTGTGGCGAAGGCCGCGCGCGACCGCAGCCTGCCCGTGAAACTGCTGTTCGGCGGCGATGGGCCCATGCGAGCGGATCTCGTTAAGCTGTCCGCGAAGCTCGGAATCCAGGATCGCGTGGTCTGGGTGGGCTACACCAGGCAGCCCTGGACCGTTTACCATGCGTCCGACATCTTCGCTTTCGCGAGCGAGGGCGAGGCGTTCGGATACGTGCTTGCGGAAGCGATGGCGTGCGGCGTGCCGGTTGTGGCCGCGCGCAGCGGCGCCATTCCCGAGATAGTGGAGCACGGCCGCTCGGGCCTGCTCGCCCCGGCGAATGATCCCCGTGCGTTCGCCGATAACATTGCCGCTCTGGCCGGGGATGAAGCCTTGCGCAAGCGGTTTGGGGCAGCCGCGGCCAGGCGCGCCCGGAGGTTGTTCGACGTCGAAACCGCGGTGGCCAACACACTCGCCGTGTACGATTCGCTTGAGAGGCAACCGTCCGGCAGCCTGCGCCAGTGCGTGTCCGCCCCGCTCTGAATGCCATCATGCAACGACGCGAACGAACCTTGAGGGCTGTACTCACCGTGCTCGGCGTCAATCCCGTGCGGGTAGGCGGCGCCGAGATGTACGGCCGCGAAGTGTCGCGCCAGCTTGGGGAAGCCGGCTGGAAGAGCCACTTGTGTTTCGACGGCGAACCCGCGCCCGAGGTCCTGCGTTTCCTTGACCTGCCGAACACCACAGTGCACGTTGTGCCGGGCATCGCGACGGGAGGCGCGGCGGCGGTGAGAGCCTTTGCGCGCCTGCTTGCGCGTGAGAAACCGGAGATCGTTCACCTGGGCTACACGCCGTTTCTGTCGTGGTACGTGCCGCTTGCGAGACTCTACGGCGCGCGAGTGTACACCACCGTACACGTATCTCCGCCGGAAGGCTCCCGGATCACCCGGGCCCAGTCTTGGAAGCGCCTCCTGGCCGCTCCGATGGCCCGTTCCTACACGATGGTGATCACCAACAGCGACTTCAGCGCACGCTGCATTGCGGCGCGCGGATACGTAGGTCCGGAACGCGTGCGGCGCGTCTACAACGGCGTCGACATGATGCGGCGGTATGGAAGCGGAGCCGGGTTCAGGCGGCGCTACTCCATCCCGGCGGACTGCCCAGTGGTTTTGCAGGCGAGCTGGATCATTCCGGAGAAAGGCATCGAGGATCTGCTCGAAGCGGCGCGAATAGTCATCGCGGAACGGCCGGAGACGCGATTCATCATCGCCGGCGAGGGCCCCGCCCGTGCGGCCATGATGCAGCTTGCCGCTGCGATGGGTCTGGCGGAAAGCATTACATGGACTGGTCTGGTGGGCGATCCGCTGGGCGAGGGCATGTTCGCCGCCGCCGATGTGGTCTGCCAGTTGTCGCGCTGGGAAGAGTCGTTCGGTTGGGCAATTGCGGAGGCGATGGCGTCCGAACGGCCGGTGGTGGCCACGCGCGTAGGAGCCATACCGGAACTGGTCGAGGACGGCCGGACGGGTTTTCTTGTGCCGCGGCGCGACCCGGCCGCGGCTGCCGGGGGTATCCTGCTGCTCCTCGCCGATGCCGGGATGCGTTCTCGCTTCGGAGTGGAAGCGCGGCGCGCGGCGCGGGCGAAGTTCGACCTGAGGACCCAAACTGCTGAAATGTTGAATCTGTTCGGGATCCCCTCAGAATCGGTGCCCGAGCTTGCGGCCGCGCAAACAGCCGGCCAAGAGATGTGACGGCATCCCAGCGGCGCCATCTGCGGGCAAACCCTCCGGCGCCCGGTTGCGCCGGCACGGCGGGATGATAAACTGTACTCCACGTCACAGATGGTCATGACGAGACGCACCGCATTGGTATTCGGCCTGCTTTCCGCCCTCAGCGCGGCGGCCGGAGGCGACAGACGAGCATCCGGTCCGGCAATGCGATTGGAGATATCGGATTTTGCCGTACGGCGGACGCCTCAGGGGATCATAGAAATCGATGGGCGCGTGCGGAACACCGGCGAGCGCGCAGTAGAGCGCGGGAAGCTGGTTTTCTTTCTCCTTTCCCCGGAAGGCAACGTTGTATCAACGCAGAAGGGGGCCATCGACCCGGAAATCCTCGAACCCGGGGACGGCTCACAGTTCTACTGGCAAACCCGCGATGCAGCCCGCGCAATCTCCGTACGGGTCGGCGCTGTCGACCGCAAAGGAAACCCTATTGCAATTCTCAACGAAGGGCCGTACCCCATTGAGTAGCCTTAAGTAGCCGCGGCGGTTCTTCCGCCGTGCAGCCGTCCTCGTCCCGGCAAGAAAGAAACTGTGCGACGCTTTCCCGCCCTGAAGCATCTTACGAGCAGCTTGATTCCACTCGGAGCAAATTGCATGACGCAACCGGAGATGCACGGGGCAGCCGCTGAATGCTATCGCGACCGCCACGTAACCCTTGATTTCGAAGAGCAGCGGCTGAGTGTCGACTCAATGCCCGTTGCGATGACCCGCAAAGAGTTCGAACTCCTGGCCGCGCTGGTCGGCAATGCGGGCGAGATCATGCGCCGCGATGTTCTTTTGAGCCGCATCTGGGGCTACGGACCCATGATCCGGACTCGCACGCTGGACGTTCACATCCGCCGTCTGCGCAAGAAACTCGGGGCATATGGGGACAGCTATATCGAGACGATATTCGGGGTGGGTTACCGCTTCCAGCCGTATCGCGACTACCGCGCTCCGGTAGTGAACATCGGCGCGGCGCAGCACGCGATCGCATAGTGCGGATACTCCGCCGCAGTACCGCTTTCGCGAAACCTTCGTATAGAATGAGGGTTTCGCAATGGCTGAGCGCGTATCACCTGCCCGGAAACTGGCGGGCATAGTCCGCCTTCCCGGCGACAAGTCGATCTCGCACCGCTATGCGATGCTGGGCGCCATAGCCGAGGGCGCCACCAGGATCGGCAACTACTCCACCGGAGCCGACTGCGCTTCCACGCTGGAGTGTTTGAGCGCTCTTGGAGTCGCGGTCGGCCGAGAGGGCGCTTCTGTATCCATTTCCGGCTGCGGGCTCTACGGCCTGCGGGATCCGGGGCGCGTTCTCGACGCCGGCAACTCCGGTTCGATCATGCGGATGCTGCCGGGCATCCTGGCGGCGCAGCGGTTCCCTACGCGCATTACCGGCGATGAATCCGTGCGGCGCCGGCCGGTGGACCGCATATTACGGCCGCTCGAAGCCATGGGCGCGTCCATTTCGGCGCGCGAAGGCCGCTTCCCGCCGCTGGAGATCCGTCCGGCAAAACTGAAAGCGGTCGACTACCAGGTTCCTGTTCCCAGCGCACAGGTCAAGACTTGCGTGCTGTTCGCCGGCCTGTACGCGGACGGCGTGACCACCGTGCGCGAACTGGTCCGCACGCGCGACCACACGGAGCTGGCGCTCAAAGAGTTCGGAGCGGAGATAGACGTAGAGGGCCGCGCCGTTCTGGTGCGAGGGCCGGCACGGCTGAAGGGCCGCGACCTCATTGTTCCCGGCGACCTCTCCTCGGCCGCGTTTTTCATGGCCGCGGCGCTGCTGGTGCCGGGCTCGGCGATTTCGATCGAAGGCGTCGGGCTGAACCCCACTCGCTCCGCCCTGATCGACTTCCTCCTCGGCATGGGAGCGTCGATCCGCGTGCGCGGCCTCGAGTTTCGCGCCGGCGAAGCCGTGGGAAGCCTGGATGTCCGGCACGCCCCGCTGCGCGGGGGAGTCATCGAGAAGGGCCTCACGGCCGCGCTGATAGACGAGATACCTGTTCTGGCGGTGCTCGGCGCAGCCAGCGAAGAAGGGCTCACGGTGCGAGATGCAGCCGAACTGCGGATCAAGGAGACCGACCGCATAGCCACCGTGGCCGAGAATCTCAAGCGCATGGGCATAAGCGTGGAGCTGCAACAGGACGGTTTCCATGTGCCCGGGAGGCAGCGCTTCCGCGCCGCCGGACTCGATTCGTTCGGAGATCATCGCATCGCCATGGCATTTGCGGTTGCCGCGCTGGCCGCGGATGGAGAGTGCACCATTGACGGCGCCGAGGCGGCGGCCGTCTCGTTCCCCGAGTTTTTCCGGCTGCTCGACAGCCTGCGCTCAGAGTGATCGTGGAAGCCGCGCTCACCGCCGTAATAGTTCTTCTCGCCGCCGTTGCCGTGCTTCAGTTGCTGGTGCTGCGCCGCACGCGCCCCCAGCCGGTGGACCTGGCCCCGGTGCTCAACCGCATCGAGATCGAAGAAAGCGGCCTGCGGGGCGAGCTGGCACGCAGCCGCGAGGAACTGAACACGCGGCTCGGAGACGAACTCGAACGCAGCCGGAGGGAGCTGAACCAGCGGCTCGCCGACGAACTGGGACGCAACCGCGAAGACCTGAACAAGCGCCTGGAACAGGTACACCTGGGCCTAGGCGAGATGAAGGCGCTTGCCACCAGCGTAGGCGACCTGAAGCGCGTGCTCACCAATGTGCGCGTGCGCGGAACCTGGGGCGAGGTGCAGGTCCGCATGCTGCTGGCGCAGATGCTGACGCCGGATCAGTATGCAGAGAACGTGGCCACCACCGGCACGAGCGAGCGTGTGGAGTTCGCCATACGCCTGCCCGGCAGCAACGACGGCGAGGTGGTCTGGCTGCCCATCGACGCCAAGTTTCCGAAGGAGGACTACGACCGGCTGATACAGGCCTCCGAACAGTGCGACGCCGCGGGCGTGGAAGCCTGCGCGCGCCAACTGGAGCTGCGCGTGCGCCAGTGCGCGCGCGATATCTCATCGAAGTACATCGCGCCGCCCGCCACAACCGACTTCGGCATCATGTACCTGGCCACCGAGGGTTTGTATGCCGAGGTGCTGCGCCGCCCGGGCCTGTTGGAGTCTTTGCAGCGCGAATACCGCGTGACGATCGCCGGCCCGGCCACACTTACCGCCCTCCTGAACAGCCTCCAGATGGGGTTCCGGACGCTCGCCATACAACGCCGTTCGGCCGAGGTTTGGAAGCTGCTGGGCGAGGTGAAGACGGAGTTCGAGAAGTACTCCGACGCGCTGCTCAAGGTCCAAAAAAAGCTCCAGGAGGCGAATAGCGCGGCCGAGGCGGGTATCACGCGCACGCGGGTGATCCAGCGCAGGCTGAAAGATGTAGAGGCGCTGCCTTCGCCCGGAGGCGCGGACACAGCATCGATTGACGCCTGAAGCGCACCGCTTCCGGGCTGCCGGCGCCGGCTTCCGCCCGGCAGCCCGGCCGGCGGCGCCACATACGGGCGCACCGCATCCGCAAAAATGAAGAGCGCGCCGGACATATCCGGCGCGCTCTTGTTCCGGCGGTTTTTGTCTGGCTGGCAGCCGCTACACCAGGTCGAACTTCTCCTGGTTCAGCATGGGGTCGCTGATGACGATCACCGGGCGCCGCAGTGTCTCCTCGAGCTCCTCGAGGTAGTGGTTGTCGCTCGACTTAAGCAGTTTGGCGACCTCGGGATGCACGCGCAGCGTGCAGTCCTTTCCCTCCACGGCCTTCGCAATCCGCTGGGCCTCTTGCAGGATCTCTCCGACGACCGTCTGGACGCTCTTCACGTAACCGGCGCCCTCGCAATAAGGGCACGGCGAGCACAGCGTGCGTTCCAGGCTTTGCTTTACGCGCTTGCGGGTAATCGCAACCAGCCCGAAATCGTTGAATTGCAGGATCTTGTTGGGCGCGCGATCGGCCCGCATGGCTTCCTCGAGCGCCTGCATCACCTTCTGGCGGTTCTTGCGCTCGTCCATGTCGATGAAGTCCACCACGATGATGCCGCCCAGATCGCGGAGCCTCACCTGGCGCACGATTTCCTTCACCGCCTCGGTGTTGGTCTTGACGATGGTGTCTTCCAGCCGGTTCGACTTGCCCACGAACTTACCCGTGTTTACGTCGATCGCCACCAGCGCCTCGGTCTGGTTAATCACGATGTAGCCGCCCGACTTCAGCCAGACCTTGGGCCGCAAGGCCTTTTCCAACTCGTTCGAGATGCTGAAGGCGTCGAATATGGGCGCCTCGCGCGTGTACAATTTAACGCGCGGCACAGCGGTGGGCTGGAAGCGCTCCACGAACCTCAGCACCTGTTCGTAGATCTCCTCGTTATCCACCCAGATGGTCTTGAAATTATCGGTCATCTGGTCGCGGAGAACGCGGCTGACGAGGTCCAGATCGTGGTGGATCAGCGCGGGCGCGGGCCGGGCTTCGGCGCGCTGCCGGATATCCAGCCAGAGGTTGAACAGGAATCGCATGTCGTCGGCGATCTCCTGCTCGGAGCGGCCTTCGCCCGCGGTGCGGACTATAAAGCCTCCGGGAATGCCCGTGCGGTGCGTCTGCAAAACGCGTTTCAGGCGGAAGCGCTCCTCGTCGGTGCTGATTTTGCGGGAAACGCCGAGGTGCTCCACCGTGGGCATGTAAACCACGTAACGTCCCGGCAGGGCGATATGCGAAGTTATGCGCGCGCCCTTCTGCCCGAGCGGCTCCTTGGCGATCTGGACCAGGATCTCCTGGCCTTCCTTGAGCAGTTCCGAGATGGACGGCTGCGGCGGCCGCTCGCGCTCCGGCCGTTCCGGATGCTCCGGGCGCTCGTGCTTCTCATGCCGGACCTGCGCGGTGCGGCTCTCGGGCTCCGGTTCCGCTCCGGCGGCTTCAGGCTTCGGCTCCGCCCCCCGCTCGGCGTACGCCTGGCTGCGCAGCTTGCGGCGCATCCGGCGCGACAGGCGATGCGGATACCGGTAGCCCTGTTCGCGGAGGGTCGCCGTGAGGCTGACAGGCATCCGCGCCGGCTCCACTTCCTCCCTCTCGGGCGCTTCCTCGATTTCGCCCTCTTCGGGAATCACCTGGTCCGGCAGGGGGGCGACCACGCCGCCGGGTCCCACCGGCTCGGCGCCCGGCACCTGCTCCTCTTCGCTCGAAATCACGCGGTTGGGATGGATCGCCTCGCCTTCGGTTTCCTCAAACTCGAGAGCCGGTCCGGCCGTTTCCGGAACCGAAGCTTCGCCGGGTTCGGCAATGGCTTCCTCTTCCGGTTCTCCGGCTCCCGGCTGTTCGCCGGGCTCCCCTTCGGCCGGCTCCGGCTGCGCCTCTTCCGGTTCGGCCGAGTCCGACAGCGTTACCGGCGAAACCGGTTCTTCGGCCTCTTCCGCCGTCAGGGCCCCGGGTTCCTCCTCGGCCGGCGCCGGCTCGCGCTCCAGCAGTTCCTCCGCCTCGGCATCGATGGCCTCCTCGGGCGTCGGCATCTCGTGCGCGGGCCCCGAGAGCACCGATTCGGGCGCCTCGCCTTCTTCTTCCGGAGCCGGTTCCGGCTGTTCCCGCTCGACCTCGGCTGCGGCGCCGATAGCCGTCTGATCCGGCTCGGGTTCCTCTTCGGCCGAGCCGCGGCCGTACTTGGCGAGCGACTCGCCCGGGAGCACCGTGAAATCCGTGGTTTCGACGGGCGATTCGGCCTCGGCCGCGCCTAAGTCCGCGTACTTCGACTCCGGAAAACCACGGCCGCCTCGGGGGCGGCGGCGGCGGCCGCGGCGGCCGCGGCGGTCGTGTCCGCCCTCCTCGGAGCGCTCCCGTTCGGGAGCCGCGGCGGGAGCCGGCTGGGCAGCGGCTTCGACGGGCGGCGGCGCGGCCGCCCGCTCCTCACCGTGCTCGCGCGTTTCGTGCGGCTCGCGGGTTTCCTTGGCCTCGCGCTGGCCGCGGACCTCGCGGTCGGCCTTCATTACTTTTTCCTCCGCCGCCGCGGCCAGACGGTCGTATTCTTCATGATCTTCGAAGAAGTCCGAAACATACAGGAACGCGTCGCGCTCCAGGCCCAGATCGACAAATGCCGACTGCATCCCAGGGAGCACGCGCGTGACGCGGCCTTTATGGATGCTTCCGGCCAGAGAGTATTCGTTCGCCCGCTGGAAATAAATCTCGACCAGTTGGTCGTCTTCCAGAATCGCCACCTTAGTTTCGTGGCGATTGGCGGAAATAACCAGTTCTTTACCCATAGGTACTCCGCTATTCTTCGTGCGGCTGGAGCGGTCCCGTGGGAGAGTGGAGCTTCGGCGGGCAATCTGAGGCTCCACCGGGCGCCCTCGCAACGGGGCGCGCCTGGAGTGGCGGGTACTGCAACAGAAACTCGTTCAAATCCGCTTGGCGGAGTTGCCTCAACGCCCAACGGTTCGCGGCCTCGCCGGCGAGCCCTTAAGGCCCACACTCGGCGGCGCCGGTCAGCAGACGCCTCAAACTCGCTCGCTCAGTCTCGTCTCTCGCGGCGGAATTCCCCTTTCGCCGCTTCATCCAACGAATCGCCAGAGCCTGACGCTGTTCACCAGGCCCAGCATCGTAAAGATCGACAGGATGTTGGAGCCGCCGTAGCTCATCAGCGGCAATGGGATTCCCGTCACCGGCATGCGGCCCACAACCATCCCTATATTCACAAGCAAATGAAACAGCAGCAGCGCGGCTACACCCATACACAGGTACATTCCCGCCCGGTCGGGGGCCGCCTGCGCATTTTGCACCACCTGCATCAACAGCAGGAAATACAACCCTAACATGACCACGACGCCGACGAACCCATGTTCTTCGGCAAACGCGGAAAATATGAAATCCGTATGCGGCACCGGAAGGAACCGCAGCTTGGTCTGCGTGCCGTGGGTGACGCCCTTGCCCCACATGCCACCGGCTCCGACGGCGATTTTCGACTGGATCAACTGGTATCCCGAGCCCCTCGGATCCTGGCTTGGGTCCACAAATGTGGCCAGCCGCGCCTTCTGGTAGTCCTTCAGCACGAACATCCAGGCAAGCGGCAGCACCAAGGCGAACAGCAGCACTCCGGCCACCACGTATTGCCACCGCAGCCTCGCCAGGAAGACGCCGATGGCGAACATCGGCAGATACGTGAGCGCCGTTCCCAGATCCGGCTGCCGCACAACCATGAAGAACGGCACGCCGACGAGCAAGCCAAGCTTCACGAGATCGCGCAGTTCGATCCGTTCGGTCTTCATCTCGGTCAGGTAGCGGGCCACAAGGAGCAGTATTGTTATCTTGACGAACTCCGACACCTGTAAATTGAAGAAAGGCAAAGCGATCCAGCGTTTGGCCCCGAACACAGTACGTCCGAATACAGCTACCGCCGCCAGGCCCGCGAGCGATATGCCGTAGATTACGAACGCCTGGGAAATCACGGTATGGTAGTCCAGGCGGGCGAAGACCCACAGCAGCACGAATCCGACGCAGAGCCACAGCCCCTGGCGCCACCAGGCGTCTTCCCACACCGTATCGCGCGTGGCGCTGTAGATCTGGAGCATTCCCATGGCGGAGATGGCCAGGGTGATGATGAGCATCGGCCAATCCAGATCGCGGGGCGAGCGGTAGTGAGCCATATTACAGAAGCGCTCCGGCTGAGATCACGGCGCCTCCGGGGGCTGCGGCGCCAGCGACGGGGCGGCGCGGCGGATGTCCGCCAGCATCTGGTTTTCGGCCACCCTCGCCTTCTTGTCGAAATAGGCCTTGATCACATCGCGCACGATTGGAGCGGCCAGATTGCCGTGCAAGCCTTCCTCAAACAGAGAGACCACGATTATCTCGGGCGCCTCGCACGGCGCGTAGCCGACAAACCAGGCGTTGTCCTTCATTTTGTTGGCCTTGGCGATGTCATTCGAGGCCGTCTGGGCGGAGCCGGTTTTGCCGCACACGCTTATGCCCGGCAGCTTTGCCCGCACTCCCGTGCCGCCCTCGTTGACCACGGCGTACATGCCCGAAACCACCTGTTGGACGTTCTCGGGGTTGAGCTTGACGATGCGCGGCGGCTCCGGCGTATCGGTCTTAACCAGGTGCGGGCGGTAGAAGACGCCGCCGCGCGCCAGCCCTCCCTCCGCATAGGCGAGTTGCAGGGGCGATACCGCCACCGCGCCCTGCCCGATGGCGACCGAAATAGTCTCACCCGCGTACCACTTCTGCCGGAACATCCGCATCTTCCACTTTGTGGACGGCACTACGCCGCTTGCCTCGTTTGGCAGGTCGATACCCGTTTTCTTGCCAAAGCCCATCAACTCGGCGTATTTCGCGATGTTGTCGATGCCCACCTTGTTTCCGACGTTGTAGAAGTACACGTCACAAGACTGGGCGATACCTTTGTGCAGGCTCACGCGCCCGTGCCCGGTCTTCAGGTGGCATTTGAAGTAGCGGCCGTAGAATGTTGCGCCTCCGGAGCAGTTGACGCTGAACTCGGGATCGATTATGCCCGTCTCGAGACCCGCGATCGCGACGATCGGCTTAAACGTGGATCCGGGCGCGAGCTGCGCCTGGATGGCCCTGTTCAGCATCGGATTGTCGGGATCGTTGGCGAGCGCCTTCCAATCGGCGGCGCTGATGCCGCCCGCGAAGAGGTTGGGGTCGAACGTGGGCCGGCTGACCATCGCCAGCACCTCGCCGTTCCGGGGATCGAGAGCGACGACGGCGCCTTTCTTGCCGTCCATCGCCAGTTCGGCCACGGCTTGCAGGTCCAGGTCCAGCGTAAGCTGCAAGTTCCTGCCCGGCTTGGCGTCTTTTATGCCGATGACGCCGCGCTCGCGCCCGCGGTTGTCCACCAGAACCTGCCGCTGCCCGTCCACACCCATCAATGTGGAGTTGTACTCCCGCTCCAGGCCGAACTTGCCGATGACGTCGCCGGGATCGTAGTCGATGTACTCCGCGTCATTCAGCTCGGACTCGTTGATCTCGCCCACGTAGCCTATGACGTGGGCGGCGAATCCGTTCTGCGGATAAAGCCTGCGCTGCGCGGGGATGAGTTCGAGTTCGGGGAACGTATCGGGGTCGCGATGCGCTTCGACGAAGGCCAGTTCGCGTGGGGTCAGCTCTTCTTTGATGACGATGGGTTCGTAGCGCGGCCGGTGCTTGAAGCGCGCGACGCGTGCTTCGAGCGCCGCGGGATCGATGTCGAGGCCCGCGGCTATCGGTTTCAGGTGGCCGGGCTTAACGGCTTCGCGCGAGAGTATCAGGCTGTAAGAGGCGCGGTTATCCACGATAACGCGGCCATCGCGGTCGAGTATCTTTCCGCGCGGCGCGAGCACGGGAATCGACTTGATGCGGTTACGCTCCGCCTGCTCATTGTAAACGTCCGGATTTCGGACTTGCAGGTCCCAGAAGCCGGAGATCAGAAACAGAAATATCGCCACGGCGGCGTACTGGAATACGGCTATCCTCGCCGAGGCGAACTTCGTGTCGTCGCGGGTGAGTGGTTTAGGTCTCGCATTGTCGCCATGGCCCGGTAAGGAGATCACTGTGAACCGGGTTTAGAGCCTAAACCCTCTCCTTCAGTTTATCCAAAAAGTGAAAAAGGGAGATGCCCACGAAGGCATTGAGCAGGCCGAGGAAGAACGTCCGCTGCGCGTCGAAATCGACCAACTGGCCGAGCAGCGCGCGCGACAGCACCCAGTAGAAGAACTGGTGGAAGAAGAAAAAAAACAGCCCCAGCAAAAAGCGCACAACCACGTGCTCGACGTCGAAGCGCATGCCTATGGACGCGGCGAAATAACCCACCAGCGTCTTGACGATTCCGAACATTCCCAGCGGCTGGTGCGAGAGGGAGTCCTGCACCAGGCCGATCGCGGCGCCGGTGAAAACTCCGAACACCTGTTCGCGGCGCATCAGCGCGAAATATACCGTGACCAGCAGCGGCAGTTCCAGGTACGAGAGCCCCTGGAAGAACAGCGGGACGTAGACCTGGAACAGGATGGCGGCGACGGGTGCAGCAATCAGGCCCCATTTCTTGAAGCGCGCCACGCGGCTTTCGCGCGCGCTGGTCACCATCAGGCGGCTGCCACCGAGGTCGCTCATTGCGGCTCCCTCCGGGCCGGCTGCGGCTGAGGGGAATCCGCCGCAGGCGCCTGCGCGCCGGGAGTTCCGGCGGGCCGCTGCGCCGCGGCGTTTCCGGCAGGGGCGGCAGGGGGTTTCGCGCCGCTTGCGGCCCTGGCTTCGCCGGCGGCGATCTGTTGCTGCGTCAGGTTGAAGTTGGGCGGCTTCTCGCCGGGCAGGCCTTCGCCGAAAGTATGTCCCTGGGCCTCGCCGATCCTTCGGTACTGCTCCTTCAATCTGTCCGCGTCGGTGCCGAAGTGGGCCGGCGCGGCGGCGTTTGCAGCGGGGCCGGATGCAGCCGCATTCGCGGAGCCGGCAGCCGCGCTTTCCGGCGGCCGAACCTCGTCGGGGGGCGGCGGCTGGATGTAGGTTTCCTCGGACGCCTGCTTAAGTTCGGGAATCGCCTCGTGCACGCCCTCGGTGATGACGAGCACACCCTCGAGCCCCCCCGACAGGCCGCTGGGCGCGAGCATGACATCCCTGTACTGCGAGTTGCCCTGACGCACCGCCGTCACGGCGCCTACGGGGAGCCCGCGCGGGAACACGCCGTCATCGCCCGCAGTGAAGAACTTCTCGTCCACCTCGACCTGCTGCTCGTTCGGGATGTAGTCCACGCGGCAGTTGGCCTGGCCGAGGCCGCGCACGATGCCGCGCACGTGGTGCTTCTGCGAGATGACGCTGGCCGCGAAGGTGGGATCGGTAATCAGCAGAACCTGCGCGGCGGTGGGATACGAAGCGATGATCTTTCCCACAATGCCGTCGGCGGTGATCACCGCCATTCCGCGCTTCAGGCCCGCACGCGAGCCGCGGTCGAGAAACACGACGCGCGAGTTGGCGCCCGTGCCGGTTGCAATGACACGCGCGGGAACGGTCTTGGAAGGCGTCCGGGCCTGGAAAGCGGTCAGCGCGCGCAGGCGGTCGGCGTTGTCGAGTTCGGCGCGGAGCTGCTGGTTATCCAGTTTGAGTTTCGCCATCTGCTCTTTGAGGCGCTCGTTCTCGCCACGGAGGTCCTTAAAAAGTAAATAGTTGCGAACGATGGTGGTTACGCCGCCGCGCACCGTGTCCACCACCTTGGCGGCCGGCGTAATGGCCGTCACCGCCCAGATGCGGATCAGGCGCACGTCGCCGTTTCCTTTTACCTGGTAGGCCAGCAGCACCAGTTGCGCAAAAATCACCAGCAGCAGAGCGGTGACGCTGCGATACCGGTTGAGCAACTCCATTCTGTTAAGCCGCCGCCAGGCGGCGCAATCAATACTACTCGATAGAGATCTTGCGGAGAAGCTTGAAATCCGTAAGCATTTTACCCGTGCCCAGCACCACCGAGGCCAGCGGGTCTTCGGCGATGGACACCGGCAAGCCGGTCTCTTCGCGGATGCGGCGGTCGAGATTCTTGAGCAGCGCGCCGCCGCCGGTCAGAACGATTCCACGGTCGCTGATGTCGGCGCTCAGTTCCGGCGGGGTGCGCTCGAGCGCGACGCGGATGGCGTTCATGATGGTGGCAACGCACTCCGAGAGCGCTTCTCGTATCTCTCCGTCGTCGACGGCTATGGTCTTCGGCACGCCTTCTATGAGGTTGCGGCCTTTGATTTCCATCGTCAGGGGCTTGTCCAGCGGATAAGCGGAGCCGATCTGCATCTTGATCTGCTCGGCGGTCCGTTCGCCGACCAGCAGGTTGTACTTGCGCTTGAGGTACTGCATGACAGCGTCGTCCATCTCGTTGCCGGCGACGCGCACAGAACGCGAGTAGACGATGCCGGAAAGCGAAATGACGGCGACGTCGGTGGTGCCCCCGCCGATGTCCACGATCATGTTGCCGCAGGGTTCCGTGATGGGAAGGCCCGCGCCGATCGCCGCCACCATGGCTTGTTCCACCAGATGGACCTCGCTGGCCTTGGCGCGGTAGGCGGAATCAACCACGGCGCGCTTCTCCACCTGCGTGATCTCGCATGGAACGCCGATAACGATGCGGGGATGAACCAGCACCTTGCGGCCGTGCGCCTTCTGGATGAAGTAGTTCAGCATCCGCTCGGTGACCTTGAAGTCGGCAATAACGCCGTCCTTCATGGGGCGGATGGCGACGATATTGCCCGGCGTCCGGCCGAGCATCTCCTTCGCCTCCTTGCCGACGGCTTCAACTTCGGCCGTGTTCTTGTTAATCGCGACGATGGAGGGCTCGTTGACTACGATGCCTTTGCCCTTGGCATAGACCAGGGTGTTGGCCGTTCCCAGGTCAATCGCCAGATCCGAGGAAAAGAGGCTGAAAAGAGAGCGAACGTTCATCTCAAGATTTCCAGTACTCGTTGTTCATGCCTCGCCTTGCCGTTTATTTTCATCGACGGCCCGCGTTGCAGCATCCAACTGGATGGATTCGACAGGGGGAGGGTCGATTCGTTCCGAGCGTACCATAACTCTCACAGTCCCATCCTGAAACGCGGTTCATCGGCACAACAAAATGTAGCTCGGGCAGGCGCCCCCGCGTCCCCGGTATCATTAACACAGAGTAATTATCGAGGGCGATTTTCGCCATGGCTAAACAAGCTGAACCTGCCGGCATCAACAGCTGGCTTGAGGACGAACTCTATTACCAGTATCGCCACGACCGGACCGGCGTGGACGAGGCCTGGAAGAGAGTCTTTGAGGCGAACGGCCATGCAGCGGCCGAGGCGGCGCGGCCTGTACCCGCGGGAGGGGTAAAGCAACCCCCTTCTGCGGGCATTGCGGCGCGTGCGGCCCTGCCGGCTGCACCCGGCCCGGCGCATGCGGCCGCTCCGGAGCCGGAGCAACAGGTGCAGCCCCTGCGCGGCGCCTACGCCCGCATCGCGGAGAACATGAATGCGAGCCTGGGCGTGCCCGTCGCGACATCGCAGCGGACGATCCCGGTGAAGGTGGCCGATGAGAACCGCGCCATCATCAACCAGCACCGGGTGCTCACCGGGCGGCCGAAGGTTTCCTACACGCACCTGATCGGGTGGGCGGTGGTCAGGGCGCTGGAAGCCTTTCCGAACCTGAACAGCGGCTACCTGGAGATGGAAGGGCAGCCTTATCGGATCGCGCGGCGGCAATTGAACCTGGGCATCGCGATCGATGTTGCCGGCCGCGACGGCACGCGCATGCTGACGGTTCCGAACATCAAGGACGCCGGTTCGCTTGATTTTCAGGCGTTCATGGCCGCATTCGACGACATTGTCGACCGCGCGCGCCGCGGCAAACTGGTTCCCGAGGATTTCCAGGGCACCACGGTTTCACTGACAAACCCCGGAACCGTGGGCACCGTGGCGTCGGTTCCGCGGCTGATGGCCGGGCAGGGCGCGATTATCGCAACCGGGGCGATCGACTACCCCGCGGGATACCAGGGCGCGTCGGACGAAACGCGTGCGGCGCTGGGTCTGAGCAAGGTGATGACGATCACCTGCACGTACGACCACCGCATCATCCAGGGCGCGGAATCCGGGCTGTTCCTGGGGCGCGTGCAGGCGCTCTTGCAGGGAGAGCACGATTTCTACACCGGCATTTTCAGAGACCTGAAAGTGCCGTACCGGCCCGTGAGATGGGAGCCCGACCGCGGCGGCGTGGCCGCGGGCGGGGGCGAGCGCGAGCGCGCGTCCGGCATCGCAAAGCAGGCAGCGGTTCTACAGCTCATCAATGCATACCGCGTGCGCGGTCACCTGATCGCCGACCTCGACCCGCTGGGGCGCGAGCCGGGCTATCACCCTGAACTCGATCCCGCCACCTGGGGGCTGACGATCTGGGATCTCGACCGGGAGTTCCTGACCGGCAACCTCGGCGGGGCCGAGGGCGGCGAAGTGGCCACGCTGCGCCGGACGCTCGAGACGCTCCGCCGCACGTATTGCGGCCGGCTCACCTGCGAATACATGAACATCCAGGCGCCGGAGCAGAAGCGCTGGCTTCAGCAGCGGATGGAGCCGGCGGAGAATTCCTGGCCGCTGGAGCCGGCGGCGCGCAAGCGCGTCTTGCAGCGGCTGATCGAAGCCGAGGAGTTCGAGCATTTTCTGCACTCGAAGTGGGTGGGCCACAAGCGGTTCGGCCTGGAAGGCGGCGAGAGCGCCATTGCGATTCTGGACGAGGTGATGCACCGCGCGGCGGCGAGCGGCGCCTCGGAGATCGTCATGGGCATGGCGCATCGCGGCCGCCTGAACGTGCTTGCGAACCTGCTCGCGAAACCGCTCCAGCAGATCTTCTCCTATTTCGAAGAAGCCGACCCGGAGAGCATACAGGGATCAGGCGACGTGAAGTATCACGTAGGCACGTCGGGTGTGCGGACGCTCGAGGACGGCAGCACGCTTGCCGTTTCGCTGTCGCCGAACCCAAGCCACCTCGAGGCCGTCGACCCGGTGGTGGAAGGAATCGTCCGGCCCAAGCAGGACCGCATCGGCGACACCAGGCGGGAACGCGTAATTCCCGTGCTGGTGCATGGAGATGCCGCGTTTGCGGGCCAGGGGGTGGTCGCCGAGACGCTGAATCTGTCGCAGCTCGAGGGCTATCGCACGGGCGGCACGATACACCTGGTGATAAACAATCAGATCGGCTTTACGACATCGCCGGCGGAGGCGCGCTCGACGCTGTACTCCACCGACGTTGCGCGGATGGTGCAAGCTCCGGTTTTTCACGTAAACGGCGACGATGCGGAGGCGTGCGCGCGGGCCGCGCAGCTTGCCTTCGACTACCGGCGCGAGTTCGGAAAAGACGTCGTGATCGACATGGTGTGCTATCGCCGCCACGGCCACAATGAGGCGGACGACCCCAGCTACACGCAGCCCGTAATGTACCGCAAGATCCGCGAGCATCCATCGGTGACCACGCTCTACGCCGAACAACTGGTGCGCGAGGGCGTGCTGGCGGAGGAAGATGTCGCGGCGATGCGCAGTGCTTACCAGGCGCGCCTTGCCGAAGCGTTCGCGGCGGCGCAGCAGCACGCCGAGACGTATGTGGTTCGCGAAGTGAGCCCGGTGACGGCGGAAGAAGCCGGCGCCATACGCCCGTACACAGCCGTCGAGCGCCGCGTGCTCGCCGCGGTGGTGGGGGCGCTCTCGCGGTTCCCGGACGATTTCCATTTGCACCCGAAGCTGCGCAACTTCGTCGAGCGCAGGCGCCAGGCGTTCGAAGCGGGCGGGCCGGTCGATTGGGCGTTTGCCGAGGCGCTGGCGTTCGGAAGCCTGGTTGTCGAGGGTACGCACGTGCGGCTGAGCGGCCAGGATTCCAGCCGCGGCACGTTCTCGCAGCGGCACGCGGTGTTTTCGGACTACGAGGACGGGCACGAGTACTGCCCGTTGCAGCACATCGCGCCGGACCAGGCTCGTTTCGAGGTCTACGACAGCCTGCTCAGCGAATATGCAGTGCTCGGATTCGAGTTCGGCTACTCGCTGGGCGACCCGCTGGCGCTGGTGATCTGGGAGGCGCAGTTCGGCGATTTTGCCAACGGGGCGCAGATCATGATCGATCAGTTCCTGGTGGGAAGCGAAGCCAAGTGGGGCCAGCCGAGCGGCCTGGTGCTGCTGCTGCCGCACGGCCTCGAGGGGCAAGGCCCGGAGCACTCGAGCGCCCGTGTGGAGCGGTTCCTGCAACTCGCCGCCGGAGAGAACATCCAGGTGGTGAACCCGTCCACGCCGGCGCAGTATTTCCATGTCCTCAGGCGGCAGATGCACGGCGGGCGCGACCGGCGCGGCGTGCGCAAACCGCTCATCGTACTCACGCCGAAAAGCCTGCTGAGGCACCCGCGGGCGGTGTCGCAGGTGGACGAACTGGCCGGCGGCAGCTTCCGCGAGGTGGTCGGGGAAACCGCGCCGCAGGCGCCGGATTCGGTGCGGCGGCTTGTGCTGTGTTCCGGGAAGCTGTACTACGAACTAGCCGCGGCGCGCGAGCAGAAGAAAGCGCAGGGAGTGGCGATCGCCAGGGTGGAGCAACTCTACCCCTTCCCGGGCGCGCAGGTTCAGGGGATCATCGCGCGGTATCCGGAGACGGCGGAGGTGGCCTGGGTGCAGGAGGAGCCCTGGAACATGGGACCGTGGCGGTTCGTGCGGGAGCAGATCCAGCCGCTGATCGCCGAGAGCCGGCGTGTGCTGCGGTACATAGGGCGGCCGGAGAGTTCGAGCCCCGCCACGGGGCTGCACCGCAGGCACGTGCAGGAGCAGAACGCGATTATCGAGGCGGCGCTGGCGTTCGGTTGATGAATGCCGGAAAGAAGCCCGGCCCGCGCGGATTTCGTGCATAATGGCCCGAATGGAAGACGCATTCGGCGGTAAACTTCTGGTCTCGCAGGAAATGGTGACGACGGCGTTCACGCTGGACGGCTACCGGATAGTGCGCAACATCGGGGTGGTTCGCGGCGTGGTGGTGCGTTCGCGGTCGCTGCTGGGCACCATCGGCGCGTCGCTGCACACGATCGTTGGCGGCAACATCACGCTGTTTACGGAGCTGTGCGAGCGCACGCGCCGGGAGGCCTTCGACCTGATGCGCGAGCACGCGGCCGAAGCGGGCGCGAACGCGATCATCGGGGCGCGCTACGATGCGACCGACGTCATGGCTAGCGTAACCGAGGTTCTCGCGTACGGGACGGCGGTGGTGGTGGAACCGGCCGGCCGGATCTAAGAGCTCAGGTGTACTCGCGCCCCCAAACGTCTCAAAACACGGTATTATGTAAATGTAGCTCCAGACAGGTGTGCGCCTCCCGGGAGGGCCCGAGCCCGGCCCGAGAAGACCTCGGTCCGGGGCTGCGAAACACTAGATGCACGAACGCTTAAGCGTGCTAATCGCGATGCCGGAATCCGGCGGTTGCGGCGCATTCGGACTGCGGCCGCTTTCGACGGCAGCGGCGTCGCGTTCCGCATCCGTGCAACACCAACACGAGGAAATGGCCGCCGCCGGGCGGCCCGGCGCAGCGCACGACGCCGCGCGCACAGCCCCGGCCGGGCGCCATGCCTGAGGAAAGTTCTCAATGAATGAGAAGTTGAAGATCGCCGTTTTCGTGGACTATGACAACATCGAAATCGGCGTCAAATCCACGCTGCAACGCGAATTTGACGTTGCGGCAGTACTAGAAGCGCTGAAGGAACGCGGCGACCTTGTCGCCAAGTTCGCATACGCCGATTGGGGCCGCCAGGAGGGCGCGAAGCGCCAGATGGCGGAAAACGCGGTCCAGATGGTTCAGCGAGTCCCCTCGCCAAGAGGCGATAAGAACGGCGCCGACATTAATCTTGCGCTGGACGCCCTCGAGATGGCGTTCACGCACCCCCACATCAACGCTTTCGCCATAGTCAGCGGCGACAGCGACTTTATTCCCCTGGTCAACAAGCTGAAGGAGTACGGCAAGACGATTTTCGTCGTCGGCGGCCGCGCTTTTACCAGCACGATTCTGCAAAAGAACTGCCACGAGTTCATCAGTTTCGAGGTGCTGACCGACGACGGCTCGCGCGGCGAGTCACGGCCGCAGCGGCACTCGCAACAGCAGCCGCAGCAACAGCCCCAGCAGCAACAGCAGCAGAGCCGCCGCGAACGCCAGCGCGAACGCCGGCAGTCGCTTGAACTTCCGCAGGCCATGCCGCTGGTAGAACGCGCATTGCAGGTGCTGGAGCGCCGCGAGGTGACGCCGCAGCTCGGCTTGCTCAAATCGACCATGCTTCAGCTCGACTCGGCATTCAGCGAGCGCGCTTACGGCGCGGGCAGCTTCACCGAGTTTGTTGAGAAGCTGCGCGACGCCGGCTTCGTAAACGTTTCCGGCGAAGAGGGCCGGTACGTGATCGAGCGCAAGGGGGAGGCGGCGAAGGCCGCCGTCGAGCCGCTCCATAAGCCGGAGGAGATCCTTTCGGTCTTGCGCGACGTGCTCGAAGAGCACCGCCTTGAACTCGATGCCGGCCGGCCGGCGGAGGACCTGGAGCAGTGGGTGAAAGAAACCCAGCCGGATTTCGAGCCGGCCCGTTACGGTTTCCAGGAATTCGCCGAGCTGCTGAACTACGCGCAGGACAAGCTGGTGGTTCGTGTTGAACCCACCGAGGACAAGGGCCTGCTGGTCCACCTCGGCGCCGAGTTTTATCCGCCGGCCCCGCCGGAGCCGACGCCGGAAGAGCTGGCTGCGCAGCACGTCGACACCGAAGAAGACGAGAAGCAGCCGGAGACCAATGTCGGGCCGCCGCTGTTCAACCCCGAACCGCCGCCCAAGCGGAAGCGCACACGCAAGGCCGCTGCGGCCAAGACGCCGCGCAAGCGCACCGCAAAAGCCGCCTCGACGGCCGTAAAGAAGCGTGCTCCGAGGAAGCGGAGCACGCCCGCTTCGCGCCCGCCCGCGTCAGAATAGATCTATGATTGAACTCCTGTCGCCCCCGGGCTCGCCCGTGCCCCGGGGGCCTTACTCTCCTGCTGTTCGCGCGGGCGATTTTCTTTTCATCTCCGGCCAGGGTCCTCTGGACCGGGAGAGCAACCAGCTCTCGTTCGGCGACATACGCCACGAGACGCGGCTGGTTCTGTCGAATATCCGCTTTATCCTCGAGGGCTGCGGCGCGTCGATGTCGGACGTAGTGAAGGTTACCGTGTACCTGGCCGATGCCAAGGACTTCGCGGCGATGAACGAGGTGTACGCGGAAATGTTCGAGGGGCACCGCCCGGCGCGGACCACCGTGGAGGCGCAGTTTGTCGCGCCGCCGATGAAGGTGGAAATCGACGTGATCGCGTATAAGCCGAAGTAAAGCCGCGGAAGATATTGCGGGGCCCGGACCGGCCCGTGGAGCTGCGGCCGGGCCGCATTCCAAAGAGAGCCGCCTGCGTGACGGGCACACTGCCGTGCCCTTCGTAACCGCTCCGTAATCGCTTTTGCGGCTGAGTCCGAGACCCGATCAGTAAAATCAGAGGATTACTAAACCGGCTTGCGCGGCAACTCGATTGCTTCTACAGGGCGCGGAGGTGGTTATGACGAAACTTCTCACCGCCGCGGCGCTCGCTCTGGTGCTGGCGGCGTGCCCGGGGCTGGCGCAACGCCGCGGCGGGACGCGCGGCGGCGGATCCGCCGGCGGCGCGCGGCTCGGCGCGCCCGCCCAAACGCGCACCATGCAGCAGGATCGCATCCGGCAGCGCACTGGTACGATGCAGCAGGACCGCACTCGGCGGCAGGACCGCATCCGTGAGCAGAGCCAGGACCAGACCCGGCGCCGGGATCGAATCCAGCAAGAGGATCGGGATCGCCTGATGCAGCAGGATCGCGTCCGGCAGGATGCCGGCGGCGCCGCGGCGCAGGATCGGGACCGAACGCAGCAGCGGGACCGCGATCGCGATCGACAGCCGTGAAACGTGCAAGCGCGGCGCATCCCGGGAGCCCGCGCTGCTGGCGTGAGGTGCGGCGGTCCCGAAACCGCCGCATCTTCATATCCGGCCCCGGGGCTGCCGGAGCGCCGCTAGGCTCTGCCGGCGAGAAAGTAGTCCACTTCGGCGCGAGTGGGGATGGAGGCCTGCGCGCCCGCGCGGGTCACCGAGATTGCCGCCGACGCGCTCGCGAACTGAAGCGCCTCCTGAATGCCCGCGCCCTCGGCGAGCGCAACCGCGAGCCCGGCGTTAAAGATATCGCCGGCGGCGGTTGAATCGCGCACCTCCACCTGAAACGCGGGGATGTGTATCTGCCGCTTGCCGTCGTCATAGAGGCAGCCCTGGTCGCCGAGCTTGAGAATCACCGCGTGCGCGCCCATGCCCCGCAGCGAGCGCGCAAGCGCCGGAGCATCGCCCAGGCGCACTCGGGCGCGGGGAAGTCCCAACAGCATCAGAGCCTCGGTCTCGTTCGGCGTCAGGATGGCGGCCAGTTCCAGCGACTCGTGCGAGAGCGGCTGCGCGGGCGCCGGATCCAGAATGGTTTGCGCGCCCTCGTCACGCGCCAGCGCCATCGCCGCGCGCACAGTCTCGAGCGGCGTTTCCAGTTGGAACAGCGCAAACCGCGCTCCCTTGATCGCGCTGCGCAGCGACTCCACCTCCGAGGCGCGCAGTTCGAGGTTTGCGCCCGGCGCAACAACTATCGAGTTTTGCCCGGCCGCATCCACCCAAATCAGCGCGACTCCGGTCGGCTGCGATTTCGTGCCGCACACGGCGGACACGTCCACGCCCGCGGCCGAGAGGCTCGCGCGCAGGTGATCGGCGAACAGGTCGTAGCCGACGCGCCCGGCCATCCGCACGGCGACGCGCCCGGCGCCGAGGCGGCCCGCGGCGCAGGCCTGGTTGGCGCCCTTGCCGCCGGGAGTCATGATGAAATCGCGGCCGAGGACGGTTTGGCCGGGCGCGGGCAACTCCTTCACGCGCACGACGAAATCCATGTTGAGGCTGCCGACGACGGCGATTGCGGGCGTCATCTCGATGCTCCGGTCTTCAGCTCAGACTTGGAATCGGGCTGCCGGGCCTCCCTCATAGGCCTCATCGGCTTCGCGAAAACGGCATTTAAGGGGCGCTTCACTTTCCGAGGTCGATGCCGAGCTTTTTCAGTTCCTCGGCGTAGTAGCGGCGGTACAGCAGATCGTATTCCTCGGTGCCTTCGGCGATCTCACGTTTTTGCGAGCGGATCTTCTGCCGCGCCGCGCGCTCCACGCGATCTTCCATTTGCAGCAGTCCTGTAATCTCGCGGACAAGTTCGAGCCGGACCTCGTTCGGCTGCTTCTTCAGCCGCACCTCGCGCGACTTGCGAAGCATCGAGACGATCTTGTGCGAGATGTCGATCACCTTGTCGCGCGAGAGCCGCATCGCGTCGCCCGTGTCGCGCCCCGCCGCCCGGATCACCTTGCGCTGCGTGATAAGCGTGTTCTTTATGCGGCGGAACATCTCCTGGTAGCTGACGCCCTCGCGGCGCATGTAGTCCTGATACTGCTCGAGGATGTCGCGCACCTCGTCGTTGAGGCGGTCCTCCACTTGAAGCTCGTCGATGATTACGTTTGAGATCTGCTCGGCTACGGTTTGGGGCTCGACGGTCTCGATGAAAGCCGGCGCCAGTTGCTTGACGAGCTGGCGTGAGAGGTAGGCGACGAATTCCTTCGCAAGTAGCATTCAGTCCGCAAGTCAGTGTATCAAAAGGGCCGCCGGACCCGCAGATTCAAGGCGCCGGAGGGCCGGTTCCCGCGGCCGCGGCGCGCCTCAAAACGCGCGGATGGTGTAGGTTACGCGTATGCCGCGCCCGGGCTCGGGCGCGAGGTCCTTGATGAAGGACAAGTGGTTGCGGTACAGCGTGTTCGCGGCGTTGTTCACCTCGCAGGTAAAGACATGCAGCAGGTGGTGAGTCGCGTAACTGTACGATCCCGCCAGATTGACAAGCGCGTATCCCGCCGTAGGCGTCTCAGTAGGAAACACGTCGCGCTGCGCGTTTGCGAGGACCAGCTCGGGCCGCAGGCTGAAGCTGCCGCGGTGGAAATCGAGCCCCACGCGCCCGCGCGCCGGCGGAATTCTCGGCAGCGGAATGGAGCCCGCCCGAAGCTCAGCATCGACGGTGTCGAAGCCAAGGTTCAGCCACAGCTCGCGGGCGAGCAGGAGGCCGGCGCTCGCCTCGCCTCCCGCATAACGCGCGCCCGCCTGGCGGTAATCCGCCTCGAGGAGGCCCTCCTCGATGCGCCCCGCCGGGGCGAGGTAAACAAAGTCGTCCAGGCGGTAGTAAAACAGGTTCACCTCGCCGCGCACCCGCCGGGCCTGGTGGCGCACGGAGAGTTCAATGCCGTTGCCGAGTTCGCGTTTGAGATTCGCGTTGCCCACCTCGAACGCCAGATTGCCCGGGTGCGGCCCGTAGTTGTACAACTCCTCGAGAGCCGGCGCGCGGAAGGAGCGCGTGTAGTTCACCGCGAGCGCGCCGCCGGTCCACAGGCCGGCATTGGCGCCGGCCGCGGCCGAAACGCCGTCGAAGCTGCGCGCCGGAGCGCCCATGGGCGAGTAGCCCGTGTGCTCGTAGCGCGCGCCGAACTGAAGCTTCACGGGCTCAAGGTTTACTTCCTCGAGAGCGAAGACGGCGGCGCCCCGCTGGTCTACCGGGGGCGACAGCCGTTCCGCGCCCAGCGTATTATAGTCGCGGGCGGCGGTGTAGAAACCGAAACGGCCGGACAGGCGGCCGATGCGGCGCTGCTCGAACGTGCCGCGGGTGGTGAACTGGCGGTTGAAGAAGCGCGTGCCCACCTCGGCGCCTTCCAGTTCGGAGTGCGTCCAGCCGGTGTAGCCGGCGTTGACCTCCGCGCGCTCGATGCCGCGCGCGAACGCGTTCCGGCTTCCGTGGAAACGCACCTCCTGCCGCCGGAAGGTCAGGTTTATGTCGGCATTAGAGCCCGGCTCGGCGAACGGAACGCCGTATTTACCGTGCTGAATGCCATAGTTCACGCCGAAGGAGTTGCGCTCGCCGTAGCGCGCGAGCGAGCCGAACGCGGTCTCGATATCGGAGTGCGAGTTATAGACCTCGCCCAGAGGCGTCGAGTAGTTGCCCGCGCGGTTGCCTCCCCCGTCCACCGAGGCGAGCCAGCGGCCAGACCCGAGTTCGAATCCGCCGCTGCCGCCGGCAAACGAGTTGACGCTTCCGCCGTTGCCCGTCAGGTAACCTCGAAAGCCCTCGTGCGGATGTTCATGCAGTTCGTGGTGGCCGGAGATCACGTTTACGACGCCGCCGATGGCGGTGCTGCCGTAAAGCAGCGTCGCCGGCCCTCGGACGATCTCGATTTCGTCGACGGCTCCCGGGTTGAGCGGTTCGCCGTGATCGCCCGACTGCGACGAGACGGTCCCGGTGGGCAAACCGTCTTGCAGAACCAGCACGCGATCGCCGTCGAAGCCGCGGATAACGGGACGCGTAGTGCCGGGCCCGAAGCTGCGTTTTGCGACTCCCGGTTGGCCGTCGATTGCGTCACCGAGCGACGTGGCCTGGCGTGTGGCCAGTTGCAGAGAGTCCACTGCGGTCACCGGCTGGAACGTTTCGAGCGCGGTTTGCTCGCGGCCGGAGGCGGTGACGGTGACCTGCGTATGCACCACGCCCAGACTCAACTGGAAATCGAGCGCGGCCTCCTGGCCGGGTTCGAGTTGCACGGTGCGGGTTTCGTCCGCCATCGCGTGCATGTGCGCCACCACGTGATAACGGCCCGGCGCGAGGTTATCGAACGTGTAGCGTCCTTCGATGCCGGTGTCGGCCGTGCGGCGCAACTCCACTATGCTGACTGTGGCGTGCTGGAGCGCCTCGCCGGTATTGGCCAGGGTGACCACGCCGGTAAGCGTTGCGGTTTGCGGTTGGGCCGCCAGGGCCGCCGCGAGCGTGCAAACACAGATTACCGCGCACACAGATATATCCCTCCTCTGTCTTGGCGACTGTCCTTACCTGATTGTTCGAAGGAAGACTATGCGGGCGGCGCCCGCGGCGGCGAATAGTCCGCTGCCGGAGACGAGCAGCCCGCCGGCGGTTGCGGTTCGATGCGGCAGGCCACCGCGGCGAACGGCTCCATCAAGTGCACAGGGCCTTTGGGCTGCGCGGCCGAGGCCGAGTTGTGCGTGGCGGCGCAGACGGCGCAGGAATGGTCGTAATGCTCGTGCAGGCACACGTTGGCCGTCAATACGAACAGCAGTGCAGCGACGATCCAAATGCGCCGGCTGGTCATCATCGGGGCCCGTTCACACGCGCCCGCTCAAACCCTTTGATGTGCACGGTGGCGCAGCGGGCGGTTTTTAATGCAAATCGCCTGCCGGCTCCGGACACCTTGCTTAAGCATACACGAGTTACTGTTGTATACTTCCGTCAGGGCTGTGCCCGCCGGGTGTTCCGATGTACCGGGCCGGCGGATCGATTGCGCAGGGATACCGAAGTAAGTAGAGGGCAGAGAGGGAGCTGTGCGCGTTCACCTTGTAAATCCGAGCGACATCGCCTTCGGAACCGCTGTCATAACCCCGCGCTGGCTGTTTGTGCTAGCCGCCGCGACGCCTCCGGAATTCGGCGAACCGGTTCTCGTCGACGAAACGCTGGCGCCGGCCGTTCCGGACAGTATTTCGGCGGGCGACATAGTCGGCATCAGCATCCACACGGCCAATGCGCTGCGCGGATTCGAAGTCGGGCGCCTGGCTCGCAAACGCGGCGCCTGGGTCGTCTTCGGCGGCATTCACGCGACGCTTTTTCCGGAGGAAGCCTACGAGCATGGCGGCGCGTACGCGGTGGTAAGAGGGGACGGCGATGTGGTGTGGGCGCGGGTGGTGCGCGACTGCGCGGCCGGGAATCCAGGACGCCTGTACGAAGGCGGCCGCGTCGCTCCTGCGGGCTTCGTCCCGGCGCGTTGGGCTCTCCTCGACCCGAAGCGATACATGTGGGCCTCCGTGCAGACGGTGCGCGGATGCCCCAAACACTGTTCCTTCTGCTCCGTGTGGCGAACCGACGGCCGGCAGCCCCGCCAGGCGGCTGTCGACAGCATCGTTGCCGAGATCGTCGAGTTGCGGCGGAAGGGAATCCGGTTCATTGCACTGGCCGACGACAATTTCTATCCCGTGACCCTGACGGATATCGCGGTAGCCGAGCAGAACGGCAATGCTGGCCGGGCGGCGGCGCTCCGCCGGCTTCGCGCCGGGAGGTTCGAGCTGCTGGAGCGGCTCGCGGAGCTGCCCCGCGACCTGATCTACTTCACGCAGGTCACCATGGAGGCCGCCGAGGACCCGCTGTTCCTCGACGCCATGGCGAGAGCGCACATAAAGGGCGTGCTCGTTGGGGTGGAGGCGGTGACGCCCGAGGGTCTGAAGGCCGTTTTCAAGGATTTCAATCTCTCCGGCGACAGCCTGGCGGCACGCCTTCGTGCGTTCAGAGATCACGGCGTGCACGTCTCGGGCTCGTTCATCTTCGGGCTGCCGACCGATCGCGCGGAAACCTTTGCAGCCACCGCCGAACTCGCCAAGAAGGCCAACCTGACGTTCGCGCAATTCGTCACGCTGACTCCTCACCCGGGCACGATCGATTTCGAGCGGTGGGAGAAGGCCGCCGGCCCAGGCGTGCGGCGCGTCAACGGCATACCCGTTACGCGCTACTGGCTCATCCCAGGCCACATGCGGCCGAAGATCTACACCCCGCACCCGACCATGAGCCCGGACGAGATTCGGGAGCGCACGCAGGCCGTCTGGGACGACTTCTACCGTCTCGGTGAGATCTGGAAGCGCATCAGGGGCGCCGGGCGCACACGCGACCGCCTGATCCTGCTGTTCATGTCCAAGCTGTACCGGCAGATGTACGGCAATACCGGCATAGCCACGGACAGCGCCCGGCGCGCCAAGGCCAGACTGTGGGCACGCTGGCTCGCGGCGGCCGCGCGCAGGCTGTTCCAGGCGAAACCAATGCCGGAACTGCGCGCGCCAGGCCCCCGGGCCGGGCATTTTCAACAGGCCGCGCCGGCGCTGTAGTTATCTGGTCTCTCCGCCGGGAACCAAACCGTGCGCGGCAAGCACAGCCCGGCCTGCGGGACTGGTCAGGAACCGGAGGAACTCGCGCGCGAGCGCTGGATTCTTGGAACCGGCCAGCACCGCGCCGGTCTGCCGGATAGGAGCGTGGGTGCCTGCGGAAACGAGGCTGCCGCCGCGGTCGAAGACGAGCGACCAGGCGGTGAGCGCCACGTCGGCGTTTCCGCTCTCGGCGAATTGCAGCGCCTGGCGCACGTTTTCCGCGTAGATCAGCTTGGGCTGGAGCTGATTCCATAGTCCGGTTTTCTGAAGCGCCTCGCGTGCGGCGATGCCGTGCGGCGCGTGAGCGGGGTTTGCGATGGCTATGCGCTTGATATTCCCGGCCGTGAGCTGCTTCAGGTCCTGGACCGAGCCGGAAGCGGACCACAGTCCCAGCCGGCCCACGGCGTAGGCGGACACGGTGGCGGGATCGAGCTTGCCGGCACTCGCCAACCGGCGGACATACTCTTCATTCGCAGAGAGGTAGACGTCGTATGGCGCGCCCTGCTCGATTTGGCGGGCCAGCATGCCGCTGGCAGCGAACACCAACTTGACCGGGTTGCCCGTCGCTTTCTGAAAAGCGTCCGAGAGCGGCTTTCCCATGCCGGCTATATCACCGGCGGCGGCGACCAGGAGGGTCTCGGAGTTGCTGGATGGGCGGGGCGCCGGGCAGCCGGGAGCGAAGGCGAGCAAGGCTGCGAGGGCTAGTGTACGAGAACTTGACAATAACCCACTAAACTTTGATAATAGGGATGTGCTAAGGAGGGCGCCCAAGCCGGCCCTCCGCTGGATTAACAAATCCATTTCGCCCATCATTCTAGGAGGCTGGGAGGGCAATGAGCAAGATTATTGGAATAGATCTGGGGACGACCTACTCCGCTGTAGCCGTCATGGAGGGCGGCCAGCCCGTGGTGATTCCCAATCAGGAAGGCGCGCGCACTACCCCGAGCGTGGTCGCGTTCACCAAGACCGGAGAGCGGCTGGTGGGGCAAGTGGCAAAGCGCCAAGCTATTACGAATCCCGAGAACACGGTTTTCTCGATCAAGCGTTTTATGGGGCGCCGGTACGAGGAGATTCCGGATGAAGCGCGGCTGGTGCCTTACAAGGTGGTCCGGGGCGAACACGGCGACGCGCGCGTGGAGATCATGGGCAAGCAGTACTCGCCGCCGGAGATCTCCGCCATGATTCTGACGAAGCTGCGCGAGGCGGCCGAGTCGTATTTGGGCCAGAAGATCACCCAGGCCGTGATCACCGTGCCGGCATACTTCAACGACGCGCAGCGGCAGGCCACCAAGGACGCCGGCAAGATCGCCGGGCTGGAGGTGATGCGCATCATCAACGAGCCGACGGCAGCCGCGCTGGCATACGGGCTTGATAAGAAGAAGAACGAGACGATCGCGGTATACGACTTCGGCGGCGGCACGTTCGACATCTCCGTGCTGGAGGTTGGCGAAGGGGTTGTCGAGGTCAAGTCAACGAACGGCGACACTCACCTGGGCGGCGACAACATCGACCAGCGCATCATGGAGTGGATAATCGGCGAGTTCAAGAAGGAGAACGGCATCGATCTTTCAAAGGACCAGATGGCGCTCCAGCGCCTGAAGGAAGCGGCCGAGAAGGCCAAGATCGAGCTGTCGACGGTACTCGAGACCGAGATCAACCTGCCGTTCATAACCGCGGACCAGACCGGCCCGAAGCACCTTGTGATCAAGCTCACCCGGGCGCGTTTCGAGCAGATGGTGCAGGATATCCTGAACCGCTCGCTCGAGCCCTGCCGCAAGGCGCTCGAGGATGCGGGTCTGGATCCCCAGAAGATCGATGAAGTGGTTCTGGTGGGCGGTTCGACGCGCATCCCGCGCGTGCAGCAGATGGTTCGCGAGTTCTTCGGCAGGGAACCGCACAAGGGAGTGAACCCGGACGAAGTCGTCGCGGTTGGCGCGGCGGTCCAGGGCGGGGTGCTCCGCGGCGAGGTAAAAGACGTGCTGCTGCTCGACGTGACCCCGCTTTCGCTCGGGATTGAAACGCTGGGCGGCGTGATGACCACGCTGATCCCGCGCAACACGACCATTCCGACGCGCAAGAGCGAGGTGTTCTCGACGGCGTCGGACAACCAGACCTCGGTGGAGATCAAGGTCTACCAGGGCGAGCGTTCGATGGCCGCGGACAACCGGCTGCTGGGCGTATTCCAACTGGTCGGAATTCCGCCGGCGCCGCGCGGCATCCCGCAGATCGAGGTGACGTTCGACATCGACGCCAACGGCATCCTGAACGTGACCGCGAAGGATCGCGCCACCAACAACGAGCAGAAGATTACCATTACATCCTCCTCGGGCCTGTCTAAGGAAGAGGTGGAGAAGATGGCAAAAGACGCCGAGATGCACGCCTCCGAAGACCGCCGGAAGAAGGAGGAGATAGATGCGCGCAACCAGGCGGACTCGCTCGTGTACAGTGTCGAGAAGATGTTGAAGGAACACCGCTCGAAGATCTCCGAGGCGGACGCCAGAGAGGTGGAGGCGGCGCTCGACGCCACGCGTTCGGCCATGAAGGAAGGCGGCGTCGAACGCATCAATCAGGCACGCGAGCGGCTGCAAACGGCGAGCCACAAGCTGGCCGAGGCGATGTACCGGGCATCTGCGCAGCCGGGCGGCGGCGCCGGGGAGAAGCCAGGCGGCGCGGGTGCGGCGGGGGCCGGAACCTCGGGCGACGGCGCCAAGAAGGATAACGTCGTCGACGCCGAGTTTGTAGACGTAGACGAAGACAAGAAGCAGAGCTAATTACCGGATTGGCGCGGAGCGGGAACCGCTGCTCCGCGCCCGCCCGGGTTTGGGGTACGAGATGCCAGCCGCGACGCACGACTATTACAAGACGCTCGGGGTCGAGCGATCGGCCAGCCAGGACGAGATCCGCAAGTCGTACCGCAAGCTGGCGCGCAAGTATCACCCCGACCTTAACCCGGGCGACAAGGCCGCCGAAGAACGATTCAAACAGGTTCAGGAAGCGTACGACGTTCTGAGCGACCCGAAGAAGCGGCAGACCTACGACCAGTTCGGTTTCTACTCCGAGCACGCGCAGCCGGGCCCCCAGCCGGGCGGACCGGGGATGGGCTTCGAGGGGTTCGATTTTTCGGATCTGTTCACGCGTGCGGGTGCGGCGGGGCGCGCCGGAGCGGGCGGCGGGCCGCGCGGCGCCGAGTTCAGCTTTCACGACGTATTCAGCAGCTTGTTCGGCGGCCGGGCGCAGCGAGCCCAGGAGCGCGCGGCGCCACAGAAGGGCACGGACCTCGAATACGCGCTGAACATAGATTTCTGGCAAGCCATCCGCGGAACTCAGATAACGCTGAACATCGCGCGGCAGGAGACGTGCTCCACCTGCGGGGGCACCGGTTCGGCGGGTACGGGCACGACGATCTGTCCCGAGTGCAACGGGACCGGCACCGTTACGCAGATGGCCGGCGCGATGCGCTTCAGCCTTTCCTGCCCGCGCTGCGGCGGCACCGGCCGGCTGAGAAACGTCTGCCCCGTCTGCCACGGCGACGGGCGTATATCGCGGCCCGACACCGTCGAAGTTCGCATACCCCCGGGCGTGCATACCGGATCGCGGCTGCGAGTGGCGGGCAAGGGGAACGCGGGTACGATGGGCGCGCCTGCCGGGGATCTTTACATCACCATTCGCGTGGAGCCCCATCCGTTTTTCCAGCGCGAGGGAGACAACATCAACATCACCGTCCCGGTGACGGTGACCGAAGCGAGTTTGGGCGCCAAGATCGAGGTCCCCACCATCGACGGCACCCGAGCGCTGCTCAAGGTGCCGCCGGGCACGCACAGCGGGCAGAAGTTCCGTATGCGCGAGAAAGGCGTGTTCAACTCGCGCAAAAACGCGCGGGGCGACCAGATTGTGGAGGTCGTCGTGCAGCCGCCCAAGGTCCGCGACGAGCGCACGAAAGAGATACTGCGCGAGCTGGCGCGGCTCAACCCCGAGGATCCGCGGGCCGAAATCTGGAGCCAGGTGTCGTAATGCCTAAGAAGACCAGAGCGGCGTTCATGATCTCCGCGGTGGCGGAGCAGTACCAGATCCATCCGCAGACGCTGCGCCTGTACGAGCGCGAGGGCTTGCTGAAGCCGTCGCGCAGCGAAGGCAACACGCGCCTGTACACGGAGGAGGACCTGGAACGGCTCGAGGTGATTCTCAAGCTGACGCGGGATTTCGGCGTTAACCTGGCCGGCGTCGAGATCATTCTGAACATGCGCGAGAAGATGGCGGCGATGCAGGCGCAGATAGAGGAGTTCATCCGCACGCTAAACGAGGAGCTGGCCGTGCGCCTGCCCGAGACCGCGCCGCGCCAGGCGAACACTCTTATTCCGGTTATCTCGGTCCCCTCGGCAGCGCAGACGCGCGCCGCGGCAAAGAGAAAAAAAAGTTAGCCGGGGAGTTTCCGCACAAACGTAACCGGGCCGCGATCTGGAACCGTTCGATGGGGGCTGGAGCACCGGGCGCGGACGCAGAAGGCCGCCGCAGGCCGAAGCCGTCCCGGCACGGCCCAAAAACGCAAAAACCGCATCGGGGTATATTCCCCGATGCGGTTTGCCCGTTGTAGGGCTGGGATCCGGCGGCGGGCTGGCTGGAACAGAGCACCCGCTTCGCGTTCATCCGTGGAGAGGCCCGCGTCCAATAAGTCCTTTCCACGAAAGCCAGTGCAGGCTCCGCAACCACTGATCCCCGGAGAGGCCGTCAGTCCCCTTCGTCTCGGGGCGCCCGAGAAGCTCCAAAAAAAGACCCTCTGTTGCAACCTGCAACCGGAGATTCAGGGCCGGCGATTACCAAACAACGGCTCCCGCAAGCACATGTCTTCTCTCAGCCCGTTACTGCCGTTGCCTGTTGCAGCAGAGGGCAGGTTGAAAGAGCTTCTTCGATTCATCTCCACTTCAGCACGCACCGTGCCATCTGTCGCACGCCCGCATGTATTTGAAAACGTTGACATTTCAAAAGCCGCCGTGAAAACGCGTCTGTGGCCGCCCACTGTGGACGTGTGTCAGTGTGACACAATCGATCCGAAAGCCATGACGCGGCGAACCTTCGCGGCCCTTGCCGCGGCTGCCGGAAGAGGCGCCGGCGGGGAGCCGTTCCACGTCTATCGCGACCACCCGCGTCTGTTTCTGACCCCTGCGCGCCTGCGGCGCCTCAAGCGCGACCGGGAACGCCGCACGGAGCGCTGGGAGCGGTTCGAGACGCTCATCTCGCGCGGCGAGGGCCTGCCCGAACCCGGATTCGCCTATGCGCTTCATTTCCAGGTTGCCGGCGACGCGGCATCCGCCGGACGCGCGGTACGGTTCGCCGAGGACAGCCCCGACGTGCGCCAGGCGGCTATCGTCTGCGATTGGTGCCCGAACGCGGAACGGGTTGAGGCGCGCCTGAAGGCGGAGCTCGCCGGCGGGTCCGCGGGCACCGTGGATGAAGCCCGCCGGCGCACGCTTGCGGCAGTCGCCACCGGGAACGCGCCGGTGCTGGAGCGCACGGTGCGCGAGTGGTGGAGCGGGCAGATCGCCCCGGCGCTGAACTCCGGCGCCGAGGCTGTCCGCCGCAACGAACTGTATGCTCTGTTCGAGCTGATGCACGCCGTCAGGGACAACACGGGCATCGACCTGCGGGACGCGGCACGGCCTTTCTTCGAGCAGTTCCCCTTTGCTGAACTGTTGAGCTATTACCCTCCGCCGTACACGGCGCCCCAAGGAGATTTCCGCATGCCCGCCGTGAGAGGCGCAGCGCCGGACGTTCGCGCCGCCGCGCTCTCGCGCGCGGCGGATCTGGCCGCGGTCGCCTACGACACGAACATGCAGGCGAGCCAGTACCTGCAAGGATTCCTCACCTACGACCGTTTTCAACTGCGCGACGCATTCGGCGCACCCTACGAGTTCCTGTGGGCTAATCCGTACCAGCCGGGACTCAGTTACGACCTGCTGCCGCCTTCTTTCTACGACTCCGTGCGCGGCCGCTTGTTTCTGCGCGCGAACTGGCGCGAGGACGCCGACTGGCTGGGCTGGTTCGAAGGCGAGCTTCAGGTGTACTCGGGCGCGCGGCTGCGCGTGGTGCAGGTGGCGCCGGCGCCGCGGTTGTTTCGGATCGGCGACAGCGCGGTCATAGCCGTTTCAGCCCCGGGGCGCTTCGACATCAGCGAACCCGCGAAAGTGGTTTACATCGCCGGCCTGGCGCCGCGCAGGAACTGGCGCGTTGAGCCAGCCCGCCGCAAGAAGCGGACGGCCGCGACGGACCCCGGCGGCGTGCTGCGGCTGGATTTCGAGGACGCCTTCAGCGGTGAACTGAAGGTCAGCGCCGGTTCCTGAGCCGGATGCCGCTACGCCGGCGCGGGGAGCGGCTGTTCCTCGAGCAGTTGCATGAAAGCCAGCGCCGCGCGGTGAAACTTCTTGCGGCGGCGGTGGATGATGCCGAGCGGGCGAACGAGGTCGCCTTCGAGCGGGATGGCGCGGATGCGCACGTCTCCAGAGAGCACGCGCGCCGGGAGGATGCTCACGACGGTTCCCAGCGCTACTGCCTCTTTGATCATCTGGATGTTGTCGAAGTGCATGGTCATGCGCACCTCGACGGCATTCTCCCGGAGAAAACGGTCGATTTCGTGGCGGATGGGAAGCTCGGAGTCGAAGGCGGCAAACTCGACGCCCTCGAGATCGCGCGGCGAGACGCGGCTGAGCCGGGCGAGCGGATGTGTGCGGCCGGCTGCAACCACCATGATCTCCTCCCGCCAGGGGATGGCGGCTATGTCGCGGGTGGCGACGGGATAGCTCACAAGCCCGAGGTCGGCTGTGTCAGCCAGCACCGCCTCGTAAACCTTGTCGGGCCGCAGGTATTCCACTTCGATTCGCGCTTTTGCGTAGCGGCGCTCGAACTCGGCCTTGAGCTGCGACATCTCCGAGAGGCCGACGGAGTAAATGGACGCAACGCGAACCGTGCCCTCCAGTTCGGCCTTGAGCAGTTCGAGCGCGGCCTCGAACTCGTCCTTGCGGCGCAGCACATCGCGGCAGAACTCGCCGTAGAGGCGGCCGGCCGGAGTAATCGTGAACGGGCGCGTGGAGCGGTCCAGCAGCGCGACGCCGAACTGGCGCTCGAGTTCCTGAACATGCTGACTGGCGGCGGACTGGCTGATACCGCTGGCGGCGGCGCCGCGGCTAATGCTGCGCGCCTGCAATATATCCCTGTAAAGACGCAGTTGGCCGAACGTCACGACGATATCAGCATATCATAAGAGCTCCTTATTGAGCGCCAAAAATAGTTTCTATTTGACTGATGGAGTTTTCTTGGTTATCCTGACACAAACTCCTGCAAATATCAGGGGTTAACGGAACAGCCTCGGCAACTTGCCACCTCGTCGTGGTGGTGCTCTCTGGTTTCCACGGATCTTGAAATATGAGCAACAGCGATACATGGAAGGGTCTACCTGTCCCCCAGGGTCTGTATCACCCTGGCGGTGAGCGCGACGCGTGTGGAATAGGGTTTGTTGCCAGCATCAAGGGCAAGAAATCTCACGACATCATTCTGAAAGGCATTCAGATCCTGGAGAACCTGGCGCACCGCGGCGCATGCGGCTGCGATCCGGAGACCGGCGATGGCGCGGGCGTGCTTATTCAGATCCCACACGAGTTCATGGCGCGGGAGAGCGAGCGGCTTGGGTGGCGGCTGCCCGAACCGGGCGAGTACGGCGTGGGCATGGTGTTCATGCCGATTGAGAGGCACCAGCGTCTGATCTGTGAGGGCATCATCGAGCGGGTCGTGAAAGAAGAGGGGCTGAGCGTGCTCGGCTGGCGCGACACGCCCATCAACGACCAGGCGATCGGCCGTATCGCGCGCGGATCCCGGCCATATATCCAGCAGGTTTTCATCCAGCGTGCGGGCGGGATGGACCAGGACGCGCTGGAGCGGAAGTTGTGCGTCGTGCGCAAGCGGATCGAGGCGGAAGTGGCGGTTTCCGACGTGCGCGACAAGGCTTCTTTCTACATTCCGTCGCTCAGCTCGCGGACGATCGTCTACAAGGGTCTGCTGCTTGCTCCGCAGATAGCCAGTTTCTACCGGGAGCTTTCGGACCCGGAAGTAGTGAGTGCGTTGTGCCTGGTGCACCAGCGTTTTTCGACCAACACGTTTCCGACCTGGCGGCTGGCGCACCCGTTCCGGTTCATCTGCCACAACGGCGAGATCAACACGCTGCGGGGGAACGTGAACTGGATGTATGCGCGGCAATCCGTGCTGGCTTCTCCGCTGTTCGGCGGGGACATCCGCAAGCTGTTTCCCATCTGTGAAGCGGGCGCGAGCGATTCGGCGCAACTCGACAACGCGGTTGAGCTGCTTACGCTTGCCGGCCGCAGCCTGCCGCACGTCATGGCGATGCTCATTCCGGAGGCATGGGCGGGCGATCCCAGCATGTCGCCGCAGAAGCGCGCGTTTTACGAGTATCACGCCTCGCTGATGGAGCCTTGGGACGGACCGGCCGCCATCGCATTCACGGACGGGCGTGTTATCGGCGGAACGCTTGACCGCAACGGCCTGCGCCCTGCGCGATGGACGGTCACCAAGGACGATCTGGCGATTCTGGCGTCGGAAACCGGCGTGCTGCCGATTCCCGCCGGGGATGTCGTCGCGAAGGGCCGGCTGCAACCGGGGCGCATGTTCCTGGTGGATACCGAGCAGGGCCGCATAGTGCCGGACGAGGAGATAAAGGAAGCGCTTGCGGCGCGCAGGCCGTACGCGGAATGGCTCAAGCAGAACCAGGTAACGATAGACAATCTGCCCGCGCCGCCGCGCTGGCTCCAGCCCGATTTCGACAGCATCGTCCAGCGGCAGCGCGAGTTTGGCTACACGCAGGAAGACCTGAAATTCATCCTGACGCCGATGGCGGTGCAGGGGCATGAGCCGGTGGGCTCGATGGGGACCGATACGCCGCTTGCGTGTCTGTCCGACAAGCCGCAGCCGCTGTTCAACTACTTCAAGCAGCTTTTCGCGCAGGTGACGAATCCGCCGATAGATCCGATTCGCGAAGAGCTCGTCATGTCGCTGGCGAGCTTTATCGGCACCGAGCGGAACATTCTCGACGAAACGCCGCAGCACTGCCACACGCTGAAGCTCGAACACCCGGTTCTGACGAACTACGATCTGGAGAAGCTTCGGCGCGTTTCCTGGGGCGATTTTCTCGCCACCACGCTGCCGACGCTGTTCCGCGTCGACGGCGGCCGCAAGGAGCTCGAGCGGGCGCTCGACGGGCTGTGCCGGCGGGCGTCGCTTGCGATCAAGAGCGGCTACACGGTGCTGATTCTCTCGGACCGCGGCATCGACGAAGACTATGCGGCCATCCCGAGCCTGCTGGCGCTGACGGCCGTGCACAACCACCTGATCCGCGAGAAGACGCGGACACAGGTGGCGCTGATCGTCGAATCCGGCGAGCCGCGCGAGGTGATGCACTTCGCGCTGCTGATCGGCTACGGCGCGAGCGCGGTGAATCCGTATCTGGCCATTGAGACGCTCGAAGACATGCACCGCACCGGCTGGTTCCCGGAGGGCGTCACGTTCGAGGCGGCGCTCCGCAATTACAAGAAAGCCATCAACAAGGGCCTGCTGAAGGTGTTCTCGAAAATGGGAATATCGACGCTGCAAAGCTACCGCGGCGCGCAGGTGTTCGAGGCCATAGGACTGAATGAAGACCTGGTGCAGAAGTACTTCACGGGAACGTCGTCGCGAATTGGGGGCATTGGTCTGGACGTTATCGCGCGCGAAGCCAAGGCGAAGCACGATTTCGCCTTCCGGGCGCAAACCAATCACGAGCGCGCGCTCGAGACCGGAGGCAACTACCAGCACCGGGTGAACGGCGAGTATCACCTCATCAACCCGCTGACGATTTCGAAGCTCCAGCACTCGGTGCGGCAGCGCAGCTACGAGACGTACAAGGAATTCGCGAAGGCGATCAACGATCAGAGCCGGCAGCTATGCACGCTGCGCGGGCTGATGACATTCCGCAAGGGGCGGCGCCCGATTCCGATCGAGGAAGTGGAGCCGGCTTCGGAGATTGTCAAGCGCTTCTCGACGGGGGCCATGTCGTTCGGGTCGATCTCGCGCGAGGCGCACGAGACGCTTGCGATCGCCATGAACCGCATCGGCGGCAAGTCCAACACCGGCGAGGGCGGCGAGGACGAAGAGCGTTTCGCCGACGAGCGGCGCAGCGCGATCAAACAGGTGGCTTCGGGGCGCTTCGGCGTCACGGCGAACTACCTGGTGAACGCCGACGAGCTTCAGATCAAGATCGCGCAGGGCGCGAAGCCCGGCGAGGGCGGCCAGCTTCCGGGCCACAAGGTGGATGAGACCATCGCGAAAGTGCGGCACTCGATTCCCGGGGTGCAGTTGATCTCGCCGCCGCCGCACCACGACATTTACTCCATCGAGGACCTGGCGCAGCTCATCTACGACCTCAAGAGCACCAACCCGCGCGCGCGCATTTCGGTGAAGCTGGTATCCGAGGTGGGGGTGGGCATTGTGGCCGCGGGCGTCGCCAAGGCGCACGCGGACGTGGTGCTCATCAGCGGCGGCGACGGCGGAACGGGCGCATCGCCGCTCACGGCGATCAAGCATTCCGGCGCGCCCTGGGAGCTGGGGCTTGCGGAAACGCAGCAGGTGCTGGTGATGAACGATCTTCGCAGCCGCGTGCGCGTGCAGGTGGACGGCAAGCTCGCCACCGGGCGGGACGTGGTGATTGCCGCGCTGCTCGGAGCCGAGGAGTTCGGCTTCGCCACGGCGCCGCTGATCTCGATGGGCTGCGTCATGATGCGCAAGTGCCACCTGAACACGTGTCCGGTGGGCATCGCTACGCAGGATCCGGTGCTGCGCGCGCGCTTCGCCGGATCGCCGGACAACGTAATCAACTATTTCTTCTTCGTAGCCGAAGAGGCGCGCGAGCTGATGGCGGAACTGGGTTTCCGCAGCATGGACGAGATGATCGGCCAGGTGGAGCGCATCGAGATGCGGCACGCGGTGGAGCATTGGAAAGCGCGCGGGCTTGATTTCTCGTCGATTCTGTACAACCCGCCGGTGCCGGGGCGCGTCGCGCGGCGCTGCACTACCTCGCAGGACCACGGCATCGACAAGGCGCTGGGGCACCAGCTCATCGAGATCGCGAAAGAAGCGATCGAAGGACGCGGGAGAGTCGAAGCGGAGCTGCCCATCCGCAATGTGCACCGCGCCGTCGGGGCGATGCTGAGCGGCGAGGTCGCGAGGCGGCACGGCTCGAAGGGCCTGCCGGACGACACGATACGCTTCAAGTTTACGGGCTCGGCGGGGCAGAGCTTCGGGGCGTTTCTGGCGAAGGGAATCACGCTCACGCTGGAGGGCGACGCCAACGACTACGCCGGAAAGGGGCTCTCGGGCGGCAGACTGATCGTCTACCCGCCGCGCCAGTCCACCTTTCTGCCGGAGAAGAACATCATCGTCGGCAACGTCGTGCTGTACGGCGCCACCAGCGGCGAAGCTTTCTTCAACGGCATGGCGGGCGAGCGCTTCTGCGTGCGTAACTCGGGCGCGACGGCGGTTGTCGAGGCCGTAGGCGACCACGGCTGCGAGTACATGACCAACGGCCTGGTTGCGGTGCTCGGGCCGACGGGACGCAATTTCGCCGCGGGCATGACGGGCGGCATTGCATATGTGCTGGATGAGACCAGTGCGTTCGCGGACAGGCTTTGCAACCGCGCCAGCGTGGATCTCGAACCGGTGAGCGGGGACGATGCCGCGGTGCTGCGCGATTTGATCGAGCGGCACGTGGAGGCGACATCGAGCCCGCGGGGCGAGTGGATCCTGGAGAACTGGGATGCGATGCTGCCGAAGTTCGTCAAAGTGTTCCCGCACGAGTACCGGCGCGTGTTGAACGAGCGCGCTATGCAGGCCGCGGCGGAGAAGACAGTGTGAGCGGAGCGGCGCGCTCAAGCCCTGCGCGGGCTGGAGACCGCCCCCGATCGGTTTCGTGAGGTTCTATGGGTAAACCAACCGGCTTTTTGGAATTCGAGCGCGAGGTGGCCGCGCGGCGCCCGGTGATCGAGCGCGTCAACGATTTCTTCGAGATTTACACCGACCTGCCGGCGGACCGCCTGGAGCGCCAGGGGGCGCGCTGCATGGACTGCGGCGTGCCGTTCTGCCACACCGGCTGCCCGCTCAACAACTCCGTCCCGGACTGGAACGACATGGTGTACCGCTCGCGCTGGCAGAACGCCATCCGCGCGCTCCACGCGACCAACAACTTCCCCGAGTTCACCGGCCGCGTGTGCCCGGCGCCCTGCGAGGCCGCCTGCGTGCTCGGCATCAACGCGCCCCCGGTGTCGATCAAGCAGATCGAGAAGGGCATCGTCGAGCGCGCGTGGGCGGAGGGCTGGATAACGCCCGAGCCGCCGGCCGCGCGCACGGGCAGACGCGTAGCCGTTGTCGGTTCGGGGCCGGCCGGGCTCGCCGCCGCGCAGCAATTGAACCGCGCGGGGCACAGCGTTACGGTTTTCGAGAAAGCCGACCGCATCGGCGGCCTGCTGCGCTACGGCATTCCCGATTTCAAGCTGGAGAAGCGCTTCATCGACCGCCGCCTGGAGCAATTGAGGGCGGAGGGAGTTGTATTTCGCACAAACGCGCACGTGGGCGCGGAGATCCCGGCGGCCGATCTGCGCCGCGACTTCGACGCAATCGTGCTGGCCGGAGGCGCAGAGCAGCCGCGCGACCTCCGCGTGCCGGGACGCGAGCTGGCGGGCATTCATTTCGCAATGGAGTTTCTGCCGCAGCAAAACCGCCGCAATGCCGGCGACCGCGTTGATCCGCGCGAGGACATCCGTGCGGCGGGCAAGCGCGTGGCGATCATCGGCGGCGGAGATACCGGTGCGGACTGTCTCGGAACCTGCCACCGGCAGGGAGCGCAGGAAGTCTTCCAACTCGAGATCATGCCGCGGCCGCCCGAGGGGCGGTCCGAAACGACCCCGTGGCCGATGTGGCCGCTGCAACTTCGTACCGAAACCTCGCACGAGGAAGGCGGCCGCCGCGAGTGGAGCGTCGCAACCACGCGCTTCGAGGGGGACGCGCAGGGGCGGGTGGAGCGGTTGTACGCGGTGCGGGTGGGCCCGCCGCCCGCCTTCGAGCCGATCGAAGGAACCGAGTTCGCTCTCGAAGTGGACCTGGTGCTGCTGGCGATGGGCTTCACGGGTCCGGTGCGCGGCGGGATGATCGAACAACTCGGCGTGGAGCTGGATGCGCGCGGAAATGTCAAGACGAAGGACTACATGTCCAGCGTGCCCGGAGTTTTCGCCGCGGGCGACATGCGGCGCGGGCAGTCGCTGGTAGTCTGGGCCATCGCCGAAGGCCGCGCGGCGGCGGCGGCGGTGGATGCGTACTTGCGCCGGTAGGCGCCGTCCGGTACTGTTCTAGACCGCCGCTACGCCCGCGAGCGCGCCGAAGCGGCGGTCGCGCGAGCGGAAGTCGAGCAGCGCGGCTTCCAGGTCCTCTTCATCGAAGTCCGGCCACTGCCGGGGCGTGAAGATGAATTCGGCGTAGGCGCATTCCCATAGCAGGAAGTCGCTCAGACGCTGCTCGCCGCTGGTGCGGATGAGCAGGTCGACATCCGGCGCGGGCGCCGGTGCGTGAATGGCTTCGGCGAGCAAGCGCGAGAACTCTTCGCGGGTAGTGGCGGGGCCGGCCAAGGCGGCGGCGGCGAGAATCGCATCGCGCGAGGAGTAATCGATCGCGACGCGGACGTTCAGCACATCGCAGTCGCGCGTGATTTCCTCCGCCCGTTCGATGGCAGCGACGATGTCGGGCGCAAGGCGGTCGCGGCGGCCGATTATCGAGATGCGGATGCCGTTCTTCAGGCACTCCTGGGTTTCCTTGCGGAGATACTCGCGGAACAGGCGCATCAGCGCGGCCACCTCGGCAGCGGGACGGCGCCAGTTGTCGGCGGAGAAGGCGTAAAGCGTGAGCGTGCGGATGCCGAGTTTCACCGCGGCCTCCACGGTGCGCCGGACGGCGACGGCTCCGCGGCGATGTCCCGCTACGCGCGGCAGGCCGCGCGCCTGCGCCCAGCGGCCGTTGCCGTCCATGATGATGGCCACGTGAAGGCCCTCGCCGATTCTCTCGGTCTGCAAAATACTTTTCGCCATAAAGTCTTTCCGCACACTGCCGGCCCGTTCGAGGCCGGGCTTGATTAAGATCCCGCCGAAGCCGCCGCTCCGGCCGCGCCGTCGCGCATGGCCCGGATAAGCGCTTCCATGTGATCGAGATAACGTTCGAGGGCGAGCCTGCCCTCATCGGTGAGGCGGTACTCGGTTTTGGGCAGCCGTCCCTCGAAGAACTTCGTACAGGTTATGTATCCGGCTTCCTCCAGCTTGCGAGCGTGGACGCTGAGGTTGCCGTCGGTGGTCCGCAGCAGCTTCTTAAGGTCGTTGAAGCTGGCGCTTTCGCGTACGGCAAGCACGCTCACTATGCCGAGCCGGATGCGCTCGTGAATGATGCGGTCGAGGTTCGGGGCGCCGGCGGGCTGGCCGGCCGGTTGCCCGGCGCCGCTTCCGGCGCCGTCGCTGCGCGCCGCCACTGCCTTAGCCACCGTACCTCCTCGCGATGATCACGCCAAAAACCAGGTGCAGTCCGCCGAAACCGGCTGCCATGATGATGTCGTTCCAGGCCGCCGGGGTGAACAGCGCCGCCGCGCCGGCCGCCATGAATGACAGCCCCATTATCGGGACCACGCGCACGGAAAACGTTCCGCCGGTGACGATTCCAGCGCCGTACAGCAACAGCCACATGCCCGGCAGCGCGGTGTCGAAGCCCGCCCTGAACGCCGCGACCGTCAGCAGCGCGCCGGCCAGCATCGGGGGCGCGAAGCTAAGCGCGAAGCGCTTCGCCGGCACGTCCATCAGCGGGATTCTGAGCGCGCTGGCCTTGCGAATGGTCGCGGCGCCCGCCACCAGCAGGGCCAGAACGGCCTCGCCCATCCACACGCCCACCCAGCGGCCGGGGGAGCCCGGTGCGATAACCGCCGCCGCCAAGGCCGTCAGGCCGACCAGGAAAATGCCCCATCCGGGAACCGCGGTGAAGGAGCCGGCGCGCTCCATGGTTTCGCGGATGTACCGCAAGTTGTCCATGGCGCGTGCGTGGATCCCCGCCGGTTCGGATTGAGGTGCTGGGCGCGAGGCCTGCATAGCGCCATTATGCGAGGGACTCTGGCTGCCGTCAAGTACTTTGCAACACAAAGTTGGGAGACTAAAGGAAAGGCGCCACACTTGTGACGCCGAGGAGGACATCGGTTGCCAAACTAGTGTACCGGCGGGTGAATTTCTCTCACCTTATTTTCGGCCGGAGGCGTCGAAAGCGGCCTGCATCTCGTCGAGCAGGCGGGACACGGCGTCCACGGGGTCCGGGGCGCGCAGGATTGGACGGCCAACCACGAGGTAATCGGCGCCGGCCTTGATGGCGTCCGCTGCCGTGGCGAGGCGCTTGTGATCGTCCGCGGAGGCGCCGGCCGGGCGGATGCCGGGTGTGACAATGATCATGTTCTCGCCGACCCTGCCGCGGACGTTGGCGGCGTCGGCGCCGGAGCAGACGATGCCGTCGCAGCCGGCCGCCTGTGCGGAGAGCGCCATGCGGGCCACGTACTCCTCAACCGGAAGGGTGAAGCCCATCTCGGCGAGGTCGTCGGCGCCCATGCTGGTGAGCAGCGTCACACGGAGCAGCCGGAGCGCGGTGGGGCGTGCCGCGTTGCGGGCGCCGACGGCCTGGCGTACGGCCTCGGTGGCGGCGTTTATGGTGAGGAACTCGATGCCGGAGGGCGCGAGCGCGGTAACCAGCTTGCGGACGGTGTGCGGGATGTCGCCGTACTTCAGATCGAGGAAAACGCGCTTGTTCTGCTGGATGAGGGCTTCGGGAAATGCGTGCCCGCCGGGAGCGAGATAGAGCGGCCAGCCGACTTTGTAGAAAGTGACGCGGTCGCCGAGGCGGTCGACGATGGCCTGCGCATCGCGGACCTCGATGGGGCGTTCCGGGTGCGCGGGATCGTGCGGGATATCAAGAGCGAGGATGAGGCGGTCAGAAGCTCGGATCACGAGGTAAAGATAGCAGACCCCGGCGTTTGTCTGCGCTCACTGTACCTATGCGGGTCTGATATTCTTTGCTGATACGAAGGAGGACGCCTTGGGCCGCATTTGCCGTGGCCAGTTCTGCGTTGTCTTGATGCTGGCCGCATGTCTGCCGGTCGTTGCGGCCGATCCTGAAATCAAGGCGGGAGGGGTTCCGCTGGTATTGCCGGCGCCCGCCGACGATTTCGGCGAGGTTGGCGACCGGCTGAGAACGACATTCTTTGAGGTCCTGACTCCGACCACCAATCGCCTGCTCACTGCCTATCTGCCTGCAAATACACTCGAGAAACTGACCCTCGGTCAAGCGCCGCCGAACCTTGATGCCTACGCACTCGTGCAGGTGCCAAGGGGGGCCGAATATGCCGACTGTACACCCGAAGCCTTCAGCCAGGTAGTAAAGGGTGTCGATTCTTCCATCGGTACCGTTTCGGTCGGCGAGTTGCAGAGCGAACTGAATGCCCGTCTGAAATCGCTTGGGTCGAAACCGGTCGAGATCGGCCGTCCTGAGATGTTAGGGCGCGTTTTCAACAAGACCGATGCGATTGCCATCGCAATGCTCGCGACCGTGAACCAGAACAAGGCAACCGCCCGGATGGCTATCGGCGCCGCTTTTCTACGAGTGAAGCAGAGATTGGTTTTTGCCTACCTGTATCACAAGTACGAATCACCCGAAACCGTAGCGCGGCTGGGCAAGAACCTCGAGGCGTGGTGCGACGCCATACTCGCGAAGAACAAGTAATCTAGACTGCCAACCACCGATCTGCCGCGCATCAAACCCGCGTAGAATCCATTTATGACCCGCCGTGACGTGCTGGCCATCGGGGCAGCTTCAGCGTTCGCAGGAGGCGCAGTGAGACCCTTTGACCCCGACTTCGGCTCGGCGCCAGATGCCGCCGCCGCAATCGCAAACCGGAAGATCTCCTCTGTCGAGCTGACCGAGCATGTTTTCAAGCGCATCGACCGGTTCCAGCCGAAGCTGAATGCGTTCGTTTATCTCATGCGCGAAGAAGCCCTTGCGCAAGCCCGCCGCATAGATGAAGCCGTGGCTCGGAAGGAGAGCATCGGGCCTTTCGCCGGCGTCCCGGTCGTCATCAAGGAGAGCTTCGGAATCGCGGGCCGGCCATGCACGTGGGGAATCCCCGCGCTGAAGAACTCGAAAGCGCCCGCGAACGCCACAGCCGTGCAGCGCCTGATCGACGCCGGCGCAGTCGTAATCGGGGCTACCAATGTCCCGCTGAACCTGTTCGACAGCCAGACCTACAACGAGATCTACGGAACCACCAACAACCCCTGGGACCTTACGCGTACGCCGGGCGGATCTTCCGGCGGCACGGCCGCTGCGCTCGCGGCCGGGCTGGGATTCCTGGGCATCGGATCGGATATCGGCGGCAGCATCCGCGGGCCGGCGCACTGCTGCGGCATTTTCGGGCACAAGCCGACTCTCGACGTGGTGAGCATGCGCGGCCACGCACCGGGCGGCTTGCAGGCGCCGCCGGGCTTTTCTACGCTCCTCGCGGTGGCGGGCCCGCTGGCGCGGACAGCCGAAGACCTCGAAGCGGCATTGCGCGTGCTCGGCGGGCCGGAGCCGCCGGACTCGACAGCCTACTCGTGGCGCCTGCCGGCGGCGCGGCATGAGCGGCTCGCCGATTTTCGCATCGGCTACGTTTTAGAAGATCCCGCGATGCCGGTCTCGCCGGAGGTAGTCACGGTCATGGAATCCTCTGTGCGCGCGCTGGACAAGGCCGGCGCGAAACTGCGGCCCGGGTGGCCGGCGGGTTTTTCGATGCGCGAACTCCTCTCGACTTACCTGTTCATGCTGGGCGCATTCAATTTCAGCACCTCGCCCCGGGAGGAGCAGGCGAGACAAAGGGCTGAACTCGCCAACGCCGGAGACGATCCTCTCGCGCAGGGAGCGCTTTCGGACTTTGCTTCCTGGCAGCAGCGGAATTTCCAGCGGCTCGCGTTCCGCGCGGCGTGGCAGCGGTACTTCCGGGACGCCGATGCGTTTATCATGCCCGCGCTGCCGGTCCCGGCTTTCCCGCACGACCACCGCGAAGTGTCCCGCCGCAATTTGGCGACGCCCGTGGGGCCGCTGCCGTACTGGTCGGTCCTGAATCCGGCGAGCCTGGCCGTGCTTACCGGTTGCCCGGCAACTGTGGCGCCTGCGGGCAAGACGGCGCAGGGCCTTCCGGTAGGGATTCAGATCGTGGGGCCGTATCTCGAAGACGCAACGCCCATCCGGCTGGCCGGTCTGCTCGCGAAAGAGCACGGCGGTTTCGCGCCGCCGCCGGGGTATTGAAGGCGTCCTGCTTCCGGCGCGTCCGTTCCGCGCCGCGGCTTGGGCAACAATGCACCCGCTTTACACCGCTCCCGCGGGCGCCGAACGCTGTAGCACCACCTTTACCTTGGCCCTGAGCGACTCGCTGGTAAACGGCTTACTCAGGAAGCCTGCAACCTCGCCGTCGTTTATCTGGCGCATGGCCTCGGCCTCGTTATAGCCGCTGAATAGAAGCACGGGCACGCTTGGCCGCAGCGCGCGCATCTTCTCCAGCGCGCCGCGTCCGGAGAGAACCGGCATAGTGAGGTCGAGCAGCACGAGGGCAATGCCGGAATCGCGTTCGAGCGCCGTAAGGGCCTCCTGCCCATTTTGGGCCAGTTTCACCTTGAAGCCGTCTCTCTCAAGCGCGAGCCTGGCTGTTTCGCGGACCAGTTCTTCGTCATCGGCAACCAGAATGGTGAGCCGGTCCGGCTCCCGCCACGGCGGCGGGGCCTTTTCGGGCCTTACCGCGACGGGCAGATAAACCTCGAAGGAAGTGCCGGAGCCCAATTCCGATTCGACGCGAATGGCGCCGTTGTGCCCGCGCACGATCCCCTGGACTGCGGCCAGCCCCAACCCGCGCCCGGTGAACTTCGTCGTGAAGAACGGATCGAAAATTCTGGCCAGCGTCGCCGCGCTCATTCCGGATCCGTTATCGCGTATCTGCATGACCACGAACTTCCCGGGGATGAGGCCGGCGAACTCCGCGCGGCATTCGATTTCATCCGAGGACACATATCGCGAAGCGGTGCGGATGCAGACGGCTCCCGGAGCGCCGCCCATGGCCTCGGCGGCGTTGATAACCAGGTTCATGACCACCTGCTGGAACTGAGCCACATCGACTTCGATCAGCGGGAGGCCATCCGGCAGTTCGAGCACCAGTTGCACGGTGCGCGGTATGGAAGCCTGCAACAGTTCGACGATTTCACGGATGGACTTCGACGCATCTACATACTCCAGGACGAAGCGGCCCTTTCCGGAGTACGCCAGAAGCTGCTGCGTCAGGTTCGCAGCGCGATCGCCCGCGGCCATAATCCGCCTGGCTATCGACGCTTCCTGGCTGTCTTCCGGCAGCATGTCCAGGAGGAGACTGCCCGATCCTATGATGCCGGTCAGGAGGTTGTTGAAATCGTGAGCGACGCCTCCGGCGAGCACGCCCAGGCTTTCGAGTTTCTGTGCCTGAAGCAGTTGCGCCCGCAGTTGTTTCTGGGCAGTGATGTCGCGGTCGATGTGCGAAATCCCGATAAGCTCGCCGTAGCTGTTGTAGAGCGGGGAAAGGCACATAGAGACGTGAATATCCACACCGTCCTTACGCCTGCGGACCGTCTCGAAGTGCTCGACAACCCGGCCGGCACGGATGCTTTCGATGAGATTGGACTCTTCATGCTCCCGGCCCGGCGGGATGAGCAACATCATGGTCTTGCCCACCGCTTCTTCCGCGGTAAAGCCGAAAAGCCTCTCGGCGGCGGGATTCCAGGTCTGAATCACGCCGTCGAGCGACTTGCTGGTGATGGCATCCTGAGAGAAGTTGACGATCGCAGCCAGGCGCGCATTCGCTTCCTCGTTCCGCCGCCGCTCCGTGAAATCCCTGAAAACGAGCACCGTGCCGAGGACGCCGCCATATTCGTCGCGGATGGGAGCGCCGCTGTCATCGATGGGCACTTGCTTCCCGTCTTTCCGGATCAGAGCGGTGTGGTTTGCCAGACCGACGACGATGCCTTCACGCAAAACGCGGCCGGCGGGGTTCTCGACCGGTTGCCCTGTCCGCTCGTTGACGACGTTAAAGACCTGTTCTATGGGTTTGCCTGCCGCGGTCTCCGGGGTCCACCCGGTCAAACCGGAAGCCACCGGGTTCAGGAATGTCACCCGGCCCTCGCCATCGGTTGTAATAACCCCGTCGCCGATGCTGGAGAGCGTCTGCGTGGCCCAGCGGAGGCGCTGTTCGCTCTCGCGCTCCGCAGCCGCGCGCCTCTCCTGCTCGGCCTGAAGTTGGGCCAGCCGCAGCCGCGCAGTCGCGGCCGCGCGAGTCCGCAAATCAATGGCGGCGATCACCGTGCCGCAGACAATGAGGTAAAACGCCAGCCACGCGAAATCCTGCCCGCCGGAAATGCCGGAGGTGAACTGCGGCCGCACGAATAAACAGGTGGCCGTAACCGCTCCGACAAGCGTGGAGAGCACCGCCGGGCCCCGGCCGGCAACGGCGGCGGTAACCACGACGGCGACATATGCCAAGCTGTAGGGCGCGTCGTGCCCGAGCACGGGGATCAGCAGGACGCGGAGTCCCGTTGCCGCGGCGCTGGCACCGAATGCGATGGCGTATCGCTTCGACAGACCAGTCCACTTGCCTGGCATTCGGCCTCCAGTTGCACGTATATCCCGAGTTTACAACGCGAATAACTTAACCAAGCCGCAGCGCGTGTTCACGCCATCTTGCGACGGCCAACGAGACCGTTCAAGGCGCGACAAGTTGTTGCAACGTGGTTTCCGGTGTGCGAAGCGGAGCCGGCGCGAGCCATGGCGCGGATCCTCCGGGCGCACGGAGTGTCCGAGGATGACCGTCCGGTTATTGCGCTCCGGTGCGAGAAGGCCGGCTGTTCACCGGCTCGGAGATGTTCACTATACGGGAGTTCGCCTGGAATTTGCGGAAGCCGCTGAAGGTTATCTCGGCTTCGCCGCGCGTGGACTTGAGCAGCAGGACGCGCGCAGAATACTCCACGCAGATATGTTTGGGCAGCCATACCTCGTTGTTGACGTGTTCCTGCTCCATGCTGAGGCGCATACCTTTATGCAGGCGGGCGAGGAACGCTCCGAAGGTGATGGTGTCAAGCGTCTCCGCCTCCATGCGAGCCCACCCGTAGTTTGTTTTACTGATCCAAATGCGCCCGCGCATCTTCGGGAAGATACTCGTCATGCGGCTGTGCGGGCGAAAGCCGGGGCGCGGCGTGGCCTCGATGAGCCACGTACTTTCGCCGGCGACGGCATCGCCGGCGACGATGCGGAAATCGAATGCGTCGAGTATCTTGCGGAACTGCCTGCGATCCTTGTCTCTCTCCTCGTTCCATTTAGCAATCCGGCGTATGCGCGCGGCCTCAGGTTCGCGGGAGCGCTCGCGGATGCTGCGCTCCAGTTTCTCTTTCTCCCTGGCCTCCTCAGCCGGCGCGAGGGGTTTATCCTCGCGCGCGACCAGTCGCGAGTAAGGGGAGCCCTCGAGAAGCGTCACATCATACGTCTTCACCCGCCGCCTGGCCATCTTGCCATCGGCGTCCAACTCGCGCTGCTCCACACGCTGGAGAAACGTATACTGGCGCGCGATCTTGTCGGAATTCGCTTCACGCTCGAGTGAGATTCTTACTATTTCACGAGCGTCCTGGGCGAACAACGGAAGCGCCAGCGCAAGGGCGGCGAGAGTACGCATGCCAACGTGACGCCGCGGAACGGCGCACGGTTGCGTTGAGCTTCGCGGCTCACTGCTTGGGTTTGAAGGAGAACCCGCTTATGCGAACCTCGTCGTTGCCGATGACGTGTATGCCGAAGCGGCCTTCGGTCATGTGCCCGCCTCGCGAGACGAAGGAATCGACTACGGTCCAGTGGTCGCCGTTTTTGACGCGGTTGACGATGAGATCGTCATCCACCTCCACCTGGACGGAAGCCATCATCTCATCCTTGAGGCCGAGATTGTGCGCCCGCTTGGGATACTCGGTCTTCTTCCCGTTTTCGACGACAATACGCCGCAGCGTGGTCTTCTCCAGCCGGAACAGGACGTAGTTCTTTTCATCCCTGTAGTTGGCGAACCACTCCAGATCCTTGCCGCGGAACACGCCGCCGCCCTTTCCCAGCAGGATGTCGAAGGCGTATGTGCCGGCCGAGGGGGCCTGCTTGTACAAGACCATGCCGGCGCCTTTCAGCGAGTACCACTCGCCGTCTTTGCGCCAGGGCGTTTGCCAACCTTCCATGCCCAGGACGACCGGTTCCGGCTTGCGCTCGCGAACCAGCGCGAAGTTCAGTTGAACGGTCTGGCCGCCCGCGACCTGTACGTTTTGCGAGTGCTGGACGTACCCGGGCGCGCTCGCCGTGACGTTGTATGAACCCTCCTCCAATTCCTGACTGGAGCCGCTGAACGCCACCACGCCGCCGCCCGAGCGTGTGACCGTGATTTGCGCGCCGGCCGGCGTGATATTGAGACGCAGCACGCCGCGCGTGGCGTGAAGGGCATACTCACCGGACGACAATTGAACCGTTTGTCCCGCGGTGAAACTCTTCCGCACGGGCTGCGAGCGCATTCCGTTACCGCGCAGTTCGATGGTGTGATCGCCGGGCGGCACGCTGCCCGCCTGGAAGCTGCCGTCCGAGGCGACGCTGCCGATTACGGAGCCGTCGAGCAGCACCTGCGTTCCGGGTGTCGCTCCGGCAAACGCGAGCCGCGCCGTGGCCGGCAGCGGCACCAGTTTGAAGGCCAGCCGCTTCTCTTCGCCTTTGGCGAGATTGACAACCTGCTCGGGAATCGCTTCGAAGCCGTTCTTCGCGACGCGGACGCGGTACTGCCCGGGCTCGCGAGGAATGCGGAGCTGGCCGCCGTGCGAGGTTTGCCTGCGGTAGCGCCGGCCGTCGATGTAAATATCCACGCCGTCCTCGCCTGTGAGCACGAGCAGCGTCCCGATGTTACGATCCGATTGAAAGAAAGCCGTGAGCGCCGGCGCAGGGCTGATCTCGATGCTTTTTCTGAGCTGCGTTTTGCCGTCTCCGGCCGCTATCTCGTGCGTGCCCGGGACAAGATTCAGCAATTGCAGCCCTCCGGGCCCGGCTTCGCCCGCTGGTTGCCCGTCCACATCGACGCGGGCGGGCGTAAGGCTCGAGTAAACGTGCGCCGTCGCGCCGAGGTTCGAAACGACGAGTGCCGAGAGGTTCTTCAAGACGGGGCCGGAGGTGACGGCGGGCGCGCGGCCGGCGGCCACGTCCACGGTGAATGAGGCTTCTCCCGACCGCGAGGCGACCTTTATCGTGTGCGTGCCCTCGGGAACGGCGTCGAGGATCGCCTGGCCTTCTTGCAGTTCGCGCGCGGCCTGCCCATCGAGCAGCACCGTGCCCTCCGGAAGGTCGGTGAACAACCTGATGGTTTGCGCGAGCGGCTGAAGCGTGAACTCAAGCGGCGCAGCCCCGTCGGCCAGACTGATCTTCGTGGAAGCCGGCTGGTAGCCTTCCAGCGCGGCATCAACCTGGTACGAGCCGGGCGGCATCTCGAGAGTGAGATTCGAGATGCCGCGGACCTGTCCGTCCAGGCGCACGGTCGCACCCGGGGGATTGGTCTTGATTTGAAACCGGACCAGGGCCGCGGCCGGAGTGTGCGACATTCGCGACAGCACGATCACGCCGGCGAGCAACAAAACCACCGCCGAAGCGCCCACAATTGCCCAAAGCGCATTTCTGTCGATCGGTTTCCGGCGACCTCGCGGCGGTGCGGGCGGCGGCTGCGGCGGGCCCTGCCGGGCGGCAGGCGGTCCGGCCGGCGGCTGGTTCTGAGGCGCCGCCGGCGGGAGCCGATCCTCGAATAGCGGTGATGCGACTCCCGGACCGGGGGATACCTGTTGCGGGGGCGCTCCGAGAGGCGGTGCTTCCGCGGCATCCTGCACGGGCGGCGCCGGCTCGCCCGCGAACAGCGGCGGCGGCGTGCCCGCCGCTCCGGCGGCTGCGGCTCCGGCAGCGGGCGCCTGAAGCTCGGGCTGCGGCGCGATCTCGTTCACGAGCTTTGTTATGGCCGCTACAGCCGAACCGATCTCGTCATCGTCGGGATGGCGCGCGCCTATCTCGTTTGCCTGCGACAGGGTCAACCGGGCTCCGGCGGGGTCGGGCGCCGCTTCCAGCGCATCCTGCATGGCTTGAAGAGCCTTGAGGTCCGCCGGGCGCTGCCGGGCGATGCGGGCTTTTTCGATCTCGGCTTTCAGAATATCCCGAAGCTGCTGGAGGCGGGGATCGAGGGGATACTGCTCGAAGCACGTTTCGGCCTCCTTCAGCGCTTCTTCCAGCCGGCCGGCGGTACGATGCGCGCGCACCAGCGTGAAGCATTTCACTACCGCCTCGTCGCGCCGGTGGTCGGCCACAGAGGTGCGGAGACTCTTGGCGATCACGTTTGCGGGCTCGAGTTGGAGGGCCTCAAGGACATACGGTTCAGCGGAGCGCCAGTCGGTCTCGAGCAGCGCCCGGGCTCGTTCCAGCAGCGCCTCGACGAGAGAGGCGCGCGCCGGCTGGTACTCCGGCGCGAGCGACACGGCCTTGCGCATGGTTTCGAAACCCTCGTCGCACCACTGCTGCGCGCACAGCGCCTTTCCCTGAGCTATCAGCTTCTCCGCCTCGGCGATGTTAGCCGCAGCCTGGTCCGCCCGCGTTTTCAGCGTGCCTATCTCGGCGTCGTCCGGGAATTCCGCGGCGGCGGATGCCGCCAGCCCGGCCGCGCGGGAATAGTCGAAGGCAACCATTGCTTGCTCGATCTGCTCGATCCAGCGCGTCTTGGCATCCGTCAGGGCGGCCTGGTCGCGGGGCTTCACAACAGGGTCCATTTCAAACTCCAGTCCCGGGTATTGAGGATATCGTTTTCAGGATTTTCCGCTGCGCGAGTGTGCCGGTAAACCGGCCATGCTGCTGGTGCCGGCGCGCCTTTTCGGCGATCGGGTCTACGAGGCCTCGTAAATGCGCACGGGTTTGAGCGCGCGCGGCGCCCGAGGGGATGATCCGCGCGGAATCGGCGTCCTTGAGGGCTCCATTACTGCGGGCAGCGTTGCCGAACGCCCGGTACACAACCCGCATCCCGCCGTACCCGAGGATTTCGCGAATTTCGCAACGGCTTTTCAATTTCTCCGGCACGGGCATCGCAGAATCCTGTTGGACTTGCAAGTACCCCAAAGAATATCACGATGTGAGCGGCAGGGATGCCGTTTCATGCAGGGCGGCAACCCGCTGCCGCCCTGGAGCGTGAGGTACTACCGGGCGATGGCGATGTTCGCCGGATTCGACGAGACTCCCGCAATGGTGACCACGATCGGCTGGTTTCCCGCGGGGGCGTCATCCGGAATCTTCACGTTAAGCTGATACAGCCCGACAAAGTCCGGATGCAGGCCGGAGTATGAGACTTCAGCGGGCCTGCCGCCGATAGTGACGGCCGCCGGGTTGACCGTGGGCGCCAGTTGGCCGTTTCCGAGGACCTCGCCCGTCGCCGGCCCTCCCTGAACGGGGCCGAACGCGTTGCCCCAGAGCGTGACCCACTGGCCTCGCGCAGCCGGTGTGGACGGCGTCACGAGATCCGTTGTGTTGGCGAACTGGGCTACCGCGAAGCCGGGCAGCGATGAGTCTGACGCGTACTGGAAGAGCTGCGGCGCAACCTGTCTGAGCTTCAAGTCGTACACCAGCGTGGGGAATCCGCTGGTCCAGATCTTCATCTTCACCGAGCTGCTGCCCTCCAGTTCCCAGGGGATCTGGGCATTGATCTGTAACGGGCTGACGTACAACAGCCTGCCCGGCACGCTGATGACGCGGGAAGGATCGTCGAATGTGAGGCTCACGCCGGCAAGCGATATCGGCAGATATAGCGGGTAGCCGGGTACGGGCTTCGCCCAGGCGGTTCCGTCCGCGAGGTTGAGTCCGTAGATTGAGACGAGCGAGCCCGGGGCCAGCCCGTGGTCCGGATCGACGGTGTTGCTGGCGGCATCCACTATGCCGTTCGTGTTGATGACGGGCCAGGCGCGCGTGACTCCGTAGAAGTCGTAGCTGATCTGCTGTCCGATGTAATTGACACTGACCCGTATGGCGTCGTCTTGAGGCGAGGGACTCGTTTTAACGCAAGCAAAGCCGAGGCCGTACTTTTCTGTATTCGTATCGGCGAGGTCAACAACGGGGCCCGGCGTGATGGCGCTCCAGATTACGGCGCTCGGCGGCGCACTGTCCGGAATGTCGATGGGAATTCCGAAACGGTCCACCAGCTTGAAGCCGAACAGCGCATCGCCGTTGTTGCAGCCGTTGATGGCTTCCAGCCCTGTGGGCACGGGGCTGGCGCCGGCATAAAAGTTATCGCCGAACACCGGAACGATAGTGTGGGGAACGGAGTCGGTGACGAAGTAAACATAAGGCACCCGGAGCTCCACCACGCCATCGGAGATCACTATATTTCCGGAGTACACCCCCGCGCCCGGAAGCGTCCCGCTGAGCGAAACCGTGAGCCTGTTCCCGTTACGGACCAGGTTTACGTGCGCCGTGGTTTCCGTGGTGATCTGCTCGACGCGAGCGCCCCAGTTGTCACCGTTGACGGTGAGGGTAACCGGGGGCGCCGCGGCGAGGTCCGTGAGGGGGCCGGTTCCGAACGTAATGGTCGCGGGTTCGACGGTTATGTTAGCCCGGACCGCAGCGCCGGCGTTCACCAGGCCCGCGCCCTGCTCGAGGATTCCGAGTTGGACGGAATTCACTCCCACGCGAGTGGCCGTATTCACGATTGCCGACTTGATTTGCCCCGGCGTGTACGTGGGATGCGCCTGCTTGACGAGCGCCGCGACGCCGGCCACTATCGGGGTGGAAAAGCTGGTTCCGTCGAAGCTGCTGTATCGCGTGCTGTCGTACATGTCGCTTGCGGGGTCGTAGTCCTGAGTGGCCGTGTACACGTTGCCGGGGGCAAGAACCTCGGGCTTGATGCCGAAGGTGCCGATGGCCGGGCCTCGCGAGGAGTACGAAGAGATGCGGTTGACGTTCGGGTCCGGCACGCTCAACGGCGTGGAATCCAGCACGGCGGTCCGGTTCTCGTGAGATGCAAGGAAACTCCTGAGCGCGGCTCCGTCGGAGCGGCCGATCATGGCGGCAGGAATGGCGGTGGCCTGCAAGCCGCCGGGGACTGTGGGCACATCGGAGATGTTCTCGACGAAGACGACCGCCCGGGCGCCGGCGTTCTGGGCGTTCAGCACCTTGTCGGCGAAGAAGCAGTCGCCGCGGTCTATGATCGCGACGGTGCCGTTCAGGGAGCCAGCCGGCAGCGGGGAGCACGCGCGCGCGTCGCCGAGCGAAGAGACGTCCTTTAAGGGGTAAGGGTCCGCAGCGGGCGTGGGCTGCGGGCCGTCGCCGAGGCGGGCGGGGATCTGCCTCAGGCTATCGGGCGTATCGTCTCCTGCCGTTCCGACTTTGACTTGCTCGAACCAGGTATGTGCGTTGTTCGAGGCGCCGACGGTGATCGCGGACGGAGCGGTGCCGGGTGAGTCAATAGTGTTTAGAGCGGGAAGCGATGAGGCGATATCGCCCGCGTTGCCGGCGGCCACCACGACCGTCATTCCTTTCTGAACGGCCTGTTCGATCGCCTGCACGCTCAGGTCGCAGTACTCGCCGGGGTCGGCGCCGCAGACGGCGCCCGTGTCCAGCGGACCCAAATACGCCGTGCTGCCGCTCGATATCGATACGATGTCCATGCCATCGGCGAAGGCATCCGTGAGTGCCTGGACGATTGCATCGACCTGTGCCCAGTCGTTCACGCCGGGCGATCCGAAAACTTTGTAGCTGCCGAGGCAGGCGGCGGGGGCTACGCCGGAGATGGTGGCCGCCGGCGCGTCGACCTGGTTGCCGGCGGCGATCATTGCCATAGCGGTGCCGTGGCCCACGCGGTCGCGGGGGCTGGTGTCGTCCGGGCTGGACCACTGCGGGTCGCCGGAGGAGAGCATCGCGACGTAGCTGCGCGCGACGATGATCTTACCGTTTGTGAACGCGCAGTCGCCCCCCATGCAGGGCGCCGGGGCGCCGCAGGACTGCTGAAAGGCCGGATGGGTCTGGTCGATGCCGGTGTCGATGATGCCGATCTTCACTCCGGCGCCGCCGTTCGGCATGCCGCCAATCTGGTTCCAGGCCTCGGGGGCGTGAATGAGAGGCAGGGCGGAATCGAGATCGAGATGGACCGGAGGCAGATATACCACCCTGCGCACGCCGGGGATGCCGGAAACGCGCTTCACGTCCGCCCTGGTGCCCGCGACGAAGACAGCGTCGACGAGGGTGTGCGTGGCGGATGTGACATGGAAACCGCGGCGCTTCAGTTCGGCACGCACCGCCGCCTGGCGGTCCTGAATGCCGCGCGCGGCCGCACGCGCGGCGGAACCGGCCAGTTCGGCACGGGAGCGGATCCTGGAGGCAAGCGGGGCGTCCTCCAGGACGAGAGCGATGCGGCCCACCTGGGGCCGTCTGGTTGCGGCCGGAAGCGCAGCCGCGAGCAGCGCGAGCAGAGCGAGAGCGCGTGTCATGATTCTTCCCTGACGCAGAGTATCTCAATTGCGAGTACAACAGAGTACATCCGATCAGGACGGCGGCGCGGGCTGCGTTCCCGGCCGGTTGGCGGCCCTGTTCAGGATGCGGATGAGACGCCGGCGGGCCGTTCGACAACGCTTTCTACTTTTGTTATCATAGAAATACCGATGGGTATCAGAACCGCTTATCCTCAAGGCGCTCAAATTGAGCACCAGAAATTCGGGTTTGGGACGGTGCTCTCTTGCAATGAGGAGCACATCGTAATCAAGTTCGACGACCACGGAGAAAAGAAGTTTGTCACGCCTATAGTGTTGCAGGCGCTTAAGAAGAGCGACCGGCAACCTCCGGTCGAAAAACGCGGTTCACGCCGCAGGGCCAAGGCAGCCCCGGCCGTGGCCGCCGGATAGCCCCGGAGTTTTTGAAAGCCGCAGTTCAGGAGTACAAAGTCCGGTGTGTCGAAAGCCGGGCTGCATCGTGGTGCTAAACTAGACTCTCCCCCATGAAATTCGGAGTTGTTGTCTTTCCAGGTAGCAACTGCGACCACGACGCGTTCTACGCGGTATCGCAGAACCTCGGTCAGAAAGCGGAGTTTCTCTGGCACGACTCGGCGCGCATAGGCGACGTCGATGCCGTCATCCTTCCGGGCGGATTCTCTTACGGGGATTACCTTCGCTGCGGCGCCATTGCGAAGTTCTCGCCGGTGATGGCCGCGGTGAAAGAATTCGCCGCCGCGGGCGGGCTGGTGCTGGGCATATGCAACGGTTTCCAGATACTGGTGGAATCGGGGCTGCTGCCCGGGGCGCTGATCCGCAACCGCGGGTTGAAGTTCATCTGCCGCCCCGTAAAGCTGCGCGTCGAGACCGCCGATTCCCCTTTTACATCCGCCGCCTGCAAGGGCCAAACGCTGACAGTTCCGATCGCGCACGGCGAGGGTTGCTACATTGCCGACGAACGCACGCTGGACCAGCTCGAAGCGGAAGATCGCGTCGCTTTCCGCTACGTGGAAAACCCGAACGGTTCGCTGCGCGACATAGCCGGCATTCTGAACGAGGGCCGCAACGTGCTCGGCATGATGCCGCACCCCGAGCGCGCCGCCGACCCGCTCATGGGCTCAACCGACGGGCTGCGGGTTTTCGAGTCCATGCTTCAGGCGTTTGCTGTGGAAACGCCGGCGCGGCTTTGATTTGATCCCATGACCATCACCCCCGAACTGATCGCCACGCACCAGTTGTCGCAGGAAGAGTACGACAAGATAGTCGCTCTGCTCGGGCGCGAACCGAGCTACACGGAGCTGGGCATCTTCAGCGTGATGTGGAGCGAGCACTGCTCTTACAAGAGTTCGCGCCTGCACTTGAAGAAGCTCCCCACGGAGAGCCCGCGCGTGGTGCAGGGCCCGGGCGAGAACGCCGGCATCATCGACATAGGCGACGGCTGGGCCATCGCGTTCAAGATCGAGTCGCACAATCATCCCAGCTTCATCGAACCGTTCCAGGGCGCCGCGACCGGCGTGGGGGGCATCCTGCGCGACATTTTCACGATGGGAGCGCGGCCGATCGCGGTGATGGATTCGCTTCGCTTCGGCCCGCTGGACGACCCGCAATCCGGCGCGCGCAACCGCAGGATTGTCGAGGGCGTGGTGGCCGGCATCGCCCACTACGGCAACTGCTTCGGCGTGCCGACGGTCGGCGGCGAGTGCCTCTTCGAGCCCTGCTACAACGGCAACCCGCTGGTGAACGTGTTCGCGCTGGGTGTTTTCAAGAAGGACGACATCTTCCTGGCCCGGGCGCGCGGCATCGGGAACCCCGTCGTATACGTCGGCGCGAAGACCGGAAAGGACGGCATACACGGCGCCTCGATGGCCTCGGCGGAGTTCACGGAGGAATCGAAGCAGAAGCGGCCAAACGTGCAGGTGGGCGACCCTTTCATGGAGAAGCTGCTGCTGGAGGCGTGCCTCGAGGCCATGCAGACCGGCGCCGTCGTGGGCATCCAGGACATGGGTGCGGCGGGCCTGACATGCTCCACATGCGAGATGGGCAGCCGCGGCGGGACGGGAATCGAGATCGAACTGGACCGCGTCCCGCAGCGCGAGACGGGCATGACGCCCTACGAGATCATGCTCTCCGAATCCCAGGAACGCATGCTGCTCGTGGTGGAAAAGGGCCGCGAAGATGAGGTCTTCAAGGTGTTCCGGAAGTGGGGCCTGGACGCGGTCACCATCGGCACCGTCACGGGCGATGGGCTGATGCGGGTAAGGGAGCACGGCAGGGTTGTAGCCGAGATTCCCAGCCGCGAGCTGGCCGATGAAGCGCCGCTTTACGACCGGCCGCACGGCATTCCGCGGCGCGAGGCCCCGATGGAGGCTCCTCCGCTGCCGGAAGTGGCCCCGCAGGATGCACTGGCGATGCTGCTCGCTTCACCGGACGTCTGCTCAAAGCGCTGGATCTACGAGCAGTACGACTACACCGTCCGCACCAACACCACGCAGGGCCCGGGCGGAGACGCAGCAGTGGTGCGGATCAAGGAGACCGGGACATCGGTCGCCATGGCGCTCGACGGGAACGGGCGGTACTGCTCGCTCGATCCGCGCGAAGGCGCGAAACTTGCCGTAGCGGAGTGCTGCCGGAACCTCTCGGCGGTAGGCGCCGAGCCGGTCGCCGCCACTAACTGCCTGAACTTCGGCAATCCGGAGCGGCCGGAGATCATGGCGCAGCTCGTCGAAGCCATCGAGGGCATGGGCGAGGCCTGCAAGTTCTTCGGGACGCCGATCACGGGCGGCAACGTCAGCCTTTACAACGAAACTCTTGGCGAGCCGATCTTCCCGACACCCGTGCTGGGCATAGTCGGCCTGATGAAAACAAAGGCGCCGGTAACCGTCGATTTCAAGAACCCCGGGCGGAAGATCGTCCTAGTAGGTGGGTTCGGCGATTGCGATGAGACGCGCTTCGGCGGAACACAATACGCTAAAACGATCGTGAGGCAGGCCTGGGGTTTGCCTCCGGCGCTCGACATGGACTACGAAAAGCGCGTGCAGGAGGCGGTTCGCGAGATCGTGAACGAGGGCCTGGCGGAATCGTCGCACGACGTGAGCGACGGCGGCCTGGCCGTTGCGCTGGCCGAGTGCTCGTTCGGCCCGGCGGGCGTGGGCGCCTCGGTTGAACTGGCGGGCGGGATGCGTCCCGAGTTCGCGCTGTTCCACGAAGGGCCGTCACGAGTGCTGGTTTCCACGCAGAATGCGGAAAGGGTGGCCGAAATCGCCGCGCGGCACGGCGTGGAAGCGCCGGTGATCGGTGAAACCGCCGCGAGCCGCCTCACGGTTCGCGAGTCCGGCGAGGCGCTGATAGACTGTGAGGTGTACGCACTGCGCACTGGCTGGGACCAGGCGCTCGAGCGCGCGTTAAGAGGATGAGATGCACGACAAGCTGCACGAAGAGTGTGGTGTCGTAGCTGTCTTCGGCCACCCCGAGGCTGCCAACCTCGCATACCTGGGGCTGTACGCGCTACAGCACCGCGGGCAGGAGAGCGCGGGCATCTGCTCGAGCGACGGCCGCGAGATCCACTGCCACAAAGAGATGGGCTACGTGGCCGACGTGTTCCGGCCGGAAGTGCTGGCTCAGCTTTCGGGCTGCGTAGCCATCGGGCACACGCGCTACTCGACGGCGGGCGACACCTCGCTCCGGAACGCGCAGCCGTTTGCCGTGCAGTGCAACAAGGGGCGCATCGCGGTAGCGCACAACGGCAACCTGACAAACGCGCTGGAACTGCGTGAGGAACTCGAGTTCACGGGCTCCATTTTTCAGGCTTCGAGCGACAGCGAGGTAGTGCTGCATCTGGTCGCCCGCAGCCGCGAGCGTACCATAGCCGGTGCGCTCCGCGAAGCCCTGCTGAGGCTCGAGGGCGCGTTCTCGCTGGTTTTCCTGGCCGACGACCGGATCATAGTCGCCCGCGATCCCAACGGTTTTCGCCCGCTCGCGATCGGAAAACTGGATCGCAAAGACGGGCAGAGAGCTTACGTGTTCGCTTCCGAAAGCTGCGCCTTCGATCTGATCGGCGCGGAGTATGCCGGCGAGGTTCAGCCCGGCGAGATGGTGATCGCCGGTCCGGACGGGCTCACGCGCGAGCAGTATGTCCCCGCGCGCAGGCGCGCCCAGTGCGTTTTCGAGCACGTGTATTTCTCCCGTCCGGACTCGATCGTCTTCGGCCGCTCCGTGCAGCAGTCCCGCGAAAAACTCGGCCGCCTGCTGGCGTGCGAATCTCCGGTGGATGCCGATGTAGTCGTGCCCGTGCCGGACTCGGGCGTCGCGGCGGCGCTCGGCTACTCGGCGCAATCCGGCATACCGTTCCGCCACGGGCTGATCCGCAGCCATTACATCGGCCGCACATTCATCGAGCCGTCGCAGGCTATACGCGACTTCGGCGTGAAGCTGAAGCTGAATCCTGTCCGGCACCTGATTGAGGGGAAGCGCGTGGTGGTGATCGACGATTCCATCGTACGCGGCACCACCAGCAAGAAGATCGTCCGCATGGTCCGCAACGCCGGCGCGCGCGAGGTGCATGTGCGAATCTCCTGCCCGGCGACGAAATCGCCCTGCTTCTATGGAGTGGACACGCCGACGCAGCACGAACTGATTGCCGCCAACCAGAGCGTGGAGGAGATCCGCGACTTCATCGGAGCCGACTCGCTGGCCTATCTATCCATCGAGGGTCTTCGTGAAGCGGTCGAAGATGTCCGGAACGAATACTGCTACGCCTGCTACACCGGCGATTACCCCACCGATTTCGTCAATATCGAAGCCTTGATGACCGCCAAAGAGATGCGGGGCTGTTGAACTCAGGTACGCGCGTACCTGTGGTACTGATATCCTCCGGGACTAGCTCTCGCGCCCCAAACAGTGCATTATTGGTTTTCCGAGGCACGCGCATGGGCGCGACTGCTGGTACCGATTCCGATCCGTCAGCGCGGCGCCGGGCATTGCGCGCCGCTTTGCAGGCCGCCAAGAACCACTACGACGACCTCAGGGCGGAGTGCGCCCGCGCCGCGGCAGATGGAAGCCCGGCGGAGCGGCTTGAGGCGGCCGAAGCGAAGCGGGAGGCTGCGCTGCGGGCCTTCCGAGGAGCCCTGCGTGCGTTTGCGGAAGCGGTGCTGGGCAACAGATGAAGCGGCGGCAGGCGCCCGCGATTAGGCCGGCCGCGCCGCCAGCCTCTATACTTGGCGCATGGTGGAACAGGAGGCGCCGCCGGCGCGCCAACTCGGACTGCGGGACCTGGTCCTGTTCAACATTGCCGCCGTTGTCGGCATACGGTGGCTTGCCGCCGCGGCGCACGCCGGGCCGCCGTCGATCGTCCTCTGGGTTCTGGCAGCCGCGTTCTTCTTCATACCTTCGGCGCTGGCGGTTTCGACGCTCGGTGCGAAGTGCCCGGAGCAGGGAGGCCTGTACGTCTGGACGCGCCGCAGCTTCGGCGACTGGCACGGCTTCCTGTGCGGCTGGTGCTACTGGCTGAGCAACCTGTTCTATTTCCCGAACCTGCTGCTGGCCGGCCTTGCAATGGCCGTCTACGCCGCAGGAGACCGGTACACTTACCTGGCAGCCGCGCGGCCGTTCCTGATTCCGGCATCGCTGGCCGTGCTGTGGATCGCGGTCGTCACGAACGTGATCGGGTGGCGCATCGGCCGCTGGACCGAGAATCTCGGGGCGGTGGCCACATACGCCGCCGGAGGCGCGATCATCGTGCTCGGCTGTGTCGTGTGGGCGCTGCACGGCCCGGCTACGCGGCTCGACATACTCACCGGATGGGACTGGGGGCGCGTGAACTTCTGGTCGCAGATTGCGTTCGCGTTCGGCGGCCTGGAACTCGGCGCGGTCATGGGAGGCGAGGTTCGCGATCCGCGGCGCACCATACCGCGCGCGGCGTGGATGAGCGGCGCCGCCATCGCCGCTTTCTACATCCTGGGGACGCTGGCGCTGATGGCAGTGGTGCCTTCGGGAGATGTGAACATTCTCACCGGGCTTACGCAAGCCGCGACGGCGGCGGGCGCACGTCTCGGCATTCCGGCGATTGCTCCGCCGCTCGCGATTCTCATTACGATCGGGCTTACAGGCCAACTGGGCGCGTGGCTGAGCGGCAGCGCGCGCGTACCGTTCGCAATCGGGCTGGACAGCTATCTTCCCAGGGCGTTCGCGCGGCTGCACCCGCGCTGGGGTACGCCGCACGTGGCCATGCTGGCGCAGGGAGCGGCATGCACCGCGTTCCTGCTGCTCATGCAGGCGGGGGAGAACCTGCGCAACGGCTACCAGTTGCTGGTGGACATGACGGTGATCACGTACTTCATCCCGTTCCTGTACCTGTTTGCCTCGGCGTGGCGGAACGGGCGCCGCTGGAGCGCGCTCGCCGGCGTGCTGGTCACGGCGGCGGGCATAGGGTTCTCGCTGGCGCCCCCGCCGGACGCGCAGTCGGTCTGGATTTTCGAGGCAAAGCTGATCGTGGGCTGCCTGGTGCTGATAGGCGCCGGGCGGGCGGTGTTCGTGCGCGCCAACACGGCCGGCCGGGCCGCCGCCCGCTGCCTGAAGCCGCCGCTGTAATCCTCGTCGCTTCCTCGCCGGGCGGCCAGACAGCGGTGGAAATACTACTCAGATACTCCGGCCCCCGCGAGCACCGCGCTTACGATTTCGCCTCGCTCTGGATGACCGGCACATGCGGAAATTCGGCCTATGAGCCTTCCGCCGGCGGCGGAAGGCCCGGGCAGCACATCATGACGCGAAGCGCGCATCCAGCGGTTAAGAGAGTTGTACAGGGCGTGCAAAAACTCAGGACCCCACTCGCGGAGCTATCTGCTTTGTTAAGTCCGGGGGTATGTCTCCCGCAGGCGAACGCCGGTCTATTATTTCATTTACTTTCGCAACAAATGTGCGCACGCCGAACGGCTTGGCCATGAATGCCGCCCCCATATGCACGAGTCTTCGTGTGCGTTCGTCTTCTTCGAAGAAACCGGAGATAAACAGAATCTTGAGGGTCTGCCTGATCGCACTGAGGCGTTCCGCCAATTCTATGCCGTCGACAACCGGCATTCTGACGTCGGTGACTACAAGGTCCACTGCGTCCGGTTCGCGCAGGAACAGGGCCAGCGCCTCTATGCCGTCCGACGCCTGAATTACCCTGTACCGCCGCGAAAGAGCTGCGGCAAGAAGTTCCCGTATGGCGTTGTCATCATCGACAAGGAGAATCGTCGGTTTATCCATCCCGCTACCGCCACCCATGCTGTGTTCGATCGCCGGTGGAGGACAACTCTGGCCGGGAAACGCACGCGAAGGAGCCTTCGCGTCCTCTCTGTGTTGCAAACTAACCCAACCCGAACTGGCCACCTCAACGGCCTGCTTTCTCTATGCTACTACCGGTCTCAAGCCCGTCGTACTACAGTTTTCAACACGATTCCCACAAGTTATTAACTGGCTTATTTACAGCCACATAGACCAATCCGGAAACGGGTGTAACACAAGCCCGGAGGGCGTCCGGCGCGTGGCATAAACAGCTCTAAATTACGGGTAACAAAATAATTAATGAAGACAGTAAATCACGATAATGAAGAACTGGTTTTAGCCTCCGCTCGCTTTTGGGTTCCTATCGGCCGCCGCCGCATCCCGGCCCGATACACCCGCCTCCGGTGTACGATGAGATGCTGGCCGGGCCGGTTCCCGGCGAAACAGGAGGAATGGTGGACAAATCGCAGCTCTACCAGGAGCGCCTGGCGCGCTATGTAACGGCCATGCGCAAAGGCGTGCCCGACCGCGTTCCGTTGCGCCCGTTTGCGGCCGAGATCACGGCAGCCTACGCCGGCTACACCTGCCAGGACGTCACCCACGACTATCGCAAGGCATTCGATGCCGTCATCCGCTGTTGCTCCGATTTCGATTGGGACGCCGCCGTGGCCAACATGGTCTACGTCTGGACCGGGCTCACGCAGGCGGCCGGCCTTCGCTATTACGGCGTTCCCGGCATCGATATCCCGGCCGAGGTCGCCTTTCAGTACCGCGAGCCGCCAAACGATGAGAACGCCTTCATGCGGCGCGAGGATTACGACGAGCTCATCGACGATCCCACGCGTTTCCTGTACCAGACCTGGCTGCCGCGGGTAAGTGCCGAAGCTGCCGGCGACGGCCGCGATGCGGCCTACCGCAGCGTCCTGGCGCTTGTTAAAGGCAGCATGGCGACGCTCAGTTATTTCAACGCGTTTGGTCCGCAGGTAGAGCGCATGCGCCACGAGTGTGGCACGGTCTCAGCCATCTGCGGCATGTTGAAAGCGCCTCTGGACATACTCGCCGATAAGCTGCGCGGTTATCTCGGCCTGGCATTCGACTTGATGGAGATTCCCGAGAAGGTTCTCGAGGCCTGCCGCGCGCTGATGCCGCATCTCGGCTATCTCGCGCTGACAAGCGCCGATCCCACCCGCCAGGTTCCCGTCCCCATCTGGATGCACCGGGGATGCACGCCGTTCATCTCACGCGATCACTTTGACCGCATCTACTGGCCAACGCTCAAGCCGATTGTGGAAGCGCTTTGGGCGCAGGGGAACCAGACGCTGTTCTACGCCGAAGGCAAGTGGGATGCGCACCTCGACAGGTTCGCCGAGTTGCCCGCCGGAAGCATTGTCTATCACATCGACCGCGGCGACCCGGAAACCGTACGCCGCATTCTCGGACCCAAGTTCTGTCTCAGCGGTGGGCTGTCCAACACGCTGCTGGCCTTCGGTACGCCGGAGGAGGTGAAGGCGCGCTGCCGCGAGTTGATCGAGCTGCTGGGTCCGGATGGCGGTTACGTTATGGACGCCTCGGCCATCATGCAGAATGACGTTTCGATCGCCAATCTGCGCGCGATGACCCAGGCCACGCGCGAGTATGGCGTGTACCGGTCGCCATCGGCGCCGGCGCCCGGAGCGGCGCAACCCGCCGTCACCGCCGGATTGCCGGAATGGGTGACCGCGCCGAAGGTTCCGCCGGGCGTCTGCATACCCTGGGAGTGCAAGAAGCTCCAACTGCCGCCGATTCCTGGCGATGAGGCCATCCTGCGCACAGTCTGGAACGACATAGAGGGCTTGGCCTACATGTACATCTGGCACTTGCTGCTGAGCTTTTGAACCGTGCGCGTGGCGCGCCTCCTGCGGCGGAACGCAGGCGCTGCGCGCAGCGCCCGGACCGGTCTCAAAGCCGCGGCTCGGAGTGCGGGGGTGGGGCAACTGCGCCACGTGCGGACCCGCGCCTCGGCTCGAATGGGCGAACTAGCCCATGATTTTCGCGATCACCGCGTCCGTGAACGCTGCCGTGGAGGCGCCTCCACCCACGTCAGCCGTCAGTTTCTTGCCCTCCGCGTAGACGCGCTCGATGGCGGCTTGCAACCGCCTGGCCGCATCCGCCTCTCCCAGATGGTTCAACATAAGCGCGGCCGACTGCATCAGAGCCGTGGGGTTAGCAATGCCCTTGCCGGCGATGTCGGGCGCGCTTCCATGCACGGCTTCGAAAACCGCGCAGCGCTCGCCCAGGTTCGCGCCGGGTACGATTCCGAGCCCGCCCACAAGCCCCGCGGCCAGGTCCGAGACGATATCGCCGTAGAGGTTCGGCATGAGCAGCACGTCGAATATCTCGGGGCGCAGGACCATCTGCATTGCGGCGTTATCCACAATCAGTTCGTTGTACTGGAGTTCCGGGTATTCGGCCGCCACCTCGCGGCAACAGCGCAGGAACAGGCCGTCGGAGAGTTTCATAATGTTGGCTTTGTGAATAGCCGTGATCTTCTTCCGGCCGTTTCTGCGGGACCAGTCGAATGCGTACCGCGCGATGCGGGTGGATGCGGCGCGCGTTATCACCTTGAGGCTGGTTACCACGTCCTTCACCACTTCGTGCTCGAGCCCGGCGTAGAGGTCTTCCGTGTTCTCGCGAAACATCACGATGTCGATGAACACGTCGGCGTAGCGCGAGCGGATGCCGGGAAAGCTGCGAACGGGACGGAAATTCGCGAAGAGATCCAGCCGCTTCCGCAGTTGAACGTTGAGACTGAGGTGGCCGGCGCCCACCGGGGTGGTTGTGGGGCCTTTCAGCCCGACGCGGGTTCTTTCGAGCGAATCGATTACTTCCTGCGGAATCTCGGCGGCGCCGGTGAGGTTGACTGTCTCCCATTCGATGCCGACGCCGGTTGCATCCACGGCGCGGCGGGCGGCTTCCGCCACTTCCGGTCCGATCCCGTCGCCGGGCATCAGAGTTATCTGGTAGGCCACGCCACTATTATTACTTCAAGGGAGCCGCTGGAACGGTTTTTCTCGAAGTAATTGCGCGTAAAATCCGCAAATACGAGCCTCTCCGGCGCTCTGGCGGCCCGGCTGCGCGCTTTGTGCCGGGCCGGCCGCAACAGACCGCCGCAGAGCCGCTATCCACCGGCGCCGCAGCCCGCGGGTAAACCCCCGGCGCATTCTGGCAAAATAGAGATCCATGCCGAAGATCAGCCGCGCCATAATCTCCGTCACCGACAAGACCGGCATCGCGGACTTTGCGAAAGCGCTCGCGGAGTTCGGGGTCGAACTCATTTCCACCGGGGGCACCGCCAGACTGCTGCGCGATGCGGGCCTGCACGTGCGCGACGTGGCCGACGTTACGGGTTTTCCGGAGATGATGGACGGCCGCGTGAAGACGCTGCACCCTATGGTGGCGGGCGGCATCCTCGCCATCCGCTCGAACCCCGAGCACCGCAAGGCGCTCGAGGAGTACGGCATACCCGCGATCGATATGGTGGTGGTGAACCTCTATGCCTTCGAGAAAGTGGCGGCGCGCGAGGACGCGACCGTGGCCGAACTGGTCGAGAACATAGACATCGGCGGCCCCACCATGATCCGCGCGGCTGCCAAGAATTATCAGGACGTGGCCGTGGTTGTCTCTCCCGACGACTACGACAGCATCATCGAAGAGATGCGCGCCTGGGACGGCGACCTGCCGCCGGCGACGCGCTGGCGGCTCGCGAAGCGCGCCTTCCGGCTCACGGCCGATTACGATCGCGCCATCAGCGCGCGCCTGGCGACGATTTATCTGGAAAAAGAGAACTGGGTGGAGCGGAAGACCGCGCTGCCGCATGTGCTCGACATACGCGCCGAGCGGGCGCTTGATCTCCGCTACGGGGAAAATCCGCACCAGGAGGCGGCGCTTTACACCTCCGGCGAGCCCGGTGTGGCATCGGCTGAGCAGTTGCACGGAAAGGAGCTCTCGTACAACAACCTCGTCGATCTCGATGCCGCCTGGCAGCTCTCGTGCGAGTTCTCCAAGCCCGCGGCCGCCATCATCAAGCACACCAACCCGTGCGGCTGCGCCGAGCAGGATACGCTCGCCGAGGCCTACCGCAAAGCATACGAGTGCGATCCGGTGTCGGCTTACGGAGGCGTGCTGGCCTTCAACCGCGACGTGGACGAGGAAACGGCGCGCGAGATCGCGAAGACGTTCGTGGAGGCGATCGCCGCGCCGGGCTACTCGCCCGAGGCGCTGGCGGTTCTGACGGCGAAGAAGAACCTGCGGCTGCTCAAGGTGCAGCCGGCCGAGCCCGGGCTCGTGGTTAAATCGATCGGCGGCGGCTACCTGGCTCAGACGCCAGACATCGCTACCCTGGACGCTTCGAAACTCCAGGTGGCCACGGACCGGGCCCCCACGGACGCCGAGTGGCGCGCGTTGATGTTCGGCTGGATAGTGGCGAAGCACGTAAAGTCGAACGCTATCGTGTACGTGCGCGAAGGGCAGACTGTGGGCGTCGGCGCGGGCCAGATGAGCCGCGTGGATTCGGTGAAGATCGGGGCCATGAAGGCCATGCTGCCCCTCCAGGGTACGGTGATAGCGTCGGACGCATATTTTCCGTTCCCGGACGGCGTGGAGGAAGCGGCGAAACATGGTGCTACAGCCGTGATCCAGCCCGGCGGCTCGATCCGCGACGGCGACGTGATCGCGGCCGCCAACCGGCTCGGCCTGGCAATGGTTCTCACCGGCATCCGGCACTTCCGGCACTAGTTTCGAGTCTCTTTCGGGCGGAGCGGGTGCCGCGGCCCGCCCGGAAACCCGCTTGGAGCAGAGTTCGCCCAAGTGCCCGGCCGCACCCGGCCGCTATACTGTAAGTTCAAGCACATGAACAGGGTTCGTTTTGCGCCATCGCCTACGGGATTTCTGCACATAGGCTCGGCGCGCACGTTTATTTTTAACTGGTTATTTGCGCGGCACACCGGCGGCGCCATGGTGCTGCGCATCGATGACACCGATGTCGAACGCAATACCGCCGCCTCCGAGGCGTCGATTTTCGACGGGCTGCGCTGGCTCGGGCTCGGCTGGGATGAAGAATACCGGCAGTCCGGGCGGCTCGAACTCCACCGCAAGCTGGCCCAGGCGATTCTCGACCGCGGGCTCGCATATCGTGACTTCACTCCCGCGCGGACCGGCGAGGACGACGCGCCTCAGGGCGCCGCGTGGCTGTTCAACCCCGGCATGCGCGAGCTGTCCAAGGAGGAAAGCGACCGCCGCGCCGCGGCGGGCGAGCCGTTTGTCGTCCGCTTCCGAGTGCCGCGCGAGACGCGTTCCGAGGTGCGCTTCCGCGATGCCGTCTACGGGGAACAGTCGAAGGCGACCGCCGATATCGAGGACTTCGCATTGCTGCGCTCCACCGGCGTGCCGACGTACCACATGGCGTCCTGCGCCGACGACGCCGACCTGAACATCTCGCACATCATCCGCGGCCAGGATCACCTGACGAACACTTTCAAGCACGTGCTGATTTTCGAGGCGTTGAACGCAGCGGTGCCGGAGTTCGCCCACCTGCCGCTGCTGATTGCGCCCGACGGCGCGAAGCTCTCTAAACGCAAACACGGCCCGGTGGTCAGCGTCACGACGTATCGCGATGCAGGGTTCCTGCCTCAGGCGTTCGTGAACTTCCTCTGCCTGCTCGGCTGGTCGCCGAAAGACGACCGCGAGCGGATGACGCTTGAGGAGCTCACGGCCGCATTCTCCTTCGAGGGCATCAACCGCTCGAACGCCGTGGTTAACTTCACGGAAACGGACCCGTTCGACCCGAAAGCCGTCTGGCTGAACGCCGAGTATATCCGCGCGCTGTCGAACGAGGAGGTGGCGGACGCCGTGCTGCCGTTCCTGAACGCAGCGGGTCTGAAGGCCACGCGCGAGAAGGCTCTGGCCGTGGCGCCTCTCATCCGCGAGCGCATGAAGCTGCTGCGGGACGCGGTGCCGGTGGCCGGCTTTTTCTTCATGGAAGAGCTGCCGCCGTACGATGCGGCCGAGCTGATCCCGCAGAAGGGCGACGCCGCGATGGCGCTCAAGGTACTCAAGCGCGCCAAGGAGTTGCTGGCCGGAATCCCGTTCTCACACGGCCAACTCGATTCGACGCTGCGCGCCGCGGCCGCCGAACTCGGCCTCAAGGCAGGCCAGATGTTCCAGCCCATTCGGGTTGCCGTGTGCGGGCGCAAGAACGCCCCGCCGCTGTTCGAAACAATGGAAGTACTGGGCCGTGAAACGTGCCTGAAGAGAATCGAACGCGCGATCGAAATGCTCGCGTGATTTGGATACCATATGAAGCCGTCAGATCCGAACCTCATCGGGAACAACCATAACGACGAGCCGTCGCCCGAGCCAGGCGAGCCGATAATCACGTCGCCGCGTCCCTCCAACTTCATACGCGACATCATTATCAAGGACAACGAAACGGGCCGCTTCGGCGGGCGCGTTCACACGCGCTTCCCGCCGGAGCCGAACGGCTACCTCCACATCGGCCACGCAAAATCCATCTGCCTCAACTTCGGCCTGGCGCAGGAGTTCGGAGGCAAGTGCAACCTGCGCTTTGACGACACGAATCCGTCCAAGGAAGAGACCGAGTACGTAGAATCGATCATCAGAGACGTCCGCTGGCTGGGCTTCGACTGGGAAGACCGCCTTTTCTATGCTTCGGATTACTTTCAGCAGCTTTACGATTGGGCCGTTCAGCTGATCAAAGCCGGCAAGGCGTACGTCTGCGATCTCACGGCCGACCAGATTCGCGACTACCGCGGCACGCTCACCGAACCCGGGCGCGAGAGCCCCTACCGCAACCGCAGCATCGAGGAGAATCTCGACCTGTTCGAGCGCATGCGCCGGGGCGAGTTCCCCGACGGGTCGCGCACGCTGCGCGCAAAAATCGACATGGCGTCGCCCAACCTCAACCTGCGCGATCCGGTGATGTACCGCATCCTTCACGCCGAGCATCACCGCACGGGCAACAAGTGGTGCATCTACCCGATGTACGACTTCACGCATGGCCAGTGCGACTCCATCGAGCGCATCACCCACTCTATCTGCACGCTGGAGTTCGAAGATCACAGGCCGCTGTACGACTGGTACATCGAGCAGCTCGGCATTTACCATCCGCGGCAGATCGAGTTTGCGCGCCTGAACCTCACCTACACCGTGCTCAGCAAGCGCAAGCTGCTGAAACTGGTGCAGGACGGCCACGTGCGCGGCTGGGACGATCCCCGCATGCCCACGCTTTCCGGCATCCGCCGGCGCGGCTATACGCCCGAAGCTATTCGCAACTTCGCCGAGCGCATCGGCGTGGCCAAGTTCAACGGAATCATCGAGCTGTCCCTGCTGGAGCACTTCGTGCGCGAGGACCTGAACCGCCGCGCCCCGAGGGTCATGGCGGTGCTCAGACCGCTGCGCGTGGTCATAGAGAACTACCCCGAGGGGCGGGTGGAAGAAATGGAGGCGGTCAACAATCCCGAAGACCCCTCCGCGGGAACCCGCAAGGTGCCGTTCTCCCGCGTTCTCTATATCGAACAGGACGATTTCCGCGAGCAGCCGCCGAAGCAGTACTACAGACTTGCGCCCGGCCGCGAGGTTCGGCTGCGCTACGGCTACTTCATCACCTGCACGGGTGTCGTCAAGGACGAGGCGGGCAATGTGGTCGAACTGCGCTGCACCTATGATCCGGCGACTCGCGGCGGCAACGCGCCGGACGGCCGTAAGGTGAAATCGACTATTCACTGGGTCTCCGCCGCGCACGCCATTGATGCCGAGGTCCGTCTTTACGACACGCTGTTCACGCGCGAGAATCCCAACGAGGAGCCCGAAGGCGGCGACTTCACGGCTTGGCTGAACCCGAACTCGCTCGAGGTGGTGACGGGCTGCAAGCTCGAGCCCAGCCTCGCGGGCGCCGAAGCCGGCGCGCACTACCAGTTCGAACGCCTGGGGTACTTCAGCGTGGACCCGGACACCGCGCCCGGCAAACCGGTGTTCAACCGCACGGTGGCGCTGCGCGACACCTGGGCGAAGATCGAAAGAGCGCAGAAGGAGCGGTCGGCCAAATGAACATCCTCGGAATAGGAGGCATTCTCGGCGACGCCGCGGCGGCCGTGCTGAAAGACGGGCAACTGGTCGCCGCAGCGGAGCAGCGCAAACTGGCGCGGCAGAAGCACCGCGGCAGGCTGCCGGAAGAAGCCATTCTGGCGTGCCTTGAGATGGCCGGCGCCAAACCGGACGAGGTGGACTGCGTGGCCGTCGTGCGCCCGCTCTCTCTCGGCCCCGACAACGCGCTCCACATCGAGTTGCGCGAGCGGTTCCCTAACGCCCGCGTCGCCGTGGTTGATCATCATACGGCGCACGCCGCCTCGGCGTACTACCCCTCCGGTTGCGACCAGGCTACGGTGCTCACGCTGGACCGCGCCGGCGACTTCCGCTGCGGAGCGCGCTGGCGTGCCTCCGGACGGCAGCTCATCCTCGAAGAGGAGTTGTACTACCCCGACTCGCTCGGCGACGTCTACCAGCGCGTCACCGAACTGGTCGGCTTCGACGCCGCCTCGGACCCGCACAAGCTTCAATGGCTCTCGGCCGGCGGGGATGAGCGCTTCACCGGTCTGTTCCTGGATGTGCTCGGCACGCGCGAAGGCGCTTGGCCGCGAGTGGACCGTTCCTACTTCGACGCGGATCGGCTCGGTTCCGGCGGTTTCAGCGCGAAGTTTTACGAGAGGCTGGGGCTCGAGGAAGGCGCGCCCGTACCCGAGGCGCTGCGTGCGCACGTGGCCGCGGGCATCCAGCGCGCGATCGAGAAGACCGTTACCGGAATGGCTCCCGCCGGGGGAAACCTGTGCCTTGCGGGCGGCCTCGGCATGAATACAATGCTCGTTTCACGCCTCGAGTGCTCCGGGCGGTGGCGGCGCGTGTTCGTACAGCCGGCCGCCGGCAACCCCGGAACGGCGATCGGCGCGGTGTACTACGCGTGGCACAACGTGTACCAGCGGGAAGAGCGCGTTTCGATGGGCAACCTGTGCCTGGGCCCGGAGTACGACGCCGAACAGATCAAGCAGGTGCTCGAGAACTGCAAGCTGCGCTTCCGGTATCTGCTCACCGGCGACGAGCTGATCGACACCGCCGTCGCCGAGCTGAACGATAACAAAATCGTCGCCTGGATGCAGGGCCGCATGGAGTTCGGACCGCGCGCGCTAGGCAATCGCAGCATCCTCGCTTCGCCGTTGAACCCGTACTCCACCGAAAACCTCAATACCTACATCAAGCACCGCGAGCCTTTCCGCAAGTTTGCCCCCTCCGTTCCGGAGGAGCTGGCTTCGGATTACTTCGAGGTCGGCGAGAACGCGCGCTTTCTGGCGACGGTCGGCCGTGTTCGCCCCGAGCACCGCAAGACCTTCGAGGCGGCGATGCTGGGCGACGGCATGGCGCGAGTGCACACAGTCTCCCAGGAGGATAATCCCCTCTACTGGCGGCTCCTGCACGCAGCAGGCAAAGCTACCGGACTGCCCGTGCTCTACAATACCTCCTTCAATCTTTTCGGCGACCCGCTGGTGTGTACGCCGCGCGACGCAGTCCGCAGCTTCTACTCCTCAGGCATCGACTCGATGTTCGTCGGCCACTTCTTCCTGCAAAAGTGACCGCCGGGCGCAAGCCGCGGCTAATCGATGCTTCGGTGCATCAGTCCGGCTCCCGCGATCGCCCCAATGAGAACGGGAAGCGCCCAGAGCCAGTTCTGCGGCGTGTTGGCCGCCAGCACGCCGATTATCGCGGCCGGTTCGGAGGAGTCGTAGAAATCGGGTCTGGCGGCCGCTTTCGCTATGTCCCACACGGCAAAAGCTATGATGCTCGCCAGCGGCCAGCGCCAGATGCGTACCGGCCTCAGAGAGCCCATCAGCACGCCGGAGAAGAACAGAGCGGCGCCGGTTACTATCAGAGAGCTCTCGCGGTCTGACGCGACCCTCAAATACCCGGGCAGCCACAGTGAGACTACGGCGAGCGAAGCCGCCAGAGTCCAGATCCAGATGTCGGTCAGCCGTCGTGGTTCTACAGCCTTCATGGCCATCGCTGCCAGTAATAGAACCACACTTACCAACTGATTGCAAGTTGTCTAAAGTTAATTTACAACTTGTTGAATTTACAATTTGAGAACTACTCAAGGCGGTATAGTACCGTCAATAGTACCTTGCCGACGACGTCCAGACTCGCCGCGCTCAGTTTGTCCAGCGTGTCTTCGGGCGAGTGCCACCAGGAGTTGCCTGGACCGTAATTGAAATCGATGAGGTCAAGAACGTTTACGCCGCGGCTGGCGAACGGCACATGATCGTCGTCCATATACAGCTCGGCGTCGAGAAAGTGGCGCCCGTAGCCCATTTCCCGCGCCACGCGCCAGACCAGATCCTGGAGCGGCCCGGACGAGTTGCCGTCGCGGGTGATATCCAGGTCCCGGTCGCCGATCATGTCGACATTGATGAGAGCCTTCAGGCGGCGCAAGGTTCCATCCCCATCCCAGCGCCGCGCCAGATGGCGGCTGCCGTAGAGCCCATCCGTTTCGGACCACTGGGCCACGGCTTCCTCACCGTCGAACCAGACCAGGTACACGTCGTTTGCGCGTTTCCGGTAGGCCACCTCGCGCGCGAGCGCAAGCAGCAGACCGGCGGAGGCGGCCCCGTCGTTAGCGCCATCGAAGCGGCCCGGCATGATTTTCGTATCGTAATGGCCGGTAATTGCGACCGCTTCACGGCCCGGAACACCGCGGAAGCGGACGATTATGTTCTTCATCGGCAGGCGGCCGGCGGGCGTGTCCGCGGTGAAAGCATCTTCGGTGATCTCGCCTCCCAATGGGCGCAACTGCTCCAGGATGTAGGCCTGGAATTTCCGCATCGCCGGAGACCCGGGCGTGCGCGGGCCGAAAGCCACGGCCGCGCGCGTGTGCCGCATCGCGGCCTCGCCGATTCCGGCGCTCTTCGCCGGGGCGTATCCGGCATCTATGGGGTGCGCTGAAGCCAGCGCCAGAATCAGGAGAGCCGCCGTGCCGTACATATATATCCCAGGGTGAAATTGCGCTCGCGGTCGAGGCCGTCTAACAGCGGCAGCACGAGCGCGGGAGGCGCCACGAAAACGGTGGCCAGCACAAACCAGAAGCCGTGAAAAAACCCGAGCGCGTTCAGCAGCCGCCGCGAAAGCAGCCTGAAGAAGCCGCCCGCCGGCAGCACGCACACGGAGCCGAAGCCCGCGCGCTCCAGAAGGTAGCGCACGCCATACCGCGTATACCGGTAATAATCGTGCGGCGCCTGATGTATCTCCCACTCTTGCGGCGCCGCCAGCAGCAGCCGCCCTCCGGGCCGCAGCACCCGCGCGATTTCCTGAAGAACCGCGAGCGGCTCGCGAACGTGCTCGAGCGTTACGATGTTCAGCGCGGCGTCGAACGTCTCCGCCGCAAACGGCAGGTGCGCGAGGTCGGCGACGGCGCTCAAGCGTTTGTAATCCCAGAGCGCGTCGCCGCAGGCCAGGTCCACGCCGACGTACCGGCGTCCTTTGAAGAAACCGGCGTGGCGGCACTCGCCGGCCCCCGCATCCAGCACGCGCGCGCCATCGGGCGTGGTTTCCGCCAGTTCGAGCACAGCCCGGTCGATGCGCGTCTCGAAATCGAGAACGTAGCGGCGCAGGAAGGGCGGCAAACGGCGCTGCGCGGCGGGGTGGGTCACTTTTTCCTCGCCTCCAGCATGATGGTGGCGCCGGCGCCGCACGCAGCTTCGAGCGCGCTGAACGGCAGCGCCGCAACGACGAGGCAAAAATACAGAGCGCTCTTCAGCAGTTGCGTGCCGTGGCTCTCGGCGGCTCCGCGCACCGGCCGGAGCGCCGGATCGAGCCAGGGGGCCAGGCTGGTTGCGAAAGCGGCGGGATTGTCACGGAGCGAAAAATGCTTCCGCCGCACCACCTCGAAGCCGCGAGAACCGAGCAGCGCCTCCAGGTCGGAGGCGCGGAAGTCGATCAGGTGCCGCGGCACGTCCAGTCCGCTCCAGCGCTCCCGCAGCAGCAGGAACAGCCAGGATGCGGCATCGGGCACCTGCACCACCAGCCGCCCGCCGGATGCGAGCAGGCGGCCTGCGGACGTCAGGTACCCGGCGGGGTCTTCGACGTGCTCGAGTACGTGGAACATCGTCACAACCCTGAAAGCGCCGTCCCGAAAAGGCGGGCCGGCCGGGTTGCCGCACGCGCATGGCACGCCGTTCGCGCGCCACGCGATCGCGGCGGCCGTCGGCGAGAAGTCGAGGCCCGTCACCGGCACGCCGCGTCTCTTGAGGGCGCGCAACAGCAACCCGCTGCCGCAGCCCACGTCGAGGACGGGCCCCCGGCCGCCGGCCGCATCAAGGGCGCGGAGCACGAAAGCGGCGTGGTCGCGCAGCACTATGCGCCGGTAAGTCTGCTCCAGACGCCCCGCCAGACTCCCGCCCGGCGTGTACCAGTAGGCCGCCGGGTAATACCGCTCCAGTTCCTCACGCGTAGGGCGCGGGTGCAGGCGCATCAGTCCGCAGCCGCAGCACGCCACGACCTCGAAGCGGCGGGCGGTGGTGCGGAACAGCCGGTCCGTCGCGCTGAACAGGCTCTGAAACCGGGCGGCTCCGCAGATTGGGCATGCGTCGCGGTCCGCGGCGGGCGGGCGAACTGTTCCGGCTTGCCGGCCGCCTTCTTCCGGCTCCGGCTTCATGGATGGCGTAAAAGCTTTCATTCAAGCGCCGATTTGTTCAACATCTCTCGTTTCCGCGCGCGTGCGCAACCGCGGCCGGCCCGTTGAGCTGTTCAGCACAATTTTCCCAGTTTATGAACCCGTTCCGCTGAAATTCCCGGAGGAAACCAGGCTCCGAGGGCGCGAAAACCGATTTTGCTATGATGGCGGTGGGGTTCCTTTCGCCGATATGACGTCGTTAGGTGAACGTCTGCGCGAAGAACGCGTGAGGCGAGGGCTCACGCTCGAGCAACTGGCCAGCCAGACCAAGATCGGTTCGGCCATGCTCGCGGCCATCGAGGCCGAGGAGTTCGACCGTCTTCCAGGGGGGTTCTTCGCGCGCAGCTTCGTGCGGCAATACGCACGCGCGCTTGGTCTTGCCGAGAGCGAGATCGACGCCGAGATCGCGCGGCTGACGGCGCCGGAGCAGCCGCCGGGACATTCCGAGCCGAGTTTCCGGCCCGAAGTTCGCGGCATGCCGCTGGCGCAGCGGCGGCGTCCGGGCGCCGGCTCGCAGCTCCTCGGCCGCTTATTCGCCTTCGTGCTGATCGTAGCTGCATGCTCGGGCCTGTACGTTTTGTGGGAGCGGTCAAGACAGCCGCAGGCGGCAGCCCCCGCGGTCCAGGCGGCCAGGCCGGCAGGCCGGCCCGCGGCTTCGGCCGTACAGGCGGAACAGCAGCCGGCAGAGACGGCGCCTCAGGCGGCGCAGGCGGTTCAGCCGGGAGTGCAGCAGCAGCCGGCGCCGCAGGCTGCCGCGCCCCAGCAAGAGACAGCCCCGGCCCCCGCTGCCGCGGGCGCCGCGCCCGCCGGGCAGGCGGAAGCTGCTCCGGAACCGGCGGTGATCCCGGTATCTGCGGATCCGGACGCGCCGGTCAAGGTGGACCTTCGCGCGCGCGGCGAGGTTTGGGTTCGCGCCGTAAGCCGTGGGGAAACGCAGTTTGAGGGCACACTTCAATCCGGCGACACGCGCACTTTCACGTCCAGCGAGCCGATTACTGTCAAGATCGGCAGGCCGGCGGCCGTCGAATTAACGCTGAATGGTCAACCTGCCGGGCCGCTGGGAAGCGCCGAGGGCCCGGTGACAGTCGAAGTCACTCGGGATAGTTTTCGAGTTCTGAAGCCTGCCGCCGGGCCGCCCGACGCTCCCTGATCAGCGCCCGCTGCCGCTCGCGTTCCAGTTCGAGCAGTTCGCGCCGCCGCCGCTGCTTGGTCTCCTCATCCACCTTGCGCCAGAACCGCCAGAAATAGTGGACTGCCGATAGCAGCGTGACCGCCAGCACGAGGTACATCCAAGTCATGGCCCACGGCGCGAGTCGCACGAAATGGATGCTCAGCATGAACAGCGAAATGGCCACCACCTGCATGACCATCTTGAACTTTCCAAGGTCGCTCGCTCTGATGGTGAATCCCGACGATGCCGCGATGCTGCGCAGACCCGTGACGGCGAACTCCCGCGCCACGATCACTATCGCTATCCAGCCGGCTATTACGTGCACCTGTACGAGCGCTATGAGCGCGGCCGAAATAAGCAGCTTGTCGGCCACCGGATCGAGCAGCGTGCCGACGGTTGTGATCTGCTTCCAGCGGCGGGCCAGGTAGCCGTCCAGCAGATCCGTGGCAGAGGCGGCGAGGAATATTGCCAGGGCGATCGTCGAGTTCGTCAACAGGAACCCGTTGATCTGCATGCTCCAGCTCTCCTGCACGAGAGCAGCCACCAGTAGCGGAACGAAAAAGATCCGCAGGAGCGTGAGCGCGTTCGGCAGATTCACTCACTCTTAAAATACACTGCGCGCGCTTGGGCCGGAAAACACCGTGGAGCGGAAATGGCGGAAAATCACTAGTCGCCAATATGGTGTTTTCCGCCGCGAACAGAACCTGCGGCTATCTGTCTGACAGGCGCCGGCGCAAACGCCCGGCTTCGGCGTTGAGGGCGCTCAGTTGCCGGAGGTCGTCCTCCGCCATTTGGATCGCGTTTTGGATGCGTGAAACGTCCGCTGCCGTCGCCCCCGCGCCGGCGTCGGGCCGGTCCTCGGCGCGCGCCGCGAGCGAGCGGTACTGGTCCGTTATATCCCGGTAGCGGCGCAGGATGCCGTTGAGATATGCTTCGCGGCGCCGGTCGATCTCCTCGAGATCCCTCACCAGCTTCGGCATCGCGTCGAGCTGCTTTGCACTCTGGCGGTACTGCTCCAGCAACTGGGTATTCGTGGCCATCAGTTGCGCCAGGCGCTCGTCTTTCCCTTTCAACTCGACACGCATGGCGTCCACTATGCGGTTGGTGGCAGCCGCGGTCTCCTTGAGGTCGGCCTCGCTGGCCGCCAGCCGGCGATTCTCGCCCGAAACCTTCTCGAGGCTTGCTTCCAGCTCGCGGACGCGCGTCTCCAGCGCCCGCACGGATTGTCCGGCCGCCGCAAGCTTCTCGCGCACCTGTATGAGCAGCCGGGCGGACTCCACATCGCCGGGACGGGCCGCGGATATCTCGGGGGGGCCGATCTTCTGCGTGGAGGGCGCCAGTTGACGGTTGCGCAGCTCCGCCAACTCCCGCCGGGTGTCTTCGAAACGCGCATGCAGCGCCCGGCTCTCGGCTTCAACCGCTTCCAGGCGCGCCAGCGCGCTCGCGCGTGTCTGGTGCTGCCAGATTGCAATACCGGCCAGGACGATAACGGCAACTCCCGCCACCACCTCGGGCCAACACGACCGTTTTCTGTTCTCGGCCATACTTCTACTCCTTGTCGAGGGCGATTCGGCTGCGATAGCTTAACACGCGCCCTCCGTTTTCGAGCTGAACTTGCAACATTTTTGGGGGCCTGTCGGGCACCTTCAGCACGAGACTGTAGTGTGCGGCCACACGGGCGAGCGTTGTGCTGATTGCCTCCGGCACCTCGGCGCGCGAGCGGCAGAACGTAGCGGTCGTGCCCGTCGCTGCGGCGAGCTGCATGAGGCCGGTCTGATACGCCTCGTTCATGGCGTCCGTGCGGTAACTCAGGTGCACTATGAAGACCGGAGCTTCGTAGGCGCTCAGCTTCGCCTCGAGCTTCGAGATCTTCTCGCGAATAAGTCCTTCGGGAAAGCGCCGGCTGATGTCGCGCGAGTCGCTGCCGTTCACCACCGGGTTGATGTAGTCGTCGCGGTAATTGTAAATGCTTGAATCCGTTATGTGGACAACGGCCACCCGAACGTTTGCCTTATCCAGCATGGCGTCAGCTATGCGCGCGCTTGTAACCACGCTGTCGAGCAGACCGGAATAGCCGCTGACCGGCAGTTCCGCAATGGCTTTCTTGATTGCGGCGCGGTCCGCCGTGGGATCGAGTACGACGCTCAAACCGTCCTGCGCGCGAAGAACGGCGACGAGCGTTCCAGCGGGCAGGTTATTGATAGAGGCGGCCAGCGACTCCTTAGCCAGTTCCACAAGCCCGAGGTCCTGTGTCAGGTCAAGGACCAGCAACACCACAAGGCCGCCTCCCGGCCCACGCGCGGCCACTACTTGCGCCGGCTCTCCGTTCAAAGTCGCATGCAGTTCTGATGGATGGAGCGGCGTGCCGGAATCGGCCCAGGCGGTCACGCGCACGGTGTCGCGCCTGCCGCCAGCCAGCGGCATCGCGGCCAGAAGGGCAAGCGCCAGTGCGGTCCGCATCAGAACGTGAGCCTCAAGCCGAGCTGCACAACGCGCCCACCGCGCGACTCGATGATCTTGCCGGCGTTCACGTTCGGCGCCGAGGCTGGACCGATTTCCGTGTCCGGCTGGCTCCAGTTCGCGTGGTTGAGCCAGTTCAAGCCGACGGCGCTGAACTCGACCGTCCGGTCCGAGCGCAGGGCGAAGCGCTTCGTAAGCGAAAGATCATGGTTCTGGAAGATCGGCCCCCGCAGCGTCGGATGCGTGCGCGGGCCGTCGCCGGTGGTGAAATCCGGAGGCTGGTCGAAAGCGGCCGGGTTGAACCACAATTGCGGGCCGGGATCGGGAACCGAGGGATCCACACCCGGAACGACGTTCACCCGCAGAGAATAGACGACGCCGCCGGTGTTATTGAACATGGGCCGCAGCGACAGCGGCACCCCGCTCTCCACCGTGGACGCGCCGCTTACGGACCAGCCGTCCACGAGATAGCGCCGCCAGTCGGAGAACGACATAAACGGCTTGTTCGCGCCGATAGGAAGCTCGTAAGCGTAAGTAAAAGAACAACGGTGCGGGCTCAGCCAGGCAGTCCGCGACCACTCGCCATCCCGGTTGTAGAAATCCTGCGCGCCGGGCCCGGAGTAATCGTCGAACTGGCTGATGTACTCGTACGAACCGCCGAGCACGAGCCCTCCCGATGCGCGGCGTTCGAACCTGATGAAGCCGGAGTTGCGCTCATAGCGGCCCGAAGGCCACATGCCGTTGAGATCGAACCCTTTGTACTGCGGGTAGGGCCGGAGAGAGCGGTTGAACGCTTCGTCATTAAGCAGGTCGCGGTACTTCAGAGCTTCGAGCGGTATTGCGTTCGGATTCGCCGCCCAGTTGCCTACCAGCATGTTCTTGCCCCCGGAGTACGAGAACCCGGCCGTGACCACAACGGATCCCGGCAACTCGCGTTCCAGGCTCAGGCTTGCCCACTGATTCACCGGCTGGCGGTCGCTCATGTCCATCAACTCGGCTATGGTGTCATTTGCGGCGTCGCCGGCGAGGTCCGCCCCGGAGCGCGCCGGAACCGGAAATCCGCCGGCCAGCACCACCGCGGGCTCGAGTTGCACATTATCCGAGAGATAGGTGGGTGACGGGTTGAACGCCTGGGTTCCCCATTGCCCGAAGTAGATGGGAATCTGGGAGTACGAGCGGCCATAGGAGGCGCGGACAACGGTTTTGGTGTCGCCGCTGGGATTCCAGGCCAGGCCGGCGCTCGGCTCGACTCGGTTTCGCGCCGGCTGGAACGCCCGCCCGTATCCGTCTCGCCCGGCCACCACCAGCGCTCCAGGCAGCCCGTTCGCCGGGTTAACGGCGCGCAGGTCGACGGTGGACATACGGTTGTATTTTTCCACCCGGGGCAGTTGTCTCTCGACGTTTGCCGAGAGGCTCAGCGTGAAGCCGCTGCGAACCTCCCACGAATCGCTCAGCGTCAGGCGTCCAATGGCGTCCCGAAAGTACGATGGCGAGTTCGACACGCCCATCTTTCCGTACCCGGCGAGCCCAAGCATAAAGCTGGCGAACCCGTGGCCGGTGTTCACGATGCCCGGCAAACTCGTGAGCCCCGGCGAGAACCACGTCTGGCCCGACGGGTACGACGGCGAGTACGTGTTCACCTGCCTTGCCGTGTACTGCGCCGCAATGCGTCCGGTATGGCTTCCGCGCCGGATAGAGACGCCGTCCGTCAGCGTGAACACGTTCCGGACGTTTCGCGATTGAGAATAGCCCCGCCCCAGTCCCACGTACCCCTCTATCGAGAAGACCGGAAAGGCCGTGCCGGGCGCCCCGGAAAGGCCCAGCAGGGCGGGGTAATCTGTGCCGTCCGGTGCGCCGCTGTCCGACCCCTCGGTCTGAGCCTCGAATGTCAATGAGTTAACCATGCGCGGCGAAATCGTAAACACCCATTCGGCCGAGCCGCGGCGCGACCTGAACGTGCGGTCGGGCGCGCCCGGGTCCGCGGCGTTGTCGAACCAGGCGGCCGAATCTGCAAGCCCGTTCGAATAGTTGAGGCCGAAGCTGATCCTGTGGCGGTCGCCGATGCTGTGGTCGAGCTTGGCGATGACGCCGTTGGCGGTATTCACCTCCGGCGAGTGTACGAAGAAATTGTTCTGGTTGAACGGGCCGACGTTGGCGTTGGGGTCTGGATAGTACGCCGCCGCCGCCCGCGCAACCGGGTCGAGCCGCGAGGGCGGGATTATGTTGTCCGGGAACAGATCGCGCAGATACTGCAAGTTGTTGACGTCGACCGGCCGCGCCGGGTCGTAAGCGGGGTTCTCGCGCGTGGTCAGGGGGTCATAAATCGGCAGAAGCTTGCCCGAGGCATCCACGCTGTGCGACCAGTCGCCGGCACGCTCCGCCGGCGTCGGAATCGTGTGCAGCGACGAGCGCGAGATTTTCTCTCTCACCCCCTCATACGACAGCGAAAAATAAGTCTTACGGCCTCCGTTGTACAGCCACGGAATCACAACCGGCCCGGACACGTTCGCGCCGTACTGGTTGCGCCTGAGCATCGATGCCGTCTCGCCGCGCTGGGTGACCTCGTGAGGCACGGCGTCGAGAAAATCGTTTCGGAAATTCTCGAAGATGCGGCCGTGCCAATCCCTCACGCCCGGGCCTTTGGAGCGCCGTTTCGGGCTGTCCGCGCGTAAACCCAGCTCGCGGGTGAGCGCCTCGAACTCCTGAACCGCTTTCTGGATCTCGGCATCCGGATTGTCCGCCCGGGGTGTCTGGCCTTGTGTGTTCAGCTCCGTCTGAGCCGCAAAACTCAGCAATGCCGCTACGGACACCGCTGTAGCGAGCCTGCCGCTACAACGCATAGTTCAAGTGTACCCTGGAAGCTTGAACGGAGGCTTTCTGATGAAACTGAGCGCCATCGCGGAAAGGCTCGGCTGCGAGGTCGCCGGCGATGGGGATATTGAAATCACCGGGCTTGCGCCCATCGGGACGGCGGGGCCTTCGGAATTGACGTTCCTTGCGAACCCGAAATACGCCTCCAAGGTGAAGCAGACGCGCGCGGCGGCGATCCTCGTGACCGAGCCGCTGCGCGGCCTCCCGATCGCCAGCGTGGTCTCCTCGAACCCGTATCTCGATTTTGCCCGCGCCCTCGAATTCTTCTATCAGCCGCCACGCCCGAAGCCGGGCGTGCATCCTACAGCAGTTGTGGCCGAAAGCGCGCGAATCGGTGAAAACGCGTCCATCGGAGCCTTTGCCGTGGTGGGCGAGAACGTCGTCATAGGACGCAACGCCGTGCTTCACCCGCACGTGGTGATTTACGAAGGCGTCCGGATCGGCGACGATTTTTACGCGCACTCGGGCGCGACGGTGCGCGAGTTTTGCCGCATCGGAAACCGGGTCACTCTCGGCAACGGCGTCGTGATCGGCGGCGACGGGTTCGGCTTCGCGCACTACCCGGATGGCGCGCCGTACAAGATCGTGCAGTCCGGAGTGGTGGTGATAGAGGATGACGTCGAGATACAGCAGTTGAGCGCCGTCGACCGGGCCAGCATAGGCGAGACGCGAATCAAGCGCGGAGCCATCATCGACAACCTGGTGCAGGTGGGGCACGGCTGCGTGGTCGGCGAAAATGACATCCTATGCGCGCAGGTGGGACTGGCCGGCAGCAGCATACTCGGGCGTAACGTCGTGCTCACCGGGCAGGTAGGCGTTTCGGGCCACCTCACCATCCACGACGGCGTGACCGTGTATGCTCAGAGCGGCGTTGGCGGCGATATCGCCGCCGGTCGAACGGTGGCCGGATCGCCCGCCTTCGATGCGCGCGAGTGGCTGCGCGCTGTCGCCGCGTTCCCGAAATTGGGCGAGATGACCCGCACCATCCGCGAACTGGCCAGAAAGACGGAACAGCTCGAAAAGAAGCTGGAGAAACCAGATGCGTGAACAGAAATCCAGAGATTGCGGCGTCCCCGTAGCGTATAAGAACGAGGAATTTCTCGACAGCGCCGACGCGCGCGCTATCCGGATACTCTCGGAGTACCTGGAGCCCTACTCGCACTTCCGCCGGGAGCGAATCCGCGATACCGTGGTCTTTTTCGGCTCCGCTCGCGTGCACGACGACGACGGACCGCTCGCCCGTTACTACCGCGAAGCGCGCGAACTGGCGCGCATGGTGACCGAGTGGAGCGCCACACTGAAAAACAGCAGCAGGCGGTTCGTGATCTGTAGCGGCGGCGGGCCCGGCATTATGGAAGCCGCCAACCGCGGAGCGCACGACGCGGGCGGGAAAAGCGTGGGCCTGAACATAGGACTTCCCTTCGAGCAGTTCCCGAACCAGTACATCTCCAGGGAGCTGTGCTTCGAGTTCCACTACTTCTTCATGCGCAAGTTCTGGTTCGCCTACCTGGCCAAAGGACTGGTGATCTTCCCCGGCGGCTTCGGCACCATGGACGAGCTAATGGAGATCCTGACCCTGGTGCAGACGCGGAAACTTGCGAAGCAGATCGTGACTATTCTGTACGGATCGGATTACTGGAAGGAAATCATCAACTTCGATGCGCTGGTGAAGTACGGCACCATCTCGGCGAGCGACCTGGAATTGTTCCAGTATGCGGATGATCCGCAGACGGCGTTCAACATCCTGAAGGAGGGCATCACCAGGCTGTATCTCGAAGTTCCGCAGCCGCCCGAACTGGAGGAGGAGACGCCGGCGATCGCGAAATCCGTCGTGCCTCCGCAGGCCAGGCGGGGTTAACGGCAACGCGCCCCCAGACAACCTCGCCCGAAAGGCAGAGCCTGTCCAGCAGCTACGGCGTGACACCGCTGAGGGGCATGCCGCTCACTTAATGGTGGCCGTGGCGGAGACGCCTCACGGCGCCGGAAGCCCGCCGCCCCAGGCGGGTGCCGCAGATGGCGCCTGGAGCCGCATACCTGCCCCGGGCGGAAGTTCAACGCCGGCCTGCAAATCATAGCCGCAGCTCCCGATTTCGCGAACAAGCCCGGCGCACATTGCGTTATTCTCGCTGAGACGGGAGGGACGATGGGCATTCGCGACTTTCTCAGCAAGCAGTTCATCGATGTTATCCAGTGGACCGAGCCCGAGGACGGCATCCTCGCCTGGCGTTTCCCCATGCGCGACATGGAGATACAGAACGGCGCGAGCCTCACCGTGCGCGAATCGCAAATGGCGCTGTTCGTCAATGAAGGCAGGGTAGCCGACGTTTTCGAGCCCGGCCGTTACACGCTCAGCACCGCGACGCTGCCGCTGCTTACTAACCTGTTGAACTGGGACAAAGCGTTCCAGTCGCCTTTCAAGTCCGACGTTTATTTCCTGTCGACCCGCGTGCAGCTCAACCAGCGCTGGGGAACCGCCCAACCGGTTACGATCCGCGACAAAGAGTTCGGCGCGGTGCGGCTGCGGGCGTTCGGCATCTACTCCTGGCGCATCGGCGAGCCGCGCACGTTCCACGCAAAGCTCAGCGGCACGCGCGAGATTTACCGCGTGGCGGACATCGAAGGGCAGCTTCGCAACACGATCACCGGCTGCATAGCGGACGCCTTTGCCGAAAGCCGCGTTCCCTTTCTCGATATGGCGGCCAACCAGCTCGAACTGGGCGCGGCGATCGCGAAGCAGCTTCACCCGGTGTTCACCGACCTCGGCCTGATGCTCGACAGCTTTGTGGTGGAGAGCGTTTCGCTCCCGGAGGAGCTTCAGAAACTACTCGACCAGCGCATCGGCATGAACATGGTTGGCGATATGAGCCGCTACACGCAGTTCCAGGTGGCGCAGTCGATCCCCGTGGCCGCAGCGAACGAGGGCGGCGGAGCGGCGGGCGCCGGCGTCGGCCTGGGCGCGGGGCTCTCGATGGCGCAGGCCATGATGAACGCCATGCAGAAGCCGGGCGAGCCCGCGGCGGCAGCCCCGGCGGCGGCACCGGTACAGCCGGCGGAAGCTCAGCCACAGCAGCCGGCCGGCGCGACTAAGTTCTGCATGAACTGCGGCGCGAAGATACCGCGCGCGGCCAAGTTCTGTTCCGAGTGCGGAACGGCCCAGCAGTAGTGTACTCTGTATAACCATGTCCGGCTGCGAGTGGGTGGTGGACGCCTACGGCTGCGATGCCGCCGCGCTCGCCGACCGCGCCGCGCTCGAGCGTCTTTTCGACCGGCTAATCGCCGACCTCGAGTTGCATCCGGTTGCACCGCCGGTGTGGCACTCTTTTCCTGCCCCCGGCGGAATTACGGGCCTGTGCATGCTGGCCGAGTCTCACCTGGCATGCCACACGTTTCCGGAGCACGGGCTCGTTTGCCTGAATGTCTTCTGCTGCCGCCCGCGGCCCGAATGGAATTTCGCGGAGGGAATGGCCGAAGCCGTGGGCGCCACTCGCGTCCGTGTGCGGCGCCTGGAGCGATTGTACGAACCAGATGAGCGCGTACTGCCCGAACTGCGGCGCACCGGTCAGGTTTCGCTGGTCTAAGGCGGTCCAGACGGTGTGCGAGTATTGCCGCTCGATACTGGTGCGGCGCGACGTGGACCTGAGCCGCGTCGGCGCCGTAGGCGACCTGCCGGAGAACGCCTCGCCCATCCAGTTGGGCGTTGAAGGTTCCTACCGCGAGCGGCCGTTTGTCGTCGCCGGCCGCATCATCTACGAGTACGAACGCGGCGGCTGGAACGAGTGGCACATCGTCTTCAACGACGGCTCAAGCGGCTGGCTGTCCGATGCGCAGGCGGATTACGCCATCTACTCGCACGTGCCCGCGACAGGGCTGCCGCCGGCGAGCGCCGTCAAGCCCGGCCTTCGCTGCCAGTGGAACGGCGTCGTGTATGAACTGACGACGGTCACACGGGCCCACTACCGCGGCGTCGAGGGCGAGCTGCCGTTCGAGTACTGGGATAAGGAAGACGTCTTGTTCGCCGACTTCCGCACGCGCGACCTGCGCACGGCGACCATCGATTACAGCGAGGCGCAGCCGCTGCTCTTCCTGGGCGAGTTCACCGGCTTTGGTGCGCTGCACCTGCGCAACGTGCGCGAGTTCGAAGGGTGGCCCAGGCCATGAGCGCAGCGCCTCCCGCAGCGCCGGCGCCCGCCGGCCCGAAGATCCGCTCGCTCAACTGCCCGAATTGCGGCGCGCCGGTGGTTGTCCGCGGCTTCGGCCACACGCTTAACGTGGCCTGTGAGCACTGCCTCGCCGTCCTCGACGCGAAGGACGAAGGCGTGCGCATCCTGCAAACAGCCCAGCAGCGCGAGCGCATCCAGCCGCGCATCCCGCTGGGCGCGCGCGGCGCGCTGCGAGGCGAGGTTTGGCAGGCGATCGGTTTTCAAGAACGAACGATACAGGTCGATGGAATCCCGTATAGCTGGTACGAGTACCTTCTGTTCAACCCCTATGCGGGCTTCCGCTACCTCACGGAATATCAGGGCCACTGGAACTTCGTGCGCACGGTGAATGCGTTGCCTGAGGAGCGCCCGGGCAAGCAGCCCGCCGCGGTCTATGCGGGCCAGAAGTTCCGGCATTTCCAGTCCGCCGTCGCATCGACCACGTACATCATCGGCGAGTTCCCGTGGCAGGTTCGGCTGGGCGACGTCGCGACGGTGGACGATTACGTAGATCCGCCGCGCATGCTGTCGAAGGAGACCGCCGGGGGCGAGTTCACCTGGTCCATCGGCGAGTACGTCTCCGGAGACGAGGTCTGGAAGGCGTTCCAGCTTCCGGGACGCGCGCCGGCGGCCCAGGGCGTCTACTCGAATCAGCCGTCGCCGTACAAGGGGCAGGTCGGGCAGATCTGGAAGCTCGCCGGCTTTGCGCTCATCGCCTGGTTTGTGCTGCTCGCGCTCGTGATGACGCTTGAAGGCAACGAACGCGTGTTCGAGCGCTCCTATACCTTCTCGCCGCGTTCGGGCGGCGAGCCCTCGCTGGTGACCGACGAGTTCGAGTTGAAAGGCCGCCCGTCGTCGGTGGAGGTGTCCGTCAACACGGATCTCTCGAACAACTGGGCGTACTTCCGGTTCGCTCTCATCAACGCCGGAACCGGCGAGGCGTACGATTTCGGACGCGAGGTGAGCTACTACTTCGGGCGCGACAGCGACGGCAACTGGACCGAGGGCGGCCGCAACGACTCGGCGCTCATTCCCTCGGTTCCGGCCGGCCGTTACTACCTTCGCGTGGAGCCGGAAATGGACCCGAACGCAGCACCCGTCTATTACACGCTCTCGGTGACGCGCGACGTGCCCTCGTACGCGTTTTTCTGGATCGCGCTGCCGCTGCTGCTGATACCGCCGTTCTTCGTGACCATCCGCTCGGCGGCGTTCGAAGGCAAACGCTGGCAGGAGAGCGATCACGCCCCCTCGCGAGATGACGACTGATGCGCTACCGGCTGTACGCTGTTTACGCGTTGCTTCTGCTCGGCGGCGTCGCGTTCGCCGAGTATCGCGGCTGGAGTTTTCTGAGTGTCAATGAAGTGAAGAACGTGCCCAAGACGGTGCGTGACAATCCCGGCGCGTACCGGTCGCACTACGCCTATTACACGCGCTACATCGGAGGAAAGTGAAATGCCCGAAGCGTTCCAACCAGTCTGGATACTGAACGCGCTGGTGTTCTCGGTGCTCGGCATACTGCTGTTTGTGGCCTCGTTCGCGATTCTGGACAAGCTTACGCCGTATGCGCTCTGGAAGGAGATCGTGGTCGAGAAGAATGTCGCGCTTGCCGTGATGGTGGGTTTCATGTCGCTCGGCATGTGCGTGATCATCGCGGCCGCGGTGCACTGAGCTTTGCAGGTTGTACTTTTTCTCTCCGTATTCCTGATTGCCGCCTGCGGGCTCGTTTACGAGCTCATCGCGGGCACGCTCGCCAGCTACCTGCTCGGCGACAGCGTGTTGCAGTTCTCGACCGTGATCGGGAGCTATCTGTTCGCGATGGGTATCGGCAGTTGGATGTCCCGGTACCTTACGCGGGGCCTGGTCGCCCGATTCATCTCCATCGAGCTGATGGTTGGACTGGTGGGCGGCTTCTCTTCCACGCTCCTGTTTTTCGGCTTCGCCTGGGGCCGCGGTTTCCACTTGCAGTTGTATGGCGTGGTGATCGCCATCGGCGTGCTGGTGGGCCTGGAGATTCCGCTGCTCATGCGGATTCTCAAGGGCCGCTTCGAGTTCCGCGATCTCGTCGCGCACGTCCTCACGTTCGACTATTTGGGAGCGCTCGGGGCGTCGCTGCTGTTTCCGCTCTTCCTGGTGCCGCGGCTAGGACTGGTGCGTTCGGCGCTCGCGTTCGGCATCGTTAATGCTGTGGTGGCGCTGTGGTCCACTTTTCTGTTCCGGGAGCGCCTGCGCAGGCCAGGCGCACTGCGCGTGATGTCCGGTGCGGTGTTGGCGCTGCTCGGCATCGCGTTCGCCGGCGCGAACCGCATCACAGCGGCGGCTGAAGACAACCTCTACGCCGACGAGGTGATCTTCGCACGCGACACCCACTACCAGCGCATAGTGCTGACCAGGTGGAAGGACGACCTGCGGCTGTTCCTCAGCTCGCACCTGCAATTCTCTTCGCGAGACGAGTACCGCTACCACGAGGCGCTCGTGCACCCCGGCCTTGCCGCGCTGCCGGATGCGCGCCGTGTGCTCGTCCTCGGCGGCGGCGACGGGCTGGCGGTGCGCGAGATACTGCGCTACCCCAACATCGCGCGCGTCACGCTGGTGGATCTCGACCCCGAGATGACGCGGTTGTTCTCGACTCACCCCGCGCTCAAGCAGCTCAACGGCGGCTCGCTCACAAACCCGCGGGTGCGCATCATCAACGCCGATGCGTTTCCGTGGCTGGAGCGGACCGCGGAGATGTTCGATTTCGTCGTGGTGGATTTTCCCGACCCGACGAACTACTCGCTCGGCAAGCTGTACACGACGGTTTTCTACCGGATGCTGGCGCGGCATCTCACGCCCGGCGCGCTTGTAGTTGTGCAAAGCACGTCGCCGATGTTCGCGCGGCAGTCGTACTGGTGCATCGTCAAGACAATGGAACTGTGCGGATTTTCGGTGTATCCGTATCACGCCTACGTGCCTTCGTTCGGCGAGTGGGGCTACGCTCTCGGCGCGCTCGGGCCCTACAGGCCGCCTGCAACGCTGCCCGCGGGCTTGCGCTTCCTGAACACGGCGACGCTCGCTGCGATGTTCGATTTTCCTCGCGACATGGCCCGCGTCGACGCCGAGCCGAACCGGCTGAATAACCAGGTCCTCGTGCGCTATTACGACGAGGAATGGAACCGGATCGCGCGGTGAGCGGCGGGCGCAGAGTCACGCGCCGCGAGGCCGTCGCGGCGGGGCTTATGGGGCTGGCGCGCCGCACGGAGCGGCCGGTCGCGGGCGGCTTCGTAAACGACTCCGCCGGCCTCGGTCATCGCCTGCGCAGCCGCGGCCCATTCCGCGCGCCCGGCCGCAAAGCGCGCGTGCCGGTTGTCATCGTCGGAGCGGGTATGGCGGGTTTGTGCGCCGCCTGGCAACTGGAGCGGCGCGGCTTCCGCGACTTTGTCATACTCGAACTCGAGCCGCAGCCCGGCGGCGTTTCGCGCTGGGGCGAAAACGAGATCACCGCGTACCCGTGGGGCGCGCACTATGTGCCGGTGCCGGGCGCCGGATCGAAGCTGATTCGCGAGCTGCTGGCCGATCTCGGCCTGCTTGCGGACGGCAAGTGGAACGAACGGCACCTGTGCTTTTCGCCGCAGGAGCGGCTGTACCTGCACGGCCGCTGGCAGGAAGGGCTCGAGCCCGCAATCGGCGCGACGGCGCGCGACCGCGAGCAGTTCGGCCGGTTTTACGAGCGCGTGCGCGAGGCGCGTGCAACCGGCCGCTTCCGCATTCCCATGGCCGAGGGCGAGACATCGTCGCCGCTCGACCGCATCTCGATGGCCGAGTGGATGGCGCGCGAGCGCTTCGACTCGCCATACCTCAACTGGTACATCGATTACTGTTGCCGCGACGACTACGGCGCCCTCGCCTGCGACACCTCCGCCTGGGCCGGCCTGCATTACTTCGCCGCGCGCGAGCCCGAAGAAAAGGGCCCGCTGACCTGGCCCGAGGGCAACGGCTGGATCGCGCGCCGCCTCGCCGCGCGGTTCCACGGCCGGCTGCGCCTGGATTCGCCCGTCTACCGCATCGCGCCCGCTGGACATCGCCGCACGGTGCTGACGGAAACAACCGAGTACACAGCCGATGCGGTCATATTCGCCGCGCCCACGTTTCTCGCTCCCTACATCGTCGAGGATGCGCCGCCCACCGGCGATTTCGAGTACTCGCCCTGGCTGACTGCCAACCTGACGCTCGAGCGCCAGCCGAAGGGCGAACCGGCGGCGTGGGACAACGTCGTCTATGGCTCGCCGGCGCTGGGCTATGTGGTGGCGACGCACCAGTCGCTCGCGTCGGTCGAGGAACGCACCGTATGGACGTTTTACTGGGCGCTCGCGCACGGCCCGGCCTCGCGCAACCGCAAGATGCTGCTCGACTCGGACTGGGCGTTCTGGCGCGACGCCATCCTGGACGACCTCGCGCGCGTGCACCCCGACATCCGCGATTGCGTCTCGCGGATCGACGTGTTCCGCATCGGACACGCGATGTCCCGGCCGGCCGTTGGCTCGGTGTTCTCCGGGCAGCGCAAGCGCGCCGCGGCGCTCGAGGGAAGCCTCCTGTTCGCGAATTCGGATCTGAGCGGCTTCTCGATTATCGAAGAGGCGCAGTACCGCGGCGTGACCGCGGCGGACCGCGCCTTGCGGAGGCTCGGGGGGCGATGACCGCACGGCAATCGGCACTCGCACTCGCCGTGCTCGCGGCGATCGCTGCGCCGGTTGTGCCGGTTCTACCGGAACGATCTCTGGATGAGATCGCGCAAGAGGTGGACCCGAGCGCCTGGCGCGCCCGTTTCCCGGTTCAGTACGAGCAGTGGCGCGCGCCTTCGCGCATCGAGAAGCAATGGAACGAGAAGCGCGGTCACGCGTTCTCGCTGAAAGACCGCGACGAATCCTGGCCGCAAAGCGATGCGCGGTGGGCGGTGCTCGGCGAGGGCCGGCCGAAGCTGCGCCCGCTGCCGGCGGCGTGCCTGGACTGCCACGCTTCCGAAGCGCCCTCAGGCGCGACTTACTGGGAGGCGCGCCGCTCGGCGAAGACGCCGGTGGCCTGCATCCGCTGTCACGAGGCGTGGGCTTCAGACATCTCAAACAAAGCTTCGGGCCGCAGCGACCCTGGGGGGGCGGGCTTCAGCCCGCCAAGGGCTTCAGCCCTGCAAACTGATCCGGCGAGACTCGCATCCGAGACGTGCGCCGGGTGCCACACCGAGTACTACATCGAGAACGGCCGCGTTGTGCGGCCCGATCCGGCGCTGCTGAGCACCGCGGGCGGCAGCAACTCGAAAAGCGCCATCCCCGCCATTCCCAACGCTCGCGCACTCGAGAAGTACTACGACCGCACCCGCCGCACCGGCTGGACCCACGCCGGCGGCGCCGCGCTCATCGAGCCGCGGCACCCGCAGGCTCAGATGTACGCTGCCGGGCCGCACGCGGCTAACCGCGTTGCCTGTCCCGATTGCCATATGCCCCGGGACGCGCGCGGCATCAGCGATCACCGCATGGTGGATCCGCTCGAGAACATCGATGCGGCATGCACGGGCTGCCACCGCCTGGACTCAGCCGAACTGCGCGCCCGCGTGAAAACGATTCAGGACCGCACGGAGGCGGCCGAATCACGTGCGCTCGACGCGCTTGTCGCCCTGATCTCTTCGATTCGCGATGCCGCCGCATCCGGCGCCCCGGCACAGCAGCTCGCAAGAGCACGGGAGTTCCAGCGCCGCGCCCAGTGGCGCATCGCGTTCGTCGAAGCCGACCGCTCGAAAGGTTTTCACGCGCCGGATGAGGCCGCCGCCCTCCTGCTCGAAGCCATCGACTACGCCCGGCGGGGGCAGATGGCACTGCCGGCCGCGGCCCGGCGAACCACGCGCCCGGCGAAACCGGCCGCTACTTTGCCGTCGCCGCGGGCTTCGCCTCCCACCCGTACGCCGCCAGCATGATACGGAACAGGTCCGTGTTTGCGATGAAACCGTGAACGCGTTCAGAGCCCGGTCCCATGGCCGAGACCAGCACTTCCTCGCCGGTATGGCTGTCGTCGACCCGGATGTTCTTCCCGTCGCCCTCTTCAACCGGCGGCAGCAGCGGCTGCCCGCGGCGCCCGCCGCGCAGCCGGATGTCGAACGAGTGATCCGCGGCGTAGATGATGAGAGTGTCGTCTGATACCAGCTCGGAAGTTTTGCGGATGGCCGAGTCCAACTCGATCACGTGGTCCAGCCCCTGCCTCAGGTGGTTCGTGTGGCCGTCCCACTCCACCATGAGAAAGTAACCCTTCGGGTTCTTCGACAGGATCGCTACAGCGCGCTGGATGGCTGCCCATAAATCGTAGTCGCCGGTATCGAAAAGGCCGATGGTGCGCTTATCGCCGGGTGAAATGTCGTCAAGCGAAGAGCGTACCGTGTAGCCGCGCTCACGGAGTTCCGCCTCGATGTTCAGCCCCATGTTCCCGGTCTGCGTCAAAATATTGCGCCGCCCGGGACCTATCAGTACATCGATCCCATCGCCGTACCTCGGCTTGAGCAGTTGGGCGAAGATCGGGCCGGCCTTGCTGCGGTCGTTCGAGTGCGCGTAGCAGGCCGCGGGAGTGGCATCGGTCACGGGCATGTTGCTCATGGCTCCCGTCGAAAGCCCGTGCCGCTCGGCGATCTCGAGGATCGTGTCCAGGATTTTGCCCTCACTAATGCCGCGGACGGCATCTGCCGATTCAGATAGTACGCCGTTATTCGTCTTCTCGCCGGTGACGATGGCCGTCATGCCCGCGGCCGAATCCGTTACCCAGGCATCGGCTGCGGACGTGTCGCTCAAGGCGATGTGCGGCATGTGTTGTATGAACAGCTTTTGTGGTTCGCCATACTTGTACAGGCTTGCGGCGTTCAGGGTGGGGATGCCCGCGGCATCTCCCAGAAAGAGAATGACATTTCTGGCGCGCCGTTCGGCGCCCTGCGCTGCCAGCGCGGCGGCGACCGATAGCGCGATTAGTGCTGCTCTCATACTTTCCGCATGAAACCACGTCCCGTTGCAGCGCGTCAAACTAAAGATTCGGGTGGAACATTTCCACCCGATTTGTGTCAGTATTGTCTAGGTTAGCGAGGTTCTGAGTACGACCAAGATCCTCGTAGTGGATAGTCATCCGGAAGTTCTGGCCGTTGCTCGAGATGCTCTCAAACGAGCGGCATACGAGGTACTAACGGCCGGCAACGCCGCCGAGGCGCTTGCAATCCTGGCTGAAGACCCCCTCGTTGATGTGATTCTGGCCGAAGTGCTTATGCCGGGCGTGGGCGGCACGGAGTTGCTGAAAAGCGCCAGGCAATGCCGGCCGGCCATCGTGCCCATGCTAATGTCGGGCTACACCGGCGGCGAGATCATCGACCCCTCTGTCGTCTTCCTGCCGAAACCTTTCACTGCCGGAACGCTGGTGGAACGCGTCGCCGGCGCTCTGCGGCGCGAGGGCATCCGGCATGGCAGCTACAGCGCGCGTAAGCAATAAGCGAGCATCAGGATTCCACGCGGGCCGGCGCAGATGCCGGCCGCATCTGCCGCGGAGCCGCGCCGGTTTGACGCATGCCGCCGCATTCATGCCGCGGCGGCTCGAGGGATCGAGGTGCTTCGGCGGGCGCCGAAAAAAGAAAATGGTTCCAAGTGACCCACCTTCCTCAGCTTGTTCGCCAGCCGGCATGCACGGCCCGAACGTGGCGGCAACGGTGTGCATCCACTGGCTCCTCCGCTCCCCACGGCGGCTTTTGACCGCCGCGGATCATCGCTCGGGAAGGCCCGTGCAGTGACCGCTTACCGAAGCCGGCATCTCGATACGGCCTTTCGCTCGCCCGGAGCGACTGCCCCTTTCAGGGCCACCTCTCCGAGGTCGTAGTTTCCGGCCTGCATCTTCAACGCCACACCGAACCTCATCCCCGAATCCGTTCGGCGCCGGACTCCCCGTCCCGTTTTGCCGGGATGATTCAACATCCGACACCCGTTATCCGGGTTCCGATCCGGTGCTCCCAACGTCTCTTCGGATCTTGCTCCCCTCCGGGACCGTAGTCCCTCGGGATCAACGCTCGATCCGATTGTCCGCCAGGAAGCTTACCTCCGCCGGAGACCTCATATCCTTCGCTCCCCACCGCCGGGACTTTATTCAAGTGCGCGACAGCGGATCATCGTTCCGGATCGATAATTTCCGGCGGGGCTCGCTGATTCCAGCGAACCTCTTGGAACCATCCTCATCATGCCCCGAAAGCCGCTCCGAGTCAACAAAAACCGAGTGCTGAAGCGCCCCGGTTTCCACTGCTCATTTCTTGTTTGGAGACATACGATTATGGGCGTACCGGAGTGCGAAATTTGTGGATAAAACGTAAAAGCAAGTAATTGTTGCTGTTATACGGAACAGAAACGTGAGCCGTTGTTTCTATTTCTGGTCCTGCCGGACGGATAGCAGCATGCCCGTGTCCGTGGCCACCCAGAGCCGGCCCGCTCCCCAGGCGCACACCGGGCGCTGCGCAACCGCCCGGTAGTCCACGTCCAACTCCGTCCAACTCTTCATGTCGTTGCTGCGCAAGAGCTTAAGCTTGCCCGGAACCGGCGCGCGCAGCATTTGTCCGGGCGGTTCAACCGCTGCAAGCCAGACAGCGCCGCCGGCAAGCGCAAGATCCGTTACGGCGCGGTCCGCACGGCGAAACACTCGTCCGCTCACGCTTTCCCCCTTTGGGCTCAGCAGATATACCTCTGAGGGATACGGGAAGCGGCCCAGGAACTCAACCAGCATGAGGGCTTTTCCGTCGCGCGAGGCCTGAATGCGCGTGATGTGCCCGAATATCGAGGCCTTAGTCTGGCTCCAGGTCTTGCCGCCATCCCTGGTCTGAAGCATAAGCGCCGTGGCCGGCAGCTCGCGGCGGACCGCGGCTGGATCGGCCCACTCGGGAAGCCTCGAGCTGGGCCGCTCGGGACTTATCTCGCCGGTAATCAACCCGTACGCGCCAGTGAAGGCAACATCGGTGTAAGCGGTATTGTCGCGCCGATCCTTGCCGGCGCCGGTCTGTACGGCAGTCCATCTGCCGCCTCCATCGGACGTCTCGAAAACCGTGTCGCGCCAGCCTACCGCCCACCCGCGCAGCCGATTGATGAAATAGACCCGGCTGATGCGTTCCAGCCCGCGCGCCTTGCGCCACGAAACGCCAAGATCCGCGCTCTTCCAGACCCGCGATCCGTCGCCGAACCACGCGGCCCAGGCATCCACGTAAAGCCAGGCTGCTCGCGCCGGCAGCGGCACGAGCGACCAGGTTCGCCCGCCGTCGGACGTGACCAGCGCCGCTCCCTTCGCACGGCCTCCTTTCTCGAGGACACCCGCGGCGATGCCATGCTGGTCGTCCGCGAAACCCAGGCCCTGGAGGGAAAGAGAAGAGCCGTTTTCGTCGTAGAAGTACTCAAGCGCAAGCCGCTCGCCGGCATGACCTGCCGCGGTGGTCAGCAGGACGGCGCACATAAGGGTGAGAACTTTCCGCACAGGCTCAAGAACGCACGGGGGGAAGGCCCGGTTACCACTGTAAGGCGGAAAATAGCGCCATGCGCGCCGATGCGCGCGTGTGCGAGGTTTTGCCTTGCGTAGTACGGGCAGGGCCTATAGGATAAAAGGATCATCAGTACCAGGAGAGTTCTTGAATGTGGAACAAGAGACGGGACGATGAGCCCACGGCAAGGCCGGCCGCTCCGCCGGCGCCTCCGGCAATGGAACACAGAGTGGAGCCTGCCCCGGCCATGAGCGCCCCGGTGAAGCCGCCTGCAGCCGATCCGCCGCGGGGCGTCGCAGCCATCGGCAAGTCAGTCATAATAAAGGGTCAAATCCTAAGCCGCGAGGATCTGTGGCTGGATGGCGAGATCGAGGGCACGGTGGAAGTGCCCGAGCACCGGTTGACCATCGGACCGCATGCCAGGCTGTCGGCCGGCATTCGCGCGCGCGAGGTGATCGTGCTCGGAGGCGTCAACGGAAACGTTGAGGCGACCGAGAAGATTGACATCCGCAAAGACGCAAGGCTGATCGGCGATATCAAGACGGGCGGCATCATTATCGAAGACGGGGCGTACTTCAAGGGCAGCATCGACATCGTCCGCGGAACCGACGGCACGAAGCCCGCGCAGCAACCGAAACCGCAGGCTAAGGATGCGGTTCCGGTCCAGGCGTCCGCGGCGGTCGAGGGCCGCCGGTGAGGCCAGTCAGTTTTGTTTCTTAACCGCTGGAGGCGACCGCAGGAGGCCGGCTCGCGCCCGGGTGCGCCGCCGGCCGCTACGGGCAGCCTGTCGCCGCCCGGCGAAGCTCCCCGCTCCCGCCGCAGCAACGGCCTGGAACAGTTCTTCTCCCAGATTCGCGGCGAGTCCGGCTTGACTCTGCTGGACCTGTCCGGCGCCTCCCAGGCGAACGTCGGGTTCATAACCGACCTGGGGCACCGCCTCTACTCCGACGATCTCATCGCCACCCTCGATTGTGTTTTCGGCGGCGGCGACTTTTACGAACGGCAACTCGACGAGGCCGCGCAAGCCACCTTCCTCGACCAGAGCTTTGCGTTCCCCGGCGGCAGCTTCGACGGCGTGCTGCTCTGGGATGTTCTGGAGTTCATGGCGCCCCCGCTTCTCTCGAAGGTAATGGAACGCCTCACCGCTATCGTCAGGCCGGGCGCGTACATCTTCGCACTGTTCCACAACGAGGAGAACGCGGATGAAGTCGCGCTTTCGCACTATCGCATCGGCGATTCCGGAACGCTGCTCCTGGCCAGCCGCGGGTTCAGGAAACCGGCGCAGTTGTTCAGCAACCGCGCCGTCGAGAAGCTTTTTCACGAGTTTCAAAGCGTCAAGTTTTTCCTCAGCCGCGATTCGCTCCGCGAAGTGATCGTCAGGCGCTGATAACCCCGTAGTCGAATCGCCCCGAACCACGCCATCATTGCGCCGTGTAGAATCACACCTTATGAGTCGTTTTCTCCCTGTCCTTCTGTGCGCGCCGGCTCTCCTGCTTTCCGGAGCCGGCAGTAATAAGAAGCCGGTCACACTCGACGCACTGTTCGCAGGCGGCGCAGACCGCATGCCGCGCGGCGCCGGCTCGCCCGTCTGGGCGCCGGATGGCCTGCGCTTTGTGTACCAGCAAGACGGCCATCTCTGGCTTTACGAGCTGGATGCCAAGAAACGCACCGACCTGGTGAATTACCGCGCGTTCGATCAGGCCGCGACTCAGGCTCCGAAGCCGGAGCGGTTCGGGTGGGAAAACCGCGGCGTCCGCGAGCAGCGCATCCAGTGGTTCCCGTCCGGCCGGGAATTGCTCATCAGCGCCGGCGGCGATCTGTTCCTGTTCCGAATCGGCGCGCGCGGCTGGACCCAACTCACCGCCACGCCGGTCTCGGAGAGCGACCCGAAACTCTCGCCCGATGGCCGCAAAGTGTCCTTCCGCCGCGAACACGATCTCTACGTGCTCGACCTCGCAACGAAAAAGGAAACGCGCCTTACGCAGGATGGCTCAGCTACGCTCCTGAACGGCGAACTCGACTGGGTTTACCCCGAGGAACTCGCCCTCGGCACGGCTTACTGGTGGTCGCCCGACTCCAAGTCGATCGCCTACATGCAATTCGACGTGAGCCGCGAACCGCTGTTCCCGCAGGTGTCGCTCGGCCCCGTCAAGGCCGTGTCCGAACCCGAGCGGTATCCACAAGCGGGCGACCCGAACGCGGACGTGCACGTCGGCGTAGTCGCCGCCTCCGGCGGCCGGACCCGCTGGCTCGACTTCGGCGAGACGCGTGGTTCGCTTCTCGCACGCGTGTACTGGGCGCCGGACTCCAGATCCGTCTTCGCGGTCAAGATGAACCGCGTACAGAATCATCTGCAATTGCTATCGGCGGATGTCGAGACCGGAGCGTCGCATGCGGTGCTCCAGGAAAGCGACCCGCACTGGATAAACCTCATCGAAGACCTGCGCTGGCTTGCCGGTGGCAAGGAGTTCCTGTGGACCAGCGAGCGCGACGGGTTCAATCACATCTACAGGTATTCCTCCAGCGGCAAGCCTCTCGCGCGGCTGACGCACGGCGACTGGATGGTCGGCAGCATCGCGTGCGTCGATGAAGCGGCGCGGTCCGTTTACTATGTGTCCACCCAGCCGAGCCCGCTCGAGCGGCAGTTGTATCGTGTGAGCCTCGACGGCGGCGAACCCGTGCGCATCTCCGAAGGAGCCGGCACGCACCGGATCGACATGGCGCCCAACTGCGGCGCCTATCTCGACAATTACTCGAGCATGAAGGTGCCGCCGCACGCCACGCTCCGCCGGAACGACGGATCGGTTATTGAGGAATGGCGCAAGGCGGACACCGGCAAGAGCGACCAGTACGACATCATCCCGGCCGAGATCGTCGAGGTGAAGGCCTCCGATGGAACCGCACTATACGGCCGCCTCATCAAACCCGCCGGCTACGAGCCCGGCAAACGGTATCCCGTGATCGTCGATGTATACGGCGGACCGCACGCGCAATCCGTGCAGGATACCTGGCAGGGCGATGTCTCGCTCGATCAGGTGTTCGCGCACAAAGGATACGCGGTGTGGGCCCTCGATAACCGGGGCTCGTTTAACCGCGGCCATAAGTTCGAAACGGCGGTGTTCCACAATCTCGGTTCGGTGGAACTCGAAGACCAGAAGGCCGGCATTCAGAAGCTTGTCGACATGGGCATCGCGGATCCGAAACGCATCGGTATTCAGGGCTGGAGCTACGGCGGCTACATGACGTTGTTCTCCATCCTGAACGCTCCCGATGTGTTCGCCGCCGGCTGCGCGGGTGCGCCGGTCACCAACTGGCGCAACTACGACACCATCTACACGGAACGCTACATGGGCCTGCCTTCGGAAAACCCCGAGGGGTACAGAAAGAGCGCGCCCGTGAACGCCGCCTCTAATCTGAAGGGCAAGCTGCTGATCATTCATAACATCGAGGACGACAACGTCCTCATCCAGAACACCGCGCAGATGGCCTTCGCGCTGGAGAACGCAAACCGCAAGTTCAGCATGGTGTTGTATCCAGGCAAGTCGCACGGCCTGATGGGGCCGGGACGGAAGCACTACATCGAGACGATGGTCGAGTTCTTCGACGACGCGCTCAAGCCGTAATCGGCTGAGAGCGCTTTGCGGTTGCGCCCGGCGGGCGCCCCGCGATAAGCGATCTGGCAGGAGATGCCGGCGCGGCGTTCACCAATGATGGCCGCCTCGCCGGCGCTCTGGATTTTTGCCCTGTTTGCCGGCGCCGCCGGGAACTCGCCGGATACGAAGCCTCTGCCGCGCGCACGCCGTACCGGTTGATCCCGTTGGTGTGGTGATGGGTCCCCTAGCCCGTTCCCCGGTCGCGCCCGGGTACAACGAGAGGCCGCCTTAGTGAGCTTATAGCTTCATAAGTCCGCACTCACTCGCCAAACGCCGCAACACGTTTTGCACGTTTTGCTAATCTACCCGTTTGGCTAACCTCAGCTACTCATCCGGGCCTGCCGTCCCTCTGATCGAAGGGACTATTCCCGACGTCCTGGAAGCCACGCAGTCGCGGTATCCGGATTGCGAGGCGCTGGTGAGCCGGCACCAGAAATTGAGAGTCTCCTGGAGGCAACTGAAGGAGCGCTCGGTGGAAACGGCGCGCGGCCTGTGGGCCATAGGCATACGCCCCGGCGACCGCGTCGGCATGTGGTCCACAAGTTGCGCCGAGTGGCTGTACCTGCAAATCGCCGTTGCCCGCATCGGCGCCGTCCTCGTGAACATCAACCCCGCCTACCGCGCGCACGACCTCCGCCACGTCCTGCTTCGCTCGCGCATCAAGGTGCTGTTCATGCACGCGTCGGACAATCGCGCGGATTACGTCGCGATCCTCGAAGAGGCGCGGCAGGGCGAGCATATCGGCCTCGAGCGGACCGTGCTCCTCGGTTCGCCGGAGTGGGATGAGATGCTGGCGCGCGGAATTCCCAACCTGCCCGGCATCGTCACCAGCCCGTACGACGTCGTCAACATTCAGTACACATCCGGCACCACCGGCCGCCCGAAAGGCGTCCTGCTCACGCATCACAACCTCATCAACAACGGCTATCTCATCGGCCGCCGGCTCAAGGCGACGCACGAAGACCGGATCTGCGCTCCGGTCCCCTTGTACCACTGCTTCGGCTGCGTCATCGGGGTGATGGTCGCCCTGACCTCGGGCGCGACGCTCGTCATGCCCGCGGCGCAGTTCGACCCGCTTGCCACGCTCGAAGCTGTCCACGAGGAACGCTGCACGGCCATTTACGGCGTGCCCACCATGTTCATAGCCGAGTTCGAGCACCCGCGTTTCCGCGAGTTCGATTTCAGCTCCGTGCGCACGGGCGTCATGGCCGGAGCGCCCTGCCCCATCGATCTGATGAAACGCGTCGTCAACGACATGCATTGCAGTGAGCTGACCATCTGCTATGGCCAGACGGAAAGCTCGCCGGTGCTCGCCATGTCGGACACCGGCGATTCGCTCGAAACCCGCGTAACCACCGTGGGCCGCGCGCTCGAGATGACCGAGGTGAAGCTCATCGATCCGGAAACGGGTGAAACCGTTCCCGTCGGCCGCCAGGGAGAGCTGTGCACGCGCGGGTATCTCGTCATGAAGGGCTACGACGGCGACCCCGAGGCCACCGCGCGAGTCATCGACAGCGAAGGCTGGCTGCACACCGGCGACCTCGCCATCATGCGCGAGGACGGCTGCTACCGCATCACCGGCCGCGCGAAGGACATGATCAGCCGCGGCGGCGAAAAAATCTACCCGCGCGAGGTCGAGGAGTACCTGCACACGCACCCCAAGATCGCCGACGTGTACGTGTTCGGGATTCCCGACGCGCGCCTGGGTGAGATCGTCGGCGCCTGGATCAGCCTCAAGAACGGCTGCCGGGCAACCGCAGATGAAATACGCGAGTACTGCAAAGGGCAGATTGCGTACTTCAAGATCCCGCAGCACATCCGTTTCGTCAACTCGTTCCCCATCACCGCCAACGGCAAGGTCCAGAAATACCTCATGCGCGAGTTTGAGGTGCGCGAACTGGGATTGGAGCAAATCGCGGCCGCGGCTACGGCGTGAGGCCGGCCGGATTCTGCTTCAAATACCCCGCCAGGCGCCGCTTGAGCGACTCTGAAACCTCCGCCTCGATCTCGCAGTACTCGACCTCGTAGCGCGTCCACTTCACGCGCCCGAATTCGTGCAGCATGCTGATCTTCGCTCCTTCGCTTTGCGGAAACCTGAAGATCGCCGTAGTGACGGGATCGAACGGCAGCACCTCGTCGATGGCGCGCATCAGTTCGTCCACGCCCTCGCCTGTCCGCGCCGAAACGCGAACCGAGCGCGTGTGCCGCACCGCTTCGAGAATCGGAGCGCCCGGAATGAGATCGATCTTGTTCAGCACCAGCAGTTGCGGCGTCTCCCCCGCGCCTATGTCCGCCAGGACCTTCTGTACGTGCGCCATCTGCTGCCCGGCATGCGGCGAGGCCGCATCCACCACGTGAAGAACCAGCGCCGCCTCGATCACTTCTTCCAGCGTCGCGCGGAACGCCTTCACCAGCGTCACCGGCAGCGCGCGTATGAAGCCTACGGTATCGCTCAACAGCAGCCGCCGGTTGGAAGGCAGCGCCATGGCGCGCACCGTAGGGTCGAGCGTGGCGAACATACGCGCGTCGGCGAGTACGCCCGCGCCCGTCAGCCGGTTGAACAACGTCGATTTCCCCGCGTTCGTATAGCCCACCAGCGCCGCCGTGGCCAGCGGCACGGCCTGCCGCTGCCGCCGCTGCACGGAACGCCCCGCGCGCACGCTCTCCAGTTCCTGCTCCAGCCGGCTGATGCGGCGCGCTATGCGCCGGCGGTCCGTCTCGAGCTGCGTCTCGCCGGGCCCGCGCGTCCCTATGCCGCCGCCCAGCCGGGACATCTGCGCACCCCGTCCGGTCAGCCGCGGAAGCAGATAGTTGAGCTGCGCCAGCTCCACCTGAAGCTGGCCTTCCCGGGTCCGCGCCCGCCTCGCGAATATGTCCAGAATCAACTGCGTCCGGTCGATGACCTTGCAGTCGAACACGCGCTCCAGGTTGCGTTGCTGCGTGGGCGTCAGGTCGCGGTCGAAGATGACAACGTCGATGTTCTCGCCCCTGGCGACGCCGGCCAGCTCGGCTGCTTTTCCTGAACCAATGAGCGTCGCCGCTTCCGGCCGCTCGCGGCTCTGCAAGACACGCTCTACAACCTCGGCGCCAGCGCTCTCCGCGAGCACCGCCAGTTCCTCGAGCGATTCGGCGGGCGTATAGTCGAGCTGGTCCCCCGGAGCCGTGCGCCCTGCCGCACGGTTCTTCACGTCGAGGCCTACGAGAATGGCGCGCTCGGGCACGTCTATGCCGGCGTCAGCTCTCCGAATCGCCGGTGGTGGGCGGCGCGCCTGGCGCCGCGGCGCTCGCAGCCGAGGAAGCCTGCGCAGCGGTTGAGTACGCGTGGCCCGTCTTGGATATCACTACGGTCGAGATCGCGTGCTTGAAGATGAGCTGTTCCTGGCTGTTCGACTCCAGGATCAGCGAGTACTTGTCGAAGCTCTTGATACGGCCGGAGAGCTTCACTCCGCTCATCAGGTAAATGGTCAGAAAGGTCTTATCCTTTCTGGCATTGTTCAGAAAAGCTTCTTGGATATTCTGCGCTGGCTTTTCCATTTTTGAGTAATCCTCTTTTGGCCCGGGGGTCTTGGTCGGTTTTATGCGGCCCAGCGCCGAATGCGATTTTACACCAAAACCCGGCAGTACCGTACTACAGAAAGAAAACAGGCCCCCCAAACACCCTCATTTGCGCCCAGAATGACGGTATGGACAACCGCGAGTACGCACGCCTGCTCGCCGAGACGGCGGACCTGATGGAGATCGCCGGTGAAGACCCTTTCCGCGTCCGCAGCTTCCGGAACGCGGCGACGGCCATCGAGTCCTATCAGGAGCGTATCGACGATATCATTCGCGATCCCGAACGCAAGGTCACCGACGTCCCCGGAGTCGGCAAGAGCATCGCCGCCGCCATAGCGCAAATCGCCGAACGGGGCAGCTTCGACCGGCGCGACGCCCTGCTCGAGAAGTACCCGCCCACCGCGCTCGAACTGCTCCAGATTCAGGGGCTTGGGCCCAAAACCATAGCCCTGCTCTGGGAACATTACCGCATCAGCACCGTCGACGACCTCGAACGCCTCTGCCGGGAACAGAAACTCCGTACCCTGCCACGGCTGGGAGCCAAGCTCGAGGAAAAAGTGCTGCGGTCCATCGCAAGCTACCGCCGCCGCGCCGGCCGCATTCTGCTCAGCACTGCCGATGAACTGGCCACCGAACTATGCGATTACCTCGCCCAGACGCCCGGCGTCGAGGAGGTAACAAAAGCGGGTAGCCTCCGCCGCGGGCGCGAGACCGTCGGCGATGTGGATTTGCTGGTCACCGGGCCCCGTGCCGAACGCGCCCTGGAGCGTTTCATCGCCCATCCGCGGATAGCCGAGACCCTTGCTAAAGGGGGTAATAAGGCCAGCGCAAAGGTGGGCCTGGAACATATACAAGTTGATGTGCGCGCGCTGCCCCGGGAGAGTTACGGAGCGGCGCTGCAATACTTTACCGGGAGCAAGGACCACAATGTGGCGCTCCGTTCCCGCGGTCTGCGAATGGGCTATACGCTCAACGAGTACGGCTTGTTCCGGCTGGACAACAACGCCAGAGTGGCCGGCGAGACCGAAACCGGCATCTACGAAAAACTCGGCCTCGACCCCATCCCTCCCGAACTGCGCGAGAACCGCGGTGAGATAGAGTGCGCCGCCGAGCACCGCCTGCCGAAGCTCATCGAAACGCGCCAGATTCGCGGCGATCTGCACATGCACACCACCGAAACCGACGGCCGCGCGTCCCTCGAAGAGATGGCCGAAGCGGCGCGCGCCCTCGGCTACGAATACATCGCTATCACGGACCATTCAAAAGCGCTCGCCATGGCGAATGGCCTCGATGAGCGCCGGGCGGTCGAGTTCGCCAAACACGTGCGAGGCCTGCGCGACAGACTAGGCATACGCGTGCTGTCGGGTATCGAGTGCGACATCCGCCGCGACGGCACTATGGACCTCGCCGAAGACGCGCTGGCCGAACTCGATGTGGTGATCGGCAGCGTGCACAGCTATATGAATCTGGAGGCGTCAAGGATGACGGACCGGCTGCTGCGCGCACTCGAATCGCCCCATCTGGCGATAATCGGCCACCCCACCGGACGCGTGCTCATGTCGCGCGACCCCTATCCTTTCGATTTCGAGCGCGTGGCTCAGGAGGCGGCACATCGCGGCGTGCTGTTCGAGATCAACGCCAGCCCCGAGCGCCTGGATCTGTACGACACCGCGATCCGTACGGCCAAAGCGAAAGGCTGCCGGTTCGTGATCTCGACCGACTCGCATCATCCCAAACATCTGCTCAACATGCGCTACGGAGTCACCATGGCGCGCCGGGGGTGGCTTGAAGCGCGCGACGTCGTCAACACGCTCTCCCTCGACAAGATGCTCGCCTCGCTGCGCGGCCGCAAACAGCGCGGGCACGCACCGCAAACCCGGCCGTAGCGCCCGGGCGTATAATGGCCCGTTAGTGTCGATTAAGTAGTGTTTTTATGTCCGAGTGGTCTCCGTCCTCATGGAGGACAAAACCTGCCGCGCAGTTGCCAGCGTACCGGTCGCAGGAGGAAGTAGAGCAGGTAATGCGGCAGATCGCCGTCTTACCCCCGCTGGTTACGTCGTGGGAAGTCGCCGCGCTCAAATCGCAGCTCGCCGAAGCCGCACGCGGTGAACGTTTTGTTTTGCAGGGAGGCGACTGCGCCGAGAGCTTCGACCAGTGCGATTCCGACACCATCGCCCGCAAGCTCAAGATTTTGCTGCAAATGAGCCTCGTGCTCGTACACGGCAGCCGCCGCCCCGTAACACGCATCGGCCGCTTCGCCGGCCAATACGCCAAACCCCGAACCGACGAGTTCGAAACGCGCGACGGCATCTCGCTGCCGAGTTATCGCGGCGACCTCATAAACAGGCCCGGCTTCACCGAGGCCGACCGCACTCCCGACCCCTGGCTCATGCTCCGCGGCTACGAACGAGCCGCGCTGACGCTGAACTTCATACGCGCGCTGGTGAGCCGCGGCTTCGTCGATCCCCACCACCTCGAATACTGGGACCTGGATTTCGTCAAGAACTCCCCGTTCGCCGAGGAGTACAGGCGCATGGCGCGGCACGTCGCCGGCTCGCTGCGCTTCATGGAGAACGTCCTCGGAACCCACCCGGGCGAACTGCGCTGGATCGACTTCTTCACCAGCCACGAGGCCCTGCACCTCTACTACGAGCAGGCGCAGACGCGGCGCGTGCCGCGGCGCGAGGGCTGGTTCAACCTCTCGACGCATTTCCCCTGGATCGGAATGCGCACCGCCGACCCCGCGGGCGCCCACGTCGAGTACTTCCGCGGAATCCAGAACCCCATCGGCGTCAAAATCGGCCCCCCTTGCACGCCGGATACGCTCAAACGGCTCATCGATATTCTGCATCCGAATGACGAGCCCGGCCGCCTGACGTTAATCCACCGCTTCGGCGCGAACTGCATCGGGAAGTTCCTCCCTCCGCTCATCGAGGCGGCACGGTCGTCCGGCAAGACCGTGCTGTGGGTGTGCGACCCCATGCACGGCAACACGCGCATGACCGCTGACGGCATCAAAACGCGCAGCTTCGACGATATCCTCTCCGAACTGGAGCAGGCCTTCACCATTCACGTCGCGAACGGCAGCTATCTGGGAGGCGTTCATATCGAACTCACCGGCGAGGAGGTTACCGAGTGCATCGGCGGCGCGCGCGGGCTGAGCGAAGCGGACCTGGCGCGTTTCTACCGCTCCTCGCTCGACCCGCGGCTGAATTACGAGCAGGCGCTGGAAGTCGCCATGTTCTGCGCGCGCAAGATGGATATGCTGAACGGCTCCTGAACCGCTCAACCGGGGCGCCTCCGCCCCCGCTCGCACGCTTCTTGCCGCATCCCAAGCGGACCGCCTGCCCATTCCGCCGGGCGCTCCGCAGCAAATGTCTTACGGCAGCTCCGTGCCGCACCCTACTCTATTGCGCCGGCGGCGCGTAGCCGAGCTCGTCCCGCATCACACGCTCGCCGTGCGCGTGGGTTTTGCCGTACTCGATCAGGGATTTCAGCCGCGCCATATCGTCGTCTATCTCGTGCCGCGGGTCCCTGCGGAATAATGCCGCCACCGCGTGCCCGAGCATGCCCGCCGGAGGCGCGTAGAACATTCGCAGCGTTATGCGTGTGGTGCCGTCGGGATTCGGGTCAAAGCGCACGCTGCCGTGGTTTTCGATGTCCGAGCCCGGCAGGGATCGCCACGCCAGCACCCGGTTCGGCACGTTCTCGGTGATCTCCGCATCCCACGCAAAACGCGTTCCGCCGGGACCTTCGGCCACCCAGTGCGACCTCCCCCCGCCGAGATCGCGAACTTCCGCCAGGTGCGTCATGAAGCGCGGGAAATTGCGGTAGTTCATCCAGAACGAATAAACCTCTTCCACGGGGGCGCAGATATTGACGGTTTTCTGCACGCTAATCGAGGTTTCGCCCAATCCGATCGCCTCGCGCAGCGGCACATTCGCCGCGGCGCGAACCAGCAGACCGGCTCCGGCCAGGCTGCCAAGGCGGCCGAGCGCGCCGCCCCGGCGCATGCCGTGCACCAGCATGTAACCCCCGAGAAACGCGGCGCCGGCGCGCCAGGCGGGCGTCCAGTGCTCTTGTGCGTACTCGGGTACGTGGCCGGGCCGGCGGGCGCCGCCCTGCAATGCCGGGACCTCCCCGGCGCTCTCGTGAATTTCCATGCGGTCGTCAACGTCGCGCACGCCCGGGATTCCCCGAACCGCTTCGATGATCTGTTCGTGCTCGGAGGCGAGCACGGGCCCTTCGAGCGTTACGGACGCATCATGCGCCGTTACGCGAATGGCGTGCGGGTGCGCCGAAACCCTGCCCAACCTGGATCTGACGCGCGCGGCAAGCACATCATCGGGCAAATCCCCCACGCCCCAGGCCACTCTGCGCGCCTCGGCCACCATTCCCTGCGAACGGTTGGATGCGTCCCGCCACACCTTGTCCAAACCGCGGCCGGACTGCGCGAAAATGCTGTAAAACTTGTCGCGCACGAGCGCCCTGCGGCGGCGCCCGCGATCAGGGTCGTTGAAATACATCAACCCGGCGCCGATGCCGAGTCCCGTAATGAATTTTCCGGTAACGCTCATCCCAGTTCCCCCTCCAGCCAGATTAATCCCATTTTATCGGCCACTGCGGCGCGCGCAAACTTTCGCGAACCGCCGCCCCTAAACCACTGTCCATGGGCGGACTCGGCCTGTGCCGGCTTCCAGCCGCCCGCCGGCGGCTGTTCGCCTCACGCCATGAGCCCGCGCACCGCCTCGGTAATATGCCGTGCCGAAATGCCGTAACGCTCCAGCAATTCCTCGGGTTTGCCGCTCCTCGGCACCCGGCCGACCGCCAGCTTGAGCACGCGCGCCCGCTCTTCAGCCAGGGCCGCCGCAACCGTATCTCCGATTCCGCCGTGCGCGTAGTGATCTTCCACCGTGATCACGCGGCCGCCGGCGGCGCGCGCGGATGCGGCCAGCGTGCCGCGGTCCGCCGGCTGCACGCTGAACAGGTCGACTACACGCACCGCAATGCCCTCGCGCGCCAGTTCGTCATATGCCGCGAGCGCCTCAAAGACGGTAATGCCCGCCGCCACCACGAGCGCACGGTCGTTATCGCTCTGCCGCAGCACCTTCGCACGGCCCACCGCGAACTGCTCATCCGGTCCGTAGATCACCGGCGATGCCGGGCGCGCCAGGCGCAGATAGCAAGGGCCGGGCATGGCGGCGCACAACTCCGTGGCGCGCCAGGCGCTCGTGGCGTCGCACGGGTACAGCACGGTGAACGGCGGCTCGGCGCAGGTCATGGCAAGGTCCTCGAGGGCCATTTGCGATGGCCCGTCCTCGCCTATGGATACGCCGGCGTGCGTGCCCGCTAGCTTGATATTGCTCTTCGAAATCGCCGCCATGCGGATAAAGTCGTATGCGCGCGTCAGAAAGCAGCCGAACGTGGCGGCAAACGGGATGCGGCCCGAAGCCGCGAAGCCCATAGCCATTCCCACCATGTTCTGCTCGGCGATATAGCACTGGAAAAAACGGTCCGGCGCCGCCCGTTCGAACTCCTCCGTGTACGTGGAGTTCTTCACATCGCCGTCCAGGACGACAATTCGCCCGTCGACGCCCGCAAGCGCCGCAAGCGCGTCGCCGAAAGCCTTGCGCGTGGCCACCTGTTTCCCTCCCGGCTGGTATGGCGGCGGTGGCGGTGCGCCTGAGGGCTGCGCAGGCAGCCGCGTTCCCGGCGGAGGAGGCGCCTTTGCGCGCCACTCGGGCTGTGGGCTGAGCTTCCGTTCCAGCACGGCAACGGCGCGGTCTGCCTTCTCCCTGTCGAAGGGTTTGCCGTGCTCGCCCTCCCGGTCCTCCACGTCGGGCAGGTCCCGGCCTTTTTCCGTTCGCGCGAGCACTATCGAGGGGCGGTCCTTCACCGATTCCGCTTCGGCGAAAGCGCGTCCGAGCGCAGTGGTGTCGTGCCCGTTGACGACCATCGCGTGCCAGCCGAATGCCTCCCACCTGCGGCGGTAGGTTTCCATGTCGTGTTGCAGCATGGTCGGCTGGCTCTGGCCCAGGCGGTTAGCGTCGATTACGGCACAGAGGTTCGAGACGCCCAGCAGGCCGCCGATCTCAGCCGCTTCCCACACCGATCCCTCGGCCGATTCGCCATCGCCCATCAGAACGTAGATGCGCTGTTCTGAACCGTTCAACCGCGCCGCAAGCGCCATTCCTAGGCCGGCCGGCAGGCCCTGTCCGAGCGAGCCCGTGGCTACAGCTACGAACGGCAGGCGCGGCGTCGGGTGCCCCTCGAAATCGGAGTCTATCTGCCGCAGCGTCAGCAGCCGTTCGCGCGGAAACGCCCCCGCTTCGGCCCATGCGGCATACAGCAAAGGCGCCGCGTGCCCTTTCGACAGGATGAACCTGTCGGCGTTCGGGTTGGCGGGATCGCGCGGGTCGTAGCGCATCACCGAAAAGAACAGAACCGAGGCTATCTCCGCGGCAGACGCGCATGAGGTGGGATGACCGCTGCCCGCGGCGGTGGTGGCGCGCACGGAATCTATGCGCAGGCGCACCGCCATGTCTTCGAGGAAGTTCATGTCCGGGCCCCTCAGAGTGCTGGTTCCATATTAGGCCGAAAGGGGCCGGCTGTCTCGATCTCGAACGGGAATCGTCCTCTCGCGGGCGCTACAAGACCTGCTTCAACGCCGACAGCAGCCGGCCGACGTTCTCGCGCTTGGAGGACGCTCCCATCAGCCCGATGCGGAACACCTTGCCCGCCAGCGGCCCGAACCCGCCCATAATCTCGATGCCGTGTTCGGCGATGAGCCGCCTGCGCACCGCAGCGTCGTCCACGCCTTCGGGCACGCGCACGGTGTGGAGCGTCCACAGCCGGCGAGAGGGATCCGTAACATGCAGATGCAGCCCCATCGCCTCCAGACCGGCCACAAGCGCCAGGTGGTTCGCGCGATGCCGCTCGAATCGCGCTTCCAGGCCCTCCGCCGCGACTGCTTCCAGAGCGGCGTCGAGCCCGTAAAACATCGAGACCGGCGCGGTGTGGTGAAAGCGGTGCGACTGGTTGTAGTAATCGTCCAGCAGCTTCAGATCGAAGTAGAAGGACCGCACCTGGTCCTTGCGTGCCCGCAGCTTCTCCATCGCGCGCTCGTTCACTGTGATTGGAGCGAGGCCCGGCGGGCAGCTCAGGCACTTCTGGGTGCAGCTGAACGCTGCGTCGATGCCCGTCTCGTCAACGCGCACAGGCATGCCGCCCAGCGATGTGACGCAATCGGCTATGACGATTGCGCCGGCCTCGTGCGCGGCGGCGCAGATGGCGCGGCCGTCCTGGAATACGCCGCTCGACGTCTCCGCTTGCACGTAAGCCACCACGGAGGGGCGCTCGCGAGCGATGAACGCGGCGGCTTCGGCATCCTCGAACCACTCGCCCCACGGCTTCTCCAGCCGCACGACATTCGCGCCGTTGCGGCACGCGATGTCCGTAATGCGGTCGCAGAAGTAGCCGTTTGCGAACACGGCCAGCTTCTCGCCGGGCTCCACGAAGTTGAGCAGGCACGTCTCCATGCCGGAGGTGCCGGTGCCCGAAATGGCCATCGTAAAGCGGTTCCTGGTGCCGAAAACGAGCCGCAAACGTTCGTTTATGCGCTCTACCACCTCGAAAAAGTAAGGATCGACGTGGCTCACGATGCGCTTGCCCATCGCCTCATACACGCCGGGCTCCACCATGCTGGGTCCGGGACCCATGAGCAGCCGGTCCGGAGGGTTCAACGCAGGCATGTCACGATGGTACTTAATTCGGGAGGGGGTAGACGCGGATGCCCGCATTGGTGGGCAATTTTCGGGCCTTTTCAGGAACGGTGAGAGTCAGCATAGTCCTGATAACTTCAGTTAGGTAACCTGTGTGACCATTTTCAGCCTTGATCTGAGCGTATTGAGACGCGAAAATTGGTACCGCAAATAAAGGAGTACCAGTGACGCTCGTACGTACCAGGCGACCCGGGCAAGTGCTTGTCCTTGTGTCCCTGGCCCTGTTTTCGATGATCGGAATGGTAGGCCTGACCGTCGATCTGGGGTGGATGCACTTCGTGAAGAAGAGCGCGCAGGCGGCGGCGGATGCGGCAGCGCTGGCGGGCGCCGAGCGAGCGCTGGTGACAATAGGGCAGTTGCGGCAGGTCAGTTGTGGGGATACCGATTCGTGCCCTGAGGGGACCGGCCCCTGCACGCTGAAATGCGCCGAAACGATCGAGGAGTGCCCGGCGGCGGCTCTGACGTCTGCGTCTGATTCGATCCAGGAGGCGTGCATGTTCGCCTCGAAGAATCAGTTCACCATGGGAGCGAAGAGTGGCCGGCAGGCCGTCCGGGTCCAGGCTAGCGTCGGCAGCTCTCCTCCCACGGTGCCGGGAATGAACGCCGACTACTGGACTACCGTGCGGGTCTCCGAGCGCATTCCACAGCTTTTTTCGGCCATACTGGGCAACTTCTTTGGTACAAGCGCCGCGCGCGCCACGGCGGTGATCATCGAGCAGCCCGCACCGGCGAGTTTCTACGGGCTGAACCGCGAGAACGATCACGGCATGAAGGTTGGTAGCGATGACGGCGTAGGCTCTGACATGCGGCTTCAAGGCGGAGGAGTTTTCAAGGCTGAGGGTGGCATGTACCTCGCCTCAACGGCTCACGGAGCGCCGAACTACTCGGGGGAGTCGGGCGGCAGCGCGCGGGTGATCAGCGATTTCGTTAACATCCGAGGCGGTGGCACGGTCGACAACCCCGGGCAGTTCGTGAATGAAAACGGGCAGCAAGTTGTGAACAACGGCTTCGCTGACGGCAACGACTTCAAGGACCCATATCGCGGCATGGGTAACCCTCCCGCGCCGGACCCGGGCGAACCGCACCCGATCTCCCGCGGGGACGTATCGGCAGGCAATTCCTCGCTGGGCGGCAGCGTCGGGAGCGACGGGTGCCTCGAATTGCAGCCGGGCTACTACTACGCCACTAATTCCAGCGGCAAAGCCACCGGTGACACGCTCACTTTCGATGGTTGCGTCCGGTTCGTGCCGGGTGCATCCGGTTTTGGAGACTACGTGTTCTATGGGGGCGTGAATTTTTCGCACGGCGCCCACGTCGATATCGCTCCGGGCAGGTACATACTCGCCGGCACTACCGGGACCACCGTGATGGCCAATGAGAATCAGGCCTATATCACGGATAATCAGCCTCTGGACAAGCCGGCTAACACAGGCGGCGAGTTGTTCGTCTTCACGGATCCATCGTACCTGCCTTACGTTCCCGCTCCGATACAGGGTATTGCCAGCCAGCTCGGGTTCGGCAGCGTGGAACTCAAGACCGGCAACAATGATGGCTCGTTCATCAACCTGCACGGTCTGAACTCGGCAAACTTCCCCCTCGGGCTCGACGGGCTCGATCCGTTCGACCCGGTTCTGTTCTGGCAGGATCCGCGCAACAGCCGCTGCACAGATCCGCTCGATTACTCAACCGCCTGCGCCGGAGCTTCCGGTAAAAAAGACACCACGCCCAACATCACCGTGGAGGCGAATCAGAATATGAACCTCTACGGCACGATTCACCAGCCGCGCGGGGCCACTTTTCAGGTGCGCAGCGGAAGCTATTTCGGCGGGCCTCTCCAGTTGATAACTGGCGAGCTTGTAGTTGGCGCCGGCAGCCCCACTATAGAATTCACACCGATGGCGCACTATGTAACCCGCCGCGTCACCGCGCTGGTCGAATAGGCGGAAAATCAAAGCTAATTAAAGATAGTAATACGCCGTTACCATCGTGACTGCTGGTACCTAAACAAAGTTAATGGCCTCTGGATATTCTTATCCGATATTGATCCAGCCCGCAATTTGCTTATAGACTGGTCCGCACGCGGAGGTCTGTTACGATGTGTCTGCGCTATTGTTCCCGTCGCGGGCAGGTACTTGTGCTTGTTTCGCTCGCGCTCGTGGCGATGATCGGCATGGTCAGTCTGGTTGTGGACCTGGGCCTTCTGTACATTGCAAAGAAGAGCGCCCAGGCCGCCGCGGACGCTGCCGCAATGGCAGGTGTGGAGGACGGCTTTGCGCGCATGGCGGGCTCGACGCCCGTCCGCTGCAATGACAGCACCACTAAGTGCCAGGCGGAGACGGCTTGCCCGGAGAGTGTTTCGGCTCCCCCGGCGGACAACATCATGGCCGCATGCCTATTCGCTTCGCGGAACGGCTTCCCCAATAAGGGCAACTACCGTGTGACCGTCGAAGCCAACCTGAATGCCCCGCCGACGGTTCCAGGGTTCCCGGCCCACTACTGGATGACCGTTCGCACCCGCCAGACGGTGCCGGCGCTGTTCTCGGCGATTCTCAACAGGACGATGGGCGCGGCGGCCGCGCGAGCCACGGCGGCGCTGGTGGATCAGCCGGTGGAAGGCAGTATCTACGCGCTGAACCGCGAGAACGACCCCTCCGCTCAGGGTACGCCGAGTTCGGCCGTGGGTACCGGCATGGACGTCCAGGGAAGCAGCACGGGCGGAGGAGGAGGGCCGGGGGAGCGATACACTGTCAGCACGGACGGGGCGATATACATAGCTTCCGCGGCTGACGGCCACGCTCCCGGCCGCGGCTCTGCCGGCCAGGCCGGAGGTTCGGCGGTGGTTGAAGCAGGAGGAGGCACGTTCGTGAGGGGCAGCGGCGAGATCAGCACGCAGGGCGCGGCTGAATGGGAGTGGCAAAACGGCTCTCCCGACGGGGACTCGTTCAGGGATCCCATGCGCGGAAAAGGCCAGCCGCCCGCACCCGATCACACCCTGCCCGAAGTGCCCGTCCCCGGAGGAGAAATCAACGGCGATTGCTCAAATCCCACCGTTCTCCACCCCGGCATGTACTACAGCACCGGCCCATCGTGCAAGCACTGCACGGACTCGGTGGCGACGGGCGAGCCGATCCGTTTCACCGGATGCGTTACGTTCGATGCGGGAACTTCCGGGTTCGGCGATTACGTGTTCTTCGGCGGCGCATCGTTCGAAGGCACGCACTCCGTCATGAACTTCGACCCGGGCCGGTACATCTTCGCCGGAGCTAAGGAAGGCGAGTACGTCTTTTCCAAGTCCAACAAGACGCTCCTTCAGGACCAGACGCCTCTCGTGGGTGGAGAGACGGCGCCGAACACCGATGCGGGCGAGATCTTCATCTTCACCGACACGAACTACCCGGGCCTCCAGGTGCCCGCCGCGGTCCGGCAGATTGCCGGTCAGCTCGGCTTCGGCGAAATCGACATCCAGTCCGGAAACAACCTGGGGATAAACCTGCACGGGCTCAACCGCGACAGCGCCAATCTTCCCAGTGATCTTAAAGATTTTTCGCCGGTCGTTTTCTGGCAGGACCAGAGAAACTCCGCGGTCAAGTACACCGAGGATGGCCAGATCGACTATACGAGCTGCGGGCCGGGACACACAATCAACAATCCTTGCATGAACGATGGAGCGGTTCATCCGCAATTGCACTTACAGGCTCATCCGGAGGTGAAGCTCTACGGGGTCGTGTATCAGCCGCGCGGAGCATCGCTGACGCTGCAAGGCGCGGGCACGATCGACGCTCCTATGGTTCTTATCAGCGGAGCGATCACGACCCAGGGAAGTGCAAAGATCAGGCTCCGGCGCCTGAGCCGCCCGCTGATGCGCACCGTCGTCGCCCTGGTCGAGTAGGCTTCGCGAGATAATCTCCGGCCCCTGCGGCGGCGCACCCACGCGGTTCGCCTGCTGTTTCAGAAGACTGTATTCGAAAACTACCTGCCGCGCGCGCCCGCGCTGCCGCCCGGCCGCGCGATGGGCGCCGATGCCGGCGTCGAGGCCGTCGAGGCCGGCGAGGAACTGCTCGAGGATGCCCGGGGCGAAGCGGTCGAGGTCGCCATCACGCCGGAAGTGCCTGCCGGGGTCGTCCCCAGCGTGCGGTAACCGCCCGCCGGGTTCCAACCCAAGGATGGAGCGCCCGAAGAAGCCGGGTTGTAGTTGGGGGCGATGGCGAGGTATACGGTCGCCGGGCTCCAATAGCTGTACCCCCAATAGCTGCGCCACATGCCGCTCCCCGGGATGAACGTGAACATGCCGAAGAACGGATTGTAGATCCAGCCGGACGAGCCGCTGGAATGATCTGCGTACGTGGCCGCCGACAAATTCGCTTTCGCGATCTGCTCGGAACGGCGGCCCGCCCAGCGGAACAGCGCATCGCCTTGTTTATTGTCAAACTTCGCGGATTTGGCTGCGCCGTCGAGCAAGAGCATGCGCGAACGTTTCAACTTCTCCGTGCGGTCGTTCCGGGTCACCAGTGCCTCGCCGTCGTAGACCATCACGCGGCCGGGCTCCGCATCGAAGCGGTACAGGCCGGGCTTGGCGAGGATCACCTCTGCGCCGGCGACCGCCACCGTCACCTCGTCGTCCTTACTCTCGGCGATCTCGATGAGCGCCGAACCGCGGTGCAGGGCCAGGCGCGTGTCCAGGATGCTATCGGACAGCAGCGCAACCTCGCTGTTCTCGCCCACGCGGAGGAAGACGCCCGGGCCGAGCAGCACCTCAGCGCGTCCCTCCTCCGTCGCCAGCACAGAATCCCGGCGCATCTGTGGAAACTGCCCTGGTTTCTGGTGAATGGCAGTCCCGTCCAGCAGGACCGCACCCTCGGTGTAGTGAATGGTGCCGGACTTGGCGGAGATAACCTGCTGGCCGCAAGCGGCTCCGGCGGCCAAGGCCGCCAGCAAACACGCTGTTAGTGCGGTTCTCATGGCTTAAGTCTGCTCCGGGGATTCGATGCGTGTCAACGCGAATGCGTTACTATAACTCAGCGGCTTGTTGGAATAACCCGGCGCCTGTCCCGCGGGACAGCAAATGTGCAAATGCTTGCTAAACCGGCAAAAACGCTGCTGATAGCCGTATGGCTGGCCTTGTCGCTGCCGCTATCCTGGGTAGTGCTGGCCCCCTTTTTGTTGCCGGCGGACGCCATTTACGGCGCCGCGCCCGGGGGATGGGAAGAGGATCCCGAAACCGGCGAGGGCGCGATGCGGGGCATGACCACGGCGTTCATAATGATTGGGCACGGCATGCTCGACGACGCCTGGGAGGCGAACCGCGCCAGCCTGCCTCTGTTCTCCTTTCTCGTGTGGAACGAGTGCGCGGCGCTTTGGTTCGTCATTACGGCGATATGTCACATGCTGCCTCGCCGCCGGGTGCGCGTGGTCTACCGGAGCGATCAGGAGAGTCGCGCGGAGGAGAGGCGCTCCTCATGCAGGTCATAAGCCTGGTTTGGGGCGTGCTGGTCCTGGTTGCGATGTTTGTGGGCCACATTCCCTATTTCAGCTCGGTGATTTGGGTGCTGATTCCGCTGGCCGCTCTGGGGATCGCCATGAGCGCGCTAGCGCTGGTCATGACCGGCGCCGGCGTCAACAGGACTGCCGGCCTGGGGGGACTTATCACGAACACCGTCGCTTTTGCCATTGGTTTGCTCCGCATGTTCTACGGAGGGGGCATACTGTAGGTAGGCGCCATGAGATCGGCAATTCTCCTGTTAGCACTGTTGTCGTCGTGCGCGGCGAGAGATAACACGCCTCCTACTGCAAAGGCCTCCAACGGCAAAATCGCCATCACCGCGATGCTGTTCAACGATGAGGAGTCCATCGCTCGCGAACTGGGTGCGAAGCTGGACAAGGGTTTCATAGTGGTCCGCGTAACGCTGGAGCCGAAGGGCGATGAGCCCATCGCGGTGTTCCGCGACGATTTCATCCTGCACAGCTTCAATGACGGCCAGCAATGCTCGCCGTTTTACCCGAGCCAGATTGCGGGAAACGCGCAGCTCGTCATCACCAGCGGCCCGTCGGGAGCGTTGGCTGCCCAGGACAACGGAACCATATGGGGCCCCGGTCCGGGCGGAAGCGGGCCGCCGCTCAGGCTCCCCGGCGACAGCGGCGGAATAGCGGGAACGCCCACCGCCGGCACGGCGCCGGCGAGGGCCAGCATCGAGACGGCCGGAAAAGGCAGGCAAGATGAGACGCTTGCTGTGCTAGAGAAGAAAATCCTGCCGGAAAAAGAGATCAAAGAGCCCGTTTCGGGTTTGCTGTATTTCCTGCTCGAAGGCAAGCACAAGCCGAAGCAACTGGCGCTGGACTACAAGGGCGCGGGCGGCCGGCTGCTGCTGGAGTTCAAGGGCAAGTAGGGCGGAGGCGCCGCGCTTCCGGGAACCCTACACTTCCAGAATCACCGGCATGATGAGCGGGTGGCGGGCGGTCTCCTTGTTCAGGAAGCGCTTCAGGTCCGTCCGGATCTTCTCCTTCATGACTCCCCAATCGGCGCGCTCTTCGGGATTTGAAGACGCCAGCGTGCCCGAAACCACCTCGCGAGCAAGCCGCATCAACTCGGAGCCGTCCTGCTCGGAAACGAACCCGCGCGTCACTATTTCGGGCAGGCCTTCGGCGCGGCCGGTGGTCTTGTCGATGGTGATGATGGGCAGGAGGAAGCCCTCCTCCGAGAGGTGCCGCCGGTCGCGGATGACGATCTCCTCGACGATGTCGTCGATGGCGCCGGAGTCGATGCAGATGCGGCCCACCGGCACGCGCTCGCCTTTGCGTGCGCCGGAGTCGTCGAACTCGAGCGTCTGGCCGGTTTCGACTATAAAGGTGTCCTCCAGGCCCGCGTGTTTGAGATGCTGCGCGAGCGCCGCGTTCTTGGCCAGTTGGCGGTATTCGCCGTGAATCGGCATAAAGTACTTCGGCCGGATCAGGTTCAGCAGCAGCTTGCATTCCTCGGCGCTGGCGTGCCCTGAGACATGCACCGGAGGGTTCATGCTGCCGTAGACGACGTCCGCTCCGCGTTTGGCGAGGTGGTTCATCATCCGGTAGATGGCCTTCTCGTTGCCGGGGATCATGCGCGCACTCAGGGCTACGGTATCGCCCGCCGTAATGGAAAGGTGCTTGTGGCTGTCCACCGCGATGCGCGAGAGCGCGGACATCGGTTCGCCCTGGCTCCCCGAAACGACAGCCAGCATTCGCGACGGCGGCACATCCATGATGTCCTGCGAACGCACCAGCAGCCCGTTCGGGATGTGAAGCAGGCCCAATTCGTGCGCGATCTCGGTTGCGCTCATCATGCTGCGCCCGACGAAGGCCACTTTGCGCCCGTACTCGCCCGCGAGATCGACGATCTGCTGCAAGCGATGTATCGACGAACTGAAGCAGGAGATTACAACCCTGCCCTGAGCGCGCATAATGATCTCTTCGAGGCGCGGCCGCACGGCAAGTTCGCTCTCGGTAAAGCCCGGCCGGTCCGAGTTCGTGGAGTCGGACATCAGGAGAAGCACCCCGCGGCGGCCGTACTCGGCCAGCGTGTGCAGGTCGAACGGTATATTGTCGGTGGGCGTCGGATCGACTTTGAAATCGCCGGAGTGGATAACCACGCCGGCGGGCGTTGTCACCGCAATACATACCGCGCTGACGATTGAGTGCGTTACGTGGATGAACTCAATAGTGAACGGGCCTATCTCGAGCTTCTGGCCGGGCTTGATGGGGTTGAGCCGCGCCTGCTCCAGCAGGTCGTGCTCTTCGAGGCGCCTTTCGACGAGTGCGAGCGTGAACTGGGTGCCATAAACGGGCACGTTGACCTGCGAGAGCAGGAACGGCACGCCCCCGATGTGGTCCTCATGGCCGTGCGTTAGCAGGAGCGCGCGGACGTGCTCGCGATTCTGGACGAGGTACGCGAAATCCGGCGTTACGATATCGATGCCGAGCATCTCTTCGTCGGGGAACATCATGCCGGCGTCGATAACGATGATGTCGTCGCCGTAACGGAGGGCCATGGAGTTCATCCCGAACTCGCCCAGTCCTCCGAGGGGGATCACTTGCAGCTTGCGGTCGGACACTTATTTCATTTTACGGGAGAAAAAGGACCCGCTTTGCTGAATTCCGGGCAGGCGGCGGCCGGCCGCAAACGTCTCGGGCTCCCGGCGAAGCGGGACAGCGCTGTTCGCCTGCGCTCTGGAAGATCACTAGAATATACTTGAAAGCCTGATGGCCTCTGAAACGGTCGGCTCGATCCGGGAGGCCGTGCCGCGCGAAGGTGGCGAGCCGGGCACTCAGGCCGCCGGCGTCCCCCAGCCAGGAAGCGGAATTGTGATCATTTCCTTGCTGGTGCTCGGCCTGGCGCTGACCAGTTTCAAGAGCTACCTCCTGTTCCACAGCCTGGTGGAGTTGTTCACCGTCGCCGTCGGCTGGAGCACGTTCTTCCTGGCCTGGAACGCGCGCAAGTTCCTGGACAACCACTACGTTCTGCTGCTGGGGATTGCCTCTCTGTTCGTGGGCGCCATGGACGTGCTGCATCTGCTCTCTTATCAGGGCCTGAACATCTTCCCCGGACACCACGCGAATTTCGCCACGCAGTTCTGGATCGGCGCGCGGTTCCTGTACTCCGGATCGCTTCTCGCGGCGCCTCTGTTAACCCGGCGCAAGCTGAACACGGCGGTGGCGTTCGCGGTGCTCGGCGGATCCGCCATTGTAGTGGCTGTTCTGGTTTTCACGGGTTTGTTTCCCACCTGTTACGTCGCGGGGACCGGCCTGACTGCGTTCAAGACCGCCGGCGAGTACGTAATCGTAATGCTTCTGGCCGGCGGCGGGCTGCTGCTCTACCGCACCCGCGGCAGTTTCGAGGCGTCGGTCTGGAAGCAGCTCGAGTTATCCCTTGCGCTGACCGTATCGGCGGAGCTGTTTTTCACCGACTACATCAATGTTTACGGCCCGGCGAACTTCGCGGGGCACCTGCTGCGGTTCATTGCGGCGTGCGTGCTGTACCGGGCCATCATCGTTACCGGCCTGGTGCATCCTTACGGCCTGCTGTTCCGCAACCTGGCCCGCAGCGAGGAGGCTCTGCGAATCAGCGAAGAGCGCTACCGCTCGTTCGTATGGCAAACCTCCGAAGGCATAGTGCGATTTGAACTGGACGAGCCGATGCCCGTGTCGCTGCCGGAGAACCAGCAGGTGGATCAACTGGTCCGCTATGCGCGCGTGGCCGAGTGCAATGACGCCTACGCACGGACGCGCGGCGCTGCGACCGCGGCGGAAATGATAGGCGGGCGCCCCATCTACCTTGAACTGCTGCGTGCATTCATCCGATCCGGGTACCGCATGCCGGCGCCCGAGGTCTGCGAAACGGAGGTCCGCGGCGAGCGGCGCTGGATATCGGGACATTTCACCGGGATGGTCGAGAACGGCTGCCTAGTGCGGTTTTGGGGAGTCCAGCGCGATGTGACCGAGTTCCGGCTGGCTGCAATCGAGCGCGAGCGCTTGATCGGCGACCTTCAGAGGGCGCTGGCCGAGGTGAAGACGCTTAGTGGCCTTCTGCCCATCTGTGCCAACTGCAAGAAGATTCGCGACGACAAAGGCTATTGGATGCAGGTGGAACACTACATAACGCAGCGCACGGACGTGTCCTTCAGTCACGGCATCTGCCCGGACTGTCTGGCAGAGCTGTATCCGGATTACTCCAGCGGCGAGCAGAGGCAAGGCGCGTTGTAATTGCCGGCGGGGGCGGGTCCGCGTCGCAGCGCCCGCGCTTCCGCGCCCGGACCCGGTTCATTGCGAAGCCCGTTCCGGCGGTTCGACGCCCGGCAGCCGCTCGGCCAGCATGAGGCTGAAGAGCTGCTCCCAACTGGCGATGACGATCCGCGAGCCGTCCGGGGAGATGCCGAAGGACTCGGTGGCCAGCTCGGCATCGAATCCACCGAGTTTGCGCCGTGTCGCCCGGGTGTCCTTGCCGGGAGCGAAGTCCTGGACGTAGATGCCGGCGACGCCGTCCTCATCCTGACCGATGAAGGCGATGGCGCGCCCGCCCGGCATCCAGCGCGCGCGGCCGAGCGCAACACGGGGTTTGCCCGCCGGCACGGCGATCTCTATCTCGAACGGCACGAGCTTGCCGGTTTCGACCTCAATTACCCTCAGCGGCACGCGGCCGGTCATGTAGTTCGAGGAGTAGAGAGCATACCGGCCGTCCGGCGATACTTCGGGCATGGCGTAGGTTCCTCCGATCAGGCGTCTGGCGTCCCGCCCGTTCGGCCGGATTTTCCAGATGCCGGCCTTCTCCGGATTAGTCGAGACGTACACGATCCACTGCCCGTCCGGAGTGGCCGTGGGGTTCTCGGCATCGACTCCGTCGTGGGTGATCTGAAGTGCGCCGGTACCGTCGGCGTTGGCTGTCCAGACTTCAAAGTGGCCGGAGCGGTTGGAGCTCCAGACGATGTGATGGCCGTCGGGCATGAACGCGGGATCCCAGTCCTCCGCGGCATCTTCGGTGAGGCGGCGGACCACGCCCGTGCGCTGCGACACCTGCCAGAGGTCGAGATTGCCGCTGCGGTTTGAGGAAAACACCACCCACTCGCCGTCGGGAGAGTAGGCGGGCTGGCGGTCGTTCGCGTTTCCACGCGTGAGCCAGCGCGCGCCGGCCGGAGGGGGAACCCCGGCGGCGATCTCGCGGAGGCTGGCCCGCGGCGAGCAACTGTCGAAGACGACGGCGCCGGGCGCCAGGACGTCGATAACCATGCTGCCGGAGGGACTCCAGGAGAGCCGCTCGACGGAGCCAAACGGCACGCCGCGGCGGATGACGTTTGCGGCGCCCGCGCTCACGCCCAGGCCTCCTTCGAGCGCGGATTCGTTCTCGAAGTACAGCAGTTCGCGGCCGCCGTTCACCCATGCGGCCGATGAGATGACTCGCGTCCCAGGCAACTGCTGGCGGGTTTTGCCGTCGGGACTCACCAGCCACAGCGGGCGGCTCGAGCCCGGCCCCAGTTCCACAGCGGCGATGGTCCCGCCTCCCGGCGACCAGCGCACGCGGCCCAGGCTGCGGTCGGGAAAAGCCGCCACCTCGCGCACATTGCTTCCGTCTACCGCTACTGTGCCGATGACCGAGACCAGGCGGCCGCTCTTCTGGCGCTGGCGGACGAACGCAATGCGGCTGCCGTCCGGCGACCAGTCGCCCTCGGATGCGTCTGAAATGACCCTTCGTGGTTCGCCGCCCAGCACACCTACGCGGTACAGCGAAGCGCCGCCGTTCGCCGTGCGTGCGAACAGTATCTGCGAGCCGTCGGGCGAAAAGCGCGGCAAGTCGTCGGGGCCCGTCGTAAGCGGTTGCTCCTCGCCGCCGGGCATTTGCTTCAGCCAGATGCGCGGCATGCCGTCGCGTTCGGAAGTGAAGGCCACGAAGCGGCCGTCGGGCGAAGCGGCGGGCGAGTAGTCGTGCCCGGAGTACGTCAGATAGCGGAAACCCGGCGGGTCCGCCGGCGCGTGCCTTAACAGCAACGCGCCCAGGGCGAGGCCGGCCAGCAGCGCCGCCGCCAGCGCCCCCAGACTCTTCCAATGCAGCTTGCGCCGGGCGCGCCCGCCTTGCGAGTTTGCCGCCACAGTCACGCCGGAGAGCGCTTCAAGGGCGAAAGCAAGGTCGCGGGCGGACTGGAAGCGGTCCTCCGGCGCCTTTTCGGCGCAGTGCCGGACCAAACGGTCGAGGCCGGGCGGGATGGGGCCGCCGGGCGAGCACAGTTCCGGCAGATCGTCCTTGAGAATGGCGCTCATTGTTTCTACGCTCGATTCGCCGTGGAAAGCGCGCCGGCCCGTCAACATCTCGAAGAGGATTACTCCCAGCGAGAACACGTCCGAGCGGTGGTCGGCCGGCCCGCCGCGCACCTGCTCGGGCGACATGTAGCCGACGGTGCCGAAAACCAGGCCGGGTTCGGTCGGCTGAATGACAGTGGTCCCCAAGCTGCTGCTGCCCGCTTGCGCAGCCTGCGCGTGCAGCGGCTTGGCGAGGCCGAAATCGAGTATTTTGAGGCGGCCGTCGCCGGTGAGGTAGATGTTCTCGGGCTTGAGATCGCGGTGGACGATGCCCTTCTGATGCGCGGCGCTGAGGCCGCGTGCGACCTGTACGGCGTAATCGATCGCGATGCGAACCGGCAGGGGACCGCGCTCGAGGCGCTCGCGCAGCGTCTCGCCCAGCAGCAGTTCGGAGACGATATAGGGCATTCCGTCATGGACGCCGAAATCGTGCACGGTGACGATGTTCGGATGGCTCAGGCTTCCGGCGGCGCGGGCTTCGAGTTCGAAGCGGCGCAGACGCTCGGGATCGGACGCGAAGGCCGGGGCCAGCACTTTGATGGCGACGTCACGCCGAAGGCGCGCGTCGTGCGCGCGGTACACCTCGCCCATGCCGCCGGCGCCGATAGAATCGACGATCTCGTAGGGGCCGATGAGTGTGCCTTTGGCGAGCATGCCGAGGGCGATTATACCAGCGCCGCTTGCGCCGCTACGCGAGGGGCCCGCCGGCCGCGCTGCGCGCCAACGGACCGCTTTCGACCCTGGAAAGCCGGCGGCGCGGACGAAAAGCGGGCGCGGCGGCGCGTTCCTGCTGTAGTCCGGCGGCAGCGGCTCTTGCGCACTGCGCGGAACCGGCGCGCGCAGCCACTCCGGTGCGGTTGCGGCTCGTCCCGTATCCGGTGGACCGCGTGAACCCCGCCGGGCGGCGAGCCCGGCACGCACTCGTTAAGACCGGGCGAGCGCTAGAAGCGGAGCGTCAGGGTGCGGGGCTCGGAGCCGGTATCGGGCAAATAAAGCGTTTTGCAGCGCTGGCACCGGTATATCTCGCCGCCGAACTGCCGCTCGATCTCGGGCGGGTAGAAGTACCAGCGCTTCAGGTGGCCGGCGCAGAGCTTGCCCTTATCGTCCTTCTCGTTGCAGGCGCGCTGAAACGGCAGTTGGCGTTTCACCCGGGTTCCATCGGGCAGCGTCGCAACGGCTTCGGTTTGAGTTGCAGGCGTCGCCATGGAATTCAGGCTAGCATACGCTTCCGGCAGCCCTTTTCCAACTGCCGCGGCCGGTATGCACCGCGAAGTCTCAGTACGCCCAGCGCCACAGGCTTGCGCCGGCAGTATAGCCTGCGCCGACGGCGGCGTACAAGACCAGGTCGCCCTTCTTGATCATGCCGGCGTCGAGAGCGTCGCGCGTTGCGAGCGGCAGCGTCCCGGCGGTCGTGTTGCCGTATTTATCGATGTCAATGATGACCCTGTCGCAGGGGATGCCGAGCCGCTCAGCCGTGGAGGTGATGATGCGGCGGTTGGCCTGGTGGGGGACCATGCAGGCGATGTCGCTTGCGGTCAGGCCGTTGCGCGCCAGCAGATCGCGGCAAATCTCGTACATCCGGCGTACGGCGAACTTGTATACCTGCTGGCCATCCTGATGGACGTAGTGCTCGCGGTTGTCGACAGTCTCGTGCGACGGGGGCCGACGGCTGCCGCCGGCCGGCATGTAGAGGTACTGGCCCCCGGAGCCGTCCACTTCCTGCATGAAATCGATGAGACCGAGAGAATCGTCCTCGCTGGGCTCAATTATCATGGCGCCGCCGCCGTCGCCGAAGATCACGCAGGTGGCGCGGTCGGTGTAGTCTATGATGCGGGACATCGTGTCCGCGCCGATCACCATCACTTTCTTGTGAACGCCGGAAGCGACAAACTGCGAGCCGGTGGTGAGGCCGTATAGAAAGCTACAGCAGGCGGCGATGAGGTCGAACCCCCACACGCCCTTAGCACCGAGCCGGTCCTGGACCAGGCAGGCGGTCGACGGGAACAGCATATCGGGAGTGACGGTGCAGACGATCAGCGCGTCGAGATCGGAGGCCTCAATGCCGCGCTCGGCCAAAGCCCGCTTCGCGGCTTCGAAAGCGATATCCGAGGTCGCCATATCGGGGTCGGCGATATGGCGCGTGTGAATACCGGTGCGCTCGACAATCCACTGGTTGCTGGTGTCCACCATCTTCTCGAGCTGGAAGTTGTCGAGCGTCCGGGGCGGTACATAGGTCCCGAGCGCGGTGATCTTGGGTCTGGGCACGAATCCTCCGTCAAGAGTTCGAACTGCATAACTGACAATTGTATTGAAAACTGCGCTGCGCGCGTGCTGGTATGGTGGATTCCTGGCCATGAGTGAGGAAAGCGCGTTGCTGTTCGAATCGCCGGAAGAGATATACAGGCGTGTTTTTCGCGAGTTGCGGCCGCGGGCGAAGATGCCGGGGATCACGGTGGAGTTCCGGCCGTTTGCCAATCCGGACAGCACGGTCCGGCTCGAGGAGGGCTGGATCGTCGTGAGGATGAGCGACCTGCTCGAAGACGCGCCGGCGCCGATTATCGAAGCGCTGGCGCACATCCTGCTGGGAAAGCTGTTGCGGCGGCCCGCCGGCCGCGCTTACACGCACCGCTACCGGCTGTACCTGAACCGCCGCGACGTGCGGCGGCGTATCGACGAAATGCGGCAGCGGCGCGGGCGCAAGCTGATCCTGGAACCGCGGGGAGAGCACCACGATCTCGCCGGCATTTTCGAGGAGCTGAATTTCAAATATTTCCACGGTTTGATGGCGCGGCCGGAGCTCGGATGGAGCCGGATTGCGTCGCGAATCATGCTCGGCCACTACGACAGTTCGCACAACACCATCGTCATCAGCCGGATCTTCGACCGTCCGGAAGTGCCGCGGCTGGCGCTGGAATACGTGTTGTTTCACGAGATGCTGCACGTGCGGTATCCCGTTGATACCAGGGGAGCGAAACGGCGCGTGCACACGCGCGAGTTCCGTGCGGCGGAAAAAGAGTTCGAGGGGTTGGAGGCAGCCAGGGAAATACTGCGGCGCCTGCCGGCGCTCGGGTAGATGCCGGGCGTTGCGGGCCGCCCGGCTTGAATTGCAAGCCTACGCCGCCGAAGTCTGGGCTTGGGGCAAAGAACGGAACTGAAGCCGCAACGAATCCAGCACACCCACCAGCGGGCGCGCATCCACCGTGCCGATGCCGAAGCTCTGGAGCGCCAGGCGGCACTGCATCATCGCCAGGAGGTACTCGAACATCAGCTTCTGGCGCATCAGCACCTTGGCCAGATCTGCCATATCCTCGGGCGAGTGCACAACCAGGATCTTTGCCGCCGAGTGCAAGCGGTCGAAATCGCGGCCCAGGGCGCGCAGATACCTCAGGAAAATACGCCTGCGTTCAGCCCGAAGATTCCGCAAAATCCGGCGGTTGGAGCCCGGCTGCGCCGCGAGGAACTCGTAATCATCCTCGAGGAACAGGCGCTCCATAGGCCGGTACTTCGCCACCGAGAAGTTGCGGCACCAGTCCAGGTCAGGTACTGCATCCGGCTTGCTGTGAGCAAGCCTGTGAATGATCAGCAGGAAGCCGAATGCGATCAGCAGTACCGCCGCCGTCGCAACGGAAAACGTGAACGTCATCCACTCCTCCCTAACACCCTGAACAGAATAAACCAGGGGTTTATCGGAAAGCAATGGAATCTGCGATAAATAGGCAGAGAAAAAACGTAATTTTAGGGCAACTACGGAGTGAACACCCCGGTACTACATCGGATATACAGTCTATTTCAGCGTCTGCCCGCCCGGAGGAGCGCGGCGTTAATGGAAGTGAGTTGGTCGATGAGCCGCGCCTCATCTCCAGGCTGCCACTGGGCCCTGCGATCCACTTTGATCTGTTCGCCTTTGGGGTTCAGCAGCACGAGCCAAGTGACGATGCATGCCAGGCTGATGCCCGTGAGCGGCAGGTTCGCAATCATACGCAGGTTCGCGGAGTCGGTCACGTTCTGAACCAGGGAGACTGCGGCACCGTTGAGGAAATAGACGGCGTAGACGATGCAGTGGACGATCACATTACGACGGAGCGTAATGGGGTACCAAGCCAGGAAACCAGTGATAAACAGGAGAAAAATGACAAGCCCGGACTGAACTGCGCGATCGATTACGGCCGAATACCTCAGGAGTGGGTATTGCGCGTAGGCATTGAGATCCGGTCCCACCGTCAGCGAGGAGATGAGCAGGGCGACCGCCAGCCCGCCCGTGACGACCCAGCGTCCCAAGGTGGCCAGCCCCTTATAGTCTTCGAGCACCAGGCCGTACAGCTCCAGCAGCACAAGCACGTACAGAAACCACAACATGGGCTGGGTGAACAGCCAGAGGTAGCCATAGGTGTTGCTGCCGAACGGCGTAGTCGCGAGCGCTTCCGCCACAGCCAGCGCCACCGCCCGCACAGTGCGGAAGATCACGAAAATGAAGAAAAATCGGTATCGCGTGTGCAGTCCGCTCAGCCACATGCGCAGTGCCAGCGCGGCATACGCGACCGTGCTGATCCAGAGAATGGCGTCGAGCAGAGACGTGATGGCAGAAGCGGGCATCTTGCCGTCTCTGAGAATTGTACACCAAGGGTAGAACTACACCCGAGCATGGGGGAAGCCTGAGGCCAGCGGGCAAAAACCCGGATCACGTTCGTGCGTTTGGGGAGGGACAGATGCCGCCCGCCTGAGTCGGCGGGCGGCACCGGAACTGGGCACCTGACCATTGGCCGCGGCGAGTAGCGCCGGGCTGACTGGCTTTCTAGTCGCTAGGCGGGCACGGCAGGCACTGCGGCCTCGGCTCGTTCTGGTGCGAATTATCCATTGCGGCGAGCGGAATCAGGGTTCCGAGCGCGATGACCATTGCGAGCAAAGTTCTTATAAGCATTGGGTTTCTCCTTAAACTCGTAAGTTGAATTGCCTTTGACTCACTCAGGTTAATCGGGGCCCGAAAACTCGCAACAAGACCTTAGGTGATTTTCTGAATTCGGAACAAAGCCGCCGGCCTGGTGGCGGGGGTCATGTGACTCGTGGGACGATATGAGCCAGGACAGGCAGACAGCATGAACAGGCTGCAGTCAAGGGGTCCGCTGGATCGCGGCGCCGCCGCGGACTTGTGGAGACGCACACTTTCGCAGATTCCCAGCCTGTTCGGACGCCTGGTTTACCTCTCCTCGCTGCGGGATTCAAACACGGGGCGGTACGACCACTTCGGCCTCAGCCAGTCGTTCGGGGAATTGGAATCCGACCGGGTTTTGCGGGAAAGTCACGAGCAGACGTTTTCCGAGTGGCTGTACCAGACGCTGGAGATGCAGCGGGCGGACCTGGAGCTATACCTGTCCGGACTGAGCGGCGACCGCTCGACCATTCTCGAGACCTGGATGCGGCTTGCGCCTTACCGCAATCTGCCGCCTTCCAGTGCCCGGGAAGTCGAGAAGCGGTTATATCTGGCTGATTTAGAGGCACTTCTGGCCGTGCTTCGAAACCAGCACGGAATAAAGGCGGGCGACCCCGACGCCTGACACGCTAGACCCGGCCGCGGCGGCGCCTGCCGTTATTCAGGCGCATAGCCACCGCGGTCACCTGGCCTATAACATCGATTTCCGCGGGATAGGCGTATATTTCGGGACTGCATTGCGAAGCAGGGTGAGGCTGCAACACGAGCTGATTGTCTGTCAGGCTGCACCAGCAACAGGCATATCCCTTGCGGTGCTCGAAGAAATAGATGGGGCGCTCGAACTCGCTCGCCCAGTTCTGCTCCGAAATCCTGCGCTTTGATTCGTCTATGACAACCAGAGAACCCGGTTGCAGCAGCGGGTACATGAACCAGTCTTCGGTGCCGATGAAGCCGTACCGATTGGTCCGGAAATCCAGTCCGTTCAACAACATGAGCGGCACTTTGCCCCAGCGCTGGATCATCCGGCTGAGGAACGTGGTGCGCCGGACATCGATTCCCGGATCGAGCGACAGCGGCAACTGGATCTCACCCTGGTCGCCGGGAACGAAGCCTATTATATGGGTTTGCTCGATCTGAACCACGTTTATGGAGTCCGCGGGCATGTCGCCGAGATCTATGCCATACCATTCGAGCACCTCGGTGAAGTCAATGCGGTAAATCGCGCAGAGCGAGTACAGGCGGTAGATGGTGGGAACAGTGCCTTTATTTTCGATGTCAGCCAGCCGGCTCAGGGCGATAATGAATTCGTCGTTCCTATGGCGCTCGGCGATCTGAAGGCTGGCCTCCTCCACATCGCGGTAACGGAGGTTGAGACGCTCCCTGGCACGCTTGAGCCGCTGCCCCGCCTCGTACGAGGAACCGTTTTCCCGCCCGGCGGGATTTATCCCCCCGGGGCGGTCCGAAAAGTGTGGGACGGATGGCAAGTTTAACTCCGTCAATGGATTATAGCCGCCGCCGGGACGCGGGGCAAGGCAATTTCGCTATACTTGTTCTGAATTCGGAACAGGTTTTTGTTCGAGTCCAGCTTTTTCTTTATCATTTCACGGCGTGGTAGTACGCGTGACACAAGAGGTGGTACGTCGAAAGCGGATATCGGGAGGCGCATTTGCGGGTTGTCATAGGCATCACCGGGGCGAGCGGAGCCATCTACGGGGTGCGCCTGCTCGAGAAGCTGCGCGGCCGCGGCGATGTCGAGCTGCACCTCATCATCACGCGCTCGGGAGAACGGACGCTGGGGCTCGAAACCGGCCGCACGCCGGCGGAACTCCGGTGTCTGGCGCACCACAGCTACGCGATTGACGACATCGGGGCGCGTCTGGCCAGCGGATCGTTCCCGACGGCGGGGATGGTGATTGCTCCCTGCTCGATCCGCACCATGTCCGCGATAGCCTGTGGTATCAGCTCGAACCTGCTGTTGCGGGCGGCCGATGTCACGCTCAAGGAGCGGCGGCGTCTGATCCTGATGGTCCGGGAGACGCCCCTCCATCTGGGCCACCTCCGGAACATGGCGGCGGTGACGGAAATGGGCGCCATAGTGGCGCCGCCCGTGCCGGCCTTCTACAATCGTCCGGAGAGCGTTATGGAGATCGTGGATTATTCGGTCGATCGCGTGCTCGACCTGATCGGGCTGTATTGCGGCGACGCCCGCCGGTGGGATCCGCGGCCGGAAGAGGCGGCGCGGTGAAGCGGGAACGGGCGGCTTTCCAGGGCGAACGCGGCGCCTTCAGCGAGGTGGCGACGCGCCAACTGCTCGGGCCGCGCGCCGAGGCGGTCCCCTGCCACCGCTTCGACCAGGTGTTCGCCGAGCTGCGCGACCGTCATGTGGACGCGGCGGTGATTCCGATCGAGAACACGCTGCACGGTTCGGTCCACGAGAACTACGACCACCTGCTCAACTTCGATTTCCAGATCTGTGGCGAGACCAGCGTGCGTATCAGCCACAGCCTTATCGCGCCGCCGGGCGTGACGTTCGGGAAACTAAAGCGTGTCTACTCCCACCCCGTGGCGCTCAACCAGTGTCTTCAGTTCTTCGCCAGCCACCCGCAGCTCGAGAAGGTGCCGTTCTACGACACGGCGGGCAGCGTGAAGATGATCATGGAGGAACGGCCGGAGGGCGCGGCGGCGATAGCGGCATCCGTCGCGGCCGAGATTTACGGCGCGCGCATCCTGAAGCGCTCGCTGGAGGACGATCGCCGGAACTACACGCGGTTTTTCCTGCTGCGGCGGCCCGAGGACGCGGCTCGCATGAAGCGCGCGCCGGCGGGGCAGTGCAAGACATCGCTGGTGTTTTCGACGAGAAACGTGCCCGGCGGGCTGTTTCGCGCGCTGGGAGCGTTTGCATTGCGAGACGTGAACCTCCTGAAGATCGAGTCGCGCCCGCTGCGCGGCAGGCCGTGGGAGTACCTCTTCTATGTGGATCTGGCCGGTTCCGATCAGCAGGAGAACGTAAAGAAGGCTCTCGGCCATCTGGCCGAACTGGCTGACTTCCTGCGCGTGCTCGGCTGTTACCGGAGAGACACCGCCGCGCGCCGGTAGCAGCGCCGTCGCGCGAGCATTTATACTTCTGAATTCGGGAGGACAACCTGACTTGCGGGTCGGAATAATAGGCACGGGAGCCATTTCGCACAAGCACGCCCAGGCATACGCGAACATCGGATACCAGGTGACGGCCTGCACCGACATTAACGAGCAGGCGGGGAGGAGGTTCGCCGAGACCTACGGCGCGGAGTTTGTGCCCGGCTACGAGGATGTCTGCGGCCATCCCGATGTGGATTTCGTGGACGTTTGCACCTTCCCCGATTTCCGCCTCGAACCGGTGCGCGAGTGCGCGCGAAACGGCAAGCACGTGCAGGTGCAGAAGCCCATCGCGACCAACCTCGCGGCCGCGCGCGAGATGATCGAGACGGCGCGCCGCGCGGGCATCACCCTCGGTGTGGTCAGCCAGCGCCGGTTCGACGACTCGACGCAGTTCATTCGCAAGGCTGTCAGAGATGGGCGGCTCGGCAGGATTCTTCAGGCCGACGCATATGTGAAGTGGTACCGCTCCCCCGAGTATTACTCGCGGCCGATTAAAGGAAGCTGGGCTACCGAGGGCGGCGGCGCGCTCATCAACCAGGCCGTGCACCAGGTGGACGTGCTGCGCTGGATTATGGGGCCGGTGGCGGAGGTTTTCGGAGTCTGGCAGCTTGGAGCGCTGCACAGCATCGAGTCAGAGGACGTAGTGAACGCAGTGCTCAAGTACGCCTCCGGGGCGACGGGCGTAATTCAGGCTTCGACCGCCTTCAGCCCGGGTTACCCGGAGCGCATCGAGATTCACGGCGCCAAGGGAACAGCCATACTCACTGCGGACCGGCTTACCACCTGGGATGTGCGGGACGATTCGGGCGAACCGGCGCCTGTGGCTAAGGACGTTATGTCCGGCGCGGCCGACCCGATGGCGATCTCGCTCACGCCTTTCGAGCGGCAGTTCCTGGATTTCGGCGAGGCGATACGCACCGGCACGCAGCCGCTGGTGACGGGCGAAGAGGGCTACAACGCGCTCGAAGTGGTTGTATCGATTTACGAATCCTGCCGGGAAGGACGGAAGATTGTTCTCGCCTGACACAGACTACTTCACGCTGCGCGTGCCGGCATCGAGCGCGAATCTCGGGCCCGGGTTCGACGCGCTCGGTCTTGCGCTGGAGATCTATCTCGAGTGCCGCTTTCGCCCGGCCGCGGAACTGTCGATAACGGTTTCGGGCCGCGATGCGGAGTGCATTCCGGCGACCGCCGAAAACATGATCTGGCAGACGGCGCAGGCGGTGGCGCGCGACGTGGGCGAGCCGCTTCCGCCGATCGAACTGGACATTCGCAACGACATCCCGCTGGGCAAGGGTCTCGGCTCAAGCGCCGCGGCGCTGACGGCGGGCGTAGTGATCGCGGACGCGCTGCTGGGACTGCAATGGCGTCCGGCCCGGATACTGGACGAAGCCGCGCGAATCGAAGGCCATCCCGACAACGTTGCCGCGTGCGTGCTGGGGTCGATCATCGCGGCGGCCATCGACTCGGCGGGAATGACCCGGGCCATCCGGCTCGAGCTGCCGGACCGTTTCGGCCTCGGCGTGGTGGTGCCGGATTTCGATTTGCCGACAGTGAAGGCGCGGGCGGCGCTTCCGGACCGCTACTCGCGCGCGGATGCGGTGTTCAACGTGCAGCGGGCCGCGCTGCTCATCGCGGCGCTGGCGACGGGCACAACGAGCGCGTTTCCGGCGGCCCTGGAAGACCGTTTCCACCAGCCTTACCGGTGCGCTCTGGTTCCCGGCCTGGCGGAGATCCTGAAGCTGCGCGCGCCGGGGCTGCTCGGGTGCGCTCTCAGCGGCGCCGGACCTTCAGTGCTGGTTTTTCACGAGCGCGGCTACGAGCACGTTTGCGAACTCGTCAGGCAGATATTTGCCATTCACGGCCACGAGGCCACAACGGTGAACACGCGCATCGCGATGCGGGGATACGAACTCACCTTGTGCTCCGGCGAGCGCGGCGTGTGATAGCATCGGTGCGTGGGAAGCGCGCTTAACTTCCTCCGAATTTTCGTCGGCATCCTGGGCGTTCTCTTCGCCTTCCAACTGGGCAGAGTGGGTGTGGAGCTGAAGGTGCGCGGGCTGCCGCTCGCCAAAGCCACAACCTGGTTCCTGCGCGCGGCTGTAGCCACGTTCGCGGTGCTCTGGGTGGGCGGGTTCGATAAGGTCGGCGCCGGCGTGCTTGCCGCGGTGGTCATCGCACTCGGGGCGGGCGTGTGGCAGGGCTACAAACCCAAGCACGACGACAGCGTCCATTTGGATTTGCAGTAGCGCGTTGAGAAAGCCAGGCCGGAATGCCACCGCTTTTCTCTTCGCAGTTTGTTCTTAGCCGGAGCAGGGGGGCCGGCGCGGACGAGGGCGCCCGCCCACGGCTTTCCCGGCGAACTCACAACTAGAGACTAACCCGCCGCCGGTTCGACAATTGCCGCCATCGACCCTTTAGATTCAGGCATGCGCCAGTCCGGGCCGTAGCCGCGTATCTGGTCGCGGGCGAACTCGGCCTGATCCAGCTCGCAGGTCATCACGATGGTGCGGCCGGTGGTATCTACCTCGACGGCGTGGCTGAACGCCTCGCTGACCGGCATCAGAAACAGCTTCATCAGCATCTCGACGACGTAATCGTAGGTGTGCGTATTGTCGTCGAGCAGGACGACGTTGTAGAGCTTCGCCAGCTCATCCTTGGGCACGGTCGCGGCGTCGGGGGCGGCTTGAACGGGCATGCAGGACTAGCGGCCTCTCCGTCTCATTTCACCGCCGCGCGGATCGGCCGGGCGCCGCGGGCCGGAAGCCAGCAGCAGGCCGGAGTCCTGCCCCATACGGGCCGTGTGCGGCCGGCGCCGATCTGGAACGCACGGCGGGAAGCGAGGTCCATGCAGAGCATGTTACAGCAACCGGCCGCGCCTTTTGCGGGCCGGCCGGAACCCTTTAGCCGCGGCGTGCCGCTTATTCGTATCGTAAGGCCTTGAGAGGATCGACCCGCGTCGCGCGCAGCGCGGGCAGCCAGACGGCGGCGAGCGCGACGGCGCCCAAAACCACCGGCACGGCAGTGAACACAACGGGGTCGCGCGCCTGAACGCCGAACAGGAAGCTCGCAATCAGGCGCGTGAGCGCGAACGCCGCCGCAAGGCCGAACGCCACGCCCGTTATCGCCAGCCCGGCGCCCTGGAAAAGAACCATTCTCCGCACATCGCCCGTGCCGGCGCCGAGAGCGAGCCGGATGCCGATTTCATTGGTGCGCTGCTGCACGGAGTACGACATAAGCCCGTAGATGCCGATCGCCGCGAGCGCGAGCGCAACACCCGCGAACGTGGTCATCAGCAGCATATTGAAGCGGTCGCGCGATGTGGAGCGGGCGATCACTTCTTCCATGGTGCGAATATCGGAAACCGGCAGGCCGCTCGCCTGGCGAAGCTGTTCCTGGACCGCGGCGCTCAATGCCCGGGGATCGCCATGCGTTCGGACCACCCATGCCAGCGGCGAGATCTGCACGTTCAGCGCGTTGAGAGCATCGGGGATCTGCGCGTTGGGCACGTACATCGTGGGCCGCGGATCCTGGTTCAGCGCGCCGTCGCGTATGTCGCTGACCACGCCGATAATCTGGCGCGGTGTTTCGGAGGCGAGTTCCTTCATGACGCCTTTGCCGATCCAGATCCGGTCGCTGAGCGGGTCGCCTTTGGGCCAGTACTGGCGCGCCATGGCTTCGTTGATGATCACCACCGGCTGCGCTCCGGCATCGTCGCGCTCGGTGAACGTGCGGCCGCGCAGGAGGCGGATTCTGAACACGTCAAAGTAGCCGGGTGCGACCGGCAGCCACCCGCCGCCCCCGTGAAATGGCCCTTCGAGCGGGCGGCCGATGATGATGAACGGCAGCCCGTAGCCGCCTTCTAGCGGCACGCAGCAGGCGGCTGCGGCGGAAGCGACACCCGGCAGCGCGCGCAGGCGCTGGACGCCGTCGCGGATCAGGCGCTCGACACCGGCGGTCTGCTGGAAGCGCGGGCCGGTAAGCGACATACGCATCGTTAGCACGTGTGAGGCGTCGAAACCCGGGTTCACGGCGCGCAACGCCATCGAGGTCCGGATGAGCAGCGCCGCGCCGATCAACAGGACTACGGCGAGCGCAACTTCGCTCACTACCAGTACCGTCCGCGCCTTGTTGTGCCGGAAGCCGGATCCCGCCCGCCCGCCGCTTTCCTTGAGCGTGGCGCTGAGGTCGGGGCGCGAGGAATGCAGCGCGGGAATAAGTCCGAAAACCAGCCCGGTGATCACCGCCACAAGCGCGGTGAACGCGAGTACGCGCCAGTCGAGCGATACGAGCGAGCCGTCCTGCCCGATGCGCGGCAGATTCGCCGTATTGACCATGAGCAGGGCGCGGATGCCTATGATGCCGAGCACGAGTCCGATGACGGCTCCGGCGAGCGATAGCATGACGCTCTCGGTGAGTAATTGACGGACGATACGGCCGCGGCCGGCGCCGATGGCGGCGCGGATGGCAATTTCGCGGCGGCGCGTGACGGCCCGGGCCAGCAGGAGGTTGGCCACATTCGCGCAGGCGATCAGCAGCACGAACGCGACGGCGCCGAGTAGAACGAACAGAACCGGGCGTACGTTCGATACGAGGGCCTGGCGCAGCGGCTCGACGGTGAAGCCCGCGTTGGGCCCCATCGCGTCCGGGAACTTGCGACGGTACTCTTCGCCAGCGATGCGCAGGCGGGCCTTCGCCTGCTCGAGCGATATGCCGGGCTTCAGGCGGCCGGCGGCGATGAAATAGTGCCCCTGATCGGTGCTGTTGGGCTCGAACTGGAAGGGGAGCCAGACGTCGGGCGCGGGGCCGAAGTCGCGCACGTCGAACTTGGGCCCGATGATCCCGACGACAGTGAAGGGCTCGCCGCTGATGGAGATGCTCTTGCCGATAATGCCGGGGTCATTCGCGAAACGGCGGGTCCACAGGCCGTAGCTGATGACGGCGACCCGTCCGCCGTTGGGCAAGCCTTCGGCCGCGGTGAACGTGCGGCCCCGGAGCACAGGCGCGCCGAAAAGGCGGAAGTAATCCGGCGTGACCTGCGCCGACTGGAGCTGTTCGGGGATATCACCGCCGGTGAGGTTGACCCTGTTATTGCGGAACGCCGCGACATCCTGTACCACGCTGGTCTGGGCTCGCCAGTGCTGGTATTTGGCGGGGGACGCGGCCGGGCCGCTGCCCTGCGGCGAGGTGTTCATGAAGAGCACCAGGCGATCCGGCTCGGGGAAAGGAACGGGCTTCAGCAGAACGGCGTTGAAGACCGAAAAAACGGCCGTATTGGCGCCGATTCCGAGAGCGAGCGCGGCCACTGCGGCGGCGGTAAATCCCCGGCTCTGTCCGAACAGACGCAGCGAGTGCTTGAGATCCAGCGTGAGCGTGCCCATTGGGAACGGGGGCCTCCTCCCGGTGGATAGACGAACAGATGCCGCAAAAGTTCCGTTCGCACTCATGAACAGGGATGGCATGCCCGGTGTGGCTCCGGTGGAGCACTGAGCAATACCTGATGCGCCGAAGCCGGACCAAAGGTCCGGCGCGGACGGGGGCGTAGCCCGGCAGGCGAGCTCTCGCAATTCAGTTCATCAGCAAGCTCGTCTGAAGGCGCAAATCCCTGGAGGAGGCGCCGGCGTAGATCCGGCGGCGGCCTGCGGGCATGGCCCAATTGTGCTTTTCCGTAGACCAGTAAGAGAACGCGCGTTGCGGGATATGGATGCGGACTTGCTGCCGGGCGCCGGGGGACAGTTCAACGCGTGTGAAACCGGCGAGCGATTTGGGCGCCATCGGGACAGAAGCGTTTTCGACTGGCCCGACGTATACCTGGGCCACTTCGGCGCCGCGGCGGACGCCGGTGTTGCGGATGGAGAAGGTCACGTCGAAACCGCCGTTCGCGGGCGTCACGGCGAGGCCGGAGTACTCGAAGCTGGTATACGAGAGGCCGTGGCCGAAGGGGAACAGCGGCTCGATACCCTGCTGGTCGAACCAGCGGTAGCCGGTGAAGATGCCTTCGGAGAAGACGGCCGCGGGCGCGTTGGTGTCGAACGCGCCGGCGGGCGAGAGGCGCTCGGGGTGGCCGGGAGCGTGCGCGGGCGAGTCCTCGATTCTGCGCGGGAACGTGACGGGCAGCTTCCCGGAGGGATTCGCGCGGCCCAGGAGCAGATCGGCGGTGGCCCAGCCGCCTTCCTGACCCGGATACCACATTTCGATAATGGCGCGGACTTTGTCTTTCCAAGGCATGGCAACGGGGCCGCCGGAGTTGAGCACGACTATCGTGCGCGGATTCGCGGCGGCTACGCGCCCGATCAATTCGTCCTGATCGTCCGGTAACGGGAGCGCGTGGCCGGCGGGATGCCAGGCGAACACAACGGGCGTGCGGACCGTCTTGGCGAGGGCAACGGCGGCTTCGATGCCGCGCCTGCGAAACTCGGGCGTGATCCAGGCGAAGCGGATGACGAGCGGAGCATCTCCGAACGAAGCTGCCGTAAGTTCGATCGCGTGGGGTCCGGCGGCGAGGTGATCGGTGCCGCGGCCGTTGTCGCGGCCGTCGGTGGTGGGGACGATACCGGACCATTTCTTCAGCACCGTGCCCGTGCCGCCGAAGCCGGGCCCGCCGGTGCGGGCGACAAGTCTGCCGTCAACGATAATGCTTCCGGCGCCCTGCGAACCGTTCTCATAGGAAGGCTGCACCAGGAACGTGTAGCCGCCGTCTTCGGGGATGGAGAGCGTGCCTTTCCAGGTGTAGTCGTAGCCGGAGGCGAGGGCTGATGGCCCCCGGAAATCGAGCTGTTTATCGATGACAGGCGCGGTGGGGTCGTCGCCGCTGCGGGTGCGCACGAGGCCCGGTTCGCCGTTGTGGCTGAGCGCCGCCGCCGGGATGGGCTCGCCGGTCAGATCGACTCCGGGTGAGTAGGCGATGTCGCGGTGCACCGTGCGGCGGAGAGCGTCCAGCGGAGACACCAGCCGCGACTCGAACCCGTAGCCGCGCTCGCCCATGTATCCGGCGGCGAGCTGGGCGGCGGTGGGACCGATGAGCGCGAGCGATTCGATGTCCGCCGGCGCGAGCGGCAATGCATTGCCGTCGTTCTTCAGCAACACTGCGGCTTGTGTAGCGATGTCGCGCACAGCACGGGCATCGGCTTCGACGTCGATGGTCCCTGCGCCGGCTGGTTTAGCATCGAGCAGATGGAAACGATCGAGCTGAAGCAGAATGCGGGCGAGGGCGCGGTCGACAACCGATACCGGGACCGTTCCCTTCTCAACCGCTTCCTTCAGCGAATCCGCGAACCACGGGCCCGCATTGCGGCTACCCATTGGACGGCCGGGCATCTCGAGGTCGATGCCGCGCGTTATGGCGCCGGTGCTGCGCAGCGCGCCCCAGTCGGATACGACGAATCCGGTGAAATGCCATTGTTTGCGGAGAACATCATCCAGTTCGCGGTTGCCGCAGGCCCATTCGCCGTTCACGCGATTGTAGGCGCACATGACGGAAGCCACGCCCGCGCGAACCGCGGCCTCGAACGGCGGGAGATAGATTTCGTGCAGCGTGCGCTCGTCGACGGCGACGTTGTTGGCGCCGTTGTACGCCGCGAAGTGCTTCGCCTGCGCCATGACGCCCTGGCTCTGGACGCCTTCGATGACGGCGGCTCCGAGGCGGGCGGCGAGCAGGGGATCTTCGCCGGGCGCGGTGTGATTGCGGCGGAAGACGGGGTCCCGGACGAGATTCACGTGCGGGCCGAGGACGACGTTCTGTTCGAGCGCCTTCGCCTCGCGGCCGAGGACGGCGCCGAACAGGCGCGCTGCTTCCGGGCTGAACGTGGCGGCGAGGGCGACAGGCGCGGGCATCGCCGTGCCGTCGCGGTTGGCGTTTATGCCCGGAGGACCGTCGGCGAAACGCAACGGAGGGATGCCGAGCCGCGGCAGTCCGGGCCAGTAGCCGGCCTGGCCCAGTTCTTCGGGATCGCGCGCGCCGTGCAGGAGAGAGATCTTCTCATCGAGCGTCATCCGCGCGATGAGCGCGCGGACCTTGGCGGCGGAATCCCGCTCGGCCGCGAACGCGGGCGCCGCTGACAGCAACAGGACAACCGCGGGCAGCGCAGCGTTTCGGCACAACTTCATCGGAAACCGCTACCACTCGGAGTCGCCGGCCACGCGCTCGAGGTGGAACTGCGCGGAGGCGATGGTGTTCTCCCAACTCACTTCGATCGCGGCAGCCAGCGCCGCTGTTTTCTTCACGCGCAGCGTGCAGGTTTCGACGGGCGCCGGCGCGGGCGCCAGCTTCATCACGGCGCGTCCTGCGTCGAGCTTCGGGTTGTAGGCGGCCTTGGGATCCTTCTGCTTGCTGACGATGAGCTGCCACCGCTCGGCAGTGACCGGCAAAACCCAGAGCGTGTAATCGCCTTTGGGCACCACGAATCCCTGGAAGACCAGATCGCCGTCGGTGTGGAAGACGGCGGGCTGTTTGCCGATGCTCCAAACCTTGTTGTACGGCACAACAGCGCCGAACACCTTGCCGTTCTGCGGCGCGGGCGCGGTGTAACTGGTACTGATGGTCTTGCCGGATATCTTGACCGAGGTTTCCGCCGGGGGCTGCGCGGCGGCGGCAATCATGCAGAGCCCGGCAACGGGCAAGATGAGACCAGGTTTCACTTCAAAATCTCCTTCGCTAATCGGAACGCGCCAGGGCGGTCGCCCCCGGCCTGGCCTTCCGCGGCGGAACGCCAGACGGGTGGCAATCCACGCACTTAACCCAGTGTACGTTGTGTTTGCTGGTTCTGGATTTGAAGGTGGTGTCCATCTTCTCGACGTCGAGGCCGCAGTTGGACATCTTCGGGTGGCACGTGCCGCAGGAAGCGCGCGTTTGCTGCGTGTGCCGCGCATGGCAGGCGAGGCAGCTTATGCCTTCGTGAACGCCGGCGCCGGTACGGTCGTCGCCGCTGCCCACCTGGCGGCTGAAGTCGGGCGCGTGGCACTGATAGCAGAGCGCCTGGCGCCGGTCCGTGCTCATCTTCACCGGGCGCGTGCCGTCCAGCATCTCCGGTAGCGGCAGATCCGCTACAAAAATGCCTTCCTGCGTGCGGCGGTCGAAAAGCGCGAGCGAGGGCGCGGCGGTCTGCTGCAACGGGCCGGGAACGGCGCCATCCGGGCCGGCCTTGGTGCGCTGCTCGCCTTTCCTGTGCATGGTGTGGCAGGTGAGGCAGGGCATGGACGGCGTGCCGGACATCTCGGGCTGCTTCAACCGCCAGGGGCCCTTGCGATCCACGGGCGTGACGAGATCGAAGATGCTCCCCGGGAAGTACATGCCGTGGCATCGGAGGCAGTCGTCCATCAACATGTTTTCGGAGTTGTGCTTCTTATCCAGGAAAATGCGCTCGTAGGTGGCGCTGTGCGGTCCGGACTTCCAGGCGGCGTACTCGGCGCGATGGCATCCGGCGCAGCGATCGCTCATCTGCCGGACGTACTTGTTCCCGAAGCCGACCTGTTCGGGCAGATTGCCTCGAAGGTGCTCGTAGGCGCGCGAGACGTTGTTCCAATGGAATGCGACATCGGTTGTGAGCGCGCCGCCGTGGCACTGCTCGCAGCCGATGCCGCGGTGGCTGGATACGCGCCACTTGTCGTAAACGGGCTGCATCTCGTGGCAACTGGCGCACCTGGCGCCGTTCCCGGACTCGAAGTAGAGGCTTCCGGCGGGAATCGCGAGAATCAGCGCAGGCAGCGCCAGTCCCGCGTAGAGGTATTTCCGGGGCACTTTCACGACCGTACCCCCGAGCCTCTCCACGCCGCCAGCAGGTTGTTCGAGGCGCGGTAGGCGTTCGCCAGAATTGTCAGCACGGGATTGAAGCCGCCGTTAGTCACGTGGACGCTGGCGTCGATCACGTAGACGTTATCTACATCGTGGATGCGGCAGTCCTTATCCACGACGGAGGTTTTCGGGTCGTTGCCCATGCGGCAAGTGCCGGCCTGATGCTGGCCTCCGCTGAGTCCCGGACCGGGAATCCGCGGCCAGGTGCTGGTGGCGCCGGCCTCTTTCAACCACGCTTGCGCTTTCTCGGCGAGGAAGCGGGCGATCTCCAGCGTGTGGGGGTGTTTACCGCCGGACAGGCGTGCAACCGGGATGCCCCAGTAATCCCTCACTTTGGGATCCACCTGTACGCGGGCGTCCGCCACGGGCATCTCCTGGGTGGGGCCGAACACAACCACGGTGCGCTTGAAGGCGGAGCGCACGTGATCCTTGTGCTCCTTGCCCCACCGCGAAACCCACGGCGGAACGGAGCCAAGGAACTGATACGGCAGGCGGATGAACTCGTTGGCCAGCATGCCGCCCCCGGCGAGTCCGGGGTTGCCGTGGTTGTAGTCGCAGATGGCAATTCCGGCGCCGGGTCCGATGTCGTCGTAAGTTTCGAAGTCGAAAATGCCGGCCGCGCCGGTGTAGGAGTGCGATTGCAAATTCCTGCCCACCTGGTCATAGCGGTTCCCGAGGCCGTTTGGGAAGAGCCGGTGCTTGCTGTTCAGCAAGAGCCGGGCGGATTCGATGGCGCCGCCGCAAATGATTACGAGGTCCGCCGGCTGTTCCTGGAGATGTCCGGATGCATCGAAGTATGCGACGCCGGTCGCTCTGCCGCGGCCGTCGAGCAGGACCTCTTTCGTCATGCACCCGGTGCGCAGTTCGCAGTTGCCGGTGGCGAGGGCTGCGGGGATGACCGTGTTGTGTGTGCCCGTGCGGGCGTTCACCTCGCACGCGAAGCCCACGCACCAGCGGCAGCGCATGCAGGAACGGCGCCCGTTGTAGGGCACCGAGTTTCGCAGCATCGGAATATCGAACGGGTGCAGGCCCAGGCGTCTGGCCGCGGGCTGTAGGATCGTGTACTCCTTTGTCGGCGAAAGCGGCGGCATTGGGAGCGGCTTGCGGCGCGGCGCTTTGAACGGGTTCGCGGAGTCGTCGCCCGAAACGCCCATCTCCCACTCGGCCTTTTCGTAATAGGGCTCGAGATCGTCGTAGCTGATGGGCCAGTCGTCGAGCGTGCTGCCTTCCACGGCGCCGTAGGTGGAGCGCATCCGGAAATCTTTCTCCATGAAGCGCCACGCCTGCGCGCCGTAGGAGAACGTTCCGCCGCCGACGCATGCGGCGTTGTTGCTGTAGCCGCCGTCGCTGGGATACACAACGTGCTCGCCGCTGTTGTCAACCAGCACGCGGGGGCTGCGATCGTCGGGGCCGAAGGCGGCGCCCAGGATCGAGTTGCGCTGGTTGTGCAGGTCGTCCTTGCGGAACTCGGCGGCCGAGTGCCAGCGCCCGCGCTCGAGCATGACCACGCTGAGCCCGGCCGTCGCGAGTTCCTTCGCGACCACGCCGCCGCCAGCGCCGGCGCCGACGATCACTGCGTTCACCTTCTTCAATGCCACCGTTATGTCCTCTTCCCTTCCGCCGCCGGGTAATGCATGCGGCCGCGCACGGGCGGGAACGGCAGTCCCAGCATCTTCCAACTCACCATCCCGCGATTGCCCCCGTGGCGGGGGTCGCCGTAGAAGCCCTGCATCGTGTGGTCCAGAACGAGATTGAAGAACGCCGGCTGCTTTTCCTCGGCCTCGGCCAGGATCTCATCCTGCTCGTCTTCCGCCAGCGCGGCGAAACTCTTCTGATGCGCCGACCGGCTCGCCGCATCTATGGCGGCAATGCCTTTCCGGTACGTCTCCTGATGCCGCTTAAAGGCTTTGGTGAGCTGAATGTCGATGTAGTTGAGCACCCCGGCTTCCTTCGCGCCGGGCGCATCGTCGCTCGGGATGAAGCGCGCGCAGATAGCCTCGACGGTGCGCGCTTCCTCGCCGGTAAAGAACCGCCAGGCGCGGCCGCCGGCGCCCGCGCGCCGGGAGCAAGCGGTTGTCACGCCGCCCGCGGCGGCTGCGGCGAGCCCCATTCCAAGAAATGCCCGCCGCCCCGGTTTTGAACGTTTGGTCTTCATGCAAGCCTCCGGCCTTTGCGGCCGATGCCGTGAAACCGCGATGATACCGCGCCCGGCGCGCTTACGCCTTCGCCAGTATGCGGCAGACGCGCTCGGCGTTCTCGCGGATCTCGTCGGTTGAGCGGGGGAAAAACCCGATGAAGACGCCGTCGGTCGGTTTGATGCTCTCGTAGGCGGTCTGGAAGGCCTGGTCCGCTTCCTTCCTGCTGCTCAGGCGTCCGGCGGCCATGATCTTAAAGGCGAAGCAGGGCTTCCTGGTCTGGCGCATCACCTTGTACATGCGCGCCGGGTCGCTCCTGAGGTAGCACTCGCCCTGCATCTCAACCAGTTCACCGTTGAGAACTTCCTTCCACTCGTCCTCCGTGCGCGTGCGGTTGTAGACGCAGCCGGCGTAGAAATCCACATCCCAGCCTTCTTCCTCCACCTGCGCTATGACTTCCGGCTTGTGCGTGCCGACGCCCACGAGGATACCCGTGTCGCGTATCTTCTTGCACCACTCTTTTACGGTGTCCATGGTGCCTTCCTGGAAAGCGCGATCGGTCAACTCGCCGTGGTGGTACATCGACAGCGGCTTGAACTTCTTTATGAACTCGTCCACCTCGCCTATGCCCTGGACGATGAGATGCATCTTGCCGCCCTCGGCGATGAAGCGTTCGAGGTCGGACTGGCCGCGGCCCAGGGGAAAGTAGTTGAACGCGTTGATGCCGTAGAGGTTGCAGCGGTGCAGCACCTCGCAGACGCGCTCCGGGGTGAAGTAATCGGACATCACCTTGGAATAGATCTGATTGAAGTGCGCGTAGCCGTAAAAAGGATTGCACCCGCAAATCAGGCGGCTGATCTCCGCGTTGCCGAACCTCATCTTCGGCACCTGAACCGGCGCGGCCGCAGCCTGTTTTGCGCCATTCCGGGCGGGCGAGCCCTGCGGGGGCTGGGCCGCCGCGGCTCGTGCGCCGCTCAAGCCGGCCGCAACCGCCGCGGTGGATTGTAGAAAATCGCGTCGCGTAGCAGACATTGCCAGATCACCCTTTGCAGTGCCGGCTTCAGGCGGCGCGCCGGGCGCCGGAGCGGAATCCGGCGGGCGGCGCTTCGGAGCTGAAGCGCTGCACGTCATTCGAGTCTACACGCCTCCGGCGCGGGGAGGGGGAGGCACATGGCATCCCCGTTTCCAGCAGGGCCGCAGCGGCGGAGGAGAACGGCGAACAGTCTCCGGGCGGCAGTTTGAGGCGGCCGGCGCTACAGGCTGTCTTCGAGCGCGAGCACGGTCACGAACTCGCCGAGGACGCGGTACTCTTCTTCGTCCGTAAGCACGACGTCGTCGTACTCGGGGTTCAGCGGCTTCAGAATAATGCGCTCGTGTTGCCAGCCGGCGCCGGTGACGCGCTTCTCGCTGTAGTACTCCTTAACCGTGAACTCGCCGCCTCCGCCTGAAGTGGCGCGGCGCCAGACCAGCACGCGCTTGCCCTGCCGCGAGCCCGCGAAACGTCTAAAAACGGCGGTGGAGCCATCCGGGATGAGAGGCTCCATCGAACGGCCCTTCACATGGACGGCGAATGTGCCGGGCGTCACGCGCAGGCCCGCCGGCGCGGCGATGTGTTCCTCGGGCTCCACTTCCATGTCCTCTCCGAAGCGGCCGGCGGCGGCGCGCAAAGAGAAGACGGGCAGTTCGCGGACCTCGGCCGGTTCCTCCCCAAGCACGCGGCGGCCATAGAGACGTTCTAACGCGACGGGGAAATCTCGCACGAAAGCGGTTGTGCGGTCGGTTATGCCGGCGGCGTTCGAAAGCCTGTCTTCCAGAATCTCGAGGTAGCGCGCGCCGCCAAGCTCACGGGCCACCCGTGGGATCTCGCCCGCCCACAGCGCGATGACGTCGTCGTCCAGGTCCTCCCGGAAACGGGCGTAGAGCACATCCTGCTCGGGGTCGAGCAGCAGAACGCCAACCGGCCTGCCGCCCGATTCGAGGAGGCTGTACTCAGCCTTCCTGACCGGAAGCACCATAGAGCCCTTGTACCTCAAATCGTCTGCGGAGCGCAGCATGGCTCACGCCCGGGCGGGGCGGATCGCGGTGCGAATCGCCCCGTCCGGCGGCCGCGTCCGGGACCGCGCCCAATGCGCGCGACGGCATCCGGATGCCGCCGCCCGCGGCCGCGCGCCCTTCCCGGTCCGGCATGAACATGTCCGCGATTCTCATCCTCCTTGGCTTTTCAAGCCGGCCGGGCGCGAATCAGAGGCGCCGCAAACACAGCTCCCCCTGCTCCGGCTCATCGGCGGATACGGAAGAAAGCATTAGCCCCGCGTGTGTTATGCTTGCTGAAGAACGGCGCTATCGTCTAATGGTTAGGACGGAGCCCTCTCAAGGCTCAAATACGGGTTCGACTCCCGTTAGCGCTACCATCCCCTACGGATTCATCCTCCCGTCCCCGGCCGCGCGGCTCACGTATGCGCGCTCGAAGCCGCAAGGTCCGGCAGATCGCCAGAACGCAGTTTGAAGGGCCGCTCAGCAAGCCGGTCCTCCGCGCCCGTAACGGATGCGCTCGCGGCGCGTGCCGCCCGGGAAGGAGGGGTGATCCGGCACGCGGCCAAACCGGCCTGCGGCTTTCGATCTGCGGCGGATCGCCCCGCCGCACGCCGCGGCGGGGGGAGGGATGAATCGCCCGTCGATTGAGTCATCGCGCATCCGGAGCCGCGGGCGCAAAAGCGGAGGGTCTCGCGCGGCGTTTAGCGTGCAGCGCGTTTCGGGACGGCAATCTCCGCCTCTCCGGCGCTCGCCGGGTGACCGTCGCCGAAGCGCGCCAGCGCAGCTTCGAGGGCGTCGATGCGGATGGGTTTCGAGAGGTAGTCGTCCATGCCGGCGGCTATGCACTGCTCGCGGTCGCCCTTCATGGCGTGGGCCGTCATGGCCACGATGGGCACGTGCGCGCCGGTCGAGCGCTCGATGTCGCGTATGCGCCGCGTGGCCTCCAGCCCGTCCATTTGCGGCATCTGGACATCCATGAACACAATGTCGAAGCTGTTCCGCCCGAACGCGTCGAGGGCGGCGGCGCCGTCGCGGGCGATCGTCGCGCGATGCCCTCGTGCTTCGAGCAGACGCTGGATCACGCGCTGGTTGACCGGATTGTCCTCGGCCACGAGGACGGAGAGGCCCGGCCTGGCGCGCAGGCTCGATCGGGCTTCGGCCGGCTGCGGCGCGGCCGGAGCGTCGGCGCGCGGAAGCCGGACGGTAAAGAAGAACGTGCTGCCCTCACCCTCGCGGCTCTCCAGCCAGATCCGGCCGTTCATCATCGCGACCAGCTTGGAGCTGATGGTCAGCCCCAGCCCCGTGCCGCCGAAGCGGCGCGTGATGGAGCCGTCGGCCTGCCGGAATGGCTGGAAAATCAACTCCTGCTGTTCGCGAGAGATGCCTATTCCCGTATCGGAAACGGCAAACCGGACAACCGCGCCGGACTCGCCGGTCTCCGCGCCGGATTCGCCGCTCTCCGCGCCGGGTGAAACGCGAACCGAGATCCCGCCCTTGCCCGTGAACTTAACGGCATTGCCCAGCAGGTTGAGCAGCACCTGGCGCAGGCGGTGCGAATCGCCGGTCAGCGCGTCCGGCACGCCCTCTTCGATGTACATCGTGAGCTCCAGGTTTTTCTGAGCGGCCAGCGGGCGCACCAGTCCAATTGCCGCGGCAACACAGTCGCGAACGGAGAACGGCGCAGCTTCCAGTTGCAGCCGCCCTGCCTCGATGCGGGAAAAGTCAAGCACGTCGTTGATGACTACGAGCAGCGATTCGGCCGAGCCGCGAACCGCTTCGTTGTACTCACGCTGCTCGGCGGTGAGCGCGGTGTCCGCCATCAAATTCGTGAAGCCCAGAATGCCGTTGAGCGGCGTCCGGATCTCGTGGCTCATGTTCGCCAGGAACTCGCTCTTGGCGCGGCTGGCCTGCTGCGCCGCCTGTTTCAGCGACGCTTCCTGCTCGAGTTTTCTGCGGATTACCGCCGTCTGCATGTTTACGCGCCGGCGCAGCACCGCCACCCACGCCAGCACCGCGGCCAGAAACGCCGCCATGTAGCCGAGCACCGCCAGCAGCCGCTGCGCCGTCCACCACGGCGCCGGTCTGACGATCTGTACATCGCCGGCTGTGCGGAGCAGTATCGTGAACGACTTCGGCACGACGTAGCCCAGATTCCCGCCGGACTCTATCGAGCAGATCCCCGTCAGGCGCACGATACTGCCCCGCGAAAGCTCCGGCATCGGCCCTTTGCCGAGTCTGGCATGGAAGAGCTTCCCGCCGGCCTCGAGCACCGATGAATCTTTGTCGGCGCCGGCGGCGCCTTCGACCACGCGGGCGTCTATCCGCACCAGACTGGCATCCAGCGCGCCTTCGAGCACCTCGTCCGCCGTCACCTGGAGCGGCTCGGGCGGCCGGCCGCGGCGGATCTTACGAATCTCGGCATCCTGCATCTCCGGGCTGGATTCGCCCGATCGCACGAAACCGAGCACGTCTACGATGTCGCCCACACCCAGCTCCACCGGAGCGTGGCTGCGGATGCGCAGGCCGCCGTCCGCGTCCTGGATGTAGGTGGGGCCCTGGGGATTGGCCAGAGTCACCGCTCCGCGCACGCGCACACGCTGCCCGGGTGAGTCCTGGAACGAAAAGCGGAGCAGGTCGTTGATCATGCGGGTCGGGAGTTCCGCCGCATCGGCTGCCGGCTGCAACACCTCGATGAAATGCGGGGCGGGCACGTAGATGTGAATCCCGACTATCTGCCGCCGCGTGTTGAACAACGTGGCGCAGACGCCGCGCACGCGGACGATGCTGCCCGGCGCGGGCAGCCGCTGGCCGCCGGGATTCGATACCAGCGCCTGGTAGCGGTGCTCACCCCACTGTATCCAGACGCTGTCTTCGGGCTGGCAGCACGTCGACACGCTCTGAACGGTGCCGCGCGTTTCAACCCACATGCTGTCCTGCATACCCGAGAACAGGTCGTCGAATGCCGCCGCCGCCGGCCGCGGCATCCTGCCCCGCGAAACGGGCGTCACGCTGGCATTCGCGATGATGGGGGCGAAGTCTCCGGCGCCGGTTATGCCGGTTACGTCCACGACTTCTCCGGCGCGAACCGTAAGCTTGCCCACACCGGGAGCGTGAACGAATGTGGCCCCCGTGGGGTCCTGAATGAAGAAGGTTCCGGATCGGGGATTGATGTAGGTGACGGTGGCCCGCACGCGAACCGGAATGCCGCGCGCGGCTATATCGGCCGCAAGCGCGTGGATCCGGCCGACGGACGTGATCTCGCCCGGCGCCCCGGAGCCGGCTCCGGATGTGCCCTGTCGCAGCACCGCGTCCGAAATAACGGTGCGGCCGCCGGGGCCCAGGAACCCTATGACATCGACGCCGCGCCCGGTGATGGGAACCGCCCCCGGCGCCCGCTCCACCTTCACCGTCCCCGTGCCGTCGTCCAATACGAGCCCCTCGCGGCTCCGGCTGTAGCGAACCTCCCCGCGCAGATGCACCCGCTCGTCGGGCTTCGCGCTCCCCAGGCTGCCGGCGGTCGTCAGAGCAGGATCTCCGGCCGCCGGGCCGATGCGAATGAGGTCTTCCATTCGCGCCACCAACAGCCTGACCCGGCTTATGTTTCCGTATACATCGCGGCTGACGTTCGCGACGGCCCGCACCTTGAAACGGCCGCCGGTCATTTCAGCGATGCCCGGAAGCCCCCGCGTGTTCATCAGCGCCTCGATTATGTGGCCGCCTGAACCGAGCCGGATCACGAGCCGCCCGGCGCGGTCCACGCGGCTGGAGCGGAATACGCCCGTCAGCTCGACAAAACGAAAGCCGGCCGCGCCGGCCGCCAGATCGTCCGCCGAGACGGGGACCGGCGTCAACGGGTGCGTGCCATCGAGAACGTCTATGCGCGCGGAAGCGATAATGGGCGCCGTGCCCCCCGTCGCCGCCTCGCCCGTCACCCTGACTCGCCGGCCTGGGGCCAGCGCGATGTTCGCAAAAGGCAGGTCCACCCGCGCCGCGCCCGTCCCGTCCTCGATGTAGAGGACGTTGAGCGTGGGGTCGGGCAGCGTCACCCAACCCTCGATTCTCACCGGGATGCGCCTGTCTCGCGCGTCCGGCGGCAGCCGCGTCAATTCTTCGATGCGCTGCAACACAGCCGGCGCCCGGCTGCGCACGCATGCAGCGGAGCATATCAGCGCCGCAACAGCGGCCGCGAGCGACACGTGCCTTGTCCCGTTCGACATGACGTCTCAGCAGACCTATCGGCTGAAAGGCGCGGAATCTGAAGAAGTGCGGGCGCTTGCGCGCCGGGGCGGGCGCCGCAGCGCCGTTTCCCGAAGCGGGTTTGCTCGACACGTTGTGCCATACGGGCGTAAATTGAATTTAGATTGCGCCTGCTGCACGCCATATCGAGCTTAATGCCGGTGCTGGCGCTGTGCGCCGCGCTGCCTGGGCCGGCGGAACCGCCCGCCGCCGTCCCGCAGGAGAATCGGCAAGCGAAGCAGGCGGATGCCGGCGCCGCGCCCGAAACCAAGCCCATCGAGACCGTCGAACTGAGCGCGGAACGCAAAGACCTGCTTAAGCGGATCGACGATTTGCAGCGCAAGATCCCGAAGGAACTCGAGCGCAAACTCCTGATCATTTCGATGAAGCTTCAAACCGGCTGGTGTTCGCCGGTCTATGCCAGGGAGTTCGAGGACGAGGTGAACAAGCTCCCGCCGGGCGAGCGGCGCCGCTTCGAGAAGGAGTGGAAGCTGGTGCGGGGCCACCCGGAGTGGCCCACCGTGGCGAGCGGCGAGGAGCCCGCCGGACCCGCCGCCGCGGGGCACGCGGCAAAGCCGGCCAGGTGATTCGCGCCGGCGCAGGCCGCCCGCCCGTACGGCGGGCGCGCTCAGCCCGAAGATGCGACGGCCCGATGCCGCCCCGGCGAGCCGCCGCGCATTGTTCGTGTTCGCCCGCGGCCGGACCTTGCCTCTACGCTTTTTCGCTTGCGGCTTTCCGCTTGGTGTCTATATTCAGGCGCTTGATCTTCTGGTTCAGCGTCGAAAGGGGAATGTGCAGGCTCTCGGCGGCTTCGGTCTGGCTGTAGTTCGTCTGCTCCAGCCGCTCGATGATCACGCGCCTTTCGAAATCGGCCACGATCTCGAAAAGCGAGGCGTCCGGAGCGAGCCCGCCGCTTTCGTCGCGGCGGATGCGCATGCCGCCTGCTTGCAGAAGGTAGTCCGGGAGCACGTCCACGGTAACCGTGGGCGCCGAGGCCAGAACCACCGCGCGTTCAACCACGTTCTCCAGTTCGCGGACGTTTCCGGGCCAGTTGTGGTCCATCAGGATCTGCATCGCGTCCGGCTCGAACTTCAGCACAGACCGGCCGTTCGAATCGAGGAACTTCGCCTCCTGCTCGCTGAATTTGGTGAAAAAGTGGTCTATCAGGAGCGGGATGTCTTCCTTGCGTTCGCGCAGCGGCGGGAGCGTCAGGTTGATGACGTTGAGCCGGTAGTACAGGTCTTCGCGGAAGCGCCCGTCCTGGACCATCTTGCGCAGGTCGGCGTTGGTGGCGGCCAGTATGCGCACGTCCACGCGCACGACGTCGGCCGAACCGACCGGACGAAACTCTTTCTCCTGGATCACGCGCAGCAGCTTGGCCTGCATGTCCATGCTCAGCGTGCCGATTTCGTCGAAGAAGATGGTGCCGCGGTTGGCGATCTCGAAGTAGCCCTTTTCTGAAGCAATCGCGCCGGTGAACGAACCCTTCTTGTGCCCGAACAGCGTCGATTCGAGCAGTTCCGGCGGCAGCGAACCGCTGTTCACGGCGAAGAACACCTGCTCGCTGCGGGTGGAGTTGGCGTGGATGGCCTTGGCGATCAGCTCCTTGCCGGTTCCCGTCTCGCCCGTTATCAGGATGTTCGTGCGGCTGGAGGCCACCTGCGCCACCAGATCGAGAATCTTCACCATGCGCTCGCTCTTGCCCACGATGTTCGGGAAGCTGTACCGCTGCTTCAGGGCGCGCTTGAGCAGCCTGTTCTCCCGCTCCAGACGCCGCGAGGAGATCATGCGCTCGATCTCCACCAGCAGCTTGTCGGGGTTCCACGGCTTCTGGAAGAAATCCGTCGCGCCGGCCTTGAGCGACTGGACCGCCGCGTCGACCGAACCGTAGGCGGTGATCATGAACACAGGCGTTTCGCGGTCGCGGTCGCGGAACTCCGTCAGAACATCCATACCGGAGCGGTCCGGCATCATCAGGTCCAGCAGAACCAGGTCGTAGTCGTTTGCCGCGAGTTTCTGAAGGCCTTCGGCTCCGTTCTCGGCCAGTTCCACCGTGTAGCCCTCGAGCGTCAGGAACGCTTCGAGGCTTTCCCGGATGTCGGGCTCGTCGTCGACGACCAGAATCCTGCCCTTGCCGCCGGCAACGTTGTCGTCGGGATCGTGATCAGGCATGTACCGCTTTCCTCGCCAGGGGGAACTCCAGGTGAAACCTCGTGCCCTCGCCGGGCTCGCTGTGGACGTCGATGACGCCCATGTGCTCGCGGACGATGCCGTAAGTCACGGACAGGCCGAGCCCGGTTCCCTTACGAGCGCCTTTTGTCGTAAAGAACGGGTCGAAGATGCGGGAGATATTCTCCGGGCTGATGCCGTGGCCGGTGTCCAGGACCTCTACGGCTATGGCGTCACCCTGGGTGCGGCTGCGGACCGTAAGGGTGCCGCCGCCCTCCATCGCATCACGGGCATTCAGGAATAGGTTCAAGAAAACCTGCTGGAGCTTCCCGGAATTTCCTTTAATGGAAGGGATCTGCTCTTCCAGGTCCAATTCTAACCTGACTCCCGCCTTCTCAAGCTGATGCTCGATAAGCAGAGCGCTTTCCTGAATCACACGGTTGAGGTTCACCTCGACGAAAGCCGTCGGCGAGGTGCGGGAAAAGTTGAGGAGCGAGTTGACGATCTCGCTGGCGCGGAAGGTCTGTTTGGAGATCTTGTCGAGCAGGCGCGCTTTCTGATCGTCTCCGGGCACCTGCCGCTGAAGCATCTGCGCGTAGGTGGAGATTACCGCCAGCGGCGTGTTGACCTCGTGCGCCACGCCGGCCGCCAGCAGCCCTATGGAACTCAGCTTGTCGGCCTGCACCAGCCTGCGCTCCAGCTCGTCGCGCTCCGTGATGTCGTCCACGATGATCAGGCGGCCGATGTGCTCGCCTTCTTTCGACAGCAGCGGCGCCACGGCGATGTTCGCCACCACTTCCGGCTCCGGCGGCTGCCGTGTGCCACCGTTGGCGCGGCCCGAGGCTCCCGGGATGGACAGTTGCACCACGTTGGGAGGCGCCTGCCGCAGCGGGAACTTGTAGATGTGGTGGACGCCGCCGTCGGCGGCCGCGGCGAGCTGGGTAACCAGTTCTTCCGGAAACAGCTCGGAGAGGTGCCGGCCCATCGCCTCGTCGCGCTGGACGCCGGTGAGCCTCTCCATCTGCGTGTTCCAGCTCTCGATACGGTCTTCGAGATCGACGGCCAGTATGCCCAGGCGGATGGATTCGATCAGCCGCTGGTACTCCTCCATCTTCCGCTCGAGCGAGCGGTAGAGCTGCGCATTCTCCACCGCTATGCCGATGTTCCCGGAAACCGTGATCAGAAGCTCGATATCGTCGCTGGTGAGGAAGTCGCCTTTATCCGTCCGGCTGGCCCCAAGCCAGGCTATAGTGCGGCCGCGCACCGCGCAGGGGATGTAGTACGTGAAATCCAGTTCGGCGATGGCGTGACGCACCGTTTGCGGCCACTGCCGGGAGATCACGTCCAAAGGGTGTTTGGTGGATTCGAAGAACAGATATGGCCGGTCCGGATGCGGCGACAGAAAGCTGAGGTCCAGGCCGCCCGTGTTCCCGGCGGCCATAGGAGCGCCCGATGTCGCGGCCAGACGGAAGCGGCCCTCGTCATCTTGCAGGAAGAACCCCACGCGGTGAATTGAAAGCGTCCGCACCAGGCGGTCGGCCGCCGAGCCCAGCATGGCGTCAAGATCGACCTGGGAGCTGAGGTCGCGCGCGAACTCTATCAGCGTGCGGCGGTAGTCGTACCGATCCTTGTAGAATACGTACCGGTCCAGCAACTCCTGAATCCAGTTGCGGATGGGCTGGAAGATCAACGCGGCGATGAGGATCAGCGCGGCGCCCGCCGCTGCGCCCAGGTCCTCAAACTTGCCCACCGAGAAGATCAGGCCGTAGAACATCGCCAGCACGCAGATCGTGGCCAGCGTGTCCACATAGCCCTGCTGGAAGATGATGTCCACATCCATCAGCCGGTAGCGGACGATCGCCCAGGCCCACGTCAGCGGGATGAGCAGCAGCGAGAGCACCGCGGCGTTCATCCACGTGGCCGTGACCGCCCCGAGCATGTACGGCACGGCGTTCAGGGCGATGAACGGCAGCATCGCCGCGATGGTCCCGTTCCGCAGCCACTTGATCTGCTGGCGGACCATGGGATCCTCGGCGCGGCGGTGCGCCAGGGCCAGGATGATGCCGCCCAGCAGGTACGTGAAGCTGAAGAATCCCACCCAGATGCGATCCAGCATCCATTTAAGCTCGATCAGCGGCACGGCGATCCTGATCCGATCCGATGCAAACCCCAGGAAAATCGCCAGAACAACAGCCGCCGGGACGTACAGAACAGCCTGGCGGATGCGCCCCCCGCGGAACCAGCTGCGGACGCCTGGAAAGACCAGGCAGAAGTGCAGGAAAACCGTCGGCGCCAACAACCCGCCAGCCACGTTGCCCCAGTACATCACGGCGTCGAAGTTGTTGAGTTTAGCCGTGTAATGGAACGTCGAGTAGACGAACGAGACCAGGCACAGGACGTAAAAATGGCGCGCCATCGGCGCGCTGCCGCGCCGGAACAGGACGAAGAGGCCGATCAGGAGATACGCCAGCCCGATAACGTACTGGTAGTAAATCGACAGCAGATCCTTGGAGGCCGGCTGAACGATCAGCGTAGTGCCGAACTCTACGCCGTGGCGCAGCAGTTCGTACCGCGCGGTTCCCCATACCTTGATAGCCACCAGGACCCTGGCCACATCGGTGGCCTTCTCGATGGGGGCGCCGTTGATCCGCAGCACCGAGTCGCCGGCTTTGATGCCTGCGCGGCTTGCGGCCTCGCCCTTTGCGACATACAGCGCCGTCACCGCGCCGTTCCGCTCGCTCCAGACCACGCCGTCGTCCGGCATCTGCCAGGGTTGTTGCTGGAAATTAATGTAGGCGCAGATCACCGCTGCCGCTGTCAATGTCATCAACAGCGCGCTCGAGAATTGGCCGCGAAGGTCTTTCATCCGGATCTGCCGTTCCGTACTACCCGGACGAGCGGGCGGACACTGAGCCCTACACGTCTCCATTGCGGTGCCGAGCAACTTTGTTTCCACTTCGATCAACGGCAGCCCGGATTACTGATGGGCCTATTTTACCGCCACTTAGAGACCTATCGGGAGCGCGGGCTCCGCATTTTGGGAAGGCCCCGCGCCGTGGCATACGGGAACGCATATCGCCGCGGTCACTGCTCTCCCCCTGGGGGGCATAGTACCATCCTGTCCCCCGTAACACCCACATTCAGGGTGTGCGTGTGGCAGACCCCGATTAGGCCAACTGTTTGAGAGTAAAGAGCACTGCCGAGAGGATGTGCTGCAAGATCCCGCTTCTTTTGCCGCCCGGGGCGCGCGGATACGGGCCTGAACCGGCAACCCGCGGCTCAGACCGCCGTGCCCTGCGCGGCGTTCACATTATTGGGGCGATTGTTTCTGCTCGTTTTTCATCTGCTTACGCCAGAATCGCGGCCGTCGCGCGAGTGCCTATGCGTTATTGAATCACGGGCTGGCCCGAAGCGGTCGAGGCAGCGCTGGAAGCGCAATGCAGCGGCCGCACAGGCCAGCCAGGCCGCCGTCTTAAGCCCGCCGGTTATCTGCAATGCAGGCAGCCCGGGCGACAGCTCTTCGAGAGCAGAGCCAGGGCGAAGTCAGCGAACGCGGCGCCGTACCCTGTTCGCCCGGCGGGAGAGGGTGACCTCAGCACAGCAGTTCCTGTGAAAACCATGCTCAGCACCGAGGCCGTCGCGAATACCGGCCAACCTCCGTACGGAAGTTCCATGTCCAGATGCGCGGGGGAAAAGCACCGCAACAGGTGCGGGCCTTCGTACACACAGACGGCCGGGGCCGCCGCCGCCCGGCTGCCGGGCGGCGAAGGCGCTCGGGAATCCCCGGCGGCGCCGATCCGGACTTCAGGCGTCACGTCCACGGCTGTCCGGCACGGCCGCCGCCTGCGATTCGCGAAACAGCCTTCGGCGCACGGCCAACCACCCCTATGGATTCCCGAAGTACGGGTCCGGTTCCGGCACCGCCGCGCCGTCCTTCCGGGGATCCGAGGCCCCGTACTTAACCCCGGTCGCCGAGTCGTACATAACCGCCTGCCCGCCGCCGACGGTTCCCGAGTAGTCCCCCAGCACCTTCAGTTGGTGCCCGCGCATAGTGAGCACCTCGCGCACGTTACCGGGCACGCGCGACTCGATGTTCACGTCGCAGCCGCCGAATGTCAGTTTCGTGAAGCGCGGCGCCTCGAGCGCGGCCTGGATGTTCATGCCGTGGTCGACGACATTCGAGACGAACTGCGCGTGCGCCTGCGCCTGGTTGAACCCGCCCATGATGCCGAAGCCGATGTGAAGGCCCCCCTTCTCCATCAGGCCCGGAATGATGGTGTGGAACGGCCGCTTGCGGGGCGCGAGCGCGTTCGGATGCCCCTCCTCGAGCGTGAACAGCGCGCCGCGGTTCTGAAGGTGAAAGCCCATGCCTTCCACGGCGATGCCGGAACCGAATCCAAGATACAGGCTTTGAATTACCGAGGCGATGTTGCCGTCGCGGTCGACCGCGGTGAAGTAGACCGTGTCGCCGGCGCCCTCGGGCGGCTTGCCCGGCGGCACCGAGCAGTTGGCGTGCAGCATATCGATCTGCCTGGCGCGCTCCGCCGCGTAATCGTCCGAGAGCAGCCCTTCGACGGGCAGCTTCGAGAAGCGCGGGTCGCCGATGTAGCGCAGCAGATCCGCGTATGCCAGCTTCTGCGCCTCGATCTTCATGTGGAAGCCGTCCGCGTCGGGCTTCCAGATGGGCAGCCGGCGCATGATGTTAAGCATCTCCAGCGTGGCGATGCCCTGCCCGTTGGGCGGCAGCTCATAAACCTTCCAGCCGCGGTATTCCGTGAAGAGCGGTTCGACCCATTCGGACTGGTATTCCGCCAGATCGGACGCTTTTATCACGCCGCCGAGCCTCTCCGAAGTTGCGAGAATCGCCTTCGCGATTTCGCCCTTGTAGAAAGCGTCGCGGCCTCCGCGCGCGACCAGCTCGAACGCATGCGCGAGCTGCGGGTTGCGGAACACCTCTCCGACGCGGGGAGCGGCGCCGCCCGGCAGGAACACGGCGCGCGCGTTCTCGTCCGCTGCGAGCTTTTTCGCGGCGTCGGACCAGTAGCCTGCGATTATCTCAGTCACCGGGAACCCGTTCTTCGCGTAGTAAATGGCCGGCCGGAACAGCTCCGCCCACTTGAGACGGCCGAAGCGGGCGTGCAGCCTGGCCCACCCGTCCACGCATCCGGGCACCGTGACGCTGTAGATGCCCGTTTGCGGCATCGCTTTTTCGCCCTTCTCACGGAGCAGCGCGATGGTGAGCGCTTCGGGCGCCCACCCGCTGGCGTTGATTCCGGTTATCTTGCCCGTTTTCGCGTCGCGATAGATGGCGAACAGGTCTCCGCCCATGCCGTTGCTCATGGGCTCCACAACTTGGAGCACGGCATTGGCCGCGATTGCGGCATCCATGGCGGAGCCGCCGCGCGCGAGGACCTCCGCGCCTGCCTGCGAAGCGAGCACCTGGCTGGTGGCAACGATGCCGCGCCCGGTGATAACCATCGAGCGGGCCTGCGAGCGGTTCTGTGCAAAGGAAACAGTAGGAACGGCCATAGCGAGCGCCACGATAATCCGGATCATGCGCCTGCCATTATAAGCGGCCCGGGCGAACTCGAAACGGCGCAGCCGAAGAAGGTGGCTGGGAGCGGATTTGAACGCATTTGCAGCAGGCCGGGGATTTGCAACGGAGGGTGCAGGTGAACGAAAGGGAATTCATCCGGAAAATCGAGTCGCTGGACGCAGCCGATTTCGCCCGGGCGCTGCGGGAGGCCGGGGCAGGCGAGCAGCGCGCGCTGCGCGCCTATCTGGGGGCCGAAGCCTGCGAGCGCATGTTCGGCCGGGCATCGCGGATGCGCACCCGCGCGGCAACGCGCGGCAACGTCGTGGTGCTGCACGGCATCATGGGCGGCGAACTCACCGAGTATGAAACCGATGCCGAGCCCCGGGGCGTCTGGCTCCGGCTTTTCCGCATTCTCCGGGGCGGATTTTCGCTGCTGCCGCTCGCCAACGGCTCGAGCGTGAAGCGGGTCGGGGCGACGGGCATTCTCAAGCGCTATTACGGCGATCAGCTCCTCTGGCTGATGGATCAGGGCTGGAACGTGCATGCGTTCTGGTTCGACTGGCGGCTGGACGTGCGCCGGAGCGCCGACACGCTCGCGCTGCGCATGCGAGAGTGGTTCGAGCCGGGCTGTCCGGTGCATCTGGTGGCGCACTCCATGGGCGGGCTGGTGGCGCGAATGTTCATACACCGCCATCCGGACCAGTGGGCGGGCATGTGGGACCGCAAGGGCAACGGGGCCGCCGGCGGGCGCCTCGTAATGCTGGGCACGCCGAACCACGGCTCGTTCGCCATCCCGCAACTGCTGTCCGGCCTGAACGGCGTTCTGCGAAAGCTCGCGCTGGTGGACCTCTTCCACAGCCTGAGCGAACTCATCGAAGTGGCCAAGACGTTTACGGGCATTTACCACATGCTGCCTTCCCCGTTGCGGATGCCCGCCGCCGCGAAGCTGTATGAGGCGGCCACATACGCGCCGCTCGTGGTGGAACAGCGGCAGCTCGACGGCGGCAGGGCCTTCCATAACGAGCTGGCGGGCGATGCGGCAACCGTGGATGCGAACCGGATGGTGTACGTGGCCGGCTACGGCCGGCCCACGCCGGCGGGCATTCGCGACTGGGCGCGGCTCGGCTCTCTCGACGGCTACGAGATAAACCGGCTCGGCGACGGAACGGTGCCGCTCGCCCTGGGCCTGCTCGACGGCATTCCCACGTACTACGTAAAGGCCGGGCACGGCAGCCTGCCGTGCGACGAAGCAGTGATGTCCGCCCTGGATGATATTCTGGCGACGGGCGCGACCGCGCAGCTTCCGGCCACAAATCCCGACGCGCGCGACGGCGGCACATCCGCCCGCAACGAGCTGACGCAAGAGCGCGAGGCGGAGGAACGGGCTGCCGCATGCCTTGCTTATCGGCTGGCGGCTGCGGTGCGCGCCCGCGGCGAGGAGGCCGAGGCCGAACTCGGCGACCTGGAGCGGCAGGCGGAGGACCTGATCCTGCGCGAATTCGCGGGCGGAGCGCGCGCACGGGAGGAGGCAGGCTGGTTTGCTGCCGAAGCGCCGGCTCCCCCTCCGGCAAGGCCGGCTCCGGCGGTTCCGGTGCGCATCCGCGTCCTGGACGGCTCCATCGCAGACATCGAGCCAGGCGAGCCGCCTGTAGACGCCATTGCCGTCGGGCACTACATCGGCGTACGTCCGGCGGGCGCGGAGCTTGCGCTGGACGAGGCCATCTCCGCGGCGCGGCCGGGTGAGAAACTGCTCACGAGTTTCGCCGAGCGGGGCGTGCTGCGCGGAGAGGCCGGCCAGCCCTTCTTCTTGCCGGATCCGCGCGACCCCGCGCGCCTGATAGCGATCGCGGGCCTCGGGTATCCCGGGCGCTGCGGCGGCCCGGAGCTGGCCGCGGCGGTGCGGGAACTGGCGTGGTCGCTCGAACGGTTGGGAAAGCGGCACCTGGCGGCGGTTCTGATCGGATCGGGCAACGGCAACCTGCCGGTGCGCGAGGCGGCACACGCGTGGATCGGCGGCATTCGCGCCGCGCTGGCGCAGGCGGAGCCGGGGGCTGCGCGGCTGCGCACATTCACTTTTGTCGAGAACGATCCCGGCAAGCTGCTCGAGTTGCGCCGCGCGCTGGATGCGGTTGCGGCGCGGGAGGCGGGCATCGATGTCGCCGGCCCGCCGCCGGAGTATCTGAAGCAGCGCGCGGCGGACCATGCAGCCGCGCGTGCGCGGGCCGAGGTTCTGAAGTCATCCGAAGATGCCGGCGGGGCCGATGAGGCCGGCGCCACGCGCCTTACGGTGGAGCTGCGGGAAGGCGTGTACCGCTACGGCGCGATCACGGAGACGGCATCGGTTCCCGAGCGCCGGATCACGCTCGATCCCGACCTGGTGAACGAAGCCAACGATGCGCTTGCAGGCGCGGTGAATATCGAGCAGCAGTCGCAGCTTGGGCAGTACCTCTTGAAGCTCTTGTTCCCGGCCGATTTGCGGAGCGAACTTGCGACGGCGCATCCTCTCGTCATTACGTGCGACGCGGGCGCGGCGCGGATTCACTGGGAGATGATCGCGCAGCCCGGCGCGGGCAGCGGCGGCGGCGCGGGCGCTCCGATATTCCTGGGCATTCACCGCGGCCTGACGCGCCAGTTGCGGACGCCTTTCGCGCTCCCGCCGGAGCCGGCGCCCACGGCGGACCGCATACTTCGCGTCCTGATCGTTGCCGACGGCGCGCGCGATGCGAGCCTGCCGGGCGCCGCGGACGAGGGCCGCCTCGTGGCGGAGCTGTTCAAGCGGTTCCGCAAGGAGCAACTGGCGAAGCCCGCTGCGCAGCGGCGCGTCCAGGACGTGGAAGTGACGGCGCTAATCGGCCCGGAGCAGGCGACGCGGACGCGCGTGATGCAGGAACTGCTCCTTCGGCGCTACGACATCCTGCACTACGCCGGGCACTGCGTCTTCGACAGCCAGCGGCCGGCGGCCTCGGGCTGGATCTTCACGGGCGGCAAGCGGCTGGGCGCGAACGAACTGAGCCGCGTGGAGCGCGTCCCCGGCTTCGTGTTCGCCAACGCGTGCGAATCGGGCGTCACGCCGGAGGGTTCGGGAGAGCGCACGGCGGAGCTTGCGCCCACCTTTGCCGAGTCGTTCTTCGCGCGCGGCGTGCGGGACTTTATCTGCACCGGCTGGCCCGTGTTCGACGTCCCCGCGCTCCAGTTCGCCGAAACGTTCTACGCCGCCGCGCTGGGCCTGAACGGGGCGGCGCCCGCGCCGGTGCACGCGGCGATGCGGGAGGCGCGCAGGCGGGTGTCGGGCGACGTGAGCGCGCACGCCGCTGCTTCGGGGCTCGCCGACGTGGGCGGCAGGCGAAGCTGGGGAGCGTACCAGCACTACGGAAACCCGTACACGCGCCTGGTGGCCGGTGTTCCGGCTGACCGGGCGGCACGCGCGGCGGCGCCGCGGTAAAGCCCGGTCTCGAGCGGCTCAAGTTTCACGGCGCTTCCGCCGATTCAACGCAGTGAGGCTTGAATGCGTGCCGCAAGACTTCTGCTGGCGCTGGCGTACATAACTGTGTCGCAGGGTTGGTGCGCCGATCAGCACGTTCCGACTCTGTTGTTGTCCGATCCCGGCGCGGGGGGCGCGGCCTTCGCTATCCGGGGGCAGGGCATCCGTGGATGGGTAACCCTGGCGGGCGTGACGGTCAGGTGGGGGGACGCGCAGGTATCGGCGCAATTCGTGGACGAATCGCCGGAGGCGCGTCTGGAGGGTTTGGAACCGGAAGCAGGCGCGATTACGGTTATCCGCGCGGGGGGCCTCGCCGACCACCGGAGCGCGTTCCGGAGGGTGGCGCACCGCCGACTGTACCCGGGCATAGATGCCATTTACGACGCGGGGCACGGGTTGAAATCGACTTTCATTGTGCAGCCGGGGGCGGACCCCTCGCGCATCCGGTTTCGTTTCGAAGGCGCGAGCGCCGTTTCCGTCGACAACGGCGAACTTGTGCTGAAGGCCGGTTCGGGAGAGCTTCGGGAGATGGCGCCCGACGCCTATCAGATGAGGGGGGCGCAGCGGGCGCCGGTTGCGGCAAGCTACCGGCTGTTCGAGGACGGCACGGCCGGTTTTGAGCTGGGGGACTACGATACGGGACAGCCGCTGGTGATCGATCCCGTGCTGGTGTTCAGCAGCCTGTACGGCGGCGCGCAGTTCGAGGCCGTCACCGCGTTGGCGGTTGACGGAAGCGGGAACACATACGCCGCGGGCTGGACCGAGTCGGCTGATTTGCCGATGAAGAGCGCCTACCAGTCCACCTACAAGGGGAGCGTGGACGCTTTCGTAGCGAAGTTCGACGCCGCGGGTGCGCTAGTATATGCGACCTACATCGGCGGAACGGGCGAGGACCGGGCGCAGGGCATCGCGGTCGCCTCCGACGGCGGCGTTATCGTCACGGGATTCACGAGGTCAGTCAATTTCCCTTACATGAACGCGTACCAGGCGAGTCTGCGCGGGGGCCGCGACGCTTTCCTGCTGCGGCTGAACGCCGCCGGGGACGGCCTGGTGTTCAGCACATTTCTGGGCGGCACGGCGGACGACACGGCGAACGGGGTTGCGCTCGACCCGGCCGGCAACGCCTACATAACGGGAGTCACGGCGTCCACGAACTTTCCGACGCTGTACGGTTTCCAGGAATCGCCCGGCGGGCGGCAAGACGCGTTCATGACGAAGTTCACGGCCGCCGGGGGGCTGGTTTACAGCACGTACTTCGGCGGTGCGGGCGACGATTTCGGATACGGCATTGCGGTGAATGGGGATGGCGAGGCCTATATCGCGGGCGCGACCGATTCGACGAATTTGCCCGTCGCAAACGCGGCGCAACCCGCGAACGGAGGCGGCCAGGATGCATTTGTGACGCATTTCGGCGCTTCCGGGAAAGACCTCCTGTTTTCGACGTACCTGGGCGGCAACGGCGGCCTCAGCGGCTGGCCCGAGAAAGCGGCGGGTATCGCGCTGGATATTCTGGGCAATGCGTGGGTGACGGGAACGACGAGTTCGACAAACTTCCCGGCGCCCGGCGCCCTGTTTCCCACTCTGAAAGGGAGCACGGACGCGTTCCTGGTACGTTTCACCCCCGCTGGAGCGCTTACTTACGGGACGTACATCGGGGGCAGCGGGCTGGACTATGCAAACGGCGTCGCCTGCGACATCGCCGGAAATACGTACGTCGCGGGCTACACCTCTTCGGTGGACTTTCCGTCCGCGAGCCCGCTTCAGGGCGCAATCGCGGGCGGGTACGACATGTTCGCGCTGAAGTTCGATCCGGCCCAGAATGCGCTGGCTTTTTCGACGTATTACGGCGGGACGGGCACGGACAGCGCGGCCGCCGTCGCGGCCGGCAGGGACGGGACGGCATCGTTTGCAGGAATGACGCAATCGGCCGACTTTCCGCTTGCCGGTTCGTTACAGGACACAAATGCGGGCGCCTACGGAGGCGCGCTGGTGAGAGTGCGGCTGTCCGCGGGCCTTCCGCTGGCCGTTTCCGTGTCGCCCAGCACAGGCACGGGCGAAAGCCAGACGTTCAACTTTGTTTATTCGGACCCCGACGGCGCCGGCGACATCACATGGGGCTATGCGTTGATTGCCGGGACTTCCGTCACCGCCGGCAACGCATGTTACGTGAACTACTACGGCCCGAAGAACCAGCTCTTTCTTCTCAACGACGCCGGCACCGGCTCTTACGGGCCGCTGACGCCCGGCCTGGCCGGAACGGTAGAGAACAGCCAGTGCATTCTCGACGCGGGCGGCTCGAGCGTGATCCGCTCCGGCACGACGCTCACGGTGCGCGCCGCCATCACCTTCAAGGCCGCTTTCGCAGGGAGCCGGACCGTGCGGCTGATGTCGATAGACATGGCGGGCCACAACAGCGGCTTTCAGTTGCTTGGAAGCTGGCAGGTGCCGGGGGGCGTCAACGAGGCGCCGGCAGGCGTCTCGGTGACGCCGTCATCCGGTTCCGGCTCTGCGCAGACATTCAGTTTTGTGTTCTCCGACGCCAACGGCAACCTGGACATTCAATGGGCGCGGGCGCTGATCGGCGGAACGTCCATCGTCGCCAGCTATGTGTGCTACGTGAACTATTACGGGCCGAAAAACCAGCTTTTCCTTATAAACGACGCCGGCACCGGCTCATACGGGCCGTTGACGCCGGGCGTGGCGGGGACTGTGGAGAACAGCCAGTGCGTGCTCGACGCGGGCGCCTCCAGCGTGGTTCGGTCCGGAAACACGCTGACGGTGCGCGCGGCCCTGACGTTCAAAGCCGCGTTCGGCGGCAGCAAGATCGTGCGCCTGTCCGCGACGGACCTCGGTGGCCTGAGCAGCGGTTTTGTGTCGCTCGGAACCTGGCAGGCGCCCGGCGCGATGAACACGCCCCCGACGGCGACATCGGTGACGCCGTCAACCGGCTCCGGCACAACACAGACATTCGATTTCGCGTTCTCGGATACGGACGGGAACGGCGACATCCAGTGGGGGTACGCGCTGATCGGCGGCGCGTCGATCGTCAGCAGCAACGCCTGCTACATCAACTATTACGCTCCGAGAAACCAGCTCTTCCTGGTCAACGACGCGGGCACCGGTTCTGTGGGCGTCGTGACCCCCGGCGGAGCCGGCACGGTGGAGAACAGCCAGTGCGCGATCAACGCGGGCTCCTCCAGCGTTTCACGATCCGGCAACACGCTCACGCTGCGCGCAAATATAACTTTCAAGCCGGTGTTCGCGGGCAGTAAAGTGATTCGGCTGCTGGCGATGGACCTCGCGGGCCAGAGCAGCGGTTTTCAGGCCCTCGGAACGTGGTCCGTGCCGCGGGAATCGAGCGAGCCGCCGGTTGCGGTTTCGGTCACGCCCGGTTCGGGCTCGGGCGCGGCGCAAACGTTCGAATTTGCGTTCTCGGACGCCGACGGCAGCGCCGACATCCAGTGGGCGAACGCGCTGTTCAGCGGCAGCTCCATCGTCATCGCCGGATCCTGCTATGTGATGTACTACGCGCCGGCGAACCGGCTCTACCTGATCAACGACGCGGGAACCGGTTCTCTCGGGCCGCTGACGCCCGGCGCCGCGGGAACGGTGCAAAACAGCCAGTGCGCGCTGGATGGGGGCGCGTCCAGCGTGGTGCGGTCCGGCAACACGCTCACGGTGCGCGCGGCGATTGCGTTCAAGCCGGCGTTCGCGGGGAGCAAGATCGTCCGGCTGTACGCTACGGATATTGCGAACGAGAACAGCGGCTTTCAGGCGCTGGGGACGTGGGTGGCGCCGAACTGAGGATTGTTAACGACTGGCCGGGTGCAGCAGCGGCGATCTGAGGTCGGACCGGCAATAGGGGCAGATGGATGCCTCGATGTCGACGCGCTTCCGGCACGCGAAACAACAGCTTGTGGTGGTTGACCGCATAAGCCACGATCACGACAAGCCACGCAAACCAAAAACTGACGAAGGCAATGGCCCCCCACAGCGTCCTGTTGCCTCCACGCCTGGATGCGACGATGCCGGCCAGCATTGCCGGGCAGCAGCCACACGAGCGGCAGAAAAATGAGGGACTCGATTGCCCCTATATCTATGTCTTCCCCAGATACGCCGCCGGTCATAGCAAACCGGGCCAGGAAAACAGCCGCTGGCGCGCGGCCTGCCGCTCGCGCGGAAACGGCAGGCCGGCACGGCATCAGAATCAGTACGTAGCCACGGAGACGCGCAGAACCTTGGGCTCCGAACCGAAGTTCAGGCCCCAGTCGGTCTGGTCGCCGTTGAGGATGCGTAGGAACTTGAACCTGCCGTTCTCGTACACTCCCTCCTCGACGCGCAGGAACTGGCGGCGCTTGCCCGCCGCGGCGGGACTGAAGTCGACGCGGCAATGGTAGCCGGCCACCAGGAACTGGTTGTCTTTCAATTGAGCGACGAGCACGCGGCCGATGGGCTGCGGGTTGCCCCTTGCAGGCATGTTCCGGAAGCCGCCGTATGAAACCTCGGCGTTCCAGGCGCCGAACGACAGCGTTTCGGCCGGCTTGCCCTCCACTTCGGCCACGGCCTGAAGCTTGCCTTCGAAGTTCAGCCGCGCGACATCGCGCATCATCGGGCCGACGAGTTCGTAGTTGCGGGCGGTGGGCTTGAGCCTGTCCTCGGGAGAATGGGCGCCGTCGCCGCCAGGGTCGAACGCTCGCGCTTCCACGTAGTCCAGGCCGAAAGGCGAATACCCGATCGCCTGCAGACCCAGCGCGGAGAAGAAGAACCGCGAGGCCGCTTCGCTGCCCATCGTCTCGGGCACGAACAGCGGGTTGTCGTCGCGATGGTACAGCTCGAGCACCTTCAGGTACTCGGCAGTGCCGGGCAAATAGATGTCGGGCGCGAGCACGTCCAGCGAAGGCGCCGCAACCTTCCAGATGGGGAGCACGTTATCGGTCGGCCCGCCGCTCTCGTAACTGCCGGGCGCGCCTTTGAACGGATCGCGCAGAGCGGCGTTCGCATACATCGGCAGCGGGTAGACGGCTTTGCCCGCGGCCGCGACTTTCTCTATGTAACTCGCGACAGCCCACGCATGGAAGCACACCTCGGCTTCGGGGCCGAACGCTTCCTGCCAGTTCACGGGTGTGCCGGACTGCTTGCCCATCGCTTTCAGGACCGCTTCGGGCACGGGCGCTTCGAACAGTTTCTGCGCCGCCGGCGAGTAGTCGCGAAGCGCTCCCCAGGTGCCGGGCTCGTTCTCAACCTGCACCATCAAGACCGTGCGCTGCGGGTCGACGGCCTTCAGGTGGCGCATGAAGGCGGTGAAGGCTCGTATGTCCAGTTCCTGCGCCGCGGTGCAGAACGGGGAGGGGGAATCGACGGGAGTCCCATCTTTCCCGATGACGTGAAAATACTTTTCCGGCTCCAGCTTCATCCACTCGGGCATATAGTGCTGGCTGCCGTTTTTCCACGTGCCAAACCAGAGCAGCACCAGGCGGACATTGTGCTGGCGGGCCTGCGTGATCACGGTGTCCATCACGCTGTAATCGAACCGGCCCGGCTGGGGCTCGAACTGCTCCCAGTAAATGGGTATCTCGAGGGTGTTCGCGTGCAAGTACTCTATGGCTGACCACACTTTCGGCAGCGTGGCCGGCCAGGTGCTCGAGTTATTAGCCTGCGCGCCCAGTATCAGAAACGGCGCGCCGTCCACCATCAGCGCATAGCGCCCGTTTTCTTTGACGATCTTCGGGATCGGATGCTGCTTCACTTGTGCGCTCTGCGCGGCGGCAATGCTGCACGCCGCGAGAACGCCGATAAGACCACAGGCGAGTTTTATCCGCATTCGTTTTACTCCGCGCGCTCCGAGTACAGCCTGACCGTCGCCGTCGCTTTTCCGGCGAGCGGATCGTCTGCGAGCACGAATCGGCCGTTGCGGCGCGCCGCCTTGACAGTCCGCAGCACGTTCTCGGAAGGCAGGCAGACGAGCCCCTGGGCGCTGTTGCCGCCGTCGGAGAACACCACCATCTCGAGCTTCGACCAGTCCATCTGAGATGTGGATTGCGCCAGCTTGATATGTGGAATCACGGCGCCGTTGCGGACCAGCATCACGATCGGGATCTTGCCCGCCTCGATCTGCGACCATCCGCCCGAGTACACCTTACCGGTCTGGTAATCGATCCACTGCCCCGGCGGCAGGTACACGTTGCGGCTGACCGCGCCGCTCTCGAAGAGCGGAGCGACGAGGATGTCGGAACCGAACAGGTACTCATCTTCGACGAGCCAGGAGCCGGGGTCGTGCGGGTACTCGACGAACAGGGCGCGCACCATGGGCAGCCCGCGTTCGCTCGAGTCCTTCGCCTGGGCGTAAACGTACGGCATGAGTTGATACTTGAGGGCGTCCGCGCGCCGGAAATCGTTCAGGAAAGCCGCGCTGTACTCCCAGGGCTCCTTGGGCGGCGTGCCGTGGCAACGGCTGTGCGAGGTCAGCATGCCGAACGGCAACCAGCGGCGGTACAGTTCCTCGGGCGTTTTGGCCGCGAAGCCGCCGATGTCGTGGCTCCAGAACGTGAAGCCGCTCAGGCCGAGCGAGAGCCCGCCCCGCAGCGTGGCCGCCATGTTGGTGTCGGTCACGCCGGCATCGCCGCCCCAGTGTATCGGGTATCTCTGGCTGCCGGCCCACGCGCTACGCGCCCACATGATGCTCTCGCCCGTGACTTCCTTCGTGATATCCGCGACGGCCTTGTTGTACCGGAGCGGGTACAGGTTGTGCTCGTAAAAACCCGTGCGCCCGTTCGAGTACACGGCGTTCAACGGCGCGGCCTCGCCGAAGTCCACCTTGATCGCGCCCACGCCCATTTTGAGCAGTCCCGCAATCTTGTCCTGATACCAGGCGACAGTCCTCGGGTTGGTGAAATCGAGCACGGCGTCTTCGTACGGCAGGTCGCCTTTGAAATCTTTGACCGCGAGCCCCTTCTCGAGTATCTCCGGGAACAGCGTGTTCTTAGGCACGAAGTAAGGCAGTTGCCAGAGCGAGATGTGGAACCCCTGCTGCTTCAGGTCGGCGATCATTTTCGCGGGATTTTTGAACCGCGTCGGGGAGAACTTGTAGTCGCAGCGCCAGTCGGTTTCGAACCAGCCGGTGTCGAGGTGGATCACGTCGGCCGGAATCCTGTTCTCGCGGAGCTTTGCGGCAACCTCACGGGTCTGGTCTTCGGAGAAGTAGGTTATGCGGCTCATCCACAGTCCGAAGGACCACAGCGGCGGCATCGCGGCGCGGCCTGTGAGCGCCGTGTACTCTCCGAGTATGTCCTTCGGCTCACCGAGGAACACGAAGAGATCCAGCGACTCGTCGCCTAGCATGAGCGAGTTGATGTTACCCACCGTCGCGCCCATGTCGAACGTCGCCGGCGCGGAGGTATGCACGAACATGCCGTAGCCGCGGCTGCTCATGAAAAACGGGATGGGCTTATACATGCGGCCGCTCTCGACGCCGTTGGCGTCGTTGGTCCACAGCACGATCTTCTGCCCGCGCTTGTCAAGCCGCGTGAACGACTCGCCGCAGCCGAACAGCTTCTCGCCGGGCGAAAGCGAGAATACCGCGTCCACGCTGCGCGAGTAATCCGACGTGCGCCGGATAAACGAGAACGGGAGGATGGCATCGTACTGGACGGTATTGTCGGCGCGATGATCGGTTCTGGTGAGCAGGCGCCCGCTCGCGTCGCGAAACTCGATGTGCCAGGGGTTCTCAGTGATAATCACCGATCCGGCGGCGCTCGTGTACTTGTATCCGCCCTCGATGCGCGTCATCTTCCACGAGTTGTCGTGCGGCGGCTCGCCCGCCAGCATCAACTCGGGGTCAGTCTTCTTAAGCTCCGTGCCGGTGCTCATGCGTATGCGCACGGTGCGCGGGGTTATGAACTCGATGGAGAACGGCAGCGTGGGGTTTACCTCATATTCGCGTTCGGGAAACGTGACTCCGTTGAACGGCTGCAACACGTGCTCCATGTTGTTGAACGCGATCCTGGCGTAGCGCGCGTTGCGCGCCCACACGAGCGTGCCCTTGCCGGTCGCCGGGTCGAACGAGGCCAGCTTGTCGGCCAGGAAATACTGGTTGTGGTAGTCCATAAAATCCGGGCTGACATCCACCGGCTGGCTCAACAGCGCCGGCGGATGATCCGGAGGAGCGGCCTTCAACGCAGGCCCGAAAGCGAAGGCCGCGCACGCGCAAACGGCCGGAAACAGGCGAAGTCTGTGACTTTTCATGAGACGTCTCCCGAACAGACTAATGTAGCGCCGCGGCTTGCGAGGGTGCTGTAGCCGCAAGGCGGACGCCTCCGGCGGCGCTGTTTTTCCGCGCCTTAGCGGCTGTTTCCAGCCATTTGACGGACTGTCGGGTAGTTCTCTATCCTGAAAGTTACCTTGATAGAGGCGCGGGGGCCATCAGTAGGCCGCCAGGAGTTCCGGGTCAGCTCCGGAGGGCGGCGCGAAAGGGGCAAGCGGCGCGGCCGCATCTCCGCCGAAACTGTTCCGGAAGCAGGCTCCGGGGCGGTTGGGGGCGCAGGCTAATACCTCGCCACTGTCATCGGGCGTGCCGCAACGCGGCGAGCCGGATGGAGCGCTATCGGGAACGCCCCGCGGCTTTCCTCCCGCTCCGTCCTCAAATGGCAGGCAGATGGACGTCTTCGAACTCACACGAGCGCTGGTGGATATCGAGTCGGTGACGGGCAACGAGGCCGAAGCCGGCCTGTTCCTTATCGACTATCTGACCGGGCTCGCCGCGCGCACGGGAGGCGCAGTGGAGCGGATGGACATCGAGCCGCGCCGTTTCAACGTCCTTGCCCGCTGGGGAGACCCAATGGTTACGCTCTCGACCCATTTCGACGTGGTTCCCCCATGGTTCGGCTCGAGCGAGGACAGCGAGTATATTTACGGCCGAGGCTCCTGCGATGCCAAGGGCATCGCTGCCTGCATGATAAAGGCGGCCGAGGGCCTGCTCGGAGGCGGCTGGCGCGGTTTCGCGCTGCTGTTCGTGGCGGGAGAGGAGCGCAACAGCGCCGGTGCGCTCGCGGCGGCCGAGCACCCGTGCGGATCGCGGTTCCTGGTGAACGGCGAGCCGACGGGCAACAAGCTCGCGCTCGGATCGAAAGGCGCGCTGCGGTACGAGATTGTCGCGCGCGGCCGCATGGCGCACTCCGCGTATCCCGAGCTTGGCGAATCGGCCATTCTGAAACTGCTCGACGTGCTCGAGCGCATCCGCCGGATCCGGCTGCCGGAAGACGAGGTGCTCGGCGTCTCGACGATGAACATCGGCACCATTTCCGGCGGGCGCGCGCCGAACGTCATCGCGGATGAGGCGCGCGCGGAGATCATGTTCCGGCTGGTGGGCCCGTCCGCCGGGCTTCGGGCCGCCGTTCGGGAGGCCGCCTCGGGGCTTGCCGAAGCGCGGGAGATACTGGAAATACCGGCCGTGCGGCTTCGCTCGCTCGAGGGCATCGCCTCCACCGTGGTTTCGTTTACAACGGATATTCCCGCGTTTGCAGGCAAGTGGGGAGAGCCGCTGCTGATCGGCCCCGGCGACATCCAGGTCGCCCACACGCTCGAGGAGCGCGTCGCCAAGCGGCAGCTCCGCGATGCCGTCGGCATCTACACGGACATTACGAGGCGGCTGCTTTCGGCGGCCGCCTGATTGCCTAGAAGGACCTATATGCAACAACGCATCGAAGTCGGCATACTCGGCGCCACCGGAATGGTGGGCCAGCACTTCATCAAGTTTCTGCGCAACCATCCCTGGTTCGACCTGGTGTGGCTGGGCGCGAGCGACCGTTCGGCAGGCAAGAAGTACCGGGAGGCCACCTCGTGGCGGCTGGACGGCGCGATGCCGGATGCGGTGGCGGACCTGACGGTTCAGGATTCGACGCCGGGCAACGCGCCCAAGGTGCTGTTCTCGGCGATGGACGCGTCGGTCGCGACCGAGATCGAGCGGGCCTTCGCGCAGGCCGGACACACCGTGGTGTCGAACTCCCGCAACCACCGCATGGAACCCGATGTGCCGCTGCTGGTGCCGGAGATCAATGCCGATCATTTGAAAATCCTTCCGCTACAGAGGCGCAACCGCGGCTGGAAGGGCCAGATTGTCACTAACCCGAATTGCTCGACTGTGGTGCTGACGATGGCGCTCGCCCCGCTCAAGCGGTTCGGCATCAAGCGCGCGATCGTGACCACCATGCAGGCGCTCTCCGGCGCGGGCTACCCCGGCGTCGCCAGCATGGACATCAACGCCAACGTCCTTCCGTTCATCGGCGGCGAAGAAGAAAAGATGCAGATGGAGCCGCAGAAGATCCTCGGCGACTTCAAGGGCGACCGGATCGAGCCCCTTCCCGCGCCCGTGAGCGCGCATTGCAACCGTGTGCCCGTGGTTGACGGCCATACCGAGACCGTCTCGGTGGAACTGGGAAGCAAGGTGTCGCAGGCGGAGATAATCGAGGCGCTGAACTCGTTCCGGGGCGTGCCGCAACTGAAGCAGCTTCCGAGCGCGCCGCCGCAGCCGGTCATCTACATGGAGGAGCGCGACCGCCCGCAGCCCCGCCGCGACGTGGAGCGGGAGCGCGGCATGGCGTGCTTCGTCGGGCGGCTGCGGGAGTGCCCGGTGCTCGGTTGGAAGCTGGTTGCGATGGGGCACAACACGGTACGCGGCGCCGCGGGCGCGGCGGTCCTGAATGCCGAGCTGATGAAAGTGGAGGGGTACCTCGAATAATGATCGTAATGAAATTCGGCGGCAGCTCCGTTGAGTCCGCCGCCGCCGTTGAACGTGTTGCGTCGATTGTGCGGGATCGCCTCGCCTGCCGCCCGGTGGTGGTCGTTTCGGCGATGGGCAAGACTACAAACAAGCTGCTGGCCATCGCGCGCGCGGCCGTTGACGGCAGCCGCGACGGCGCGCTGGACCAGCTCAGGGCGCTGCGCGAGTTTCACGAAGAACACGGGCGCGCGCTGGTGTGCCCGCGCGACCTTCCGGAACTCGAAGCGATTCTGGACGAGCATTTCCGGGAGCTGGCGGAGCTGGTCCGCGGGCTGGCCGTGCTTGGCGAGCTTACGCCGCGCTCGATCGACGCAATCTCGAGCTACGGCGAGCGCCTGTCGAGCCGCATCATCTCGCTGGCGTTCCGGCGAGCCGGCATGGATACGGCGTTTGTGGACTCGCGCAGCGTGATTGTCACCGACAACCGCCACACGCAGGCCGCGCCGCAGTACGGGCAGACTTATGCGCGTCTGGCCGGTGCGATACCGCCTCTGGTCAACGGGGGGAAGGTCGTTGTCATGGGCGGGTTCATAGGCGCTACCGAGAGCGGCGTCACCACTACGCTCGGCCGCGGCGGCTCCGATTTCAGCGCGGCTATAGTAGGCGCGGGCATCGGGGCAACCGAGATTCAGATCTGGACCGATGTGGACGGCATTCTAACCGCCGACCCGAGCATTCTCCCGGACGCGCACCGCCTCAAGATCATGTCGTTCGCCGAGGCGGCCGAGCTGGCGTATTTCGGCGCCAAGGTGCTGCACCCGGCCACGGTCATTCCGGCCATCGAGAAGAACATCCCGGTGCTGGTGCTGAACTCGCGGCGTCCGGAGTTTCCCGGCACGCGCATAGTAGCGGAGCCGGTGCCAAGCGCGAACCCGGTCAAATCGATCGCCTACAAAGAGAAGATCACAATTCTGAACATCACCTCCACGCGCATGCTGATGGCCCACGGTTTTCTGCGGCGCATTTTCGAGGTGTTCGACAAATACAGCACCGCTGTGGACATGATCTCGACCTCGGAGGTGAGCGTCTCGCTGACTATCGACAATACCGCGCGGCTCGACGACATCTGCCGCGAACTGCGCGAAATCGCCGACGTGCAAGCCGGAGACGAGAGCGCGATTCTGTGCCTCGTGGGCGATAATATCCGCGGCGGCCGGGGCATCGCGGCGCGCGTTTTCGGCGCGCTGCGCGACATCAACGTTCGCATGATTTCCGAGGGCGCATCGCAGTTGAACCTGAGCCTTGTAGTGGCGCAGGAAGATCTCAACGCGGCCGTGCGCGCCCTGCACCAGGAGTTCTTCAGCGAGCTGGATCCGGAGTTGTTTTATTAGGGCTTCGGGCGCGCGCCGGGGGCGGGCGCGCCGGGATCCAGCTCGACTCCCCCGTGCCGGGCAGGTGAGAATCGCTTCCTGCCGCGGCGGCGGCCTCAGGACCAGTAATTCCGGTCGAGGCTGCGGTACTGCACGGCCTCGGCGAGATGTTTCGCCGAGACGCGCGGCGATTCGTCGAGGTCGGCGATGGTGCGCGCCACTTTGAGGATGCGGTCGTGCGCGCGGGCGGAGAGGCCGAGCCGCTTCATCGCCATCTCAAGCGTGCGCTCGCCGGCTTCGTCCAACTCGCAAAGCTGGCGAAGCAGCCTCGCGGGAAGCTGCGAGTTGTACCAGCCGCGGGCGCGCTGCACCTGGCGTGCGCGCTCCACGCGCGCCCGGATCTCGGCGGAGGAGGCGCCGCCTTCGCCCGCGCGCATTTCCTTGTAGGCGACCGCGGGCACTTCGATGTGCAGGTCGATGCGGTCCAGCAGCGGGCCGCTGATGCGGTTCAAGTAGCGCTGTACGATTGCGCCGTTGCAGCGGCACTCGCGCGTGGCGTCGCCAAGAAAGCCGCACGGGCACGGGTTCATTCCGCTGACGAGCATGAAGTTGGCCGGGAACGTAAGCGTCATCGTCGATCGCGCAATTGTCACGGCGCGGTCTTCGAGCGGCTGCCGCAACAGTTCCAGCACACTGCGCGGGAACTCGGGCAGTTCGTCGAGGAAAAGGACGCCGTTGTGCGCCAGGCTGGCCTCGCCCGGATGCGGAACGCCCATGCCTCCGCCGATGAGTCCGGCCTCGGACACGGTGTGGTGCGGCGCGCGGAACGGCCTTTGCGACAGCAGACCCGCACCCCGCGGCAGCGCGCCCGCTACGCTGTGAACCTGGGTGGTCTCGAGCGCTTCGGCAAACGTGAGCGGCGGCAGAATGCCCGCCAGCCGCTTTGCGAGCATGGTCTTTCCCGAGCCGGGCGGGCCTATCATTAACACGTTGTGCGCACCCGCCGCGGCGACCTCGAGAGCGCGCTTCGCGGTTTGCTGCCCCCGCACATCGCGGAAATCGGGGAACGAAGCCTCGTCTTCCGGGGATGCCGCCGCGGGCTCGAACCGGGCCGGCGTGAACATCTCGGGCGCCCCGATGAGAGACACCACGTCCGAAAGGCGCCGGACCCCGTATACCTTGAGGCCTTCGACTACGGCTGCCTCGCGTGCGTTATCCTCCGGGACGATAAAGGCCGGAATCTGCGCCTTGCTCGCGCACACGGCCATCGACAGGGCCCCGCGCACCGGCCGCACGCCGCCGTCCAGCGACAGTTCTCCGGCAATCAGGAACCCGTCCACTTTTCCGACGACGCCCATCGCGCCCAGGATGCCGACGGCCATAGGCAGGTCGAAGCCCGCGCCTTCTTTGCGAAGGTCGGCCGGGGCCAGGTTTATCGTGACGGATTTGTTGGGGTAGCCGAAGCCGGAGTTCATCAGAGCGGACTTGATCCGCTCGCGGCTCTCGCGAACGGAGGTGTCCGGCATGCCCACCGTGATGAAATCCCGGCTCAGGCCGCCGGAGTACATGTCGACCTCGACATGGATTTCGTGAGCCTCTACGCCGTAAACGGCCGCACTTCGGGTGTGAAAGAGCGCCATACTCCTGTGGAGGTAGTGCGAGCGGCGTAGATGTTTTCTCTGGTTGTTCGCACGGGGCGCACGGCCCCGGCGCCTAACGCCTTCAGGTGAACGGGCCGGCGGACAGCAGCCAGGCGACGACCGCGATGGCCAGCACCCAGAGGAGCGGGCGCCAGGGCTTGCCGCTCCGCATCGGAGGCGGGCCGGGGTCGGGCTGCATTGTTCCAGGCACGAATCAATTGTCTGCGCGCGGCGGGCCGCTGTCAATGGCGGCGCCGGGCTGCTCTGTTTCCAAGCGTGCGCGCCCTGATGAGCCGGCTCCCGATCGCGTTCCGAGCCGCCCCCAGTCGCGCCGCCCCAGTGTGCTAACTTCAAAAGTTGGGCATTTCCGTCCCGCAAGGACCCCCTACTAGGACGCAGTAAACGGTCGCGCGCGGCCAGTTGACAGGGAGTACTCACTGTGAAAGTTTACGAAGGCAAAGACATACGCAATGTCGCTCTGATCGGCCACGGCAACAGTGGCAAGACATCGCTGGTGGCGGGCATGCTGTTCGCAACCGGAGCCACAAACCGTCTCACCAGCGTTGATGAGGGCAATACCATCACCGATTTCGACGAGGAGGAGATCGCGCGCAAGGTCAGCATTTCCACGGCGATTGCCGCAGTCGAGTGGAAGAAGACCAAGCTGAATCTGCTGGACACGCCGGGCTTCAACATCTTCATCAACGACACTCATGCGGCGATGATCGCGGCCGACGCGGCACTCGCCGTTGTGGATGGCATCGCCGGCGTCGAGGTGATGACGGAGCGCGTGTGGGGCTTTGCAAACGAGTTCGGTCTGCCCTGCGCCGCGGTGATCAACAAGCTCGACCGCGAGCGCGCCAGCTTCAACCGCGCGCTCGAGAGCATCCACGAGAACTTCGGCCGCACAGCCATTCCCGTCCAACTGCCGATCGGCTCCGAGCGCGATTTCAACGGTGTGGTGGACCTGGTCTCAATGAAGGCTTACACCTATACCGCCGGCGGCAACGGCACGGGCAAGGAGCAGGAAATTCCCGCCGGCATGGCCGATGCCGCCCGCGCCGCGCACGAAGCGCTCATCGAGATGGTGGCCGAGGGCAACGACGCCCTTATGGAAGAGTATTTCGACAAGGGCTCGCTGTCGCCCGAGCACCTGCTTGAAGGTCTCAGAGGCGCGGTGAAGGAACGGCGCATCTTCCCGGTGCTGTGCGCCGCCGCTGCCCCCAACATAGGCACGGATCTCATCCTGAACTTCGTGGTGGACTACATGCCGGCCCCGGTCGACCGGCCGGCCATAAAGGCGAAATCCGGCGAGGAAGAGGTTACGAATCCCATTTCGGATTCCGAGCCGGTCTCGGCATTCGTCTTCAAGACCATCGCCGACCCCTTTGCGGGCCGCGTCTCGTATTTCAAGGTTTTCGGGGGCTCCGTGAAGAACGACGCCAGTCTTCAGAACGTCCGCACCGGCTCCACCGAACGCCTGGCGCACATCGGCGCGCCGCTCGGGAAGACCATCCAGCCGGTGACCGAGCTGCACGCGGGCGACATCGGCGCTGTCGCCAAGCTGAAGGACACGCTCACCGGCGACACCCTTGCCGACAAGGGCGTCACTCTCGCCTATGAGGGCGTGAAGCTGCCCGAGCCGTCGATCGCCTACGCGATGGAGGCCAAGTCCCGGCAGGACGAGGACCGCATGGGCAACGCCATCGCGAAGATCCTCGAGGAAGACCCCTCGCTGCGTTTCTACCGCGACCCGCAGACCAAGGAGTTCCTGCTCGCCGGAAGCGGCCAGCAGCACGTCGAGGTCATCGTCAGCCGCCTGCGGCGGCGCTACAACGTCGACGTCACGCTGAAGGCGCCCAAGATCCCTTACCGCGAGACGATCCGCGGCACTGCCGACGTGCAGGGCCGGCACAAGAAGCAGACCGGCGGCCACGGCCAGTTCGGCGATTGCTGGATCAGAATGGAGCCCCTCGAACGAGGCGCAAAGTTCGAATTCGTGAACGACATCTTCGGCGGCGCCATACCAAAGAACTTCATACCCGCGGTTGAAAAAGGCATCCTGGAGGCCGCGGAGAAGGGTTATCTGGCCGGCTATCCGGTAGTGGACTTCAAAGTGACCCTCTACGACGGCTCCTACCACGATGTGGACTCATCGGAACTGTCGTTCAAGCTGGCGGCGCGCAAAGCCTTCAAGGCTGCGATGGAGGTGGCCAAACCCGCGCTCCTCGAGCCCATCATGAACGTCGAGATACAGGCGCCGGTGGAGTACGCCGGGGACATCATGGGCGACCTCAACGGCCGGCGCGGCCGCATTTCCGGCATGGAGACGCGCGGCGGCACACAGATCGTGCGCGCGCAGGTGCCCATGGCCGAGATGCTGACGTACCAGAACGACCTGATCTCCATGACCCAGGGCCGCGCGTCCTTCAATATGGAGTTCAGCCACTACGACTTCGTCCCGCAGTTGCAGGCCGAGAAGGTGATCGCGGCGGCCAAGGCCGCCAAGGCGGGCGAGGAGGAAGAAGAAGAATAGCCGTTTTCGGAGGAACTTCGCTCCGGAACCAGGTTTTCCGGCCGCGCCGGCATCAGCGCGGCCGGAGCTGTCTTGGGGCGCCGGTCCGGCGCGTCCCCGTCTGTCTTGCTCCGGATAATTCCAGCTTGCGATGATGGAAGCGCCCATTATGCGGGAGACATCCGGAATCCAACCGCAAGGGGAGCAGCCGACCGTTCTCGTGGTAGACGACGAGCCTGCAATCGTCGCGCTGGTCCGCACCATGTTGTGGCGCGCCGGTTTCACCGTCCTGGAAGCCACCAGCCCGGAGGAGGCGCTTCGCATTGCCGGGAGCGCCGCCGTCGATGTTCTGCTCTCGGACGTCATGATGCCCGGGATGAATGGCTACGAACTGGCGGCGAAGGTGCGTTCGGAACGCCCTGCCGTAAAGGTGCTGTTTATGTCCGGCTACCGCGACCGCGCCATCGCCGAGAGCACCGGGGTCACGGTGGACGACGCCTCTCTCGTGCGCAAGCCGTTTACGCAACACACGCTGGTGAGCAGGATCGGCGAGCTCCTGGGTAATTAGCCGGTGAAGGCCTGAGCTACAGGTCGCGAAACGCCGCCGTGGCGACGCCGGCTTCGCGCAGCGCGTCCCGGACTTCCCGGGACGTCAGCGCCTCCAGTTCGCGCTCGCGCGATTTTTTCAGCCGCGTGCGCGCCGCCGGAAGCTCCTCGCCGCACCGCCCGGGGTGGCACATGAACTCGGTCGTGCCCTCGGGCAGCGAGCGGATAAGCGCGCACAGTTCCCGCGTGTGAAACCTTCCGGTCAACAGGAATCCCGCGAAGTGGTCCGTAGTGCGGCACCCGTGGCGCGCCAGCGCGCGGTGAAACCGCGGGTGAACGACGCGCAGCGACCGCGCCAAAGCGCGCAGGCCCAGCGGCGCTCCGAATCCCGCCCCCGGCATGTCGAATGGGCGGCGCACCCACGGTATGCCGAACTCCTCCGACAGCCGCGCTACCGCGTCCAGCACCGGAGGCAGCAGGTGAGTGTGCTTGTGGGTGTCAAGGTGCGACGGGCGAATCCCCGCATCCACAATGCGCGCTATCTGCGCCCGGCACTCGTCATACGGGCGGATGCGCCGCAAAGCCAGCGCCTCGATGAGCCCGGGAATGCCGCCGGGCAGCCCGGGGCCCTGCACCAGCGTGAGGTGGCAGCCCACATCCAGCGTGGGGCGCCCGCGCGCAAGGCGCACCGCATCGTCGAACGCATCGCCGCGCGCCATGAGTGTGGCGGCGGTTACGATGCCGCGCTCGTGCGCTTCGATTATTCCGGCGTTCACGTCGCGTGTGAACCCGAAGTCGTCGGCGTTGACGACAAGTATCTTCATTCGCGTGGACCGAAAGCGGGGCGGCGCCCGCCGCCCCCGGCGTCAGAATATCGAAATCTTGAAACGCAGAAATTTCTTCGGGTTGGCGCGTATGTCTCTGAGCAGCGCGCGTATCTCGCGCGTCATGCCGTCGATGTTCTCGTACAGCGAGCGGTTCACGACGAGCTGTCCCAGGGTACCCTCTCCCTTATTGATGCCGGTGAACAACTTGTCCATCGATTCGGTGACGTTCGATATACGCCTGTACAGCTCCTCGTCGGTGATCAGCTTGCCAGCAGTGCCCTTGCCGGCGCGGATATCCGTGAGAATGCCGCGGAGTTCCGCGACGCTGGCGCGCGCCTCGTCGTACAGCGCCGGGTCTTTCAGGAATTTCCCGGCGGTCCCTTCGCCTTTCTGAAGGCCGGCGATTACCGAATCCAGCCCTGCGACGGCGCTCTGGGCGCGGTTGTAGAGAGCGTCGTCGTTGAGCAGGCGGCCGATGGTTCCCTTGCCGCTGGTTATGGTCGCGGCGATCTTCTGATACTCGCCTATTGTCGCCACCAGACGCCTGTACAGCTCCTCGTCCACCAGGAACTTGCCGACGTTGCCCTGGCCACGCTCGATCATGGCCGCGATTCTGTCGAGCCGCGTCAGAATCGCCTGGGCGGAGTCGAGCACGTTGAACCCGCGGCGCATGAGATTCTCGAGTTCGGGGCTGGGCTCGCTCGGCAGCACGGCCCCGGGCTGCACATGAACCGGGCTCGTTCCTCTCGAAATGTTGACGAACTTAGCGCCGAGCACGCTCTCCGCCGCGACGCCCGCCACGGAATCGACGGGGATGTCTTTGAGATATTTCTGTCTCACATCCATCGCGATCCGGACGAACATGCGCGGATTCGGAAGATTCGTAAGCTCGATCGCCGACACGCTGCCGACTGGGATGCCGTTCAGCCGCACGGGAGCTCCTGTGGCGAGGCCTCCGGCGTCGTGCACGTATGTGTACAGCGTCGCTTTGGGTTCCCAGAACGGCGTCTGGCTTGTGAGCAGCCAGATCAGCGCACCGAGGATAACCATGGCGGCGAGCGCCATGACTCCGACCCTCAGTTGCGCCCATCTCACTCTCGGCTGTGCCGGCATAGTCTACTCTTCGTGCCTCACGAATTTTGATACGTAGGGATCGGTGGACGCCTCCAGCTCATCCAGCGTCCCCTCGAAGACCAGGCTTCCTTCCCGCAGCACTAGAAATCTGGTTTCGTGCTCGTTTCTGCCGCTCGCCTCCAGGGTGCGCGCCTGTCCAACCTGTTGATCGTAACGCGCCGTCGCCAGAAAATGCCCGTCCTGATACCGGTGCGTCACCATTACCGTGGTTGTGTTCCTCAGGTCGCGCTCTTTCACGATGAGGCCGATAATGGTGAACGCGGTGATCGGATCCAGGCCCGCCGTTGGCGAATCGTACAGCACCAGCCGGGGCCCGGTGACCACGGCGCGCGCGATTCCCACGCGGCGCCGCATGCCTCCCGACAGCTCGCTGGGGAACTTGTCCAGCGTGTGTTCCAGTTCGACGAACCGCAGCGCTTCTTCGGCGCGCGCGCGGCGCTCCTCGGGCGTGAGATCGAAACCTTCCAGATTCGCCAGCGGATACGCGACGTTTTCTTCTACGGTGAGCGAATCGAACAGCCCGCCCTCCTGGAACAGCACGCCGATCTTGCTCCGAATGCCGAACAGTTCCTGCTCGCGCATCCCGGAGATGTCCTGGCCGAACACCCATACGCGGCCGCTTTCCGGCCGAACCAACCCCAGCGCCGTTTTCAGCAGCACCGTCTTCCCGCTTCCGGCGGCGCCGAACACAACGCGGGTCCCCCCGGCCGGCACTTCGAAAGAGACGTCCTTGAGCGCGATGGTCGAGTCCAGCCTGACCGTGACGTGCTCGAAGCGGACGACCGGCTGTTCATCGTGTTCCCGCATCAAACACTCGTCGTGAAAATCCGCGTTATGAAGAACGTGATGAAAAAGACGGCCACCGAGGATACAACAACGGCCTGCGTGGTCGAGCGGCCCACGCCCTGTGTCCCTCCCGTCGTCCTCAGCCCGTAGTAGCAGCCGATAAGCGCGATCGCGAACCCGAACGCCACGGGTTTGATGAGCCCCTGCGCGATATCGGAGTACTCCAGCGCCTGCCAGGACATCATCCAATACTGGTCCGCGGGCAGCTTCAGCGAAAAGTACCCAATGACGAAACCTCCGAAAATCCCCACGAAATCGGCCAGAATCGTCAGCAGCGGCAGCACGGTCACGGTGGCTATCAGCCGCGGCAGAACCAGCTTCTTGATGGGGTCCGTGCCGAGCGCGCGCATGGCGTCGATCTGCTCGGTCACTTTCATCGACCCGAGTTCGCTCGCCATCCCGGACGCGTTGCGGCCGGCGACGAGCAGCGCCGTGAGCACCGGCCCGAGTTCGCGCACCAGGCTGATGGAAACCACCTGGGCGGTTTGGCTGATGGCGCCGTAGGTTTGAAGGGCGCGCGCCATTTGCATGGCCATCACGGCGCCCGCGAAAAAGCCCATCATAACCACGATGGGGATGCTCCCCACGCCTATGATGTCCATCTGGATGAAGATGTCGTCCCCGTAATGGGGCCGGCGCACGACGCTCCTCAGCGCCCGGCCGGTCAGAACGTAAAAGTCCTGAATGCCAAGGACGGGCGACTTCGCGAAATCAAACAAGTCGTCTGCTCCCCTGAAAACTGATGTTTCGCGTCAGACGTCTCTTCCGGGCTGCCGCAGATCTCATCTCCCGCATGAGGCTGAGAAGGCAATCTATTAATCTTTTGTACTCTGCGATGTTAGCATAGCGGTTTTCCCCGGGATTAACGCCAGGGGGAAGCGCTCCGGAGCCCGCGTTTCAGCGTGGCATGCCCGAGACCCCGCGCCTGAGCCGCGGCCGCCTGGATGCGGAAGCCGCCGGATGACGCCGTTATCGCTCCGGCTGCGCTTCCACCCGCACGCGCGTCTCGCCCCAGAGGGCCCGCGCGGGCACCAGCAGTATCGTGACGGCTCCCGCGGCGGCAATCATCAGCACGACGAACGTGCGCACCGGCGACGTGATGCGCTTAGCGCGCCAGCCCTCGGGGACGGCTGCATCCAGCAGCGCGGTGCAGTAGAACAGAGCCTGGCCCGCCAGCGCCGCAAGCCGCCACACGCCAGGCAGCGCGAAACTCGAAGCCGCCAGCGCCGCCAGCGCCCAGGGCAGCAGCAGCCTGCCGAGCTTGTGCGAAACGAAGTGCAGCCACATGCGGTTGCGCCGGCCGAGCAGCTCCGGAAACGCGCCGATGCTCTGGTACATACCAGCCTGAGTTCGCAGCTTGCGGCGGAACTCGGTGCGTAGCGAAGCCGGCTCGTCGTAAGCCCTGGCCGCGCCGTCAAGCACCACGCGATAGCCTTGGAAAAACGCACCCAGCGGCAGATTCACGTCGTCGAGGATCGTTCCCCGCGGGAGCTTCCGCGCCAGCGACCGCCGCATGGCGTAGATGGCCCCCGTGGCCCCAAGCACGGAATCCACCCGGCTCAGGTTGCGGCGGATCCACTTCTCGTAACGCCAGTAGAGCCCCACGCTCGCTTCCGCGTGCGTCGCCCCATCGCGGATGACCAGTTCGCCGCTCGCGACGCCGACCTCGGGATCGGAGAAGCACGCCACCAGCTCCCGCAGGCTGTCCGGCGCCAGTATCTGCCGCACATCCGTGAACAGCAGTATCTCTCCCCGGGAACGCTCGATGGCCACGTTCAGCGCCTCCGCCTTCCCGCTCGGAGGAATCGAGAGCACATGCAGGTTGGGCGCGGTGAACTCCGCGGCCACTTGCGCTGTGCGGTCGCGGCAGCCGTCGCAAACGACGATGACTTCCATGAGATCGCGCGGATAATCCAGCCCGTAGATGGACTCGAGCTTCGCGCGCATCCAGCGCTCGCCGTTGCGCACCGGAAGAAGAACCGAGACGGTCTTTTCGGCCGGCTGCTTTAAAACCGGACGCTTTGCGCGCCGCGCCGCGAGAGCCAGCAGAGCCGGATACCCGAAAAGCACGTAGATCACGAAACCGGCGCTCAGGATGAACAGTGTGATGCCGAGCACGCGACAGCCCCAACCGGCGCTGTGGCCGGAGCCCGGAATGCCGCATCAGCCCGGGGGCGCAGCTCCGAAGCATTCCGGTGGAAAAATGTTAGCACACGAACCGGCCGCTCACGCCGCCGGCGTGAACATGACGGGCTCTTTCTCAAGTTCCCACGCCAGATGATTGATGTAGAGCCTGAGGACCGCATCCGGGTAGCGTTCGCGGAACTGCTCGTAAACACGCGCCTGCCAGCCGGCGGTCAGGTACTTGGCTGCGTCCACGTTCTTGTCGAAAAACCCGTTCTGGTTCGGCACACCCAGGTGATCCAGAATCTCCGCGATCATCGTCATGTGGGGAACCAGCACGCACTGGGCCAGATCGCGGGCGAAGTCCTCATCCCGCTCCTGGAGCCGCGCCCAGAACCGCGGAGCCGCCTTGCGCAGCGCCTCGGTGTTGAGCTTGGCCACGTGAGCCCGCGTTTTCAGCGTCTCGTAGAGCTGGTAGGTCTTCAGCCTCCCGATCGAGATCTGCCTCACAAGCTGTGTAAACGTGTCCTCGCCGAGCGAAAGGAATACTTCGGAAAGCTGCATAACCGCCCAGCGTAACACAGGCCCGGAAATCGTCTCGCTGCCTGATAAAATTGAAGTTCCATGAGCAACCTTATCGTGCTGGGCGCCCAGTGGGGCGACGAAGGAAAAGGGAAGGTGATCGACCTTTTCTCGGAGCAGTTCGACATCGTCGCGCGCTACCAGGGAGGCCACAATGCGGGCCACACGGTCCGGGTAGGAGACCGCAAGGTCATTCTGAAGCTGATCCCGAGCGGAATACTGCGCCCGGATAAGCAGGCGGTTATCGGCAACGGCGTCGTCATAGACCCGGCTGCGCTGCTCGACGAGATGGCCACGCTCGAGGCGGCGGGTGTCAAGGTGGCCGGGCGGCTGTTCATCAGCAGCCGCGCGCACGTGATCCTGCCGCTGCACCGCATGGCGGAAAAGTTATCCGAGAGCCGGCCGGACCGCGCCATCGGCACGACATCCCGCGGCATCGGCCCCTGCTACGAGGACAAGATCGGGCGGCGCGGCATCCGTATGGCAGATCTCATTGACGGCGAGGAGTTTGCGCGGGCTTTCAATGCGCTGGCGGGCGACAAGGAGATTATGCGCGCCGCTTTCGGCCTGGGTGAGCCGCTCGACACCGCCGCCATCCGCGACCAGTATCGCGGCTTCGGCGAGCGGCTGGCCCCGATGGTCTGCGACACCGCCGTGCTGCTCAACCGCGCCATAGCATCCGGCAAGCGCGTTCTGTTCGAGGGCGCTCAGGGCACGATGCTGGACATCGACCACGGCACCTATCCGTTTGTGACGTCGTCCAGCGCCGGCGCCGGCGGAGCCTGCATCGGCACCGGCGTAGCGCCATCCCGCATCGATGCCGTGATCGGCGTCTCGAAGACCTATATCACGCGCGTTGGCGGCGGTCCGTTCCCCACGGAGGCCTTTGGGCCCGAAGGCGATACGCTGCGCAACGCCGGAAACGAATTCGGCTCGGTCACCGGCCGCCCCCGCCGCTGCGGCTGGTTCGACATCCCGCTGCTCCGGTATACGGCGATGATCAACGGTTTCGACAGTCTAGTGCTGACCAAGCTCGACGTGCTCGACTCGTTCGAAGAAATCCCCGTCTGCACCGGCTACAAGCTTTGCGGCAAGACCATCGACGAGATGCCCGCAACGGTCAAGGGCATGGAATCCGTCGAGACCGTTTACGAGAAGCGTCCCGGCTGGCGCACCAGCACCGCGGGCGTAAGGCGCTGGGAGGATCTCCCGCAGCGCGCCAGGGACTACATCGCGTTTCTCAGCGAGCGCGTCGGCGTCGAAGTAGGCGCGGTCTCAACCGGCCCGGAGCGCTCCGAGACCGTTGTCGTGCCCGGCTCGAAGCTCGAGCGCGCCGTCAACGGTGGCGCCGTGTAATAACCACAGACCGCCAGGATGTGTTACCCGACAGATCCTGCGCGTGAATGGTGATGGTGTTGGTGCCGATGCGAAGCGGCAGCGGCCCAGCGGTCCAGAACGCCGTGCCCTGTGCCACGCCCCCGTTGCCGATGGAGTCGGTCCAGGTTATCTCCGCCACGCCGTTGTCGTCTCGCGCGGAGCCCCGGATGGTGACGGCGTCATCGTACGTAGAGATCGATGCCGCAGCCGGGGAAATGAGCGTCAGCACCGGCGGTGAGGTGTCCGGCTCACCGGCCGGCGGTTCTGGCGCGCCCGGATCCGTAGGATTCTCCGGCGGTTTCGGATTGTCCGGCGGGCTCGTGGGATCCTGCGGCTCGCCGGGCGGTTCGGGGTTCACCGGAGTCTGCGGCGCGCCCGGGTCTGCCGGATCGGCCGGCTGCGTGCCGGACGCGCGCGCGGCGTAGAGCATCCGAATGGCAGCAATATCGTCGGAACTAAGCCCGGCAGCCTGCGCGTAATAGGGGTACATCACCGTTCCGGGCCGGTCCGAGTGCCCCAGCCCCAGCGCGTGGCCAAGCTCGTGGAGAACCACCGAGTACACGTCGATTCCCTGGCCGATTCCCCAGAACTCCTCGTCGTCGAAATGCAAATCGCCGGCGATAGTCTCCGGGTTCGGCGGCGCCGGATAGAACGTATGGGCTAGCACACGCCCCGGCCCGTCGAACGGGAAAGCGTCGCCGTGGCCCCTCCGGGCGTACATGAAGGCGAGCGTGCGCGGAAGCGCCGGCTGAGCGGCGGGGAAGAAATCGACGTCCACATACCGCGACCATTCCGCAAGCGCGCGCTCGATCTCGTGCTGCACGGCGGGGCGCGGCAGCCCCGACGCCAGCGCCCCGAGGAAGTAGCCCAGCTTCACGGATCCCCGCCCCGGGCCATCCCAGCCGTCGCCGACCGCCGATATCATTTGCGCAACCGGGCCGTAGGTGGTCTGAGCGCCTGAACAGGCGTACACGCGCCGGCCCGCGGCCAGGTCGTCCGACGCCGCGTAGACAAACTCCACTTCGTCCCAGGCTGCCAGCGAAGCCGCCTGTGACGGCGTCCCTTCGAGCAGCAGGTCGTTTCGCAGCAGCAGAGGATTCTCTCTTATTGCCAGGCCCTCGGATGCTGCCAGTTCGCGCGCGCTGGCCTGCGGCACGTCCCGGTGGAACGTAACGACGAACGGCATGGTCTGCCCGCCGGCGGTCACGGCTGAACGCGAGTGCAAATCTCCAACCGGAACCAGCGCGCTGATCTTCTCGGCCGCCGTAAGTGGCCGGACCGACAAAGCGTGCAATCCCTCGAGCGCCGACTCGTCCGGCGCCGAAACAACGATGCTGGTCTCGGGGATGTAGTCGAGCACCGCGACGCCCCGGCGCATCAGTTCCACGAGCAGCCGCTCTCCCGGCCTGCTTTCAAACCGGACCAGGAAGTGCAGCCGGGCGCCGGCCAGATGCTTGGGCTGTGCTCCGCCCAGCATACCGTTCACCAGCGTCGCCGCCGTGCGGTCGGAGGAAGGCATGGACAGCAGAACTATTGCGAGTAAGAGGACCGAAGGGTAGCGGCTCACATACTGGCTTATCGAGCCGGATACCGCGGCTTTGAGGCGGACGACAGGGTGAGAAGTCCCCGGGCCTGCCTGCACGAACTTAGAGATGAGCGCCCGTGTCTGTGTCCTGGTTGCCTGCCTGGCCGCTCGCGGCCTGGCCGCAACAGGACAGGATTACGCCATCAGTACGCTGGCCGGCGGCTCTTGGGCGGGCGACGGAGGCCCCGCGACAGCCGCGCAACTCGGCGCGCCTGAGGGTTTGGCGCGCGATGCCGCGGGCAACGTGTATATCGCCGATGCGCTCGACGATCGCGTCCGCATAGTTACCCCCGACGGCCGCATCGCCACCTTTGCCGGAACCGGAATGCGCGGCTTCTCCGGCGACGGCGGACCCGCCGCCGCCGCGCAACTTAACCAGCCGTACGGCCTTGCAATCGACAGCGCCGGTAACGTGTACGTGGCGGATTTAGGGAACTCCCGCGTGCGCCGCATCGCTCCGGGCGGAACTATAACTACGGTTGCCGGCGGCGGAACGGCGGCTCCAATGGCCGGATTTCGGGCAACCGAGGTCCGTCTTCAGCAGCCCCGGAACCTAGCCCTCGATGCAGCCGGCAACCTGTATATCTCCGACTTCGCAGCCCACCGCGTCTACCGCCTTGCCCCCGGCGGCGCCATCTTTCCGTATGCAGGCACCGGAGCCAGGGGCGCGGCGGTGGACGGTCCGGTGCCGGCGACAGAGTCCCCGCTCTCCGGGCCTGCCGGCCTCGCAACGGACGGCGCCGGGCGGCTCTACATAGCCGACAGCGAGAACGGCGTCATTCGAGTCGTCGACAACGGGATGATGACGACGCTGCGGTCCTCCGTAGGAGCGGTTCCGAGGCCCGTCTCGGTAGCGCTGGACGAGGCCGGGACCGTCTACGTCTCGGACAAGTTCGCGGGCGCGGTGGTGCGCCTTGGTCCACCCGCCGTCGACCTGGCTGCGCGCCCGGCAGTAAACGAACCGCGCTCGCTGTGCAGCGGGCCGGACGGGGTTCTGTACGCCGGCGACGTCGTTCCGGCAGAGCAGGCGGCCGGGATCGTCCGCAAGATCACCAGTCGGGAGAACGTTCTGTTTGCCGGCAACGGGACGTTCCGCGCGGCCGGCGACGGCCTGGACCCCCTGCTGGCCCATTTGGCGGAGCCCGCGGGCATCGCCGTCGATGCCGCCGGCGCTGTGCTCGCCGCCGACGCCGGCGCGGGACGCATACGGAAGATCGCTTCAGGCGTGATAACGACTGTGGCGGCGGGTCTTAACGAGCCCTCGGCGGTTGCGGTGGACTCGGCCGGCTTTCTCTGGGCTATCGAACGCAGCAAGAACCGTGTAGTAAAACTGGCGTCCGAGGGCGCCGTACTGTTCACCGTTCCGCTTTCGGCGCCCGTAGCCCTCGCGCCCGCGCCGGGCGGAGGAGTTTACGTCGCGGATACAGGCCGCGGAGCGGTGATGCAAGTATCGGCCGGCGGCCTGGTCTGGGTCGCTCTTAGTGTGGCGAACCCGTCGGGGCTTGCCACCGCCTCCGATGGATCTCTGTTCGTCGCTGTCCCCCGCGCTGTTTACCGAATCGCGCCTGACGGTTCGGTCCGCACTGTAGCGAATGTCGAGGCGCCCGGCCGTATCGCCCTCGGTCCCGGCGGCGAGTTGTTCATCGCCTGCCCGTCTCGCCATACGGTTCTTCGCGTTGACAAAGACGGCGCCGTCAAGACCGTTGCCGGCATGGGCGTTGCGGGATTTGCAGGCGACGGCGGTCCCGCCGCGGCATCGCTGCTGAACGCCCCGGCCGACGTCGCTGTGGACGCCGCCGGAAACGTCTTTATAGCCGACTCAGGGAACCGGCGCGTGAGAAAACTCGCCGCAGCCGGCCCCTCCGGTCCCGATGCCGTCCGGATACTTGCCATAACGAATGCCGCGAGCATGCTGCCCGCCCCTGTAGTCCCGGGCGCGCTAATAACTCTCTCCGGTATTGGCATAGGGCCTGAAGAGGCCGCGCTGGGTGGACTCGGCGCCTCCGGCTCGCTTAAAACATCGCTCGCCGGATACGAGGTGCGCTTCGACGGCCAACCCGCCCCGCTCTTGTACACGCAGGCGGCTCAGGTGACGCTGCAAGCGCCGTATTCGATCTCCGGGCTCGGTTCGGCCGTCGTCGAAGTGCTCAAGGATGGCGTCCGGCTTTGCGCCGCGGCCATCCCGGTAGCCGAGGCCGCTCCGGGCATATTCACCATCGCCGGCGGCGCGGGCGAAGCCGCCGCGCTTAACGAAGATACCCAGCTCAACTACGAAGGGAATCCGGCCGCTCCGGGCTCCATCGTCGTTTTCTGGGCAACCGGTGAAGGCCGCCGCGATCCGCCGTCGGTGGAAGGCGAGTTGGCCGCGGCTCCCTACGGCAAGCCGGTTCTGCCCGTAACGGTCACCATTGGCGGCCGGCCCGCCGAAGTGCTCTACGCGGGCGCATCCCCGGGTTTCGCCGGGCTGATGCAGATCAACGCGCGCATTCCGAAAGAGACGCCGCCCGGGCCCCAGCCGCTTGAATTGATCGTCGGCTCCGTCCGCAGCCAGACGGGCGTGACGATCGCCGTGAAGTGACGCATGCCCGCATAGCACGCTGCCGCCGCATCGCATCCGCTCTTTGCGGCCGGGTTGAGACGCGGGCTGTGTGATAGCCTGAAGGCGACTACGCAGGCCGCCTCGCCGTAAACGTTAGCTCGTAATTGGACGCTCTGGGGAGAAAACGCGCGTGCGCCGGCAGAAACTGGTTCCATTCCTGCTCGCACTTGCAATCGCTCTGTGGGGGCTGAGGGGCGCGCGGACATCGGACATAGTCGATACCGATGCCGCGCGGCACGCAATGAACGGCGCCCTGCTGCTCGACATGGCGCGCGACGGCGGCTTCATGCATCCGGTTCAGTACGCGAAAGCTTATTACAGCCGTTATCCCGCGCTGTCGATGCCGTATCATCCCCCCCTGTTCCCGCTCGCGGAGGCCCTGGCTTTCCTGGGCCTGGGCGTGAGCGTGTTCTCCGGCCGTCTGCTGGTCGCGCTGGCCGCGGGCGCGAGCGCCGTGCTGCTGTATGGGCTCATCCTGAGGACACACGCGTCGCACCTGCTCGCATTCCTCGCTACAGCCACCTTTCTCGCTATCAATGGATCGCAGCGGCTGGCTCGTGATGTGATGCTCGAGTACCCCGCACTGGCGCTCATGTTGGTTTCGGTGCACATACTTACACGGCTCGAGACCGGGTTCTCCACGCGCCATGCGGTCGCGTTCGCCATAGCGGGCGGAGCAGCCGTGTGGACCAAGCAGAACGTCCTGTTCGCCGGCGCAATCCCGTTTGCCTACGCGGTGATCGCGCGCAAGTGGCGGCTGTTCCGCGAACGGCCGGTCTGGACTGGCGCCATGCTTTTCGGAGCGATTTCCGCCGGCGCCCTATTGCTTCAAAAGCTTTCGCCGCTGGCCGCCAACGCGGAGTGGCCCGGCGGCTCCCTGGCGCGAATCGCCCTCGACCACGCCCTCAAGTACCCGCGCATCGTGCGCGAGGAATTCGGCGCGGCTGCGATCGCCGCAATTGCCGTGTCGATCGGCGCATTCGTGCTCGCGAAACGGCGTTCGCCGAACGATCTCTATATCGCCTGGGCCGTATGCTGCGCCGGGCTCGTCCTCGCCCTGCCGCCGCTTGATGCGCGGTATCTGTTCTTCGCCTATCCCGCGCTGATTTTGACGGGCTATGCCGGGCTGTTCGCCGCCGGACGCATGCTGCTGCCGGAGCGGTTCGCATGGGGGCTGCCTGTATTGGCCGGCGTGGCCTGGTTCGCCGTGGCGGCGCATCCCTCCAGCGTGTTTCTGCACGGCCCGTCGGACGCTGCGCGAGCGGTGCTGGCCTCTTCCCCGCGCCGGATCCTGTACTGCGGCAGGGCAAACGGCTCGTTCATATTTGCGGTTCGCAGCCTCGCCGGCGAGCGCCGCCTCGAGGTGATTCGGGGAGACAAACTGGACCCCGCGGTCTTCGACCGCGCTGCGTTCCAGACGTTCGCCTCCGAGTACGGTATAGAACAGATTGTGCTCGAACGCAGCGAGGCTTCCGGCTACCCCTGGGACGGGCTTTACCGGACGCCACTGCCCACGATGATTCCGGCGCGCGAAATCCCGCTCGCAAGCTCCGACGCGTTGATGAGAGGTGCGCTGCGGATATTCCGGTTCACCACGCCATCTCCCAATCCGGCCCGGAGCGTGACGCTCAGAATGATGAACGGCAAAGAGCTGATTGTCAGGTTCTGAATCGTGACCGGCCCGTGACTATTGCTGTTGTAGTCCCGAGGCGGCCGTAAGAGTTAACCCCGTCCGGTAGTCCGGACCGGAGGGGGCTTCTGAAAGAGGTGAAATCGGCGATGTCGGATCTGGTAAGCTCGAGCCTTCTGCTTGAAACCGTCAGGGCCGGTCTGCTCGTGGTGTTACTTGCCGCCGCGCTCCGCTTCCCAAAAGCAGGCGCGGCGGCCTTTAGCGCCGCCGGACGCTGGTTCCGCGCCCTCGCCGCAAGGCCGCGGCTGGCCCTGGCGGCGGCGGGACTGTTGCCGGTGCTGCTCCGGCTCGCGATCCTGCCGTTGAATCCGCCGCCGTCGCCGGGAATTCCCGACGAGTACGGCCATTTGCTCCTGGCCGACACGTTCATCTCAGGCCGGATAACGAACCCCCCGCATCCGCACTGGACGAGTTTCGAAACGGTGTACGTGCTACAGAAGCCCACTTACACATCGCAGTACCAGGCGGCCACGGGGGCGGCGCTCGCGGCGGGGTGGGCCGTCTTCGGACACCCCTGGGCCGGCGTCATCTGCACCATGGCGCTACTGTGTGCTGCCCTGTACTGGATGCTGCGGGCCTGGATCGGTTCCGAATGGGCGCTCGCCGGAAGCCTTGCTATGGGCCTTCAAATAGGCGTCTTCAATTATTGGATCGATACTTATTGGGGCGGCGGCGTGCCTGCGCTCGGCGGCGTGCTGGCAATCGGAGCGCTTCCTGGACTTTGCGGCGCCCGCCGCGTCCGGCATGCAATTGTGCTCGCCTTCGGCCTGGCGGTAGTCATGAACAGCCGGCCCGTCGAGGCCCTCATCCTGCTGTTCGTCTCGTGCGGCTACCTGATCTGGCAGGTAAGCGCCGGGAAACTCCCCGCGCGTAAAGCCGCCGTCGAGGCCGGGATTCCTGCGCTGTTGCTGCTGCTGGCGGCTCTGGCCGCGATGAGCTGGTACAACTGGCGCGTGACGGGCGATCCGCTGGAGCCTCCCTATCTCGCGCATCAGAAAATGTACGGCACTCCTCAGCCGTTCTGGTGGCAGGCGCCCGTGACTGTGCCGCCCGCTTCGTTCCGCAACAACGAACTTCGGGATGAGTATTTGCGCCAGCGCCGGATGCACGCGCGGAGATCCTCGCCTGGGGAACTTGCGCGCGCCATTGCCGGGCGCGCCCTCTCGTTCTGGCAGTTCTATCTCGGAGTGCCGCTTGCAATTCCACTCGTGTTTCTTCCGAAGGCGTGGCCGGAGCCACAGGTGCGCTTCGCCGCGCTGGCGGGCATTCCGTTCGCGCTGGATTTTCTTACTTTCCATGCCTTCTATCCGCACTACGCCGCGCCGGCGCTCGGGCTGCTCCTGATCGGCGTGGTCCACGGATGGCGCCGCATGAAGCTCTGGCGCTGGAGAGGCCGCGACGCCGGCCTGGCGCTTTCTCGAGCGTTGCCCCTGCTTCTGTTCGCAGGCGTCGCCCTTCCCGCCGCCGGCATGCTGGCGGACCCGTTTCTGCCGCTGGCCGCGGCGCCCGTCAGCAAGCTGTGGTCTGATTTCCGCAACGACCTGTCGCCGCGGTTCGCCATCGAGCACCGCCTCAGGGCCGCAGGCGGCCGCCACCTGATTTTCGTGAGGTACAGGCAACCCGGGCACCGCCCGGCGAACGAGTGGGTCTATAATGCCGCCGATATCGATAACTCGCCCGTGGTGTGGGCGAGAGAACTGGATCCGGCGGCGAACTCCTCGCTGATACTGTACTTCAGGGGGCGGCGGGTGTGGCTGGTGCAGCCGGACGAAACGCCCCCGCTCCTGTCCCCGTACCCTGCGGTTTTGGGCGCAGGCTTTGTTAGACCAGGAGTGTTCGGACCGTGACGACAAACGGAAAGACCGCGATCATCATCGGAGCGGGCCCTGCGGGCCTGACTGCCGCGCACGAGCTCCTCGCGCGCTCGGACGTCCGGCCCATCGTGCTCGAGAAGAGCGAATACATGGGCGGCATCTCGCGCACCATCCGGTACAAAGGAAACCGCATGGATATCGGCGGGCACCGCTTCTTCTCGAAGTCCGACCGGGTCATGCAGTGGTGGATGAACGTCATGCCGGTCGAGGCTGCTGCGCAGGCGGGCGAGTCCATCGCGTATCACAACCAGCGGCGTTCCGTCGCCGCCGCCGCCGCCGCGCCGGACCCCGCCCGCGAAGACCGCGTCATGCTCATCCGGCGGAGGAAGTCCCGCATTTATTTCCTGCGCAAGTTCTTCGATTACCCGATTAAGCTGAGCGCGGACACGCTGAAAAAACTCGGCTTCGTGCGCACGGTGAAGATAGGCGCCAGCTATATGTTCTCCGTAGTTCACCAGATCAAGCCCGAAAAGACGCTTGAGCAATTCCTTATCAACCGCTTTGGCCGCCAGCTTTACCTCACGTTCTTTAAGAGCTACACGGAGAAGGTTTGGGGAGTGGCGTGCAACCGCATCAGCGCGGAGTGGGGCGCGCAGCGCATAAAAGGGCTCTCGCTTGTTACGGCCGTCGCGCACTTTTTAAAGTCGGCGCTGCGCAGATCCGGCGACATTCGCCAGAAGAACACCGAGACGTCTCTGATAGAGAAGTTCTTGTACCCGAAGTTCGGTCCGGGGCAACTGTGGGAGTATGTGGCGGACATCGTCAAATCGAAGGGCGGGGAGATACTGACGGGCTGGACCGTGACCGGCATCCGCACGGACGGCGGGTGCGTCACCGCCGTCGCCGCCACACACGAGAGCGGCGAAACGCGCCTGTTCGAGGGCGACTATTTCTTCTCGACAATGCCCGTTCGGGAACTTGTGCAGGGTCTCGACGCCGAGGTCCCGCCCGAAATCCGGAAGATCGCCGGCGGCCTCGTCTACCGCGACTTCATCACTGTCGGCATGCTGCTCAACCGCCTTCGGATCGGGGACGAAGGCGGCGTGGGCGTCCGCCCGCTCTCGGACAACTGGATTTATATACAGGAACCGGACGTGCTCGTGGGCCGGATGCAGATCTTCAATAACTGGAGCCCGTACATGGTCGCGGACCCGGATAAGGTCTGGATCGGGCTGGAGTACTTCTGCAATGAAACCGACGATTTGTGGCGTAAGTCCGACGCCGAAATGATCGCGCTCGCGACCGAAGAGATGCAGCGCATCGGCATCATCTCCTCCGCCGACGTGCTGGACGCAACCGTCGTGAGAATCCCGAAAACCTACCCGGCTTACTTCGGAACTTACGACCGGTTCGGAGAGCTCAGGGAATATCTGGACGGCTTCGATAACCTGTTCCTGATTGGCCGCAACGGAATGCATAAGTACAATAATCAGGATCACTCGATGCTGACGGCGATGACCGCGGTCGACAATATTCTCGCCGGCCGGACCGATAAGTCGAATATCTGGGCCGTCAACACCGAAGCCGAGTATCACGAAGAGAAGCAGGAAGCCGCGGGCTCCGCCGCTGGCTGAAGCGCCGGACCGGCCGCTCCCGGAGCGCAAAGACGGCCGGAGCGGAGGGCAAACCGGCGCAGATTCCGATATCGCCAGAACGGTTGTGAAGCACCTCTACTCCCGCGTGCCGGCGCTCCCGCCGCCGCGCCCGCGTTTCAGAGGTATGGCCATCAGCACCCACGCAAGGCTCGCGAACCCGATCAGCGACAGCCATCCGCCCCAGTTCTGGTAGAACCCGAACTCGGGCTTGCCCGTAAGCAGGGTCGCGATGGAGGGGATGTCCTCCACTGCCAGCACGGCCAGCAATATTCCAAGTATGGCCTCGCCGGCAATGAGCCCCGAGGCCAGCAGCGTCCCGGTTTCCTCCACCTGCGCGCGCTCGGGCTCGGAGCGCCGGGCGGCGATCTTTTCCACCGCCGCTTTGATCGCGCCGCCGACAAAAATCGACGCCGAGGTCTCGAACGGCAGGTACATACCCACGGCGATCAGCATGGGAGCGCGCGCACCGCACGCGATGAGCGCGAAGCCGAACGCCGCGCCTATGCCGAGCAGCCCCCAGGCCATCTGCCCGCCCACGATGCCCTTCGCAAGCTGCGCCATCAGGCCCGCTTGCGGCGCCGGCAGCGCCCGCCCGCCGATGCCGCCCGTGGCGAGATTGGCCTCGTGCAGCACCATAATCGGGGCCATCAGGAAAAACGCCAGCAGGACTACCGAGACTATCTCGACGATCTCCATCTTCCACGGCGTGCCCTTGAGAATATGGCCCGCTTTCAAATCCTGAATCAGCGAGCCCGATACCGAGCACGCGCAGGCGGCTACCGCCGCGACACCGAGCACCGCCGCCACACCGGGCAAGCCCGTCACGCCGATCGTAATCATCATCAGCGCGGCAATCACAAGCGACGCCAGCGTCAGCCCCGAGAGCGGCTGGTTCGAACTGCCGACAAGCCCGACCAGGTATCCGCCCACGGCGGCCAGCAAAAAGCCCGTCACGGTCATCACCACCGCCGCTACGATCGCGGCGCCGATGCCGTTTGTGAAGTAGTAATAGATCGCGGTGATCGGCGCCAGCAGCGCGACAATCCCCACCACTACCCACTTGGCCGGAATGTCGCGCTCGGTGCGCTCCACCGCGCCGCCCTCGCGCGCCGCCGCCGAAGCCGCGAACGCTCCGCGAATACTGCGCGCGATCGAGCCGCGCATGCGGAACAGCGTGTGGCCCGCGCCGACAAGCATTGTGCCCACCGCGATGGGCCGCACCACGTTGTACCAGACGGTGAACGACAGCACATCCCAGGGCGCGTTCGAACCGAAACCCAACCGTCGCGCAAGGTCCGGGTCGAAAAACAGCAGCAGCGGAATCAGCACCCACCAGGCGATCACGCCTCCCGATACCGTAATGGCCGAAAGCGCCGGCCCGATGATGTATCCGATGCCGATGAGCGCCGGCGAAAGGCTCGGAGTGGTCCAGGCGATGCCGCCGCTGTGCTCCACCGCCGCCAGCGGCCTGCGCGCAAAATCGAAGTGCTGCACCGCCGCGCGCGGGAACTGTATGAAGCCGCCCACGTACTCCTTCATCAGCGGCAGGCCGCGGTCGCTCTTCAGATATTGCAGCAGCGCGCCGAAGCCCATCGCGCCGAACAGGTATCGCGGCGCTTTCGAAGCGCTGCCCGCGCCCGCAAGCACGATTTGCGCGCTCGCCACGCTCTCCGGCCATGGCAGCTCGCGCTCGGCTACCAGCGGCCTTCGGAGCAGGATGATGAACAGAACGCCTATCAGCCCGCCCGTCAGCAGCACCAGCGAGGCTTCCCAATAGTGCGCGCGAAGGTCCGTCCAAAGGCGCCGGCCGTTGACCTCCACCATCATGAACGCCGGGATGGTGAAGATGGCGCCGGCGACGAGAGCCTCGCCCACCGATGCCGCCGTGCGCGCGATATTTTGCTCCAGCACGCTGCCGCGGAACCACGGCAGCCTGAACAGCGCGAGCGCGATCACCGCCGCCGGAATCGTGGCGGCCACCGTCTGCCCGGCTTTCATGCCGAGATATGCGTTGGCCGCGCCGAAAACGAATGCGAGAATCAGCCCGAGCGCGACGGCCTTTACCGTGGCCTCGCGCGGCTCGGGCGCCGGCTTCGGAAGACGACTTTCGCTCACGCCTTAATTCCCAGCTCCGGCCCCATGGTGAAAGCGGGCCGGCGCCGGCGCTCGATCAGTTCCTTCTGCTCGAGCAGCGCCGTCGCGAGCAGCGGCATCGCGATCGTCGAGTCGCAATGGCACGTGACCATGTTCGCGTTCTTCGCTATCTTGCCCCAGCTCTGCGCTTCCTCGAACGTGCACCCGGAAAGACCGCCCCAGTGCGGCGCATCCGTCACAACCTGGATCGCGTACTTGTGCCCGGTTGCCTCCTCCTTCATTACGAGCAGCGTGACCTCGGTCTGCTGTATGAAGTTCTTCGGCGTGCCTCCGCCGAAGTAGATCACGCCGGTGCAGTTTGATTCCGCCGCGATGCGCGCCGTCTCGAGCACGTCGCCCACGACGTCGAACATCAACTTGTTGCCCCCGCCCCAGCGGTTGGTCGCGATGCCGATGCCGATCGAGCTGTCGCCCACGGCCGGGCAGTACAGCGGAATCCCCGCCTTCGCCGCCGCGCTCACGATGCCGTCTTCCTTCGCCCGCTTGCCCAGTTCGAGGCCCAGCAGGTACAGGAACTCGCGCGTGGTGTACGGCCGCGACTGGTCCAGCGACGCCGCGAACCGGCCGATCCAGCGGTCGTGCTCGCGGAACTTCTCCTCGTCGGCGTAAACGTCATAGATGCGATCCACCAGGTTCTCGGCCAGCATCAGATCGTCAATCTGCGCCGTGCCCTGGTAGTGGAACTCGCCGACGGTCTCGTGAATGTCGTGGAAGAAGTTCGCTCCGGTAGCCACCACGCAATCGATCAGCCGGTTCTCTATCATGCGCACCACCACGCGCCGCATGCCCGCCGGGGTCATCGCGCCCGCCAGGCCCATCATAATCGTGCAGCGGTCGCCGAGCATTTTCTTCCAGACCTCGAAGGCAACCCCCAGGTTCCGGCCCTGGAAAGCTGTACCCTGCATCTGCTCGAGAACTCTGGAAACACTGCCGCCCTCTGCCGGATCGAAGGGACGCGTAGGAATTGAGAGGAGGTCTTTTTTCGTCACTTCTCTACGATTGCACATTACTGCAGCCGGAGACGGCCGTTTCCCGGATTGCCCACCAGTTCGTCGAAGATGGCGAGCACCTGCTTGCGGTACCGGTACACGCGCTCGACGGCCTGGCGGAACTCGGGCTCGTTGTACCGGGGCGAACTGAGCCATTTCTCCAGCAGCGGCCGCGGAACGTCGATATCCTGGCGCAGCAACTCGGGCGAGTGCCCGCGCAGAAACAGGCCGTAGAACATCGCCGCCTCCTTCTGAGGCGCCACTGGATCGAAATCGTTAACCCTTCCAGGCATACAACCCTCGTCCCGAACCGGGACAACAGGAACTAGCAGTATAAACACGCCGGCAGCGCCGTTCAACTCCCGCGCCCGGCGCGCACACTGACTAGGACGCAACGGCCCCGCGCCCGGTTTGATTTATGCCGGGCGGGACGTGAACGGGTTTCCCGCGGCCACGAATCGCAGCGGCCAGCCGGCACAACGCGTGATGCCGATGCGCGGCGTCGTGAGCACCTCGAACTCCTCCTCGCAAGGGGGCTGGCGTACCGTCAGGGAACCGCGGGTCACGTCCGCTCCGTACTGTTTGCGCGTTATCGAGAGCGCCGCCGTGAGCTTGCCGGGTCCTGACGTAAGATCTCTCGGAGATCGCGCGCCCGGCCTCCGTTTGCGCATCAGCCCGATTCCCGCCAGCGGCTCCAGCGCCCGAATCAGCACGCAGCCGGGCACTCCCTCCGGCTCGGCGACGATATTCAGGCACTCGTGCAGGCCGTAGATGAAATACACGTAAGCGTGACCCGGCGGGCCGAAAAGAACGCGCGTGCGCCTTGTAACGCCGCGCGATGCGTGCGCCGCCAGATCCTCCAGACCCAGGTACGCTTCCGTCTCGACGATTCGTCCGGCCGTGCGCCCGTGAACGAGCACTTTGCCCAGCAACCCGCGCGCCACCTCCGCCGTAGCGCGGGCGTAGAACTCCCTCGGGAGCACGGGCGCTTTCCACACCTCTGCCCACGGCACGGGATCCGCCCATTGCGCCGCCTCGCGTGCGCGTTCCACAATGTGAATCTACCGGATGCGGAAGCCTGCCCGCTCGGCGCCGGCCGTGGCGGCGCGCCGGTGGAGGACCTGTGCGGCTCTTTGTTGCCATCGACATTCCCGACGACATCCTGAAAACCATCGGGGATCTGATCGAGAGACTCCGCCCAACGGCTCCTATACGCTGGAGCCCGGTCGCGAATCTCCACGTCACCACCAAGTTCATCGGCTGGTGGCAGGATGAACGCATGGGCGAGCTGGACGCCGCCCTGCGCCGGCTCACCGGGCGCCCCCCGTTTCTCGTTGATGTCCGCGGCATCGGCTTCTTCCCCAACGCCCGCTCGCCGCGCGTTTTATGGGCCGGCGTGTACGGAGCCGAGCCGCTTGCCGCCCTCGCCAGCGACACGGACCGCGCGCTCGCCGCGCTCGGCCTCGAGCCCGAAAAGCGGGCGTTTTCGCCCCACCTCACGCTCGCCCGCATCAAGGAGCCGGTCCCGCTCGACCGCCTGCACGCCGCCGCCGCCAGGCTCGGCGACGCCGGCTTCGGCTCGTTCACGGCGGACCGGTTTTTCCTGTACCGGAGCGTGCTGCGCCCGTCCGGCTCCCAGTACACCAAGCTCGCGGAGTACATATTCGGATGAATCCCGTTATCGCCCTGGCGGCGGCCTATTTCATCGGCAGCATCCCGTTCGGGTTCCTTCTCGTGCGGCTGACCACCGGACGCGACGTGCGCGAATCCGGCAGCGGCAACATCGGCGCAACCAACGTCCTGCGCACGACGGGCCGCACGCTCGGCATCCTCACGCTGCTGCTCGACATCGGCAAGGGATACTTTGCCGTCTGGCTCACTTTCAAAAACACGCATTCTCTCGAGTGGGCCGCCATCGCGGCGGTGGTCGCCATGATCGGCCACTCTTTCCCCGCCGTGCTGCGCTTCCGAGGCGGAAAAGCCGTTGCGAGCTTCGTAGGCGCATTCCTGTATCTCGCCCCAGCCGCGCTCGCCGTGGCGCTGGCCGTGTTCGTACTGGTGGTCTGGCGCACGCGCTTCATCTCGCTCGGCTCTATCTGCGCAGCCGCCGCTCTCGTGCCGGCTGTGTGGATCATCCAGCACCCGCCCGCGGCCGTCGTGGCCGCCTCCGCCGCCGCCGCGGCGCTCATTATCTGGCGCCACAAGGAGAACATCGCGCGCCTGCGCGCAGGCGCCGAGCACGCCTTCTCGTTCAGGCGCAAAGAAGCCAAAGGAACCGCACGGTGACGCGCCTTGCCATCATCGGCGGCGGCAGTTGGGGCACGGCGCTCGCCATCGTCCTGGCGCCGCGCTTTCCCGAAATCCGCCTCTGGGTCTACGAGGACGATCTCGCCGGACGCATGCGCGCCACCCGCGAGAACGACGTTTTTCTGCCCGGCTTCAAGGTGCCCGGAAACGTCGCCATCACAACCGAACTGCCCTGTGCGCTCGCGGGCGCCGAAATCGTCCTGAGCGTCACGCCATCGCACGTCACCCGCGCCATTTACGAGCGCATGAAGCCGCATTTAACGCCTTCCATGCTGCTCGTAAGCGCCACCAAGGGCATCGAGAACGGGACGCTGCTGCGCATGACGGAGGTCATCCGCGAAACCACCGGCGCCCCGCACGTCGCCGCACTCTCCGGCCCCACGTTTGCCCGGGAAGTGGCCCGCGGGGAGCCTACGGCGGTCGCCGTGGCCTCGGACGACCCCACCCTCGGCCGCGCCATCCAGGTGGCCTTCTCCGGCCCCTCGCTGCGCGTCTACACGAACCCGGATACGGTGGGCGTGGAGATCGCGGCGGCGCTCAAGAACACCATCGCGCTCGGTGCGGGCGTCTGCGCAGGCCTGGGGCTCGGCAGCAACACCATGGCTGCCCTGATTACCCGCGGCTTGGCCGAAATCACCCGCCTTGCGGTCGCCATGGGAGGACAGCCTCTCACGCTGGCCGGCCTGGCGGGGCTCGGCGACCTGGTGCTCACCTGCACCGGCGAGCTCAGCCGTAACCGCATGGTGGGCTTCGAGTTAGGGCGCGGGCGCTCCCTCGAGGACATAACCGGCTCCATGCGCATGATCGCCGAGGGCGTCCGCACCACCGCCGCCGCCGTCGAACTCGCCTCCCGCCACGGCGTCGAAATGCCCATCGCCACCCGCGTGCAGGCCATCCTGAGCGGCCGTCAGACGCCCCGCGAGGCCATTCGCGAGCTGATGGAGCGCTCCCTCAAGGGCGAATAGCCGAAACTTCCTGCCGTGGTTGGGGTTCATACTGATATGGTGGCTGTCGCGGCGATGGAGCCCGATGCGGAGCTCATGCTGCGCCTCAAGTACGGCGATACCGCCGGCTTTGCGCTCCTGCTCGAACGCCACCGCGCGCCCGTCATCCGGTTCCTCTATCGCATGGTGGACAACCAGGCCGTGGCCGAGGAACTCGCGCAGGAGGTCTTCCTGCGCGTCTACAAAGCGCGCGAGAGCTACGAGCCCACCGCGAAATTCACCACGTGGCTGTTCCGCATCGCGAGCCGGCTGGCGCTGAACTGGCTTCGCGACGTCCGCCACGAAAAGGCCGTGGATAGCCTGGAGGCCGGAACGGGCGGCGACGAGCGCGCCCGCGAGCTTCCGGACGGCTCGCCTACCCCGGAAGAAGCCCTGCTCCGCGAAGCGAGAATCGAGGAAGTGCGGAGGGCGGTGCTGGCGCTGCCGGCCAGGCAGCGCGCAGCCGTTCTTATGCACAAGTTCGAGGGAATGCAGTATTCGCAGGTCGCCGGCGCTTTGGGACTCTCGGAACCGGCCTTGAAATCGATGCTGTTCCGGGCCTACGAGACGCTTCGCGCGCGCCTGGCGCACATGGGATGAGGTTGGAATGTGATATGAACTGCCCGGTCAACAAAGAGCCCCAGGTCCTCGTGGACTACTGCGCCGGACGGCTCGACGCGCGCGCCGGGGCCGAGGTGAAGACTCACGTGGAGGCGTGCGCCGCCTGCTCGCAGTTCGTCGTCGGCCAGTCGGCCGCCTGGAACGCGCTGGATGCCTTCGAGGCGCCGCCGGTTTCGGCCGGCTTTGACCGCAAGCTCTGGGAACGCATCGAAGAGGCCGAGCGGCGGCGCGGGTTCTGGGCCGGCTGGTGGGCCGCCGCCTTCCGCAAGCCGGTTATCGCGTTCGCTCTGGCGGCAGTCTTTATCATCGCGGCGCTGAGCCTGAGTTCTACGCGTCCGGTTCCGCCGCCGGCGCAGGCGGCGCTCGATGCCGACCGAATGGAACGCGCTCTCGACGATCTCGACATGTTGCAGCAATTAAGCAGGCTGGCGAACGGCAACGATCAGCTCGCGGCCGGCGATTGGGGGGATATGTGAGCGCTCGCAAGCTTTTGGCAATAACTGGCTTGCTGATACTGAGTTCGTTTGGCGCTTCCGCCCAGGGGCGGCGCGGCGGCATGAGCCCCGGCCCGGGCGGCGCAGCAGGCCCCGGCGGCCAGATGCCGGCCATCATCGAGCGGCTCGAAAGAATGACGCCCGAGCAGCGCCAGGCGTTCCTTGACAGCCTTCCGCCGGGGCGGCGCGCCCGGGTCGAACAGCGCCTGCGCGAGTGGGAACAGCTTACGCCCGAACAGCGCGCCCGCCTGGTCCGGGAGTTCCGCCGTTTTCGCGATCTGACGCCCGCGCAGCAGCAGTTGGCCCGCCAGTGCTTCGTGCGCCTGCGCGCGGTTCCGATGCCGCGGAGGCGGATGTTGGGGCGCCAGATAATGCTCCTGCGCGCGATGACGCCGGAAGAGCGCCGGGCATGGCTGGACGGCGCCTATTTCAAGGATCATTTCAATCCGGACGAGCAGGAGATCATCAAAGGCCTGATGGACGTCGGCCCGGAGCCGCCCGCTGTCATGCCGGGAGCTCCCGGGCCGCCGCCCGGCAGGTAAAGCCGATCCGCAAATAAAAAAGCCGGGCTTTTCAGCCCGGCCTCATAGTGAAAACCGAATCTGGGTTACCGTGCAGCCAGCAGCGCACGCAGGTGGCGCGCCCGCTCCGGCGAACGGAGCTGCCTGAGCGCCTTGGCTTCTATCTGCCGGATCCGCTCGCGCGTGACGTCGAACTCCTGCCCGATCTCCTCGAGCGTGTGCTCGCGCTCGCACCCGATGCCGAACCGCAGCCGGATGACTTTCTCCTCCTTCGGGGAGAGGGTCTTCAGAATGTTCGCCGTCTCATCGCGGACGTTCGACTCGATCACGGCGTCTACGGGCGACCCCACCCAGCGGTCCTCGATCAGATCGCCGAGCGCGGATTCGCCGTCGCGGCCCACCGGCGTCTCGAGCGAAACCGGATCCCGCGAGATGGTCTTCAGCTTCTGGACCTTCTCGACGGAGATGTCCATCCTCCGGCCGATCTCGTCGTTCGTTGGAGCCCGGCCAAGTTCCTTCTCCAACTCGCGGTTGGCGCGCAGGAACTTGTTCATGCTCTCGTTCATGTGCACCGGTATGCGTATCGTACGCGACTGGTCCGCAATCGCGCGCGTGATCGCCTGCCGGATCCACCACGTGGCGTAGGTCGAAAACTTGTACCCGCGGCGGTACTCGAACTTGTCCGCCGCCCTCATCAGGCCGATGTTGCCTTCCTGGATCAGGTCCAGCAGGTGCAGGCCCCGGTTGACGTATTTTTTCGCCACCGAGACCACCAGGCGGAGGTTGGCCTCCACCAGATCTTTTTTTGCCCGCTCGGCCTCCAGTTCACCCTGCCGGATGATGTGGAGGGTGCGCCGCAGATCGGCTACCGGGGCGCCGGCTTCCTGCTCCCGGTGCTTCATCTCGCGCCGCATCTCCTTGATCTTCGCCTGGCTCTGGCCGTTCTTCTCCTGAAGGTGTTTGATTTCCGCCTCCAGGTTGGTTATCTCGTCAACAGCCCGCTCGATCTCCCGCGTGAACTCCTTCCACTTGGAACTCAGGAATGGGATGGCGCGGATGCTCCGCGATATCTCCACCTTGCAGCGCATCAGCCGGCCGATGGCGCGGCGGCGCGCTTTCTTGTTCGCGGCCGGAGTTCCCTCCAGCTTTTCCGCGAGCTGCTGTTGCTTCTTCTCGAGCGCGATAATGTCGGCGAACTGCTGCCGGACTTCGTTGCGGCGCGCCTGGTCGGCGGTGCTGCCCTCCTCGACGTCGCCCAAATCGACATGCATTTCAAGCTCGTCGGGATTGCGCCGGATCTGTTCCGCCAGATCGAGCACCGATCTCTGCACCAGCGCGGAGCGGCTTATCGCTTTCAGCATCTTCAGCTTGCCGCGCTCCATGCGCCGGGCCAGGTCTACTTCGCCCTCACGAGTCAGCAGCGGAACCGCACCCATCTCACGCAAGTACACGCGTACCGGGTCGTCTGTGTAGATGGACTCCTCGGCTTGCTGCGCCGTGTGAAATTCGTCGGCTTCGGCGTCAAAGAACTTCGGCTCCTCATCGAAAGGCAGCCCAAGCGGCTCTTGACCGTCAGCCAAAAACTGATCTTCGAAATGATCCACTGTTTGACTCACCTTCCCGCTGGACAGGCCGATTGCTCAGCTTGGTCGGGGGTAGACTGGTATGACTATTGGCCACCGGACGCCCGGTGTGCGTAGAACGGCTGCACCACTGGCACTGGATGCCATCATAGATCATACCATCCGCGGTTGAATAAGTTAAGCCCTAATCTTCAAGATGTTTCGGAATGGTTTTGGTTACATCAAAACAGAGCCGGCCGCCACTCTCCTGTTCAACAGTGTGGGCCAGGGTGGGATTTCTTCTCAAGGCCTTTTCTCGCGCATTAACGCCTTCAGCTCGTTAAAAAACGCTTCTTCGTCCTGGAAGTCCCTGTAGACGGAGGCGAAACGGACGTAAGCGACTTTATCCAGAATGCTGAGCTGCCGCATGAGCGTCTCGCCGATCTCGGCAGTGCTCATTTCCCGCTCCGGGCAGTCCATCAGCCGCGCTTCGATGTCGTTTACGATGTCTGCGAGCCGCCCCATCGCTACCGGCCGCTTCTCGCAGGCTTTGAGCAGCCCCGCCAGTACTTTCTGGCGGTCGAACTTCTCGCGGCGGCCGTCTTTTTTTACCACCATGTACGGAACTTCATCGATGCGTTCATAGGTGGTGAACCGGCGGCCACAACCGAGGCACTCGCGCCGGCGCCGGATCACATCACCCTCCCGGCTCTCCCGGGAGTCCACCACCTTGTCATGTAAGTGATTGCAAAACGGGCAGTTCATGCCCGGCTGCCTCCTGCCGCAGGTTTCTTCCGGTTCGCCTCCGGGGGCATCGCGGCGGCTTGAGCCTCCTCCACGGCTTTGTGTTCGAGCGTCCTCAACTGCCTCCAGTTCAAGCCTTCGCGGAATGCCAGGCCCAAACCCACCGGCACAACTACGATCCAGGAGATGATCCAGATCATTATCGCCATGCTGGTGGCAAGCTCGAGCGGCACACGGAAGAGCTCGTTCAGCACCACGATCGAGACTATCTGGACACCGCCTCCGATGCCCGGTATCTGCACCAGGCTGCCGCAGGCCACAAATGCGGTGAATGTAACGAGATCGGCGAAGTTCATGGCCGCGGCGGCGGGATACGCCCGGAACAGCAGGGAGATCGAAAGAACTATCACCAGCCACTCGGCCGCGGTGTACAGCAGCAACAGGCTGACAGTGCTTCCGCTCTTGGTGGCTGCGGCGCCGTCCAGAAAGGCGGTCACAAACCGGTCCACCCGCTCATGGTGCCTCTCGGGCAGGAACTGTAGCGCATCCAGCAGCCGCTTCTTCACGATCCCGGAAAACCTGTTCAGGACTATCAGGATCACGATGCAGATTACGCCCGCCGCGGCGATGACGTAACCTCCCGCCTGGATGGCCATCTCAAACCGCGCGCCCAGGACTACCCGCGATCGCCCGAGGTGGATCAGCGCGTAGCCGAACATGACGACGAACGCCAGCAGGTCCCAGATGCGCTCCAGGAACCAGGCCGCCAGTTGGGAGGAGAGCGGAAGATTCTCTTTGCGCGAAATGAGATAGGGCCGCACGATCTCGCCGGGCCGCCCCACCAGCGTCACCGCCGTGAAGCCTATCATGGTGGCCGAAATCAGCCCCCAGATGTGCGCCCCCGGCCGCAGCGGCCGGATCATGATGCGCCACCGCAGAGCCCGGACCGCGTAACTGGCCAGCGCCAGCGCTATCGCGCCGCTGAGCCACGGCCAGTTCAGCTCCAGAAAGCTGTGAGCCAGAGCCTGCCACTCAAAACCCGTTCCAAGCCAGCGCTCCCGGAGCAGCCAGAGGACGAACAGCAGGCTGGCGATCAGGACCACATACAGCTTCCATCTGCCGCCTCCCCGGGCCTCGGGAGGATTCGAGCTTGGATTTAACCCCAAACCCGTTAGAATGGAACGTTGCATGCCGGTGGCGTAGATTTTCGAGCGAACTTCTTATCATAAGCCCTCGTTCTTTTTACTGGAAGCCTGAATCGGGAGCTGGAACAGTTCCGGGCCGGGCCGGAGACGAGGAGACCATGGCAGCGACCGCAGCGACGTACTTCGCCGCATGGCCCGCAAACGGGCCGGCGGCGCAGACTGCCAGGGTGGAGGCGGAGCGCGAGACTCCGAGCTGCCGCAGCGCGTGGACAGGAAGCAGCTTGGACCAGGATCTGAATCTTGTGGAACGGTGCCTGAACGGAGACGAGGCCTCGTGGGAAAACATGGTCAAGTCTTATACCAGGCGTGTTTACGCGCTCTGTTACCGTTTCACGGGCAAGGAATCCGAGGCCCAGGACCTGACCCAGGAGGTTTTCCTCCGTATCTTCCGTACACTCAATACTTTCCGCGCCGGCGAGGGGTCGCTCTCGGTGTGGATCACCCGCGTCGCCCGCAATCTCCTGATCGACCACTACCGCCGTTCGCGAATGGACCGCATGAGCGATTCCATCGAGGACCAACTGCCGGTGCTCGAGGAGAAGACCGCGCTGGAATCGCGGACGGACGGCATGCTGGCCGGGCGGGAAGCCAGCGAGCTGCTGCAATCGGCGCTCAACCGGCTGTCGCCGGAGTTGCGTGAGACGGTCATTCTGCGGGACCTGGAGGAGCTTGAGTACAGGGAGATCGCGAAGGTGCTGAAGGTGCCCGAGGGCACTGTGAAATCGAGGCTTAACCGCGGCCGCGCCGAACTGGCGCGGATTCTGCGCCGGCAGAAGGTGCTCGTATGAACTGCGCCGATCTCGAAATCCGATACTGCGACTACCTGGACGGGACGCTCGACGCCGCCAGCAGGCAGGAGATCGAACAGCACCTGGCCGCCTGCCCTGCGTGCGCCGAGATGGCGCGCGACGTGTCTGCCGCGGTCGGCTTCATGGAGCAGGTGCCGCAGGTGGAGGCTCCGCCGGAGCTGATGACGCGGATTCTCTTCGAGCTGCCCGAAGCGCACAAAGCCAAGGTCAAACCACCGCGCGGGCTCATGAGCCTGCTGCACAACTGGGTGCAGCCGGTGCTCCAGCCGCGCTTCGCCATGGGCTTCGCGATGACGATCCTCTCGTTTTCGCTGCTGGCCCGCTTTGCCGGCATCTCGCCCCGCCAGCTCACGCTGGAAGATCTGAAGCCAACGAATGTCTGGGCCGCGGCCGACTACAAAGTCCACCGCGCCTGGGAGCGCACGGTCAAGTTCTACGAGAACATCCGTCTGGTCTACGAGATCCAGACCCAACTGCGGGAATGGACTCAGAGCGATGCCGCCGCTCCGGCGCAGGAAGCGCAGCCGGCGCCGCAGGCGCAGCCGAAAGTTTCACCTCAGCCGAAAGCCGCCGGAACTTCCGCCGGCGGCTTGCGTACTGGGGAGCAGGAGAAATAAGTCATGAACTGCTATAAACATACGGACGTCCCGGCAGTGGCCTTCTGCCGAACCTGCGGCCGGCCGTTGTGCCAGGTTTGCCAGCGTCCGTTTCAGGGAACCATCGTGTGTGAAGAGCACGCGCCCCGGCAGACACAGGTCGTGACTCCTCCTCCGCCCCGGCCGCAAGAGGCGCCGCACGCGCCGCATGGAGGCGGGGCATCCCCGGGACTGGCTTTCCTGCTCGGCCTCATCCCCGGTGTCGGGGCCATCTACAACGGCCAGTACGCGAAGGGCATCATTCACGTGGTGATCTTCGGGACGCTGATCAGCATCACCTCTTCGGGCGGCGCAAACGGCCTGGAGCCGTTGTTCGGCCTCCTGATCTCCATCTGGTACTTCTACATGCCTTTCGAGGCGTATCACACGGCGCGCAAACGGCAACTCGGGCTGGTGCCGGACGAGTTCTCCAGCATCTTCCCCCTGCGGCAGAAGCGCTGCGGAACAGTGGGCCCGGCAGTGTTGATCGGCCTCGGCGTGCTGTTCCTCATGAGCACGATGGACATCATCAACTTCCGCGACCTGGCGCGCTTCTGGCCGCTGCTGCTCATCGGCCTTGGCGCCTACATGCTGTACTCGCGCATGAAGGGCGCCGGCGACGACGCTTTCCCGGGAGAAGGCCATGGCGACCGATAAACAATCGCTCATTCGGGCGGCGCGCGGACCCATTCTGCTGATCACGCTGGGTTCGTTGTTCGCGGCCGACTACTACTCGGGGTGGCCGTTCACCCGCACGTGGCCGCTGCTGCTGATCGTTTTCGGGTTTATGAAGCTGGTTGAGAGGGCTGCGGCCCGGAGTTCGGATTACGACGCGGGTCCGCCCTTCATGGGAGGCGGCGCATGAGACGAGGATCGCTGGTAGGACCTTTGCTGATCATCCTGATCGGCGTCTGGTTCCTGCTCGGTTCGCTCAGGCCGGACCTGCCATCGCTGGACGTGGCCGCCCGCTTCTGGCCGTTCTTGCTGATCGCCTGGGGAGCGGTGAGGCTTCTGGAACTGCTGGCGATGGCCGCGCGCCGCCGGCCGCTTCCATACTCCGGGATCTCAGGCGGCGAGTGGGTGCTGGTGGTTCTTATCACCTTGATCGGCTCCGGCATGTACGCCCTGAACCAGCACGAGCCGTGGAAACGGCTGCCCCCCTTCGTGCACATCAACAAACTCGAGATGTTCGGGCAGGGGTTCGATTACCAGATCGCCGAGCAGAACGCCCCCGCCGCGAAGGCGAAACGCCTGCTGGTGGAGAACTTCAACGGCGACACCCGGATCGTGGGCGGCGATGTTTCGGAGGTGACCGTTTCCGGACGCAAACTGGTGCGGGCGCTCGACGAGAAGAGCGCGAGCGCCGCCGACCGCGCCACCGCACTCGAGATCAATACTCAGGGAGACCAGATAGTAATTCGAACCAACCAGGACCGTATTACCGGAGACGAGCGTGTCTCGGCCGACCTGGACATCACCGTTCCGCGCCCGCTGGCTGTCGAAGTTCGGGGCCGCTCGGGCAATTTCGAGATTTCGGGTGTGAACGGTGCGGTCGAGGTCAGCGGCGACAACGGCGATGTCCGGCTTCAGGATATCGGCGGCAACGTCCGGCTGGACCTCCGCAAGACCGATTCCATCCGCGCGGCAAACGTCAAGGGCAGCTTCGAAATCGCGGGCGGCCGCGGCCGCGACGTGGAACTGGAGAATGTGGCCGGCGAGGTGATACTGAACGGCGCCTACTCGGGCGATCTTCAGTTCCGCAAGCTGGCTCGCGGCGTCCGCATGCAGACTCCCCAAACGGAGTTTCGCGTGGAGCGGATTCCGGGCACGGTTCACATGGATTTGGGCGACTTCGTGGGGTCTAACCTCGTGGGCCCGATCCGCCTGGTCACGGACCGCTCCCGCGATGTGCAGCTCGAGGATTTCACCGAGGCGGCGGAGATCTCCGTCGAGCGCGGCGACATATCACTGCGTCCGAGCGGGAAAATCGTGCCCAGGATCGATGTCCGCGCCCGCGTAGGCGAGATAGAGCTGCGGCTGCCCGAGTCGGGACGGTTCTCGCTGAAGGGCAGCACGGATCACGGCGAGATCATCAACGACTTCGGGCCGGCGCTTGAAGTGTCCGGCGGCGACGGGCACGGCGGGGCGACGGTGGCCTCCCGCAACGGGGAAGGCAACGCGGTTACGCTGACGGTCGATCGCGGGAATATCACTATCCGGAAGGATGACGGCAGGACCGTCTCGCGCGCCGGAAGGCCGGACGATCCGGACGCACCTGAGCCGCCGGACCCGCCCGAGATAGGCGGTATTCCGGTCCAGCGGCACTAGCAACGCCGGTAGCCCTCCAGGCAGGCGGGCAAGGGCGTCCCGAAAGGGCACCCGGGTGCCACATGCGGTACTCACAAGCTGTTTCCGGCTTGTGCCCGGTCGGAGCAGATCGCTCCCGGCTGCGTCCTATTTCGGAGCAAACCCCGCCCCCCGGGGACGTGGAACATCCTCCGACACACAATGAAAATGGGCAGGCTCCGCGCCTGCCCCGCCCCTTCCGGTGAAGCCTGCTCCTTGCCCGATAGCGCCTCTGAGATCGGGCTATTCTTGCTTCTTTGATTCATTCCCGTGCCAAAGGATGCGGGAATATTTACTCCGTTGACCAGCTATTTTCGAGGGTCTAGACTGGTTGCAGAACTGGGGCGACGGGGACAGGGGCGCACAGGGGATGCGTGCCGCGCAGTGGTGTCGAGTCTATCACCGCCCACATCGTTACGCTCCAGGGGTGTTTTCAGGAGCCGACATCGTATGAAGCTTTCAAATTGGATGACCGTGGCGATATCGGCGGCCGCCGCAGGCGCCGTCGGAATCCTGGCGATGAACGAGCGCCGGGCGCGGCGAGGCGGGCCGACCGTGTACGGCCGGCCCGGGTGGCCGGCATCGCGGGAAGACCGGGCCATCTGGCGCTTCGACAACCGCTTCCAGGCGCTTTCTCCGGGCAAGACGCTGCGCATAGAGGTGATGTCGCCTGCAATCGTACGGTGGACCACGGACCAGTGGAAAACCGTCCACGAAACGCGGACTGTCCGTTCCGGCGGCGTCGAAGCCGCCGAGCTGGACACCGCGGGTCTGCCCAGCGGCAGCCGCATACAGTTCACCTTCTTCTGGCCGCAGGCAAACCGCTGGGAGGGGCAGGATTTCGAAATTCGCGTTGCCGAGCGGGCGCGCTACGGCGGCGCAGCCGGAGACTAGCCCGCTCTCACAAGAGCGCCTTGGTCAAATGACTTATGCGGAACGCCCGGCGCGGCGCGCGCCCTCTGGGGCGCCGCGACGGGAGCCTTCCCCGCGCCTGGCCGAGGCGACTCCTGCGGGCATGCTTCCTCGATCACGCGCCGGCGCCGGCTGCGGGCCGGGCCAGTTCGATCCAGGCCGGCAGGTGCGCTATCAGATCGCGCATAACCCTTTGTGCCCCTGAAACATAGATGTCGACGGCGCCGTTGTAGGCTTGCCCGACTCCGGCGCCCAGGTTTACAAGCAGCCGGGGCCGCCAGCGGTCGATTGCGTACTGCGCGGAGGCGGCCGCCGACACCTTCCCCCGTCCGCCCTCCATGAACACCACCTCTGAGGGGAACCGGACCGGCTGGAGCATCTCACCGAAAGGCGTGCGCTCCTTCTCCGCGTCTGAAAACAGCCCGGTTACGGCCTGCCACTCGCACCCGCAGGAGACAATCACGATGGTTTCCAGTGCAGCCGTCCCCCTTCGCGGCGTACCCTTGCCGCCGGCGTAAACTTACTGTTTTCTAGTCCTTAAAGCGGAACAGGACGCGCCAGCGGCGGCATTGTCCACAGGTTTTCCACACTGTGCATCCCAGGGATCCGCGAGAAAGTCATTGTTCGCTAGAAGCTTACGGAAAAATCTCAACATTGAGGTTTTTTCCTTGATTTACCGGGCCTCCTGAAATAATATCCAATCACAACGGTTTTGGCGGTTGCGTTTCCGTCGGACCGATTCTCCCATTGAACATCGCCCTGGTAGAACAGGGAAAACAGACGCCCGTTCCATCGGAACGGGCGTCTGCTTATGATGAACCTGTTCGGCAGTTGAGGGTGAGAGTCTCCCGGGCGCCTTGCCTTCCGCACGGTTTGGGACAGGCATTCCGGCTGGTGCTTTCTTGTGGGGCAGGCGGACCGCCGGGATCCGTGCCGGCGTTTGCGCGCGCGATTCCCCGGGCGGCCGTCCCGGGTTTCAGTAAATTCCAGGTTCTCCGGGCGGGCGCGTCTTCCAGCGCCGGTGGATCCACAACCACTGGCCGGCGTACTCGCGGATAACCGCTTCCAGGTGCTCGTGCAGCCGGCGCGTGTCGGCCACCGCATCCCCCGTCATCTCGATTTCCGGGTAGAAACGCAGCACATACCGGCGTTCCGACTCGGACCACAAAGCGTACCCAGGCACGACGGCGGCCCCGCTGCGCGCGGCGAGCCGCGCGAATCCCGTCCCGGCGCACGCCGGGATGCCGAAGAAACTTACGAACACACCCTGCTCCAGGCTCGCGTTCTGGTCTATCAGGATGCCCACAGCTTCGTTGGCCGCCAGCGCTTTGAGAATGCCGCGCGCGTAATCTTTCTTCTCGATGATGCGGTTGCCGGAGAGCTTGCGGCGGCGCGCGATAAGGCGATCGATGAGAGGGTTGTCGAGCGGCCGCACGACGATGTGCATGGGCTCCGACATCAGCGCGTGGGCGTAGGCGCTCAGTTCCCAGTTACCCAGGTGGGCCGTGGCCACCAGAACGCCGCGCCCGCGCGCCTGGGCGTGCTTGAAGTTCTCGTAGCCCTCATAGCGGATCCAGTCCCCGACGTTTTCGCGCGTAATGCGCGGCGCTTTCGCGATCGCCAGCAGCAGGCGCCCGATCGATGCGAAGACGCCGTCCACGATTGCGTCGCGGCCGGCTTCCGGCATTGCGAAAGCCAGGTTTTGCACCGCGACGCGGCGCAGGCGCGGCAGCGCGCGGTCGAGCAGGCCGGCATAGCAACGCGCCAGCCGTGCGGCCACCGGGAGGGGCGAAAACTCGAGCGACTTCACCACGATGAGCGCCGCCGCGTACTCAAGCCAGTTGCGCAGTCCGGAGCGTTTCTTCAAACCGTCAGGATAAGCTAAAGCCGGCGGCCCCCGGCGAGCGCGCGCCGCTACCGGCCGGATTCCGCGAAATGGTTCACCGGGCCGGAGCCGCCGCCCAGGCGGGGGTTGGTCCGGATCGCTTCCGTAATGAACCGCTTTGCGCGCGCGACCGCTTCGGCCAGCGCCGTGCCGCGCGCCAGTTCGGCCGTTATCGCCGCCGAGTACGTGCAGCCGGTGCCGTGCGTATTCGGGGTAGCAATGCGCTCTGCGCGGAACTCGCGCCACTGGCTGCCGTCGAACAACACGTCGGTCGCGCAGCCCGCCAGGTGGCCGCCTTTAACGAGCGCGGCGCGCGCGCCTCCGCGGACCAGCGCTTCGGCCGCCCGGCGCATGTCTCCGGCGCCGCTGATGGAGATCCCCGTAAGCGCCGCGGCTTCCTCCAGGTTTGGCGTGATCAGAAAAGCGCGTGGAGCGAGTTGTTCGGCTATGGCGCGGCGCGCGGCTTGGGAGACCAGCGGAGCGCCGTGTTTGCTTATCATTACCGGGTCGACGACCAGAGGAAAATCGAACTCCGCCGCGGTCTCCGCCACCGCCCGGACTATTTCTTCGCTCCCCAGCGCGCCGGTTTTCGCCGCGGCGGGCCGGATGTCGCCGATTACGGCGCGAAGCTGCTCGATTACCAGCCCCGGCGGCATTGTCTCGACGCGGGAAACCCTGGTCGTGTTCTGAACCGTGAGCAGCGTTATGACGGCTTCGCCATAGACGCCGAACTGGTGGAACGTCTTCAGGTCTGCCTGTATGCCGGCGCCGCCGCTCGGGTCGGAGCCGGCGATCGTGAGTGCGACGGGTATCACTCCGTCATTGTGACACTTCGCCGCGCAGCCCCCTGGCTGTTGGCGGCTTCTATATCCACCGATCCGATCTGCGATACATCCCCGCGCACCGGGAAAACGGCACGCAGCGAGAACGTCCCGCCGTACGCCGAGGCGTCGAAATACGTGCGGAAGTCCCTCGACACATCGACGGTGATCGGTCCGGAGCCGATCAGCCTGCCGGCGGTGTCGCGGAAGGTGAACGCCAGAGCGGAGATGCTCCGCGTGTTGTCGAAGCCCGTGAACCGAACCTCCACGCTCGAGCTGGCGCGCTTAGCGGAGGCTGTGTCGAACTGTACGGCGGCGGGGGCGATGTCCGCCACAACCTGTTCGGTATAGGAGCCCAGCTCCAAGGTGAACGTGAGGCGGCCCGCAGTGCTGCCGGTCTGGAAACCGGCGGATTGTGCGGAGCCGAAGCGCGCGACGGTTTCGCCCGCGGGAATAATGAGCGGCACTGCCCGGCCGTCGCCGCCGATGAACCGCACGGAGGGATCGGTTTGCCCGTCGAAAGCCATGCGGAGGACACCCTCCGCCGGCCAGGACGCAGCCGAGGCGAGCCGGACGGCGATAGTTCCTTGCATCCCCGAGCGCAGCGCGGCGGGTTCCAGGATCAGCTCCGGTTTCGGGAGTGGAGGCGCGTTTGCCGTGCCCCGCAGAGAGTATTCGCGGGAGTTCAGGTGCAGGAATGCGCCCAGAGAGCCCTGGGACTGCGGCTCGAACGTGACGTCGAACGGCACGGATGCGCCGGCCTCGATCTGAAACGGCACGGGTGGAATGGCGGCGCGAAAACCGGTGCCGGTGACGTCCAGCCGCGTCACGGTCACGCGCTCGCCGGTGGGGTTGTCCACCCAGAAGTGGCGCGTAACGCTATTGCCAAGTTGCACTTCACCGAACTCATAGGGTTCGGCCGGATAGAGCACGGCGCCGCTCTCGGTGCGCACCTCGGGCGCGGGCAGCGCCTGTGTGATGATCGTTATGATCCGGTCGTTGACCTCGAGGGTGCCGCTGCCTGAACCGGGCAGAGAGGGACGGAATTCAACGTCGACGTCGACGTAAGCGCCGGGCCAGATCAGGATCGGAAGCGCCGGCCGCATCGTCAGGTACAGATCGGCGCCTTTTACGTCCACGCGCTCCAGCATGACGGCGTCCGGCTGGCTCCGGATGCGGAACTTAACCGGCACTATGGAGCCCACCTCCGCCGCGGGCAGCGTGCAGGCCGAGGACAGCAGCCGCTCCTGATCGTTCTCGATGATGGAAATGCGCAGGCCGGCCGCAGCCATAGCCGCCGCCGCCGCCAGACCGCACAACGCCGCGCGCAGGATCATCGCGTTGCTCCACGGGCCTGCACCTGGCGGCGAAGCGCCTCGACGCGCAGCACTTCGGCGCTTCTGGCGGTGCGCCTTTCCGCGCCGGCCAGCGAGGTAGCCGGCAGCATGTAAGCGCTGGCGCGTTCACGAGAAAACGCCGCCTGCGAACCGCCGGCCAGGCGAACGCGCAGCCATCCCGGGCCCAGGTACTCAATCGCCAGAATCTCGGAAGGCAGTTCGATTCGCCGGTTTCCGGCAACCAGGAACGCCCCTTCGGCGGTAACCGGGTCTTGCGCGGGCGGCTTGGCGGGCGCGTTTCCAAAGCGGACGCAGCTTCCGTCCGTGTAACAGACCAGGCCGTCGGGATCGATGGCCGCCGGGCCCGGCGGTGCGGCGTACACGACGCCATTGGCTTCTATGTTGTTGTCTGTCTTGATAATAGTGAGGCTTTCCGTACAGACCGCCGCCAGGACTCCACGCCGCAGCGGCCCGCTCACAATGAAGTTGCCGGCCGTGCCGTGGACCTCGCGCAACTGTTGCTGTGGGTCGATAAAGCAGCCGATTCGGGCGGGCTCCACCTGCGCGAAGGCGGGAACGGCTATCAGAAACGGGCAGAAGATTCCGAAGGCTCTCATGGATTTCCGATAGTGATTGTTGGAGCGCCGATATCGATGGAGGTGTTCGGGGCGCCCGGCGCGCCGGCGCTTCTGCTGCTGCCCCGGCCCACCGCGAAACCCAGGGCGGCCGCTCCGGCGGCGGCTCCTGCGATGTAGAGCCACTTGTGGCCGCCGCCGAAGCTGTGCCGCGCCGCGACCGGCGCGTGTCCGGCGAGTTGCTGGGTCACGATGGCGCCTGCGCGCAAACCGTCTTTTGCCGCGGTGATGCGGATCTCGACCGTCCCTTCGATATCGTTCCAGATAATACGCGGCGCCACTGCGCGGCCATCGGCGCCCGTAGTGACTATCTCCGTGCCGAGTCCGGTGGTGAACGCGCCGCTGGGGCCGTCCTCCGGCATATGAAAACTAACCAGCGCGCCGGCCACAGGCGCACCCAGTTCGTCGGTTATGCGAACCGCAAGTCCCGATGAGGAGCGCGACCCGGCCTGGTGCACGGCCCCATCTCCGGCAATCACCTCAATCTGGAGCATCCGCGCATCCGTCGAGATCAGGCAGAACGCCAGGAGCGCAACTATCATTCCAACGGGATAGTGGGTGGTGCCACCTGAAAAATCTCAGGGGAACAGGCGGGGCTACTTTTTCTTCAAGGCATTTATAGCGGACTTGAGCTGGCGGTAGGCGCGGACCTCGAAATTCGTCTTAATCCGCTCCAAGCCGCTCTCCTCGGGGCCTGGCTGCTTGCGTTTCTCCGCCAGCTTCAGCAGGTCGGCGGCATCGGCGTCCTCGGGGTTGCGCTCGAGCGCGGCGCGCAGGTGCGCCGCGGCTTCATCAAACCGCCGCTGCCGGAGGAGCGCATAACCGACATTGAAATGGTAATCCGGGTCGGCCTGGTCGCCATCCAGCGCCGTCTGGAAGCTCTGTAGGGCCTGGGGGAGGTTTCGCCGGGACTGGGCCGCGCCCAGGTTGTTAAAAACCTCATTCAGCGGCACCGTCTTTGCGACCGTGGCGAAAGCCTGCTCGGCTGCGGCGTAGTCGCCGTTCTCGTAGCGGCATAAGCCCAGCAGGAACAAGGCTTCCGAGTACCGCTGCGATTCCTCGGGGATAGCTTTCAGCCAGTTGGCGGCCTGCGCGTACTCCTTGCCGGCCCAGTAGAGACGGCCCAGTTCATAGCGGGCGTCATAGAACTTCGGGTCGAGCCGCACCGCTTGCAGCAGAAACCGGCGCTTCTGGTCGGGAGCCGAGCTCATCAGCCCGCGCGTGTAGTTTTCCATCGCGTCGAGCCGCATGGAGGGCCGTTCGTGCAGGAACTCATCTTCCGGGGGTGCATCTTCAGGCGCCAGACGGCGCAGAATCTGCCAGGCGAGCCGCGATTGGATAGCGGCGAGATCCTCCAGGGGGCCGGATTCGGTGATCTCGGGACTCTTGCGCAACCGATTCATGTCGAGCGTGACAGCCTTTAAGCTCAGCGTTCCGCGGGGGCCGCCGCCGGGCGTGAGTTCGTACTCGCCATAAATCACCGGGGAAGCATCCATCTCCTCGGCGACCTTTATGATTGTCGCGTGCGTCAGCGTCGCATTCGGCCTGATCGAGAGGCGGCGGTAGACGATCTCGCGCTCGCTGCGGTCCAGGACCAGTATTCCGTGCGATTCGAGCGCGTCCTGGATGGTGTGGGCTATGCTCTCCGAGATCCAATCGACGTTCGCTTCCGGCGAACGGCTGAAAAACGGAATTATGAGGACGGGATCCGCAGCCAAGGGGACCGCCGCCGCCATCAGCAGAAGGGATAAGAACGGCAGGGAAAGCCGCCGCGGGGAAGACAACCGGCGCATGGGACGAAACAACAGTCTAGCAAGGTGGGGAACTGTTGGGCGGGCCGGAGGGCATATATGCGGCAGGTCCCTCGGTTAAGGGCCCGGGGGACCTGCCAGGAGTGTAGGGTTCTTTGCTTCCCGAAACTGCCCCTCGGTGCGGGCAGCTAATCGCTCAGTACGAGCTTCATATTGGTGCCGCCGAGCCGGATCTCCTGAACCCGGGTTTTGCCGTCCGTGGTGGTGTACCTCACCGTCGTGGCGGGGAAATTAGAGTCGGCGGTTTCTATCTTCACCGCGCTCTCAGCGGCCACTCTTTCGCCCTTCAGGACTACTTTTGTGTCCTGGAGGTCGAGCTTGTAGTCACCGGGCCTCAGTTCGGTATTGCCGACCACGGCGGGCTGGTAGAACGTGACCTTGTACGTCTTGGCGCTCACAGCCCCTAGCGCCACGACTAGAAAAGCAAGCAGAAACTTCTTCATATCCAATCTCCTGAACCGGTAGGTTTCCGGGGTGCTTCTGTTGTCGTCTGTGTTGGACCGGTAGGCCCAACGTAAAGACGACAGAAGCACGGAAATGTTCCGCTCAATGATAAAAAAACTGCATCCTACCCATAACTTTTCCGAGTTCTCCCCCTATTGGTGGTGCTATGCTACAGCGAAAAACATTAAAAGAGTAAATTCAATGGCTTAGGGGTGCGGATCACTGGCGGGCAGGAAAGCGCGCACGTGGAGGGCCGCTTGATACTGTAAGGAATTATCGTCGCCAAAACCTCGAAGCCATATGATTTCGGGATCGCGCCGGAACCAGGTCCACTGGCGTTTGGCGTAGCGCCGCGTGTTGGTCTGCGCGCTCCTGATGGCCGCCTCGAGCGAGACCTCTCCTTTCAGGTACTGGAGCGCCTGGCGGTAGCCATGGGATTGCAGCGGTTTGACGGTCTGGGGAAACCCGCGCGCGAGGACGGCGCGGACCTCATCGACCAGCCCCAGGGCGAACATCTGTTCCGTGCGGGCGTTCAGCCGGGCGTAGAGGGCATCGCGGGGCGGGTCGATGCCGAGCTTGAGGGTACGATAGCCTTCAAGCGCGTCGCGGCGCTCGAAGAGCTCGGTCAGAGGGCGGCGCGTTATCAGCAGGACCTCGCAGGCGCGCACGAGTTTCTGCACGTCGGCCGGATGTATCTTCGCGGCTGCTGCGGGATCGCAGCGGTTGAGCAAACGGTGCAGCCAGCCGGGATGCCGCGCTTCGCGGCTCATGAGGCGCCGGCGGAGCGTTTCCTCGCGCTGGGGGCCGGGGAACAAGCCGTCGAGCAGCGCCCGCAGATAAAATCCGGTTCCACCCACGATTACGGGTAGGCGGCCGCGTTCCGTGATTTCAGCGATCACGGCGCGGGCAAGGCGCGCGTACTCGCCCGCGGTGAACAGTTCGCCGGGGTCGATGATGTCCAGCAGGTGATGCGGGATGCCGCGCTGTTCGGCGGGGGAGAGCTTGGCGGCGCCGATATTAAAGTACCGGTACACCTGGAGGGAATCGCAGTTGACGACCTCGCCGCCGAAGTCCTCCGCGATGCGCAGTCCCAGCTCGCTCTTTCCCGAACCTGTAGGGCCGAGGACTGCAACGAGTGGGGCCGGCGTTCGCGTCATCCCTTATACTGTATGAAGAGCCAGAACAGCCGCGCAGGGGTGGTTTCCCCGATGGAGGTATCGCAGGCTTCATGAGCCAGAGTATTCGTTGTTCGCTGTTAGCCCTTGGTTTGGCTGTAGCGCTCGGCGCCCAGACCCCCGCCGCCAAGGCTCCCGCGCAGGAAGGCGCACCTCAAGAGGCAGACCGCGCCGCCGCCTACTACCATTTCGCGATGGGTCATATGTACGCGGAGATGGCCGCGGCCTACGGGTACCGATCCGACGATGTAAACAAAGCTATCGAGCACTACAAGGCGGCAATGAAGGCCGATCCGGGCGCCGGCTTTCTGAGCGAGGAACTGACGGACCTGTACATGCAGGCGGGCAAGCTGCGCGACGCGGTCTCGGAGGCCGAGGACCTGCTGAAGCGCGACCCGGACAACCTCGGCGCGCGCCGCACGCTGGGCCGCATTTATGCGCGTATGATCGGCGACGCGCAGCAGAACCGCATCAACGAGGGCATGCTGCGGAGCGCCATCGAGCAATACAAGAAGATAGTCGAGAAGGACCCGAAAGACGTGGACTCCTGGGTCATGCTCGGCCGTTTGCAGAAGATCGCGCAGGACTCGGTGGAGTCGGAGAAGGCGTACAAGAAGGCGCTGGAGATCGATGGCGGCAACGAGTACGCGCTTTCGGGTCTGGCGCTGGTTTACTCGGAGCTTGGCGACACGGCGCGGGCGCTTGAGATGTGGCGGCGGCTTTCCGATCGGAATCCGAACCCGCGCACTCTGGCCGCCCTGGCGGATGCGTACGAGCAGGCGCACGACTATAAGAGCGCGGCCGAGACGCTGGCCCGGGCCTCGCAGCTTGATCCCAAGGACGACAAGATCAAGACGAGCCTGGCCGAGGATCTGCTGATGTCGGGGGACAGCGACGGCGCACTGAAGCTGTATAAGGAGCTCGTTCAATCGGACGCGCGCAACGCGGGGTTGTGGCTGCGCCTGTCGCAGATCTACCGGCACAAGGGCAAGCTGGCCGACGCCCGGGACGCCCACCGGCGCGCGATTGAGATCGACCCGGAGAACCTCGAGATCCGGTACAACGAGGTGAACCTTCTCGAAGCCGAAGGCAAGAACGCAGACGCGATCCTGGCGCTGCAAAAGATTCTGGACGACACAGCGCCGACAGCCTCGGCGAACCCGGCCCTGCGCGCGAATCGAGTGGTGCTGCTCGAACGGCTGGGCCTGCTTTACCGCAACAACGAGCAGTTCGGCGAGGCTGTGAAAGCTTTCGAGCAGATGCCCGCGGCGGATGCGGATTCGGGCGCGCGCTCCGCGGCGCAGGTGATGGACACCTGGCGGCAGGGCAAGGAGTTCGAGAAGGCCGAACAGGCCGCCGAAGCGGCCATAAAGAAGTATCCGGATGCGCGGATCGTCAAACTGGTGTACGCGTCCGTGCTGGCCGATGTAGGGCGGTACGACGAGGCCATCAAGACCGTGCAGGGCATGCTTGGAGGCAAAGACGACCGCGAGACGCAGATAGCGCTGGCTCAGATCTTCGACAAAGCGAAGCGGTACAAAGACATGGAAGCCGCGCTGGATGCGGCCGAGAAGCTTTCGGACTCCGATGAGGACCGCGAGACCGTTTACTTCATGCGCGGCGCCATGTACGAGAAGACGAAGAATCTCGAAAAAGCCGAGGCCGAGTTCCGCAAGGTGCTCCAGATCAACCCGGACAACGCCTCAGCCCTCAACTATCTCGGCTACATGCTGGTGGACCGGAACATCCGGCTGGAAGAGGCCCGCGACATGATCGCGCGCGCGGTTGCGATGGAGCCGAATAACAGCGCGTATCTCGACAGCCTAGGCTGGGCGAACTACCGCCTTGGCCGGCTGGATGAGGCCGAGGCGAACCTGCGCGATGCGCTCTCGCGTTCGTCGTCCGACCCGGTGATGCACGACCATCTGGGCGACATCTACATGCGCCAGGGCAAGGTGAAGGACGCGATAACGCAGTGGGAGCGCTCGTTGAAGGAATGGCGGGCTTCGGCCAAGCCGGATTACGATGAGGCCGAGGTCGCCAAGATCCAGAAGAAGCTCGAGAACGCCCGCGTGCGCCTGGCGCGCGAGGGCGGCGCTGCGGGAAGGTAACAGCCATGGGCGAGGCTCGCAGTCTTGCGGAGCGGCAATGCGTGCCGTGCAGAGGCGGCACGCCGCCGCTTGCGGGAGAAGCTCTTGCAGAACTGAGCCGCCAGCTTCCGGGCTGGACGGTGGTGAACGGACACCATATCGAACGGACCTGGAAGTTCCCGGATTTCAAGACGGCGCTGGATTTCGTGAACCGCATAGGCGCGGTTGCCGAGGAGCAAGGACACCACCCCGACGTATTCCTGACCTGGGGCGAGGTGCGGGTGACCCTGTTCACGCACAAGATCGACGGATTGAGCGAGAGCGACTTCATTCTGGCGGCGAAAATCGACCGGCTGCCGGTGGAGTAGCGGCGGGCGCGCGGCCGCTCCGCGCACTGGCTTCAGTCCGGCGCCGCTGCAACCAAGAGTGTGGCAGCCGCATCAAAATAGTGATCCCATTTGTTGCAGCGAGGGGGTGATTCGTATCCCTACGCAGCCGTTAAGATTCTGGAATCTACGTGCTAGCGTAGTAGATGAAGGGGTGTATGCCGTCTGAACCGGCCATTCGAGTCGTGAACCTGACGAAGCGCTACAGGTCCGGTGCGACGGATCTGGTCGTATTCGAGGACATGAACTTCGAGGTCGCGCCGGGGGAGCGGCTGGCGCTGGTAGGCGAATCGGGCGCGGGCAAGACGACGCTGTTGCACCTTCTCGGAGGTCTCGACAGGCCGACGGGAGGGAAGATATTCTACGAGCAGAGAGACTTGACAGCGCTCAGCGACTCTGAACTGGCGGGTTTTCGCAACCGGGAACTCGGTTACGTCTGGCAGATTCACTACTTGTTGCCTGAGTTTACGGCGCTGGAGAACGTGATGATGCCGTTGCTTATCCGGGGGGTATCGCAGGGGGATGCGGCTCCCGCGGCAGCCGCGCGCCTGGAGGAAGTGGGGCTGAAGGCGCGGATGCATCACCGCTCGGGTGAGCTATCCGGGGGCGAGCAGCAGAGGGTGGTTCTCGCGCGGGCGCTGGTCGGGAATCCGAAGTTTCTTTTCGCGGACGAACCGACGGGCAATCTGGATCTAAGGACCGGCGAGATGATCGCCGATCTATTGAGTGATCTTCATCGGTCACACCGGCTCACCTCCATCTATGTGACTCATAATCTCTCCTTCGCCAGCCGGTGCGATCGTATTCTGCGGCTCGAGGGCGGGGTCCTGCTCGAAGGGGCTCCGGACCACAACGCTGTGAGTGTTCACGGAAGAGACTAATATGTTTGAACGCTATACGGAAAAAGCGCGGCGGGTGATCTTCTTCGCGCGGTACGAGGCGAGCCAGTTCGGCAGCCCGTATATCGAGACCGAGCACCTTCTGCTCGGGCTGTTGCGCGAAGACAAGAACCTGGCGAACCGGTTTCTCCGCTCGGCTGCACAGATCGATTCCATCCGAAAGGAAATCGAGGGGCACACCACGGTACGCGAGAAGGTCTCGACATCGGTCGATCTGCCGCTCAGCCACGAATGCAAGCGCGTGCTGGCCTACGCTGCTGAAGAGGCGGAGCGGCTGAACCACAAGCACATCGGCACGGAGCACCTGCTGCTCGGGCTGCTGCGAGAGGAGAAGTGCTTCGCGGCAGAGATCCTGCACGAGCGGGGTCTCAGGCTGTCGCAGGTGCGCGAGGAGATTGCGCGCTCGTCTTCCGACAAGATAACCGCGGCGCGTCCGAAGGAGAGTTCGCTGCTGGGCGAGTTCAGCCGCGACCTGACGCAGAGCGCGCTTGATGGAACGCTCGATCCGCTGATCGGCCGCGATTACGAACTGGAGCGGGTGGTGCAGATACTGTGCCGGCGCACGAAGAACAACCCGGTGCTGATCGGCGAGCCCGGCGTGGGCAAGACGGCGATTGTAGAAGGCCTGGCGCAGCGCATCGCGGACGGCGACGTCCCGTCGTTCCTGGCGGACAAGCGCATACTGGCGCTGGATCTTTCGCTGATCGTGGCCGGAACGAAGTACCGCGGCCAGTTCGAAGAGCGGCTCAAGACCATCATGAAGGAGCTGATGGAGAACCAGAACGCCATCATCTTCATCGACGAGCTGCACACGCTGGTAGGCGCGGGATCGGCGGAGGGTTCGCTGGACGCTGCAAACATACTGAAGCCGGCGCTGTCGCGCGGCGAAATCCAGTGCATCGGCGCAACGACGCCCGGCGAGTACCGGAAATCGATCGAGAAGGACCGCTCGCTCGAGCGGCGCTTTCAGGCGATCAAGGTGCCGCCTCCAAACGAGAGCGACGCCATCAAGATTCTGCGCGGCATTAAGGAACGGTACGAGAAGTTCCACGCCGTGGCGTACACGGACGACGCGATCGAAACCGCCGTTTACACATCGAGCCGCTTCATTCCGGACCGTTTTCTGCCGGACAAAGCCATAGATCTGATGGACGAAGCGGGCGCGCGCGTGAAGCTGCGCCAGACCACGCTGCCCTCCGAGGTGGCGGAGATCCACAAGCGCATCAAGTTCATCGTGCACCGCATGGAGACCGCCATCGCGAACCACGAGTTCGAGAAGGCGCGTTTCTACTCCGACGAGGAGCGCAAGGAGCGCGAGAACCTGCGGCAACTGCGTGAGCGCTACAACCTGGACGACACGTCCACGGGCGTCGTCGGCAAGGACGACATCGAAGACGTGGTGGCGCGCTGGACCGGCGTGCCGATGACGTCCATCAAGGAAGAGGAAGTCACGAAACTGCTCCGGATCGAAGAGGAGCTGCACAAGCGCGTCGTCAGCCAGAACCGGGCCATCAGCGCGCTGGCGCGGGCCATCCGGCGGTCGCGGGCGGGCTTGAAATCGCCCAAGCGGCCGGCGGGCTCGTTCCTGTTCCTCGGGCCGACGGGCGTGGGGAAGACGGAAGTTGCGCGGGCTCTGGCCGAGTTCATTTTCGGTACGGAAAAGTCGCTGATCCGCTTCGACATGTCGGAGTTCATGGAGAAGCACTCGGTTTCGAAGCTGATCGGTTCGCCTCCGGGCTATGTGGGTTACGAAGAAGGCGGGCAGCTCACGGAACGGGTGAAGCGCCAGCCGTACTCGGTGATTCTGCTCGACGAGATCGAGAAGTCGCACCCGGACGTGTACAACATCCTGCTGCAAGTGTTCGAAGACGGGCAGTTGACAGACGGGCTCGGCAACACGGTGGACTTCAAGAACACGATCATCATCATGACTTCGAACCTGGGTGCGCGGCACCTGGAGAAGAAGAGCGGCATGGGCTTCTCGGCGCCGACGGACTCGGCTATTCCGCAGAAGGTCGAGGACATGGTGATGGCGGAGGTGAAGCGGGCGTTCAACCCCGAGTTCCTCAACCGCCTGGACGAGGTGATCCTGTTCCAGCCGCTGACGGACAGCGACCTGATGGAGATCATCGACCTGCTGGTGGGGCAGATCAACCAGAACCTGGAAGGGAAGCAGATCAAGATCCAGGTGATGGACGACGCCAAGAAGTACATCCTCGAGAAGACGCTGGGCGACCGCAGTTTCGGCGCACGCCCGCTGCGGCGCGCGCTCCAGAAGTACATCGAGGACCCGCTGGCGGAGGTGGTGATCCAGGGCGCGCTGGAGCGGCCCGCGGACCTCGAGATCTACCTGGGCGAGGACGGCATCTACGCCCGCCCGCGGAACAAGGAAGGCGAAGAGGTGCTGGTGGGCGCGGAAGGCGCTCCGGCCGCCGGCACGAAGCTGTACATGTTCTAGACCGCGTTTTCCGCAAGCATCAGCCCGGGCGCGAGCCGCACAGGCACGCCGCCCGGGCTTTTCCGTTTGCGGGCTCCCGCGAGGGGGCTGCGCTCGCGTTTGGGCGCGGGTATCTGTTTGCGGCCGAGCCGCCGCTCAAACCTGGAAGCGCTCTCCCGGATCAGGCAGCGCCAGCCGCCCGCCGGAACCGTTCACCACGTCCAGGATTTTTTTCGCCGAGAGCCGTACGCCGCGCTGCACGTGAACGAGCGCGAGCTTGCCTATTCCGGCCTCGGGCGCCAGCGCCGCAAGCGACGCTATGTCGGCGTGCACCGGGCTCGGTTCGAACGAGTACGCTTCGTGAATCACCAGCGCGGCGCCCGAGTACAGCGCGCGTCCGGCATCGGTGAACATGCCGTCGCCGCTGTAGCAGAGCGCCCCGCCTCCGGAGGTGATGCGCACGGCCAGGTTCGGCGCGGCGTGGCGCGAAGGCGCGAAATCGAGCGCCAGGCCGGCGAACTCCACGCGGCGGCCAGCCTCGACGGCGCGGTACTGGACGGGGAACTTGTATTTTCCGGGCAGCCCTTTGTAGCCCAACTCGAGCGCCTGCGGAAGGCAATCCAGCACGTACGCCTGGCTGAACACGGTGAGCGGCTTCGTGCGCCCCTCTTCCCACATGCGGCCGAGGAGCGCCGGAATGCCGAAGTAATGGTCAGCGTGGCCGTGGCTGATATAGACGGCGTCGATGGCGCCGGGCGCGGGCACGGTCTTCCAGATCTCCGGTGGCGCGCTGTAGCCGCAGTCGAGCAGCAGTTTTGTGTCACAGGATTCGACGAGTATGCAGACGTTCGGCAGGCGCTCGTCGAACGCCTCGCCGCAGCCGATTATGGTGGCGCGCATGATTCAGGCAGCGGAGCGGTAGCGCTCCCATTTCTGAGCGTGCACCCAGCGCTCGAACGGGGTCAACTCGCCCATTTCGGCGCGGAGCGCCGGGATATCCACGCGCCCGCGCCCGCTGAGCCACTGGTCCTGAAGCAGGCGAAGGAAGCGGGTGATGGCGGGTCCGGCGACGCGCTCGTAGTCTTCCCAGCGCAGCTCGTAGTAGCGCGCCTCGCGGTTCAGGGCGCGCCCGATCGCCGCGGTAATGCCGGCAAGCGACGTCTCGTCGCCGGCGATATCGAGGGAGCGGTTGCGGAAAACGGCCGGGCGCTCGAAGGCGTGGGCTGCGATATGGCCGATGTCGTCGACGGCGATCTGTTGCAGCACCATGCCGGCGGCAAGCGGAAGCGCTATGGCGACGCCGTTGACGATCGGCCCCAGGTTCAGGAAGTTTTCCATGAACCAGCACGGCCGCAGGATGGTGAACATCAACCCGCTCTGGCGCAGGTGATCTTCGATGCGGCGTTTGCTCTCGAGAAATGGAATGCCGGTGGACCAGTCCGCCGCAATCGCAGACGAGTAGACGAAGTGTGTGACGACGGCGCGTTCGGCGGCATCGATCATCGCCCTGCCCCAGCGCAATTCGGCCTGCACGCCAGCCCCGGCGGGGTTCTGGACGGAGAAAACGCCATAAACGCCGTCGAGCGCGCGGCGGATGGAATCGAAGTCGTCGAAGTTGCCGTGGGAGACCTCGATGCCCTCGCCGAGCAAGTTCCGGGCGCGCTCCGGATTGCGTGTGAAGGCGCGGACTGTGTAGCCCCGTTTGTGAAGATGGCGGGCGGCTGCGCCCCCCTGCCGGCCGGTGGCGCCGGTGATGAGAATAATGCGGTCGCGGTGAGCCGTGAGTTCTGACATGAACGCCCCTCTGAAAGGCATTCTCCCACGGTGTGAGACGATGGGGAGAGAGATCGACCCAATTTATGATATGAGCTTTTCCGAGCGTTTCGACGAGGCGTTGGTTTTCACGCACAAGCTGCACCGCAGCCAGAAGCGGAAGACGTCAGGGGTGCCGTACATCGCGCACCTGCTGGGAGCGGCCGCGCTTGTTATCGAGGACGGCGGCTCGGAGGACGAGGCCATCGCGGCTCTGCTGCACGATTCGCTCGAGGACCAGGCCCACAACTATCCAGGCGGAGGCGCGGCGCTCGCGGCGGAGATACAGGCGCGTTTCGGGCCGGAGGTGCTGCGGATCGTCGTAGCGTGCACCGAGCGGGGCAGCGAGGAGGAACGCCGCATCCGCGACCGCGCGGAGCGCTGGCGCGCGCACAAGCACTCCTACATAGAGCAGATCGTAACGGAAGACGCCTCGGTGCGGCGCGTATCGTGTGCGGACAGCGTATACAACGTGCGCTCGATGACGCGCGATTTCTGCCGCATGGGAGACCGGCTCTGGTCCAAGTTTCAGACTAAGAGCGCTTCCGACCAGCTTTGGGCTTACGACGCGCTGGCGCGGGCTTTGACGGAGCGCGACCGCTCGAGCGGCCTTGCCGCGGAGCTGCGGCGCGCGGTCGACGAGCTTGACCGCGTGGTGCGCGCCGGCCCGCCTTCACAGCGCTGTTCCTAGGGGCCGGGGACCTGGGCGCGGGCTTTTTCTTCTTAGCGGGCGCTTCCCGCCCTGCGCCAGCGCGGGCTCTGCTTTCAGGAGCCGCCGCGCGCTTTGGGGGAACGCCGGCTTTGGCTCGCCTGCTTACCGGTTCTTCATCGAACAGCGAAGGTTGTTCGGGAGCGGCCCGGCGCGGGACCGGCTTTGCGGCAGGCCTGCTAGCGGCGGTTTTCTTCGCCGCGGGCGGGCGGCCGGGCCGTGCGCTCTTTCCGGAGGCCGGCGGCGGGACTGGGCGCATCACAGGCGCGTGCGGCTTCGTGCCGGCCGGTCCGGGCGGAGGCGGCGGAGGAGGTTCCGGGCCGGGGCGCGGGCCGCGGCTGCCGTCCTTGGGGCGGCCGCACAGGTCGCACCAGAAAGGATCGCGGTCGTAGACTCCGCACAACTCGCAGCGCGTGTAGACGCTGTACGTCTTCAACGGCATGGGGACAAGGCAACAGCATACCGCGTTCGGAGCGGTGCTTTCCTGCCGGCGGCGAGACCGGCGCGCGGCACGGACGCCGCGGCTACCGCGCCGCCGGTCTTGGATTCTGGACGCCCCAGGAATAATCCTCGACGGCTCTTTCGACAGCGGCATCTTCGGAGGTGATGCGCATGAGTTCGAGGCGAATGGCGTCCACCATGGCGTGCCAGCTTGCTTCTATGACGTTGTCGGAAACGCCGACGGTGGCCCAACTGCGTTCGTGATCGGACCACTCGATGAGAACCCGGACCTTCGCGGCCGTTCCTTTGCGCGGCTCGAGGACGCGGACTTTGTAATCCGTGAGGCGGACGCCGGCAATGGAGGGATAGAGCGCCGAGAGGCACTTGCGCAGGCATACATCGAGCGCGTGCACGGGGCCATTGCCGTGGGCGGTGGCGGAGTGGAGGCCGTCGGAGGCTTGAAGGGTCACTGAAGCGGTGGTGATCGCGTCCGAGCCGCCGGCGACTTTGGTGGCGACCTCAAGATGGATGGGGTCGAAGAAGTGGGCGTTAGGGTGAAGGGCCTCGCGCACGAGCAACTCGAAGGTGCCCTCGGCGGCTTCAAGCTCATAGCCTTCATACTCGAGCTGCTTGATGCGCTCGAGGAGGCCGCGGCGGGCCTCGTCGTCGAGGCGCTCGACGAGCCCGTGCTCCTTGAGCTTGAACAGAATGTTGGCGCGTCCGGACAGGTCGCTCAGCAGCACGCGCTGGCGGTTGCCGACAGCTTCGGGAGGGACGTGCTCGTAGGTGGAGGACTCTTTCAGAACGGCGCTGACGTGGACGCCGCCTTTGTGCGCGAAAGCGGAGTGGCCCACATAAGGCTGGTCGCTGCGCAGCGGCAGGTTTGCGAGTTCAGCGACGGTGCGCGCGACGGAGCGGAGCTGGCCGACGCGGTCGCGGCCGATGACGGTACGGCCCAGTTTCAGTTCGAGATTGGCTATTACGGATACGAGGTTAGCGTTGCCGCAGCGCTCGCCGTAGCCGTTGATGCATCCCTGGACGTGGGTAACGCCGTGCTCGACGGCGGCGAGGGTATTGGCGACGGCGACGTCGGAATCGTTGTGGCAGTGGATCCCGAGTTCGCCGTCGAAGCGGCGGCGGACCTCGTCGACGATCTCGACGAGGCGGCCGGTGAGCGTGCCGCCGTTGGTGTCGCAGAGGCAAAGGACGCCGGCGCCGGCTTTCCTGGCGGCTTCGAGCGTGCGGAGTGCGAAGGCGGGGTTAGCGTTGTAACCGTCGAAGAAGTGCTCGGCGTCGAAGATGACCTCTTTGCCGTGTTCCTTCAGGTAAGCGACGGTTTCAGAGATAAGCCTGAGGTTCTGTTCCTCGCTGATGCCGAGGGCGCGGGTGGTATGCAGATCCCAGCTCTTACCGAAGATCGAGATAACCGGGGCGCCTGCCTCGACAAGGGCGCGGACGTTGGGGTCGTGATCGACGCGGTTTTTGGCGAAGCGCGTGGAGCCGAAGGCGGTGAGCCGCGCGTGAGCGAGCTTGAGCTCGGAGTTTGCGCGGGCAAAGAACTCTTTGTCGCGGGGATTGGAGCCGGGCCAGCCGCCCTCGATGTAGTCGATGCCGAGTTCGTCGAGCTTGCGGGCAATAACGAGCTTGTCACCGACGGTGAATGATATGGCTTCGCCTTGCGTGCCGTCGCGGAGAGTGGTGTCGAGGACGGTGATTTTCATAAGTGCTCCGGAATCAGAAGTCGGGCCGCCGCGGAGAGGCAATCCTGCTTCTCCGCGGCGGGTTGCAGGTTGCTAGACTTTCGCGCCTTTCGCTTCGACGTCTTCGGGAACGCCCTCTTCCTTCTTGCGCTTGAGGAAGGGCATCATAGCGCGGAGATCGCGGCCGACGCGCTCCACCTGCGAATCGCGGGCGGCTTCGCGCATGGCAAGGAAGTTCTTGCGGCCGGTCTGGTTTTCGTTGATCCATTCGCGTGCGAAGCTGCCGTCCTGTATCTCGGCGAGAATACGCTTCATTTCGTCGCGGACGGCCTGGTTTATTACGCGGGGGCCGCGTGTGTAGTCGCCGTACTCGGCGGTGTCGGAGACTGAGAACCGCATGTAGGCGAGGCCGCCTTCCTGGATGAGATCGACAATGAGCTTAAGTTCGTGGAGGCACTCGAAGTAGGCGATTTCGGGCGCGTAGCCGGCCTCGACGAGCGTTTCGAACCCGGCCTGGATGAGGGCGGAGGCGCCGCCGCAGAGGACAGCCTGTTCGCCGAAGAGGTCGGACTCGGTCTCTTCCTTGAAAGTCGTCTCGATGACGCCCGCCTTAAGGCAGCCGAGGGCGAGGGCGTAGGCGAGGGCGCGCTCGAGCGCCTGGCCGGAGGCGTTCTGGTGCACGGCCACGAGGGCGGGGACTCCGACGCCTTCGGTAAACAGCTCGCGGACGCGGTGGCCCGGGGCTTTCGGGGCGATCATGCTGACGTCGACGTCGGCGGGCGGGACGATCTGGCCGAAGTGGATATTAAAGCCGTGGGCGAACATGAGCGTCTTGCCGGCCTTCATGTGAGGCGCGATTGCCGTGTTATAGACGGCGGCCTGTTGATGGTCGGCGATGAGGATCATGACAACGTCGGCGGCGGCGGCGGCCTCGGCGGCGGACATGACAGGCAGGCCGGCGGCCTTGGCCTTTTGCCAGTTGGCGGTGCCTTCGAGTTCGGCGACGATGACGTCTACGCCGGAATCGCGAAGGTTAAGGGAGTGGGCGTGGCCCTGGCTGCCGTAACCGAGTATGGCAACTTTCTTGCCTTGCAGCGGGGCGAGGGTGGCGTCTTTTTCGTAATAGCGTTTAGCCATAAGTCAGATCAATGCTCCATGGAGTACTTTTTTGCAGAATCCGGAAAACGGCTGCCGGGTGTTGTGGGTCATTGTTTATCTCCGAGGTTCGCGCCGACGGCGGCCGCTTCGGCCTTGGACGTGGGGACGGGCGGAGACAGGCGCAACTTCTTCTGTTCGAGCGAGGCGGCGACCAGGCCCGAGCGGGTGACTTCGATATCGCCGTATGCTCGCATGACGTCAATGAACTCGTTGAGTTTTTCGGGGTCGCCGGTGGCCTCGAGAGCGAAGCCCTCGACGGAAGAATCGACAACGCGTGCGTGAAAGATCTCGGCTTCTTTGAGGATGGCCGTGCGGGTCTCTATAGACGAGCGCACGCGGAGCAAGACCATTTCACGGAGAACAGCGGGACTTTCGGTAAGGTCGCTGGCCTGTAGGACGTTGATGAGTTTGTTCATCTGTTTTACGACTTGCGACCGAAGCGCGGGGTCCACGTCGACGACGATGGTCATGCGGGAGAGGGTAGGGTCGAGCGTGCGCGCGACCGTAAGGCTTTCGATGTTATACCCGCGGGCGCTGAGCAGGCCGGTGATGCGCATGAGGGCGCCGGGCTTGTTCTCGACGAGAAGTGAAATGACCTGGATCATAGGTTAGTTCTCCTGCTCACTTTGCGGCCGGGACGGCGACGGGCTGCGGCGGACCGAGGACCATCTCGCTGATGGCGGCGCCGGCGGGGACCATCGGAAACACGTTTTCGAACGAGGAGACCTGAACGTTGAGCACCTGGGGTTCAGGGCTGGCGAAAGCGGCTTCGAGGGCGGGGCGGAGTTCGGAGACGCGGTTAACGTCGCGGCCGGCGATGCCGTATGCTCCCGCGAGCTTCTCGATATTGGGAAAAGTGGAGAGTTCGACCGCGCAGACGCGGTTGTTATAGAAAAGCTCCTGCCACTGGCGGACCATTCCGAGATATCCGTTATTGCAGATGATCACCTTGAGCGGGAGGCGGTTGTTAGCGATGGTTGCGAGTTCGGGGATGGACATCTGGAAGCCGCCGTCGCCGACGATGGCCACTACCAGGCTGTCCGGGTGCGCGAACTGGGCGCCGATGGCCGCTGGCATGCCGAAGCCCATGGAGCCGAGGCCGCCGGAGGTGAGGAACAGGCGGGGCGAATCAAAGCGGATGAACTGAGCGGCCCACATCTGGTGTTGTCCGACATCGGTTGCCACGATGGCGCGGCCATTTGTGAGGCGATCGATTTCGGCCATCAGGTGCTGGGGTTTGATCTCGGTTTCGGAGCGGGCGGGTTCGAGGGGGTGCTGCTTTTTCCAGCCGCGGATCTCATCCCACCAGGCAGAGCGTGCACCGGCGTGGAGACCGGCGGAGCGTGGTGCGAGGTCGTTGAGCACGGAATTGATGCGGGCGAGGACGCGGCGGGCATCGCCGACGATGGGGAGGTCGGGGACGCGGTTCTTGCCGATTTCGGCGGGATCGATGTCGATGTGAATGACGCGGGCGTGAGGCGCGAAAGCGGAGAGGCGGCCGGTGACGCGGTCGTCGAAGCGCACGCCGACGGCGATGAGGAGATCGCAGTTGGTGAGGGCCATATTCGCCGCGTAGCTGCCGTGCATGCCGGGCATTGAGATGAAGTTCGGGTGGCTGCCGGGGAAGCCGCCGAGCCCCATGAGCGTGCAGACGACGGGGGCGCCGGTGATCTCGACCAGTTGGCGGAGTTCGGCTGAGGCGCCCGCGGCGATGATGCCGCCGCCGGCGTAAACGAGCGGGCGTTGGGCGTCCCAGATCATTTGCGCGGCGCGGCGGATCTGGCCGGTGTGGCCCTCGGTGTAGACCTTATAGCCGGGCAGATGAATGGCGCCGACGGGAGCGTAGTGGCTCTGAGCCTGGAGAACGTCCTTGGGGAGGTCGATCAGGACGGGGCCGGGGCGTCCGGTGGAGGCGATGTAGAAGGCCTCATGGACGACCTGGGGGAGGTCGGCGATATTCTTCACCAGGAAGTTGTGTTTGGTGCAGGAACGGGAGATGCCGAAGGTGTCGGCTTCCTGGAAAGCGTCGCTGCCGATGAGTTTTGAGTGAACCTGGCCGGTGATGGCGACCACGGGGATGGAGTCCATCATTGCGTCAACGAGGCCGGTGACGAGATTAGTGGCGCCGGGGCCGGAGGTGGCGCAGCAGACGCCGACGCGTCCGGTGGAGCGGGCGTAGCCGGAGGCCGCAAACGCGGCGTTCTCCTCGTGGCGTACCAGGACGTGGCGGATGGGGTGGTCGAAAACGCAGTCGTAGAGCGGCAGGGTAACACCGCCGGGGTATCCGAAGAAGCAGTCCACGCCTTCGCGAGCGAGGCACTCCAGCAGCATGCGGGCGCCGCTGATCAGGTTAGACATCTCGAACAATTCCTCCTTGCGCAACAGACAACCGGGCCGGGGAGCGGTCCGGCACATCCCTCGAAAACGGAAAAGGCCACCGAGCGGAACCGATTAGCCCCGCCCAGTGGCCTTTAGGAGATCGTTATCTCTGCGGGCCGTCAGGCGGGGCCGGATACAGCGACCCCGATGATAATGGCGATGCCGATGGAGAAGACGACCTGCGCAGACACTTCCAGGAGGTGAGTTGGGAACGAGTGAGCGGTAGCCACGGGTTCTGAACGCCTCCTGATAGGTACAGCGTAGCGGAACAACGGAACAAATGCAATAGGGAGTGGTCATAAGCACCGCTTATAGCTGTAGAAGCGAGACCGAGGGGGAAGTTGCAGGCGGGCGCCTGGGGGGCGCGGGAGTTGCGTTCACGGGGGAATGGAAAGTATTTGTACCGGATTTTTAACGAGATAGGGATGGCGGGAGAGGGCGGGTGGGGTAGCGCATTGTAAGTTGCGTTCGGGATGGAACTCACGTAGGGGAAACCGGGTGGGAAAGACCGAGGCGGACACAACGGCAACGAAGAAGCGCCGGAGGAGGACGAAGAAGCAGTTGATCGCGGAGGTGATCGGGAAGATCGAAGAAAGAATCGACCAGAAGGAGTTCAAGCCGACTGTCGGCGACTTCATACGGCTGCTGCAACTGGAGCGTGAGATGGAGGAAGAGAAGCAGCCGAAGGAGATCAAGGTTTCGTGGGTGGAGCCGGAAGAAGAGGCGGGAGATGCCGGATCAGAGAGATAGCGTACGCGCCGCTGCCATCGCAGGCGCGGTTTCACCGTTCGAAGGCGCGATTCAAGGGTTTTTCCGGTCCGATCGGATCAGGAAAGAGCCAGGCGCTGTGCCACGAAGCTGTGAAGCTGACATATATAAACGCGGGGCGGACGGGGTTGTTGGGCGCGCCGACATATCCGATGCTTCGGGACGCGGTGCAGGGCACGCTTTTCGACATACTCGACTCGAACAAGATCCCGTACGAGCACAACAAGGGCGAGAACACGCTAACGCTGCTCGATACGGGGTCGAGGGTGCTGTTTCGGGCGGTGGAGGAGTTCGACCGGCTGAGGGGAACGAATCTGGCGTGGTTTGGAGTGGACGAACTGACGTACACGCAGGAGGACGCGTGGCTGGTGCTGGAAGGGCGGCTGCGGGACTCGAAGGCGTCGCGGCTGTGCGGCTTCGCAGCCTGGACGCCGAAAGGGTTCGACTGGGTGTATCGCAGGTTCGTGGCGGAGCGGGTGGAAGGATACGAGGCGGTGCTGGCGAGGGCATTCGAGAACCGGCACCTGCTCGAGCGAATTCCGGATTTCTACGAGCGGCTCAGGCGCAGCTACAACGAGGAGTTCTTCCGGCAGGAAGTGCTGGGCGAGTATTTGAGCCTGGGCGGGGCGCTGGTGTACCGGGCGTTCAAGCGCGCGGAGCACGTCGCGGAACTCGAGACTAACCCGGCACTGCCGCTGATGTGGGCGCTCGATTTCAACGTGGACCCGATGTGCTCGGTGGTGGTGCAGATGCAGGGCGAGCGGGCGCACGTAGTAGACGAGATCGTCATCGGGCGGGCGACGACGATGGAAGCGTGCGAGGAGTTCCGGAGGCGGTTCCCGCCGCCGTTGAGGGGGCTGGCGATATTCGGCGATGCTTCGGGGGCGCGGATGCAGACGACGGGCACGAGCGACTGGGAGATCATCCGGCAGTTTTTCAGGCGGGAAGGTTACCGGGACGTGTCATACCGCGTGCCGAGTTCGAATCCCCCGGTGCGGGACCGGGTGGAGCTGGTCAACGCGAAGTTGAAGTCGGCGGCTGGAGAGATCGGGCTACTGGTGAGCAGCAAGTGCAAAGAGCTGATCAAGGATTTCGAACAGGTGGCTTACAAGCCGGACACGATGTTGATCGACAAGGACAAAGATCCGAAGAGAACGCACTTGTCGGACGCGCTGGGGTATCTGCTCTGGGAAGTTGCGCACGGCATGGGCGAGGTAGGGGAGAGAGGGGAGAAGCTGCTGCTGTGGTGAGCCGGGCGGTGTGGGGCCGCGGGGAGCGGGTCATGGGTGGCCGGACCGTCCCACAAGGTTTGAGTCACGGCGGTGCGGAGAGGACATGGTTGACGTAATTAAGGAGCATCCCGAGTACACGGCGAAAAAGGCGATGTGGAAGGTGTACCGGGACCTGTATGCCGGAGGCGAACAGTTCAAAGCGAACGTGTCGCAGTACCTGGTGCCGCGGCACAAGGAGCCGGTGCAGATCTACAACGAGCGGCTCCAGCGGGCGTTTTACGAGAACTACATCGGGTCGATCATCGACTGGTTCGCCGCGACGCTGTTCAGGCGCGAGCCGATGTTGAGTTTCAGCGGCGACGACGAGCCTGGGCGGCGGTTCTTCTGCGAGTTCACGGAAGACTGCGACAGAAGGCAATCGAGTCTGAGCGACATGTTCCGGCGGCTGGTTGTGGATGCGCTGGTGACGGGGCGGAGCCACGTGCTGGTGGATTTTCCGCGGCCGGAGCGGGCTCCGGCGAACCGCGCCGAAGAAGAGGCGTGGGGCGTATCCCGCGCGTACCTGGTGCGGTACGGGGCCGAGGAACTCATCAACTGGAGCAAGGACGAGGACGGCAGGTACGAGTGGGTGGTACTGCGGACGGAGCGGGTGGTACAGGAGAACAACGGTGTTGCGAAGGAGATCAGGTGGCACTACTTCGACCGCGAGAACTACAGGTCGTACCGCGGGATAGAGCGTGGGGGCGGCGCCAAGCCGGAGCCGGCGGGGGAAGGGCGCCATGCGCTGGCCGGCGTCAGCCAGGTGCCGCTGTTCTCGCTGGACGTAACGGAAGGTCTTTGGTTGATGAACCGGGCGTCGCAGCTTCAGATCGAGCACTTCAACAAGTCGAACGCGCTCGGTTGGGCGCTGACGATGGGGCTGTTCGCGACGCCGGTGATCTACTCCAGGCGCGACTTCAAGCAGATGATCGGCGAGTCCTACTACATACAGCTCGAGCCGGGCGACCAGTTCGGGTGGACGGAGCCGGAAGGGCACGTTTACCAGATTGCGGTGGACAATCTGGGGCGGCTTAAGGACGAGATCTATCGCGTGTGCTATCTGATGCCGCAGGCGCGGAACAGCGACGCTCCGGTCTCAGGACTCAGCAAGCAGCGGGATTTCACGACGACGCAGGAAGTGCTCCGGGCGTATGGCGACCTGGTGAAGGACACGATGAAGCGGGTACTGAGGTCGATTGCGGCGGCGAGGAAGGACGAGCTGGCGATCGACGTTTCAGGGCTCGACGAGTTCGACATCGGGGATTTCAGCACTGAGCTGGAGGACGCGCGGAAACTGCTGGAACTGGGGATTCCCTCCGAGACGCTGAAGAAAGAAGTCTTCAAGAAGCTGGTGCACAAGTATCTGTGCGACGCGCGGCAGGAGACGAAGGACAGGGTTTCGGAGGAGATAGAGCGAGCGTAGGGAGCGGGGGCCAGCGGGGTCGCGCCGATTCGTTTTGCGGCGGGCGGCGAGCGGCGCTGCGCGGCAGCGCGGCGCGTTTCGCAGGCGCGAAGAGCGAGGGCCGGGAGCGATCACAGATCACTCGATGCGATCTCGGTTTGGGCGGGCTCAAAGCCCGTGCAGAGAACAGTGAAGGGAAAGCGAGGCGGATAAATGGACGGGACGACGGAACAGAATCTGGACGTTCAGGCGATTGTGCGGCAGACGATCGAAGAATTCATGCAGCGGGAGCAGGCCAGGACGGAGCCGGCGCACAGAGCGGAACTGATGGAAGAGCGCAGACGGCGCGAGGCATTGGAGCGCCGGGTGAACGAGTTGGTGGAAGAGAACCGGCGCGCGCGGCAGGCGGCCGAAGAGGCGGAGCGGGTATCGACGATCCGTTCGGAGTTGCAACGGCTTGGAGTGACGAAGGTGGACGTGGCGTACAAGGCGGTTCGCGACGATATCGTGCGGACGGAAGACGGCCGGCTGGTGGCGCGAGGCGAGCAGGGTGAGATGGGTGTGCGGGAGTACCTGACAGACTTCGTCCACCAGAATCCGGAGTTTCTGCCCGCGCGGATTGCGGGGGGCGCGGGGGCGACGGGTTCGCAGCGAGCTTCGGGCGAGAGCAGCGGGGCGGATCTGGAGAAGATCCGGCCGGGAATGAGTGCAGAAGACGCAGAAAAGATCCGGCAGGAGATCATTCGGGTAGCCGGGCAGACGAATCGAGGAGCGTAGGACACAACACTAGACGGGAGTCAGGAGCAGAATGCCTGCAATTACTTCAGCAAATGTGGCGAACGCGATTGTCAAGCTGGTCGCCGTCGATGCGTTGCCCGCCTTAATGGGCAACCTTGTGATGGGGAACCTGGTAAATCGCGATTTTGAGCCGACAATGGCCCAGGCGGGCGACACGATCAACGTGCCGATTCCGCCGACGCTGGTGGCCAACAATCTGGCGGAAGGCGGCACGGTACAGACGCAGAACCCGGACCTGGGGAACGCGCAAATCGTTCTGGACACGCACGCGGAAGCTACGTTTCAGATACCGGACGTCACGAAGGTGCTGGCGGTGCCGGACCTTCTCAAGCTGTACATGCAGCCGGCGATGATCGCGCTGGCCGAAAGGATCGAGACAGACCTGCTGAGGAAGTACAGCGAGTTCACGGCGAACGCGCCGGTCGGAACGCCGGGAACGCCTCTGACGGAGGCGGTGATCGACGCCGCCGAGACGGAGCTGTTTGAGGCGAAGGTGCCGGCGAGCGAGCCGAAGTATCTGGTGGTGGACTCGGCCGGTTACTCACAGTTGCGGCAGATCCCGCGGTTCAGCGAGTTCCAGACGGCGGGAGAGGCTGGTCTGAGGGCGATAATCGACGGCAGCGTGGGGAAGATCAAGGACTTCTTCGTGTTCCGTTCGCAGTTCATCGAGAAGACTGGGAGCGCGCCGATCAACACGCACAACCTGGCGTTCGCGCGCAGCGCGCTGGGGCTGGTAATGCGCCGGCTGCCGCAGCCGCTTCCGGGGACGGGAGCGATCGCCGAGTACGCCGAACTGGGCAACTTCGGCATTCGCGTCACTCTGAGCTACCAGCCGAACACGCTGGCGCAGCAGTTCACGGTGGACGTGCTGTACGGGGTGGGCGTGCTTCGCAACGGCTTCGGCGTTCAGGTGAACAGTTAACGGCTGTGCGCCGCAAGGCGGCCGCGAGTCAAAACCAGAAGCAAGCAGATCCGGGCGCCGGGCAGACCGGCGCCCGCAGTGTCTTGGGAGAGGCAGATGGACTTGAGAGTGTACTACTCGAAGGTGCGCGAGGTGGAGGCGGCGATCAAGGATCCGGACGTAATCGTGGTGAGCCTGGAGACGCCGGAGGGAGGCGCAGCGGGAGTCCGGAGCGAGGTACGGCGGTCAGTGGCGGCCCGGCTCGTCGTAGGGCGGAAAGCGCGGCTGGCTACGGCGGAGGAGAGCGCCGAGTACCGTGCACAGGTACGTGAAGCCGTGAAGGCAGCCGAGCAGAAGGCGGCGGCGCAGCGGATGCAGATCACGGTGCTGTCGGAGGCGGACCTTCGCGCGATCAGGGAAGCTGGGAAGATGCGGGCGGGGGACTAGCAGATGAGCCTGTTCACGGACGGACCGGCGGCAACGATAGAGTCGCTGCGGGAGTACGAGACGTCGATTCTGGACGTGGCATCGACGGAGGGGATCGACCTGGCGGTAAAGCTGACGGTGGCGCACCGTGAGACGGGAATCGACCTCGAGGCGTTCCTGGACGAGCAAGGCGGAGCGACGCTGGCGAATGTTGTGGTGACCGCCCCGCTGGCGCTGTGGGAGACGTTCCGGACGCTGGTGCTGGCGTTCCGGGACGCGTACCACAACCAGATGAACGACCGGTACGAGCCGAAGTGGAGAGAGTACGAGCGGCGCGCGGCGTGGGCGTCAGACGTACTGTTCCAACTCGGCGTGGGGGTGACGTGGTCTCCGGTGCCGAAGGCGGGAAGGCCGGTGCTGATGGTGGGCAGCGGCGATTCAGCCGCGGCCGCTTACTACGTTTGCGCGACGTGGGTGGGTGCGAACGGCGAGGAAGGCGCGCCGAGCGATATGGCGGTTGCGAGCGCACCGGATGCGAGTTCAGTGACGGTGCGGATTGACGGTCCGGCTCCGGCGGGAATGCAGGGCTGGAGGGTGTATGCGGGACGCGAAGCCTCGCGGATGATGCTACAGACGGAGACTCCGGTGGCTCCGGGCGCGGCGTGGAGCGTCCCAGCGGCGGGTCTCATGGAGGGGCGGCTGCCGGGCGGGGGGCAACTGCCGCAGGCGATGTTGAAGCGGGTGCCCAGATTCTGAGCGGGAGCGGCGATGGCGACGATCGCGAGTTCGGCGGTGAAAGCGCTGCATGGAATGCTGACAGGCGGCACGGGTTTGGGGTACACGGTTGCGGCGGTGGCCGCGCGTGAGGAAATCCGGCTGGCGCCGATAGAAGCGGCGCAGGTATCGGCGTCCATGGTGGCGGCGGACCTGGCGGAGAAGACTGCGGGTGTAACGTATCCGGCCGTTTACGTGTATTGCGCCGGCTTGCACAACACGCTGAAGGAGAAATTCCGCACGTTTTCCGGCAAGGCTTCGATGGTGGTGGAGGTGCGCGCAACGCACGACCGGCTGGAGCACGTGTCCCGGGACCTGGAGTTATACACGGCCGCGGTTACAGAGGTTCTCGACGCGCACCGCGGCGAGTGGGGCGAAGGCATGTTCTACACCGGCGGATACAAGGTGGACTACGGGCCGGTGAAGCGCGGCGGGCGGAACTTCGCGCAGACGGCGAAGATCACGTTCGAGATAGATGTAAGCGTCTGAGATGACATAGAAACCAGGTGAGAGGCCACGATGGCTTGCGGGTACATTTCGTCCAACGATGAGCGGCTGTATGCCGGGCTGGAACTGACATACGGCCAGGTGCCGGAGATACAGAGCGCCAACCGAATTCCGGCAGTGAAGCTGACAGCGCGGCAGGTGCTCGAGAGGCCAGACCGGCGCGACAAGACGGGAACGCGCACGTACGTGGGCACGCCGGCGAACCTGAGGCGCAAGACGGACTTCGGGCTCACGACGTACATGACCGCATGGACGCGGATGAATGCGGAGCCGGGATACGGCCCGCTGTTTCAGGCGAGTCTGGGGCGCGCTCCGGTGTTCTTCGAAGGTGGAGTGGCCGGGGAGAACACGAATGCGAAGCTGCTGCGGTTCAACAGCGCGCACGGGCTCACAGAAGGGCAGGCCGTGACGTTCGGCGGCGAGCTGCGGTTCGTGATTTCGATTGTGGACGCGGCGACGGTGGAGTTGAACGCGCCGTTCTCGGTGCTGCCGGGCGCCGGCGCGCCGATAGGGCCGACGGTGACGTACGCGCCGGCAAGCGATCTGGCGACGGTGAGCCTGTTTGATTACTGGAGTCCGGCGGGCGCGGTGAACCGCATCATTTTGGGCGCGGCGATGGAGCGGCTGAGAGTAAAGGTGAACGGCGATTATCACGAGTTCGAGTTTACGGGCGCGGCGAAGGACATCATAGACAGCACGAGCTTCGCGGCGGGCCAAGGCGAGCTGGCGGCGTTTCCGGCCGAGCCGGCGCTTGATGCTTTCGACTACACGATCATCCCGGGGCACCTGGGGCAGGCCTGGCTTGGAAACACGCCGGACCAGTTCCACACGATAACGGCTGCCGAGCTGAGAGTGGAAAACGGCATCGATTTGCGGGCCAGGGAGTTCGGGGCAGATTCCCCGCAGTGCATCACGGCGGGTTCGCGGACGGTGGCGGTGGACTTCGAACTGTTCGAGCTGAACGACGCCGCGACGAAGGGGCTGTACCAGGCGGCAAGGCAGTGTTCGCCGATAGCCGTGATGTTCCAGTTAGGGCAGCAGACGGGGCAACTGTTTGGCGCGTACATGAAGAGCGTAGTGCCGGAGGCGCCGGAGTTCGACGACAGCGAAACGCGGCTGAAGTGGAGCTTCAGCAATGCCCGCGCACAAGGCACAGGCGACGACGAACTGTTTGTGGCGTTCGGATAAAGAAATGGAATACGCGAGTGAGGTAACGAAGGAAGCGGCGAGCGCGGCGGGCGTAAGGTATACGATCGTGCGCATGTCGTTCGGGCGGCGGCTGGAGCTGACGCGCAGGATCTGGGAACTGGCGCGGAGGGTGGATTACCTCGAAGCCGGCGGCGAGACGCGGGAGAAGCTCGAGGCGGCGGTGCTGGCCGGGGAGATCGACCGCGTGTACCTGGAATGGGGGCTGCTGCGGATTGAGGGGCTCGAGATCGACGGCGAGGCGGCGACGGTGGCGGCGCTTATCGAACGCGGGCCCGAGGCGCTGACGCGCGAGATAGCGGACGCGATCAGGGCCGAGTGCCGGCTGAACGAGGCAGAACGAAAAAACTGAAAGTCGCATTCCACTTCCAGGCGAGCGGCGGTCCGGCCCGGTGGAGGTGCGACGAATGCAGGAGCAACGGGCTGGAGAGCGCGCGCCGCTGCGGGCTGCGGCCGCAAGAGGGCGAGCCACGAGCAGTGTGGGCGCGGGGAAGACTAGCCGTTACGGAATGCCCGCGATCGTACATCACGGCCGAGAGCGTGGCGTGGCTGAGCCAGTACGCAGCCTGGCGCGTTTCGAAGAGGATCGGGGCGGACATGCCGGCGCGCGATGTGGATGCGATGCTGACGCTCGACCGCGAATTCGCCGAGAGCGCAGACAGAGCGGCAAGGACCAGAGAGGAAAACCGTGGCCACAAATGAGAGCGGCGAGCTGTTGAGCGCGGCTGGGCTGCTGGAGTTGAAACAGTCGGTTACAGAGGTGCTGGGCGATGCGAGCGCGGCGCTGGCGGCGACAAGCGAGAAGAGTGCGGCCACTTTGCCGGCGGTGACGGAGCCGCTGAGACAGGTGGTGAGCGAGGTAGTGATGCCGTTCTCGGCAACGCAGAGCGCCGGCCAGCCGGAGCGCTCGTTGACCACGGCCGTCGAGCAACTGAGCGGGCTGAACGCTCAGTTTACCGATGCCGTGACGGCGAACACGCGGGCACTGCTGGACAACACGGTAGTACGAGCGACCGGCCTAGGTTCGTTCGGAGGGAGCGCCGGCAACTGGGCGCTGGGCGTTGCGACGGGCGGAATCGTTCCTCTGATTTCGGGCCTGGTGAAGCTGTTCTCAGGCGGGGGCGAAGAGGAATTGGAGCCGCTGGCGTCCTATGCGGCGCCGGCGCGGATTACATACGAGGGGGAAACGACGGCTGAGCGCGGCGTGGTATGGCGAACGGACGGCAACGCCGAGCCGATCGCAGCTCCGCAGGCGCAGCCGGTGCAGGTGACGGTACAGGTGCAGGCGATGGACAGCAGGTCGTTTCTGGACCGCAAGGACGACATAGCGAGGGCAGTGCGGCAGGCGATGCTGAACTCGCATCCGCTTAACGACGTAATGGCGGAGATTTAGGCGGCGGAACCGGCGGCTGCGGGCCCAAAGACCAGAGCCGCAGAGGGCCTGTTCAACACAAACCCAGCGGAAGAGGACAGTACATGCGATTTCCGGTTTTGAAGACGGGTGCGGTGGCGCAATACCCGGCGACCAGGGCGGCGCAGTACGACACCGAAGTGATCGAGTTTGTCGACGGCGGCGAGCAGCGGTACCGCAAGCGCGCCAGGGCGGTGAAGCGGTGGGTGATCCGGCTGGACCTGCTCGATGAGACGGAAATGAGCGAGCTGGTGGAATTTTTCAATTCCGCGCAGGGGCGTGCCGGGCACTTCGAGTTTGAGGATCCGTGGACGGGCGCCGTGCACGAAGATTGCAGTCTTGAAATCGACGATCTGATGACGGAACTGTCCGGCGAGACCCGCGTCGCGACGGTGCTGGTGCTGCGGGACAACACGGTAGCCTGAGATGCCCTGGTTTCCCCAACTCAACACGGGAGCGAACGTACAGTTTCCGGTCCGGCGGCGAATCACGCGGAGGACGGCGTTCAACGAGCTGGCCGACGGAAGCGTGGTCAAGCTGGCCGACCCGGATGCGGCGGCGGCGGAGTGGACGCTCTTTTTCGAGGGCCTGAGCGCGGAGGAGGTGGGCGCGATCGAATCGCTGTTTGCCGCATGCGAAGGCAGGCGCGGGGAGTTTGTGTTTCTGGACCCGCTGGATAATCTGCTGGCGTGGAGCGAAGACTTCAGCGCCGAGGTCTGGAGCAAGGACGCGGGCGTGTGGATCGCGGGAGGCTACCCGGATCCGCTGGGCGGCGCAAGCGCGACGCGCGCCGGCGGCGCGGGAGAGATTCATCAGACGATTGCCGCGCCGGGCGCTCTGCGGTACTGCTTCAGTGTCTACCTGCGAACAGACAGCGCGGCCGAGGTGATACTGTTCGCGCGCGCGGGCACGGAGGAGCGGACGCGGACGGTCGCGGCCGGCGCGGCCTGGAAGCGATTCGAGTATTCGACCTGCCTGGCGGCGAACGGGGATGCGATCACGTTCGGAGTGCGGCTGGCGGGCGGGGCGGAGATCGAGGTGTTCGGAGCGCAGGTGGAGGCGCAGGTAGCGGCATCGCGATATAAAAGGACGGCATCGCATGGGGGAGTCTACCGGGCGGCGCGGTTCGCGGACGATGTGCTTGAGGTGACGGCGCAAGGGCGGAATTCGCATTCGTGCCGAGTGCGCGTGCGGGCGGCGGTGGAGGGGTAGTGATGGGGACGCTCGATGAGCTGAAGCAGCAGGCGATAACAGAGACGCCGCTGGTGTTGTTCGAGTGCGAGATAGCGCCGGGCGTGTTCGAACGGTGGAGCACGCACGCGATCACGTTCCAGGGCGAAAAATACGATGCGCGCGTGGTCAGGCACGACCTATTCGAGATATGCGGGGCATCGGACGGGGGCATCGACGCGGCGGCGAAGGTGGCAGTCACGCTGGCTAACGCGGACTCACGGTTCTCTCAGATCGAGCGCGAGAGAGGGTTCAAGGGCGCGCGTGTCACGGTCCGGTTTGTGTTCTTCGATTTGGCGCAGGGGACGGCGGCGTCCGAGGCGGTGGTGATACTGCGCGGCAGAGCAGATGCGCCGGAGGAGGTGACGGAGTCGGAGTTCAGGTTGACGCTTACGAACAGCCTTAACCTGCAACGCGTGCTGCTCCCCGAAATACGTATACAGAAGCGCTGCCCGTGGAGGTTTCCGGGCACTCCCGAGCAGAGGCAGGAAGCGGTGGACGGAGGCGCGGAGGGGAAGTACTCTCCTTTCTGGAGATGCGGATACTCCGCGGACCAGGCAGGCGGAGCGGGGAACCTGAATAGCGGTGAGGCGTTCACGGCCTGCAAGGGAACGAGGGCGGACTGCATCGCGCGGGGGATGTTCGACGCCGATTCACGGGGGCAGGCGACGCGGCGGTTCGGCGGGCTGGAATACGTGCCATCGAGCATCCTGGTGCGGAGCTACGGGGAGCGCGGCCGTCATGCGGCGCCGGTTGTGGAAAACGAAGCCCGGTACAACGATTTCGTGCCGCTGATTTACGGGACGGCGTGGTACAAGCCGCCGGTCGCGTTCGCGCGGAACGACGGTAATCTGACGCGAATGGAGGTGCTGCTAGGCGCGGGCGAGATCCAGAGCGTGCTCAAGGTGGTTGTGAACGGGATTGAGATACCGGCGGGGTGCGCGGGGAAGGACATGACGGGCACGGGCTGGTACAACGTGGTGACGTACGGCGGGCGCACGGGGGCATTCAATCTCGATTTCACCGACGGCGAGGGGGATCCGCTGGGCGATCCGTACGGCAGCATGGCGATGATGTCGCTGGTTGTGCCCAACCGCGTAAGCGAGGGCACCAGCCTGCCGCGCGTGGACGTGCTGGCGGAGGGGTTGAGGCTGAAGCGGTACGACGAGGGCGGAGCGCCGGTGGACGAGGTGTTCACGAGTAACCCGGCGTGGGTGCTGCTGGACGTGCTCCGGCGCTGCGGGTGGAAGCTGGACGAGATCGACGCGGCAAGTTTCGCGCGCGCCGCGGCGTACTGCGACGAGCCGATCCCGGCGGTGGATCCGCACGGAAACGCGATCACGATACGGCGGTTCGAGTGCAACCTGGTGCTGCAAGGCAGGCGAAGCGCGGCGGACGTCATACGCGGCATTCGCAACGCGGCGCGGATGTACCTGACGTATTCGGCGGACGGAAAGCTGGAACTGGGAATCGAGAACACGCTGGCGCTGCAACAACCGGAGAGACCGGCGGGAACCAACAGCGTGGAGCCGCTCGGCGGGGGGTGGCCGGCTTACGAGTTCGGAGACGGCACGAACGGGTTCTCAGGAATAGCGCGGCGGGCGAGCGGAGAGCCCGCGCTGGTGCTGGCGCGACGCAGCGCAGCGGAGACGCCGAACCGGGTGACGCTGGAGTTTCAGGACGCATTCAACGAGTACCAGCAGGACAGCATTTCCATCGTGGACAGCGGCGACGCGCTGAGGACGGGGCAAGAGATCAGCGTGGCTGCGCCGGCGCTGGGCGTTCCGAATTTCCATCAGGCGGCGCGGGTAGTGAGGCTGCTGCTCGACAAGTCCGTGGACGGGAACGAGTACATCAGGTTCGAAACGGGAGTGATGGCGATCGGGCTGAAACCGGGCGATCTAATCGCGGTGACGTACATGAAGGAAGGTTACAGCAGGCAGCCGTTCCGGGTTGTGAAGATCGAGCCGGGCTTGAATTTCGGCAGGGCGGTTATTACGGCGCAGATTCATCGCGATTCATGGTATCGGGACGACATCACGGAGGAGAACAGCGGCGCGGGGCGGCAGCGGCCGAGCGATGTCGGGATTCCGCGGCCGCTTGTAGGCGCGGTGATCGATGAGAACGGCGAGGCGCAGTTCCCGATAACAGAAAGGGCGGCGGCCGAGGGCGCGGACGGCGTTGCGCGCGTAACCCTCGAGGCAGGGTTTGTGGTCCCGCCAAAGCCCGCTGACGGAACCGGCGTTCCGGTGTTGAGCCTTGGGGCGCAGATAGACAACACAGGTGGGGCGATCTCCGGGGGGCAGACGCTGTACTATGCGGTGACGGCAATCGACGCCGGGGGGAACGAGAGCGCCCCATCGTTCTCGGTGCGTGCGACGGTGCCGGCGGGGACGAACACAAACCGCGTTACGCTGACCGGGCTGAGTTTCGGGGCGGGCACGCGGAGCTTCAACGTGTATCGCGGAGACTGGCCGGGGAAGCTGCTGCGGATAGCGGCGGCGCAGGCGGTGGCGGCGGAGTTCACGGACACGGGGTTGGCGGAGGAACTCGCGCCGCCGCCGGATGCTAATTACGATCACGCGAACTTCTACTGGCGTTTCGAGTTGCAGCCGGAGTATCAGGCGACGCTGGCATCCGCCAGCACGGTCGGCAACGAGACGCTCGCAATGAACGCGAACGCATGGCGCGGCATGACGGTGCGCATAACGCGCGGGCGGGGGGCCGGGCAGGAGCGCACGGTGGCGTCAAACACGGCGACCGAGTTGACCATCGCGGGGACATGGGCGGTGACGCCGGACGCGACGAGCTGGTTTGTGGTTGCCGAAGCCGGCTGGCACTTCGGGGCGGCGGCCGCAGCAAGCCCGGTGGAGTTCGATGTACCGAACCGGCCGGCCGCGACGGTACACATAACGGGGAGAGCCGCGAACGTGAATGACCGCGAAGCGGGGTTGGAGATATCGCCCCTGACGCGGTGGCGTCTTGCGGGGAGTGGATTATTGGACGCCGATGTGCCGCCGGCGCCGGTGTTCGGGCTTGTCGCGCGCGGGCGCGGCACGGTGGAGCTGGCCGCGGTGGCTTTCAGGGATTTGGCGAACACACGCACGGTTTCGTCGGCCACTTTGACTCTGCACTACTGGAACGAACTGGGCAGCCCGTCGACGATCGAGCTGACCTCGGACGCGCTCGCGGGCGATGACATGTTGTACCTGAGCGCGGCGGGTCCGGGAGCGGCGGGCGGATTCCTGCAACTCGACCGCGAGCTGATGCGGATAGAAGAGGTGCTCAACGGCGGCTGGATATACCGTGTTTCGCGGGGCGCGCTTGGCAGCGCCGCTGAAGATCACGCCGCGCAGACGCTGGTATACAACCTCGACAGAAAGACGTTTGTCGCGCCGTTCTCACGCGACTTCTTCGGCAGCGCGGCGGCAGGCCAGTTTTCGTTTCCGATCGCGCTTCCGGACGCGCGCATCGCGGCGGGCGAGTTGTACGCGACGAACATGTGGGGGCGCGGACCGACGACGGCGCAGAGTTTCACGCTCACGGCGGACGGGGGATTGCGGACGGGATCGGGCGGGCAATTCACGATACAGGTGCAGGACTGGTTAGCCATCCAGACGGAGGCGGCGCCGGCGCTTGTGGTGCAGGAATCTCACTCGCTCAGGGATGTGTTCGCCGTAGTGCGCGAGGCGCCGGCGGGCGGACACATCGAACTGCATTTGCGGCTGGACGATTACGTATTCGCGGTGTTGACGATTCCGGACGGCGCAACGGCATCAAATGTGGTAAACGGTTTCGGACTCAAGCCGCTGGCTGTGGGCGGGCGAATAAACCTGGACATAGTAGCTGTGCCGCAGGCGGCGGATTCACTGCCGGGCCGGGACCTGACCGTTACGATCCGCTTCTAAGATGCCGGAAATCCTTTACAAACTGAGCCCGCACCGGGACTTGCAGTGCTACTTCGAGCAGCCCTCGGCGATAGCGGCGATGAGCGGTGCAGGACCGGATGGATTCACGGTCTCCGGGTGCTGGCGCCAGCAGTTCGACTGGTGCGTGATCGAATGGAACCGCGACAACCGATTCGAACACCCCGCGTTGCGCAACCTTCCGGACGGAGACCTGAGCGGCCTGGAGCTCACTTACGAAGAGACGCGCACGAACTGCATGCCGATGGACTGCGATCTGTTTCCAACGGTGGACTGGCCGTACCTGCGCGTGTGGGTGGAAGGGCGCGCGGATCCATATAAGGTGGCGCTGTACGAGCACGCGGTTCCTGTGGAAGGCGCCTATGCAAATGCGAGTGCGCAACTGGAACTGACGGGGACGCTGACGGCCGGCGATTACGTGGGAGTGTCTTGGGGTGACGAGCAGTACAACCACCTGGTGGCGGGTGGGGACACGCTCGAATCGGCGGTGCAGGCGGTTGTGGACGCTGTGAACGCGTTTTCACCGACGGTGGAGGCGGCGCGCGACGGAGCGCGGATCACGCTGAAATGCAGAGCAGCGGGCGCGAACTCGAACCGGATGGGGGCGTATGGGTTTGTAGCGGGCGCGCGGACGGAGCAGTGGACCCCGTGGTGGAGCGAGTTCAAGGGTGGGGCGTCGCCCACGAAATGGCGTGTAAGTCTGAACTTCGGTTCGCTGGCTGACGCCAGCGGGGCAGTGATCCCGACGAATGCGGTGCGCAAGCTGCGCTGGACGTACGCGGCGGACTTTCAGCGCGGGGCATACGCCAGGAGCGAGTTTTCGGTCGTGATATCGAACTGGACGGTGACGGGAACCGGCCGGGAATACAGGGTGGCGGCGCCGGCAAGCCGGCGGATAGAAGACGACTCGCCGGCAATCCGGTATACGGGCACATGGAACCGGTGGCAAGGGAATTACTCCGGCAATTCGCTTCGGGCGACCAACGAAGCGGGCGCGAAACTGGAATGCGACTACTGGGGCGCCGGGACGCACCAGTTGTACCTGGGCGTGCTGAAGGCGGATGGAGCCGGACAGATCGAGGTGACGGTCGACGGCGGAGCAACGCAAGCGTATGACCTGAGGATCCCGGGAGAAGAGACCGGCGCGCGGGTGTACATCGGCGAGTTCGGCGGGGGAACGCACGCGCTCGAGGTTACGCTGACGGGCGGAGGATACCTTTACTTCGATTTCGTCGATGTAGTAATTCCGGCGTTGTTGACACCGGCGTTTACGGCCGACGAATGTCTCGCGCTGGCGACGGACTGGGACACGGAACACTCGCTGGCGATCGCGCCGGAGCGTACGGCGTGGATGATAGCGGAACTGGGCTTCCGCGGCCGGGTGAATCACTACACGGGCGCGATGTGGTTTTACGAGTTGCTGTGCAAGGGACACGTCTACGCGTCTGCGACGGTGACGCTCGAGGGGACTCCGGAGTTTGGGGCGCGCACAGAGATCACCATCGGGCAGGCGGGCGACCCGGCAAGCAACGTCGTGTTGACACACGTGCACAGGATCGGCGACACGGCGGAAACGGTCGCGAAGGCGTTCGAACTGAAGCTGAACAGCGGCTATATGTCGGTGTGGGCGGAGGCGGCGGGTGCGGTGCTGACGATCGCGGCGCGGGCGATGGGCACGGCGGGAAACAATGTGACGATTGCGGCCGCGACGACGTCGATGGGGTTCACGGCGACTGCGAGCGGGCCGCATCTGGCGGGCGGAACCGCCGGCGAGTGGACAACCGACACAGCCGCGGATCCACGAATGAATCGCGCCGCCCGGGACTGGCATCTGGCGTTCTTTTCGGCGCTGAAGGCGCGTGGGCTCGATGCGGTGGCCGCATTCAGTATGGAATTGCGGCACGGCGACGCGTCGCCCGAGGCGGGAATCGCGCAACGCTGTCCGGCCGGCGAGGCCGTGATCCTGAACACGCCGGCGCTACAGACGAACTTCTCGCCGGCGAGCCGGGCGTTTTGGGAACGCGTTTACATAGAGATGGCCCGGACGATGGCGGAGGCGGGGCTGGAGCCATATCTCCAGTTCGGGGAAGTGCAGTGGTGGTATTTCCGGGATGGCCGCTCGGGAATGCCGTACTACGACGAGTACACTCGCACGGAGTTTGCGGCGCGGTATGGCAGAGAGATGGCGGTGATTGCCGATGAGACGGCTTCACCGGAGGAGCATCCCGACGAGGCTGCGTTTCTGCCGGCGCTCATAGGGGAGTTCACGAACGCAATTCAGCAGGCGGTGGCGGCTGCGGCGCCGGGATGCCGGTTTGAGGTGCTGTACCCGCTGGACGTTAACGAGGGCGAGTGGAACCGCGCGGTAAACTATGCGAGCGCGGCGTGGACGCCGGATGCGCTCGATTGTCTGAAGACGGAAAGCTTCGGCTACACGTACGGGCGCGATCTGGACAAATGCCTGTTGTCAATTCGCGAACCGGCGGCACGAGGGTTCGCACCGCACCAGAGCGCCCATCTGATCGGTTTGAGCGACGCCCGCGCGCCGTGGCAGAGCGAGGCGGCGCTTGCGCGGGCGGAGGGCGTCGAATCCGTGGTGTTATTTGCGCTGGACCAGTTCTGCCTGATCGGCTATCCGCCACAGCGGGCAATCAGGCGCCGCGTCTCGCGGTATCTGGGCGGGTGACCGGAACGCGTTACAGGGCGGCGGTGGAGATAAGCGTCAGGCCGATGGCGAAGAGCAGGATCATCAGAGTGAGGTAGAGCTTCACCTTAGGCACAGCGCCGCGGAACTCCTTCCAGATGAGCAATCCCCACAGCGCGCTTATGAGCGTCGCGCCCTGGCCGAGCCCGTAGCTGATGGCCGGGCCGAGGTGCGCATCGGGTGCGCTGGCGACTACGAAATTCGAGATGGTGCCGACCGCCCAGATAACGCCTCCGAGAAGCCCGAGCAGGTGCTGTTTCATCGTCCCGCGGAAGTAGGCGGGAATTTCGACCGGCTCTCCCTGGACGGGGAGGTTCATGAAGAACAGGTTGAAAATAAAAGTCGAGATGAAGACGCCCAGCGCGAACAGGAATGAAATGGCGTAGGGGCCCAGGCCGGCATCGCCCTGTTTACCCATCTCTACTAAGGGGTAAAAAGAGCCCATCAGAACGCCGCTGACCACACTTAGCACGATCCCGCGCCAACTGACACGGGGCACTACGTGCCGCGTCTTGCCCGCCTTGATTTCCTTTCCCGACTCCTTAAGCGAGTGCGCGCGGTAGGCGACAGCATCGAGGATGATCGCCGCGACGACCACCGCGACGCCGAGGAACAGCAGGCTCGGATTGCCCTGCGGCTTCACGAAGTAGTTCCCGACCACGCCGATCACCATGGCGAGGCCGATAGCGACGGGGAAAGCGACGGACATGCCGGCAACCGCGATGGCGGCGACGAGCAGCATATTCGCGAGGTTAAAGACTACACCGGCGCCGAGACCGTAAGCCATATTGCGGCGCCCGGCGCGGGCCAGGTCGTCCAGGAACTGGAAGCCGTCGCCTCCGGAGCCGAACTGGAAGCCCAGCGAGCCGAAAGTGAAGGCGGCGACGATGGCCGCGATCATCAGGCCGAAGGTGTAATCGAAATAGAACAGCTCGAAGCGCCACTTGCCCGTGAGCTTCTGGGTGTTTGCCCAGGATCCCCAACAGATCATGGACAAGACCGTCAGCAGCAGGGCCGCCATGTACGAATGCGGCAGGATCATACGGGGGGAGATTAGCACAACCGGAGGCGGCCGGGAACATTGAACGGGCCGGTCTGGCAGAGTGGACCGCGGCGGAGGGCCGGCGCGTCTACCTGGTCATGGGAACGATTCCGGCGCTCGCGGGCGGGGCGGCTGGGGCGACCGTCCTGACGACTATTCACCAAACGCTGCGGCGGTCCACGCCGGCGGCTCCAAAGATGGACATGCTGGACGCTCAGGCAATCGCTAAAACGATGTGGATGACGGGGATGGAGCCACCCGCCGGCCGCCGTTTGCACCGGGCGGCGCTGGCCGGCGATCTGCTCTCAAACGCGGCGTACTACAGCATTGCGGGGCTGACGAGGCGGCCGGTGCTGGCAGGAACGCTGCTTGGGCTGGCGGCAGGCGCAGGTGCGGTGCTGCTGCCCGGCCTGCTGGGGCTGGACAAGAGTGCCACAGCGGCGTCGCGCGCGACCGCGGCATTGACGGTGGCGATGTACACGTCGGGCGGGCTTGCAGCGGGGCTGATTGCGGGGAAACTCAGGCGTTGACAGCCAACGCCGTTCGCCACGCGGCCGCCGCCCTGGAAGCGCGGCGGCGCGCCATGCAGCCTTTCGCTGCGCACTCACGCCGCGCGGTCAGGAGGCATGCCCGCCCCGCCTGTGAAAAATGCGGCTAGTCGTCCGCCGCTACAGCCGCGTGCGTGTCCCGGACGGAGCCCTTTGCCACCAGAGTGAAATCGTTCAGCCTGGTCTTCCCGGGGTAGTACGCGAACAGCACCGCGCCGTCTCGAATCGCGTCGATGAGTTGCCGGGAAATCTCGGGCCGGACGGCCGGGCATCCCCAACTGCGGCCGAGGTAACCCTTCGCCCGGATGAAAGCCTCGCTCACATAGGCTGCGGGGTGCAGCACCACGGCACGGCTGAAGCTGTTGCTGTTCAACCCCTCGTCCAGGCCCTTCAATCGCAGCGAGTAGCCGTGCTTTCCCTGGTACGTCCCCGCCGTAACGTACGTGCCCAGGCTCGACATGCGGCTGCCCGGCTGGTCCGAAAACCGCGAGGCGTACACCGTGCCGCTGCCGGAGCCGTGCGCGACCAGCTCATTGAACAGCAACCGGTTATGTGCCAAATCGAAAACCCACAGGCGCCGTGCGGTTGACGGGCGGCTGAAATCGATCAGCGCCAGGACATCGGTTCGCGTGGCCTCGCCGGCCGCCCACGCCTTTTCGGCAGCAGCGAGGGCGACGCGCAGGGCATCCGGATCGACGTCAGGGGCCGCGCTCTGGAGCGCGCGCACTTCGGCGCTGATAGCGGCGGCGGCAGGCGGGTTAAAGGAAACGGGAACGGCGGTCTGCGGTTCGGCCGCAGGCTGCGGTTCCAGAGGTGGCTGGGCCTGCGCCAGGAAGTTTCCGGAAGCCGCAGCGGGCCGCTTAGCGGCCGCGTGTTTGCGTATCGCAATGGACTTGCGTGCAGCGTGCCGGTGGGCGGCCTCTCGCGCCGGGACTGTCGCCTTTGCCTGCGGAGGGGTTTCCACTTCATCAGTCAGCGGCGGATTCCCGCTTGTAATGGCCGCGGAATCCACCTCCGCTACGGACTGGGACTGGATCTCAGGCGGCTCAGGGGTATGTATCGCGGCGCCCAGCGGCATTTCCGCGGGGAGTGAAGGCGATAAGTGATGCGATAGCGAAAATGTGATGAAAGATGCCAGAAAGGCGAGGGAAGAAACGGAAAATCTCTTGTACAACTCAATACCTCTGACGCACCGGGTGGCCGATGCCGTTTAGAGCATAAAGCGTTCATTTTACCAGCCGGGCGGGCAGGGATAGTTCCATTTCGTTGTGTTGAGAAGTGTTCATTAACATTCGTTCCGTGCGCGTCTAAAGCGCCAGGTCGATCAGCGCGGCCGATATTTCGCCGCGATCGATCTGAAGCCGTGCCACGCTTACCGGCAATCCGAAGCGCGCCGGGCCCGCGCTTCCGGGATTCACATACAGCACGCCGTTCCTTCGCTCGATCTCCGGCCGGTGCGAATGCCCGTAAACGACCGCCGCCACGCCGGCCAAGTCGCGCGGGCGCAGCGAACCAATGTCGTGGATTATGTGAATCGCCGCCCCCTCAAAGCGCTCGGTGCGGCGCACGGGCAAGCGGGTTGCCCACGCGGCGAGATCGACGTTGCCGCGCACGGCGTAGACTGGGGCGATCTTCGCCAGGGCTTCGAGCACTTCCGGCGCACCCACGTCGCCCGCATGCAGTATCGCCGCGGAGCCGCGGAGAGCTTCCGCTGCTTTAGGGCGCAGCAGGCCGTGAGTATCCGAGATGACGCCGAGGATTGCCGCCATAGGCCGTGTATTGTTTATGTCATCATGCTATAAACAAGAGTTGTCCGCGGTACCGCACTGCCTCGCCTCTGCGGTAATCCCATCTTCGGAGTCAGTCATGCAATATAACTTCGGCGTGATCGGTCTCGGTGTCATGGGCCAGAACCTCGCGCTCAACATCGAGAGCAAAGGTTTTCGTGTCGCCGGGTTCGATCTTGACGAGGCCAAGGCCAAGGCCGCGGTCGAGAGATGGTCCGGCCGCAACATGACCACGGCTGCGTCGCCGGCCGAACTGGTCAAGTTGCTCGAGCGCCCGCGCCGCATTCTCGTGATGGTCCCCGCGGGCAAGCCGGTCGATGCCGTCATCGCCGATCTGAGGCCGCTACTCGATAAAGGAGACATCGTTATCGACGGCGGCAACTCGTTTTTTGTGGACACGGACCGGCGCGGCAAGGAACTCGAAGCGGCCGGCATCCACTATATAGGCGCTGGCATCAGCGGCGGGGAGGAGGGGGCGCTGAAAGGGCCGGCCATCATGCCCGGCGGGCCCGTCGAGGCGTGGAAGCACGTTGAGCCCATTCTCACGTCGATCGCCGCAAAGACCGAGGATGGCCCCTGCTGCGCCTACATAGGCAAGGGCGGCGCCGGCCACTACGTCAAGATGGTCCACAACGGCATCGAATACGGCATCATGGAACTTCTCTCCGAGGCCTACGATGTCATGAAATCGGCACTCGGCATGAGCGCTCCGGAGATGTCCGAGGTATTCGCGGCGTGGAACAGGACGGAGTTGAACTCCTACCTGGTGGAGATCACCGCCGCCGTGCTCGCGCACAAAGACGCCGCGACCGGCAAACCCACGGTGGACATCATTGTGGACAAGGCCGGGCAGAAGGGCACCGGCAAGTGGACGTCACAGAACGCGCTCGACCTGGGCGTTGCCGTTCCCACCATCAACGCCGCGCTCGAGGGCCGGATTCTGTCCGGCGCGCGCGCCGAGCGGCTCGAAGCCTCAAAAGTGTTGTCGGGCCCCGGCGGGCGCTTCGAAGGCGATCGCAACGAGTACATCGAAACGCTCCGGAAGGCGGTACGGCTGGCGGTTATCACGTGTTACGCGCAGGGCTTTTCGCTCATGCGCGCCGCTTCAGCGGAATATGGCTACGGGCTTCACTACGCCGAAATCGCGCGCATCTGGAAAGGCGGCTGCATCATACGGGCGAAGCTGCTGGACGCGATAAAGCAGGCGTTTTCGACGCACGCGGACCTGGTGAATCTGATGCTCGACGAGAACTTCGCCCCGCTCGTAAACGAGCTGGCGCCCAGCTTGCGGCGCGCGGTCACGCAAGCCACCGGACTGGGCATTCCTGTTCTCGGCCTCTCCGCATCGCTCAACTACCTCGACGCCTACCGGCGCGAGCGCATGCCCGCTAACCTGCTCCAGGGACTGCGCGATTACTTCGGCGCCCACCGTTACGAGCGGCTCGACCGGCCCGCCGGCGAGACTTTCCACACCGTCTGGAACGAGTAAGCTGACGATTTCGAGGGAAGAAAGATGAGTTATGGCTTAAACATCCGCGCGGACGCCGCGCTCGACTTCGCTTCGATGGGAGCGCTGGTGCACAGGCTCGATCCGGGCATCGTGCCGTTCCGCAAGGCGACGGAGTGCCGCATTCACGTGAGCGGTGGCGAGTTCAACTGCGCCGCGAACCTGGCCGACTGCTTCGGCCTGAAGACCGCGATTCTGACCGCGATGGTCGATTACCCCATCGGCGACATGATAGCCGAGCGGGTGCGCGCCATGGGTGTGCGCCCCTTCTACAAGCACTTCAAGCACAACGGCGTCAACGGCCCAAACATGGCCACGGTGTACAGCGACCGCGGCTACGGCGTGCGCGGGCCGGTGGTGTTCTACAACCGAAGCAACGAAGCCGGCGGCATGCTCAAGCCCGGCGATTTCGACTATGACGAGATCTTCGGACCGGGCGTGCGCTGGTTCCACAGCGGGGGCATTTTCGCTGCGCTCTCGGAGACGACCGGCGAGCTGATTATCGAGGCCATGAAGGCAGCCAAGGCAGCCGGCGCGGTGACGTCGTTCGACCTGAATTACCGGGCGAAGCTGTGGAACATCTGGGGCGGGCAGGATCGCGCCGTCTCCGTCGTGCGCCGCATCGTCGAGAACGTGGATGTGCTGGTGGGCAATGAAGAAGACCTGCAAATGGGCCTGGGAATTCCCGGCCCCGAGGTGGCGAAGAAATCGAAGCTCGACCCGAGCGTGTTTTTCGGCATGATCGGCCAGGTGACGGAGAAGTTTCCGAACGTGAAAATAGTGGCGACTACGCTTCGCGAGGTGCACTCGACGAACCATCACAGCTGGAGCGCCGTGGCCTGGGTTAACGGGCGTACGTACTGCGCGCCGCAGGCGGAACTCGACGTATACGACCGCGTGGGCGGCGGCGACGGTTTCGCATCGGGCTTCTTTTACGGCATTCTGACGGGTGAAGAGCCCGAGCAGGCGCTGCGCCTGGGGTGGGCGCACGGCGCGCTGCTTACCACGACGCCCGGTGACACGACAATGGTGAGCGTCGATCAGGTGCGCGCGTTCGCCAAAGGCGGCTCGGCGCGCATTCAGCGGTAAGCGAAGACAGCAAATGTCCGGCATAGTTTCGAAAGCTTCGAAGATCAAGCTTCTGCTCATGGACGTGGACGGCGTCATGACCGACGGCAAGCTGTATAACGTGCCCGGTCCCGACGGCGCGATGTTCGAGACCAAGGCGTTCGACAGCCAGGACGGCATAGCCCTCCAGTGGCTGAGCTGGAACGGCATACAGACCGGCGTAATCAGCGGCCGCGTATCTCCTGCTACGGAGGTGCGCTGCCGCCAGTGCGGCTGCAAGCATATCTACCAGGGCCACATCGAGAAGATCCCTATTCTCGAGAAGATCCTGGCTGTGACGGGCATCACGCCGGAAGAGACCGCGTATATGGGCGACGATCTGACCGATGTGGTGGTTTTCCGGCGCGTCGGTCTCGCGATCGCGGTGGCGAACGCGCGGCCGGAGGTGAAATGCGCCGCGCATCACGTCACCTCCGCCGAGGGCGGGCGCGGCGCGGTGCGCGAAATTTGTGAGTTGTTACTGAAGGCGCAGGGATACTGGGATGCCCTGCTGGCGAAGTACGAGGTCTAATGGCTGAAATCGGCGTTATGGTCCGCGCCGCCGCGGGTCCCGGAGTCCTCCACGAACTCACGGGTGTAATCGCCCGCCATGAAGGCGATATCACGCTGGTGGAGATAATCGAGAGCCGGCCGCCGGAAACGCGCGTTTATTTCGAGATCGTGATGCCCGGAGAGGCCGCGCCGCTGATCACGGATCTCGAGCGCCTGGCAATCGTGCGCCAGGTAAGCACCGTGGACACGCTCCGCAAGATCTACGGCAAGCGCATCATTATCATCGGCGGCGGGGCGCAGGTTGGCCAGGTGGCCATAGGCGCCATTTCAGAAGCGGATCGCCACAACATCCGGGGCGAGCACATCTCGGTGGACACAATCCCGCTTGTAGGAGAGCAGCCGCTGGCAGACGCCGTACGCGCGGTGGCGCGGTTGCCGCGAGCGAGGGCGCTGGTGCTGGCGGGCGCTCTCATGGGGGGCGACATAACAAAGGCCGTTCGCGAAGTGAGGGCCGGGGGACTGCTGGTGATCAGTCTGAACATGGCCGGCAGCGTCTCGGAGGCCGCCGACTTCGTCGTAACGGACCCAGTGCAGGCCGGTGTGATGGCCGTGATGGCGGTAGCCGAGACGGCCAAGTTCAACCCGGCGCGTCTAACGCGCCGCGTTTTCTGAAACCTCGAGCGCGTACTCACGAAGCAGACGGCCGGAGTTGTCGTATACACGGACCCAGTACGAGCCTGGCGCGAACTTACGGCCGCCCGCCAGCGCGATCTTGTCTCCCTCGCGCCTGGCGTACAACTTTGCCAGCGGGATGCCCAAGGCGTCAACAATCTCCACCTTGCAGCAAGGGGACTCGGCGAGCCCGGCGGCGTCCATCTGCATCAACAAGGGCCTGCCGGCAGGAGCCGCATCGAGGGAACCGCCACGCTCGGTGCGTAGTAGTACCGGTACGGCGGCAACATGACCCGAAGCGGGAGTGTAGGCCCGCCAGACAACCACGACGGCTAGTACCGACAGGGCGGTAATCAACGCCGGGGCGGGCCGGAGCAGGATGTGCAGAAGGCGTTTTAGCCGGCTCGCTTCCGAGGGTGGAGGAGAGACCTCTATTTCGGTGATTGCATTCCGGAAAGCGCGGATAAAACGGTCAATCTCCGCCAGACGATCCTGGCAGGAGGGGCACACCAACAGGTGTTCCTCGAAGTTCTCGAGTTCGGACTCCGGCAGAGCGCCGAGCGAGTATTGTTCCAGAGCCTCTTCAGTCGCGTGGTCGCCTGAGTTGTGCGGCATCAGTACTACTAGTCGCTCCAGCCCGGTACTATTCTCACAAGATCTGGAGACAATTTTCGCTTTAATTTCCTTCGGCCGGCCAGGCCGAACCGGACCTTTGCCCGGGATTTCAACAGGCGGAACTGTGTGCTCGACAATCCCATCTCCCTGCATATCCGTTCCTGCGAGTGACCCAGAAGGTAGAAACGGGTCAGGATATCGCGGTCGCGCCGTGTCATTGCCGCCAGCACCGAGAGCATCAAGTCGCGCTCCTGCCGTTGTATGGCGCCGGATTCGGGGTCGGCGTTGTCGTCGGCGATGGCGAGACCGGCTTCGATATCCATCTGTTGCCTGCGTTTCTGGACCACGCGGTCGATGTGCGCCGCGACCTGGCGGCGGACAATCGTCCTTACATAGCCCATGAGGCGCTCCGGGTCGCGCAATTCGTCCCTCTGAATCGCCTGCACGACGAGCAGGAACGTGTCGTGAACCTTGTCGTCCAGGTCCTGGGGACCGAGTTGCCTCCAAAGATAGAACCGCACACCACGGGCAAAAACAGCATAGAGCCGCTCCAGACCTGCCGCGTCGCCGGAACGGACTAATCTGACGATCTCAGGCAGGTTGAGCGAATTCACAGTAGTTTCAGCGCGTGACACTCTCGTTCTTTCCTATGGTTAGGTATGCAGCCCAATCGCGCAGCGGCACGCGGCCCGATTGGATAACGTCGACGCGCGCGCGGCGCAGCGCCTCTGCGGGCGTGTCGCCGTCGCGCAAGTGCAGGTAAAAACAGCGGAACAGCTCGCCGGCGGAGTCGGGAGCGGGCCACAGGCTCGCGATGACGGAACCCGCGCCCGCCGCTATCCAGGCGCGAGTCATTCCGAGCAGTCCCGCACCGCGGCGAATGCTTCCGCGGCCGGAATCGCAGCCGCTCAACACAACCACTCGAGGCGCCCAGAAGGATGCCGCCACATCCGCCGGGGTGAGCAGATCGCGGCTGCCGTCCGGCTTCAGGCTCAGGACGATATTGGTCCGGGCCGGATCGCGTTCGGCGGCTGCGAAGTGAGTTGCAAAGTGCAGGATTGCGGTGGGTCTGCTCGCGGCCGCCGCAAGCGATTCGAGGGTAGCCTGCGGGCCCTCGAGCAGCACCGGATCCGGGCTGCCCCAGGCCGCCGCTGCGGCGCGGATTTCCGCTGCGCTTCCGGCCAGGCGCGGCAGTTCCAGGCCTGCCGCGCGACCTATGTTGCCGTGCAGCCGCGGGTCGGCCCGGTTGTACACTGCATCGCCCACAGCCACGAATCGCCGCGAAGGCGCCGGACGGCGCCCGCCGAGCAGGAAGTGGGCGCAGGGCACCGTCAGCAGCGCGTGGCCTTCTCCCAGGCGTGATCCATCCGGCAACAGAGCCGCGGCCAGCGGCGCCGCGAACAGATCGCCGTCGAGCGAGAGCGCCCACAAGGGCTTCTTCAGCACCGCGGGGCTCAGGCTTGCGAACAGCAACTTGGAAATGCGGGCGTCCGCGCCGCCGGGCAAGCCATCGCGCACCTGGCGCACGAATTCATCTATGGCCGAAGCCAGTTCGCGCCTGCCGGGGAGCACGTGCATCTCAAACGATTCCCGCGTGAGCGCCCAGAGATAGGTTGACCGCCCGGTCACGTTGAAGCTGATGAGCGCCTGGTCCGGCCCGAGGGCGCGGCGGACGCGAAGGTCGAGCCCGCCGTCAGCCGGTTCTTCGCCGGCTGCGGGCGCCCGCGCCTCGATAAGCGACATGCGATACCGCAGTCTGCGCGCTTCCGCGCTGGCTTTCGGGCCGCCGCCCGCCAGCAGGGCTGTTTCAGCCGCTCGCAAATCCGCAAGCAGTTCACCGTACTCGGGGGCCAGCCGTTCGTACCGCCCCGCACCGGCGACCAGCGCGCGCAGGCTCGCAGCGCGGCCGTTTTCCGCCGCCCGGAACGCCTCGGCGGCATAGGCGAGCCGGCCCGTTCGGAGGTAGAGGGCGGCGGCGGCTTCTACGAATGCCGAATGGAGTTCATCGAGGTCGGCGTCGGCGCCAATGCGGTAAGTGTCGGAGGGAACAAGATCCAGGCGGAAGCGGCGCGCCAACTCGAGTGCGGAGCGGTAGTCGGCAAGCGCATCGGCAGGCCGTTCGAGCGCCATTCGCGCACGCCCGCGGCAGTAATACGCCGTCCAAACGGGTGGGCCGGTTGAGGCGGTAATTGCGCGCTCAGAGAGCGCTTCTGCGGAGTGTGGGTCGCCCTGCGCCAGTCTCAGCAGCGCTAGCGTACGGTAGGAGCTTTCGAGATCCTCCCGCGCCGCAACTTCTCTCAGGCGGAAAGCGTTGGACATCGCGGCGTCGGCTTCGTCCAGGCGGCCCGCTTCCATAAGAAGGTAGCCCTGGTAATTCCAGACTTGCGCCGCGGTGCGTGTATCGCCGCCGGCGTCAGCGCCGTCGATGGCTTCGGCAAACAGCGGGCGCGCGGCGTCGATGCCTTCCGTGGCGGCCTTGATTTTCGCCAGTTGAAATACGAACTTCGGACGCAGCCGGTGCCGCGGTCGGCTCTCCAGGAGCGTCATGCCGCGCCGCAACTCTTCCTGCGCTCCGTCCAACTCGTCCATTTGCAGGTGCAGCGAGGAGAGATTGATCGAAGCTGCCGCCGCCGTCTCGCGGTCGCCGAGAGATTCCGCGAGATCGCGCGCGCGCAAATACGTCTTCAGCGCCTCCGCATATCGCATTAACGCGAACGAACATCCGGCGAGATTCAACAGAAACCGGCATGCTGCGGCGGGTGCGTCCGCGGCAATCGACGCGGCGTAGCCCTGCCGGTTTATCCGGGCTGCCTGCACATATCGCCGCGCCTGGAAAAGAGCGTTAGCCCGGGTATTGAGCTCGCGCAGGCGGGAATTCGCGCGAACAGGGCCTGAAGAGTGTGCGCTCTTCGCTGGCTGGTTGCCCGATCCAAACAGGTATACGAGCAACAGACCGAAGGCAACGGCTTTGCCTAGCATTGCGGGCTACCAAGCAAAACTGCTTGGGAGCACGGAGGTCCGCGTCCCTGGTGGCTATCCGCTAAGTGATACCACCAGGGAGATATTAGCAGAGTTTCGGATCGATTTAACCAGCGCCGCTGACTAAAAGGAGGGATTTTTGTTTAACAGCCCGGCAATGGTAGTACGATAATGATCGGTTCTGGATCCTGGTTAATTACCGGATTCATCTAAGCTCTCCTTGTACGGAAGAATCGGTTACTTCCGCCCGTCACTTTAGGTCCCAGAATTCTGGCGGCATGGTCTGAAACTCGTAACTGCATGATTCTAAGTGGGCGTTATCTGTCAGATCGGAGGTGAACGGCCAGGCCTTGACAACCTACCGGCTCGGGTGATACGGGCCGGAAGAGGGGCGGCAAAGCACTGCAAGCAGAATCATGTAAACCCACGTTATATGCCGTCGCGCCCAGTGGTATATATCTATGCAGCAGCCGCAAAATAGTCCAAAAGATTAGACAGAAGTACGGTAATAGTACGCGTTTATTGCTTTAGCAGGGGCGCGCGAGATTGTAGCGGTTGTGGGCCGGACTGCACGCTCACGCGTTCAGCTTCAGGACCTGCACGAACGAAGGCTCCAGGCGCAGCAGAGTAATCGAGGCGGGCTCGATCTCAATCCGCTCGACCAGATCGATGGGCATTCCGAGGTAGAAAGTGGCGGCCGCGCGAATGGCGTCGGCATGCGAGAACACCGCGATATTGGCGTGCGGATGCCGTTCGGCCATGGCTTCGAGCGCGGTCACCATGCGTGCCTGCACCTCCACCATCAGCTCGCCTTCGGGCGCGCGCGTGCGGCTGCGGAAGCGGTTGAAGCGCTGCCAGAGCGGATCGGATGCGAGCGCGGGGATACTGGCGCCGGTCCAGCCGCCGAACCGGAACTCGCCCACCTCGGGGCACTGGCGGATCTCGAGGCCCGTAGCGCGCGCAAGCGGCGCGGCGGTCTGCATTGCCCTCTCGAGCGGGCTGCTGTAGATGGCGGCGAATTCGATATCCGCAAGCCGCTGCGGCAGCGCGCCGGCCTGCTCGCGGCCGCGTGCGTTTATCGGCACGCCGGGCAGCCAGCTCACCAGCGTGCGTCCGACGGCGTCCGTCTCGCCATGGCGAATCAGGTAAATGAAGCTCATTTGGTTGCGAAGAAGAACATGCGGCCTTCGGCCAGTTCCTTCATGCCGAGTTCGCCGGCATCGCGGGCCTGAACGTGGATGAAGCCCGCGCGCCGGAGAGCGCCGGCGGCCTCGTCCTCCGTATAGCAGCGCTCGTAGACGCTGGTGTCCGCACGGCTCCACATCCCGCCCAGCTCCTTTCGGAAGACGGTCACGTCGGCACGTCCCAGCCGCCGGTAGGAATCGTAAGCGCCGCGTGTGAGCCCGACGGAGTCGTCTTCCACGGCGGCCCAGGTGCCGCGCCACTGGTCCTCGAACGCCTTCTCCATATTCAGGTCGAAGACGAAGAGCCCGCCCGGCTTGAGGGCATGGTAAACGTTACGGAACACGTGTTCCAGCTCATCGATTTCGAGCATGTGGTTCATGCTATCGAAGGTGCTGAGGCAGGCGTCGAACTCGGGCGGCAGGTCGAGGCTGCGCGCGTCGCAATGCAGAAGCGTCGCTGCGGGCGCCTGTTCGCGCGCGTAGCGCAGCATCTCGGCGGAGCCGTCGACGCCGGTGACGGTGTAGCCGCGGTGAATCAGGAACGCCGTGAGGTCGCCCGAGCCGCAGCAGAGGTCGAGTATGCGCGCGTGCTCGGGCAGGCGCGGGAAAACGTGCCGGTCCAGCACCGGGCGCGCGTTGACGTGAAACTCGTCGCCCCAGCCCCTGCGGTAGTACCAGGCGAATGGATCGTAAGCCGAGTAGGGAACCACTTCCTTCGTTTTACCACCTGCGTCTTGTATGCTAGGAGCAAGCCTTCATCCGGAGGAGCCCCTTGAACCGCGTTTTTCTGGCATTCCGCAGTTTTTTCGGCATTCTGTTCAAAGGCCGGCTATCGGAGCCGGTCATGACCAGTCTCGGGCTGCGCAAGGCGGAGACGAGCGTGGCTCGCACCGCGCCGCCTCGCGAGGACCCGGCGCGCGCCGCCCAGGGAGCGCTGCAACTGCTTGCGATTTTGCAGCGCGACTCGCGCCTGGTCGATTTCCTCATGGAAGACGTCTCGGCGTACTCGGACGATCAGATCGGCGCGGCCGTGCGCGAACTGCACGACGCGGCGCGGCAGTCGCTGCTCCGCTACGTGCGCCTGGCGCCGGTAATAGACGGCGTCGAAAACACGCGCACCAGCATTCCGGCCGGAAGACCCGACCCGGCCGCGGTCAAGTTCGTGGGCAACGTGCCGGCCGAGCCGCCCAGCGCAGGCCTGCTGCGGCACAAGGGCTGGCGGGCCGAGAAGGTCGAACTGCCGCCGCCGCCCGGGGGAAACGTGATCGCGCCGGCGGAGATCGAGGTGGAGTAACGGCCTTTTTCCGGAGGGGACCGTGCCGGCACAATACGTAATCGGAATAGATCTGGGGACCACCAACTCCGCGGTGGCGCGCATACCGCTTTCGGCCGCGGCCGCCGGCCCCGACTCGATGCCTCAGGCGGAGCTGTTCGGTATCGCGCAGCTCGTCAACCCCGGCGAGGTGCGCGACGAGGATCTGCTGCCTTCGTTCCTGTATCTGCCCGGGCCGGCTGATTTCCCGGAGGGCTCGCTGGCCCTGCCGTGGGATTCCAGTCCCAAAGCCATCGCTGGTTACCTGGCGCAGAAACGCGGAGCGGAAAGCCCGGGGCGGCTGGTATCGTCCGCGAAATCGTGGCTGAGCCACAGCGGCGTGGACCGGACCGCGGCCATTCTGCCAGCGAACGCACCCGCAGGCGTGCCTAAGGTGTCTCCCGTTGAGGCCTCGCTGCGATACCTGGACCACATGCAGCAGGCCTGGGACATCAAGTACCCCGACGCGCCGCTCCGCCAGCAGGAAGTGCTGGTCACCGTACCGGCATCATTCGACACCGTGGCGCGCGAGTTGACCCTTCGCGCCGCCGGGGAAGCCGGCTACGCCGACGTGGTGCTGCTCGAGGAGCCGCAGGCGGCCTTCTATGCCTGGATCGAGCGGCACGCGGACTGGCGCGAGCGGGTGAAGGTGGGCGACCTCATCCTGGTGGTCGATATCGGCGGCGGCACTACGGATTTCACGCTCATCAGCGTCACCGAGCGCGAAGGCCAGCTCGACCTCGAGCGTGTCGCGGTGGGCGATCACATCCTGCTCGGCGGCGACAACATCGATCTCGCGCTGGCGCGCTTCATCGAGTCGCAACTGGCGGCGAAGAAGACCCGGCTGGATTCCTTGCAGCTTCACGCGCTTTGGCAGAACTCGCGCCTTGCCAAGGAAAAGCTGCTGGACGAAAAGGCCGGCCTCGCGGAAGCGCCCATCACGATTCTCGGGCGCGGTACGGGCGTTGTCGGCGGCACGATCAAGACGAAGCTGCTGCGCGCGGACGTCGAACGCATCCTGATGGACGGATTCTTTCCGCTTGTCACGAGCACCGACATGCCGCAGCGCGCGCGGCGCATCGGGCTGGCCGAACTCGGTTTGCCCTACGCAGCCGACGCCGCGATCACGCGCCACCTGGCGCATTTCCTGAGGCAGCACGCCGCGCAATCGCAAAGCGCGGCGGTGCGGCGCGGCAAGAGCGGGCTCGCCTGCCCGACGCACGTTCTTTTCAACGGCGGCGTGCTGAGGGCGAAGATCATCCGCGACCGTTTGCTCGAGGTGCTCGACGGCTGGCTGGCGGAAGAGGGTTTCAAGCCGGTGACGCCGCTCACGGGCGAAGACCTGATGCACGCCGTCGCGCGCGGAGCCGCATACTATGGTCTGGCGAGGCACGGACGCGGCGTTCGCATCCGCGGTGGAATTGCACGCACATACTACGTAGGAATCGAGAGCGCCATGCCCGCGGTGCCCGGCATTCCCGCGCCGCTCAAGGCGCTCACCGTCGCGCAGTTCGGCATGGAGGAAGGCACGTCGGAGCGCATCCGCGGCCGCGAGTTCGGGCTCGTAGTCGGCCAGCCGGCCGAGTTCCGTTTCTTTTCGTCCACCGCGCGCAAGGACGACACCCCGGGCGAGATCATCGAGGACGTGGGCGAGGAGTTGCAGGAACTGACGCCGATGGAAGTCGCGCTGCCCGCCGAGGGCGCGGAAGCCGGCGCCGTCGTTCCGGTTACCCTGGAGACTGTGGTGACTGAAACAGGCGTCCTGCAACTGTGGTGCGTCGCGCGTGACGGGCGGCGCTGGAAGCTCGAGTTCAACGTCAGGGAGCGCGTAGCGGCGGCATGAAGATCGGCATCGACCTGGGGACGACAAACTCGGCCCTGGCCTACATCGACCCCGAGGAAGCCGAAGATCGCGATTTCCCTCCGGTACACGTTCTCCCGATACCGCAGTACACCGGGCCGGACCTCATCGAGCCCCTGCGCGTGCTGCCGTCGTTCCTGTACCTGGGCGATCGCGAGTACATCGGAACCTACGCGCGCGAACAGGGTGCGCTCGTGCCCACGCGGTCCGTCCACTCGGTGAAATCGTGGCTGTCGAACCCCGAGGTTGACCGCACAGCGAAGATACTGCCCTGGGACTCGCAGGAGAGCGGCCGGATCCTTTCGCCCGTCGAGGTTTCGGCGAAGTTTCTTGCGGCGATCGGCGAAGCCTGGGAGGCGCAGCGCGGGACTCCGCTCGCGGGAGAGGAAGTCGTGCTCACCGTGCCGGCGTCGTTCGACGAAGAGGCCCGCGAGCTGACGGTTCAGGCCGCAAAGGACGCCGGCATCACGAAGCTCACGCTGCTTGAAGAGCCCGCGGCGGCATTCTATGCGTGGATCTCGAACCACCTTGCGGAATCGCGCAAGAGCCTGTTCGACGGCCAGGTGGTGCTTGTGGTGGATGTTGGCGGCGGCACGTCCGACTTCACGCTGATCCGCGTGGCGCGCGACGGCGACCGCGTCGATTTCACGCGCACAGCGGTCGGAAAGCACCTCCTTCTCGGCGGCGACAATCTGGATCTGACGCTGTCGTGGCTGGTGGAGCACAAGCTCGGCATTCAGCTCTCGATCCGGCAGCGCAACGCCGTGCGGCGGCAGTGCTCGGCGGCGAAAGAGAAGCTCCTTTCCGGCGAGCGGCTCGAAAGCGCCGAGGTGACCGTGCTCGGAGGCGGTGCGGCGCTTGTGGGCGGAGCACGGAAGACGGAGATACGCCGCGAAGAGGTGCTCGAACTGGCCCTCGAAGGTTTTCTGCCTTTCTGCGCTCTCACGGACCAGCCCAAGGAGGAGAAGCGCAGCATCTTCCGGGAACTCGGTCTGCCGTACGTCTCGGACCCCGCGATAACGCGGCACCTGGCCGCGTTCATGAACGCCTCGGCCGAGCACGCGCCTAACGGCGTGGACGCCATTCTCTTCAACGGCGGCTTCTTTATTCCGGAAATCCTGCGGGAGCGCGTCGCGGAGGTGGTTGGCTCCTGGTACGGACGGCGGCCGGTGATTTTCGAGAACCGCGATCTGGACCTGGCGGTTGCGGTCGGCGCCGCATACTACGCCTATGCGCGGACCAGCGGTTCCGGCGTCCTCGTTCGCGCCGGATTGCCTCGCGCGTACTTCATCGGCATCGGCGCGCCGGAGGATTCCCGAGTGCGGGCGGTCTGCCTGGTCCCGCGCGGCAGCGAGCAGGGCTCGACGGTCGAGTACGACCCCGGAAACCTCCAGCTAATCGCGAACCGTCCGGTTTCGTTCCGCTTGTACAGTTCTCTCACGCGCAGCGAGGACGCGCTCGGAGATATAGTCGAATTCGCTCCCGGCGATCCGGATCTGCACGTGCACGCTCCGCTCAACGCCGTCATCCGTTTCGGCAAACGCGTGGAGGAACGCACGATTCCGGTGAAGCTCGGCGCGCGGCTGACGGAAATAGGCACGCTCGAGATCTGGTGCGAATCCAAGATCAGCGAGCACCGCTGGCGGCTCCAGTTTCAGCTCCGCAAGAGAGCTGAGCAGGAGGCCGCGCGGCGCCCGGCGGCGGTGATCAGCGAAGAGGCGCTCGAGCGCGCGAAGGCGCTCATTGTGCAAACGTTCGCGCCCGGTGTGCAACAGCGCGGCGACCCGGCCGAGCTGCCGGGAAGACTCGAGCAGGCGCTCGCGCTCGGCAAGAACTCGTGGCCGCTTGCGACTATTCGCCGGCTCTCGGATGTGCTGCTCGAGCACGTCGAGGGGCGCCGGCTCACCGCCGCATACGAACTTCGCTGGCTGAACCTGACCGGCTTCTGCCTGCGTCCCGGGTTCGGCTATCCCGGCGACGACTTCCGCGTGGAGCAGGCGCGGCGCGTGTACGCGCAGGGTCTCGCGTTTCCGAACCACGTCGAAAACGAAGTGCAGTGGTGGGTGTTCTGGGGCCGCATCGCGGGCGGGCTGAACCGCAACCAGCAGGTGGACATCTTCCAGCGGCTTTCGGGCACGCTGCTTCCCAGGGGCGGCAGGCGCGTGCGCATCAACTCCAGCCTGCTGCGCGAGATGTGGCGCGCCGCTGCAAGCCTGGAACTGCTGCCCACCCAGACACGGACCGAGTTGGGCGATGCGCTCGTGAAGCGCATCCGCGCGCGCGATTTCGGCGCGAGCGAGTTGTGGTGCCTGATGCGCATCGGCGCGCGGCAGTTGTTCTACGGCCCGGCCAACCAGGTTATTCCGCCCTCGACGGCGTCGCGCTGGGTGGACGCGCTGCTGACGGTGGCTTCGGCGGGAGACGCGCTCGCGGCAATTGCGCGCCGCACGGGCGACCCCGCGCGCGATCTCGCTCCCGGAGTTGTCGAGCGCGTGCGCGCCGCCCTCGCCGGAATGCCCGACAGCCGCCGGCTGCTCGCCGTTCTGGAAGGCGAAGAGGCGCTCGACACCGGCGCGCTCGACCGCATGTTCGGCGAAGAGTTGCCCTCGGGCCTGTTGTTCGAAGAAGAAACCTCGCGATGAACGAAAACCGGCTGATTGAACGTATCCGCGCGCGGGCGCCCCGCGCGGCGGCGAGCGGTATTGTCACCGGCATCGGCGACGATTGCGCGGTGCTGCGGCAGGCGGGCTCGAAAGACGACCTGCTGTTCACCACCGACATGACGATCGACGGCGTGCACTTCCATCACCTCACACACCCGCCGGACGCCGTCGGCTGGAAGACGCTTGCACGCGGCCTCAGCGACATCGCCGCGATGGGCGGCGAGCCGCGCTTCTGCCTGCTGTCGATAGCGCTCGCCGGCTGGACGGATCAGAAGTGGATCAGCGCCTTCTACGGCGGCCTGCTGAAGCTGGCCGCCAGGACCGGCACGGTTCTCGCGGGAGGCGATATCGCGCACTCCGAGGTGCTGGCGTGCGACATCGTGGTGTGCGGCGCGGCGCCGCGTGGCAAGGCGCTGCTGCGCAGCGGCGCGCGCGAGGGCGACGGCGTCTACGTCACGGGGCCCCTCGGCGGCTCGGCCCTCGGCCTGGAAACCGGGCGCGGCGCGGCGTGGAGGAAACACAGCAGGCCCGAGCCCCGGCTTCAGTTCGGCCTTTCGCTGCGCGGGCGCGCGACGGCGTGCATGGACATCAGCGATGGAATCGCTCTCGATCTGCACCGCCTGTGCCTGGCCTCGGGCGTCGCGGCGGAATTGGACGACGTGCCCGTATTCAGGGGCGCGAGCGTAGAGCAGGCGCTTCACGGCGGAGAGGATTACGAGCTGCTGTTCACGGCCCCGAAGCCCGTGAAGGGCGCCGTTCGGGTGGGCACGATCGTCGCCGGCAAACCGGGCCTGGTGCGTTTCGGCGGCAAGCGCCTGGAACCCGTCGGCTACGATCACCTGGAGAGCCGCAATCGCAGACCGCGCGAGGCAGCCGAGCTGCCGGAACTCTGATGCCCGAGCCGCGACCGAGTCCGGCATGGGCCTCCCGGCCCGCAATCAGATGAATGCTCAAGAACACAGCCGCGCGCTGAGCCGCGAGCGCCGGCCCGCGGCGGGCGCGCTTTCCTACAGCGCCGTTCAGACCGCCCGGAATACAACAAAGACGCTGTTCCGATCCCCGGCGCTATACTATCCACTCAAATGCCCGACTTCCTGGCCTTCGATCTGGGCGCTGAGAGTGGACGCGCAATGCTGGGCAGAGTAAGCCCGGATGCCCTTGTTCTGGAGGAACTCCACCGCTTCGCAAACGAGCCCGTGCGGCTGCCCACCGGCCTGTACTGGGACACGCTGCGGCTGTTTCACGAAATAGTTCGCGGGCTCGAGATCGCCGGGCGGGAGCGCCGTGTCAAGCCCGCCGGCATCGGCATCGACACGTGGGGCGTCGATTTCGGCTTGCTCGGCCGCGACGGCGCGCTCACCGACAACCCGCGGCACTACCGCGACGCGCGGACCAGCCAGGTTCCCGAGCGCGCGTATGCCGCCGTGGGGCGCGAGCGCATCTTCGCCGAGACCGGGCTCCAGTTCATGAACCTTAACTCGCTGTACCAGCTTTACGCGGCGAAGCTGGCCGGTTCGCCCGGGCTCGAAGCCGCCGCGCGCCTGTTGTTCATGCCGGACCTCTTCAATTACTGGCTTACCGGCATTGCGAAGAACGAGCTCACCATCGCGAGCACGTCGCAGTTCTACAATCCGGCCAAAAAGCGCTGGGCAACGGAGCTGCTGGAGGCGCTCGGGCTGCCCACGGGCATTCTGGGCGAGATAGTGCAGCCGGGAACGAGGCTGGGAGGGCTGCTGCCGCACCTGGCGGAAGCGACGGGGCTGGGAGCGGCGCCGGTGTACGCGACGTGCGGGCACGATACGGCGGCGGCAGTGGCGGCGGTGCCGGCGGAGGGCGGGGATAACTGGTGCTACATCAGCTCGGGCACGTGGTCGTTGATGGGAGTGGAATTGGCGGAGCCGCTCATAAACGAGTGCGTGCTGGCGGCGAACTTCACTAACGAGGTGGGCGCGGGCGGGCGCATCCGGTTCCTGAAAAATATCGCAGGGCTGTGGCTGCTTCAGGAGTGCAGGCGCGCATGGGCCGCGGCTGGGCGCGAGTACAGCTACGCGGAAATTGCAGAGATGGCGGCGGAGGCGCCGGCCTTCCAGGCGGTGATTCACCCGGATGCGTTTTCGGAGCCCGGTTCGATGCCGGCGCAGATCGCGGAGTGGTGCCACGCGACGGGTCAGGGCGCGCCGGAACAGCCGGCGGGAATGGCGCGTGCCATCCTGGAGGGCTTGGCGCTGCGGTACCGGCAGGTGCTGGAGGGCATGGAATCGGTGACGGGGCGCAGGCTGGAAGTGATTCACATCGTGGGCGGGGGATCGAAGAACCGCGTGCTGAACCAGTTCGTCGCCGACGCGACGGGGCGGAAGGTCGTGGCGGGCCCGGCGGAGGCCACGGCGGCGGGGAACGTGCTGGTGCAGGCCGTCGGCGCGGGAGTGCTGGGCGGGATCGAACAGGCCCGGGAGCTGGTGAGAAGGTCGTTCGAGTTGGAGACGTACGAGCCGAAGAGAGTGGCGGGGTGGGACGCGGCGTACCAGGCGTTCAGCGGGTTGAGACCCTGAGCGATTTCAGCGCGGGCCTTGCGGCCGGCAACAAGGCGTGAGGACCTCCGCGCCCGCGCCGGGCAGAAGCCGCGCGGCAGGCCGGAAGCGCCGCTTCACGAGATGCTTGCGGAACCCGGGCGGCGGGATCTGCGTCCTATAAACCAGGGCTGGTACGCATTAGAAGGGGGTGGCTGCTTTTCTGAGCTGCGCTTCAGAAAAGGCTTCAGTCCCCTGCACTCGTTTGCGCTCGTTCACGGTCCGCGACAAAGATGCAGAAACGCTCAGTGCTCGGTTCCATCCTTTACTGGCTGCGGGATCTCTCGATTTCCGTGGTGATCGCCGGAATCGTGATCGTGTTTATCTACCAACCGGTAAAGGTTGAGGGCACGAGCATGATGCCCGCGCTGTCGGACCAGGACCGTTTTTTCGTTAATAAGTTCGTATACAGGTTCGGACTGGCCGATATAGCGCGAGGCGATATGATCGTTTTCTGGTTTCCGGGCGACCACTCGAAGTCCTATGTGAAACGCGTGATCGGAATTCCCGGCGATACCGTCGCAATAGAGCACGGCGCAGTCATCGTGAATGGCAGGCGCCTGAAGGAGCCCTACGTGCCGCTGGAGTATCGCGACACCTACTCAATGCCGGCACGGACAGTAGATGCGGATCAGTATTTCGTGCTAGGCGATCACCGCAATTCTTCGAACGACAGCCGCGCCTGGGGCATGGTTCCCCGCGATTGTATTTACGGGAAAGCGGTATTTGTGTACTGGCCGTTGGACCGGATGGGGCCTGTACATTAGTAAATTAGTCTCTGGTACTTGACCTCTATAGCTCCCGGTTATATGTTAATTCGTCATGGCCCGGGCGCTCGATCCTGACCAACTGTTGCCACTCTCACCCGCGGTGTTCCAGATATTGATTGCACTGGGCGGCGGCGGCCGCCACGGTTACAGCATAATGCAGGACGAGGAGCTGCGTGCCGCGGGTCGGCTGCGATTGAGTCCGGGCACGCTGTACAGCGCTGTCAGACGGATGTTGGACAGCGGTCTCATAATCGAAGCCCCCCATAGCAACCCATCCAGACGCCGCCGCTGTTACCGCATTACTGATTTCGGCCGTGAAGTTGCGCAGGCCGAAGCTGCGCGCCTGGAGTCGCTTCTTGATCTGGCGCGCGCGCGCAGATTACTACCCTCACGGGCAGAGTAACAATCACCGCCTATACGGGTTACTTAAATACCCGCACGATTCCTTCGCCGCCGCCGAGTCCGGAGCAAGAGCGGCTGCGCGCCTGTAAGCCTCCCGCGCCTGGTCGCGCTCGTTACGCAGGTCGTGGATCTGGCCCAGGCGCATACAGGCGAGCACGGCTGTGTTTAGGTCGAGCCGATCGGCGGCGGAGGCGGCTTTTTGTATGTTGACGAGGGCGGAGTCGAGGTCGCCGTACCAGAACTGTATGTTGCCCCGCGCGAAGCTGATCTTTTCGGGAGCCATGGCGGGCCTGGACTGTTCGAGGTTGTCGAGCGTCGCCAGCGCGGACCTCTTGTCCCCCGCGTCGCTGAACATCTGAGCAAGTTCCATCCTGTAGAGGTAATTACGCGGGTAGCGGCGGATCAGGTTCTGAAGCAGCGGCACCGCGCGCTTCGGCTGGCGCTCGCGGCGGTAGACCACGCACAGCATGGTTTGGGCATCGATGCGGTTTTCGCGGCCGTCGCGCGCCACCTGCCGGAGCGTGCGGATGCCCTTCTCCTTATCGCCGTGATAGCCGGCCATGAACGCGATCAACCGCCAGTGCCAGGGCAGGCTGCCCACCATGTAGTCGTGCAGGCCCTGGACGAGCTTCGCATCGATAAACGAAGGGTCGATCTCCGTGGCGCGGTTGTGATACTTGCGTGCGAGGTTCGCTTCTTTAAGGCCGGAGCGCCACGCGCGGTCGATGAGTAGTTCGTAAGTGGACCGCAGGCCGTGAGAGACGCCGAGCGCATACAGTGCGCGCGTGTCGCGGGGGTTCCGGGCGAGCCGCGCTTCGGCGAGCGAGATCGCCCTGGCGACCTCCGAATCGAACGTGCGGCGCTCGGAGGGCGTGGGTTCCACCCTGGGGCGGCGCAGAAACGCATTGTTCCCGGTGACCATCTCGCTTTCGAGCGCGCCCGCGCGCAGCATGGCTCGGTACAGAACCGTCATTGCGACGTGGTTGTGGGCGTCGGGAGAGAGCGGATGTTCCCGGGCGATGGCGGCGAAGCCGCTCAGGGCCGCGTCGTAATCGAGGTTGTAAAAATCCTCCAGCGCTCTGGCCGTGGAGATGTCCTCCGCGGCAGCGCAACCGAGAAAGCCGGCGAGCAGCGCCAACAGCAAGCCACGCATCTACACAACTATTCTAGGAGCGCTCCCGTTTATCCCGCAGCCGTGCAAGCGCCCAGGCGGCGTGTTCCCGGACGAGCGGGTCGGCGTGCGCGGCCAGCCGCCCGAGCGAAGCCCGGAGGGACGCGGTCGCGGCGTTGCCGGACGCGGCATTTTCCGCCGCGATATTTCCGATGGCAACCGCGACGTTTCTGAGGAAACCGGCATACCGCGCGCGCAGGACGGGCGTGCCGCGGAACAGCGAACGGAAACCGGCTTCGTCGAGCGCGGCAAGCTCCTCAAGGGGCGGTGCGGCCGGAATGCGAGCCGGGAAGGCGGCGGCTCCCGCGGCGGCTCCCGCGGCGCGCGCGCGCTCGTTCCACGGGCAGACATCCTGGCAGATGTCGCAGCCGAAAACGTGATCTCCGGCACGAGGGCGGAGATTCCCGGGCGTAGCGCCGCGGTTTTCGATGGTGAGGTAGGAGATGCAGAGGCGGGAGTCCACGGTCCACGCTGGAGCTTCGCGCCCGGTGGGGACGATTGCGCCGGTGGGGCAGGCGCGGATGCAGCGCGTGCAGGAACCGCAGCGGTCCGGGGGCGGCGCGTCGGGCTCGAACGGAAGCGAAATCAGCAACTCGCCAAGAAAGAAGAAGGATCCTGCATCCTCGCGAATCACGCAAGAGTTCCTGCCGATCCAACCGATGCCGGCGCGGCGTGCGAGCGCGCGCTCCAAAAGCGGCGCGGTATCTACGCAGATTTTCCAACTGCACGGCGGCAATTTCGCGGCCACTCGCTCGAGTCCGGCGCGGATTACATCATGATAATCGTCGCGGCGCGCGTACTTTGAGATTGAACCGCCGCGCCGCGGGGCGGATTCGTCTTGCGCTTCGTCATAGCGCTTCGCGACACAGAGAACGGAGCGCGCGGACGGGAGGAGGTTTCGCGGGTCGGAACGCAGCCCGCCGCGGCGGCCGGCGAGGTACGGCATCCCGGCGGAAAAGCCGCGGCTGAGCCATTCCCAATACCACTCATATTCCGGAAGCGGCGCGGCGGCGGCGGCTATTCCGGCGAAGTCAAAGCCGGCGTCGAGGGCGAGTCTTTTCAGTTCCGCGGAATGCATTGTACGACCAAGGGAGTAATTATCTCGTAATTACCCGATAACTCCTTCCATTATTCCGCCAATCGTGTATTATTTTGGAATGCTCCCTGCTTTGAACGGCCTTTGGGGTGACTTCCGAATCGCCGCCCGCGGCCTGTGCAGGGCTCCGTTATTCACCGCGATCACCATCGCGATTCTCTCGACGGGATTGGGCGCGAACACCGCCATCTTCAACCTTGTCAACATGCTGTTCCTTCGCGCGCTGCCCGTGACGGAACCGGACCGCCTGGTGTCTGTTGCGCCCGTGGGGTCTGCGGGCCAGCCTCGCAAATTCCTGTACAGCTCCATGGATGAGATGCGCCGCAGCCAGCGCGTGCTTTCCGGTCTGGCCGGGTACGGCAGTGCGGGCATCCGGCCGGTGGAAGCCGACGGATCGCTCACCCCGCGCGCAATCGTGGTTGTTACTCCGGAGTTCTATGAAGTCATGGGGCTGAAGCCGCTGCTGGGGCGGACGTTCCGGCCCGGCGCCGGCGAAGACGCGCGAGAGGCCGTCATCACCTACCGCTTCTGGCGGACGCAGATGGGCGGCAGGCGCGATGTGGTCGGATCGGTGATCCGCGTAGAGGGACGCCCGTATACGGTCGCGGCGGTTCTGCCTGAAAGTTACCACGGTTTGGCGGCAGGCTCTCCCGAGGATGTCACGCTGCCCGTGCCCGCATTTTACGATATGCCGTGGCTGATCGAGAGCGCCGGATTCGAGATGGTGGGCCGCCTCAAGCCTGGGCAATCGCTCGAACAGGCGCGGGAGCAACTTCGGGCGCTCTGGCCGGCGGTTAAGCGGGCCAGCGTGCCGGCTGCCTACAGCGCCAGTGAACGCGAAACCTTCTTCTCCCAGCCTCTGCTGGTGGAATCAGCCGGGCGGGGCAGCGCCACTGATTACATCCGCAGCAGGTTCGCCAACCGGGTCCTGGTTCTTATGGCGGCGGTCGGCGTGACGCTGCTGATTGCCTGCGCGAACATAGCGGGACTTATGCTGTCGCGCGCCGCCTCGCGCGCCGAGGACACCAGCGTGCGGATTGCGCTCGGCGCGGGGCGCTGGAGACTGATGCGCCAGGTTGTCGCCGAATCGCTGCTGCTGGTGGCGCCGTCGGTGATTGTGGGAGGGGTGCTGGGCGCCTGGCTGAGCCGCAAACTGGCGGATTTCATGTGGATCGGTCTGTTCGAGCACAATTTCGCGCTCGACCCGGACGCGCGCGTCTACACGTTCCTCGCCGCTTCGGCGTTCGTCACATGCCTGCTGACGTCGGCCATTCCTGCATGGCAACTCGGGCGCACGCCGCCTTCGGGCGTCTTGTACGGCAGCCGCGGGGGAGCGGTGGCGCACAGGCAACGGGCCGGCCGGGTGCTCGTGGCGGTGCAGTCGGCGCTGGCTCTGGTTTTGCTGACGGCCACTGGCCTGTTCTGCGCCAGCCTGATGAGCATCAAGGGGACGAACCTCGGCTTCGATCCCGGCCGGGTGCTCGGGCTGTCGCTGGCCGGATTGCCAAACGCCTATGACGATCCATCTTTCGTGCCGAGCGCCTATTACGCGGACCTGACGGATCGCGTTCGCAGGGTTCCGGGGGTGCTGGCCGCCGGCCTGTCGAAGGATACGGTGGGCGGGATTGCGAATTACGAGTACTACTATCGCGCCGCCGCCGCCGGCACGTCTCGCGAAACCGGCACTTTCGTGTTCAGCATCGGGCCGGGGTTCCATGACGCGCTGGGTATTAAGTTCCTCGCCGGCCGCGATTTCGCTCTTTCGGATACGGGCGATCAGCCTCGTCTGGCCATCATCAGCCAGACGCTGGCGCGCGAGCTTTTTGGCGGTGGCGACGCAATCGGACGCAGAATCTCTGTGAGCCCCTCGCACCAGTGGCAGGATCTAAGGGTTATCGGCGTTGTCGCCGACGCCAACGTGGCCAACCCTAGAAGAAGCAACTCGGCGATTGTTTACCTGCCCATCTTCCAACAGCCGCCGCGATTGTACTCGTTGGATCTGCACGTACGGACCGCCGGCCCGCCGGGCGCCATGGCGAACCAGATGCTACGCATTCTCAGGCAAATGGGCCGGGAGTACAGCCTGCTTACGGAGCCGCTCGACGCGAGCCTCGACCGGATGCTCGTTCAGGAGCGGCTCATGGCCACGCTGGCGACGTTCTTCGGCGCGTTCCCCCTGGCGCTGGCGTGCCTGGGGTTGTACGGGATGGTGTCGTACAACGTGAGCCGCCGGACGGCGGAGATGGGAGTGCGGCTGGCGCTGGGCGCGGCGCGCGGGGCGCTGGTAGCGATGGTGATGCGGGAATCGCTGGCCGTGGTATTGGCGGGCATAGCCTGCGGCGTGCCGCTGGCGATTGCGGGCGCTTATGCGGCGCGCAGCGTCCTGTTCGGCGTCTCGCCGGCGGACCCGCGGCTGCCGGCGCTGGCATCGGCCGCGCTCGCGGCGTCCGCGGTGCTCGCGTCGCTGGTGCCCGCCATCCGGGCCACACGCATAAACCCGGCCAACGCGCTTCGGGCCGAGTAGCGCGCCTCTGACCGCATCTGACTCCGCTTCGGAGATTCCTGTGCGGCCATGCACCCGGTTGTACAATCGCTGTTAAGAGGGGACAACTGGTGGCAATACTCACTCCAGGAAAACTGAGGCACATGAAGGCGCTCGCCACGGATGGCGGCGTCATTGCCGCGGCGGCCATGGACCAGCGCGGCAGCCTTCGGAAGGCGCTGTCCAAGGCCAAGGGCGTTCATCCCGAACAGATCACCTACGAGATGATGGCCGAGTTCAAGACCGCCGTAACGAAGATCCTGACGCCGTACGCGAGCGCCATACTGCTCGACCCCGAGTTCGGCCTGGGGGCCACGCGCGCGCGGGCGGCGAACACCGGCCTGCTGCTCGCCTACGAGAAGAGCGGCTACGACAATACGCGGCCCGGGCGTCTTCCGGACCTGCTCGACCACGTCTCGGCCCGGCGCATCGTCGATTGGGGCGCGGATGCCGTGAAGGTGCTCATGTACTATACGCCGTTCGAGGACGAGCAGGTGAATGACATCAAGCGCGCCTTCATCGAGCGCATCGGCGCGGAGTGCCAGGCGCTGGACATTCCCTTCTTCCTCGAGTTCCTGGGTTATGACCCGAAAGGAGGCGACGAGAAAGGGCCCGAATACGCCAGGATCAAACCCGAGGTGGTACGCCGCAGCATGGAGGAATTTTCGCGGCCGCAGTACCACGTGGACGTGCTCAAGGTGGAGGTGCCTGTCAACACCAGGTTCGTCGAGGGCAGCGGCGTATTCGAAGGACAGGTTGTGTACTCGATGGACGAAGCGCTTGAACATTTCCGCAGCGCCGCGGCGGCCGCGAAGAAACCGTTCATCTACCTCAGCGCGGGCGTGAGCAATAAGCAATTCGTCGAGTCGCTTTATATGGCTTCCCGCGCGGGCGTCGATTTCTCCGGCGTGCTGTGCGGACGCGCCACATGGAAAGACGGCATTCCGGTTTATGCCAAACATGGTTTGCGTGCGCTGGAGGACTGGCTGCAATCCGAGGGCGTGCGCAACATCAGGGCGGTGAATGACGCGCTGACAGGTGCAAAGCCCTGGTGGGCGAAACTGGGCCTGGAGGAACCGATGCGCGCCTGAGCGGCGTTACTGCCGCTCTCCACGCTCCTCCCGTGCCTCCCGCTCTTCGCGGAACAGGATACTGCTGCGCCCCTCCTGAGATGCCTACATTATGCGGGCGGCTCTGGAGGGTCAATTACTGCGGAGGCAGTTCGACCGTGCCCATGTCCTTTGGCGAAGAGTGGATCACTATGCCGCCGGAAGCCGAAGGCGGCGGCGTGTTCACGGGAGCCATTACGCCGGCTTCGGGCTCCGCGCCTGTTATGGTGATTCTGCCGGGGTTTGATGCCGCCAGCGCTGGCCCGGCGACGGCTTTCAATTGGCTTGCGAAAGCTTCGTACTCCGATTCCGGCACGTTGAGATCGACATTGGCGGCGTTACCATCGGCGTGGACCTTGACGCGGTTGACCAGTCCGGCGACTGCGGGGCCGCGTTTCGGATCGGACTTCAACATGCCCAGCGCCATGATCATGCTGCCGGCGAACATCTCGGCGTCGCCCGGAGTCGCCGTGTGTATGCCTAGCCTGAAGCGCACGCCCGAGGAAAGGTTCAGGCCCATGCTGATCTGCCGGATAGCCTTCATAATCGGAGAGTTCGCCATGGCTGCGGCCGCCTGCGGGTTGCTGCCGAGCGACGCCAGCTTGCCGAAGTCGGCATTCGTAACCAGCCAGACGTCGTAGGCGCCCCGCAGATCCGCGGCGCTCGCCATCAGCGCCCTGTCCGGGCCGGCATTTCGCGTCCCCGCCCGCACGGCCTTGAGCGATTCGGCATCGCCGAGGGCTACGAGCCCGCCGGGCAGGCAGGCGGTGGACAGTGTGATCCCCTTGCGCGTCTGCTGGCGTATCTTCAGCTTGGACGCGAAGGCGCCTTTGCAATCCGTGCGCGCCAGCACCAGCATCCGCGACTGAAGATCCCTGCCGGGCACCACTGCAATCATCTCGTCGAGGTTCGCGGATCCGGCGGCATCAAACGGCAGCAGAGGGTTGCTCTTCTTGATCTCCGATACGAGCATTTTCAACGCGGAGGACGCGACTACCCGGTTCGGGCGCACTCCCATGATGAAAACGGTGTCGGGGGGAAGAACGTCAAGCGGTATGGGCTCCTGGGCAGCGAGCGTTGCGCAGAGCAGCGTGAAACAACACAAAGCGCGCATGATCGTTGGATTATAACCGAACGGGGGTGCCCCACGTTCGCATTTCGCCCTAAAATGCGAGTCACGGAGGCGGCAATGATGCTGTTACTCGCCGCAAGCCTGGCCGGAACGCCCGGCCTGTTCGATTACGACACCGAAGCGCCGCTTGTAATTGACGGGAAGCTTCTCTACGAACGCGACAGCGTGAAGGTGCTCGATATAACCTACGCCAGCCCCAAAGGCGGGCGCGTCACCGCTTACCTTGTTCTTCCGGCCGGCAAAGGGCCGCACGCAGGGATTGTGTTCGGGCATTGGGGATACGGCAACCGAACCGAGTTTCTGCCCGAGGCCGAGTTATACGCGCGCGCCGGAGCCGCCGGCATCATCATCGATTATCCCTGGACGCGGCCCGCCGAGTGGCGGCGCGCTATCAATACCGTAACGTCGAAGGAGAGCGATTTCGACGTGTATGTGCAAGCGGTTGTCGATTTGCGTCGCGCAGTCGATGTGCTTCAGGCGCGCGCGGATGTGGACCCGGACCGCATCGGCTACATCGGCCACAGCTTCGGCGCGCATTGGGGCGCGATACTCGCGGCTGTCGACGATCGCGTCCGCTCCGCCGTGCTCATGGCCGGAGTCCCCGACGACGACGCCGTTTATCGCGACTCGACGGACCCCGAGATAGCCGATGTTCGCGCGCAGCTCGGAAAGAAGCTCGAAGAATGGCTCGACACAATGCGGCCGATCGCGGCTGTGAACTTCGTTCCGCACGCCGCGCCGAAGCCGCTGCTGTTCCAGTTCGCGCGCTATGAACGCCTGTTCGGCGAAGCGGCTATGAAGCGCTACTACGATGCCGCGAGCTCGCCGAAGGAGATCCTCTGGTATAACACCGGTCACGAGCTGAACGACCCGCGGGCGCTTGCCGACCGCGCGCGCTGGGTGGAGCGGCAGTTGAAACTCGCCCCGCTGGCGCCGCTGCTCATGGAGCGCATGGGGCTGCCGTAGCCGCCGGCGCTCCGGCGAACCTCACGCCCGAATATCTTGCGGCCGGACGCGGCTGCAAGGCCGCGTAGACGCCCGCTGGCCATTTCCCGGCCCTCGAGCGCATTCTCGCGACGCCGCCCGGCACGAGGCGCGGGGAAGACGGAGTTTCAAATCTGAACCGGATCCATCTCATACCGCACGCGGGCACCGGTGTGCGCCACTATGGTTGTTCGGTCTCAGCGCCGTTGAGCGTGGTATATTTATTCAATTGAGTGAATAATTAAACATGAAACGGAAAGTCGGGATTGTCGGTTTTCGCGGGTACAGCGGCGCGGAGCTTGTGAGCATACTGGCGCGCCACCCGGGCGTCGAGCGCGTTTTGCTGGAGCACCGCTCGGACGCTGCGGAGACGCCGGGCCCGGGCGAGCGCCTGCGCCGCGTGCCGTGCACGCCGGAGGCTTTCCGCGCCGAGGGATTTGCCGCGGTATTTCTCGCGACGCCGGCCGACGTTTCGATGGAACTGGCGCCCTGGATGCTCGATGCCGGCGCAAAGGTGATCGATTTGAGCGGGGCATTCCGCCTCCGCACGGCGGAGCGCTACCGCCGTTGGTACAAGGAAGAACACACTCAGCCGGCGCTGCTCGCCGAGGCCGTTTTCGGGCTTCCGGAGATGTACAGGAGACAGTTGCGCGCGGCGCGCCTGATTGCCAATCCGGGCTGCTATCCCACCGGCGCCATGCTTGCCATCGCGCCCCTGATCGAGTGCGGCGTGGCCGACCGCGCGGCCGGGGTCATTTGCGACGCCAAGTCGGGCGTCAGCGGCGCGGGGCGCAAGCCGAGCCTTAAGACGCACTTCTGCGAGGTGGCGGAGAACCTCTCTGCATACTCCATTCTCGAGCACAGGCACGTGCCGGAGATCCTGTTGAACTGCGGCCTGGAGGAGGGCGAGTTGAGCTTCACGGCGCAGTTGTTGCCGATTACGCGGGGTATTCTCGAAACCGTCTATTTCAGGACGAAACTGGCGAGCGTACAGGACTTGCACGCGGTTTACAAGAAGCGATATGCCGGCGAGCCGTTCGTGCGCATATGGGAGCCCCCTCACGTCCCCGATATCCGTGCCGTGGCGCGCACGAATTTCTGCGACATCGGGATGCGGCTCGACCCCGCCACGGGCAGGGCCGTCGTGGTGGCCGCTTTCGATAACCTCGTCAAGGGCGCCGCGGGGCAGGCCGTGCAGAACATGAACCTGGCGCTCGGCTTCGATGAGACGGAGGCGTTGTTGTGAAGGCGCTCGTCAAAATAGGCGGCACGCTCATCGATTCGCCCGAATCGCGGCGCAGGCTCGCGGGGGAACTGGCCGAGGCCGCCCGCGGCGGCGTCGAACTGGTAGTGGTCCACGGCGGCGGGAAACAGATGACGCGGTTTCTGGCCGAGCGCGGCATCGAAAGCCGGTTCGTAAACGGATTGCGCGTCACGACTCCCGAAACGATGGACGCGGTGCTGAAGGTGCTCGCCGGCAGTGTCAACCAGGAACTCGTGGCCGCCTTCATCGCGGCTGGCGCGATGGCGGTGGGACTCACCGGAATCGACGCGGCGTTGGTGGAGGCCGAGCGCATGAGCGGCGCGCTGGGCGCGGTGGGCCGTCCGGTGCGCGCTAATACGGCCCTGCTCGATCTTCTGGCCGCCGGCGGCTATGTCCCGGTGGTGGCCTGCGTCGCCGGCGACCGCGCCGGGAACATGTACAACGTAAACGCGGATCAGATGGCTGCGGCGTGCGCCGCGGCGTACCGCGCGGACCGGGTGGTTTTCCTGACTGATGTGGCGGGAGTCATGCGCGATGGCTGCGTGCTGCCGCGCCTGTCCGCCGCCGAATGTGAGGCCCTGATCGGCGCAGGCGTGGCCACAGGCGGAATGCACGCTAAATTGACCGCGGCTGTTGGCGCTCTAAGAAGTGGTGTTTCAGAAATTATCATTGCGCCGGGCGCCGAGCCGGGCATTTCCAGTCGCGCACTGGCTGGCGAGGCGGTGGGGACGCGCCTGATTCCAGGAGACCGGAACGATGCTTGAAAGTTCCAGGACTACCACGTCGGCGGTCCCCCTGTTTGCAGAATCCGACATGTTCGTGCGCAAAGCCTCTATGGCCGATCTCCCGGAACTCCTCAAGATCATTAACGCTTACGCCGCAAAGGGAGCGATGCTGCCGCGGACCGAGTTCGAGATGGCCGAGAACGTGCGCGACTTCACCGTGGCCTGCGTCAAAGGACGTCTGGCCGGTTGCGGTGCGCTGCACTTCTACACGCCGCAAACCGCCGAGATACGCTCGCTGGCCGTCGCCCCCGGGTTCCAGGGCTGCGGCGCAGGCCGTAAAATTGTGCAGGCGCTGGAGATAGAGGCCGCAGAAGCGGGCCTGGCGAGCGTCTTTGCGTTCACCTATATCCCTCGCTTTTTCGAGAAGCTGGGTTTTCACGAGATCGACCGTGGGGAACTGCCGCTAAAAGCCTGGAAAGACTGCTTGAGATGCCCGAAATTCCAGTGCTGCGATGAAATTGCAGTAATAAAACCCCTGAACTGCTCTACTATGAGGGAGGCCCCACCCCACATCTGAGGGTATCGGGGCTGATCTTCCGAGCTGTACGAATATCGAACATCGACCTGTCGAGTCCGAAATCAGCACTGATATTACAGGGCTTTCAGACCGTGCGTTACAACTGTTGCGTCCTTTCTATGCCCCGCAAAAATCCCAATTTGAAATTGCCGGGAACTCCTCTGATATTCAGTGGGATACGGCGTATAATCTGACTTCGGAATAGAGGTGTTGGGAGTAGTAGCTAAGCATGAAGGCACAGACAGTCCAAGTTAAAGAATCAGCCGGCAGGATCCTTTCCTGCACCATCTTCAGGCCGGGGGGCAAGAAACTGCTTGCCAAGGGCCATGTACTCAGCGAAGAGGACGTCCGGCTGCTGGAAACCGAGGGCTTGGACCAGGTATGGGTGACCGAACTCGAACAGGGCGAGATCGGTGAGGACGAAGCCGTCATGACGGTAGCTCGGGACATGGGCTGCGGTTCGCTCGAAATCCGGCTGGCAGCCGGCGGGCGTGCGAACCTCGTCGCGACGGAAGATTCATGTTTACTGGTGGACGACGAGCTGCTGAAGCAGATCAACTGCACGGCCAGCATCGTCATTGCGACGCTGCCGAATTTCGCATTCGCGAAAGCGGGACAGCGGATCGCCACCGTAAAGAGCGCTCCGTTCGCGGTGGCTCAGGAACAGCTCGAAGCGGTATTGATGATACTGCGCGAGCGCGGGCCCATTTTGCAAGCGCGGCCCATCCGGAAGCCCACCATTGCCGTGCTGTACACGGATCCTTTGAACGGCGAGCGGGCGCGGCAGCTTTTCGAGAACATCATGCGGCAGCGGCTGGAGCGCTTCGGCGTGACGCCGACGTTCGCGCTGGCGGTGGTGGAGGAAGAGGGCCAGGTGGCGCGCGCGTTGCAGCACCTGCTGCGCACGCGGCCCACGGTTCTGCTGGTGGCGTCGACGACGGCGCCGGCTGGGCCGGAGGACGTGATCGGGCGCGCAATTTTCCAGTCCGGCTGCATGATGGAACGCTTCCTGGCGCCCGTGGAGCCGGGCAACCTGCTGCTGCTGGCGTATAAGGATGAGGTTCCGATCGTCTCGGCGCCCGGATGTTTCCGGTCAGCAAAACCGAATGTAGTCGACCTGATTATGCCGCCGATGCTGGCACGCTACCGGGTATCCGGTTGGGAAGTTGCCTGCCTCGGGCATGGAGGTCTGCTGGCCTGACGTTCTCCTCCATACACGGGCCGGCCCTCCGCCCGGCCCGTGGCTGCTCCTCAAAGCCGGGCGCCTCGCCAGCCCCGGCTTTTTTGTGGCTGGCTTGCTCTGTCAGGGGCCGGCCGGCGGCCTGGCGTGTGCGGCTTCGGCCCGCTTTGTTATGCTGGTTTACTCCCATGGTGATCGCCGTTGCGGGAGGGGTCGGGATTGCGGCAGGGTGCATGGCCTGGGCCGTGCGGGGGCGCTCTTCAACGGTTTTCGGCCCCTCGGTCTGGCACGGGCCGCGTACTGGCCGCAGGCTCGCGCTGACGTTCGACGACGGTCCCAGCGAGTCTACGCCGCAGGTCCTGGGTACGTTGGAGCGTTACGGCGCCCGCGCAACTTTTTTCCAGTGCGGGAGAAACGTGCGCAGGCTGCCTGAGGTGGCGCGCGCCGTCGCCTGCGCGGGTCACGAGATAGGCAACCACGGCGATTCCCACGCGCGGCTCTGGCTTCAGCCGCCCTCATTCATAGAAAATGAGATTGCGCGGGCGCAGGAGGCCATAACGCGCGCATCCGGCAGGCAACCGGCGCTGTTCCGCCCGCCGTACGGCGTGCGCTGGTTCGGCCTGGCGCGGGCGCAGAAGCGGTTTGGCCTCATGGGGGTGATGTGGACGGCAATCGGGAGCGATTGGCGCTTGAGCGCCGCCTCCATCGCGCGCAAACTGTTGCGCGCGGCTTCGCCGGGAGCGATCTTTTGCCTGCACGACGGCCGCGAACTGGCGCCGCGGCCGGATATCAGAAACACCATAGACGCGCTCGGCCGCCTGCTGCCCGAACTTTGCGCCCGGGGCTACGAATTTACTACTGTTAGCGAGTTGATATGTCCGACGACCTGACAAACAGAGTCATCTCCGTCATAGCGGAAAGCCAAAAGCTTCCGCCCGAGAAGGTAACGATAGACAGCACGTTCGAGGAGTTGGGCATCGATTCACTCGATGGCGTGAACATACTGTTCGCCCTCGAGAACGAATTCAACGTGAACATCCCGGACGAGGGGGCGCAGGGAATGCGCAGCGTCCGCGATGCCATCGAGGCGATGCGCCAGTTGCTGGCCGGCGGAGGGGATCCGGCAGACGCGGCTGATGCGGCCGCGCTGTCCTCCTGAGATGCGCCGCCGCGTCGTCGTAACCGGAGTGGGTGTTCTGAGCGCGCTCGGCGCCAACGCCCGCGAGTTTTGGGAAGCCCTCTCGGCGGGCCGTTCCGGGATCGGCCCCATAACCGCCGTGGATACCTCCGGAATGCGCATGAAGAACGGCGCCGAGGTGCGCGGATTCGATCCCGTGCCGTTTTTCGGCGAGAAAGAAGCGGATTTTCTGGACCGCTTCGCGCAGTTCGGAGCCGTTGCGGCGCGCGAAGCCCTGATGGATTCCGGGCTTGAGCTGGACGACGGCCTGAAGGCGCGCTGCGCCGTGGTAACCGGGTCCTGCGTGGGCGGCCAGACCACCGAGGACGCGCAGTTTCAGACCGTCTATCTGCACGGCCGCAAGCGTGTGGCGCCGCTTACCATTCCGAAGATCATGGCCAACGCCGGCACCAGCCGCATCTCGCTCGAGACCGGCATAACGGGGCCGTCGTGGACGGTTTCGACCGCCTGCTCCTCTGCCAACCATGCCATCGGCCAGGCGTTCTGGATGGTCCGGGACGGGCTGGTGGAGGCCGCCATTACGGGCGGGTGCGAGGCGCCCTTCAGCTACGGGAACCTGATGGCGTGGGAGGCCATTCGCGTGGTGTCGCCGGATACCTGCCGCCCCTTCGCCAGGGACCGCCGCGGTATGATTCTCGGCGAGGGCGCGGCCATGCTGGTCATCGAGACGCTGGAGGCCGCGCAGGCGCGCGGAGCGCACATATATGCCGAAATCGCCGGTTTCGGCATGTCCTCGGATGCGCACCATCTCACGCAGCCGTCCGTGGACGGGCCGGCGCAGGCGATGGCGATGGCCCTGGAGGACGCGGGTATCGCTTTGCAGGAGATCGGCTACATCAACGCGCACGGGACCGGCACCGTGGCGAACGATCCGACTGAGGCCGCCGCCATTCGCCGGGTGTTCGGCGCGCACACGGACCGCATAGCCGTGAGTTCCACCAAATCCATGCACGGGCACACGCTGGGCGCGGCCGGAGCGATAGAGGGCGTGGCTACCGTCCTGGCGCTCGAGCGCGGCCTGATGCCGCCCACGGCGAACTTCACCGAACCGGACCCGGATTGCCAACTCGACGTTATTTCAAATGAGGCGCGGCCGGGATATCCCGCGGCGGCGCTTTCGAACTCTTTCGCATTCGGCGGCCTGAACGCCGTTCTGGCGTTCAGGAGATGGAACTGAACCTTGCCGGCGCGGCGCATTCTGCAACTCGGCGACCCGTTGCTGCACGAAATCTCGCGGCCCGCCGCGCGGAGCGAGGTCGCGGCGCTGCTGGCGGATCTGCGCGACACCCTGCACGAGTTCCAACGCACGCACGGGTTCGGGCGCGGCATAAGCGCGGTTCAGATAGGCGAGCCGGTGCGGGTGATATACGCCGAGTTCGACCGCACCCCTTACGAGCTCATAAACCCGGTGTTCGAGTGGCTTGGCGACCATAAGGTCCGGTTATGGGACGACTGCTTTTCATTCCCGGATCTGCTGGTGCTGGTCGAGCGCCGGGCCCAGGTAAGACTCCGGTACGAGGAGCCGTCGGGCGCCACACACATCATCGAGGCTCGGGATGAGTTCGCCGAGCTGCTCCAGCACGAGATGGACCACCTGGACGGGATACTAGCCGTGGACCGGGCCGTTAAGGGCGAAAGTCTGTGCACCCGCGAGGAGTACCTTCGCCGTTACTTGCGAAAACGGGACTAGGGCATTTTTGACACTATATTGTGTGGACCTCCGCTGCTGAACAGCCGATATAGGGGTATATGGGAGCACCTCACGGAGAACGCCGGTTGGAACCGCGGCTGCTGTGTGCGGACTTGATGGAGTTCGAATGGCGCGACGAATCCGGCGAGACCGCGACGGCATGGGCCAATCTTGAGGACATCTCCGGCGCCGGCGCCTGCATTCAGGTGGACCGGGCGGTTCCGGTGGACGCCGAGGTTTGCATCCGCTCGAAGAAGGCCGAACTGAGAGGGCGGGTGCGGTACTGCGTGTTCCGGGAGACGGGATATTTCGTAGGCATTCAATTCAAGCCGGGAAGCCGCTGGAACAGGGCCGAATTCCGCCCCAAGCACCTGCTTGATCCGCGGCGGCTCACGCGTCTGGTGCTGCGGCGCGCCTTGAGCGCGGGCCTGGCATCATAGGAGCGAATCACCGCCCGGTACGGCCCGGGCGCTGGGCCCTGCGCCCGCCCGGGGTTCTGCGGTGAGATGGGCGGCTGTGTGAAGAACATCTTATTGTGGGGCTGTTCCATCCATGCCCGCCGGAAGCGTGGCTGAAAAGCCACAGCGGTGAGGGGGAGCGTAGGGCTGCGGTACCGTAATACGCACGCGGGCGGAAGGGCGTCGGCCGGGTCAAATTCCAGGTAAATGCGAAGCTTACAAATGGCTCCGGGCGGGCTGCTCGTGCATGTGTTCACTCGCGTGGGGGCGGCGTTACGCCGAAAACAAGGTAAACCGCCGTCCTGGCCTGGGCATACCGGCAGACTACAGCAATTAGCGCGCGGGCGAGCCGTGGGAGGCGGCAATGTATACCAAAGTTATTCGTGACGCGGTTGGGGAAGTACTGTAACCGGCGTGTTTTTGCTTGCTCAAAAGGGGTGAAGTGGAAGAAGCGGGCCGGCGCAGACCGCGGAGAAACATACGGGATTGGGCGCAGTCCTGCGGCGAAGGCCGAGAAAGGCCCGGAATTGTTGAAAAACTATTGACTTGCACGTCTTGTGTATGATGTAATCCTCCCGAAACTCGAACTTCGCGGGATTTCTCGCTGCCCGCGAGGATCGGGCTGTTAGGGCTTGACGCGGGCTTGGCTTACGGAATAACATTTGGATCTGTCCGCTTAGGCTTCGGCGGCGATAATTTTAAGGCTTGAATCCCGCGAGCACGGTAGAAGCAGTACCCAGGAAAAAACGAGATCGAAGACGATCCGGGCCGGGTGGCCAGGTCGATCACGGCGCGGCAGGACATCAAGCGCCGGGAGCAGTGGTGGCTGGCGCCTGCCATTTTTTGCAGTATCTTTGAGCTCAGGTTAAAGAGGACTTCCATCGATTCGATTCCGAACTTCACAAGGAGAAGGAAATGGCAGATTTTCGCAAGTTGATTTTGGTGCTGGCTATCGTGGCCCTGGTGGCCATCCCAGCCAGCGCACAAGGTTTGCAGTGCACGTCGGTCGACTCCGTCAATTCGCTGCTGCGAGCCGAAGGCATCACCGAGCTGGTCGGCGATACCATACTGCGTGGCTGCACCAACACCACCACGCCGCAAGTCAGTATCCAGGCTATCCTCGGGCCATCGGGCGCTAACGACACCAATCGTGTGATCGCCACTACCCCGCGGAGGACGGTCAATGCATACGTCATCGTGGGCGAAGCGGACGGGACCAACACTGTTTACGGCCCCGCGCTGATCAGCGCCGACAACACCACGTTGACATGGGAGAGCATTCAGGTCCCGACGGCCGACAGCTCGGCGCCGTTCAGCATAACTATCACTAACATCCGCGTGAACGCGCAGGCGCTGCCGCTGAACACCGAAGTGACGGAGAACATATCCGTTGCCGGAACCAGCGTCGCCCCGCTGCCGACGAGCAGAGTGGTCGTTGGCACCGTCGCCCGCGGCCTCACCTTCACGGCCTCCGGCGAACGGTCGTTCCCGGCTTGCCTGGAGCACAACTCAACCGTCAACGACAGCACGGCAGCGGATTTTACCATCAGCTTTTCTGAGGGTTTTGCGAACGCGTTCAAGACAGAGTCCGATGCCACCGATAATCAGGCGATGGAATACAACCCGACACTGGTGGCGGTTGGCTCGGGCGTCCAGGGCGTGACGCAGGGGACGGAGCTTATGGCGACGTTCACCAACATACCCGCGGGCGTTGACATCTACGTTTCCGCCGCTCCGATTTCCGGAAGCCTCTCGACCGAAATCGCCGGCGAGACGAGCGGGTACGTGAAACTTAGCGTTTCCGGCGGCACCGCCACGGCAATTTGGGAGGTTATGGGCGGAGCGAATCAGGCTGCGCTTCAGACGGCCGACTTCGGTGTTGTCGTGTCCATCCCGCAGGGCGGCATAGTGGTCCCGGGCACCGGAGCGACGGCTCCTATCGTCGTGTCCGGCAGCTTCGCGCCGCTCAGCACCGTCTACGTCCCGGCCGGCTCGTCGACGCCGATTCCGCGCTTCGTCGACCGGTATCCGGCCTCGAACCAAACGCAGGTCACGATCACAGCTTGCGTGACGAACCTGCTGTTCCCGTACATCGTGAACACGGGCAACTTCGATACGGGCATCGCCATCGTGAATACTTCGGACAGCAATTTCACGAAGAACACGGCGCCGGCGAATCAGCCGTTCAACACGGTTGCGCAGACCGGAACCTGCACGATGTACTTCTTCGGCGCGAACGCTCCCTCGGCTCCGGTGGTGACACCGCAGATTGGCGTCGACACCAACTCGAGCGACCCCATCAACAAGCATTACTATGCTTTCTCGCTATCCGATAAGGTGCCCGGTTTCCTGGGCTACATGATTGCCCGCTGCAACTTCCAGTTCGGCCATGGGTACGCTTTCATCAGCGACCTGGGCGTGACGAACTGGGCGCAGGGCTATCTGGCGCTGGTTATCCCGGACTTGTCGGCTGGCGAAGGTGCAACGGTACGCAACCCCAGTGCTTTCCCGCTGAGTGGTGAAGGAACGGGCGAGCAGCTTGGCTTCTAAGGACTTTCGGTTGTAGGTCCTCTGAGGGAGGGGGGTAACCCCCTCCCTTTTTTGTTACTCTCTTCTAAATGATCCTCCGCCGTCTACCGATGCGTTGTAACTCGTGCGGAATGAGAAGACGCGCGCGAGCCGCACGGTTTTCACATACTAAGTTTCTCTTCTGCGCCGCCGTTCTGGCCTCCTTAGCGCAAGTCCACGCACAAGACATCGTCGCCGCGCTCCCCGCGCCCGACTCGGGGAATTCCGGCGTTTCACTCTTCGCAGCCCGCAATCTGGCGCCTGGCGGCGCCGTGCAAGCCCGGCAGGGCGCGGTCGAGGCATTCATGTCTCCGGACGGCAGCCGGGTGTACATTTTGTCGACCTGGCGCGACGACAGTTGGCTGACTGTGGCGACGCCCTCCGGCGAGGTGCTCTCGAGCGGCATCTGGATAGGTCCCGCGGCCAGGGATGTGCAGCGCACGCCGGACGGCAAGGGGTTTGTGACGCTCTCGGGCAACATGCTGTTCGAGCGCGAGTTTGTTGGCGACAAACTCGAGACTCCCGTGTCGATATGGGTTGGGCCGGCTCCGGCCGCGGCCGGAGTCAGTCCGGACGGCTCGACGATATACATATTGGATGCTTCGAATGCCCGCCTGACCGCCGCCGGCGCCACGTCACTCCAGATGCAGGCCACGCAAATCCCGCAAAATGCGACGGCGCTTGCGGCCGGTCCGAACGGACTGATTTACATATCTTCCGAGGGCAGATTGACGGAAGCCGACGTGCCCGATTCTTTCGGGGGCGTGCAGATTCGAAGGAGCATCGAACTGCCCGAGGGATTCCGCCCGGGGCGGCCGGAGTTCACGCCGGACGGGAGAAAGCTGATCGTCTTGAACGAAGCCTCGCTGGGCGCGCCTGGCGCGATTTGCGATATTTCGGATGGGCGCGTGCACGAATTCCCGGATACCGGTCTGCGGTTCAGCGGGCTGGCGGTGGCCGGCAATGAGTATGCATTCGCGGTGGGAACGGACGGGAAGCTGTATGCGATTACGCTTGAATCCGCGAAGGTGGAAGGGCCGCTGTTCGGTCTTCCGGGGAATGTCAAGTCGATCGCAGTCTCGAAGGAAACGCCCCGCGCGCGCAGCCTCTTCGTTCTGACCGCGGGAGACAGCGGCGCAGCGACCTTGACTCGCGTGGATCTCGATACGTTCGCGACGATATCGGCGCCAGCGGGCGCGGCGTCGAAGATCGTGTATCTCGCGGCTGTGTCCACCGGACCCGCGGCGGCGCTCTACGGCGTAGACACCTTGTGGACGGTCGCACCGGGGCAATCCGCTCCCGTGGCGGTGCGTGTTGTGGACGCGAACGGGCGCGCGGTGGCGGGCGCGCCTGTAGCGTGGTCCGCTCCGGTTGCGCTTACGGCAAGGACTCCCGAAATGGGTTCGACCAACGCGGCGGGAAACGCGACCGCAGGATACACGGCATCCTACACGTACGGAACGCAGCGGGTGGCGGCGGCAGCCGGGGGGCGGCAACTCGATTTCAGCGTAGTGATCTCGGATCCCCGCGCGAGAGACGACGGCGCCGGCGGCGACTTACGAAGGGTTTCAATCGTAAGCGGGCAAGGGCAACTGGTAAGGGAGTTCAGCCATGCTGCCGGGCCGTTGACGGTTCGGGTGCTGGGGGAAGATGGGTTGCCGCTGAATGGCGCGCAGGTTGTCTGGTCCATTGAGAATGCGACTGAGGACCAGGCGGCGCTGGATTTCCCGGCGTGCACCGGGACAGCCACCGTTCGCACTTGCAGAACCGACCAGAACGGCATGTCGAGTATAGTTTTCACGGCGCGTGCGATTGGATCGCTGGTTCCGCTGGGGGTAAAGATAACAGCGACGGCCAGTTTGGAAGGCAAGATTGCGGGCAACGCCGTGTTTCACGCAACCATTTTGCCGCCCAAGGCTCCGGTGAGCTTCGAGATCGACACTGGCGGGGTTACAGCTTTTAGCCTCTCTCGGGGGCAGCCGCTGGATGGCGCGATGCAGTTCCGGGTTCTTGCCGGAAACGAACCGGTCCCTATTGCGAACGCGGGCATAACGGTTTCAAGCGCGATTGCAGGCCTCAACGTACACTGCATCGGCGGTACGGTGCTGACGGACGCCTCCGGTGAGGCCGAATGCACGCTGGTGGGATCCGGATCGCTTGGCAGCAGCGCACTGGTGATAGATCTGGGAGGACAGAGCCAGGATGCAGGTCTCTCGGCGACGGTGTCGGCGGGTCCGCCTGGCCGGATCGTCAAGATTGCAGGCGACGGCCAGTACGGCGAGCCGGGCGACAGTCTTCCTGCGAAGCTCGAAGCATCGGTCCGCGACGGGGCGCGATTCCCGCTGCCCGGGGCGGCGGTGACGTGGGAGGTGATCCAAGGCGATGCATCGCTTTCCGCTGCGCAGTCGACGGCGGACGACAAAGGTAATGTCACGGCTTCCGTGAAGCTGGGGCTGAAGCGCGGGCCGGTGACTGTGCGCGTGCGAGCGGAGAACGCCTGGGCCGATTTCTCGCTTTCGAACGAGCCGGTATCGGCGCTCGAGAAAACGAGCGGTGACGGGCAGTTCGCGCAGCCGGGCGGAGTTTTCGCGCCGTTGATAGTGCGGGTGACCGGTCCGGGCGGCGTTCTGGCGGGCGCCCGGGTGGACTTCTCTGTTACGTCAGGGAACGCGACGCTTTGGGCGTCGAGCGTGAACACCGCGGCGGACGGAACCGCGGCGGTGGTGGTGAGCGCGGGCGACGAACTGGGGCCCGTGAAGGTAACGGCGAGCGCGGCGGGCGAGAGCGTCGCTTTCACCCTGGAGGTCAGCAACCGTCCTGTGCTGGCCGCTTCAAGTTTCGTGAACGGCGCCAGCTTCGAGCCAGGCATTTCGCCGGGAGCCATCGTTTCGGTGTTTTCGAACGCATTGCTTCCGGGAGCGCCGCCGCTCGAAGTGGGCGAGTGCGTGTCCGGGTATGCGTCGACCGGCGGCTTTCCGGCCACACTGGGGGGCGTTCAGGTACAGTTCGGCGCCGCGGCGGCGCCGATACTGGCGGTGTGCAGGACATCCGCGTCCCAGCACCAGATCAACATCCAGATGCCGTTCGAGGTCAGGCCGGGAACGGTGGATGCGGTGGTGCGCACAGGGGCCGGCGGCGGTTCGCCGGAGGAAATTACGGTGAACGGACTAAATGTTGCGCAGGCCAGCCCGGGAATATTCCAGACAGTGCTTGAAGGCCGCGTGATTGCGACGGCCGTTCATCAGGACGGTTCGCTTGTCAGCCCGTCGAAACCGGCTGCCCGAGGCGAAACCGTTTGGGTATTCGCGACGGGTCTTGGGCCTTTGACGGAATCGGTGGCCGGAGCCGAGGCGCCTGCGTATACGCCCGTGGTGAAACTAGGCGGGAGCGGTGTGAGCGGGGTCGCGACGATGTATGCGTCGACGGGAGTGTTCGGCATTTCGTTCACGGTCCCGGCAAACGGTCCGGTGGGGAGCGTGCAACTGCAAATCAGTGTGGTGACCGACGCGGACGAGGTGATAGACGGGCCGCCGGCGATTCTGCCGGTGCAGTGAACGGGTGAAGCGGGCGGCGCGCGATCCGACGCTCCTCAGCTACGGCTGCCGGACTATCGCTTCGAAGCCGCGGGCTTCCCAGCCGCGGCGCCCTTTGAATTGCCGGCTTCGGAGGCGGCGCCGGTCTTGGCGCCGGCGTTCCTGAATGCGATCTTGACCGGGATCACAGGGCCCATCGGGAGCACGTTTATCAGGACCTTTCCGATTTTCCGATCGCTTGAAGGCCTGTAATCGAACACGACGCGGGTGGAACCCTTTGCCGGTATGCTGTTCCTTTCGGCCCTGGCGCTGAGGCCAGGCGTTTCGAGCACGTACAACTCGATACCGACGGGGCCATCGAGGCCGTTGGAAAGCGTAATGGCGTCGGAGGAGGGCTGCGAGGGGTCCAGCACGATCTCGGTCTTGTCGGCACTGATCGCACGGGGGTTCTCAACCGCCGGAATTTTCTCGATGCGCGGCAAGCCGGAGGGCAGCGCGGGCGCCGGCGTATTCGATCCGGAAGCAGGCGGGCTGAACATACCGAACGGGGTGCTGCGCCCGGCGTTGCGGGAGGCGAACCAGAACCACTCGCCGTTGTCGAGCTTCCACTGGCTTTTTAGAGGGGCCTTCACACGGACCTTGCCCTGGGGCAACATGTTCATTTCGGTGTCGCAGAGCACGGTGACGACAGCGCGCTTGAACTGGTCGGAATACTTGATGCCTGCGATCTCGAAGCCGTAGTAATGCGGCTTGTCCATCTCGAAGAAGTAATCCCGGCTGTCCTCGGCCACGACCTCCATCGCCAGCCGGTATTTCCGGTCGACGCTGGCCTGATAGAACTGCGTAACGCGTGCGCGCAGCGCATCATCGACTTCCTTGGGCGGCTGCTGCCCGGCATCGGCCTGCGCCGCCTGGTTCACGGCCGGCGATTCCTGCCCGGCGGCCGCCGGCGCCGGTTTCTGCGCGGCCGCAGAAACCACGCACACGAGAACGAATGCTAACGTCCGCATCGGGATCATTTTAACAGCCGTGCGGGCGCTAACCGGGCGGCGATGCTACAATAGGACCGTCGCGGCCTTGGGAGGTCGTCTAACGGTAAGACGGCAGACTCTGGATCTGCTTATCGGGGTTCGAATCCCTGCCTCCCAGCCAATCCCCATCCCTCTCCCGGCCACCGCCAGCGCAAGCAGGCTCAGGCTGCCGCTGTGGAACTATCGAATCGGCTGAAGCTGCCGGGTTTTCGTGATACTCTGAACCCCGTGAATCCTAAAACAACCGTTGAGAACCTGTTGGAAGCGTTTGCAGGGGAGAGCCAGGCCAACCAGAAGTATCTCGCGTTTGCGAAGAAGGCGGAACAGGAAGGCCTGCCGAACGTGGCGCGGCTGTTCCGCACCGCGGCGGAGGCCGAACGAATCCACGCCGAGGGCCATCTGAAGAGCCTCGCCGGCATAGGAGGCAGCGCCGAGAACCTCAGGAAGGCCATTGAAGGGGAAACGTACGAGTACACCACCATGTATCCCCCGATGCTCGAGACCGCGACAGCCGAGGGACACCGGGCGAAGCTGATGTTCGGCTACGCGCTTAAAGCCGAGGCGGTGCATGCCGGCCTGTACAAGCTCGCACTCGAAGCGGTGGAGCGCGGAGAGGACCTGAAGCACTCCGATTTCTACCTTTGCCCGGTGTGTGGTCACATAGAAATCGGGGCCGCGCCGGAGCGCTGCCCCATTTGCGGCGCGACCGGGGCGAAGTACGTCCTGATGAAGTAGCGCGAGAGAGGAGCGGGCCGGGCGAACCGTCCGGCTCCTGTTTCGTTCGCGTTTTCGTTTATAACCCCGCGCCCCTCAGCGCTTCGCGTAAGTGCTCGTACTTGCGCGCTCCGGCGAAGAAAGCCGTTACCTTCCCGCGGGCATCGATAATAAACACACTGGGGATGCCGTGGACGCGAAAGGCCCGGTGCGCCTTGCGGCTGCCGTCATCCAGGGTAGGGAAGTTGAGCCCCGCTTTGTTCGAATAGGACCGCGCAACGGACTTATCCTCGTCGTCGACGCCGAACACGAGCAGTCCTTTGTCTCTGTACTCCGAATAGAGCTTTACGATGGCCGGCAGTTCCTCGCGGCAGGGCGGGCACCAACTGGCCCAAAAGTCCAGCAGCACCGTGTGGCCGCGGAGGTCCGAGAGGCGGACGGGCTCGCCGTCGAGCGTCTTCAACTCGAGATCGGGCGCCATGCGGCCAACAAGGAACGACCCCGTCTGGCCGGGAAGGGGCACGGCGTCCACGAGCGTGGCCTTGGCAGGCGGCTCGAAGATGAATGTGCCGTCCGGGAGGGGCTCACCGATTCTGAAGCTCTTGAAATCCATCTCCAGGCGGACTAGCGTGCGTACGCCACTCGGGAAGCGGATATTAGCCCACATCAGGCGGCCGATGCGCAGCGTGGCGGGGTCGACGGTGATCTCCATGAGGTCGCGCGAGCCGTCCGGGGCCTCTTTTGACATGGTGCGCACCACCGGCCAGGTATACTTTTTGCCGCCGTACTTCACCTGGGCCTGGCCGGCCATCCCGGCGGCCTGAGTGGTCTCGGCGAGGCTGGCTAGTTGCGGAACCAGACCGCGCGAGAACTCTTCGGCCAGGTCGCGTTCGGAATCCGCGCCCCCGTCCTGGTAACGCGGGCGGTCGCGCTCCTCGGCCGGCTCGTTGGCGCTGCCGCCCCCGCCGGCGTCATCCTCCGTATACTGCTTCAGGCTGGGGACATACGCCCAGCTCTTGCTGCCGTCCGAAACGAGCAGGTACTCGTCTTTGCCGGCGGGTTTCAGCTCCAGACGATACTTGCCTGGCCGGCTGACGGCGAAGCGGACCTTGCTGTCCGAGAGCAGGTTGGCCGGCTTCTCGCCGCGCTGGCCGTAGAGCTTAAGTTCGCCTTCGAACTCGTAGGAGGCAGCGGCACGGCACTTTGCGGCGATCTCGTAAGCGATTTTTCCGGCGGGGTTGACTGCGGAAGTCCCGGAGGCCGCACCGGCGGCGGAGCGCGCACCAGGAGCGGCGTTATGCGGAGCCTGTGCAAAGGCAAAAAAAGGCGCGCAAGCGACGAGCACGATGGGGAAAACAGCCGGGACCCGCATGGCGGAAGCATCATATCAGAACGCATGCCTGAGCCGCAGCGTGAGCTAGAAGCGGCGCTTGCGGGCGCAGGCGGGCCAAGTTGTTGGCGCAGCTTCCGGGGGCAGTGTGTGCAGCGGCGGGCGGAATGCGTTCGGAGTAAAGGTTGTTCTTTACCCACCCTAAGGTGGGTTAGCTGCTCCAGTTGTAACGCTTTAGCCACCCACCCGAAAGTGGGTGACTGGCTGTGGCGTGGGCCCACACGAATAACAGTACTAGTAACGTTACATTGGAATCACTTTTGGTTGCGCCTTTGGAATGAGTAGTTTATGGTTCACAGTGTTTGAGTGGGAGAGGCGGATCCCCTTTTGATCCCAGCGGTCAAGTCTTTGATGGGGGCATGTAACCCCGATATAAAAAATTTGAGGTGAAGATATTGCGGGTAGTGATACAATTCCGCATCAGGAGTTGCACGTGCTTATGGGAGAGGTCTCGGTGTACGTTATGGTGTTCCTGCTGATGGCGGGGACTGCCCTGGCGGCCATCGAAACCGGCCAGGCCGCTGGATCCATTGTGGTTTCGAGCGGCGGCGCCAGCGTGTTCGCGTACCTGGCGGCGTGTATGCCGGTCGTCTTGATGTTAGTGAGTTGGCCGGGGCCGCGCGGTGCGCGCGCAAGCATGCTCCGTGATCTACTGCCCGCCACTGGCGAGGCTGCCGGTGCATCTGGGAACGTGTCCGGCGGATGGGCGCGCGCGAGTAAGGGATCGCGCGCGGGATTGGCTTTTGGTATGGAGGCAGGGCAGAGAAGATCGGAAATTGGGCTGCCGGCAAGGTGGCCGATGCGCGCCGGGATTTAAGGGGTCCCGGGGCGGTTGTTATTTAAATTTAATGAACCCCGCACAGGAGTGTAAGGATATGGGCTATCTCACAGGCAAGAAGTTGATCTTCTGCCTTTTGCTGTCCCTGGCACTGGCAGGGGCGGTGTTCGCGCAGGAAACGGTGGGTTCGATTCGGGGAACTATCACCGACCCCTCCGGGGCGGCGGTGCCGGCTGCGGAGTTGCAGCTTTCAGGCGGCTCGCTGACAGTTCCGTTCAAGACCACGTCGGATTCGGCGGGCCAGTACCGGTTTGCGGCAGTACCGCCCGGAACCGGTTATGTGATTTCCGTCACGTCTCCTGGATTCCGGAATGCGAGGGCGGCCGGCATCGCGGTCGATCTCGGCAAGGCCACGACGGTTGACGTGGCGCTCGAAGTCGGCCAGGTAGCGGAGACCATCGAGGTTTCGGCGACCGCGGTCATGGTTGATGCGCAATCCAGCGCGTCGGCTGTTGCGGTAGACAAGTCGTTTTTCGACCAGATTCCGAAGGGTCGCAGTTTCTACGACCTGATAGCGGTGGCGCCGGGCGCGCGCCAGGAGGCGAAGTCCGGCGGTTACGAAATCGACGGCGCGTCCGGTTCGGAGAACACCTACTACCTGGACGGCATGGAAGTCACCGACATTCAGACGGGTGTTCTCGACAGCTCGAACCAGATCCCGGTGGAGATGGTTCAGCAGGTTGAGGTGAAGAACGGCGTCGTGCCTTCGCAGTACGGCGGCGCGATGGGCGGCGTGGTGAATGCCGTCATCCGCAGCGGCGGGAACTCGTTCCACGGCGAAGCGGGCTTCTACTTTAACAATGACGCTATGCAGGGCAAGCGGCGGCCGTATCTGGAGACCGACCCTGCCGATCCCAACAACATGACGCCTCTGTATTTCCAGGCGCGCAAAGAAGACCAGTTCACCACGTGGCAACCGGTGCTGCTGCTGGGCGGTCCGATAATCCCGAACCGCGTGTTTTTCTTCACCTCGTACGAGCCCGTGCGCACCAATCGGACCCGCACGGTGGACTTTCTCAGCGGCGATACGGGAACTTACAAAACCCAGGTGACGCAGCAGTACCTCACCAACAAGGTTGATTTCGTGCCGTTCGACAAGCTGCGCACGAACCTGACGTGGATTTGGAATCCGACAAAGACGACTGGCTTACTGCCGACTTATCTTGGTACGGATTCCTCCGGTTCGCCTTGGGGGAACTTTGGCAACCGCCTGGCTGGTAATACGTTGGCTGGCTCTGTGGATTACATCGCATCTAGCAAGCTGGTGCTGTCGTTCCGTGGGGGTTACAATTTCTCGAACCTGCACAACAGATACGGGTTGTATACGCCGGTATCGATCTACTACAGCCAGAACAACACCGACCCGACCAAGTTCCCCGGAATTCCAGATAGCCTCCGCCATGCGTCGGGCTACGTGCAGGCCGCATCCGAAGCGCGGTTGTTCGACACGTATACGCGGAACAACTACTACGCTTCAGCGTCATACATTTTCAACGCCGGCGGCCAGCACAACATCATGGGCGGCTGGCAGAGAAACGACCTGTACAATGACGTGCTGGAAAGCCAGTGGCCCACCGGCTACTACAGGTTCTGGTGGAGTTCCACTACTACCCCTGCCGTGTACCGCTGCGTAACCAGCCAGTGCACGACAGTATCGGGCGCGTATGGCTACTACCGCCTGCGGAACTACGGCGAGATGGGGAAGGCGTCCAGCAACAACCAGGGCATCTTCGTGAACGACAACTGGCGCGTTTCGAAGCGGCTGACCCTGAATCTCGGCGTTCGGTTTGAGCGTGAGTTCGTGCCTGTGTTCGCGCAGGGCCAACAGAACGTGAAGCCGATCGTGTTCGACTGGGGCAGCAAGGTTTCGCCGCGCCTCGGGTTCGCTTACGACGTTAAGGGCGACGGCAAGCAGAAGGTGTATGCGTCGTTCGGCATCATCAACGACATCATGAAGTACGAGATGCCGCGCGGCAGCTTCGGCGGAAACATCTGGATGGACTATATGTACACTCTGGATGATCCCTCGTTCGTAACGCAGCTCGAGCATATCGGGCTGCCGGCCGACCCGACGAAACTGCCGGGCACATTCGGCGAGGCCGTGAACTGGCGCATTCCATCTAACGATGTTGAAGCCGCGAAGAACGAACTCGGCGCCAGCCAGGGCCTGATCGACCCGAACCTGAAGCCGGTTGCTACCCGGCTGATGGACATCGGCTACGAATATACCGTCAACCCGACGCTGGTCGCCTCGGTGAGGTACACAAACCGGCGGCTTATCCGGACGATCGAAGATACCGGTTATCTGGGCGTCGCTGGTGAGACGTACATGATCACGAACCCTGGCGGAGGTTTCCCAAGCCGCGAGTACTGGACGGAGCTGTGGGAAGGCCAGGTTCTGCCGCTTCCGCCGAAGCCGGTGCGCAAATACGACGCCGTGGAGTTCCGCGTGGACAAGCGGATGTCGTCCAACTACCAGTTCACGGCCAGCTATACCTGGAGCCGCCTGTGGGGGAACTACAGCGGTCTGGCGAGCTCGGACGAGAACGGCCGCACCAGTCCGAACGTTAACCGGTACTACGATATGCCGTGGATCGGTCTCCAGGAGGATGGCAAGTACGCATACGGACGGTTGGCGACGGATCGCCCGCACACGTTCAAGTTCTTCGGAACGTACACAAAGAACAGCAAGCTGGGCGCCACGACGTTCGCGCCGATGATCCAGTTATACTCCGGCACGCCGATCACGACCGAGGCGAACATCGTCTCGACGACACCGGCATTCCCGTACGGCCGCGGTGACCTGGGGCGTACGCCGGTATTCTTCCAGACCGACGCCCGCATTGCGCACGACTTCATGCCGCTGAAGAGCAACGAAGCAATGCGCATCCGCGCTGAGATGACGTTCTTCAACCTGTTCAACACCTCGATAGTGACGGACAAGTACAAGACGCTCATCCAGTCGGACGACTCGCTGGTGCAGGTGGATGACTACACCACCCTGTTCACTCAGGGCTACAACATCAGGCAGCTCATGACGGAGCAGGGCGCTCGCGTCAACCCGCTGTACGGGTTGGCCAACGCCTGGCAGGCTCCGCGTTCGCTGCGCTTCAAGCTCTCGTTCATTTTCTAGAGAACGGGCAGCGAAATGCTTCAGGGGCGCCCTTCGGGGCGCCCCTTTCGTTCATATGGAAGCCGCACCGCGCCGCCTGGCTCCCCGAGCGGGCTACGCCCAGGGGTTTGCCGCCGCTGCGCGTCCGCCGGCGGCGGCTGGCAAAGCAAATGTCCCCTCCGGCGCGTGCGGGGCGCCTTCGAGCCGGTTCCGGACCTACTTCGGAGGCGCAGGCGGCGCGGCTTCCGAGCCGAACTTGATGCTGCTCTCGGCGCCGAAGCGCTTGTAGTCGCTGTAACGGATCGTCAGCCGGATGCGCTGCGCGCCCTGCCGGAACGCCAACTGGTCGTCGCCGCGCGTCAGAACGGGAAAGCGGAAGCCGCCTTCTACGGGCTCCCACAGCGTGGTGAAGCGCGGGAAGAGGTTCTCCGTGCCTGAGTAGCTGCGAAGGTCCGGCACGGCTTTGCCGTAGGTCCGGACGATTGAGTAGTCCTTCTTGTCAACCCAGATCATGCCATCGAAGAGCCGCTGGCCCTCGAGCACCTGCCGCGGGCGGACTTCAAGCACCCAGCAATCGACGCCGTCCATCTTCTCCTCGCCCTTGAACTCGGTCTTGTACGACCAAAGCTGCTCCGCGCCGAATAGGAACGGCTGGATCTGCTGGACGTCTGCGAAGTCCTCGGGCGTCAACCCCATGCGCTGGAGCGTCGAAATGGGTTTGCCGATGAGGTGTTCGGTGCGGCCGCTTTCCGGCGAGAAGATCACCTCCCGCTTTTCCTGATACCGGCCGACGGTGACGCCCTTTGCGTTGATCTCCTCGACGAGGACTGATTGCTGGTAGGTGTACTGCTCACGGGCGGCGCGGGTTTCCGTGGCACGTTTGGCGACCAGCTTCGCCAAATCCGGAGGAGCTTTGGCCGGATCCGCGGCAACCCTGGCGGGGTCCGGCGGAACCTGGGCGAAAGCCACGCCCAGCGCGGATGCTACCATTAACGCTTTGAGAAACGCCCGAACGGTTCTGGCGCCGGTTGAAAGCATTGCACTACTTTGTTTGGACCTTCGGTGATTGCACTCGCCGCCGGCGGAATTGCGCTGGGCGATCGGGTCAGGACGGGAGCATTTGAGGAACGCGCTGGTAATTCTGCTCGCGGCTTGCGCCGCCGGACTGCTGTACATCTATTTCTTGAGTATACCCGCCTCGCTCGGAGCGCCTCTTCTGGCAGCCGCCCTGATCGAGGCGGCGCTGTACCTGGTTGCGGTGTGCGAAGGGCCGCGCAAGTGGGTGGAGCGGCATATCAGGCCGCTGCCGCTGTTGATGGCCGTGAGCGGCGTTGTGCCGTACCTGGCGTGCACGGTTCCGCTGGGCCGCTTTAGCTGGGCCCATTTCGCAGGGGTAGCGGCACTGGCGGGGCTTCTGTCGTTCTGGTACGTAGTGCTTCCGGTGTGGCGCGTAACGGACATCCTGTTCATATGCATCGTGGCGGCGGGGCTGCTGCTGAAACCATTCGACCTGCTCTATCCAACGCCGCGCCCGCAGCTCGAGATGGCCGTCCTGGGCCGGTTGATGTGGGCCCGCCTCGCGATAATGGCGGTTCTCAGCGTTGCGGGGATACCCGTCAAAGGTTTTGGCCCGTGGCCCACGCGCGGCGACTGGGCCGCAGGATTCCGCAACTTCGCGCTTTTCGTGCCGTGCGGCATAGCGGTGGGATGGATCTCCGGTTTTGCGAGATTCCGCCCGCATCCGGCGGACTGGCGTTTCCCGCTGGTGGCGTTGGGCACGTTTGCCGGCATGCTGCTCGTGGTGGCGCTGACGGAGGAGTTCTTCGTCCGCGGGCTGCTACAGGAGTGGGCCACGCGCTGGTTCAGGAGCGAAAACATCGCGCTGATTGTGGTGGCCGCCGTGTTCGGGCTGGTGCACCTGCCGTTCCGGGGGTGTCCGAACTGGACCTTCGCTTCTATAGCGGCACTAGCGGGGCTGTTCTACGGGCGCGCGTACATCGAGGGCCGGAGCGTTCGCGCGGCCATGGTGACGCATGCGCTCGTGAACACCGTGTGGCGGGTACTGTTTTAGTGTCCTGGCGCACAAGCACTCGCCAGCCCCCGATTCACTCCCAGCAATATTCGATTGCACAGAAGAAGGACCCGGGGCTCGGGCGGCGGGCGGGGGCGCCCGCCACAGCGGTATTCCGGCGTTTGCAGCGCAGGACACTGGGGATCCGGGGAGCCGGCGTCAGGTTGCGCGCGCGAAGGGCTCGAGTGAATGCGGGGAGCTGCTGAGGGAGATTCCGCATACGGCTTCGCTGGCGTTTCTCCGGCCGCCAGGGCGGCTGAGCTAGGATGTTTTTGTGTTCCGCAATCTAAGCCGATTCACGAAGGCTATGCTCGCGTACGCGGTTCTAGGGGTACTGGCCGCGACCACACTTGAGGACTGGCGTTTTCGAGGCACAGTGTTGATACTGCTGGCTGGTCTGGCGGTACTGACGTGGAATGCCGAAAAGAAACAGCGTTAGGTCCCTTGCTGTTCCGTTCTGAAACATCAGGTTTCAACCTGAACCGAAGCTAAGTATCCATAAGTGGGACTAAGGTCTCTTAGGGTGAGGTTTAGTGCCTCTATTTCTAGGGACTAAGTTGATCCCTGATTACTCTCACGGTAGCGTTGGATGCACGCTTGCATAACAGCGACTCCAGCGAGGAAACATGATCGAGAGAACCCAGGCTGAAACGCAGCAGACGCGGATCCCACAACCACTTACCAAACGGGCCGAGCGCGAGCGCGTGGTACTGGAGCATCTCCCCCTGGTCAAGGCCATAGCCATCCGGGTGCATGAGACGCTGCCCGTGCATCTTGACCTAGACGACCTTGTCCACGCCGGCATTCTGGGCCTTATGGATGCGGTGTCGAAGTACCGTCCGGAGAAGAAGGTTGCATTCTCCAGCTACGCGAAACATCGGATAAAGGGGGCCATTCTGGACAGCCTCAGGCAGTTGGACTGGGCCTCGCGCGATATGCGGCGCCGGCACAAGCAGGTGGAGACGGCCGTGCGGGATCTCTCCGCTGAACTTCAGCGCAATCCCACGGAGGGGGAGATCGCCTCGAGGCTCGGCGTCACGGTGGACCGCTGGCGGCAGATGGCGTCGGAGATGCAGCAGATGGGATTGGTATCGATCTCCACGCGCCGTCCGGACCAGGAGGATCTGCCCGCGCCGGACTATCCGGCGGATGCGGGCACTCAGCCGGACGCGATGTGCGCGCGCGAACAGCTTCACGATGTGTTGTGGCAGGCCATGAAGACGCTGCCGCCGCGGTACCAGCAGGTGGTGACGCTCTACTACACACGCGACCTGACTATGCGAGAGATAGGCGAGGTTATGGGTGTAAACGAGAGTCGCGTTTCGCAGATTCATAAGTCGGCGCTCGAGAAGATGGCCGCGCACCTGGAGGCGGCGGGAATCAGCTCGGCGGCTGCGTTTTAGGAGTTTGCCCCTGCCCGTTTACGAGGGCGGGTTTCGCCGCGGTTCGAGTCCCTGTTCGATGGACTCTTGGGCGGTCATAAGCACCGCGTGCGGTTTGGGAACGACTGCGCGGCCGCAGTCTCTCGCGCACGCAGCGGTGAACTCGGCGCCGAAGAAGAGAATCAGGGAGGAGTAGTACACCCAGGCGAGCACCAGCACCAAGGCGCCGGCGGCCCCGTAGATTGAGGAAAAGCCGCTGTGGCCGAGGTAGTAGCCTATGCCCATTTTGCCGGCGGTGAAGAGCGCGGCTGCCACGGCGGCCCCGGCGAATGCGTCGCGCCAGCGGACGTAGACATCCGGCACGACTTTGAAAACAAGTCCGAACAGCAGCAACACGACGAAGAACGACCCAACGCTGTCTGCGACCCGCCAAAACCATGCGGGGTTCGGGTTGCTGCCGGAGAGCGCGCCCAAAGCTGAAAGGGCGGCGCTCGCGACAAGAGAACCGAACAGCAGCGCTCCGAGGCCCAGCACGAGAAGGAACGTAAAGACGCGCTGGCGGAGGAAGACGTATATCACGTTTTGCGACCTCGCCTTGACGCGCCAGATGGTGTTCAGACCGTCTTGAAGAGCGACGAAGACGCCCGTCGCACCGATGAAGAGGGTGACGAAGCCGGCGATCGATGCGGTGTTGAAGAATCCGGAACTGCCGGCACTCGCGAGCAGGCCGGAGATGGCGGAGGCCCCGGCGGCGCCGATCAGGCCTGCGAGTTGGTCGAAAATCTGGCCCCGCGCGGCCGGCGTGCCGAAGACGGCTCCGGCGACTGCGATCGCGATTATGAGAACGGGGGCTATCGAGAATACGGCGTAGTAGGCCAGTGCAGCCGAGAGGCGGTATGCATTGTCCTCGGACCAGGAATGGAGCGTCCGGCTCAGCACTCGCAGGAATCGGCTGCCGCGGCCCATAGCTACTGCAACCTAATAGCTGACGGCGAGCAGAAACGCTAAAATCGCCAGCAGAACGGACATAATGATAGTTGGATACCAGCCCCAGCCGCGGCTATAAGGCCAGCGCGGCGCGGCGAATATCAACAGAATAAAGAGCAACAGCACGAGCAGCCAGGCCAATGGCGCTCTCCCCACCTGTTCCGTGCAAACGGCGGGCCAATCGACGGCTCGCCAGCGGGCAGGCGGGGCGGCCGCCAGAGGCCGGATCAGCGGCGCCGGAAGTATCGCAGCGCCTCATCGCCGAGCGTCTCAGTGATGGCTGTTTCGAGCGCCTGCGCCTCCTCCGTCCGGCTCGCGGCGAGGCTCTTCAGTTTCATCGCGTAGCGGGCGATGTTGATGCCGTCGCGAACCGTGTAGCGCTCGTCGGCCTGGTGCGCCTGCTGGAGGAAGTCGGTGACGTACTGAAGGATGCGCTCCTCGCCGAACGGGAGGTTCTCCTTGAGGATCTGGTATTCCTCGTCGCGCTCCGGGAAATCGATAAGGATCTGGGGTTGCAGCCGCGAGTGTATGTACTCGGGAAGATCGAACGTCGAAGCGTCATCGTTCATTGTGGTGACGAGCCGGAATTCCGGGTGCGCTCGAATCTTAATGCCGGCCACCACGCTCTCGACGTAGCGGCGCGTATCGAGCAGCGGAGCCAGGCTGGCCCAGCTCTTCTCGCTCATGCGGTTGCCCTCGTCGAGGATCGCAACTCCGCCGCGAATCATAGCGGTGAGCAGCGGGGAGGCGACATAGCGAAGCTGGGCGGCGCCCTCGATGACGGGTTGGACGATGAGGTCCTCAGGACGCGTGTCGACGGTGGCCTGCATGATATACACCTCACGTCCGAGCCGGCGGGCGGCGGCATAGGCCAGCGTGGTCTTGCCGACACCCGGTTTTCCAATCAGGCGCGGGTTCATGGGCAGGTCTTCAGCGTCGACGACGAGCCAGGCGGCGAGCAACTGCCGTATGGTCTCCTCCTGGCCGACCCAGTTGACAGCGATCTCGTCGGGATGCGCGAGGTGCAGCGTTACGCCGTCGATCTCAACCACCATAAGAGCCATTCTCGCCCAGCCGCGGGGGCTTGTAGGGAGTCTCGCGGCGAAGAACGCGATCAGCCGCCCGGCTTCGGTTCGAATGATGGATACTGGAGGCGTTCGGCGGCTCGGCTGAGCTTTCACGCACATGGCGCGGCCCATCATTACGCTCACGACGGATTTCGGCCTTTCCGACCATTTCGTCGCATCAATGAAGGGCGTCATCCTGGGCATTCTGCCGGACGCCCACATCGTAGACATCTCGCATCAGGTGAGCGCCTTCAATATCAGCGAAGCCGCCTTCGTGATCTCGCAGGCATACCCGGATTTCCCCAGCAAGACGGTGCACGTTGTGGTAATCGATCCTGGAGTAGGCACGTCGCGCAGGCCCATACTCGTGTCGGCGGCCGGGCAGTTCTTCATCGCGCCCGATAACGGCGTCCTGTCGATGGTGTACTCGCGCGAGAAGCATGCCGTACGCGCCATCACGAACGCGAAGTACTTCCGGCGGCCCGTGAGCGACACGTTCCACGGGCGCGACATTTTCGCGCCGTGCGCGGCCCGGCTGGCCAAGGGCGCGCGCGCGGCGAGCTTCGGCAAGCCTTTCGGCGAGTATGTGCGGCTGGCTATTGACGAGCCCGCCCGAACCGGCGCGCGCAGTTGGAGCGGGATGGTGCTCAAGGCCGACCGCTTTGGCAACCTGATCACAAACTTCCGCGTTTCCGAGTTCCCGATTCTGCTTACGAGACCGTTCCGGTTCGCGGCGGGCGGGTGCGAGATCACCGAGATGGCGCGCACGTTCGCGGACTTTCCCCAAGGCGAACTCTTTGTGCTGGTGGGCAGCGCCGGCTTCATCGAGATCTCGATGAACCAGGGCTCGGCCGCCGAAAGACTGGGCATCGGGGCCGGCGCGGCGGTGGACCTCACGACATACTGAACGGCCACGGATGCCAGAGTTGCCCGAGGTGGAAGCGGTTGTCGCCCGCGCACGGCGCGCGGCGAAGGGGCGCACGATTCGCAAAATCGAGGTGCTGCGGGCGTCCGCGGTCCGGCCGCAGACAGCAGCGCTTGTTGCTCGGCGCGCCGGCAACCGGCGCATAGAGAACATCGAGCGCCGCGGGAAGAACATCCTGATCCGTTTGGCGGGCGGGTATACGATTCGCATTCACCTGAAGCTGAACGGCGACCTGCACACGGACGGGGTGAACTGGTCGTCGCGGGTGATTTTTCATCTGAGCGGCGGCAGACAGCTCGTCTTCGACGAACCGCGCGCGCTCGGAACGGTGAATGTTCTCGACGAAAAGCAGCTTGCGGCGGCGCTGGCCGGAATTGGACCGGAGCCGCTTTCGCGTGAATTCAGAGCGGAGGATTTCGTTGAGGCTGCCGGGAAGTCGCGGCTCGCGGCAAAGCTGTTCCTGATGGATCAGAAGCGCGTGGCCGGCCTGGGCAACGTCTATGCCGCGGAGGCGCTCTTCCGCGCCCGCATCCACCCCGGGAGACGCATGAACGAACTGGGCGCGGGCGAGGCGGGCGAACTGTATGGCGCCATTCGGGAAGTGCTCCGGGAGGCCGTAAAATCTGCTAAGATCGCATACAACCATCCCGGCGGGCACAAAGAGGCAGCCAGGTTCAAGCCTTCGGTGTACGGCCGGGAGGGCGAACCCTGTGTGCGCTGCGGCAGCCGAATCCGCCGCATCCAGCAGGGCGGGCGTTCGACGTACTTCTGCGCGCATTGCCAAAGGTAAGGATGGCGATTTCCCCTCCGGCCGCCAAGGTGCGAGCCACCGAACTCCGCGAACAGCTCAAACAGCGGGTGCTTATCGCCGATGGCGCGATGGGGACGATGCTGTATTCGAAGGGCGTTTTCATCAACCGCTGCTATGACGAGCTGAATCTGTCGATGCCGGATCTCGTTCGCGAGGTGCATGACGAGTACGTCCGCGCCGGGGCGGAAATTCTGGAAACGAATACCTTCGGCGCCAATCGCCCGCGGCTCGCCGCGTTCGGTTTCGCGGAGCGGCTGCGAGCGATAAATCACGCAGGGGTTCGCCTGGCCCGGGAGGCGGCGGGAGATAAGGCGTACATTGCGGGTTCAATGGGCCCGCTCGGGCTTCAAATCGAGCCGCTCGGCCCTACATCTTTTGCGGAAGCGCGGGAGTTTTTCGGCGAGCATGCATCGGCGCTGCTTGAAGCCGGCGTGGATCTGCTGATTCTGGAAACCTTCGCCAATCTGCACGAATTGCGCGAGGCTATTTTCGCCGCCCGCGAAGCCGCCGGCCCGGAGTTGGTGATAGCCGCCCAGGTGACCATCGACGATTTCGGCAACATGCCCGACGGCACCGAAACGGAAGTGTTCACCGGGCGCCTCAACGAGTGGCCTGTGGACGTGATCGGCCTGAACTGCTCGGCCGGCCCGAAGGTGATGCTCGAGACCATCGAGAAGATGGCGCCGCGCACGGCCAAGCCGCTTGTCGCGATGCCGAACTCCGGCCATCCCGCCAGCATCGAAGGCCGGAAGATCTATCTGGGCTCGCCGGAGTACATGTCGCAGTACGCGCGGCGCTTCATCTGGGCCGGGGTGCGCATCATCGGCGGCTGCTGCGGTACGACGCCGGAGCACATACGCCTGATCCGGGCCGAAGCGCGTTCGCTTCAACCCGGCATGGCGAAACTGCCGGCCGCCGTCGAAGAGCCCTCTTCAAGGCCGCACGCGCTCGAGCCGGTTCCGCTCGCGAAGAAATCGAGACTGGGCGAGAAGCTCGCCGCCGGGCGGTTCGTTGCGCTCGTGGAGATAGTCCCGCCGCACGGTGTGGATGCGTCCAAGGAAATCGCAGGCGCGAGGTGCTGCGCCGAAGCGGGCATCGATTGCATCAACGTTCCGGATGGTCCCCGCGCCAGCGCGCGGCTGAGCGCGCAGGTGACATGCCAGCTTATACAACGCGAGGCGGGAATCGAACCGGTGCTGCATTTCTGCTGCCGCGACCGGAATATCCTCGGCATTCAATCGGAGTTGCTGGGCGCGCACGCGGCCGGCATTCGCAATCTCCTGTGCATTACGGGAGATCCGCCCCGCATGGGCGCGTACCCGTCGGCGACGGCGGTATTCGATGTGGATTCGATAGGCCTCGTGAATATCGTCAATAACCTGAACCACGGCCTCGACATCGGCGGCAACCCGATGGGCTCGCAGACGGCGCTGGTGATAGGTGTGGGCGCAAACCCCGGCGCGCTGAATCTGGACGAAGAAGTGCGGCGGTTCGAGTGGAAGGTGCAGGCGGGCGCCGAATATGTCGTTACGCAGCCGGTATTTGACTTGCGGCTGCTCGAGCGCTTCATGCGCCGGATCGAACACGTCAGGATTCCGCTGATCGCCGGCGTGTGGCCGCTCACCAGTTTTCGAAATGCTGAGTTCATGGTGAACGAACTGCGCGTGCCCGTGCCGGACGATTTGCTGGATCGCATGCGCCGCGCCGACAGCGCGGAACGCGCCCGCGAGGAAGGCATCGCGATCGCGCGTGAAATGGTGCAGCGGCTTCGGCCGCTGGTGCAGGGCGTGCAACTTAGCGCCCCGTTCGGACGTTACTCGATGGCGCTCGAGGTGGCGGAGGCAATCGGCGCGAGATAGCTCCGCAGTGTTAGCCTGACCCTCTGATGGCAACCGACCTGATAGTAATCGATGTCGAGAAACCGGACGGCGCCGCACTGGACCGCGCGGCGGGCGAGATCCGTCGCGGCAACGTTATTGCCATACCGACCGATGCGCTTTACAGCCTGGTTGCCGATCCGTTCAATCTCAACGCCGTCGGGCGCGTTTTCCTCGCGAAAGGACGCGAGCAGCAGCGCTCGCTGCCGCTGCTCATTCCGGACCTCATTACCAGCGAAGAACTGGTTCGCGAGATCCCGCAGCGCTTCTATGTATTGGCCCGGCATTTCTGGCCCGGACCTCTGGCCATCGTCGTGCCCGCGTCCGCCAAAGTGCCGCTGAAGGTGACCGGAAATACGGGCAGGCTGGCGCTCCGCCAGCCGCGCTCGTCCGTGGCGTGCGGCTTGCTCGAGCGGGTAGGCCATCCCCTCATCGGCACCAGCGCCAATATCTCCGGGCAGCCCACGTGCCGCAGCGGAATCGAGGCGTTCGGCGTACTGGATGGACGGGTCAGCCTGGTGCTGGACGGCGGCGCCATACCCGGCGCCGGCGCGACCACCATAGACATAACGGAACCCATATGGCGTGTGATTCGCGAAGGCAGCATTCCCGTAAAGGACATAGCGGAGTGCCTGGGCGAACAGGTCGATGGCAAGTAGACGCTTTTTCTTAATGTAAACAAACTTAGAGACGGTTTATTTACATTAACAAACGGAGCGGCGATAGTGCTGGAAACACGGTCCTTCTCGTGCTAGCATGCAGTTGGAGCGTATTCGCCAGGCAATTGGTTCGGTCTCCCATAAAATTGATCCGATATCAATGTCATGGGGATCCGGCTCGTCTTGATGCGCCGGTGAGCAGGCTCGGGTCCGGAGACGGGCGACGAGAAGCCTGAAGGCGCACGGAGGATCCCCCCCTGTTGAGTACAGGGGTCAATGACGGAGCCCGGCAGATGCTCAGCGGTTGCGCTCCCCTTTCTCCGCAGGCGGGTTCCGGGCCGGCGGGAGACACCTTATCGGATGAGAGTTCTCTTCATCGGGGACGTGTTCGCTTCCCCCGGACGCCGCATAGTTGCCGAATCCCTGCCGGGCCTCATCTCGTCGGAGCGGCTGGATCTTGTCATCGCAAACGGCGAGAACGCCGCCGGCGGTTTCGGCATTACTCCCGCGATTGCGGACGAGTTGTTCGAGACGGGCATCGACGTCATAACCACCGGGAATCACGTCTGGGACAAGAAGGAAGTCTTCGATTATCTTGACCGCCAGCCGCGAGTGCTGCGTCCGGCCAATTACCCGGGCAACCTTCCCGGCAGCGGGGTGCACGTCGGCCGCGGGCGCAACGGAGTGGACGCCGCCGTAATCAACTTGCAGGGACGCACCCATATGCTCGCCATCGATTGCCCCTTCCGGAAGGCGGACGATATACTGGCGAAGATCGATCCGGCGGTCAAGGTGCGCCTCGTGGATTTCCATGCCGAGATCACCAGCGAAAAGGTCGCCATGGGGCGTTACCTGGACGGCCGCGTCTCCGCCGTTATCGGCACGCACACGCACATTCCCACAGCCGACGCGCGCATCTTGCCCAACGGCACCGCCTATCAGAGTGACGCCGGGATGACCGGCGCTTACGATTCCGTCATCGGGGTCGACACGGCCATCATTCTCCGGCGGTTCCTTACAGGGTTACCCGTCAGAATGGAGCCGGCAAAAGGTAAGGTAGAATTGCATTCTGTAGTTATCGAGGTGAATGAAGAGACCGGGCGCGCTGTATCCGTACGCCCCCTCGTAATCGCGCGCGACTGAGACGACCATGGCCTCCTGGGTGCTGCCGCTTTCAGTAGAAGTTCTGATGACAGTGCTGTTTTGCGGCATGCTGTACTCGTTGCGCCGCACGCTCACCAGGGCGAGCGTGATCATGTGGAGCGTCCTGTGGCTGGCGCGCGGAGCGGGGACGCTGCTTGTCGAAAAGTACCTAATCATAAACGAGCAGACTCTGGGACTGCTGTACTCGCCCATCCAGATCGCGTTTGCGGTTGCGCTGGTCGCGATCGCGATGCGCCTGGAAACGCAGAAGAACCAGCTCAAATCGCTCAACACCGAACTGGAGCGTCTCCGCAAAGCAACCTCCGGACAGATAGTCACGGATCCTCTCACGGGCCTCCTCAACCGCTCGGCGCTCGACCGGTGGATAGAAGAAGAGCGGCAGTTCGCGGGCCTTGTCGTCGTCTGCGACATGGACGATTTCAAGCTTCTCAACGACCGCTACGGCCACCTGGTGGGTGATGAAATCCTGCACGGTGTGGGCAAACTGGTGCGCAACTCCATACGCGAAAGCGACCAGGCATTCCGTTGGGGCGGCGACGAGTTCGTCATCTTCTTCCGCAATCTGGACCGCGAGCGTGCGGATGCCCGCATGCGCGCCATCGAGGAGCGCCTGGAGCGCTTCCAGATCCGCGAGCACGGGCCCATGGCGGTGCGCTTCAGTTGGGGGATCGCCGAGACGTCGCCGGAGATGAGCCTGCGCGAAACCCTGGCCGCGGCCGATCGCCGCATGTACGAGAACAAGCGCAACCGCGCCGCCAACCGCGCGAACGCCTGAGGCGGTTCACACCGCAGCCCCGCCGCCGGATTAGAATAGCCGTTTAACTCCAATGTCTGAATTCACGAAGTTCCTTCTTCCGGACAGCGCCGTCCCGTCCTGCTGGGTCAACGTGCTGCCTTGCCTCAAGCAGCCGATGGACCCTCCGCTCGATCCGCAAACCCGCCAGCCGATCGGACCCGATGCGCTGGCCGCGATCTTTCCCGAAGCGCTCATCGAACAGGAATTCTCGCCGAAGCCGCTTATCGACATCCCCGGCGAGGTGATCGATATCTACAAGCTGTGGCGGCCGAGTCCCCTGTTCCGGGCCCGCAGGCTGGAGAAAGCGCTGGACACGCCCGCGCACATCTATTTCAAGTACGAAGGCGTCAGTCCCGCGGGCAGCCATAAGCCCAACACCGCGGTTCCGCAGGCTTACTACAACAAGAAGGCCGGCATCAAACGCTTGGCCACCGAGACCGGCGCCGGGCAGTGGGGCAGCGCGCTCTCGCTCGCCTGCCGCATGTTCGATATGCAGTGTACCGTCTACATGGTGCGCGTCAGCTACGAGCAGAAGCCCTATCGCCGCATGATGATGAACACCTGGGGCGGCGAGGTGTACTCAAGCCCTTCCGATCACACCGCCGCGGGCCGCGCCGTTCTCGCCGCGCATCCGGACTCGCCCGGCAGTCTCGGCATCGCCATCAGCGAAGCCGTCGAGGACGCCGCCACCCACAGCGACACGAACTACGCGCTCGGCAGCGTGCTGAATCATGTGATGCTGCATCAGACCGTCATAGGCCAGGAAGCGAAGCTGCAAATGCAGGCGGCCGGCGAGCAGCCCGATGTCGTCGTCGGCTGTTTCGGCGGGGGCAGTAATTTTGGCGGGCTCGCGCTGCCGTACGTCGAGGATCGCATGAACGGCTCCAAAATTCGTCTGCTCGCGGCCGAGCCGGCGGCGTGCCCGACTCTGACCAAGGGCATCTTCGCGTACGATTTCGGAGATATCGCAAAACTCACGCCGCTGCTCAAGATGTACACGCTGGGCCACGATTTCGTGCCGCCGGGCATTCACGCGGGAGGGCTCCGCTACCATGGCGCTTCTCCGCTGCTGAGCCACCTGCTGAAGCACGGCGTTATCGAAGCGAAGGCGTTTACGCAGCTCCCGGTATTCGATGCGGCGGTGAAGTTCGCACAGACGGAAGGCATATTGCCCGCGCCGGAATCGGCGCACGCAATACGCGCCGTCATCGATGAAGCCGAGCAGGCGCGAGAGGAAGGCCGCGCGCGCACGATCCTGTTCTGTCTGAGCGGCCACGGCCACTTCGATCTGGCCTCGTACGATGCGTATTTCTCCGGGCGTCTTCAGGATTACGAGCACCCGGCCGCCGACATCAAGGCCGCGATGGACGCTCTGCCGTAGGCGCCGCAGCGGGCCGGCCGGTTTGGCTGCATCGCTCCCGGCCGGCCTGCGGCCGCTCCGGCCTACCCGTGCCGGATCTCCAGAACGTCGCCGTCCTTGACGATGTAGTCCTTGCCCTCCAGACGGAGGAGGCCTTTTTCCCGAGCGCCCGCGTAGCCGCCGTTCTCCACCAGCACCTGCCAGTTCACGACCTCGGCGCGTATGAACCGCTTTTCAAAATCCGTGTGGATGGCGCCTGCCGCCTTCACGGCCTTGGAGTTAACGGGAATGGTCCAGGCGCGAACCTCGTCCTCTCCGGCGGTGAGAAACGACATCAACCCCAGCAGCGAGTACGTAGCCGTGACCATACGCTCGAGACCCGATTCGGCCAGCCCGTAGCTGGCCAGGTACTCACGCGCCTCCTCTCCGGACAACTCGGCCAGCTCCGCCTCGATCTTGCCGCAGACTGCGGTCACGCCGGTGTGCGGGTGCGCGCCGAGCGGGCCGTCGCGCAACTCCATCTCGATCTCGTGCAGACGCGGCGCATCCGCCTCGCCGAGGTTCAGCACATACAGCATCGGCTTCTGCGAGAGGAACTGGAAGCCGCGGATGCGCTTCTGCTCATCTTCGGTCAGTTCCATGCTGCGGATCGGGCGGTTGCCCTCGAGCGTGGCGCGCACCTTCCGAAGCACCTCGAACTCGTGATCCAGATCAGGCGACTTTATCTTCTTTCGGTCTTTGTCGAGCCTCTCCAGGCGCTTTTCGACCACCACAAGATCGCTCAGAATCAGTTCCACTTCGACGTTGTCGGCGTCGCGTTCGGGGTCGAGCGAGCCGGCCTCGTGCGGCACGGCATCGTCCTCGAACATGCGCAGCACGTGTGCGAAAGCATCCGCGACGCGCAGGCCGGCAAGAAAGGATGGGTCGCGCAAGGCTTCCTTCGAGATTGCCGGCGTGTCGATGTACTCCACCGTGGCGTGAACTATCTTCCTCGGGTGGAAGATCCCGGCGAGAGCTTCGAGGCGGGGGTCCGGAACCTTGGCCACGCCGATGCGCGTCTGCATGGAGCCGAGCCGTCCGGCCTCGTGGACGCCGGTGAGGATCGTGAACAACGATGTCTTGCCCACCATAGGCAGGCCGATGATTGCGGTTTTCATTTGAACATCAGCCGGCGCGCCGCGGAGATCACAGGGGGACTTCCACGAGCGTCAGTATCTCTTCCAGAATACGGTCGCTCGCATCCGCCGTGCGCTGCGTCAGCGCCAGGCGCGTGTTTACTACAACGCGGTGAGCAAACACCGGCACGGCCAGGCGCTTGATATCGTCCGGAATCACATAGCCGCGCCCCTCAATCGCCGCCAGAGCCTGTGCGGCCCGGTGCAGCGCCTGAGCTCCGCGCGTGCTCACGCCCAGAGCGAGCATCTGGTGCGCCCGCGTCTGCTCCACTATGGCCAGGATATAATCCAGCAGGGACTCGTCCACGGCCACGTTCCGCACCCAGTCCTGCATCTCGATAACTTCGGCGGCCGTAACGACCGGCTTTATGTGTGCGCCGGGCATGCCGTTGACCTCGCGCAGAACTTCGCGCTCGCTGTTGCGGTCCGGGTATCCGATGCGGATGCGCATGAAGAAGCGGTCGAGCTGCGATTCCGGCAGCGGGTACGTGCCGTGGTGCTCGACCGGGTTCTGCGTAGCGATAACCATGAACGGCTGCGGCAGCGGATACGGCTTGCCGTCAACGGTGATCTGCTCCTCGTTCATGGCCTCGAGCAGCGCGGACTGCGTTTTCGGCGTGGTGCGGTTGATCTCGTCCGCCAGCAGGATGTTCGTCAGAATGGGTCCGGGCTTGAACTCGAACGCCTGCGTGTGTGCGTTGTAGATGGTGACGCCGATGACGTCGCTCGGCAGCATGTCGCTGGTGAACTGGAGGCGGTGGAATTCGCACTCTACGGAGCGCGCCAAAGCCTGCGCGAGCGTGGTTTTCCCCACGCCGGGCACATCCTCGATGAGCAGGTGACCGCGCGCCAGCAGGCACACCAGGGACAGCCGGATAGCCTCGCGTTTGCCGCGAATAGCCGTTCCCAGAGCCGCTTCGAGTTCTCCGAGGCGGGCCAGCGCGGCAGGCGGCGCTTCAGGTTTTGTACCAGGCGTCATGGGGCACCCTGATATGACATCCTTAACAGGCGCGGATCGCTACAGAAAAGCCATCGTCTTCACGCCCGAGACGTCGAACCGCTTGCGGCAACGCATATTCTTGCACATCACCTTGTCATCGAGCAGGACCATGTAGCTCTGCGCCTTCCTAAAGCGCGCACGGTCCTCGTCGTTGGCCCCGCGCGGGACCTGATCTTTCTTCTGGCGGACCATCCACCGCAGGTCGTACGTGTTCGGGGTGCGGCAGAAGGGGCAAGTCAGTTCCGCCGGCTTCGCCGTCTCGGTTTCGTTAAAAAAAGCTCGTTCGTCCATCAGCGGCCGCTACTCACGATTGTACGAAGACGGGCATGCCGGGCGCGAGGACAAGTGAGGAACCGCGCAGATGCTCCGGGACGGCGCCACAGGAGGGCTTTCACGGTGGCCCCGAAAAATCGTCCACAGCATAGACACGCTGTATTTCACACCGGCGCAACCAAGCTCCGGAGCGGGATCGGATCGCCAGAGCCGGGCGGCTGTCCATGCCGAGATCGCCGTCACTTCCATTTCGCGTGCGATTTGATCCAGTCGAGGTCTTCTTTCAGCGTTTCCAGCGTGCGCCGCGGGACGAGATCCACCTTCTCCAGCGCGAGGCGCCCCAGCAGGTACGCCAGTCCCGCTCCGAACAGCAGGAGTATGCCGGTCAACAGCGCCGAAAGCCAAAGCGGCAGCACGATCGCCATGGCGACGATGCACGTTGTGACAAGGCACGCCGCTCCAAGAAATCCCGCGCCGGCAGCCGCACTCAGCAGCAGAAGAGCCAGGGCGGATTGCCGCGCTTTCTCCTTCACCTCGGCGACAGCCAGGCGCGCCTCGAGGTGAACTATATCCTGCACGTTCTCGACGATGTTGGATGCGATTTCACCCACTGGGCGGCTGTCGTCCGCCCTGGCGCGGGCCTCCCGGTTTTGCTCCATCTGATCGCCTCCCAGTCCGCTTCCACGCGCCTGCCCGGACTCCCGCTCCTATGCCCCGAGCCGTCTTGCGAGAACCGGAGCGCCCCGCCGCGCGCCCCCTTTCGCCGGCTACCGCGTTTCATGCGCGAGCGCCTCCTGCAACTCCGGAGCGCAAACCGGCAAGAGCGGAAATCTCGGCAGTTCGCGAAGAAACGCCCACAACCACACTCCCCCGAGCCCGATGGGAGTAAGGACGTCCATCCACCCGATCCCGAATCCGGTCCGGAAGTGCGCGGGCAACACGATCCAGATCAGGTCCATGTAACGCATAACCAGCACGATGACGGCTACTGCACTCAGAAGGTACGCGTTCCTCTTCAACGGCCGGCTGAGGAGCAGCAGCACCGGAATAACGAACTGCATCACGAACAGAGCGACGCCCAACCAGCCCCACGACGTTCCCGTTCTCGGCAGGTAATACGAAATCTCGCTGGTGAGGTTCTGCGACCAGACGATCAGATACTGGCAGAACGTGAAGTACGCCCAGAGCATGAGAGTGCCCAACAGCATTTTCCCGAGATCGTGGAAGTGATCCGGCTTGAGGACGCCCGACATCGGTTCGTGACGGGACAACAAGGTCATCACGATGATAAGGAAACCCAGCGCCGTTATCGCCTCTGCGGCGATAAACATGAAACCCCACATGGTGGAGGCCCACCTGGTCTGGAGCGACTCGGCCCAGTCCACCGCCGCGAAAGTGATGCTGAAACCGTACAGAATGCTTCCGCCCGCGCTAAGTCGCGATAACCGGGAGTGCAGGTCCGGCCGGTTCTGATCCTGCTGCGCCGACCAACGATTCAGGAAGAAGGCCAGGACCATCCAGATGGCGAGGTAAATGGCGGCGCGCGCCAGAAAGAAGGGCACATTCATGTACCCGCTGCGGTGGCGCAGGATGTAATCCTCGCGCACCAACTCCGGGCGCGCCCAGTCGTACAGCGATCCCAGTCCGAACCCGATGGGTATGAAGAGGACGGCCAGCAGAGGCAAGGTCCGCGTGGCAGCCTCCAGCGTTCGCCGGGTCACGATTCCCCACGCCCCGCCGGTGAGGTATTGCAGCATCAGAAAGGCCATCGATCCGAGCGCCAGGCCCAGCCAGAACAGATAAGCGATCAGATACGAATGGAAGAAGGCGCGAGGGTCGAAGAAAGCGCCGACTATGGTTGCTGCCAACAGCAGCGCGCCGCCGGCCAGCGCGGCCTTCGCCCAGCGCCCCTGGCCCGCCCGCAGCCGGTAGGTTTCGGCCGCCGGCGCCGTCATTGGCTCTTCTCCATTTCCGGCGGCTGATCCGGTGCGCCGGAAGCTCCCGCCGGAGCCGTTCCAAGCGTCCGCGCGTATGCGACAATCGCCCAGCGGTCCTGCACATTCCTCACCATGTAGCCGTATGCGAGCATGGCGCCCGTACCGTTGACGATCACGCCGTAAACGAACCCGGGCGGCACAGTGCCTATGAACGCTCTCAGGTCTGGTGGCCGCTGGAACCCGTGCCGCACAATTATGCCGTCGCCCGCGCCCGACCGGCCGTGACAGGGGCGGCAATAGATGTTGAACTGCTCCTCGCCCGTTCCGAGCAGTGCGGGCGTTACAGGCAGCGGGATGGTGGTTGCAGGCGCCCCGTTGACCGCGCCGGAGGCAAGTTCCCGGCTCAAGGCGGCCTCCGTCACGCTGACGGCGCCGGGTGGAATCGGCCGGGCCGAACGCTCGTCCTTGAAGAACCAGCTCCGCTCGAGCGGCGTGTACTTTTGCTGTATCTTCATGTTCGGCCGGCATCCCGCGCATGCCAACGCCAGCAACGCCGGAATCATGCATCTATTCACTGTCGACCTCCCAGATCCTGATCGGATTCAGGGATTCGAAGAAGCGCCTCGTGTGGACGGGATCGAACTTGCCGTCGCGCGCCTCGATGCAGAGAAAGAAACCGTCGCTCGAGGCGTGCCGGAAGCTGCGAATCCGGAACAGCGGATGATACAGGGCCGGCAAGCCCTCGAAGAACAACGTTGCAAGGAACACGGTGCAGACGGCGAACAGGACCACCATCTCAAACGTGATCACAGCGAAAGCCGGCCAGCTGTTCAGCGGCCTTCCGCCGACGTTGATCGGAAAGACGTCAGCCGCAACGAAGTACTGCACGTAGTAGCCGGCGAAGCCTCCCACCGCGCCGGCGACAAGGGCCATTGTCGAAACCATGTCCCAGACGGGAAACACCTTGTCAAGCTCTTTGATCCGGCAGGGCGAATAGGCCTCCACGCGGCGGTACCCGGCGGCGCGGGCCGCCCGGGCGGCCGCCACCAACCGGCCGGCGTCCTGGAACGCGGCGGCGATTCCATACCTGTGCGGCTCGCTCATTTGGCCGCACCTCCTCCGGGTTTGCAGGACGGAAGCAGTTCCCGGACCTCGTGGATGGCCACCATCGGCAGCACCCGCACGAGCAGGAGAAACAACGTTAGAAACAAGCCGGCGGAACCATAGAGAAGAGCGCTGTCTTCGGCGGTATGAGTGAAATTCGCCCAGGACGATGGCACAAAGTCCCGGCTCAGGCTGGTGGTCAATAACATGTAGCGTTCAACCCACATGCCGGTGATCACAGCGAGCGCGATCAGGAACAGCCGCTTTGTGCGCGTGCGGTTCTGTTTGAACCACAGCAATTGCGGCACGCCCAGGCCCAGCACGATGAACGTCCAGTACGTCCAGGCAAACGGCCCCGTAGCGCGGGCGTGAACCGTGTACATCTCGAATCCGTCGCCGCTGTACCAGGCTGTGAAAGGCTCGATCACATACGTGTAACAGAGGATCACGGACGTGGTCAGAATCAGCTTGGCGAGGTTATTCAGGTGCCTTTCGGTTATTACATTGCTCAGGTTGAAAGCCGCCCGCATGGGGATGCCGAGCGCCACCACCATGCTCAATCCGGCCAGAATGGCGCCGTCCACGAAATAAGGAGGAAAGATGGTAGAGTGCCAGCCCGGGAGAAGGCTGATGGCGAAATCGAAGCTGACAACGGTGTGAACGGTAAATACAAGCGGCGTGATGATGCCTGCGAACAGGAGGCTTGCCTTTTCATGCAGGCGCCACTGCCTCGATCCGCCGCGCCAGCCCAGCGCCAGTATTCCATAGAAGCGGTAGGCGGACTGGGTCCGGGCGCGGTCGCGCAGCGCCGCCACGTCGGGAATCATCCCGAAATACCAGAACAGCACGGAAGCCGTTGCGTAGGTGCCTATTCCGAATACGTCGAAAACCAGAGGACTGCGAAACTGCGGCTGCACCGAGGTGGTGTTCGGATAGGGGAACAGCCAGTAGAAGATCCACGGCCGGCCCAGGTGCAGCAGAGGGAACAGGCCGGCGCAGGCGATTCCTGAGAGCGTAACCGCTTCGGCAATGCGGTTGATGGAATTGCGCCAGCTCTGGTTCAGGAGATACAGAATCGACGAGAGCAGCGATCCGCCCACCGCGATCTCGATCCACCACACGTAATTCGTAATCGGATAGGCCCACGCCACGGGGATGTTGTTCCCCATAGTGCCCACCCCTGTGATCAGCAGAATGGCCACCGCGATGATGAACATGCACGCCCCCGCCGCGGCAACCGTAAAGAGCCAGAACCAGAAGGCGGGCACGTCGGGCCTCAGGGCAGTTCCGGCGATCTGATTGGTGAAGTTTCTAGACGTGACCCCTGGGGCGATCAGCGGCGCCTGGCGTTCCTCTCCGGCGCACGGGTGCTGCGCCGCCGCTCGCTGCGCTGGGTTCACCGTCATACATTCTCCCGGAGTTCAGGGTTGGGATTACGCAATTCGGCCAGATAGGTCGTGTGGGGACGCGTGTTGAGTTCCGAGAGCATACCGTAGTTCAGCTTCTCCCGTTTCAGGCGCGCCACCCGGTTCGACGGATTGTTCATGTCGCCGAAAACGATGGCCTGTGTCGGGCACACCTGCTGGCAGGCCGTCTGCAACTCGCCGTCGCGAACATAGCGGCCCTGATCCCGGGCGCGGATCTCCGCTTCGCGGATGCGCTGCACGCAGTAAGTACACTTTTCCATCACGCCGCGAATCCGGACCGTCACGTCGGGGTTTCTCTGTAACATGACCTGCTTCGTCTGCCAGTCGGCATACTCCAGGAAATTGAAGCGGCGTACCTTGTAGGGGCAGTTGTTGGAACAGAAACGGGTCCCCACGCAGCGGTTGTAGACCATGTCGTTCAGCCCGTCCGCGCTGTGGACGGTTGCCTGAACCGGGCAGACCAGTTCGCACGGGGCATTCTCGCAATGCATGCACGGAACGGGCTGATACGCGGCCGAGGGGTTGTTCCAATCGCCGCGGTAGTAGGCGTCCACCCGCAGCCAATGCATCTCCCGGTGGAACAGCCCCTGCAATTTGCCTACGGGCAATATGTTGTTCTCGGCCTGGCAGGCTATTACGCAGGCCGAGCAGTTCACGCACGCCGTCAGGTCGATTACCATGCCCCAGTTGTATCCGGTGTAGGTCCAATGCGGATACAGTGTCTCGTCGAACCCAGGCTCCGGGTGAATCTTCCGCACGAAATCGGGATCCTTCCGGTAGGTCTCGACGGGTTTGGAGATGAGGATATCGTCCTCGCGGCCTGCCAGCGACTTCTGCATCTGCGTGGTCGCCAGCGGGTAAGTGGCTCCGGCCGGCTGGACTTCCAGCCCGGCGCCGTACCAGAGCGCATCCGACGTGCGAATCAGATAGGCGTTGAACCCGGCCCCGTCCGCCACCACGCCTACGTTGCGCCCATAGCCGAGATACACCGCAACGGTGTCGTCCGCCTGCCCCGGTGCAATCCATACCGAGCCCCGCACCGAACGGCCCCGGTACTTGAGATCCACGCAGTGCTGATTCTTGAGTTTCAGGCGTTCGGCCGTTTGCGGGCTTACGTAGACGGCGTTGTCCCACGTGAGCTTGGTGATATCGCGCGGCAGTTCCTGGAGCCAGGCGTTATTGGCGTAGCGGCCGTCGTAAATGAACGGGTCTGTCCGGAAAATCAGGTCCAGGCCTTGCGCCTTCTTTTCCTGCAACAGAGGCGCGGCATCGACTTTACCGGGCGCCGGCCGGATTTCAGGAAGAGCCGAATCCGCGATCAACCCCCGGCCCACGGATATCCGCCACCACTTCTCGAAGTCCTGCGCCTTCGCGTTCGCTTTCCAGTAACTCCGCACGATCTCCTGGCTGCTGCGGTTCGGGTCTTGAAGCAGCAGGTCCAATACCTCGAGCTGGGAACGCGAGTCGTACAACCGCTCGATGAGGGGTTGCAGTATGGTGACGGTGCCGTCGAACGCGCGGGCGTCGCCCCAGGTTTCGAGGAAATGGCTTTCGGGAAGATGCCAGCGCGCCAGCCGGGAGGTTTCGTCGAAATGGAGCGCCAGATGAGCTGACAAGGGCGTCGCGGCCAAAGCGCCGGCAAAGTTCATGTCTGCCGGCGCGTTGTAAACCGGGTTTCCGCCCAGGATGAGCAGGACCCGGATTCGCCCCTCCCGCATATCCTGGACGAGTTGCCACAGAGACGCCACTTGGTCCTCCGGCCGCACCTCGAGCGGGTCCGTATAGATAACCGTCTGACCCACATTGCCGAGAGCGGCATTGATAGCGTGGCAGAGGGCATGCACCTCGGCGGGCTGGGTTTCTCCGGCCAGCACAGCGGACCGGCCGCGGTGAGCCAGCAGGTCGCGCGCGACCGGGCCGGTCCAGCCCGCATATCGCGCGCCGCCCGCCGTCCCTTGGCCCAGGGCTCCAACCGCGGCGGCTAGTTCCGCCGCAAAGCGCCCGACCTCCGGGTATTTCAGGCGGAACCGGTGCTCCGCCTTGCCGCCCGTGGCGGTGAACAGGCTCTCGGCCACGTAGAGCCGGTTCATGGCGGTGTTGGAGCCGCGCACGCGCCGCCCGAAAGCGTAATCGTGAGCGTAGCGCGTGGAGCCTGGTCCGGAAGCCAGAAAGTCGGCATCGAGCGACACAATGACGTCTGCGCGGTCCAACCGGTAGTAGGTATGCACATGCCTGCCGAACGCAGCGAGCGCGCCCGCCCGCGCCGCATGCGGCCCAGCCGGGTCGTATTGGTGCCACTGCGCTCCCGGCAGCGCTGCCATCACCTTGCTGATCTGAGAACCCAGCGAAGGGGAGATAACGGTTTCGGTGAGCAGGGCGAAGCCCTTTCCGCCAGCGGCGCGAATTGGCGCCAGGGCCTGCTGGAGGAACGATGCGAAGGCGCTCCACGAACTTCGCCGGCCGTGTTCGACGACGTGCCTGGAGCGGTCCGGGTCGTACAGGTCCAGGAGGCACGCCTGCGACAGAACGTCGGTGGCCCCCAGGCTGGCCGGGTGCGCCGGGTTGCCTTCCACTTTGGTGGGCCGCCCAAGGTGGCTCTCGACGATCACGCCTTGGGCGACTCCGTATGCCAGGGCGGCGGTGGCGTAATACTCCGGTACGCCCGGAGTCGCCTGCTCAGGAGGCGTCGAGTACGGCAGGAACGCTCCGGTGTCGCCCATGCGCCCGCAGCCTGCGGCGGTGGCCAGCGCCAGGGAGGCGCCTGCGATTCCCAGGAAACGCCGGCGCGTGGCGTCGTTCGGTTGGCTCCCGGCGGGGCCCTCCCCGGAAGCCGCTCCGCGCACCTCGCAGGGAGAGCCGTCCGGGGTGCGGATTTGCACCAGCGCGGGATCCTCCTGTCTCATCGGTGGCATATGGAGCAACTGGTCAGTTGCCGTATCCTGTATTCACGCACCAGCCGTTTGCCCAGAATCTCCTGGTCGCGAGGCGGCAAATAAGCCATGTCGAACACCTCCGAGACCGGCCGCACGTACTGTTCCGGGTGGCGATGGCAACCCAGGCACCAAGCCATGACAAGCGGCGGCTCCTGCCACGTCAGCGGCATCCGGTCCACCCGTCCGTGACAGGTGGAACAGCCTATGCCTTTGTGCACGTGGATGCTGTGGGAGAAATAGGCGAACTGTGGGACCGCGTACACTCTGGTCCACGCAATTGGTTTTCCGGTTCTGTAACTCTCGCGCACCGGCGCCAGCACCGGAGCGTTTGCGTATATCTGGGAATGGCAATGCATGCACACGGCCGCCGCCGGTATGCCCGCGAAAGAGGAGGTCTCGACCCCCGTGTGGCAGAACCGGCAATCGATCCCCAATTTGCCCACGTGATGCGCATGGCTGAACGGCACCGGCTGCGAGCGCGGCATGTTCTGCCAATCCCGGTAACCGGCGTGCGCAATCACGAAGGTCATCCAGGACGCAAAGCCCAGGAACACCACTCCGCCGAACAGAAAGAACTTGAAGACCGTGTTTGCGGTCGGGTGGAACGGCTCCGGCATCCCCCTCCGATGCTAGGTATTATCGCATTCGAGAGGGCGTGTGTTAAGAGCGTTTAACGCACGCAAGCCTGGCCGGCTTGGGCCGGTGTCGTGAAACCGCGTCCCGCAGCGGGTCCGTTTCCGCCGTGGCTGCTGCCGCGGCGCCCTGTTAGACTGGGCTCGGGCATCGATATGTACTTCCCCAGATCCTGGGCCATGTCGATCGCGGCGGTCTTGGTGCTGTTCACGGTTGCGCTCTTCCTGTTCATCTATTTCCGCGGCGGCGTGGTGAGTTCCGTCTATCTCCGGTGACCGGCGCCGGAAGCTAGCGCCCGGCCTGATATTTCGACTGCTCGACCTCGACCAGCGCCCAGCGAACGGGTTCGGGCAGCCGCGCAAACGACGGCATCACCGTGCCCGGGTATCCGTTCGTGATCACGTCGAAAGCGTGTTGCGGCGCCAATGCCAGGCGCTGGAGGTCCGGCGGCGGCGGGCGCAAATGGCGTCCGAATTCGCTGCGCGCTCCATCAGCTCCGTGGCAGATGGAGCACGTTGATTGGAACAGCAGCTCCGCCTGGGCGCGATCTTCGGGCGAAACCGCTGCGGAGGGCGGTTCGGGGCGCTCTTTCACGCCGTACTGCGTGTACAGCAAATTGATCAGCCCATCCAGTTGCCCCGCCGTGTACACGCCGAAATACGGCATGGCGCTGCCATCCACGCCGTTGAGAAGAATCTTGCGCAGTTCGCCGGGGCGGGCCCTGAGCGCCGTCAGATCCTCGGGCTTGACGAACAGTTGCGGGGCATCTTCGCCCTGCCCATCGGCCGAACCACCATGGCAGAACTTGCAACTCCGGAGGTAAATCATCTGCGGCTGGCTGAAATCCAGGCCGCGGTTTGCCTCGTAAATAGCCAGGCCTTCGGAGCGGAAGGGAGCCAGGGTCGCCGTGTACAGCCTGGCGTTCGAACGCGCCAGGTCGTTCACAGGCACTACGACGGCGTCTTGCAGGAACTGCCGGGTCAGCAGCATCGGCAGCAGGATGAACACGAGCAAAATTGCGCCCGTGGCAGGCCCAAGGCGCGCCCAACGTGCGCCCGCCAGCGCCCAGAGCAGCACCGCCGCGGCCGCGATGCCATACAGCATGACGCCGGCCGTCCAGGCGTCCGGCCTGCGCGGGAGGGACGCCAGCAGGCCAACGCCGGCGACGAATTGAAAAATCAGCCCGCCAACAATCCATTTTCGGAACGAAGCGCGCGCGGCCTCATCTCTGCGGCTGAGAAATAGAAACTGCAAGGCCGCCGCGAACACCACCGAGGCCCCCAACACGTGAAGGAACCGGGCCGACCAGTGCGCGGCCAGTTGGCCGGGCGCCGCCCGCCACAGGACGGCTGTCCACCAGCGCGGGTTCTCCGCGCTCGCAATCACCGCTGAGAAGACCGCAGGCACCGCGAGCATGCACGCCAGCCCGGCGACGGCCGCAACCACATGGCGTCGTCCCGTTGGTCCCTTGCGTTCGAGCACGTATTCCAACAGCCCGAAGGCGAGCAGCATCAACGCGACCAGGAGCATCCAGCCGCCCGGGACAAGCCGGATCGCCGTGAAAAAGGGCACCGTGTTGATCAACATCATCAGGAGGATCGCTCCCACGCCCAATGTGACGGCGAGGCTCTTGTGAATGAAAAACCGCTCCAGCAAGAACTTGTCGCGGTCTGGGCGGCCACTCCCCCGGCGGCCCTCCAACAGATAGGTCACGGCCAGTATCGCTGTTCCCACCGTGAACAACACGAAAAGGAAATGCAGGACGAAAACGAAGAACAACATGCCCTTGGCGGCAGGAAGGTAAAAGGGCGCACGGATCAGAACATCGGTAATGCCGTTCATTGCCCCTCCGTGCGCGGCTGGAACCGTGCATCCGACCGCATCGCGACCTTCCCCGCGTTGAGCTGATACAGAAAGCGCGCGATGATGCGCCGTTCCTTTTCGTTTCCCGAGAACGGCGGCATAAAAGGAACCATCTCGTGAACGCGCGAAATCACCACATAAAGACCGTCCTCGGTGCGGCCGGCCACCCGCCGGTTGATGTCGTTCAACCCGCCGATGGTGTGGCAGCCCGAGCAGTTCAAGCCGAACAGGTACGCTCCCGCTTCATAAACCGAATCGCCGCCCGGCGAGCGCTGGTACCAATAGCTGTTCCGCAGCGTGCTGGTGCTGCGGAAAAACGGTTCTTCCTCCAACAGCAGCGTATTGGCGAACATGTAACCCGGCATCAGGTAGGGGCCGCGGATGAACTCGCGGATGCGCTCGAACTGCGCGACGAACAGAAAGGAATACGCCAGGGCGGGAAAAATGAGCGCCGCGACCAGCCTCACCCGCCCGCGCAGCGCGGCAGCGGCGACCCCCACCACCAGCGCTATGCCCGCGATATTGCCGAGGGTCATCAGCCAGGCGTGCTGCGAAAGGTTCGAGGTGAGAACCGCGAAATCAATCCACGTCGTGCTTCCGAACGGCACGGAATAGTAATACGCCCATGCAGCAACCACCAGCGCAGGCAGCGTCAGCGCCAGCCACAGTCCGAACAGCTTCAGGGCCGCCGCTGTGAAGCGGGTGGCGGCGCGAAAAGGCAGGACAAACGCGATCGCGAGCAGTTCGCCGATCACCAGCGCGAACAGGATCCGTGTAGCAAGCTGCGGGAGAAAACTGGGATTGAAGTAGGCCGAGGTGAAACTGCCGGTCCGGGGCCAATCCCCGGGTGTCAGCATGAAACCCAGGATGCCGGTGACGAGCACCGCCGATGACAGCACCAGCCCGAAATACGGGAGGGTCATCCAGCCCCGCGCAAACTTCGAAAACGAGTCCCAGTACAGGTAGTAGTACAGCAGCAGGGCGGCTTCGAGGATGAAGACGATGTACTCCACGAACCAGGGCCAAAAGAACATGTGCAGCAGCGAGGCGCTCGCCCGTGCCGCCAGGGCATTGGTGGTGAACCAGATGCCCGCTCCCGTAACCGAGCCCACGACGGTGACCATGATCACGGTGAACTTCAGGAAGCGGTGTAGGAAGGCGTCCCAGTGCTTGTCCGGTTCCAGATATCCGCGGACCAGCGCGGCGTCGGCAAAAGCGAGCATGGCGAAGGCGCCGATCGCTATGCCGTGGCTGATGAACACGTGCAACACCGCGTTGGCGCCGATCACCATCCCGTTTCCGATATACGGCGCCTGGTAGAGAGGAAAGTCGTTCATCTCCGCTCCCTAAGAGGTGCCCGCCGGCCTTGGACGGGTGCTCACGAAGCCTGCTGCATCCAGCGCCTGCGAAGGCGTGAGGGATGGGTTGCCGCGCGGCATGTTGTAGTAGACGAACGGCGCCAGATTCGACACCTGATTCATAGCGGCGGCGGCCGTGAAAGAGCCCGCGCCCCAGACCGGAGGAGCGATGAGGCTCCCCTGGCCGCCGGGGCCATGGCAGGTTGAACAAATTGTCCGGAACACCTGCTCTCCGGCGGCCACGTCCGGCGCCCGGCTTACCGGCAGGGTGCCGGGCCGCAGCCAGTTCATCTCGGCGTAGACCGGAATTCCTCTGCCGATCCAGTGCAGATACGTGATCACGGCCACCTGCTCGCGGCTGCCGGCCGGCAGCCCCTTGCCGGCCAGTTCTTGACGAAAGCACTGGTTTACACGTTCGGCCAGATCGATCACGGAACCGGTCTTCTTATCGAGAGCGGGATACCGTGAGGCGACTCCCACCAGGGATACGCCCCCGTTTCTGCCGCCGTCCATCATGCCGCCGCGGAAGTGGCAGTTGCCGCACGACAGCTTGTTACCGATGTAAGCCTGCGCGTACTTGTGCGTCTCGTTGACGATCCCGAATCCGAGGACCGCCATGGGCCGGATGTCCGGCGGCGCGTCCTGAGGGTATGAAACCAGAAAGTCTGCCGCGCCCAGTGCCCGCAGCTTCGGCTGCGGCGGAGCGCTCGCAATGGCGCGGATGTCCTCGGCTGCGGGAGCGTGACTTATGAACGGGCTGACTGCAACGGCGAATACCGCCGCAATCATGGCGAAAAACACGAACAGTGTGGCCGCGAGCTTGAGATCCGTCGCCATGCCGCCCCTCTCATGGCAACGAGGGCCCCTCCCGAGCCGCTGGTTGCCAGACTACATTCCCTATAGCACAATCCCGAAGCCAAAATGGAGACGGCGCCGTTGGGTGTCATGCGCCGCGGCCAGACGCGAAGAACGGCGTTGCCAGCGCAGCGGAGAAGAGAAGAGATGGAGCAGCGGGCCCGGGGAACCGCCGGAATCGAGTGCGCCAGGCGAGTTCGCGCCGGCGCCGCGCTACTTACACAAATTCCTAAGTTGGAAGGAGCGGTTGCTGCCAATCACCCGATGGTGTAAGCCAGTGCGTCAAGGTAGGCTCCTGGGAGCGCCGCTTCCGCGATCCGGAGGAGCTGCGGACCGCCCTGGCCGGGTCTTCGCGATCGCTATGACACCGCCGGATTGTCGAGCCTGGATATAGAACTCCTGCTCGGGTCTGCCGCGATTTTCAGCTTGCGCCGGAAGGCGCCGCGTGATTCAATGGAGCCGATTTACACCTATGTGTCCATTAGGTCCGGAGCGCAACCTGCACCCCGGAATCAGGGTGGTGTGGCGTAACCAGGCAGGGTTGCAGGCGAGCTGGATTGTTCTGCCGCGCACTGCCCGAACCCGTCTCAAACCTTGCGAGGGCCCCCACCGGGAGGCCCTGGACTTGGATTGGGCATGACCGCGCGGCCGCTGACTTCGCATTCGCGCGCTCTAATATTTGAGGATTAAAATAACTATAGCTATTATGAGCCAGGGGGCCCCGTACAAAATTGCGCCGGAATTTCAAGGCGTTGCTCGGGGGCGGGTCATTATTAGGATAGCTTGACAGGCCACAAGTGCATGCCTAAACTGATATTGCACGTCATCGGCATTCCCGTCATTCGCTCCATGAGCTCACCGATTGGCTCGCAATGATTAAAGCTCATTTAAGAAACTCCGTCATCCACCGATCCGATTCCCGCAATAGTCTGTCCGAACAGGCGTACCAACAGATACGGGAGAAGATCCTTCGTGGCCAGTATGCTCTCGGAGCTGCGATCTCCAGACGCCAGCTTGCGAAAGAGCTGCGCATGAGCTTTGTGCCCGTAACGGAGGCGCTCCAACATCTCGAGTTGGATGGACTGGTAGAGAGCAAACCTCGCGTCGGCACCAGAGTCAGAGTGCCGACACGGACCGAAATCGCCGAACGCTACGGATTACGGGAAGCTTTAGAAACCCAGGCGGCCCGGCTCTGTGCGGAGCACGCAGATCAGGCGAGCAGGCAGGAACTTCTGAACATGGCCTATCACCTGGACCAGTTGTACGCATCCAGTGCGGGCGGGGACGAGGATTTCATCTATTCGGTCCACTGCTACCATATGCGTTTTCACCTGCGCATCGCGGAGATCGGGGGCAATTCACTCCTGCGGCAGGCTATAGAACGTGAACAGGTCCTGGTTTTCAACTGGCTGTTCGATACGGCCATTCAACAGCGCCGCTTGCCTCCGCGATTCCATGTCGAACTCGCTAAGGCATTGGTGAGCTCGACGGTCGAAGCCGCCGACCAGGCGATGCGTGCGCACATCCGGCACGGGATCGAGCGGGTGATGGACATTACGGAATCCCGCGCCGAAAACGAATGGAAGCGCCCGCGAAAGGCGCACAGCCGCCCTGCCGCTCAGGACAGACAGCGCGGCGGGCGCATCATAGCGCCGCCGGACGGATCTCCAGACCCTGATCTCCCAACCGCTCTTTAGGTTCTCTTCCGGGGCTCGTGGAGGAGGTGGAACCGCGGCGCGTGCGGCGTCCCGATGCCGGGTTTCAGCAAGTCACGCGGGCATTTTACTCGTGCGAGTGCGATGCGGACACAGCAGTTTCCGGCGATGAGCACCCAAGTGCGCCTCATGCGCCCTTTGGCCCCGGGCGCACGCCGGGTGAGATGAAGGGTGCTCTGCGGATCGGGAAATAGCGGCGCCGGATGCGCGGGGAATACGCGCGTTTAGTCCGATCCGGCCGGCTCGGTGGTCCAGGGGAAGGGCTTGCCGCGCATTTTGTTGATTTCACGCCGGCTGCGGTTGATGTAGTCGCGCAGCTCTTCCATGCCATACTGATGCGCGAGCGCGCGTGCGCTCACTCCCGGCCGGCGCGCGGCCAGTATGAACCATTGTTCGCGATCCATCCAGCGGTCTTCCCTTACATCTTCGGCATGCTCTTTCAACAGCTTCGCCCGCTTGGCGAGATTGAAGTTCTGGTGGTAAATGCCGCGGTCGAGATCCAGGGTGACGTGAGTAATATTGATATCTTTGCTCCTCTGATACAGGATCTCCTCGCCGTTGATGTCGTACACGACGCAATCTTTCGCTCCCGTCGCCGAGACGATGTAGTAATGGTTCATGAGCGCGTGCGCCTGGAGCGTTGTGCCCGCGGAATAGGCGCTCGGCCACACCACCAGCTCGGCGCCTTGATCCGCGAGCGCTTTCCAGACCTCAGGGAAATTGGCGTCAAAGCAGATGGCTATGCCGATCTTGCCGAAATCGGCGGTGTACACGGGCGCTGCATCCGCGGGCTCCACCTTTTTCTTGAAATCGAACTCGGACCAGTACGGGAATACTTTATCGTAAGTGAAGACTACTTTTCCCTCGCGATCTATAAGTACGGCGGTGTTCAAGCGATGCCCTTCATACAACCGGTCGATCGGCGAAACGATGTACGTGTGATGCTTGCGCGCCAGAGCCGACATCGCTCTGGTGGTGGGCCCGTCGAGCGGCTCCATGGTATCATCCCTCTGCCCGCGCCACGTCTCGGGCAGAATCACAAGATCCACGCCCTTTGCCGCCTCGGCATCGATGATCGCCGATATCTTCTCGAGCGGCTGATTCAAAAAACTGAGACTGAGGATGCGAACTGGCCGCCCGACCGGCTCTGTTGCCATCGACATCCCGGCGGTGGCGGAAAGAACCGCCAGCCATGCTGCAAATCTCGTCATGCCATTTCCCGTTCCGGCCATTTCAACGAATTCCTGTATGCCTTCCTGGCCTCAGTCGATTTGACAAGCGGCCCTTTTCAACAGCGCTAAACGCATGCAAACCCGCCGCCCACGTGGCGCTCGGGATCGAAAACGGCTAAGCCATTTTGTTCCTGGAGCGTACGTCATCCGATCCCAGTGCTGCCCTTTAAGAACAAGTGATGTGGGGATCCGGATAAGATGTCTCGGAAACCTCCGCTTTCGCACCGCCCGCTGAGCGCAGACCGAAACCGGCTGGACGGCCAACCAAATTCTGGCACATCACTCCAGAACAATGTTGATCCACCGGTCACAAAATGTCAAGAGAAACGGCCACGGCTATTGACATGCAGCGGCTGCTTACGTACCATGACACTGTCATATCAGTATCGCAAGGTTCCACCGTGAACGCCGGGAGTGCGCAAAGGCGCGGGGGATGAGGCGAAGACCTTGATCTCGCGGGCTTCGCCACAGCCGGGTGGCGAGGGCGCCGGCGCTCCACTGCGCGCGCCTGCGGCAACCCTTGCCGCGAATGCTCAAGAGAATTGAAGCGAGGGCAAACATGAATAGAAGGCACTTCCTGACGAACTCGGCGGTCGCGTTCGGGTCTGTCATTTCAACAGAGGGCGCCGGATCTGCGGCCCCGCAAAAGGGGGCAGGCAAGGCCGCAACACCGCCCGGCGCGCGCATTGTGCTGAACGAGAAGGAATACTTCGAGGCGCCCGGATTTGTGTGCCTCGTCTATCACAACGACTATTCTGGAACGCGCGGCGGAATCCAGATAATGCAGCGCGGCGAATGGCTCACCGGTTCCGAGATATTGATTTCAGGCGGCAGAGGCTCGGGCCGGGTATCGGCCCGCGTGCTGCGCCGCGTAGTAGACCGGGAGAAATCGACAGCCACCGTTTTCGGAGAACTCAGGGGCCTGAACGCCGGATACCAGTTGATATGCCGCAGCGACGGCGAGCGGATCTTATTGACGCTCCGGTTCGACCAGCCGCTGGACTGGAGCAAAATCCGGCAGGCGGCCTTCCGCTTATACCTTTATCCGCCCGCTTACTTCTCGAAATCGTTCCAGGGCGACGCGGGCACGGGCGTGTTTCCCCGGCAGTTCGACGGGCAACAGTTGCTGATGAGGTCCAATGGCGTTTTGCGGGTCGCCCCAGAAGATCCATCCTGCGGCTTTACCTTCAGGCGGCCCGGGGGCGTGCTCGAGCTCGGGGATGACCGGGGGAGCCATCCCACAGGGTGGTTGATGGTTACCGCGCCCCTCGAAGCCGGATCGAGCGGCACGGAGATTCATCTTGAGATCACACCCTCGAAGATCGATCCCAAGTGGCGCCGGGCGCCCGTCATCGGCGTATCGCAGGTGGGCTATCATCCCAGGCAGCCAAAGCGGGCAGTCCTGGAGATCGACCCGCGCGATGAAGCGGCCGGTAAAGTAAACCTGTTCAAATTGGGCGCCGGCGGCGGCAAAGAACTCGTGAAGTCAGAAGCCGCAAAACCGTGGGGAAGATTTCTCTACTACCAGTATTCGACTTTTGATTTTACGGACATTGTGAGTCCCGGCGTTTACTTCCTGGAGTACGGGGGGCAGACGGCCGGTCCTTTTCGCATCGGCCGCGATGTATACGATCAGGCCTGGCAACCGACGCTGGAAGTTTTCCTCCCCGTTCAGATGTGCCACGTTTCGGTTCGAGAGCGCAATCGTTTCTGGCATGGCCCCTGCCATTTGGACGACGCGCTCCAGGCCCCGGAGAACACGCGCCACTTCGACGGATACCAGCAGGGCGCCCGGGAGACGAAGTTCGCCGACTACGAGCACATCCCGGGGCTGAATTGGGGCGGGTGGCACGATGCGGGTGATTTCGATCTGCCGGCCGGCAGCATCACGAGCACAACACTGGCTCTGGCCCTCGCTCAGGAAGAGTTCAAGCCGGGCATCGATCGCACCACTGTCCGCCGCGCCAGCCGCGAGGTGCTGCTGCACGTCCCCGATGGGGAAGACGACCTCCTGCAACAAATCGAATATGGCGTTGAAGGCCTTCTGGCTTCCTTCCGCGCGGCGGGACACATCTTCCCAGGCATTATCGAAAGCTCGCGCGATCAGTACGACGTCACCGGCGATGGCGTGAACATTACCGACAACCACATCTACGACGGCAGCCTGAGAACGGACGAGGTGATGGTGGACCGTTCGGGCAAGCGCGATGACCGCTGGGCGTTTACCAACCGGAACACCGGACTCCAATACCGCGTGGCGCAGACGCTCGCCGTCGCAAGCCGCGTACTGCGCGGCGCTAAGGACGCCCTGGCGGACGAGTGTCTCGAAGCGGCGAAGAAGCTCTGGGAATACGAACAAACGCATGCGCCGTCTTATGCGCCCAACGCCTACGTCGGCGGCGGCGGCGGATTCCCGGCCGATGAGATCGCCGCCACCATCGAGCTATGGCTCACTACTGACGACGCACGCTATCAGAAGCGCTTCAGCGAACTGCTTCCTGTAATGCGGTCCGCGCCCCCCGAGCAGGTTGGCAGGGGACCGGGTTGGATGCTCGTCCGGTTGCTCCCCAGGCTGCCCGATCCGGAGTTCCGCAATATGGTCGTCGATATAGCCAAAAAGTCTAGGGTTGCGGCCGCCGCGGTTGAAGCTTCAAACCCGTATGGCGTTCGCTTCCCTTCCTGGGTCAGATCAGATTGGAAGTTGAACCCGCCGGGCCGGGCCGGAGGCCACTCCATCATGGGGTTCGGCTGGAATATGCAAAGCGACGCCATCCGCGACTATTACTTCCACAAACACCTGCCGGAAATCTTCGGACCTGACACGTTGCTCAATGTGGTGAATTTCGTGCTGGGCTGCCACCCGGCCAATAACCGGAGCTATGTTTCCGGAGTTGGAACAAATTCTCCGCTTATTGCCTACGGCTTCAACCGGGACGACTACTCGTATATTCCCGGCGGGGTGATCTCAGGCGCGTCCTATATGAAGCCTGAGTTCATGGATTTGAAGAACTTCCCGTACTACTACAACCAGACCGAGTACGTAATACATGGCGCCGCTTCTTACATTTTCGTAGTGCTGGCGGCGCGCTGGATACTCGAGCATCAGCCCAGCGGGGACTGAACGCGAACACACCGGCCGCATCGCCAAATGCCGACAAGGCCCGTGATCCTGCCGCGAATACGAAGGAGGTAACGGCTGGCGAGCGCTGGCGGGGGCTTCCCCGCATTGCAGCCGTTGACTCGAGGAACCGGGGCTGGTCTCGTTCTTGTCACCGCCGGAGCTAAAATCCCCAAATCGCCGGATGAAAATTCCCCACCCGTGAGGTGAGCTAAAACGGCACCGAATCAGGCCGAGGAGGTGCCGCGAACTGTTACGGAGTGGAGAAGT